>ERZ827168.7-NODE-7-length-415434-cov-24.872707_pt1 | contig 415434 bp, 339 predicted proteins | sample MGYA00519868_ERZ827168 | MGnify/ENA primary metagenome ERZ827168 (study PRJEB31778, sample SAMEA3449271) | human gut metagenome | biome: human gut; feature: human-associated habitat; material: faeces | place: United Kingdom | collected 2010/2012 ... | reverse complement strand
AGTGGAAGCGCTTGCAGGATTACGGAAAATAACGGAGAAACGGTATGAAAAGACTGACTATTCTTATTTTAGCGGCAATGATGCTCCTCCTCTGCTCCTGCGGAGCGGATGTGGGCAAAGAAACCGAGACGACGCCGATCGACGCAAGCGCGGCGGTTATGCGAAGGGAATGCAGGCGCTTTTTGATTCCGTTCTCATATTTTTCCTTGTAATTGCTGTGCGACTTTCGCTGCCGTTACGATGGACATTCGGGGCTTGACGGTGCCGATAACATTATCCTGCTTTGGGAATATAATGTAGCAGGGACAGGCGATTTTGAATTTTTTTTGCTCCCCGATTTCAAAATGCGATTATTTCGCCGTGTGTGTGCCCAAAATAATACTGCCATTCAAACTTACGGGAGTGATTACAGTGACCGTTAAACGGGGAGAGATCTATTACGCCGATTTAAGTCCCGTGATCGGCTCGGAGCAGGGCGGCACGAGGCCTGTGCTGATAGTTCAGAATGATGTCGGCAACAAATTCAGCCCCACCGTCATTGCGGCTGCGATAACGAGCCAGCGATTTAAAACGAGCCTACCTACCCACATAAGGGTCAACGCCGACGGCTGCGGCCTCGCCAAGGATTCGATAGTGCTGCTCGAGCAGGTGCGTACCCTCGATAAAAAGCGCCTGCGCGAGAAGATGGGGAATCTCGGCGAGCAGGATATGACGAGGGTGAACAGAGCGCTCTCGGTCAGCCTCGGCATCGGCGCAGAATAGAACAGTGAAAACCCCGCCGCCGGGCGGGCATAATTAAAAACGGCGTGACCGCAAAAGTCACGCCGTTTGATTTTTAAATTTTGGATCGGCACAGGTGGCGTCCGCTGCATTGGATTGACAAGCCGAAGCGGTCAAGTCATCATGCTATATTTCTTTGGCATACAGTCGGTCGGTCTCATTGGCGTAATTAACAATATCACCGAGATAACGGTATCCGTATTTTTCATATAGCCCTGTATGCACGGACGGGATGTACGTCTTGTCAAAGCCCTTTTCCTTTGCATATTCGTTCGCAAAGGAAATCAGTTTTTCGCTGATCCTATGTCCGCGATAGCTTTCCGTCACAAAGATCCCCGATACCCACGGATATATTTCGGGCAGCGGATAATAATCGCTCTTTCGGATATAAGCTATCCCTATAATCCGGCCGTTTATTATCGCTGCAAACGGAGTTTCCCAGTCTGTAAACGCCCATGCCCGAAGCTCATCCAACATATGAGCCTTTACATCTTCCCATGAAAACTCTTCAACAAAGCGGAGCAGTTTATCCGCTAATTCGGTACCGCGATCAACCTTTTTAATTTCCACTGTATCACCCTTTTCTATCTGTGCTATACACATTGCAGGGGACGGCGTTCTCGGCATCCCGCAGATCAAGCCGAAATCCGCCTATGCGGCCACCTCATCCGTCTCGCAGGCTCGGCGATTTTGCGCGAATTATATTGTCGGCTTGCGGTTACGGGCGGAGCTGTCACTTTTTCTTTTTGGGCGCGGGCAGGTTGTCATACATTGCGTTAAACAGACCGTTCAGGAATTCCCTGCTGTCGACGTCCTCGACTAACAGCATCTCTTTTGCGCCGTCATAGGGCAGCTCGCGATCGGCTGTAGGCATATAAGCGACGGCAGATTTTGTCGGCTTCACGAGCATTCTGTTATCATATATGCCGCCGACCGAGGCTGAGCAGGTCTCATAGCCCCTGCGCTCAAGGTAAGCAAGCACGTCGCCCGAGGTGGTGCCCCAATAGGGCATGAAGCTGTCGATTGCCTGCGCCTCGCCCCAGCCCATCATTCCGTGGACAAAGACGAAGGGATATTGCTTTGCGCTGCCCGCAGCCGCATAAGCGGTCGGGAATGAAAGCAGCAGCGCAATGCAAAGGATGGCTGATAAGAATTTTTCATGGTTATCGGTCTCATTTATTTTTCGAATATGCATTTATCAAAGCGCATTCACGATATCTTTAAAATGCCTGCCGCGCTCCTCAAAGCAGGAATACTGATCGAATGAGCTGGTGGTGGGGGAGAGCAGGACGCTGTCGCCGCTCTCGGCAGCTTTGACCGCCTCTGCGACGGCTTCGTCGAGAGTTGTGACCACCGTGCCGCCCTCGCCGACAAGCTCGCTTACGAGCCGCCTGCCGCAGGCACCGTAGCCGATAACTTTCTTAACGCAGCCGAGGTGCGCCCTCACGTCGTCCATGGCAAGCCCTTTCTCAAAGCCGCCTACGAGCAGGATAACGCCCTTATCAAAGGCCTTCAGCGCCGTGACGGTGGCGTCGGTGTTGGTGCCCTTGGAGTCGTTGTAGTATTTAACGCCGTTCAGCTCGCGGACGAATTCTATTCGATGCTCAACACCCCTGAAATCAGCGATAACGCTGCAAATATCTTCGTTAGTTACGCCGAAAGCCTTGGCTATTGAGACGGCGACGATGATATTCTGCAAATTATGCTTGCCGATTATCTTTATCAGGTCGAGCGGCAGCACTTTTTCGCTGTTTACGCAGACATAGCCGCCCGATACGCAGGAATCCGTGTCGCTGCGGTCGGTGCTGAATGTACGCACGGTGCAGTTCACAGGATATTTGGCGGTGTATTCGGCGAGTACGGGGTCGTCAGCATTGAGCAGGAAGAGGTCGGAGCCGCTCATGTTGCGATAGACCTCGGTCTTTGATTTGTAATAGGCGTCAAGGCTGCCCATGAAGTCCACATGGTCGGGGGTGAGGTTGAGTATCACCGCCGCCTCGGGACGGAATCTGTCGATATTGACGAGCTGGAAATTTGAAATTTCAAGTGCTATATAGTGGCCGCCCTCCTCCATAAGGCCATTCTCGAGCACGGTCTCGCAGAGAGGGATGCCGATATTGCCGCAAAGGTGAGTTTTGCCGGGGAAGGTCTTTGCCAGCAGCTCATAGACGAGCGTTGAGGTGGTGGTCTTGCCGTTGGTGCCGGTTATCGCCACATAATGCTGGGGCTTCGCCACGTTATAGGCAAGCTCAATCTCGGTTATGACGGGGATATTTCGCTCGGCGAGGCGCTGCATCATCGGGCTTCTGAACGGCACGCCGGGATTCTTGACTACGAGCGCGTAATTGCCCTCAAAAACCTGCATACTCTGGTCAACGACCGTCACGCCGAGCTTCTCAAGCTCGGGCAGCTCCTTGATATCCTCTTTCTTTTTGCTCTCGGAGAGAGTTGTGACCGCACCGAGGCGGTGCAGCACTTTTATCGCCGCCATGCCGCTCCTTGCGAGGCCGACGACGAGCACATTTTTGCCTGTAAGCTCCATTTTGAAGCCTCCTTACTTAAACATATAGTTATAGACCTTTGCCCACGCAAAGACCCGCTCTTTATTCCATTTCTTGGGTATCACGGCGCAGGTAGCGGCCGCCTTGCCCATGTTGGTGCCGCAGTTGAGCAGCTTCATTACAAGCTCCTTGTCGCGGCAGACCTGCTTCGCTTTGTTGCCGAGCCCTCTGACGTCCATGCCGGAGACAAGGCTGCCGAGGCTGGTGAAGTTTGCGCCCATATTCACGTCGTCAGAGGTGATTATTTCGCTCTCGACGAGGTAATCTATCTCCTCGGGCTTGAGTGAGAGCAGCAGCTTCTTGGCGCAGGCGAGCGGAGCAAGCCCCGAGCCTACTGCCTTATAATATGCGACCTGATAGGGCCAAAGCGTCTCGGCGCTGAAGGCGCATTCGCTGTCGGCCGTGACGGCGTCGGCCAGCGCGCGGGAGGCCTTGAGGCTGTTTGCGATGCCCGAGCCTATCATCGGCACGGTCATAAAGGCGCTGTCGCCTATCGCGGCGTAGCCGTCGGCAACCATCATGGCGAGGGGCTGACGCACGGGAATCTCGACGAACTGACCGCCTCTGACTCTCTCCCTGCCGAGCCTAGGATTTGTCTCGCGCAGCACGTCGGAGAATCTCTCGACCTCCGCCATGTCGAAATCCTCAAATCTGCCGATGAGCAGGTCGGTGTGATCGTCCTCCGAGGCTATCCAGCTGATGCCCCTGATGTTGTCGGGGAAGAGCATTACCTTGAATTTTGCCTCGGCTTCCTCGTCGCTTGCGACGTTGTAGAACGCACGGTAAATTGTTATCTTGTCGCTGCGCTGCACCTCGGCGTCAATGCCGAAGGATTCGGGGAGCTGACGGCGCACGGGCGAATTCATGCCGCAGGCGTCGATAACGAGGTCGGCGTATTCGTCGCCCTTGTCGGTCTTGATGCCCGCCACTCTGTTGCCGAGCAGTATCGGCGCGAGCACCTCGCATTCATAGACTATGTTGACCCCGCAGTTGAGGGCGTGATTTATCAGGTGCTCATAGATATCGCGGCGCTCCATCTTTATCTCAAGCTGATCCTTTGGGATATGCTGCTGCAAGGGCTTCTTTGAGGTCGGGGCAAAGAAGGTCATATCCTCCTTATACTCGAATTTATCCTCGGGCGGCATATCTATGCCCGCTGTTTTAAGAGCGCCGGGGGCAAATATATCGGTCCAGTCATAGCCGAGGGTGCCTTCTTTTCTCTTCTCATAAACGGTTACGTCGAAGCCTGCCCTTGCGAGCGAAGCTGCGGCGGCAATACCGCCGTGGCCGAGACCGGCAACGATTATTCTTTTACCCATTTTTAGCCCTCCGTTATCGGTTTTTATAAATTTTAACATATAACCGGCAAAATGACAACCGAAATTTATCGCTTTCATATAAAATAGTTGATTTTATTCTATTCTTATGCTTTAATTATTATATGTTTATTGCTCAAGCGGAGACCCCGGTTAAAAAGGCAAGGCATTCACTCCGGAGCGACCCCCACTTGAGAGCTGCAAATCAAATCATCCGATACAGCCCCGTTTGCGAAGAAATTCAAGAGCATCAATAAATAAACCGCGGAGGAAATGAAAATGAACACGATCTTTACCGACGGTATGCGCTTTGTCGATGAATTCGGCAGAGAGCGCATATTCCACGGCATCAACGTCTGTGACAAGGGGCGCAAGGTCGGCGGCACGGGCATGCGAGAATATGACTGCGAGTGGGACGAGGCGCTTTTTGAGCAATTCAGGAATTGCGGCTTCAATATAATCCGCTGCGGCATCACCTGGGACGCCGTTGAGCCGCAGCCCGGCAAATACAACGACGATTATCTCGATTCGCTCGCAAAGATCCTCGACAAATGCGCCGAGAACGGCTTCTATTGCTACCTCGATATGCACCAGGATCTTTATTCGAGCTTTGAGGATAAGGACGGCTTCGGCGACGGTGCGCCTGCCTGGGCGTGCCTCGACGGCGGCCATAAATACAAGCCACATCGCTTCGTCTGGGCGGAGGGCTATTTCTTCAACAAGGCCGTCCACAAGTGCTTCGACAACTTCTGGGCTAATGCCAAGGTCAACGGCAGAGGCTTGCAGGATTGGTACTGCGATATGTGGGCGCACGTCGTCGGCAAGCTCGGCTCGCACCCCGCCGTGATAGGCTTCGATGTGATGAATGAGCCGTTCATGGGCAGCGACGGCGGAGTTATATTCAGAAAACTGATTTTGGAGCTTATCAAGGTCACTCTCTGCGACCGTTCGATAAGCCTTATCGAGCTTGCAAAGACTCTGCTCATCAAGGAGCGCCGCCTGCACATTGCCGATCAATACACCGCCTATCACCTGCGTAAGGTCACCTCGGCGGCGGATTCCATCGTCAGGCGCTTTGACACCTGCAAATATACGCCGTTCATCAATAAGGCGGCCGAGGAGATACGCAGGGAGAATAAGAGCGGCATCATCTTCCTTGAGAACAGCTATTATTCAAACCTTGCCATTCCGTGCGCCGCGGGCGAAGTGACCGTCGGCGGCAAGCGTGACGAGAGCTTTGCCTACGCCCCGCACGCCTATGAAATCGTCGCCGACACGCCGATGTATAAATTCGCGGGCACCGACCGCATGACGGCGCTGCTTGCCGAGCCCCGCAGGATGCAGGAGCGGCTGAATATCCCCGTCGTATTCGGCGAATGGGGCGGCTTCCAGCCGGATACGGATTGGTATTACCACTGTGAGTTTATTCTCGACACCTTTGATAAATATCACTGGAGCGACACCTATTGGGCATATTTTGACGGTCTGTTTAACTCAGAGCTGCCCGTACGCGTCCTAAAGCGACCCTATCCGAGAGCCGTTGCGGGCAGGATCATCGAATACCGCCACGACCGCAGCGAGGGCAGCTTCTCCCTCAGCTTTGAGCAGGATAAGAGCTGTAAAGCGCCGACCGAGATATACGCCCCCAAGGCGGTCAGAGCCGTCGAGAGCGACCTGAAATACACCGTCACCGAGGCGGACGGAGGCTATATAGTCGCTTTTAAGGGCGGCAAGAACGGAATTCACGATATCAAAATCACTTTTTGCGAGTAAAATATGTTTGACAATAGAGAAATACTGAGAATAGCGCTTGAACAGAGCGCCGCAGACATGGGCTGCAAGCCGGAGGACTTTCTCGGCACACGGGCGAAGGTATTTGTCTCCCGTCCGAACGAAAGGGCACGATGCTACCTCAAATTACCGCTCCCGTGCGATCTTGTGTCATACGGCGGGTGCGTTATCGCCTCCGCCGAGGAGCGGTATATCCCCTTGGTCGAGAGTTATATAAAAAAGTACCCCGCCGAGCATTGCTTTGAAACGCCGAATATGCATATCTTAAACGACGAGTTTCAAAAGCACGGAATGCGTGTGTGCTTCATGGCGGAGTATTGGCTCCCGGATATTGAGTTGCTGCGTGAGATCGACTGCGGGCTTGAGTTGCGGGTGTTGACCCCGAAGGATTTCTCCTCGCTCTATCTGCCCGAGTGGGGCAATGCGCTCTATGCCCCGAGACGTGAGCGTGATGTGCTTGCCGTCGGCGCCTATGACGGCGACAGGCTTATCGGCCTTGCGGGTTGCTCCGCCGATTGTGAGACAATGTGGCAGATCGGGGTCGATGTGCTGCCCGAATACAGGCGGCGAGGGGTCGGCAGCGCCGTAACTGCCCGCCTTGCGCTCGAGACGCTGGATAGGGGCAAAGTGCCGTTCTATTGCTGCGCCTGGTCGAATATCCGCTCGGCGAGGAATGCGATACGCAGCGGCTTCCGCCCCGCGTGGGCTGAGTTGACCGTCAAGCCCGCCGAATTTACGGATAAACTGAATAAATAAATCAAAAGCCCCGTATGCCGAAGCATACGGGGTTTCTGGTGACCCGGACGAGAATCGAACTCGTGTTACCGCCGTGAAAGGGCGGTGTCTTAGCCGCTTGACCACCGGGCCATATGGTAGCGGCAGTTGGATTTGAACCCACGACCTACCGGGTATGAACCGGTTGCTCTAGCCACTGAGCTATGCCGCCATATGGACCCTCTTTACAGAGGGCTTGTCTATTATATTATAAGGAAAAGAATTTGTCAAGTATTTTTGCAAAAATTTTGTTGCCGGGGGGCAGAGAAAGGGAGAGCCGATGAGGCTCTCCCGCTTTTTTTTATTTCGACTCCACATAATCGTGGAATACTATTTTGACCGCTTCTCTCGGGAAGTCGATGCGGCGATTCTCGACGATGTCGCCCTTCTTGGTGCCCTTCATCGGAACGGAGAAGTAGATGTCCCTGACCACATTGCCGTCCTTGTCATAGGCGGTGTAGCCGATCTTCATATCCTGCGAGCGGCTGCCCACGGTGAGCAGCTCCACGTTGACGAAGCCGTCTGCGTTGTAGGATATGCCGGTGTCTCTGAGGTCGACTGAGGTTATCTTGGCGGCGTTCTTGCCGTAGACATAATAGCTGCCGAATACTACCTCGACGTTGTTTATCGTCTCAACGAACTGAGGAGAGGTGGCGTCGGGATGCTCGTCCTGATTGTCGGGCACGGGTGCGGTGGCGCCGTAGGGGCTAACGTAAGAATATTTTTCAGCCGTGGTCGTTACGGGGTCGTCGGGCAGCTTGGCGCAGCCGACGAAGCAGAGCAGAGCGATCACCAGAGCAAGAGTGGCGGAGATAACGGTCTTTGCGGTTTTCATTCGATCATATCCTTTCTTAGATACTGATTAAATTGTATCATATCCGTGCGGATTTTTCAACCGTTTCAGCGATTACCTCCACGGTTTTTGCTATTGTAACGGCGGTGATGGGGCCGAGGGAGTTGGTTTCCTCATAATGCCGCCTGCCGTGCCTGTCCCTCGGGATATCGAGGTAAGGGGCCTCGCCGTCGAGCATGAAGTCGTTCGGCGGGATCACATAGCCGACCTCGTCGTTCGCAAGGCCGATAATAACGGCGTCCCTGCCGAGAATTTGCAGCAGCGGCGGGGGATTGAGCGCCTCCGGGCAGCCGCTCGAGGAGTCGTCCGCGCCGAGATATCCGCCGTAGACCAGCTCGGGGAATATCTCGCAGGGGAGCAGGAGCAGCGGTAAACCGCCTATCTCGAGATAGCTTATCTCTGATTTGAGGGCGAAGCCTCCGCCTTTCGGCAGTTTATATGGCTTGGCGGCGAGCAGACCCGCTTTCGCGGCGAGCAGCAGCACGGTGTTCTCGGCCTTGAAAAAGACCTCCTGCCGCAGGCAGCCGATGCGGGCGGGCAGTAGCTCCTCATCCTCGGACTTTATCGAGAGGGCGTAGCCGGCGAGCTTGCCGCCGATAGCGGCGGTCGAGGCGGAGAAATCGCCGCCCTGCTCTCTGATCTCATGCTCGTTCTCAATTTTCATGCTTATCATGCCGCCGACGGCGCCCACGCAATAGAGCGTCTGCGCGCCCGTCTCGCGCTCGATGCGCCTGCGGAGATAACAGGGGAAATCGGCGCTGACAAGCTCGTTGCACCCTTGCAGCGACTCGGAGTGAGCGGCAAAATTTATAATGTAAGTCTCCCTTGAGCCGTCGTTTGGTGTGAATCTCAGGCGGGTCAGGGTGTCGGAATACACCGTCGGGGTGCGTATATCCTCCTGCATATCGGGCACACGCACTCTGCCCAGGCGCAGCCTGCCGCGCTTGCGGGCGGCATATGCCTCTTTTGCGGCGGCGACGGTGCGGGAGAGGACAAGCTCCATGTATTTCGGATCTTTGCCGCTCCTCGGCAGCGGCCCCCATATGCCCATGGTGTCGATCCCCGCGTGGGAATGAGTGCTGACCACGTTAATGCTGCGGCAGCCCGTGAGCATGGCGAAGGGGCGGAGCGCCCGCCTTATGCGTTCGACGTCGTTTTTCAATATGCCTACGCAGTCTATCGAGATGAGCAGTATCCCGCCAAGCCCCGAGCGGTCGTCCAGCCACACGGCGTGAGTCTGCGGCGGGTCGAGCACTCCTTTTGCAGGCTTGTTTTCCTGATAACCTGCAATGTAATATTTCTTTTTGCCGATATCGGGCGGCAATATCTCGGCCTTAGCGAAGCCGAGGATGTATTCGCAGCCCGTCGGGTAGGTCGGTGCGGAGAACTCCGCTTTGGGGAGAGACTTCACTGCGGTGGCGGCGGTCACAAGGCGTGACTGAGCGCCGAGGGCGAAGCGCAGAGCTTTGCTTGCAATGGCTGAGGGCTTCATGGCGAGCCTCCTCGGGTCATTTATTCCAGCTGAATTTGGTGAGCTTGCCCTGTGTGAGCAGCTCGGGGAAGCCCCACTGGCGCAGCACCTCATAGACCCCGACCGCCACGGTGTTGGAGAGGTTGAGGCTGCGTGCGGAGGCGTCATTGATCATCGGCAGGCGCACCGAGGTGTCGGGGTTGTGATAGAGCAGCTCCTCTGGCAGCCCCGCCGTCTCTTTGCCAAAGACAAGGTAGCAGTTGTCGGGGTACTCAATGTCTGAGTAAAGATGCGTCGCTTTGGTGGAGAAATAATAGAAATTGCCGTCTTTGTTTCTCTCAAAGAAATCGTCAAGATTGCAGTAATAGGTGATGTCGAGCAGGTGCCAATAATCCAGCCCCGCCCGTTTTAATTTGGCGTCATCCACACGGAAGCCCATCGGCTCCACCAGATGCAGCCTTGCCCCCGTCGCAGCGCAGGTGCGGGCAATGTTGCCGGTATTCTGCGGTATCTGCGGCTCGACAAGGACGATATTTAAAACTGACATTAAAAAACTTCCTTAAAAATTTTTTACAGGTTTTTTTATTCCCGTCGAGGGAAAAATAGCTTTGAAGCTCAATGAATGGAGGGAAAAGTATGTTTGCTTCTTCTAAAACAGGCTCGATGATGGCGGGCGTGGGTATCGGCATGGCTCTCGGCGCAGCCGCAGGTATGGCAGGCTCCAAGATGATGACGAAGAGCGGGCGCAGAGCGTGCCGCCGCAACGCCGCCAAATGCATGAAAACCGTGGAGGATATGATAGACGGCGTTTCTTCAATGATGAAGTGAGTGAGCGGTAGCTCTCTCAGCCGTTGAAGTTGCTCATGGCCTTATCAATATCTCCGGCGACTATCAGCTCTGCTGCCGAGCAGGCCTTTTCCGCCGCCTCGCGCAGCAGGGCGAGCTCGTCTTTTTTGAATTGTGACAGCACCCAGTCGGCAAGGTCATAGTCGGGGTGCGGCTTCTCACCAACACCGAGCTTGACCCTCGGGAATGCGTCGGAATTCAGATGATATATAATGCTTTTGATGCCGTTGTGGCCGCCGTCGCTGCCCTTGCGGCGAATCCTGAGCCGACCGCATGGGAGGGATATATCGTCAAAGACGACGAGGATGCGCTCGGGCGGTATCTTATAGAAGGAGGCTGCCTGCCTGACCGCTTCGCCGCTGTTATTCATAAAGGTCTGCGGCTTCATCAGCAGGCACTTGACCCCGCCGAGCGTGAGGGAGGCGGTCACAGCCTTGAATTGTATCTTGTTTATCTTAACGCCGTTTTTGTCGGCAAGCAGATCGGCAAAGAGGAAGCCCGCGTTGTGGCGGGTCAGCTCATATTGCTTGCCGGGGTTGCCAAGCCCCACGATGATGAATTCGGGCGGGCCGGACATCGGCGTTCTTCTTGAAAAAAAGCCCATTTAACTACCTCTGTCAGCCCTTTGCGACAGGCGCTAACATAGTTTCGCTGAGGTCGGCGTCCTCGCTTGTCTTGGTGCCGTAGATTATCTCAAAATCGTTTTTGTCGATCATTTCCTTTGCCTGCTCGAGGGTCAGGTCGCCGTTATTTATAAGGATGCTGGCGCTGATGGGGTAGACTGCGCCGGGGGTCAGGGTCAGCTCGCCGCCGATATTGCTGCTGATAAACACGTCGCCGCCCTTGATATTGGTTTTGAAGCCGACAACGGTCAGGTCGCGTTCGCTCTCGTTTTTGAGATTCAGCATCAGGTCATAGGCGAGCCAGTTCTCCGGCTCGGCAAAGAATTCCTCCGTCCTCTTTTCGCCGAGGCCGTAGGAGCTGACGAGAGCCGCTCTGTAGCGCTCGGGGGTCTTGAGATAAACCTCTATCGTGCCTTCGTTGAGCTGGAGACTGTCCTCGGTGACGGTGAGGTCGGTGGGATTATCCTTATAGGCAAGGAGTCCGAAGTAAATGCCGACGCCGGCGGCGATGACTATGACGACCGCTGCGATTATTGCTATCGTTTTTTTCATTTGAAATGTCCTCCGATAATTTAAGTTTATCTAATTATGACAGATTGGAGCAAAAAAAACAATACAATTCGGTCAAAAATAATAAATTGTTTAAATTTATCCGCTTTTAACAGACAAATTTAAACAAAAAAAGAGGCTGCTGCGTAATGCAACAGCCTCTCGGCTATTCAATCAAATTCTTGCGCTAATTTAATCGAATCAAAATAAGCAATTGTCGCTTAAATTATGCCTTTTTCTTGGTGCAAACATATGCAGCGGCAGCAGCAACGGAGATAGCTGCGAAAGCAGCGATACCTGCGGTTGCGGAACCGGTCTCTGCGGGCTTCTCAGCAGCGGTGGTAGCCTCGGTGGTAGCCTTATCGCCTGCATAGAAGGACTTGATCTTTGCCTTCAGGGAATCAAGGAGACCGCCAAGCTTGCCGCTGTCGCCAACCTTAGCTTTAAGGTCGTCGATAGCGCCGTTAACGTCTGCCTCGGGAACAGCGATACCCTTGAGAAGATTCTCAACGAGGTCAACAAGACGGGTAACAACGGACTCGATGTCGTCCCACTGAGTGTTGCTGGACTTAATGAGCTCAACGATAGCGTTGAGAACGTCCTTAACGGTGAGGTCAACATAGTCCTTGGTGGGAGCGGGATCGCCATGAGTGCAAGAAGCAATGTGCTTGTTGTACTCAGCTTCGATAGCGAACTTAGCGCCGCACTTGGGGCAAACATTGTTGTCATAAGAGCCGGGAACACCGCCGACAGGTGCTACGGTAGTAGCAGCAGCAGTAGTGGTGGTGGTGGGATCCTCTGCAAACGCCATAGCGGTCATGGAGAATGCAAGGACGAGTGCAAGAACAATTGCAAGTGTCTTTTTCATTTGAACCATTCCTTTCGATTTTTATTGCAAGAGCAACAATTGTTAACTTATATTACCACAGGTGAAGCAGTATGTCAACACCTTTTGCGATAAAAAATGAATAAATGTTAAACAAATTATGATTAAATTTTATTCATTATAGCCTATAGGAAAATTAGTTTTTCTCAACGCCGAGGGTAACTTTTTGGCCGTTGATATCCCATTCCTTGGTGTAGGAGCCGCCCGCGGCCTTGACTATCTCGGTGGCGAGCACGTCGTGGCTTATCTCCGCGCCGTTCTTGTCAAAGATGGCTGCGATGCCGTCGTTGCCGCTGACATAGACCTTGATGGTATCCATGACCTCGAAGCCCGCGTCCTTACGCATGGTCTGGATCTTGGAGATAAGCTCCCTGACGAAGCCCTCCTCGACAAGCTCTGGGGTGAGGTTGGTGTCGAGCACCACGGTCACGCCGCCGCCGCTCTCGGCTCTGAAGCCGTCCTTCTGAACTGTCTCGATGAGCAGATCCTCCGCCGCAAGCGAGACTTCATTGCCGTCAACGGTGAAGCTGATAGCGCCGTTTGAGTCAAGCTCCTGCTTTGCGGCGGTGCCGTCAACGCTCTGGAGATAGGCTCTGATGCCGCCGAGCAGCTTGCCGTATTTGGGACCGACGGTCTTGAGCTGCGGCTTGAAGCTGTAGGAAACATAGGAGGCGGAGTCGTCAACGAATTCAAGCTCCTTGACGTTCAGCTCATCCTCGATTATCTCGCAGTATTCCTTATCGAGCTTCTTCGGCGCGGTGACGAACATCCTGCCGAGGGGCTGTCTGTTCTTGATATTTGCGCCGTTTCTGGCGGCTCTGCCGAGCACGACCACGTTGAGCACCTCATCCATGGAGGTCTCGAGATCCTTATTGATGACGGCGGGGTCGGCGACGGGGTAGTCGCAGAGGTGGACGCTCTCGGGGGCGGTCTTATCGACGCTGCAAACAAGGTTGCGGTAGATATCCTCGGTCATGAACGGGATCATCGGGGCAGCCAGCTTGATAACGGTGACAAGAGCGGTGTAGAGGGTCATGTAGGCGTTTATCTTATCCTGCTCCATGCCCTGCGCCCAGAAGCGCTCCCTGCCGCGGCGGACATACCAGTTGCTCATGTCGTCAACGAAGCTCTGGAGCGCCCTTGCCGCCTCGGGGATAGCGTAGCTGCCGAGGTAGCCGTCGACCGTGCCGATAAGGGAGTTGAGCCTTGAAAGCAGCCATTTATCCATGATGGAGAGCTTGGAGTAATCAAGCTCATACTTGGTGGGGTCAAATTTATCTATATTCGCATACAGAATATAGAAAGCATAGGTATTCCACAGGGTGCCCATGAATTTGCGCTGACCCTCGACAACGGCCTTGCCGTGGAAGCGGTTGGGCAGCCACGGGGCGGAATTCGTGTAGAAATACCAGCGGATAGCATCAGCGCCGTAGGTAGAGAGGGCGTCGAACGGGTCAACGGCGTTGCCCTTGGATTTGGACATCTTCTGACCGTTCTCATCCTGCACGAGGCCGAGGACGATGACGTTCTCATACGGGGATCTGTCAAACAGCAGGGTGGAGATAGCCATCAGCGAATAAAACCAGCCTCTGGTCTGATCGACCGCCTCGGAGATGAAAGCGGCGGGGAACTGCTGCTTGAATACCTCTTGATTCTCAAACGGATAGTGGTGCTGAGCGAAGGGCATTGCACCGGAGTCGTACCAGCAGTCGATGACCTCGGGCACTCTCTTCATCACGCCGCCGCACTTCTCACACTTGATAGTTACGTCGTCGATGAACGGGCGATGAAGCTCGATATCGTCGGGGCAGTTGTCGCTCAGCTCTTTAAGCTCGGCGATAGAGCCTATCGAATGTCTGTGGCCGCAGGAGCATTCCCAAATGTTGAGCGGGGTGCCCCAATAGCGGTTACGGCTGATGCCCCAATCCTGGATATTCTCAAGCCAGTCGCCGAAGCGGCCCTTGCCGATGCTCTCGGGGATCCAGTTGACGGTGTTGTTATTCTTAACAAGGTTATCCTTAACGGCGGTCATCTTGATGAACCAGGATTCTCTTGCATAGTAGATAAGCGGAGTGTCGCAGCGCCAGCAGAACGGATAATCATGCTCAAATTTCGGCGCGGCAAAGAGTTTGCCCTCCTTGTCGAGATCCTGAAGCACGAGTGGATCGGCGTCCTTGACGAATTTGCCCGCATAGGGGGTCTCGGGGGTCATGTTGCCCTTGCCGTCGACGAACTGAACGAAGGGCAGGTCGTAGTTGCGGCCTATCCTTGCGTCGTCCTCGCCGAATGCGGGGGCGATATGGACTATTCCGGTACCGTCGGACATGGTAACGTAATTGTCGGCGGTGACGAAGTGAGCCTTTTTATTCTGCTTTGCGGCGCATTCGCCGGCGCAGGCAAAGAGAGGCTCGTATTCTTTATATTCAAGATCCTTGCCCTTGAAGCTCTCAAGCACTTCATAGGCCTTGACGCCGTTCTCCTCATCGCCGAGCGAGCCGAGCACGGTATCCATAAGAGCCTCGGCTATATAATAAGTATAGCCGTCCGCCGCCTTGACCTTGCAATAGGTCTCGTCGGGGTTGACGCAGAGGGCGACGTTGGAGGGCAGGGTCCAGGGGGTGGTCGTCCACGCAAGGAAATAAGCGTCCTCGCCCTTGACCTTGAAGCGGACTATTGCAGAGCGCTCCTTGACGGCCTTGTAGCCCTGAGCCACCTCGTGAGAGGACAGGGGGGTGCCGCAGCGGGGGCAATAGGGGACTATCTTGAAGCCTTTATAAAGCAGTCCCTTATTCCATATCTCCTTGAGCGACCACCAGACGGATTCGATATAGCTGTTGTGATAGGTGACGTAGGGGTGCTCCATATCGGCCCAGAAACCGACAGTGTTGGAGAAATCCTCCCACATTCCCTTATACTTCCAAACGCTCTCTTTGCAGAGCTTGATGAAAGGCTCAACGCCGTATTTCTCTATCTGATCCTTGCCGTTGATGCCGAGCAGCTTCTCGACCTCAAGCTCGACGGGCAGACCGTGGGTATCCCAGCCCGCCTTACGGGGCACCATGTAGCCCTTCATAGTGCGGTATCTGGGGATCATATCCTTGATAACTCTGGTCAGAACGTGACCGATGTGCGGCTTGCCGTTTGCGGTCGGCGGGCCGTCGTAAAACGTGTAGGTCGGGCAGCCCTCACGGTTCTCGATGCTCTTCTCAAAGATGTCGTTCTTCTTCCAGAAGTCGAGGACGGCCTTCTCATGGCTTACGAAATCAAAGTTTGACGAAACTTTTTCGTACATTTCAAATTCCTCCATTTATATAAATGCTTGGTATTACCTCAATGAAAATTCCCGCAAAAAAAATAAAATCCCCGCCCTAAACAGGACGAAGATATCTTCGTTGACCACCCGTTCACGCGGCACATTCATGCCCTGCCCGATAACGGCGGGCTGCCGTCAGAGCCTACTCGCCCGACGGGCTTTCGGTCTGCGATTCGGGAGTGATATTCGCCTTTGCGCCGCCGCCGGGTTCACACTGCTCCCGACTCACTTTGCACGGTAATGCAAGGGCTACTGTCTCCGTCATTATCTTTGCGGATGAATATTTATCATTGCTTTAGAAGTATATCACAACTTTTTCGCTATGTCAACACCAAAAAACGGGCCGATGCGCCTTGCACCGACCCGCGTGAGATCATTTATTTATCTCGATTTTGCCGTAGAGGGATGCGCCCGCGGAATCCGAGCGGGGGGCTCTGTCGGGGACGGAGCTTTCGCTTGAAGCGGAGCTGCGGTCGTTGTTGTAGCCGCCTCTGCCTCTGTTATAGCCGCCTCTGTTGCCGTAGCCGCCCTTATTGTAGCCGCCTCTGCCTCTGTTATAGCCGCCTCTGCCGCGATTGCCGTAGCCGCTGCCGCCGGTGGGCTTGACGCCCTCCTCAAGGGTGATAACGACCTTGCGGTCGCCGTCGCTGCCGACTGAATGAGAGGTGACGCCCTCGATCTCCTGAACGGTAGTGTGGATTATCCTGCGCTCATAGGGATTCATGGGCTCGAGCACCACGTTCCTGCCGTACTTCCTGACCTTAGCCGCATTCTTGCGGGCAAGGGCTCTGAGAGTATTCTCTCTCTTCTCGCGGTAATTGCCGACATTGATGGATACTCTTCTGTATTCGTCCGAGCCTCTGTTGATAACGAGGCGGGTAAGATACTGGATGGCGTCGAGGGTCTCGCCCCTCCTGCCGATGACCGAGCCGTAGTCGTCGCCGCAGCTGATGTTGATGCGGACGTCCTCGCTGTCGGCCTCGATCTCGATCTCCGCGTCGTTAACGCCGAGATTGACGAGGATGTTGTTGAGGTAAGCCTTGGCAGCCGTGAAATCGTCGGCCTTGACCTCCTCGTATTCGTAGCACGCCTTTACCTTGGCGGGGGAGCCGCCGAAAAGACCGAGAACCTTCTTCTGGGGTCTTTCGAGGACTTCATATTTGATATCTGCATCCTCAGGGGCTTCGAGAGCCTTGAGGGCAGCCTCTTTTGCTTCGTCAAGAGTTGCGCCGGTACCGATTGCTTCTTTGATCAAGAAATTTCACCACCTGAACTGTGTAAATTATGAATTGGTTTTGGCTTTTTCCGCTGCAACGAGTTTAAGATTGTTCTCTCTCGAGCGGCGCTCGACGGTCTCGTCGACCATGAGCTTTGCTATCATCTTTTTGGGGCTGAATAAGTGGCCTATGATAATTGTCGACAGCAGGCCGAAAACACTGGAGGCTATCCAGTAGATGCCGATGCCGACGGGATATTTGACGACTATCCAAAGAGAGAATATGGGCATACCGAAGGTCATACAGCCCATTGCGGGATTTTTAGCCATTGAGGGATTGGTCTGCTTCTGCTTTATCTGTGAATAAATGCCCGACGCAAGAGAAGAAAGGAAGGAGAACGCCGGGATCATCCAAATGGCAACGGCCTTGGCGCCGTGGACGCCGATATCCTTGTAGTTGGCGGGCACATCGCCGAGTGAAAACAGACCGAAGAAGTTGAAGTCGATCGCCTTGATGGCGTCGTAAGTAGCCTGTGATACACCTGCAATGCCCTGGAGGCTGTCGATATGCTGGATAACGAGCAGCTCTGCAAGGTGAGAGGTGTTGGAGGCCGAGCCGAGGTCGAGCTTGGCTACGGCGTCGGTGAGCAGCTTTATCTCCGTGTCATTGATGAAGAGGAAGTTGCTCAGGGGGTAGTAGATAGCTCCGATGAGCCCGAAGAGGAGGAGGAACTGGACTGCCATGGGAGCGCAGCCCGCACTCATCGGGTTATAGCCCTCGCGCTGGTAAAGAGCGGAGGTCTCCTCCTGAATGCGCCTCTGGTCGCCGGCAAATTTTGCCTGTATCCTGCGGATCTTGGGCTGCAGGCGCTGAGTTTTGGCCATGCCCTTTTGCTGGCTTATTGTTGACGGAGTCATGATAAGCCTTGAGAAAAGAGTGAGCAGGATTATCGAGATGGCGTAGTTATGGAAGCCGACGCTCTGATAGATGAGCTTAAGCAGAAAACCGAAGGGCACGCCCAACGTTTCGTATAAAAAGGTCATTTCTTTTCCTCCGGATGAGAGTGTTTCTTCGGCGGCACCGGATCGTAGCCGCCCGGAAAAAGTACGTTGCATCTCATCAGCCTGAAGACGGTGAGAAAGAAGCCCTTGAAGGCTCCGTGGGTCTCGATGGCTTCAACGGCGTATTGCGAGCAGGTCGGATAATACCTGCACATCGGCGGCAGCAGCGGAGATATCCTTCGCTGATAAAAGCGGATAAAGCGCAGCAACAGCTTCTTCATACGCCGTTGCTCCGTTCGTCGCCCGCGATGACTCCCGCTTCGGTCAGATGCTTTACCATAACGGGGATCAGATCGCCGCTCTTAAGTTTTTTTGTTTTGAACCTTGCCACAAAGACGATATCCCAATTTCCGCTGCATTGGGGTAAGACAGAGGAGAATGCCGCCTTGATGATGCGGCGGCATCTGTTTCTCTCAACTGCGCTGCCGAGCTTTTTGCCGGCGGTCACGCCGACGCGGCAGCCTTTGCCACGGCTCTTAACTGCATAGGTGACGAGGGCAGGCGAGATCCTGACCTTGCCCCTGTTGTAGGCGTGGTTGAATTCGACGTTTTGCTTTAAGGTCACGAGCTTGGACATGACGGATCAGCTCCCGCAGATATTAGTAGGTGAGCTGCTTTCTGCCCTTCGCTCTGCGGCGGGCGAGAACCTTGCGGCCGTTTCTGTCAGCCATTCTCTTGCGGAAACCGTGTTCCATCTTGCGATGACGCTTCTTGGGCTGGTAAGTTCTTTTCATTTTTCTGACCTCCGTTTCATTGTTGAAGTTTTTCGGTAAAAACCATAAACAATCATTCGGCGTATTCGGCGAGCGAGCCGTGGTGATACGAAAATGATCATCGTCTGAGTAATCGGGGGCAAAATACCCCTCGGAATACACATTATATAACAGCTTGCCCATGAATGTCAACATTTTTTTGAATTAAGTTAATTTTAATCGCTTTTATCTTGCAATGCAGGGGGAGGTGTGATATACTTTAATATGTATCACTTCAAATAAAGGTAAAAGGTTTTGCTGCGCGACGGACGCAGCCGAGTGTAGAAAGGAACGGAATAGAATGACTTCTGTAGATGAGATATGGGGAAGCGTTTGTGAGAAACTGAGGGAAACTCTCATGCCCCCGATATACAAAGTATGGATAACCCCGCTGAGCCTTGTGAGCTTTGACGGCAGAGCTGTCGACATAGTGGCGAGCGAAATGGCGCAGAAGGTGCTCAGGCAGCAGTGCTACAACGAGCTGCTCGAAGCGTTCAGAGAGACGGTCGGTTTCGATGTGGAGCTGAACTTCATCACCGAGGCTCAGGCCTCCGCTGAGAGCTCCGAGGAATCCGAGGAGGAGCTGCTCGACGAGGAGGAGAAATGCACATTTGACAATTTCGTGGTCGGCCCGTCCAACAGATTTGCCCACGCCGCAGCCCTTGCGGTCGCAAACGAGCCGGTCGTGAGATATAACCCGCTCTTTATTTACGGCGATTCCGGCCTCGGCAAGACCCACTTGCTCTGCGCCATCAGCAACGCCGTCAAGGAGAAGAATCCCGACGCCAAGATAATCTTCACCGGCGGCGAGAGATTTATGAATCAGATAATCACAGGCATCCGTGACCACAACATGGAGGCAATTCACGAGCAATACAGGAACTGCGATGTGCTGCTGGTGGACGATATCCAGTTCATCGCCGGCAAAGCGTCCACTCAGGAGGAATTCTTCCACACCTTCGACGCCCTGCATAAGGCGCAGAAGCAGATAGTGCTGACCTCCGACCGCCCGCCCAAGGATATGGAGGTGCTCAACGACAGGCTCAGGACCCGCTTCGAGTGGGGCCTGATAGCCGACATCCAGGCGCCCGATATCGAGACGAGGATGGCTATAATCCAGCGCAAGGCTCAGACCCTCGGGCTTGAGCTGCCGCTCGACGTGGTGGAGCATATTTCCGAGAAAATAAAGACCAACGTCCGCCAGCTTGAGGGCGTAGTCAAGAAGATAAACGCGCTGGTCAATCTTGAAGGCTCCGCGATAAACATAGCTATGGTCGAGAGCGCAATGAGGGATTTCGTGAGCGACAGCCGCCCCGTCGGAGTTATCGTTGACAAGATAATCGAAGAAACGGGCAGGACCTTCGGCGTTGCGGCGGAGGATATCTCTTCAATGAAGCGGGACGCAAAGACCGCAAAGGCGAGGCAGGTGGCTGTGTATGCGGTCAGGGAGGTGACCGGGCTCACTCAGGAGGAGATCGGCGTATTCTTCGGCGGCAGAGACCGCACGACGATACTCTATTCCTATGATAAGGTCGCAGAAGCGGTCGCCCGTGACCCCGCAATGCGTAAAACGGTCGAGAATATAATGAAAAATGTCAGAGAAGGAAAAACAACTATACAATAATATATACATAATTCACAGCGAGGTTAAATATGGGATTTTTCAAAAAACTCAATAAGGGTCTCAAAAAGACGAGGGACAATATGTCCGGCGCGATCAACGCCGCCCTTTACGGCAAAAACGAGATAGACGACGAATTCTATGACGAGCTTGAAGAGATACTCGTCATGGCGGATGTCGGCGTAAATACCTCCGCCGAGATAGTCGAGAAGCTGCGCGACGCGGTGTTCAAAAAGAATCTCCGTAAGGCAAAGGATGTCAAGGAGGAGATAAAAAATATCGTTGCCGATATGCTCAGCGGCGGCGAGACCATTGATATGGTCACTATTCCGTCCGTGATACTCGTTATCGGCGTCAACGGCGTCGGCAAGACTACCTCCATCGGCAAAATGGCCGCTATGTTCAAAGAGGAGGGCAAAAAGGTCATCCTCGGCGCTGCCGACACATTCAGAGCCGCCGCTATAGATCAGCTTGAGATATGGGCGGATCGCGCGGGCGTCGATATCGTCAAACACAAAGAGGGCGCCGACCCCGCAGCCGTTGTCTTTGACACAATAAGCGCGGGCAAGGCGAGAAACGCCGACATTATCATCTGCGATACAGCAGGCAGGCTCCACAATAAGAAGAATCTTATGGATGAGCTTGCCAAGATATACAGAGTCATCGACCGCCAGCTTCCCTATGCCGACCGTGAGATATTCCTCGTTCTCGACGCCACGACGGGTCAGAATGCGGTCAACCAGGCAAAGGAATTCAAGGACGTTGCCGAGATAACAGGCATAATCCTCACGAAGCTCGACGGCACCGCCAAGGGCGGTGTGGTGCTCGCAATAAAGAACGACCTCAAGGTGCCGGTGAAGTTCATCGGCGTCGGCGAGGGTATAGACGACCTCAGACCGTTCGACCCCAAGGCGTTCGCCGAGGGTCTGTTTGAGGAAGATACCGACGAGGATTGAGCGAATGGATTACATCATAGCGACCCATAATATGAAAAAGCGCGACGAGCTTCACCGCATCCTCTCGCCGCTCGGCATCAATGTGCTGCTCGCCGAGGAGGCGGGCGTTGAGCTGACCGACGTCGAGGAGACGGGCACGACCTTTGAAGAGAACGCTCTGCTCAAGGCTGAGAGCGGCTGCCGTGAGAGCGGTATGCCCTGTATCGCCGACGATTCGGGTCTGGCGGTCGACAAGCTCGGCGGCGCACCCGGCGTGTATTCGGCGAGATATTCTGGGGTTCACGGCGACGACGACGCCAACAATAAAAAGCTCCTGCGCGAGCTTGACGGAGTTCTGCCCGAGGAGCGCGGAGCAGCGTATGTCAGCGTTGTCTGCTGCGTTTATCCCGACGGCAGAGTGCTCACCGCAAGAGGCGAGTGCAGAGGCAAAATAGGCTTCACCGAGCAGGGCGACGGCGGCTTCGGCTACGATCCGCTGTTTCTGCCCGAGGAATACGGCGGCAAGAGGACTATGGCTCAGCTCACCGCCGACGAAAAAGACGCAATAAGCCACAGAGGCAAGGCGGTGCAGGAGATAGCCCGCCGGATTGGAGAGATAAAGGAATGACAAGCAAAGAGAGAGCGCAGTTCAGGGCGCAGGCAAACACCCTCGAGCCGCTGTTTCAGATAGGCAAGGGCGGATTTTCGCAGGCTCTGGTCGACCAGACGGCGGACGCTCTGCGTAAAAGGGAGCTTATCAAACTCAAGGTGCTGCTCGACAGCGCGCCCGAATCGCCCCGTGAATTCGCCGACAAGCTCGCAGAGGCCACCGGCAGCGAGGTAATACAGGTCGTCGGCGGCAGCATAGTTCTCTATAAGGAGAAGACCGAGGAGGACGAGAAGAAGAAAAAGCCCGCCAAGAAGGGCAAGCCCCTCTCAAGAGTCAAGGCAAAGAGAGCCGCCGCTGCCAAGCGCGAGGCCGCCGAGAAAAAAGAGAAGAGGGACTTCTACGCCCGCAAAAGAGCGGCGGAACGCCGTCAAAATGGTAAAAGTGCTGCAAAATCAAAATAAAACAATCTAAAATTTGTGTAACATTTTCTTTTGATATATGTTACAATATGTTGCGCCACTCTATATATTAATTGTTTAAAAATTTTTATACATTTTCTGCAACAAAAAGCGGATAATGCTACACTTATTCTTTGACGGCGATATTCGTCGGGAAGGTAAATCAATGGAAAAGAACTCCGGCGTTAAGCTCATAGCGCAAAATAAAAAAGCATATCACGATTATTTCGTGCTTGAGAAGCTGGAAGCCGGTATCGAGCTTTTCGGTACCGAGGTCAAGTCCATCCGCGAGGGCAGGATAAACCTCAAGGATTCATGGTGCTTCGTCAAGGACGGCGAGATGCTGGCGAACGGCGTCCACATCAGTCCGTATGAGCACGGCAATATATTCAACCGCGACCCGCTGCGTACCAAGCGGCTGCTTCTTCACAAAAAAGAGATCCGCCGCCTGTATGCCCAAGTCAAGCAGGAGGGTCTTGCGATAATTCCCCTGAGCGTGTACTTCAAAAACGGCAGAGCGAAGCTCGAGATCGGTCTGTGCAAGGGCAAGAAGCTCTATGACAAGCGTGAGACCGCCGCAAAGAAGGATGCCCAAAGAGCCATCGAGCGCAACCTGCGCAAAGGATGATATAAGGGGATGAAAGGATTTCGACGGGGGATCCGAACACGGATAAGCGAGTAGCGGGGCGGGACCGCTATAAAATCCGCAATTCTTAAAATTAAACGACAACAATACAGTTGCTCTTGCTGCTTAACTAAGCAGCCGTCTCCTGCCGGAGTACTGCGGCCGGCAACGAGGCGTCGATCAGCAGTGAACGTGAGCGGGCGACGGCCGATGCCCCGCCATGAATTATCAGCCTACCGAGCACCTGAGCCTGCCGACCGGCGCTTGTGCAAGGGAATGTCAAAAGACCGGATACACTCGTAGAAAGTCCCTGCAAGGGTTTTTCGGACGCGGTTTCGATTACCGCCATCTCCACCAAAAAGCCCGGCTCCGCTTCGGCGGGGTCGGCATTCAGAGCGTTAATTCAAGAGACATATAAAATGAAAGGAAGAGACACATGAAAGAAAAGAAGGGAGTCAACTACTCCGTTATCGCAGTTGCCGTGGTCGCTGTAGCGCTTGTCGCCGTGGCAGCCGTGCTCGGCATAAAAATGCATAACGGCAGCAGCATTCCTGCTGTAGAGCCGTCGGATACTCAGCCGGCGCCCACCTACAGCTATGAGCCTGCGACGGATTCGATATTCAGCAGCATCACCACCACGATAGCGCAGGTCATCTCAGACAACACCGTTACCGTACCCGAGAGCCGCACTCAGGCGCAGACCAACCCCGCCAAGACTACGACTCCGGCTACCAAACCCGCCGATGTGACCGTCCCTCAGCTCAAGGAGGAGGATCTTTCCCACGCCTCCGCAGGCAGCAATAAGAACGTCGTCACTCCCTCGGGCAATCTGCCCCAGGATATGTCCTTTGCGGGTCTCATGCGTCTCGGTTATAATGTTATCGGCCTCAAGGAGTACATATACAACAACGATACGGACCCCAACTGCACCCAGAGGAAGTTCGGCTACAACTCCCTTTATGATGCAGGCGCAAGCCTGATAGATTTCACCATCGACACCGTGAAGCTCCCCTTCACCTATAAGGGCAAGGCTTACAGAATTCAGCTTTGGAAGGGACAGTATATCTCCGGTAAGCTCGGCACCGTCGGCGGCGAGGTCGGTCTCTACACCAGACCCGTTGCAGGCAGCTACGACCATTACAATTGCGCCGACGAAGAGGATTGGCTCAATATGGAGATGACCGTATTCTGGAATGAATTCAACGACGGTGTTTATCTTCCGCAGCTTACGAGGAACTACTCGGTTCACTGGTGGCAGACCGGCTATGTTGACGGCCAGCTCAAGAATAAGAGAGATTCCTCCGATCTGAGGATAATGAGCCGCATCACCTTCAAGGATGCCGAGCAGGCTGCGGCCTTCGGCGGCGCTCTTGCAAAGAACGGCTTCACCAGCGTCAGCAGCTTTAACCCCGAAGTGCCCGACACCTACAAGGTCTACGGCAAGGATGTTATTCTCATTTGGCAGGACGCCAGATAAATCGGGCAACACCCGACCGACTTTTCAAAAATAATTCGTCTTCGTTAAAGGAGCGTATTAAGGAGGAAATCACATGAGCAAGAAAAAGATCATTGCCATTGCGATAAGTGCCGTCGTCATTATCGGCGCAGCGGTTGCCGCCGTGCCCATCGTCAGGCATTTTACCGCAGTGGAGGAGTCCACCACTCAGCCGACCACTCAGCCGACGTATGAGTATCCCACCTATGTCCCGGTAAATAATGCCGAGGAGCCCTCGACCGAGGATGCTAACCTCGCGACCACCATTCAGCAGATTGCCCAGATAACCAAGAATACTGCAAGCGGCAAAAAGCCGAGCGGCGGAAAGAAGACCCCCGTAACCACCCAAAAGGCAAATCAAAACGGCAATAAGAACAACGGCAAAAAAGGCAACGGCGGGTTAGTTGACAATGCAATAGGTCAGGATGACAGCTCTGCATTCCTCGGCTACAAGAAGGATGTCGACAACGACTATTACTACTGTGACGATAAGGACTGCTGGCAGAAGAATGCAGGCTACAACGAGGTCTATGACAATATGGCTCCCTTGGCGGCAATGTTCATCGACCAGGTCCGCATCCGCTTCACCTATGACCATAAGGATTGGATGATCCAGTTCTGGAAGGGTCAGTACGGCTGGCTTCTCGTCGGTGCGGAGATCGGCGTTTATACCGCTCCCGAGGGCACTTATAAGAACGAAGCCGGAGCAGTAAACCACTACAACTGCGCCGATAAGGAAGATTGGCTCAAGATGCAGCTTGACTGCTACTTCAGCGGCACCAAGGAGAATAAGGGCAAGTATGTCAAGATCTTCACCAGACCCTATGACGATTATTGGTGGGCAACCGGCTTCGTTAAGGGCCAGCTTACCAAGTATAACCAGCCAAGGACCGAGCTCAAGGTCAAGGGCAGAATAACCCTCAAGACCCAGGAAATGGCGGATATCTTTGTTGAAGGCCTCAAGGCTTGCGGCTTCGCCCGCGCAACGAGCGCCACTCAGCTGCCCGATGATACCTACTATCAGAACGGCAAGGATGTCTATGTCCTCTGGTCAACCATTTACCACGATTGCTTCGTCGGTTACACCGGCTGATAACCTAAAATCGCTGATAACCCAAAATCCAAGAAGCTGCCTCACCCGAGACAGCTTCTTTTTATGTCTAAATTCGTTGCGGCGGATGGATTTTTAAGCACCGTGTGCTATAAGCAGCGGAATCATACACGATTAAAAATCTAATTGTGACTTTTGGCATTTGCTGTTATGTGACGTAACGTCACCAAGATGCGGACGGAATTGACGAATTAAGTCATTAGGTGAAAAGGCGATAGACATTTCGGCGGGGGTATGGTATAATTACAGGCAGAAAGTGAAAAAGGAGAGACGGTATGGAAGCGAGAAAATTTTTGGACGCTCTTTCGGTCGCCGAGCGGCTCAAGGACGTCACGCGGCACAGCTACACCTCCGGCGGCAGGCGTGAGAGCGTGGCGGAGCATTCGTGGCGGCTGACGCTGATGGCTTATTTTGTCAGTGACGAATTTCCCGACATTGACCATGAAAAGCTGCTGAAAATGTGCCTTATACACGACCTTGGCGAGGCGTTCACGGGCGACATTCCGTCGTTTGACAAATCCGCCGCCGATGAGGAAATGGAATCACGCCTGCTGAGCGATTGGGCGGCGTCGCTGCCGGAGCCTTTCGCAACCGAAATGACCGCTCTTTATGCCGAAATGGACGCGCTCGAGAGCACGGAGGCGAAGATATACAAGGCGCTCGACAATATGGAGGCGCTGATACAGCATAACGAGGCTGATCTCAGCACCTGGATTCCGTTGGAATACGAGCTGCAAATGACATACGGCACCGATAAGGCGGCGTTCTCCGATTATCTGACCGCCCTGCGCGACATTGTGCGCGAGGACAGCAAGCAAAAAATAAAAAACGCCGAGGCGAAATAAATCAAGCGGCCTGCATGGTCATCATGCAAGCCGCTGCTTTATTTTTAATCAAATTGTGTTACCCAATGCTCGGCTTCATTCGCCCTGAAGCACATGGATATCTGTTCGCGGGTATTTTTTGCGGTGGCGAGGCTGTCGGGCAGCTCCTCCTCGGCAAACCAGCCGATGCCGGTGGTTTCGATATTTGGCACGAATTCGCCGCCGACAAGGGAGCAGAGCACGAAATGCTTGATGACCCCGTAGGCGTAGTTCGGCTTATTATGCTTGCATCTGTCCTGCACGGCGATGAGAAGCTCAGGTTTCACGGTTAGGCCGGCCTCCTCGCGGGTCTCCTTGACGACGTTCTCCGCAACGGAGCAGTCAACGTCGCACCAGCCGCCGGGCAGCGACCATGTGCCGTCGCTCTCATGGACAAGCAGTATCTTGCCGCCGTTGAATACTGCGGCTCTCGTGTCGACCTTGGGGGTCTGATAGCCGCTTTCATTGCAAAAAAGCTCTTTCACCTTTTCAATGGAGATATCGGCTCTCTCGGCTATCATCTCGGCGGAGATGTCGCGCAGGCGCTCGTAGCGCACGAGGTCAAACTTATCCTTGCCGTAGGTCAGCCCCGCCTGAGCGAGGCTTTGGATCTCTATCGCCCAGTCGAGCAGCTTATCCTGCGTTTTCATTATCCGTTTGCTCCTTTTGACCTTTTGTATTCATCGTGCCGCGATAAACTACGAAACGGCAATAGAGATACTCGGTGACGAGATTTATAAGCATCGTGCCGATCTCGACGATGTAGTCGTTGACCCCGAGCCCTGTCAGCTTGTGACCCCACCAGGTCGAGAGCGGAGTGAATACGCAATAGAAGAGGGCGACCTTGAGCATTGCAATGGGGATGTTTGCCGCCGATTTGAAGGTGAAGCTGCGGTTAAAGGTGAAATTCCACAGCACCGAGAGCACCAGCGACGGCAGATAGCGGTAGATGTAATCCCATTCGGTGAGCTGCGTGAGCAGAGTAAACGAGCCGAACTGGATTATGCCCGCCGAGGCTGAGAAGAGGGCAAATTTGATAACCTGCCATACGTTTTGTTTTTTAGTCATTTTTTGATTTGATTTTTCCATCGTTGATCCTCCTTTGTCGCCGCTGCGGCAATATATATAAGGATAAAACAAAAGAAAGCGATTGTCAAGTCGTTGACCGCAATAAGAAAGTATGTTAAAATTAACTTAACATTTTTTGTGAGGTGCTTTTATGGGAACGATAATAGGCATAGGCGGCGGCAGATACAGTGACAATGAGGTGCTGCCGATTTTTGAGAGGATAGTTTCGCTCTGCCCGGTGAAGGAGCCGAAGGTGCTCTTTGTGCCGACCGCAGGGCACGATGATATAAACGGCGACGAGCATATATTCAGGCTCTTCATTGGCCTCGGGTGCAGCGTTTCGGCGCTGCTGCTGACCGATGAATCGCTCACCTATGACGATATAGAGAGGCGTATAACGGCGGCCGATATAATCTATGTCGGCGGCGGCAATCTCGAATTCCTGATGAACACATGGAAAAAAACGGGCGCGGATAGGGCCATGCGCCTTGCATACGAGAGCGGCAAGATCCTCTCGGGCTACAGCTCGGGCATGATGTGCTGGTTCGCCGAGGGATATGACGACTGCGGCGAGGGCGGCAGCTTTATTTTCGTAGACTGTCTCGGTTTGCTGCCCTACAGCTCCTGCCCGCATTTTGAGGGCGGCAAGTGGTGGACCTTTGAGCCGAGCCTCAAGGGCAGAAAGCTGCCCGGCATTGCGGCGGAGAACGGCGCTGCGATATTCTTCACCGACGGCGGCTGCTCCGTGATGCACGGCAACGACGGCGGCAGCGTTTATCTTATAGACAACGCCTCCGACAAAAAGACGGAGCTGACAAACGACAATTGCAATTCACTTTTATAATAATGATTATAATATATAATAAAATATAGGCAAAACAGCAGGGAAATTTAAGCGCCGAGGCGTGTATATTTTCCGGCAAAATCGACTAAAATATGAGTGCAGCCGTTTGGACTGTGAGCCTTTGCCGATAATAGGCAAAAGCCCTTTTCAGACGGCTGCATTTTTCTATAATCAAAAATTGTAACAGTTTTTAACCCTTTTGTAACCCTTTTGTAACTTTTTCTGTTTCCCACAAAAGAATTACCGATTTTAGGGAAAAAGCACATCTGTTCGAGAGGGGGCGGAACGCAATATGTAAAATTTTGTAAATCGGTTTGTGCAAAGTAAACAAAAATTTTGTTTCAAAAAATTTGACAAATCAAAAATCAAACAATATAATGTCGGCGTTGCAAAAGTAAACCACGGATCAATGCAGTTTTCGGCAGGTATCCAAGCCTACTGATGCAAGAAATAAGGAGATTTTTATGATTACAAATTTATCAACCGGAACCGTGCGCAGGCTCGGCAGGGGTCACAGGCTTTTGACTGCCCTCATCACCGTTGCCTTTATCTGCTCGGTAACAGTAACAGCCTTCGCGGCGGCAAACGCCTATGTGACGGTCGAGATTGTTGACGGAGACAAGTCGGTAAGCATATCCTCAAAAGCAGATACTCCCGAGCAGATGGTCGAGGAGGCGGGCTTCCGTCTCGGAGCCAACGACGAGCTCGACCTTACAAATTTCTCCGCCGAGAACGGCGGCAAAATTGTTATCGAGAGGGCAAAGGTCATCAGAGTCGATGACAACGGCCTTGTTGCTTACTTTGTCGGCTATACCGATACCGTCAAGGATATCCTCGGCAGCCACGGCATAGTCATCAACGACGGTGACGAAACGGATATCGACCTCACCGAGGCCATCTCCGACAGACTCCATATGTTTATCAAGCGTGCCTTCACCGTCAGCGTTGAGAGCGACGGCGAGACAAAGAAGCTGGCTATCGCAAACGGCACCGTAGCCGACGCGCTTGCCAAGGCGGGCATTAAGCTCGGCGAGGACGATAAGGTCGTCCCCTCGCTCGACACTGCCCTGACCGGCTTCACCAAGATCAAGATTTTCAGAGTAAAATATGATACAAAGCTCGAGAAGCAGTCAGTGCCCTATGAGACGGAGATAATCAAGAGCAGCGATATGTTCGTTGACGAATCCGAAATAGTCACCAAGGGCGTTAATGGCGAGAAGTTAGCTTTCTACACCGAGAAATATGTTGACGGTGAGCTTACCGAGACCGTTTTCTCAAGGGAGACCGTCATCAAGCAGCCCGTCAAGGAAGTCAAAAAAGTCGGCACGAAGCCCAGAGAAGTGCTCTCGGCTTATAAAAACACCGACGCGGCAATTTCGGAGCTGGATGTTCCCTCGAGCCTCAAGCTCGACGAGAACGGAATACCCGTAAACTATAAGAGAGCCGTCAAGGGCAAGGCGACCGCATACACCGGCGACCCCGGCACTGCCTCGGGCAGGAAGCCGATGCCCGGCCACATCGCGGTCGACCCCAAGGAATACCCCTACGGCACGGAGCTTTACGTTGTTTCCTCCGACGGCAGCTATGTTTACGGCTACTGCATAGCGGCGGATACGGGCGGCTTCGTCAAGATGGGCAACACCGATATAGACCTCTATATGCCGAATGAAGATATGTGCGGCGATTGGGGCAACAGGGGCGTTACCATCTACGTTCTTTGATCCTTTTGCAGCAACTATCCTCCCGTCGCCCGATATCAGAGCGGCGGGAGTTTTCTTTTTAAATATTTTCGACGAAATACTTGATATTTACGGAAAAGTATGTTAAACTACTCAATGTAGGATTATGGATTTGTATGAGAGTGGGGCGACCCGCTCTTTTGTTTATGTATATAAAACTTCGGTAACTACCGCTCAATCATTGTTACGCTTCTCGGCGGCTGATTCCCCGCCGCTTAACGCCCGAAATGCTCGTTAATACACAAAGTATTGCCTGCGCTTTCGGCCATTTTCGGCGAAAAATCATCTCGCCGATAATCGCAACCCTGATTTGACCGGCAGTCACCTCGTTTTGTGACGCTAACTACCGCTCAATCATTGTTACGCTTCTCGGCGGCTGATTCCCCGCCGCTTAACGCCCGAAATGCTCGTTAATACACAAAGTATTGCCTGCGCTTTCGGTCATTTTCGGCGAAAAATCATCTCACCGATAACCGCAACCCTGATTTGACCGGCAGTCACCTCGTTTTGCGGTTGCATTATTTAAGGTCAATGATTATATCATCATATATAAGGAGGAACGACCATGCCGAAAGGAAAGGGCGGCAACACCGTCGCCGCAGTCTGGGATATTGCGGCGCCCATCGCCGAGCAGCTCGGGCTTGATATCTGGGATATCCGCTTCGTCAAGGAGGGCGCAGATTGGTTTTTGCGTATCTTCATTGACAAGGACGGCGGAGTTACCATTGAGGATTGCGAGAATATGAGCAGAGCCATGGATGCCCCGCTCGATGAAGCTGATCCGATACCGCAGAGCTACTGCCTCGAGGTATCTTCCCCCGGAGTTGAGCGTGAGCTTACCCGTGACAGCCACTTTGAGGCCTGCAAGGGCGAGAAGATAAAGCTCCGCCTTATCAGGGCGCTCGAGGGCAAGCGCGATTTCAGCGGCGTGCTTGAGGATACGGACGGCAAGCAGATAACCGTTCGCCTTGAGGACGGCAGCGCAATGGTCGTTGACAAAAAAGAAACGAGCTATATCAAGCTGGATGATTTCAGCTTTTAACGAAAGGATCGATCGGAAAAATGAATAACAGCGAATTTTTTGAGGCAGTCAGACTGCTGAGCAAAGAGAAGAACGTCTCCGAGAGCGCTCTGCTCGAGGGCATACAGAGAGCCATAGTCACGGCGGTAAAGAGGGATTACAACAATAAGGATATCGTTTTTTGCGAGATAGACGAGCAGGATAAGAAGATCCGCGTGTTCGTGCGTAAGAACGTCGTGGGCGAGATCACCGACCCCGATGAGGACATCACCGTTGAGCAGGCTCAGCGCTTCAAGAAGAACGCCGTCGCAGGCGACATAATCGAGATCGAGCTTGAGACCAAAGAGGTCAGCCGTATCGCCGCCGAGAAGGGCAAGCATATCCTCCGCCAGGCGATAAGAGAGGCCGAGCACGGTCAGATAAGAGAAGAATTCCAGAATAAGAATCAGGAGATAGTCACCGCCAAGGTCTCTAAGATAGACCCGATAACCCTCGACGCTTTCGTTGAGATAGGCAAGATCTCCGAGAGGCTTATGCGCTCCGAGCAGCTCCCCACCGACAACTTCAAGGAGGGCGACCTCATCAAGGTCTATGTCGCCGACGTCAAGGACGCGACCAAGGGCCCGAGAGCCACTATTTCGAGAACTCACCCCGGCCTTGTCAGACGCCTGCTTGAGAGCGAAGTGCCCGAGATATTCGACGGCACCGTTGAGATAAAGGCGGTTTCGAGAGAGGCCGGCTCCAGGAGCAAGATCGCCGTTTACAGCGCGGATGAGAATATAGACCCCGTCGGCGCCTGCATAGGCCAGAGGGGCGCGAGAGTCAACAAGATAGTTGACCTGCTCGGCGGCGAGAAGCTCGATATCGTCAAATACAGCGACGACCCCGCCGAATTTGTGGCGGCTGCGCTCGCTCCGGCAGATGTCATTTCCGTCACCATCCTCAGCGAGGAGGAGCATTCGTGCAGAGTGGTCGTCCCCAACAACCAGCTTTCGCTTGCGATAGGCAACAAGGGTCAGAATGCCCGCCTTGCCGCCAAGCTCACCGGCTGGAAGATAGATATCAATCCCGAGACCGAGGAGCCCGTCATAAATTTTGACGAATGATCCAAAACTAACCGTAGCAAGGAGCTGAACCAATGCCTGTCCGCAAAAGCATTCCCATGAGAAAATGCACCGGCTGCAACGAAATGAAGCCGAAGAAAGAGCTTGTCAGGGTCGTAAGGAGCCCCGAGGGCGAGGTGTCGCTCGACTTAACGGGCAAGAAGCCCGGCAGGGGAGCGTATGTCTGCCGTAGCTCCGAGTGCCTTGCCAAGGCGATAAAGGCCAAGAGATTCGAGAAAGCGTTCTCATGCGAGATACCCTCGGAAGTATATCAAAAAATGGAAGAAGAGATGAAGAATGGCGGATGATCCGAAGCTGCTCTCTCTTCTCGGAATGTGCCGCAGAGCGGGCAAGCTGAGCTGCGGTCACGACGGCGCAATAGGTTCTGTCAGGAGCCGTGACGCAAAGCTGTGCCTGCTGAGCTCAGATTCATCTCAGCGGCTGAGGAAAGAGACAGAGCGTGAAGCGAGCTTCGGCGGGCGGGATATCCCCGTGGCCGTGCTTGATTCAACGAGTGAAGAGATAGGTCACGCCGCAGGGCTGCGCTCTGCCGTGCTGGCCGTCAACGACGAAGGCTTTGCAAGGACTATGCTGGGGCTTCTGAATACATCAGGGGAGGTCAACCAATGATAGATAACAAATACAGAGTACACGAGGTCGCCAAGGATTTCGATATCAAGAGCAACATAGTTATCGACTTACTCGGCAAATATTTCGACGATAAAAAGAAGCATATGACGGCTCTTGAGCCGGATGAGCTTGACTTGATATTCGATACCTTCACCAAGGAGAATCAGGTCGAGGATCTCAACACATACTTCAACTATATGCCCGCTTCAAAGAAGAGCGAGGCGAAGCCCGAGCCGGAGCAGGAGCAGCCCGCCACCGCCGAGGAGAAGGCTCCCGAGCAGCCGAAGAGCGAGAGTAAGCCCGAGGCGAAGCCGGCGGAGAAGCCCGCTCAGAAGCAGGAGGCTCCCCGCAAGCCGAAGCCGCAGTCAAAGCTGCCGCTCATGCCCGAGAGGAAGCCTGCACCTGAGAAGAAGAAAGAGAATAAGCCCATGCAGTCGAGGACTAAGGGCGAGGCTCGCACTATAGACACCAGAGCCGACAACGTCGACCTCGAGAAGTATAACGAGAAATATGAGAATATAGCGCCCACCAACCAGACCATGCAGCATGCAAATTCCGTGGGCAAGCAGAAGATAAAGCAGAAGAGCCAGCAGTACCGCAAGCAGGGCGGCAGGATGCGTTCCTCAAGGCGCGAGACCGAGGCCGAGAGGCTCAAGAGGATCGCCGCCGAGAGAGCAAAGAAGCCGCAGATGCATCTCAAGCTCCCCGAGGAAATCACCGTGGGCGAGCTTGCCGCAATGCTCAAAATGACTGCGGCAGAGGTCATCAAGAAGCTCTTCACGCTCGGTCAGATGGTCACGGTCAACGAAGTGCTTGACTACGACACCGCCGCCATCGTCGCCGAGGAGCTCGGCGCAAAGGTCGAGAAAGAGGTCGTCGTCACAATTGAGGACAGGATCATCGACGACAGCGTTGACGATGAGAGCAACCTCGTGCCGAGAGACCCCGTCGTTGTCGTCATGGGTCACGTTGACCACGGCAAGACCTCGCTGCTTGACGCTATCCGTAATACCTCCGTCACCTCTACCGAGGCGGGCGGCATTACCCAGCATATCGGCGCTTACAGAGTCGAGATTAACGGCTCCAAGATCACTTTCCTTGACACTCCCGGCCACGCCGCCTTCACTTCAATGCGTCTGAGAGGCGCAATGGCTACGGATATCGCTATCCTTGTTGTTGCCGCCGACGACGGCATCATGCCGCAGACCGTTGAGGCTATCAACCATGCGAAGGCTGCCGGAGTGCAGATAATCGTTGCGATAAATAAGATGGATAAACCCGCTGCCAACCCCGACAGAGTTCTTCAGCAGCTCACCGAGTATGAGCTTGTGCCCGAGGAATGGGGCGGCGAGACCATTTGCGTGCCCGTTTCGGCAGTGACGAAGCAGGGCATTGATAAGCTGCTTGAATCCGTGCTTCTCGTTGCCGAGATGCAGGAGCTTAAAGCCAACCCCAACCGCTCCGCAAAGGGCGTTGTCATCGAAGCAAGGCTTGATAAGGGCAGAGGCCCCGTCTCAACCCTGCTCGTTCAGAACGGCACGCTAAGATCGGGCGATATCATAGTCGCGGGCACTGCCGTCGGCAGAGTCAGAGTTATGACGGACGACAAGGGCCGCAAGGTCGACTCCGCAGGCCCCTCCGTCCCCGTTGAGATCATGGGTCTCGACGAGGTGCCGCAGGCGGGTGACGGATTTGACGCCGTTAACGACGAGCGCCTTGCAAGGGAGCTTGTCGAGCAGAGAAAGGCCAAGGCCAAGGAGGAGCAGTTCAAGGAGTACCAGAAGGTCACTCTTGACAACCTCTTTGCCTCTATTAAAGAGGGTGAGCTGAAGGACCTCAACATCATCATCAAGGCCGATGTCCAGGGCTCGGCTGAGGCCGTCAAGCAGAGCCTTCTCAAGCTCTCCAACGACGAGGTCAGAGTTAAGGTCATTCACAGCGGCGTCGGCGCTATCAGCGAGAGCGACGTCATGCTTGCCAACGCTTCAAACGCCATCATCGTCGGCTTCAATGTCCGCCCGGACGCTGTCGCTGCCGATAACGCAGAGCGTGACGGCGTTGAGATAAGAACCTACAGAGTTATCTACGACTGCATCGAGGAGATCGAGGCCGCTATCAAGGGTATGCTCGCTCCGAAGTTCAGAGATGTCGATATCGGCAGAGCCGAGGTTCGCCAGGTCGTCAGAATTTCGTCCGTCGGCAACATCGCAGGCTGCCATGTTATGAACGGCAAGATAACCAGAAACGCAAAGATAAGAGTAGTCCGCGACGGCATAGTCGTGGCTGAGGACGAAATGGCCTCGCTGCGCCGCTTCAAGGACGACGTCAAGGAAGTTGCCTCGGGCTTCGACTGCGGCATCGGCCTTGCAAAATTCAACGATATCAAGGAAGGCGACATTCTCGAAGCCTTTGTTGTTGAGGAATACAGAGATTGATCTCAGGGAGAAATTATGGCAGGTTACAGGATCGACAGAGTTTCAGAAGATATAAAGCGTGAGATCGCCGCTATAATGCGTGAGCTCAAGGACCCGAGGATAACCGGAATGCTGACCGTCGTCAACGTCGAGGTCAGCTCCGACGCCTCATATGCCAAGGTGTATGTCAGCGCCATGGAGGGCATCGAGACCGCAAAGCTCGCGGTCAAGGGTCTCACCAGCGCCACGGGCTATATCCGCCGTGAGATCGGCAAGCGGCTGCATCTTCGCAAAACGCCGGAGCTGAAGTTCATCGCCGATGACTCCATTGAAAAAGGCATGGGCATAGCCGGCATGATAAACAAACTCTCGGAAGAGGAATGAATCACACCGCCCGATCGCGACGGGTAAAGGAGAGTCAATGATGAGAATTGACCTGAATGAAACTGCAAAGGTTTTGGAGGACAGCGACGATATATTGCTGCTGTGCCACTCGCATCCGGACGGCGACACGCTCGGCAGCGCATCTGCGCTTGCAAGGGCGCTCATTGCCGAGGGCAAGAGGGTCAGAGTAGAGTGCGGCGACAAGATACCGAAGGATTTCGCCTTCATGTTTGACGGCATGGAGAGCTTTGATTTCGAGCCGAAATTCATCGCCGCAATTGATATCGCCGACACAAAGCTCCTCGGTAAAGATTTTGAGGGCAAATATGCCGACAGGGTCGATCTGTGCATCGACCACCACGGCTCCAATATGCTCTATGCCGATAAGGTCTGGCTTGAGCCGGATTCCGCTTCAACGGCGGAGATGATCTATCTGCTGCTCGCCGCCCGCGGCGACGAGATAACCCCGGATATAGCCTCCTGTCTTTTCACCGGCGTTACGACCGATACAGGCTGCTTCCGCTTCTCCAACACGACCGTCAGGACTTATGAGATAGCGGCGAAGCTCGCTGAACTGGGCGCCGACACCTATAATATCATTCAGGTTTTCTTTGAGACCAAGACCAAGACTTATGCCGCCCTTGAGCGCCTTGCGCTGGACAGCATGAGGATGTATTTCTCCGATCGCTGCGCCCTCATCTGCATCACGCAGGATATGTATAAACGCAGCGGCTCGGATGAGAGCGAGACGGATAGGATCGCGAATCTCCCCCGGCAGATCGAGGGAGTGCTCGTGGGCGTCACGATGCGTGAGCTTAAAGACGGCAGCTATAAGGCCTCCGTGCGGACCCACGGCGAGATCGACGCTTCGTCGATCTGCAAACGCCTCGGCGGCGGCGGTCACATGGGCGCTGCGGGCTGCACTCTCTACGGCAGTAAGCAGCAGGCGATAAATTCGCTGCTCAAAGAGGTTCAGGCGGAGCTTGACTCCGTCACCATCGACTGATTCATTATAATAACCTATCTAAATATTCAACCGCTCTGTTGCTTCGGCAGCAGGGCGTTTTATTTTTGAGCCCGATTTCGGAATAATTCAGATTTAACAAACATTTAACATTTGAAATATTGACAAATCGCTTGACTTGGAGTATAGTAATAACAGTGATTAGCACTCAGACTGCTTGAGTGCTAAATCTGGCACTCAACCGAAAGGAGGATGCAATATGGCTGAGCTGAGCGAAAGAAAAAAACAGATACTTGCCACCGTCGTTGAGCAGTATATCAAGACCGGCGAGCCGATAGGCTCAAAAGAGCTGCTTGCTCTGACGGGCATGACCGTTTCCTCCGCAACGGTGAGGAACGAAATGAGCGAGCTTGTGTCGCTGGGCTACCTCGAGCAGCCGCACACTTCGGCGGGCAGAGTTCCGTCGCAGGCGGGCTACAGATATTATGTGGATCACCTGATGAAGGAGCGCGAGCTTGACGAGCTTAACCGCAAGCTGATAGAGGCGGGCATTTCCTCCGCAGTCGGCGACCCCGAGAGGCTGCTGGCAAGGGCGGGCGAGGTGCTGGCGGATATGACCAAATGCGCTTGCGTTTCGACCGCTCCGGGCGGCGAGACGGCGGTCATCCGCAGGATAGAGCTTGTGCCCGTCGGGGCGCACACGGCGATGCTCGTGCTGCTGACCTCAAACGGGGTGCTCAAGAGCCGCCTTTGCAGGCTCGAGAGCGAGCTTAACTCCAAAATTTGCGAAGAGTTTTACAATATCGTCGATTCCTCGATAGTCGGCAAGCCGGCGTCGGATATCAGCGTCGTCTCTATGCAGACGGCGGCGGCCTCCGTTGACGGCGACCCGTTCGCAATGCTTCCGCTCATGGCGGCGGTTTGCGAGCTTGCGAGGAGCACGGCGGATTCAAAGATAATGCTGGGCGGCAGTTCAAACCTTTTTTCACACAAGGATTACGGCGGCGATGCCGCAAGGCTGCTCGAGTTCCTGAGCAAAAAAGAGCCGCTGACGGCGGTCATGCAGGACGCCAAGGCGCCGATAAGCGTGAGGATAGGCAAAGAAAATCTTTATAAGCCGCTTGAAAATTCGAGCGTTATCGTGGCAAAATATACCGTCGGGGGCAGGGATTCCGGCACCATCGGCATCATTGGCCCGACCCGCATGGATTATGAGAGCATTATCCCAAGCGTTAAATATTTGACTGACCTTGTCGGGCGGCTGATAACCCAGGCGCTCGAATGAGAGAAAGGATGAAAGAATGAAAAAGGAAAAGACACCTCCCGAGCAGCAGCCGGAGGAGAAAGCCCCGGAAGCGGAGCAGGAGCAGCAGACCGCAGCCCCCGCTGAGGAAGCCCCGACCAAGGAGCAGCAGCTTCAGAAGGCTCTCGACGATAAGAACGATCAGTTCCTGAGGCTCTGTGCGGAGTATGATAATTTCCGCAAGCGCTCGCAAAAGGAGCGGCAGGATATCTACGCCGCCTCCCGTGCGGATGTGATAAAAGAGCTTTTACCCATCCTTGATAATTTTGACCGAGCCGTCGTAAACAGCGAGGCGAATTTCGAGGATTATAAAAAAGGCATCGACCTTATATTCTCGCAGTTCAAGCAGCTCCTTGAGAAGAACGGAGTTGAGAGCTACGGCGAGGAGGGCGACACCTTCGACCCCAACATTCACAACGCCGTGATGAGCGTCGAGGATGAGAGCCTCGGCGAGAACGTCATAGCGCAGGTATTCACAAAAGGCTATAAACTCGGCGACAGGATAATCAGAGAAGCTGTCGTCAAGGTTGCAAATTCATAAATAATTGTTTTATTATAGGAGGAAGAAATTATGTCAAAGATTATAGGTATTGACTTAGGTACTACGAATTCATGCGTGGCCGTTATTGAGGGCGGCGAAGCAGTTGTTATCCCCAACGCAGAGGGCGCAAGGACTACCCCGTCGGTAGTCGCATTCGGCAAGACCGGCGAAAGAATGGTCGGTCAGGTTGCTAAGAGACAGGCAATCACCAACCCCGACAGGACGGTTTCTTCAATAAAGAGACAGATGGGCTCCGACTATAAAGTCACCATCGACGACAAGAAGTACACCCCGCAGGAGATCTCCGCAATGATCCTCCAGAAGCTGAAGACCGACGCAGAGGCATATCTCGGCGAGAAGGTTACCGAGGCTGTTATCACCGTCCCCGCTTACTTCACCGATTCCCAGAGACAGGCTACCAAGGACGCAGGCAAGATCGCCGGCCTTGATGTCAAGAGAATAATCAACGAGCCCACCGCAGCGGCTCTCGCATACGGCATTGATAAAGAGACCGATCAGAAGATCATGGTCTACGACCTCGGCGGCGGCACCTTCGATGTCTCCATCATCGAGATGGGCGACGGCGTTCAGGAAGTCCTCGCGACCGCAGGTAACAACCGCCTCGGCGGCGACGACTTCGACCAGAGAATAATCGACTGGATGGCTGACAGCTTCAAGGCGGAGCAGGGCGTTGACCTCAGAGGCGACAAGATGGCTATGCAGAGGCTCAAGGAAGCTGCCGAGAAGGCAAAGATCGAGCTCTCCGGCGTGACCACCTCCAACATCAGCCTGCCCTTCATCACCGCAGACGCAACAGGCCCGAAGCACCTTGAAATGACTCTTACCAGAGCTAAGTTCAACGAGCTGACCGCAGATCTCGTCGAAGCCACCATGGGCCCTGTTCGCCAGGCAATGAGCGACTCGGGTCTTAAGCCCTCCGAGATCAATAAGGTCCTTATGGTCGGCGGCTCCTCAAGGATCCCCGCAGTTCAGGAGGCCATCAAGAAGTTCATGGGCAGTGAGCCCTTCAAGGGCATCAACCCCGATGAATGCGTTGCTATGGGCGCGGCTCTCCAGGGCGGCGTTCTCGGCGGCGAAGTTACCGGCCTGCTTCTGCTCGATGTTACCCCGCTTTCACTCGGCATCGAGACCATGGGCGGCATAAACACCAAGATCATTGAGAGAAACACCACCGTGCCCGTCAAGAAGAGCCAGATCTTCTCGACCGCAGCGGATAACCAGCCTTCAGTTGAGGTCCATGTACTTCAAGGCGAGAGAGAATTCGCAAAGGATAACAAGACCCTCGGCGTGTTCCACCTCGACGGCATTATGCCCGCTCCCAGAGGCGTACCTCAGATCGAAGTTACCTTTGATATCGACGCTAACGGCATAGTCCATGTTTCTGCTAAGGATCTCGGCACTCAGAAGGAGCAGTCGATCTCCATCACCTCCTCCACCAATATGTCCAAGGAGGATATCGACAAGGCAGTCGCAGACGCCGAGAGATATGCTCAGGAGGATAAGCAGCGCCGTGAGGATGTCGACACCCGTAACGGTGCAGACCAGATGGTTTATCAGTGCGAGAAGCTGATAAATGAGAACGGCGACAAGTTCAGCGACGAAGAGAAGAACGCCGTGAATGAGAAGGTTGAGGCTCTTAAGGAAGCTCTTAAGGGCGAAGATATCAACCTCATCAAGTCCCGCCAGGATGAGCTTCAGGCGAAGTTCTATGAGATCTCCGAGAAACTCTATAAGGCCGCCGCAGAGGCAGCTCAGGCTCAGCAGGGCGCAGCGGGCGCCGACGGCAACACCGACGCAAACGGCTATACTCAGGCCGACTTCACCGACGCTGACGACAATAAATAATTAAATCGGGCTGTCCCCGTCGTTGTAATGACGGCGGGGACGACTTGGACTTTTATAAAACAGTAAAAAACGGAATCGTGGGCTGCACGCCTGATTCCCGAGGGAGAAATACCTTTGGCAGAGAATAAACGTGATTATTATGAAGTGCTCGGAGTCCAAAAGGGCGCAACCGAGGACGAAATAAAAAAAGCATACAGAAAAAAGGCGAAGCAGTATCACCCTGACCTCAACCCCGGCAACGCCGAGGCGGAGGCTAAATTCAAGGAGGTCAACGAGGCTTACGAGGTGCTCTCCGACAGCGACAAGCGGGCGAGGTATGACCAATACGGTCATGCGGGCGTAGACCCTAACTTCGGCGCGGGCGGAGCAGGCGGCTTCAACGGTGCAGGCTTCGGCTTCGACGATCTCGGCGATATATTCAGCTCCTTCTTCGGCGGAGGCTTTGGAGGCGGTCGTCAGGCTAACCCCAACGCCCCCCGCAGAGGCGAGGACATACAGGCGAGAGTGACCATCTCCTTTGAGGAGGCGGCCAAGGGCTGCAAGCGCACCATCGAGGTGACGAGGGTGGATACCTGCCCCGATTGCCACGGCTCGGGCGCAAAAGCGGGCACCTCGCCCAAGACCTGCCCCGATTGCGGCGGCAGAGGCTTCGTCAATGTGCAGCAGAGGACTGCATTCGGAGTTATATCCACTCAGAAATCCTGCCCGAAGTGCGGCGGCAGAGGCCGTGTAATTGACGACCCGTGCCAGAAGTGCCGCGGCTCAGGCAGAGTATCCAAGCGCACGAGCGTTGAGGTGAATATCCCCGCCGGTATCGACGACAGGCAGATATTCAACGTCAGCGGTGCGGGCAATTCGGGCGTCAATGGCGGCCCCAAGGGCGACCTCAAGGTGGCTGTTTTTGTCAGACCGCACCCGTTCTTTGAGCGTGACGGCTACAATGTCTGGCTGGAGCAGCATGTCAGCTTCACTCAGGCGGCTTTGGGCGATAATTTGCGTATTCCTACTCTTGACGGTGATGTTAAATTCGATTTGCCGGCAGGTACACAGTCGGGCACGGTCTTTAACCTCAAAGGCAGAGGAATCCAGAATGTCAACGGCAGAGGCAAGGGCGATCAGCTCGTGAGAATTATCGTTGACACGCCGAAGAACCTTACTCCGAGGCAGAAAGAGCTGCTTCAGGAGCTTGAAAAGGAGCTGGGCGTCAAGAGAGGCGCACCGGTCGGCAGCAGCTCCAAGAAGAGCAGCTTCTTTGATAAATTTAAAAACTAATTTTCGGACGGAGAAATACCATGAAATACGACGCTGTAGTTTTTGATTTGGACGGCACTCTTATCGACACCCTTGAGGACCTGATGGACAGCGTGAATTATGCGCTCGCCGAGTTCGGTTTCCCTGCACGCACATACGAGGAGATACGCACTTTCGTCGGCAACGGAGTGCGCCGTCTGGTCTATCTCAGCGTGCCCGAGGGTACGCCCGATGATGTGAGCGAGAAGTGCCTTGATGTGTTCAAGGCGCATTATCTGCACAATTCCCGCAACAAAACCAAGCCCTATAAAGGCATCCCCGAGCTGCTGAAAGCAATTTTTGCGGCGGGCTTTAAGACTGCGGTGGTTACCAACAAGATGCAGGACGCCGCCGTGGATATCGTCAGAGGCTTTTTCGGCGACAGCATCCATGTTATCATCGGTCAGGTCGACGGCGTGGCGCAGAAGCCCGAGCCGGACGGCGTTTGGCTTGCGCTCGACAAGCTCGGCGTGAGCCGTGACAGGGCTGTCTATGTCGGCGACTCCGAGGTGGACTGCATGACCGCTCACAACTCAAAGCTGCCGTGTATCGGCGTGACTTGGGGCTTCCGCGGCAGGAAGGTGCTCGAGGATAACGGCGCCGAATTCATCGTAAGCGACCCGAAAGAGATACTTGACATAATCAAATAAGAAAAAAATGACCGCTGCTCGGCTCAAACGAACCGTGCAGCGGCTTTTTCATATTATAATACAATTATATAACCCATCGGGTACGGCTCGACCTCCGGCGTGTCGATAAAGGTCTTGAGCACTTTATAAAAGACGAGCTTTCTCGGCTCTCTGCCGTTCCTTGTCTGCCAGTCGCTGAGGCTTATCTCGCCACGCAGCATCGTAATCAGGTCACCCTCCTTATCGCAGCAGGACTGCGTGTGGGTGTAGTCGAAGTCTGGCAGGCGAAATTGCTCGGCGTATTCCTCGCGGTCAACGCCGTACGGCAGGCAGGCGCCTCGGTCGTTGTCGAGCAGCCAGAATGCCACCTTGCGGCGGAATTCATGCTCGCTGAGTAGCTCCGAGGTCATTTTGACAGCCCGAGACGGGCGCAGCAATCCGCAACGATCTGCTGCATCTCGTCATAGTGCTTCTCGATCTCCTCCACGAGCTTGAACTGGGTGCGTGACCTCACAAGGTTGTGCTCGGGGTAGTCGGTCTTGAAGTAGACATCGCCGTTGATGAAGTCGCCTAGGAAGCGCATACCGCATTCGAGCGTCATCAGCTTTGCCGAGAACGAGAGATACTCTATCTCTTTCTTCGTCAGGCTCTCGCCTGCGGTGGAGAGGTAGCCGAGGGTGAACGCCTTGAAATTCTCAAGGCTGAGCTGCACCTTGGAGATATCCTTCTCATCCTCCGCGGCGGTGTTGGCGCCGAAACGGATGCTGTCGCCGAAATCATAGAGCGACAGACCGGGCATTACGGTGTCGAGGTCGACAACGCAGATGCCTTCGTCCGTCTTGTTGTCAAACATGACGTTGTTGAGCTTTGTGTCGTTGTGGGTGACTCTCAACGGCAGCTCGCCTGCGTTCAGCAGGTCGACGAGCACGGAGCAGTCCGCCTCGCGGCTCAGGACGAAATCTATCTCGCTGCGGGCATCGTCGGCTCTGCCGGAGAGGTTATCGGCAACGGCCTTTTTGAAGTCGGCGAAACGGGAGACAGTGTTGTGGAAGTTCGGTATCGTCTCGGTCAGATCGTCAATGGGGTAGTCCGCCAGCATACGCTGGAATTTGCCGAATGCCTTCGCAGCGTTGTAAAAAGTCTCAGGGCAGTCCACACACTGACATGAGTGTGCGTCGTATATATAGTTGTAGCAGCGCCAGAAGCTGCCCTCGCTGTCTATGTAGTAGGGCTTGTTATCCTTGGTGAAGAAAACATAGAGGCTCTCCCTCTCGGGGTCGCCGCCGGCGGCGATGACCTCCTTGTGGAGGTAGTCGGTGACGCTCACCACGTTTTTCATCAGGGCGTCAGGCTCTTTGAACACATATGTGTTAAGCTCTTGAACGAGATATTTATTAGTGTGGCCGTTCTCCTCAAGAAATCCAAATATATAGGTATCGTTGATATGGCCGTCAAAGAGCTGTGAGATGTTCTTCAGCTCGCCCTTGAATTTGAACGCCGTGACAAGCTCAGATACCGTATCTATTTTCTTGTGCAACGAAGTCACGCCTTTCTTAAAATTATGTTGCCGAAGCGGGCTGGGTTGTGGAAGCCCAGCTCGGCGGAGTCGACGGGGAAGCAGGCGGCGTAGTGCGGGGCCTCGGCGAGGTCGGCGCACTTATAGAAGTTACCCTTGATAATGTTCTCCGCCGTGCGATAGGGTGCGCCGTAGACCTCGGAGATGAAGCCGTCCGGCAAAAAGATATCATAGCCCCAGGCGCTTTTGCCGCTGCCGGGGAGGGTGAACGGCGTTATCGTCGGCTCAAGGGAGGTGATCTCCCTGATAAATCGTCTGCCCTCGCGCTTTTCGCCTATCTGGGATAGATATACTCCGTTTCGGTTGACCTCGAAGTTCACATAGCGCTCGTCACCCGTAACGGGCTTCAAAAAGATTTCGAGGCAGCTGTCGGTGTAGACCGGGTCGTCACGCTTTGTGCATTCGCAGCGCACCGAGTCCTCAAATGACCACAGGCGGGCAAAGAGCCCGACATTCTCGACCCCGTAGAGCCGTGCATAACTCTCGGGGCGTGAGTAGCCGTCCTTTTCCCAGTTGAAAAGGTCTATAGGGGCTGCCGGGGCGCGAAACGGCTCGGCAGCCTTTTCACTCATAAAGAGCGGGGCAAAATAATCCAAACGATCACCGTCTTACAATCAAAGTGCGGAAACTATCTCAAGAGTATCCTTGGCTATCATGAGTTCCTCGTTGGTGGGGATGACAAGGAGCTTGACCTTGGAGCCGGGGACGGATATCTCTATCTCCTCGCCTCTGACGGAGTTCTTTTCCTCATCAATGGCGGTGCCGAGAAATGCGAGCTTCTCAGCTACTCTGGTGCGGTAGTGGGGGTTGTTCTCGCCAATGCCGCCGGTAAATACGACCGCGTCAACGCCGCCCATTGCAGCGGCAAAGCCGCCTATGTATTTGACGAGCTGGTGGCAGAGCATATTCTCAACGAGCTGAGCCTTCTTGTCGCCGTTCTTTGCAAGACCCTCGATGGTCCTGTTGTCGCTGGTGCCTGCGATGCCGAGCATACCGCTCTTTTTATTCATAAGAGTGTCCATTTCGGCGGGGGAGAGGTTCCTTGCCGCCATGACGGTGGTGACGATGGCGGGGTCTATCGAGCCGCAGCGGGTGCCCATGATGATGCCCTCAAGCGGGGTGAGACCCATGGTGGTGTCGAAGCACTTGCCGTCCTTGACAGCGGAGATGGAGGAGCCGTTGCCGAGGTGGCAGGTGACTATCCTCGTGCCCTCCGCCTTGCCGCCGAGCATATCAATAGCTCTCATGGAGACATAGCGGTGAGAGGTGCCGTGGAAGCCGTAGCGACGGATGCCCTCCTCCTCATAAAGCTCATAGGGCAGGGCATACATATATGCGTAGTCGGGCATGGTCTGATGAAAGCCGGTGTCAAAAACGGCGACCTGAGGTACGTTCATTATCTTTTCGCAGGCCTCGATGCCCTTGAGGTTTGCGGGGTTGTGGAGAGGACCGAATTTGAAGCACTCCTTGATAGCGGCCTTGACGTCCTCGGTGACGAGCACGGAGCCGGAGAATTTCTCGCCGCCGTGGAGCACTCTGTGACCGACAGCGCCTATCTCATCGGTCGAGCCGATAACGCCGTGCTCGGCGTCAACGAGCGTATCGAGCACAAGCTGGATGGCTGCGCCGTGATCGGGGATGGGGCAGAGGAGATCCTTTATGTTTTTGCCTGCGTCGTCGGGCACCTTGTGGGTGAAGGACGAATTTGCGTCGCCTATCTGTTCGCAGATGCCCTTTGCAAGGAGCTTGTCGCCGTCGGTATCAATGAGCTGATATTTGAGCGATGAGCTGCCTGCGTTGATAACCAAAATCTTCATTTTAACACTCCAAATCGTGATTTTTAGCTTGATTAAAGCCTGTAACTGTTATATTATATACTTACTAAATGATTTTTTCAAGAGTTTTTTATCGGAGGTGCGAATATGAGAGCAGCCGGCATCGTCGCCGAATACAATCCGTTTCACAACGGGCACGCTTATCTTGCCCGTCGGGCGAGAGAGGCGGGGGAGGACTGCGTTGTCGCCGTGATGAGCGGCAATTTTGTCCAGAGGGGCGAGCCTGCGATATTTGACTTCTCCGCCCGTGTAAAAGCGGCGCTGCTGTGCGGGGTCGACCTCGTGATACAGCTGCCGAGCATTTACGCCGTGTCGGGCGCTCAGAGCTTTGCGGGCGCGGGGGTCGAGCTGCTTGATGCGCTCGGCTGCGTTGATACGCTCGTGTTCGGCTCCGAGTGCGGCGACACCGCAAGGATAGCCGAGGCGGCGGGGCTGCTTGCTTCGCCCGAATTCCCCTCTTTGCTCAAGGAGGAGCTGGCGCACGGAGTATCCTTTGCTTCGGCGAGGGAGAGCGCTCTCAGGCACATAAGCCCCGCAAGCGCCGATCTGATAGCTTCGCCGAACGACATCCTTGCCGTTGAATATGTATCCGCCCTTGAGCGTATCGGCAGCCGAATGAAGCCCCTTGCGGTAGGCAGGGTTGGCGCAGGGCATGACAGCGCCGAGATAGCCGACGGCTTTGCGGGTGCTTCAAAGATAAGGGAGCTTATCCGCAGCGGCGGAGATATAAGCGGCCTTGTGCCTGCGGCGGCGGGGGAGATATACCGCAGCGCGGAGCAGGCGGATATAAGCCGCATAGAGCGGGCTATCCTCTATAAAATGAGGACAGTCGGTGCACAGGAGCTGGCGTCGGCGCCCGACATCAGCGAGGGGATAGAGAACAGGATCCTCACGGCGGCGAGGGAGGCCCGCAGCCTTGAGGAGCTGTATACGCTTGCCAAAACTAAAAGGTATTCGCACGCACGCATACGCAGAATAATATTAAACTGCTTTTTGGGCGTTACCGCCGAGCTTGCCGCGATCGACCCGCCTTATATCAGAGTCGGCGGATTCACCCCGAGGGGGGCGGAGCTGCTGCGTGAGGCGGCGTTGAGCGCAAGGCTGCCTATTCTCGCCAAAACAGCCGATATCGCCGCCCTGAGCGAAGAAGCAAAGGCTGTTTTTGCCGCGGAATGCAGGGCGGGAGATATCTATGCCCTCTGCCTGACGAATGCCGCCGAATGCGGCGCGGAGAAGCGTTTTCGCCCTATTATAATAAAGTGAAAATTTTACCGTTACCGCCGTTGCCCGAGTGGCAGCGGCTTTTTTGACGCTTTTTGATAGGCATAATACACAAAAGTGAAAAAATTATCCACAAAATAATTATGGCAAAACATTGAAATTTCATATGGATGCACAAAGAAATTTTATTTGCCGTTATTCGCTTGACAGACGGCCGCTCAAAATGTATAATATCGTTCCGTATTATTTATAATGGATTAATACCCCTATAATTTATTTTATCTTTGCGCTTAATATTATAAAATATATGGGGAGATCCCGCAAAATTTCGATTTTCCGAGAGAAAAACGGAAATTCAAAAGAACGGAGTGATTTTGCCTATGCTGAAAGTGAAACCCGTTACACGAGGAAGCTGCCAACGCATGAGCTTCGGTAAGATCGACGAGGTCATGGATATGCCCAACCTCATCGAGGTTCAGAAGGCGTCCTACAATTGGTTCATCGAGAAGGGCCTCAAAGAGGTCTTCCGCGACATGGCCGATATTACGGACTATACCGGGAACTGGGTGCTCAGCTTCATTGATTACCGCCTTGACGACAAGCCGAAGTATTCGGTGCGCGAGTGCAAGGAGAGAGACGCGAACTACGCAGCGCCCATGCGTGTGACAGTCCGCCTTCAGAATAAGGAGACCGGCGTTATCAAGGAGTCCGAGGTCTATATGGGCGACTTCCCAATAATGACCGACAGCGGCACCTTTGTCATCAACGGCGCCGAGAGAGTCATTGTCTCTCAGCTTGTTCGTTCGCCCGGCGTTTATTACGGCATGACCCACGATAAGACCGGTATCGAGCTTTACACCAGCACCATCAACCCCAACAGGGGCGCATGGCTCGAATATGAGACCGACGCCAACGATATTTTCTACGTCCGCATAGACAAAAATCGCAAGATATATATCACCGCTTTCGTGCGTGCCCTAGGCCTTAGCTCCAACGATGATATCCGCCGCTTCTTCGGCGAGGATGCCAAGCTCGAAGCTACTATGGAGAAGGACGAGACCCGCAACACAGAGGAAGCGCTCATCGAAGTGTTCAAAAAGCTGCGCCCCGGCGAGCCCGCCACCCTTGAGGCCGCTCAGCAGCAGTTTGACAACCTCTTCTTTGACTCCCACAAGTACGATATTTCCCGTGTCGGCAGATATAAGTACAACAAAAAGCTCTCGATGCTCAACCGTCTCCCCGGCTGCGTAGTCGCAGAGCCCGTTATATCCGAGTACACCGGCGAGCTTATAGCCGAGCCGGGCGAGGTGCTCACCAAGCAGAAAGCTATTGAGATAGAGCAGGCAGGCGTTATGAAGGTCGTCGTCAGATGCGAGGACGGCAGCGATCTGTTCGTCATCTCAAACGGCATGGTCGACCCGATGGCTCTGCTCCCCGAGGGCTTCACCAGGGAAGAGCTTGACGAGATAGCCATCAATGAGAAGGTCCGCTTCTCCGTTATGAGAGAAGTCCTCGAAAAGTGCGGCGATGATAAACAAGCGCTGCTTGAGGAGATGAGGCTCCGCTGCGACGACCTTATCCCGAAGCATATTATCGTCGACGATATATTCGCCTCGGTCAACTACGTCAACTGCCTGACCAAGAAGGTCGGCAACATCGACGATATCGACCACCTCGGCAACAGACGTATCAGATCCGTCGGCGAGCTGCTCCAGAATCAGTTCAGGATCGGCCTTGCAAGGATGGAGAGAGTTGTCCGTGAGAGAATGGCCATCCAGGCGCAGGAGGATGAGGATAAGATAACTCCGCAGAGCCTTATCAATATCCGCCCCGTCATGGTCGCCGTCAGAGAGTTCTTCGGCTCTTCGCCGCTCTCACAGTTCATGGATCAGCACAACCCCCTTGCCGAGCTTACCCATAAGCGCCGTCTTTCCGCCCTCGGCCCCGGCGGTCTTTCACGAGACAGAGCCGGATTCGAGGTCCGCGACGTTCATTATTCGCACTACGGACGTATGTGCCCGATAGAGACCCCCGAAGGCCCCAACATCGGCCTTATCTCCTATCTTGCAACATTCGCCAAGATCAATGAATACGGCTTCATCGAAGCTCCGTTCAGAAAGATAGATAAAGAGACCGGCGTGGTGCTCGACGAGGTCGAGTACATGACCGCCGATACCGAGGATGAGTACATCGTCGCCCAGGCGAACGAGCCCCTCGATGAGAATAACCGCTTCGTCAGAAAGAAGATCACCGCAAGGCACAGAGACGAATTCCTTGAGATCGACAACACCAAGGCCGATTACATGGACGTTTCGCCCAAGATGGTCGTTTCGGTTGCAACGGCTCTTATCCCGTTCCTTGAGAACGACGATGCAAACCGTGCGCTGATGGGCTCCAACATGCAGAAGCAGGCTGTTCCTCTTCTCAAGACCGAAGCCCCCATCGTCGGCACCGGTATGGAATATAAGGCTGCCGTTGACTCCGGCTCCGTCGTGCTCGCCAAAGAGGGCGGCGTAGTCTCCAAGGTCGCGGCCGACAGCGTTGATATCCTTGAGGACGGCGGCACAAGCAGGCACTATGAGCTTATCAAGTTCATGCGCTCCAACCAGGGCACCTGCACCAACCAGCGCCCGATAGTTTCCGTCGGTCAGAGAGTCGAGAAGGACGAGGTCATCGCAGACGGCCCCGCTATCGACCACGGCGAGCTGAGCCTCGGCAAAAATGCCCTTGTCGGCTTCATGACATGGGAAGGCTACAACTACGAGGACGCCGTTCTTATCAATGAGAAGCTCGTCAGAGACGACGTTTACACCTCTATCCATATCGAGGAATATGAGACCGAGGCCAGAGACACCAAGCTCGGCCCCGAAGAGATAACCAGAGATATCCCCAACGTCGGCGAGGACGCCCTCGGCAACCTTGACGACAGAGGCATAATCCGCATCGGCGCAGAGGTTCACTCCGGCGATATACTTGTCGGCAAGGTAACGCCCAAGGGCGAGACCGAGCTGACCGCCGAGGAGAGACTGCTCCGCGCGATATTCGGCGAGAAAGCCAAGGAAGTCAGAGATACTTCCCTTAAAGTGCCCCACGGCGAATACGGCATCGTTGTCAATGTCGAAGTATTCACCAAGGAGAACAGCGACGAGCTGTCGCCCGGCGTAAACAAAGTTGTCCGCTGCTACATCGCCCAGAAGAGAAAGCTCTCCGTCGGCGATAAGATGGCGGGTCGCCACGGTAATAAGGGCGTTGTTTCAAGGATCCTTCCTCAGGAGGATATGCCCTTCCTGCCCGACGGCACACCGCTTGATATAGTTCTTAATCCCCTCGGCGTTCCCAGCCGAATGAATATCGGTCAGGTTCTCGAGGTTCACCTCGGCTTTGCCGCAAGAGCGCTCGGCTACAAGATAATGACCCCCGTATTCGACGGCGCCCATGAGGAGGATATCACCGAGGCATTTGCGGAGGCAAACCGCCGCACTATGGAAAAGGCTGAGCAGGAGGCCAAGGAGAAGGGCGTTGAATTCGACCCCTCCAAGGTGCCGCAGCTCCGCATGGACTGCAAGTCCATCCTTACCGACGGCAGAACCGGCAGGAAGTTTGATAACCCCGTAACCGTCGGCGTCATGTATTATCTTAAGCTCCATCACCTTGTTGACGATAAGATCCACGCCCGTTCGACCGGCCCGTACTCCCTCGTCACTCAGCAGCCTCTGGGCGGTAAAGCTCAGTTCGGCGGCCAGCGTTTCGGCGAGATGGAAGTTTGGGCGCTCGAGGCATACGGCGCAGCATACACCCTTCAGGAGATACTTACCGTCAAGTCGGATGACGTAGTGGGCAGAGTCAAGACCTACGAGGCCATCGTTAAGGGCAAGAATGTCCCGACTCCCGGTATCCCCGAATCCTTCAAGGTCCTTATCAAGGAGCTCCAGTCCCTCGCACTCGACATCAAGGTGCTTGATGAGAACGGCGACGAAGTCGATCTCCGCCAGACCTATGACAACGACGACGCCGGCTTCGCACCGGATGATAAGGCGTTCCAGAGCGTCAATGACGCCGAGGGCAGCGACGATTTCATCGTTGACGAGGACAGCGAGGAGAACGATATCTTCATCAGAGACGACGGCGACGACGATGATGGTTTCGCCGACGAATTCCGTGATAAAATGGGCGATGAAGATTACGGTCTTGATTTAGAACCCTCGGAGGACGATTACGAGTAATCGTCGTTTCACACCAAACTAACGGAAGGGGCATCGTTATATGGAAAACGTAGAAGCCAACAGCAATCTTTCTTTTGAATCCATAAAAATCGGCCTTGCCTCGCCCGACCAGATAAGAGAATGGTCATACGGCGAGGTCAAGAAGCCCGAAACCATAAATTACAGAACCCTCAAGCCCGAGAGAGACGGTCTTTTCTGCGAAAGGATATTCGGGCCGCAGAAGGACTGGGAGTGCCACTGCGGTAAGTATAAGAGGATCCGCTATAAGGGCAAGGTCTGCGAGCGCTGCGGCGTTGAGATCACCCGCTCCAAGGTGCGCCGTGAGAGAATGGGTCACATTGAGCTTGCGACCCCCGTTTCACACATCTGGTATTTCAAGGGCACACCCTCGAGAATGGGCGTTATCCTTGATATCTCCCCCAGAGAGCTTGAGAAAGTCCTTTATTTCGCAAAGCACATAGTTATCGACCCCGGCGATACGCCTCTTGAGAAGGGTCAGACCCTCGACGAGAAGGATTACGACGAGTATCGCCTTAAATATGACGACGCTTTCAAGGCAGGCATGGGCGCCGAGGCTATCAAGGAGCTGCTCTCCGAGATAGACCTCGACAAGCTCTCAGAGGAGCTTAAAGCCGAGATGGAGAGCACCTCCGGCCAGAAGAAAGCAAAGGCGCTCAAGCGCCTTGAGGTCGTCGAAGCCTTCAGACAGTCCGGCAACAGACCGGAGTGGATGATCCTCGACGTTATCCCTGTTATCCCGCCGGAGATCCGCCCCATGGTTCAGCTCGAGGGCGGCAGATTCGCCACCTCCGACCTTAACGACCTTTACAGACGTGTTATCAACAGAAACAGCCGTCTTGCAAAGCTTATGGAGCTCGGCTCCCCCGAGATAATCATCAGGAACGAGAAGAGAATGCTTCAGGAGGCCGTTGACGCCCTTATCGACAACGGCAGAAGAGGCAGACCCGTTACCGGCCCCAACAACAGGGCGCTCAAGTCCCTTTCGGATATGCTGAAAGGTAAGCAGGGACGTTTCAGACAGAACCTGCTCGGTAAGCGTGTCGACTACTCCGGCCGTTCGGTTATCGTCGTCGGACCTGACCTCAAGCTCTATCAGTGCGGTCTTCCCAAAGAGATGGCTCTCGAGCTCTTCAAGCCCTTCGTTATGAAGCGCCTTGTCGAGACCGAGGTCGCGGGCAACGTCAAATCCGCCCGTAAGATGGTCGAGCGCTCCAACCCCGCAGTGTGGGATGCTCTTGAGGTAGTCATCAAGGATCACCCCGTCATGCTCAACCGTGCTCCCACGCTTCACCGCCTCGGTATCCAGGCATTCGAGCCGGTGCTTGTCGAGGGCAGAGCCATAAGGCTTCATCCCCTTGTTTGTACCGCATTCAACGCTGACTTCGACGGCGACCAGATGGCAGTCCATGTTCCGCTTTCGGCAGAGGCTCAGGCAGAGGCTCGCTTCCTTATGCTTGCGGCTAACAACCTGCTCAAGCCCTCGGACGGCCGCCCCGTTACCGTTCCCACTCAGGATATGATACTCGGCTCCTACTATCTGACCATAGTCAACGACAACAACCCCGCAAACTCCGACTATGTTCCCGAGGATCCCTATGAGCCCGGCGCACCTACCGAGTTCATCGACGAGAAGGGCGAGAAGCATTTAATATATAAAACATTTAATAATGTCGACGAAGCGATGATGGCATATGACGAGGGCGATATCGGCCTGCACGTCAATGTCAGGATCCGCATGACCAAGGAAGTGAACGGCGAGAGCGTAACTCGGCTCGTCACCACCACCCTCGGCAAGGTCATCTTCAATACGCCTATCCCGCAGGATCTCGGCTTCATTGACAGAACCGACCCCGCCAACCTCTTCACCCCCGAGGTCGACGTGCTTGTTAACAAGAAGATGCTCGGCAAGATCATCGACCGCTGCATCAAGGTTCACGGCACTGCGATCGCAGCCGATGTGCTTGATAAGATCAAGGCTCAGGGTTACAAATACTCAACTCGAAGCGGTATCACCGTCGCCGTCTGCGACGCGACCATCCCGCCGCTTAAGAAGCAGCTCATTGAGCACGCCGAAGCGAGAGTCGCCAAGATCACTAAGGAATACGAGAGAGGTCTCATCACCAACGACGAGCGCTCCGAGGATGTCATAAAGGCATGGGAGGATTGCACCAAGGATGTCTCCTCCGAGCTGAAGAAGAACTTCAGAAAGTTCAATCCCATCAACATGATGCTTGACTCCGGCGCCCGCGGTAACGATTCACAGCTTCGTCAGCTTGCAGGTATGCGCGGACTTATCGCCAACACCGCAGGTAAGACGATAGAGGTTCCCATCAGAGCTAACTACCGTGAAGGTCTTAATATACTCGAATACTTCATTTCCTCCCGCGGCGCCCGTAAAGGTCTTGCCGATACCGCGCTCAGAACGGCTGACTCGGGTTATCTGACCCGCCGTCTTGTCGATGTTTCTCAGGATGTTATCATCCGTGAGGAGGATTGCCACTGCACCGACGGCATCAACGTCTATGATATTTATGACGGCGATCCCAACTTCGGCGGCAGAAAGATAGTCGGCCTTGCCGAAAGACTGACCGGCAGATTCCTGCTTGAGGATTATCACGACCCCGAAACGGGCAAACTGATAGCAAGTAAGGATGAGATGATGACCGATGTTATCGCCGAGCAGGTCGCCGCAAGCGTCCATGCAGAGCATGATAAGCAGGTCGCCGCAGGCATCCTGCCCGAGACTTCAAGAGCGCAGATCAAGATTCGTTCGCTGCTCTCCTGCTGCTCAGAGCACGGCGTTTGCATCAAGTGCTACGGCGCAAACCTTGCAACGGGCGAGCCTGTGACCGTCGGTGAAGCTGTCGGTATCATCGCAGCTCAGTCCATAGGCGAGCCGGGTACTCAGCTTACCATGAGAACATTCCACACCGGCGGCGCTGCCGACCAGTCGGATATCACCACCGGTCTTCCCAGAATTGAAGAACTCTTTGAGGCGCGCAAGCCCAAGATGCTCGCCATCATGAGCGAGATCGACGGCGTCGTCTCCTTCAGAGAGATCAAAAAGAGCCAGCACGTTATCGTCACCGCCGACGACGGCGAGGAGAAGGCTTACCTCATCCCCTACGGCTTCCGCCTGAAGGTTGATGAGGGTCAGAGAGTCACCAAGGGCGCACAGCTCACCGAAGGTGCTCAGAACCCGCACGACATCCTTGCAATTCTCGGCGTTGAGGCAGTCCATGACTACCTCATCAGAGAGGTTCAGAGGACCTACCGTATGCAGGGTGTTGACATCAACGATAAGCATATCGAGGTCATCGTTCGCCAGATGATGAGAAAGGTCAGGATAGTAGACGCAGGCGACTCCAAGTTCCTGCCCGGCACCGTGGTCGAGAAGATGGACTTCCGTCTTGAGAATGAACGCCTTGCAAGAGAGGCTGAGGAGAAGGGCGTCGAGCCGAAGTTCGCAGTCTCCGCCCCCACCCTTATGGGTATCACCAAGGCTTCGCTCGCAACGGATTCGTTCCTCTCCGCCGCATCGTTCCAGGAGACCACCAGAGTCCTCACCGACGCAGCCATCAAGGGCAAGACCGATCCCCTTATCGGCCTCAAGGAGAACGTCATTATCGGCAAGCTCCTGCCCTCCGGCACCGGCATGAAGTGCTACAGCAAGGTGGAGCTTAAGCCTACAGGTAAGTTCGGTAATATTGCCGAAAATGCCGAGTAATTTTTGTCGAAAGTGTTGACAAACGAGCTTCACTTGTGATAAAATACAAAATTGTGGTGTCAAAGGCTCCGTCGTAAGGCGGCGGAGCCTTGCACGATACATATTTTAAAAGAAAGGAGAGATTGTTTTTGCCTACCTTTAATCAGCTTGTTCGTAACGGCAGAGAAACGCTCGAAAGAAAGCCCAAGGCTCCCGCTCTTTTGAAAGGCCTGAACTCCAAGAAGAATGTTCTTACCGATCAGGATTCACCCCAGAAGCGCGGCGTCTGCACCGCTGTTAAGACCGCGACTCCCAAGAAGCCCAACTCGGCTCTTCGTAAGATCGCCAGAGTCCGTCTTACCAACGGCATCGAGGTTTCGGCTTATATCCCCGGCGTAGGTCACAACCTTCAGGAGCACTCCGTTGTCCTCATCAGAGGCGGCCGTGTTAAGGATCTTCCCGGTGTCCGTTACCACATCATCCGCGGCACTCTTGATACCCAGGGCGTTAACGGCAGAATGCAGGCCCGTTCCAAGTACGGCGCAAAGCGTCCCAAGGCAGCCAAGAAATAATCCCGCACCAATCAAGACAAATCTTCTTGCAGGCTGAAGAAGCGCTTTATGCTCTTCGACCAATGCAATGTATATTATATATAAATAGTATGCTTCTGCGTTGGCGCCGACGGGAATTTGTCACTCGAGTACCTATGATATCATTACTATGAAGGAGGGAAGCGAAGTGCCAAGAAGAGGCAATATCGCAAAACGTGAAGTTTTGCCTGATCCGCTTTACAACTCAACCCTTGTCACCCGTCTTATCAACAATGTTATGTATGACGGCAAAAAGGGCGTAGCTCAGAAAATCGTTTATGATGCATTTGACATCATCAAAGAGAAGACAGGTAAGGAACCCCTTGAGGTTTTTGAGGCAGCAATGGAGAACGTTATGCCCATGCTTGAGGTAAAGGCTCGCCGTGTCGGCGGTGCTACCTATCAGGTACCCATGGAGGTTCGCCCCGAGAGAAGACAGACTCTCGGCCTGCGTTGGATCACTCTCTACAGCCGTCAGCGTTCCGAGAGAACGATGAAGGAGAGACTTGCCAACGAGATCATGGATGCGGTCAACTCCACCGGTTCCGCATTCAAGAAGCGTGAAGATACCCACAAGATGGCAGAGGCCAACAAGGCATTTGCACACTTCAGGTGGTAATCATTTCACCGAGATTTACTATATTTTCAGCTTAACAGAAATTCGGAGGTTTATATGCCAAGACAGGTACCCCTTGAGATGACCAGAAACATCGGTATCATGGCGCACATCGATGCCGGTAAAACTACCACAACCGAGCGTATCCTGTTTTATACGGGAAAAACTCATAAAATCGGTGAGACCCACGATGGCTCCGCAACGATGGACTGGATGGAGCAGGAGCAGGAGCGTGGTATAACCATCACTTCCGCTGCTACGACCTGTTTCTGGAAGAACCACCGTATCAACATCATCGACACCCCGGGTCACGTCGATTTCACCGTTGAGGTCGAGCGCTCCCTGAGAGTTCTTGACGGTTCTGTTACAGTTCTTTGCGCTAAGGGCGGCGTCGAGCCCCAGTCCGAGACGGTCTGGAGACAGGCGGATAAGTATCATGTTCCCAGAATGGTCTATGTTAACAAGATGGACATTATGGGCGCTGACTTCTACAGAGTCATCGACATGATGAAAGAGCGCCTTAAGTGCAATGCGGTCCCCATTCAGCTGCCCATCGGCGCTGAGGCGGATTTCAAAGGTATCATAGACCTTGTTATAATGAAGGCCTATTACTACAAAGACGACCTGGGCGTTGATATCGAGGTTACCGATATCCCCGACGACATGAAGGAGCTTGCCCAGAAGTACCATACCGAGATGATCGAGCACGTTGCCGAGCAGGATGACGAGCTGCTTGAGAAATATCTCAACGGCGAGGAGCTCACCATTGATGAGATCAAGTCCTGCATCAGAAAGTCGACTCTTGCAAATCACATGGTGCCCGTCGTCTGCGGTACTTCCTACCGCAATAAGGGCGTTCAGCTTCTGCTTGATGCAGTTGTTGATTATATGCCCGCCCCCACGGATGTTCCCTCGATCAAGGGCGTCAACCCCAAGACTGACGAGGAGGAGTTCAGACATTCGTCCGATGACGAGCCGTTCTCCGCTCTCGCATTCAAGATAGCTACCGACCCGTTTGTCGGCAAGCTCTGCTTCTTCAGAGTATATTCCGGTAAAGTCGAAACAGGCAGCACCGTTTATAACTCGACCAAGGACACCAACGAGCGTATGGGCAGAATTCTGCAGATGCACTCCAACCACAGACAGGATATCGACTGCTGCTATGCGGGTGATATCGCGGCCTGCGTCGGTGTTAAGCAGACCACCACGGGCGACACGCTCTGCGACGCGAAACATCCCATCATACTTGAATCCATGGAATTCCCCGAGCCCGTTATCAGAGTTGCCATCGAGCCCAAGACCAAAGCAGGTCAGGAGAAGATGAGCATCGCTCTTGCAAAGCTCGCTGAGGAAGACCCCACCTTCAAGTGCTACACGGATGAAGAGACAGGTCAGACTATCATAGCCGGTATGGGTGAGCTTCACCTTGAGATAATCGTCGACAGAATGCTGCGCGAGTTTAGAGTTGAAGCTAATGTCGGTAAGCCCCAGGTTGCTTACCGCGAGACCATCACCAAGACTGCCGAGTCGGATACCAAGTATTCGCGTCAGTCCGGCGGTAAGGGTCAGTACGGTCATGTCAAGATCAGGATCGAGCCGAATCCCGAGAAGGGCTTCGAGTTCGTCAACAATATTGTCGGCGGCGCTATTCCCAAGGAATACTTCAACGCCATCGAAGCAGGCATCAAGGGTGCAATGCTCTCCGGCGTGCTTGCGGGCTTCAATGTTGTTGACGTCAAGGTTACCCTCTTCGACGGTTCTTACCATGAGGTCGACTCATCCGAAATGGCGTTCAAGATCGCCGCTTCAATGGCATTCAAGGATGCTATGAAGAAGGCAGGCCCCGTCCTTATGGAGCCTATCATGAAGACTTCGGTCATCGTTCCCGACGAATACATGGGCGATGTCATCGGCGATATCAACTCTCGCCGCGGCACCATCCAGGGCACCGAGACCAGGACAGGCGCAGTTCAGATCAACGCCTTTATTCCGCTTTCAAATATGTTCGGCTATGCAACCGCTCTCCGCTCAAAGACCCAGGGCAGAGGCCAGTATGTCATGGAGCCCAGCCATTACACTGAGGTTCCCAAGTCAATTGCCGAAAAAATCGTCAGCGAGAAATAAAAATTTTAAAAAATGCTTGAAATCTCAAGCTATTGTTGGTACAATACTATCATGCGACAGCATGGATCAAAATTTGCTTATGGGAGGAAATCATAATGGCAAAAGAAAAATTTAATCGTTCCAAACCTCACGTAAATATCGGAACAATCGGTCACGTTGACCACGGCAAGACCACTCTTACCGCTGCTATCACCAAGGCTCTCGCTATGAAGGGCGACGCAGCATTCGTTGACTATGCAAACATCGATAAGGCTCCCGAAGAGAGAGAGCGTGGTATAACCATCAACACTGCTCACGTTGAGTATGAGACCGATAAGCGTCACTATGCACACGTTGACTGCCCGGGCCATGCCGACTACATCAAGAACATGATCACCGGCGCTGCTCAGATGGACGGTGCTATCCTTGTTATCGCTGCTACCGATGGCCCCATGGCTCAGACTAAAGAGCATCTTCTTCTTGCTCGTCAGGTCGGCGTGCCCAAGATCATCGTTTTCATGAACAAGGTTGACCAGGTTGACGATCCCGAGCTCCTTGAGCTTGTTGAGATGGAAATCCGTGAGACCCTTGCTGAGTACGGCTTTGATGAGGACGCTCCCATCATCCGCGGCTCTGCTCTTAAGGCTCTCCAGTATGACGGCGGCGACATAAACGCTCCCGAGCTTCAGTGCATCTGGGAACTCATGGATGCTGTTGACGAGTATATTCCCACTCCCGACCGTAAAGCTGACCTTCCCTTCCTTATGCCTGTTGAGGACGTCTTCACCATCACCGGCCGCGGCACCGTTGCTACCGGTAGAGTTGAGCGTGGACAGCTTAAGACTTCTGAGGAAGTTGAGATCGTTGGTCTTACCGACGAGAAGAGAAAGACCGTCGTTACCGGTATCGAAATGTTCCGCAAGATCCTCGACTATGCTGAGGCAGGCGACAACATCGGTGCTCTTCTTCGCGGTGTTCAGAGAAACGAGATCGAGCGCGGCCAGGTTCTTGCTAAGCCCGGTTCAATCCATCCTCACACCAAGTTCAAGGGTCAGGTTTACGTTCTGACCAAGGATGAAGGCGGCAGACATACTCCGTTCTTCAACAACTATCGTCCTCAGTTCTACTTCAGAACTACCGACGTTACCGGCGTTATCACCCTTCCCGAAGGCACTGAGATGTGCATGCCCGGCGACAACGTTGATATGGACGTTGAGCTTATCACCCCGATCGCTATCGAAAAGGGTCTTCGTTTCGCTATCCGTGAAGGCGGCAGAACCGTTGGTTCAGGCGTTGTTATCGAGATCAACGAATAATTAAATCTTTTCGGAGGCTGTTGCTTTGTGCAGCAGCCTCTTTTTCATGCAAAAAATCCTCCTTGTCGATGCAGGGAGGATTTTTTCGCTTTATCTTAAATTGTCGATCTCTCTTTGCAGATTTGCGAGGAATTTGCCTGCGTGGGCGCCGTCCATCTGTAATATCGCCGAGCCTGCGCAAGACTGATGAGGTGTGCCGCAGGAATTACCACCGTAAGCACTGAAATTCCGCACTGTAAAGGCTACCTTGTGTTGGGTCAGGCTGACTGAGGGGTTGATTTGTCAAACTGCTGCTTCAATTCGCTGCCGCAACAAAAATTTCAAAAAGAAAACAAAGCCCTCCTCGGGACGAACCCGGGAAGGGCGTATCATATGAATTTTATCTGCCGAAGAGTCCGGTGTAGCCCGCTGTTGCGGATTGCTCTGCAGGCGGCGCTTCCGTGGGAGTATCATGCTGCTGTGGCTCGGTGACAGGCTCTGCGGTCGGCTCGTCATAGGGCTGCTCGGCGGTAGTCTCATCGTCGCCGGGCAGATAGTAGCGGCGGCGTGTTGTTGTCTCATCGTTGTTACGCCCGAGAATGCCGTCGAGCCTGCTGCGTTTCTTGGTCGTGCTTTCATCGTCATAAGACCAATCGGTCGACGCTGTTGTGCTGCGCTGCTGACCTGATGCGTCGTCGTAGATCTCCGCTGATGTGTTGCGGGCGAGGTCAAGCGCCGAAATATGAGTTGCGGGGTTTATCTCGATATTTGTAGTGCCGAATATTGCGAGCTGCAATTCGCGGGCAGCCTTGATATAGTCGACTATCCAAACGTCGAGCTTGCCGGTGTAGGTCTGGAAGTGGTGAACGCCCATTCTGTATTCATCTGACGGCTCGACCATACTGTTTATCTCGTATTGCATCCAGCCCTCGCTTAGCGCTTGAGTGCCGAGTGAGATTATCTCGCTTGTGCGATAGTTTGTAGTGACATAAGGCAGGAAGGTCTCGATGGCTTTATTGAGGTCGCTGAACGATGAGGATTTAACATTCTTTATAAGTGAAGTGATAACGCATCTTTGGCGTCTTGTTCTCTCGATCTCACTGTCATTCTTTCTGATCCTTGAGTAGATCAGCGCTCTTTCGCCGTTGAGCAACACATTGTCGCCGCTCTCAAAGCCCGCTATCCTTGTGGTGCGGTTCATATATTTTGCCTCGGCCTCGGTTATCGGCACGGTGACGCCGCCGAGGGTGTCAATGACCTTGACAAATGACTCGAAATTGATTGAAACGTAATTGTCGATTTTGATTTTATAGTTGTCGGAGAGCACCTCCATCAGCTTCGCCGCGCCGCCCCATGAATAGGAATGGTTGGTCTTGTCGAAGCGATCCTGACCTTTGATATTCATATATGAATAGGAGTCTCTGAGGAAGGAGCAGATGTTGATTTTCTTGGTCTTTCTGTTGACCGACACGAGCATACAGGAGTCGGAGCGGTGGGAGCCGTCGTCATTATCCTCACCTATGAGAAGGACATTGACCACATTTTTGCTGTAGAGCTTCTCGCCGCCGTTGAGCGCCCACGACTTGATAAGATCCTTTATCGAGTCGGCGTTTGCGATATCGGCTATCGATTGGAAGCTGAGATTCTCATCCTCGTCAATGGCGAAGGTGGCGTTCGGGTCGCCCGATTCGCCCGTCTCATAGTTGATGAGCGAGAGTATCTTGCGGATATATGCGCCACCCAACGCCGAGAAAACGAGCACAAGGCATATGACTATGCTCAGAAGCGCCTTCAGATTGCGCTTGTGGTTGCGCAGAAAGAAGGGCTTGAATTTATATCGCATGAAGTGGCTTAACCCCTTTGTTATCCCCTTAGGCTTGCTGTAGCTGGTGATATCTTCATATTTATCATTATTCTTTTGTCTCTTGTCACCCATATTATCACCCTGAAATTTTTAAAAATCCGTGGTTTTATCACATATATGATAGTATATCACAAAAGAAAATAAAAGTTAAGATTTTTAGCACATTTTGAATGAAAACTTTTTATGAATAAAATGGGGGAAATTGTCTAAATCGACGGATGAAAAATCGAGTGCGCCGTTTCGACGCACCCGAAAGACTTTATGAATATACGCTTATTTCGGAGAGAACAGGATTGCTTCTTGACTGGTTAAAAATAATAACTATCTCATCCGTGTATGCCGGCACTGTGAGGCGGACTATCTTTTTTGAGCCGATCACGGTGCATTTGCTTATCCTGCGGTAGCCTGCGCCGCTCTTGGCATAGATATCGAAATCCTCAACTCGCTGGCTGAACTCGATATTTTCGCGCAGGACTATGGTTGAAATCTTGCTGCAGCCGTCAAACTTGAGACTCACGCCGTATTCGTCGTCGCCGAGCTTGACAGCGGCGGTGTCGGAGAGCCTGTTTTCACCGGAGGTGTTTATTAGCGACGCAGAGTAATCGAGAGGGCTTTCAAAAGGCTTGTTGATGAGCTTGGTGAATTTCTTGAGAGTTTTTATCTCGCGGTCAGAGATGAGCCCTCGCCTGTCGGGCGGGACATTGAGCAGGAGAGAGGCGTTGCCGCCGACGGTGTTGAAATAGATGTTTGCGAGCTGCCTTGCGGAGCGGATGCCGGTGGGATTAGTCAGATAATATGAATTATCGTGATAGAACCAGCCGGTCGTGACGGAGACATCTGCCTCGCCGGGGCTCCACTTGAGGTCACGGTACTGCTTTACAAGCTCGCGGCTGCCCATGTCCTCCGAGTATGAGTCGATCTCGGGCAGCTTGCCGTCCTCTTTTTGAGAGCCGTCCATTACTGCGTCGACACTGACGGTGCTGGCGGGGATAACGCTCCATTCGCTCTTGCGAACCTTGCCGCCCTCGTTGCCTATCCAACGAACATCGGGGCCGCAGTTGGAGATTATGGCGTCAGGCTGAAGAGTATGGATAACTTCATAGTATCTGTCCCAATCATAGGTCTGCTTTTTGCCGTTCGGGCCTTCGCCGCAGGCGCCGTCGAACCAGAAGCAGAATATATCGCCGTAATTTGTGCAAAGCTCGGTGAGCTGATTTACGAAGTAATCGTTATATGCGTCGGAGCCGTAGGTGGCCTCGTGTCTGTCCCACGGGGAGAGGTAAATGCCGAATTTGAGACCGTATTTCTTGCAGCTCTCTGCAAGCTGAGCGACGACATCCTTGCCGTAGGGGCTGTGCATGACGCTGTGATCGGTGTATTTAGTGTCGAAAAGGCAGAAGCCGTCGTGATGCTTCGCTGTGAAGATAATGCCCTTTGAGCCTGTATCCTTGAGCACGCTGCACCACTGATCGGTGTCAAGCTCGGTGGGGTTAAAGATGGCGGGATCCTCGGTGCCGTCGCCCCACTCGCTGTCGGTGAAGGTGTTGATGCCGAAATGGATGAAATTATAGTATTCAAGGTCGTTGAACGCAAGCTGATTTTTGTTCGGCACGACGGAGATGAGGCGCTCGACCTCCTCACCGCTGCTCTCGTAACCGTTGTTGTCGATGCACCAGCCGTTTTTGAATTCCATTACATAACCTCCCTGTATCGGCGGTATTATGACAGAAATCGCTGCCACAATGAACGCGAGAATACGTGAAAACAAAGTGAATTTCATCTTTTGCTCCTTTGCATATTAATATGAATTTTCAGTTTAAGTTATCATATCATTTTATTACGATATTTTCAAGAACCGAGGAGAAAAAACAAAAAATAATGTCAAATGCCGCAGAGAGCGCCCGATTTGTTAAAACAGACAATAATCCGCCGCAAAAGGTGAAAAAACAATATTGATTTTGCACATTGACTTTAGAGGGCGGAATCATTAAACTATAAGGCATGAGAGAACTTTGTGCCAAAGGTTCCTTAACGGAAAATGGGGAAAGGAGAAGAGCAATGAACTACAGGATGAACTCCGCTAATAATTCAGCTGCCTGCGAAAGCAAGACGGCTCAGAATCATTGCGCTTCTTCTTATTTCACCATTTTTGCGGACGCCTGCGGGGTGTCCTTTTTTGTTATATTCAATGATATAATACGAGTTATTAACCTTGCTCTAATCAGACTGCTCAATGCAGTCATTTCGGATTTGAATAGCGGAAAGAGCATGAAGGCGCTTGTATATTGAACTGATAGGTTTAATACTTTAAAGCGGTTCTGCTTTTTCGCAGAACCGCTTTTTTGTATAAATTTAAACATCAGCCCCAAAGTGATCGCCGAATAAAATTGATCGGCGGTTACCGAAACGGGCAAAGAAAGGAAGTTATCATATGAAAAAGTTTCTCGCTATCGTTATGGCAGCTCTTATGATGCTTACCGTTTTTGCTGCTTGCGGCGGCAAATCCGACGACGGCAACACCACTAAGGCACCCTCAAACAGCGGCAATGCAAGCGCTGCTGCATTCAAGATCGGCGGCATCGGCCCCCTTACCGGCCCCGCTGCTACCTATGGCATCGCAGTTAAGAACGGCGCTCAGATCGCCGTTGACGAGATCAACGCCCTCGGCGGCACTCAGCTTGAGCTGAAGTTTGAGGATGATGAGAGCGACGCAGAGAAATCCGTTAACGCTTACAACTCCCTTAAGGATTGGGGCATGCAGGTAGTCCTCGGCTCCGTTACCACTCAGCCCTGTATCGCAGTTTCTTCGGAAAGCAACAGCGACAGGATCTTTGAGATCACTCCGTCCGCATCCTCCCTTGACGTTGTAAACGGTAAGGACAATGTGTTCCAGGTATGCTTCACCGACCCCAACCAGGGCACCGCTTCCGCTCAGTATATTTCCGAGCACTCCCTCGCGACCAAGATCGCTGTTATCTATAAGAACGACGACGCTTATTCAACCGGCATTTACAACACCTTTAAGGCAGAGGCCGAGAAGCTCGGTCTGAGCATAGTTTACACCGGCACCTTCACCACCGCTACCGAGAATGACTTCTCCGTCCAGCTCGGCGAGGCAAAGTCGGCAGGCGCAGACCTTGTATTCCTTCCCATATACTTCACTCCTGCCGCTCTTATCCTCCAGCAGGCTAAGGCTATTAGCTATGAGCCCAAGTTCTTCGGCGTTGACGGCATGGACGGCATCCTTGCAATCAAGGGCTTCGACACCTCCCTTGCAGAGGGCGTTTACCTCCTGACTCCGTTCTCAGCGGACGGTAAGGACGAGAAGACCGTTTCCTTCGTCAGCAAGTATCAGGAGCTCTACAATGAGGTTCCCAACCAGTTCGCAGCCGACGCTTATGACGCTGTTTACGCTATCTATGAAGCTATCCAGAAGTCCGGCGCTACCTCCGATATGAAGACCGACGCTCTTTGCGACGCTCTTACAAAGGCAATGACCGAGATCGAGGTCGCTGGTCTTACCGGCACGATGACTTGGTCCGCAGAGGGTCAGGTCGCCAAGACCCCGATGGCAGTCGTTATCAAGGACGCTACCTATGTCGGCGTCGAGAATGCCTGACATCCATAAGCAAAACGCGTATTATCATACCCGGGTGCAGGAGGGTTAGGCTCTCCTGCACCCTACGGTGTTTTTATAAGTTGTAATTCTGCGGCGGAAAGCCTGCCGCATCGGCGGTTGTTTTTCCGGCGTTGAATTATTGAAACAGAGGTGTATTATATGAGTTTTCTCTCCTATCTGATAAGCGGTATCAGTCTGGGAAGCATATATGCTATCATAGCTCTGGGCTACACGATGGTTTACGGCATCGCCAAGATGCTGAACTTCGCCCACGGCGACGTTATAATGATAGGCGCATATGTTTCATACTGCGTGACTTCATATCTCGGGCTTAACCCGTTACTTTCCGTGCTTGCGGCAGTCGTAGTCTGCACTTTGCTCGGCATCGTGATCGAGGGGCTGGCTTATAAGCCGCTGAGGAATGCCTCCTCTCTCGCCGTGCTTATCACGGCTATCGGCGTTAGCTACCTGCTCCAGAATCTGGCGCTGCTCATTTGGGGCTCGACCCCCAAATCCTTCCACTCGGTCATTGATCTGCCTGCGCTCAAGCTCTTTGACGGCAGACTCGTTATCACCGCGGAGGCGCTGGTCACCATAGCCGCCTGTGTGGTCATTATGATCGCGCTGACCCTCTTCACCGGCAAGACCAAGATGGGCAAGGCCATGAGGGCCGTCTCCGAGGATAAGGGCGCGGCTCAGCTCATGGGCATCAACGTCAACGTCACAATTTCGCTTACATTTGCCATCGGCTCGGCTCTCGCCGCTATCGCGGGCGTGCTGCTCTGCTCGATGTACCCCAACCTGCTGCCCACCACCGGCTCAATGCCCGGCATCAAGGCGTTCACCGCAGCCGTTTTCGGCGGCATCGGCTCTATCCCCGGCGCAATGCTCGGCGGCATACTGCTCGGCATAATCGAGACCTTTGCGAAGGCCTATATCTCGACCAACCTTGCCAACGCCATAGTTTTTGCCGTGCTCATCGTAGTGCTGCTTGTTAAACCCGCAGGCCTGCTGGGCAAGCAGATAAAAGAGAAAGTTTGAGGTGAGCGGAATGAAAAAGAACAGTACCCTTTTAAAGCTCAACAAATTCACCAAGAACAGCTTTCTGTCCTATGCAACGGTCATAATCTTCTATGCTGTTATCTCGATACTCATGTCGAACGGCGGCATCTCAAGCTCCTTCAAGGGTCAGCTTATCCCCATCTGCGCCTATGCCGTTATGGCGGTGTCGCTTAACCTCACCGTCGGTATCCTCGGCGACCTGAGCCTCGGTCATGCGGGCTTTATGAGCGTCGGCGCATTTGCGGGCGTTATCGCTTCGCAGTCGATGCACTTCAACGGCGTTGAATCCGACGCGCTCAGAATGCTTGTTGCTATCGTGGTCGGCATAGTCGTGGCGGCTGTCTTCGGCATCATCATCGGCGTGCCCGTGCTTCGCCTTAAAGGCGACTACCTCGCGATAGTTACCCTTGCATTCGGCGAAATAATCAGAGATATCCTCAACTGCTTCTATATCGGTATTGACAAAAAAGGGCTGCACTTCAGCGTGCAGAACGCGGACTCCCTCGGCCTCGCAGCCGACGGCAAGGTGCTCGTCAACGGCCCTATCGGCGCGACCGGTATTGATAAGATATCCACCTTCACGGCAGGCACTATCCTTGTTATATTCACCCTCTTCATCGTATACAATCTGACAAATTCCAGAGCGGGCAGAGCGATAATGTCCATTCGTGACAACAGAATAGCCGCCGAATCCGTGGGCATCAATATTACTAAGTATAAGATGATGGCGTTCGTGACCTCGGCTGCCCTTGCGGGCGGCGCAGGCGCGCTCTATGCGCTCAATTACTCGACCGTCGTTTCGTCCAAATTCGACTTCAACACCTCAATTCTCGTGCTCGTCTTCGTCGTGCTCGGCGGCATGGGCAACATCTTCGGCTCACTGATATCGGCGACCATGCTCACCGTCCTGCCGCAGGTGCTCAGAGAGTTCAGAGACTACAGAATGCTTGTCTATGCGCTGGTGCTCATCCTTGTGATGCTCGTCACCAACAGCGACAAGATCCAGTCATATAAAGAAATGCTGTTTGTCAAGCTCTTCAAAAAGAAGAAAAAGAGCAAGCATAACAGCGACACTACGGCAAAGGAGGCTGCAAAATGAGCAAGTTAGTTCCGCTGCCTACAGATTCGCTCGTCCCGGAGCGTGACGCCGGCAAAATGCCCATCCTCGAGGCAAGGCACCTCGGCATTGAATTCGGCGGTCTTAAAGCCGTCGACGACTTCAACCTCACCATCGGCAGGACTGAGATAGCCGGTCTTATCGGCCCCAACGGCGCAGGCAAGACCACCGTTTTCAACCTCCTCACCAAGGTCTATCAGCCGACCTCGGGCACCGTGCTGCTCGACGGCAAGGATACCCACAACATGAATACCGTCAGCATCAATAAAGCCGGTATCGCAAGAACTTTCCAGAATATCCGCCTTTTCGGCGACCTGACCGTTGAGGATAACGTCAAGATCGGTCTGCACAATCAGATGAGATACGGCGTTTGGAACGGCGTATTCAGGCTCCCGAAATATTGGAAGAAGGAGAAGCAGGCGCACGAGAAGGCTCTCGACCTGCTCTCGATATTCGATATGCAGGATCTCGCAGGCGCTCAGGCAGGCTCCCTGCCCTACGGCGCTCAGAGACGCCTTGAGATAGTCCGCGCGCTTGCAACCAACCCGAAGCTGCTGCTGCTCGACGAGCCGGCAGCCGGCATGAATCCCTCCGAGACGGCGGAGCTTATGAATAATATCCGCAAGATCAGAGACACATTCCAGATCGCCGTCATGCTCATCGAGCACGATATGAATCTGGTCATGGGAGTTTGCGAGGGCATCTGCGTGCTGAACTTCGGCAAGATAATCGCAAAGGGCACTCCTGCGGAGATACAGCAGAACCCCACCGTCATCGAGGCTTATCTCGGCACCAAGAAATAAGGAGGCGTAATAATGCTTAAAGTCAACGATATAAACGTGTATTATGGCAGTATTCACGCCATAAAGGGAGTTTCCTTTGAGGTCAACGAGGGCGAGATAGTCACCCTCATCGGCGCAAACGGCGCCGGCAAGAGCACCGTGCTTAAAACCGTCTCCGGTCTGCTGCATTCGGCAACAGGCTCGGTAGAATTCCTCGGCAAGAATATCTCGAGCGTTGCACCGCATAAGATAGTCAAGGAGGGCCTTGCACATGTTCCCGAGGGCAGACGCATTTTCCTTCAGATGACCGTCGAGGAGAATCTCGACATGGGCGCATTCACCCAGGGCGGCAAGAATGTTGACGAGGATATGGCGAGGGTCTATGAGCAGTTCCCGAGGCTCAAGGAGCGCCGCAAGCAGATAGCGGGCACTCTCTCCGGCGGCGAGCAGCAGATGCTCGCAATGGGCAGAGCTTTGATGAGCCGCCCGAAGCTGCTTATGCTCGATGAGCCCTCAATGGGTCTTGCTCCCATCCTCGTGGAGCAGATATTCGATATAATCAAACTCCTGCACAAGGAAGGAACCACCATTTTGCTCGTTGAGCAGAATGCACAGATGGCGCTCTCCGTTGCCGACAGAGCCTATGTCCTCGAGACGGGCAAGATAACTCTCAGCGGCACGGGTGAGGAGCTTATCCGCAGCGATGAGATAAGGCGCGCTTATCTCGGCGGCTGATCCGCTGTGTTACAAAAAATCAAATTTGTCTATCGTCAAATTAAACAAAACATAATTTTTTAAAAGATACGCATTTGGGCTAACATCCGAATTATACCCATATGCCTAAAAACTATGTTCAAAATTGTTGACGAAGCAAAGTTTTATGATATAATATGTAATGTGTTATCTAAGTAAACAGTGTGGGAGATATATAACTATGTATGTTAAAGATGTAACCGTGCAGAATCAGGTAGGCCTTCACGCCCGCCCTGCCACCTTCTTTATCCAGAAGGCAAATGAATTCAAATCATCCATTTGGGTCGAGAAGGAGGAGCGCAGAGTCAGCGCTAAGAGTCTTCTCGGTGTACTTTCGCTCGGCATCATGGGCGGCACCACTATCCGCATCATTGCGGGCGGCCCCGATGAGGAGCAGGCTGTCGATGAGCTTGTAAAGCTCGTTGAGTCAGGCTTCGCTGAGTAATTTCACATTCAAAAGGCTGCGGCTTTTCGGCTGCGGCCTTTTTTGTTTTTTAAAGCGTAAATTTCAGTTCGAATTCGACCGATCATCATTTTTCTTATAGCATTTGCACAAATAACACTGCGAAATTTTGTTGATTTCGCGGTGTTATTTTTTTGTGCCATTTTAGACTGTATAGTCAGAAGCACCCTAAAGGTAATTCTAAGAAACACATAGTCGAAAGGATGAGCAAAATGAAGTTTATCGCCGTATTAGCGCTGACATTGTCGATGGTTTTGGTTTTCGCCTCATGCAAGCCGCAGCCGCCTGCGGTGATAAGCTCGGGCAAAACCTTTGAGCTGGCGACGGATAAGGACGGCAACGCGCTCTATGACAGCAGCGGCAAGCCGATCGCCGTCATCAGGGAGGGGGACGAGGAGCGCACCGAGCCGCTCAGCGAAAAATACCTGATAGTCAGCGACGACAAGATAATGGCCCCCGCCTATGAGCTGGAGGTGCCAGAGGATTTCGATATCAAGGCGAGCAATGCAGACCCGCTGCTTGAGAATAAAAAAGGCACTGTGCAGATAAATATAATGGACAAGACCGACACGGCGGGCGATTTTGACGAATACATAGTCAAGACAGCCGCTTATATGGCCTCGATAAGCAGCGAAGCGGGCGAGCTTGAGGATGTGACCGTTGCGGGGCTGCCGATGCAGCGCATGGGGCTTAAGACTGCGGACGACAGCGGAGAGGCGCTCGATGTCTATTGCTACTTTGCCCGTGTGAACGGCAGGGCGCTGATGATAACCGTGACCTCAAAGAACGGCGGAGTCGGCGGCGCAGCCGAGGCGGACGAGCTTGTGGCAAAGATGGATTTCACAAAATAAAAGCTGACAAGGTCATTACGTTAACGTATGAACACTATAAAAAATCAAGGGCGGTGATTCCCATGCGCATCAATACTTCGTGGGCGGGTATTGCGATATATGTTCATTCGGGCTGAGCTGTATTGTCCGCCTGCGTTGACTTCACAAGTGTATCCCGAGGACGTTTAACAAACAGGATGTTAAAAGAAAGGAGCACTATACAATGAAGCTCAACAAACTTCTGCGCTTTATCAGCGTAATTATGGCCGCAGCAATACTTGCGGGCACCCTATCCGTCGGTGCGGCAGCGCTGCACCATCCGTATCTCGACTCCGACTTGCAGTCCAACTACAATTCGATCGACCAAGTCACCTTGACCGCCGATCAGCAGGCTTCGCTCCTGCTCGATAAGGTCGATGTCATGCTTGAGGATAAGGACATCTATATTGATATCCCCATCATCGGCGACATAGACCTGCGTTCGATAGACTCGGCGCTCTCCTCCATCTATGACCTTACGGGCAACTGGCTCTACGGCAGCCTCACTGTCGGCGACCTCACCGTCCTCAAGAGCAACCGTTCGTTCATATCCTCCGCAAGGCGTACCTCCACTAACCTGAGCGATGTCGATGTGATAGACATCGTCGTTCAGTACATTGCCGCATGTATACCCACTCTCGTCAATATCATTGACGACAGCTTCAACTGGGGCATGGTCAGAGGCTTCCTGCCTCCGAAATTCAGGGTCATAATCAGCGATGTTCCCAAATATATCAAAGAAGAAATTTGGGATGCGCTTCACCCTGTCAACTATGAGCAGTATCCCTCCAATACCACTCTTGACAGCATCGTTCAGTTCATGCTCGATAATCAGCTCGGCGGCAAGAGAGAAGCAGTTATGGGCTTCCCCGGCGTGCTGCCCGGATTTGATGTCGATCTTGAGACTGCCGACGGCTACAGGATGCTTGAGGAAGCGATATACTGCGCTCTCAACGAGTATGTAGTGCCCGTCATCAACGGCGACCTCAAAAAGGTCATCAGGGAAGCGGTCATTGCCAATTCTCAAAAGGGCGGCGATCTCGGCCAGCTCGTTAACATTGATTATGTCGTCGCCGAATATAGCTTCGACAAATCAAAGGGACTTATGGAGCAGCTCAACACCGTCCTCGGCACGGTAGTCAATCAGATGCTTACCGACGGCGCGAGCAACGCCCTTTTCACCTGGAGCTTTACCCCCGCGACGGGCGAGACCCAGGCCGACCTGCTTGAGGATAACATCTTCAGGCTTATCAAGGTCATCATCCCCCTCGGCGGCGATGAGAATTACGACCTTACAGGCAAGGGGCTCCATGACCTGCTCAACTACGTCGCCATCAGCGCCGTAGAGGAGTTCGTCAAGCATATGTCGCTCGACCCCACTCTGCGTATGGATCAGGTAGCTTACCTCGGCCTGCGCGAGCTTGCGGCAAGCGTGCTGCCCGAGAAATCATACCCCGAGCAGCCGGCAAGCGGCACACTCTATAACGACTACAGAGAAGCCATTCTCGGCATCGCAGCGGATCTCGGCATTTATTACTTCAATAATATGTTCGACTTCAATTGCGATCCCGACGCGGGTGTAGACGGCTTTGTTGACGCCTGTGCCGAATGGGGTCTCGATTTTGCAGAGGGTCTTGTCGATGTAAGCACGATAAGCCCGGACAGCACCGGCTGGGATAAGATAGATGCCGTCCTTTGGAGCATCATCCCCAAGAATTGGATCCCCTACGGCACCATGTTTGCGAATAACGGCGTCGCCGGCACCGCAAACGATCTTACCTTCAGATCGCTTATCAACTACTTCCTCGATTCGATATTCAACTGTAAATTCGAGAATTTTTACACCTTCTTTGCTCACAATTCATCGAGCACCCTCGATACCCTCACCCTCAGACAGACTTTGATAAACGTGGTTACGGGCGTTGTGAATAACGCGTTCCCGGGCACTTTGCCCACCAATATCACCTGCTTTGAGGATCTGATGGATACCGATACTCTCAAGAATATCGTTAAGAATCTTATCATTTCTATAAAGGATAAGAAGAGCGTGATCATTCCGACCGCTCTTAACATGATAACGGTATTCACCGGCGCCTCCAAGGAGCAGTCTCTCGGCAAGGCGGATATTGATATCGACGAGAGAGTTTACTGCGAAAACGGCGCCGTTCCCTCCGGCAAGAATATCCGTATAACCAATCTCTCCAAGGGCGTCAACAGAGGCTGGAGAGATCAGGCTGGCGTTCTTCATCAGGACGCAATGTATAAGATAAAGCCCATCGCTGTCACCTGCGATAATTCCGGTGTGACCCTTGCGGCTATCCCCTCGGATACCGTTATCAACGCAAACGGCTTCTATGATGTGGCTGTCTCCGGCACCGTGAGCGGCAACGGCGAGGTTCGTTTCGACCTGACCTACGATATCCTCGACGAGACGGGCACGGTCATCAACCCGACCCATCTCGTAGCCTCCGTTTACAGCTACTTCTACACTCAGAAGGGCAATTACGAGGCGACCAGCTCAGCCACCGGCGAAGCAAACAAGGTCAGCATGGACAGCTTCCCGACCTACCTCTACATGACCGATATCTATGACGCGGCGGTGTTCTCGATAATGGCGACCAATAACGGCAGCCTGCTCGGCAACGCAGCGAAGGATATACGCAGGGCGGTAGTGACCGGCACCATGCCCGCCGAGCTTTCGGCAAACAACCCCGAGAGCGGCTGCATTGTCTGCCTTGACGCGGCTTCGCTCACCGTGGACGCTTACGGCTCGGTCAACCCCTATGTGCTTGACCGTGACCCCGATAATCCGCAGCCCTACGGCATTTATGACCTCAGCATTCAGTTTGAGATCTGCGCCAAGGATGCAAGCAGCGGCACTCTCACCGAGGCGAGAGACCACAAGCTCGTGGTTTATAATGATTTCGGTCTGCCCGGCCTGCTCCGCAGAGTTATGAATGCAAACAGACAGAGCGCAGATTATCTCAACGCCTCCGCAGAATGGGCGGCGTATCAGAGCGCTCTGAGCGCAGGCTATGCGCTTGTTCACGGCAATCCCGACCATACCAAGATGTTTGCCTGCGTCAGCTCGCCCGACGGCTCCGACAACGCCTATAAGGCCGCTGCGGACGCTGTCAACGCCGCTGTTGAGGCTCTTGACGCCAAGGTGAAGCCGACCGACACCGCAAAGCTCGCAGCTCTTAAAGCAACTCTTGAGGCTCAGACCTCCCCCGAGGGCGGCTACTTCAAGGATGTTGACTATAAGCTCTATACCTATGACAGATGGAATAAGTGGAAGCGCCACGCGCGCAGACTCATCAATTCACAGAATGTCGCCGAGGGCGTGACCGCAGTGGCAATATCGGACCTCGACCTCGTCTATGCAAAGCATATGCTTGAGCTGATGTATCCCAGAATGCTCCGCAGAGCGGCCGTTAAGACTCATCTCGCAGCAGCCATCACGGCGGCAGGCGCCAAGACCGAGTCGGCATACGCCGCAGACACATGGGCAGATTACGCAGCGGCTCTCGCAACCGCAAACGCAGTCAATGCCGACACCTCCGCTGACCTTCGCCAGTCCGAGGTCAATGACGCTCGCGTATGCCTGCTCAAGGCGGAGCGTATGCTGAAGCCCCTGACCCTGACCGTGCCCGCAGGCTCCACAGCCCTCATCGACTCCCGCAGCATGTTCATCCACGGTATCACCGAGAGACTTGCTTCGCTTGACGGCTATATTGCGGCAGCGAGCGGCTACACCCTTAATGTGATTCGCAGGAGCGGCTCATATGTCGGCACCGGCAGCTATGTCAAAGTGATGAACGGCGATGAACAGGTAGCTTTCTACACCGTTATTCTTTACGGCGACGTTAACGGCGACGGTATTATAGATGATGACGATTTTGGTATCATCAGCAACTATCTTAACGGCACCGATACCGAGCAGCTCTTTGAGGGCAGCCCGTTTGCAACGGCGGCGGACGTTGACCGTGACGGCGCTATTACGCAGGCGGATTATGCGATAATCAATGATTATCTGACGAATGGCGAACCCATAAATCAGGCTTAACATCGAGACTCCCTTCAATGACGATTGCCCCGAGCAATTGTCGGGGGCTGCCGCACCCTTTCCGCGGCAGCCCCACCCTCCGCGGTAAGGGATAGAGACATAATTTATTTGCGGGTCTTATGCCCGACAAGGAAGTGAAAAAGCTAAGTGCAGGGGTCATTCCCGCCGCCGATTCGGAAAGGGGATCTGCGCCGGAGGCGAACATTCCCTGCACTTCCGGGAAAGAGAATATAAAAAATCTACCGTGCATGCAGTCTTAAAGGCTGCGTGCCTGCTGTGCTTTTTACATAACGAAAGATAAATATGAATAAATTTAATCGGGGAATAATACGGCTCATGCCGTTATGCATATCCGTACTCAGATAGCTTTACGGCGCCAATCCGCTTTGAAGGGAGGTGGATGCTCTTCGCACCGGCGCCGTGGTTATAGATAATATTATATTAGGAAAGGATAAGAGAGTATGTATACGCAAAAAAGAAGCTATAAGCTAAAAGCGCTTGCATTATTTTTGGCTGTTTTCACGATTCTTTCAACCATGCCCGTGGCGTTTGCCGCGACGGCTCTGACGGTAAAAAACGTTACCGTGTGGCCCACGGCGAGCGGAACGATTTATTGCGGTCAGGTTCTTGGGGAGCATATCACCCTGAGCGGGGGAGAGGTTCGGTATAACGGCACGGTGGTTGAGGGGACTTTTGCCTTTGCCGATCCGAATTCAAGACCTATCGGCAACCCGAGTATGCGTGCGACTTTGAAATTTACGCCGAATGACGAGACGCAATATAAGGGATTTACGGCAGCCAGGATCAAGGAGGTAACATATACGGTTTTGCCCGTCACGCCAGTGCTGGTCGATGAGGCCAACGATAAGCCGAGGGCCGAGGGAACCGTTGAGACAGGGACTCTGCTGTCCGCCGTGCCGATAGTCGGCGGTACGCTGATGAATCCCTATTATCCCGAAAAGACAAATAATCTGCCGAAGTGGACTTGGTCGGAGCCGACGACCGTGCTGACAAAGAGCGGCCGTTATGAGGCAAAAACAGTGGCAAACAACAGCTTTAACTCGATAACCTGCAGCGTTTATGTTGAGGTTGCCGAGCCTGCGATACCATACGCGACCATTATCGAGCAGCCGGAGATCAAAACCTTTACTTATGCTCCGGATATGAAGTGGGGCGATATCCCCATTGTCGGCGGCAAAGCCGATGTGCCCGGCAAATTTGAGCTGACCGACGTATGGAAGCAAAAAAAAGTATCGGCGGGCAGCTTTACGCTTGACGCGGTTTTCATGCCCGATGACCTTACCGCAAGGCAGCCCAAGGAGCTGCAGATAAGCGCGGTCGTCGAAAAGGATCGCTGCCGATTCGTCGACACGGACGGCAAAGAGATAATCCCCGAGCTGACTCTGCCTTACGGCACAACTCTTATAGACGGCAATATCGACGCTTTGAAAAATTTTGTCTATCCGAGTAATTCAACGCTGAATTTCGTTGACCCCGAAACGGGCAAAAAGCTCAGCTCGTTCGGCACCAAGCCGCAGGTCGGCAGCCACGAGCTTGAGATAAATATCGTTTCATGGGATAAAAATTTCGTCGGGGGTCTCAGGAAAATCAAGCTGACTGTAATCCCTACGGTAATAACTCCGCGTTTCAAGGGAGAAGTAAACAAAAACACCGGCGAATGTAAATACAGAATAGCTGAAGACTCCGTTATTGACGCCCCGAAGGGCAGCTTTGATATTTATCTAAACGGTGAGCTTTATAAGAGCGGCATCAAATACGGCGTGGAGTTCACATTCAACGTGGGCGACGGCAGCTATGACATGAAAGCGGTCTATCGCCCCGCAGATAATGATTGTTACTCTATCGACGATATTACTACTTCTTTCTCCGTGAAGCTGCCTAAGCGCTTCAAGGCTATCGGCGCAGACGGTGCGAATAATGCGGACGGCACCGCATTTGAGGCTATGATGAGCGAGGGCAGCACTGTGATGGTCACGGCGGCTGTCAGTGCAAAGCCCTATTATGTGTTTAACGGCTGGGAGGTCATTGAGGGCGAGGTGCCCGAGGGCACAGACCTCTCGAAGGAGAACGTTAAATTCGATATGCCGGATTGCGACGTAACCATTCAGGCGACGTGGAAATTCTCACTGAAGCTCTATCTCAAGAACCTGTTTGCCCCCATCATAACCGCCTTGAGAGCATTTTGGCTTATGCTTAAGAGCTTTTTCTCAAATATCATAGGTAAATAGGTATACCTCGCACAGACATTATATAACCGCCGATCGGACAGAGGCTATTATTAGCTCCCGACAGGCTCGGCGGCATAGGCTGCGGGGCGGGAAAGACCCCGCAGCCCCAAATTAAGAGAGAGTATAACACGGTCAACAATTAATTTGCTGTGAATATAAACAAATTCATTGAGAAATTTTTGTTTAAAAAGCAAAAAATACAATTGCTGAAAATTTTAATGTAACAAATCGTGCTTTAATATCATTAATCAGCAGAGGAAGAGACTTAGCGGAGCCTTAAAACAATGATTAAGGAGCTGAAAGAAATGAGTCTGAACTTAAAGGACCCTGTGACGGAGCAATGCGAGGAGCTGTGGCATATGTATCAGCCAATCGTTCTTAAGCTCTGCGAGTACAAGCTGCAAAGCGCCCCCACACTCATTGAGGACTGCGTTCAGGAGGTGTTTGCGGATCTGCTGGCATATTTACGCACGGGCAATAAGATAGGCAACCCCGGCGCATGGCTTACCAAGGTGGCAAGCAACAAGATCAAGGATATCTATACCTCCGAGAACAGGCGCAAGCGCATGATGGTGTCTTTTGAGTCGGCGGGGCGCTTCGGCGACGATATTCAGCTCCGTGTGAAGCATATAAACGGCAGGGATCCTGCCGTGGGGTCTATCAGGCTCGAGGAGATATTGGCTCGCTTGAGTGAGAGCGACCGACGCATATTCGTCAGCTACTATTTCAACGGAATGACATATGAAGAAATAGGTGCGGCTGAGAATACGAGCAGCGCAGCCGTGAAGCAGAAGCTCTCGCGACTGAAAATAAAGATATTGAAGCAGTTTAATGATGAGTAACAGCGTGTTGCACAAAAAAATCAGCCAAAATTCAGCAATTTGACTATGTTATTAAAAGGCGATTTTTCAGACTGTTTACACGTAAGGAGGAAGTTCAGTGAAAAGGAGAGAGAGACTTTTTACTTGTACGGACGTAAAGGAGAAGCTGGCGGCGAGACGGCTGCTCGAGGTCATGCTCGATATTGAGCTGGACAGACCCGAGGATGAGATGGACACGGAATTCATAGAGCAATGCCTTGACGCGCTGCTCAAAAAGGATAGCTCCGAGCCGCATTTGCCGGCTCCGTGCCGATCGAGCATGAAACAGGCGAGATGATCGACCGATCAGGCTGCAAAACCACCTCCGCTCCGCACAAGACCGACCGCCCCTGCTTGCAAAACGCAAGCAGGGGCGGTCTTTGATATGGAGGGATCGAACCCGAGGTTATTTCCTGTTTATTATCTTGGCGCGCAGTCCGCGGGTCTTTTTGGCTGCTTTCTGTGCAAGCCCGACGGCCTCGTAGCCGAATTTGTTGATGATTAGGTCGGCTTCGCCCATCAGCTCCATGTAGTCGTTGCAGAAGCCCTTTTTGAATTTGAATATGCCGTGCAGGGGGTTATTCTCATCGGGGTAGCCGCCCCTGAAATCATAGTAGCGGCAGCCCTCGGCTATCGCCCAGCGGATCATCTCCCACTGCACAAGGTAATTCGGCATGACGTTCCTGTATTCGTTGGAGCTTGCGCCGTAGACATACCAAACCTTGTCGCCGCAGTGAACGTCCAGAGCGCCCGCAATGGTCTTGCCCTCGTATTTGGCGAGATAGATGCGTGCGTCATCGCCGAAAGCGTTCATAATGCGCTCGAAATAAGAGGTGTCACGGGTGGCGAAACTGTCGCGCTCGCCGGTTATCAGCATCAGCTCGTGGAATTCCTCGCAGGCCTCAATGCCCTTTATCTCAACGGTGACGCCCTTCCTTGCGGCGAGGCGGGTGTTGTAGCGGGTCTTGGGGTGGAAGGAGGCCATGACATCCTCCTCCGTCTTGCCCTCGACATTCAGACGGAATATATAGCGAGCCTGGATGGTGTCGAAGCCCGTGCCGTGCTCCTTGAAGTTGAAGCCCATATCCTTGAGGGCGTCGATATACTCGGTGTTTGAGGCGAGAGTGTCGGTGTCTATCTTAAATGTATATGCCTTGTTCTTGATGCCGTAGTCCCTTGCCGCGCCGAGCAGCGCGCGCACGGTGTCAAGGTCGCCGAGGTCGCATACGGGGCCTCTGGGCGCATACATCATCTTGAACGGGGTCATAGGTATCTGGCGCAGTATCACGGCGCACACGCCCTTGATATTGCCGCCGTCGTCACGGCAGACGAAGCCTACCCATTCCCACTCTTTCTTGACCTTGCCCCATGCCGAGGTCTGCATCATGTGTCCCTTGGGGTGCGAGCGAACGAAGCTGTCGAATTCCGCAGCGTTTTCAATTCTTACCGTTTCCATTGTTTCTCCTTTCGGTTATCAGCTCGGCGGCTCTCGCAATAAGCGCCTGCCGGTCGTTTTTTATTTTATCGTTCAGCACTTCGCCGAAAAGCTCGTCAAGCAGCTCACCCGTGAGCGGCGACGGCTCTATGCCGAGCGCTTTTATGTCGTTTCCGTTGATTTTTAAGTCCCGCAGTCTGAGGCATGAATCCTCGGCGATAATTTCGTCGAGCTTTGCCCGCCCGAGCGCTATCGCCGCCATGCCCTCGCTGAGAAAAGCGGGGTTCTGAGCCGAGATATCCGCCGCGCGGACGTCAAACAGCTCCCGTATCGTTTTTTCACCGAGCAGGCCGAGATACTTTCTGTAGGTCGCCTTGCTTATCAGCTCCGGCATGAAGTCGTGATACTCCACAAGGGTGCATACATGGTCGCGCAGCCTTGCCGAGGCCTTGAGCCGCTCAAGCGTCGCATACGCTATCTCTCGGCTTATCTTGCCGTGGGAGTGAAAATGATCTGTGCCGTTTTCGTCAGTTGTTTTGCAAAGGGGCTTGCCGCTGTCGTGAAACAGCATAGCGAGCCTTATTTCTTCATCCTCGGGAGCAGCCTCGACCGCCGCCGCCGTGTGACCCCACACGTCGTAGATGTGCCGCTCGTGATTTTGAGTGCAGTCGCGCATCGGCGCAAGCTCAGGCAGGATAAAGAAGATAACGTCGGCGTACTCAAGCAGGAATTCCTTGCCGCACACTCTCAGGGTTTTCAGCAGCTCGGAGAGTATCCGCTCGACCGAAATGTTGGCAAGCAGGCGGTAGCTCCGCCGCACGGAGTCCGCCGTTTTGCCTTCAATGTCGAAGCCGAGGGTCTGCGAGAAGCGCAGCACCCGCATTATCCGCAGGGCGTCCTCGCTGAAGCGTCTGTCCGGGTCGCCGACGCAGCGCAGCAGCCCGCTTTTGATATCCTCAATGCCGCCGTAGGGGTCGACAAAGCCCGCTTCGGGCGAATAGGCTATCGCGTTCACCGTCAGGTCGCGCCTCGCAAGGTCGTCGGCTATGCGGTCGGTGAATACCACGCTGTCGGGGTGGCGGTTGTCGGAGTAGCCGCTCTCGATGCGATAGGTCGTTATCTCAAGCGGAGTGCCGTCCATGAGCACCGTCACCGTGCCGTGCTTTATGCCCGTCTCGATGACCCGATACCCGTCAAAGGCGTCAACTGTCTGAGCCGGCAGCGCGCTCGTTGCGATATCCCAGTCCTGCGACTCAACGCCGAGCAGAGAATCCCGCACCGCGCCGCCAACGACATATGCCGTGTGACCCTTTGCACGCAGAATTTCCATCGCCTTATTGACTTTCGGTGGAATTTTTATTACCATAGTATCATTACCGTTAAGTGAGGTTTAATTATATGAATATTCAGATATTCGGCACGAATAAATGCTTCGATACCAAGAAAGCTCAGCGCTGGTTCAAGGAGCGGGGGATTAAATTCCAATTCATCGACCTTACCCAGAAAAATCTCAGCAAGGGCGAATACAACAGCGTGAAAGCCGCCGTCGGCTCCATGGAGGCACTTATCGACGAGAATTCAAAGGCGTATGAGAAGCACTTCATCAAGTATCTCGCAAGCAAAGATGCCGTCGAGGAGAAGCTGCTTGAGCACGGCGAGCTTTATAAAACGCCGATAGTCCGCAACGGCAGGCAGGCCACGGTCGGCTACTGCCCCGATATCTGGAAGACGTGGGAATGATCAATACGCCTCGAGCCTCTCGAGGGTCGCAAAGCAGCGGGCTTTTTCGATAACTATCTTGAAATATTGCGCCCTGACCTCCTTGAAGCGGCAGATGCGGCAGTGACCCACCACTGTCTCATTCGCTATCTTTTTCCATTTGCCGCCGAGCTTCACATAAATCGAGAATTCCTCTATCTGCTGACCCGTTGCAATGTGCTCGGCAAGCAGAATTTTGTCAATATCGTATTCGTCGCCGAGGTCGAGCACCAGCTCTGCGCCGTCGGGGTTATCGCCGGAGTGCCAGTATTCGCCGGGGAAGTCGCTCAGAGCCTTCTGCCCCGAGTGCTTGTCGTCAAGGCGGCAGCTGTCCGTCACGACCGAGTCGGCGGCGAGATCCTCGTTGAAGTCGATCTCAAGCTGAGCACCGACGGAGAGCAGGGTCTCCACATCCTTCTCATGTATCTTGCCCTCGGGATTCGTCGCTATGCCGAGCAGGAGGCTCGCATTCGCACCGACCGAGCGGTAATAGACCTCCGCTATCTTTGAGAGCGGCTTCACATTGTAATCATCGTTCGGGTGATAGAACCAGCCCTTGCGAAGAGGCATATTCACCTCGGCGGGGTACCATATCAGCCTGTTGCAGGCCTTTATCGCCTTTCTGCTGCCCGGCTCGAGGGCGGCGGAATTTATTTTTTTAGGCGGCTTGCTTACGTCGGCTTGATCCGCAAGGCGGACGGTCTCAAGATCGGAGTAATAATAGGGGACTACGCTCCATTCGCTGCGCCTGCATACGCCGAGATCGTTGCCGCACCAGCGCACGTCGCAGCCGCAGCCCGCTATCACGGCGTTCGGCTGAAGCTCACGGATGAGCTTGACCCAGCCCTCCATGTCGTGGTCGCGCACGGGGTCACCGCAGCCTGTGCTGTCCAGCCACACACAGAATATATCGCCGTAATCGGTCAGCAGCTCGCGGAGCTGATTTTTGAAGAAATCATTGTATGCGCTCGTGCCGTAGGTCTCCTCGTGTCTGTCCCATATCGAGAGATAGACGCCGAATTTGATACCGAATTCACGGCAGGCGGCGGCGCACTCTGCCACCACGTCGCCTCTGCCCTGCTTCCACTTTGACGCGCTCACGCAGTGGTCGGTGTAGGCGCTCGGCCAAAGGCAGAAGCCGTCCTGATGCTTGACGGTCAGTATAAGCCCCTTGATGCCTGAGAGCTTGCAGAGCTTCGCCCATTGGCGGCAGTCAAGGGCCGTCGGCGCAAAAAGCTCGGGATCCTCGTTGCCGTTGCCCCATTCGCTGTTGGTGTAGGTGTTCATGCCGTAGCTGACAAGCGCGTTGAATCCAAGCTCCTGCCATTTAAGCTGCCGCTCGTCGGGCACGATGCCTGCGGCGTATTTGACAAAATCGGGTGTCTTTCTCATTATTCTAAGCCCTTTCATTGTAGTTGAAGTTCATGGCGGCCCATGCGTTCTCGTCAATGCCCTCGGCCATCGCGCGGCGGATCAGGGCAATCAGAGCGGGACGCTCAAAAATGTAGTTGAACAGCTCCGGGGGCAGCATCCCTCGGTCGGCGTAGGCAAACAGACGGAAACGCTCGGCGTCCTCGCCGCTCAGCCCCAGCTTCTCGGCGAGCTTCACGACGGAAGCGTCGTCGGGCGGAGAATTATTTTTCCCCTTCTCTATGTTGCTGATGTACTGAGCGGTCTTGCCCAGCTCGTCGGCCAGCTCGCCCTGCGACAACCCGACCTCCTCGCGGAGCTGCTTGAGCATGGCGCCGAACGGCGTCGGGGAATACAATTCTACCACCTCCTTAGAATCCGATATGCGGCAAAATTTGCGGGAGAAATTAAGCGCGGAGATAAATATTGCACTGCGTCGCAGTTTAATTCCGTAGTAGTCAATGTCGACGGCCGCTCCGTCGGGGTAGGATTTCTTTGCGGATTTTATGAATTCGATAAAGCCGAAATGCTTGTGGATTTTTAAGATTTCGGTTTCGCGCGGCTCGACGCCCAACGTCACTTTCGAGTACCCTCGGTGTATTGGTAGTGATGCATAAAAACAGGCGACATCATTTCAATTTCGCTGCAATATTACATATCGGCACAGACTCAAACATGACTCAAATCTATTGAAAAATAAATAAATTTATTTATTGTATAATATATCCGACTTGATAATATCATATTTGCCTTGTAAAGTCAAGGAATTTCTTCATTAGCTTTCAGTCAGGTCGGCTCCATCTGACGAGGGAGCTGCCCGTAGGGCTGAGGGAGAGACGGTCAAAATGTTAAGCAGATATTATTGGCTTTTCTTTACAATCCCTCTGGTGGAACTCCGCCGCGCCACATTCCTTTACACAATGCAGGCAGATGCGACTCCAAATTTTCGGCAAGACTTATTTGCTTCCCTTTTCTCTCCCTCCGTCACGGCTAAAGCCGCGCCACCTCCCTCGTCAGAGGGAGGCTTAAGCAAACGCAAGTTATCAGCGCATATTGTAGGGGACGGCGTCCTTGACGTCCCATAAAATAATTGCACTGTAGAATTATCACGGTAGGGGCGAACTGTGTTCGCCCGCCTAAAACACATTGCTGACAGTAAAAAATCGCCTTCTCCTTGAGGAGAAGGTGTCGAGCCTGCGAGACGGATGAGGTGTGCCGTAAGGCGGAATACTTGTTTTTCAGCAAAATTCCTTCAGTCCTATGGACAGCTCCCTCGAGAGGGAGCCCAAGAGGCGAGCGACAGTTTTGTGCTGCGACATTGTGCAAATTAAGCGGGCGAACACAGTTCGCCCCTAACGGTGTTCAATTAACATTGCGGTTTTGCTTGCGGGATGCCGAGGACGTCATCCCCTACGATTTAATCAAAACTGTTTTGTCATACTATCAATAATATTTTGCTCTAAAAATCTACCGGACAATCCTCAGTCGCTCCGCGACAGCTACTTTCAAAAGGAGCCCAAAATTGTAGGCAACAGCGGGGATAATTGAAAGCCTTATAGTAGCCTTTGACCTAACGCAAACTTTTTAGCAGTAACCTAAAATTAAAGTTTTTTTGAAAAATTCTGTAATTTTGTGAACCGATTTTATGAAATCTTGTCTTTATTCATGAGAGGGTTTTTCATAAGGCGAGGTGCGCCCTGAGGGAAGGCCCAAAAATGAAACAGGGACTAAAAAGAGCACATAATTTAAACGTCTTTTTTACTATAAGGAGGATTTACATTGAAAAGCATTAGAATAATCATTTCTTTTTTCCTTTGTCTTACTTTATTGCTTGGTTTGTCGGCAAGTATTATTGAGGTAAGTGCAACGCAGTCATCTGATAAATTTAATAAAAAATACACTTTGACCGGCAACGGAGCGGATGATATGGTGAATATCGCACTTGCGCAAGAGGGAAAAACGGGATCTGAATTTGGATATAGTGAGCAATGGTGCTCTGATTTTGTTTCAGACTGTGCTAAACTCGCAGGTCAAAGTGAAGCGGTTCCATTTAACGGCAATCAAATTAATCTCCGTGCTGCAATACTGAAAGCTGGGGGTACTGTAACGACTTCTTCGCCCAAAGCGGGCGACATTTGTTTCATCGATTGGACTGCTTCCGGGAAAGAAGCCGGCCATGTTGAAATAGTATATCAGGTTTTGAATGGTGCCGTGTACACAATTGGCGGCAATACTGGCTCGGGAAATAATCTTTATACCCGATATGTCAAAAAGCATGCTCCGCTTCCTCAAAAATACATATCTTCAATTGTTAGGCCAAAATATAGTTCAAACGCGCCAACCACTGCACCAACCGATCCTTTCATAACTGCATCAGCAACAATCGTTGCAGTGAACGAAGAAGTTACTTTTAATTACGGCGCAACAAATGCAACATGGTATAGATTCGGTTCTTTCCGTAATGGTGAACTATCTGTTACTGAGGTTTGGAGCAACACCTCTCACACGACGTCTTTTTCGGAAGCCGGGGTTTACATTATACACGTGCAATGCATGAACAAGATCGGCTTTGTGGATTCCGAAGATATCGTTATTACCGTGTATGATTCCGCACCAACCGATCCTTTCATAACCGCAACGGCAACAACCGTTGCAGTAAATGAAGAAGTTACTTTTAATTACGGCGCAACAAATGCAACATGGTATAGATTCGGTTCTTTCCGTAATGGTGAACTATCTGTTACTGAGGTTTGGAGCAACACCTCTCACACGACGTCTTTTTCGGAAGCCGGGGTTTACATTATACACGTGCAATGCATGAACAAGATCGGCTTTGTGGATTCCGAAGATATCGTTGTTACCGTATATATTCCTAACGCAATTGTGAAAATTGAGCTAAATGCAGTTGGCGGTGATTGCTCTATTTCTGAGATTAGTGTCAACGATAGTTTGCCGATCGGAGCACTACCAATTCCAATCCGTAACGGATATAATTTTGATGGTTGGTATACGGCGGCAAGCGGAGGCACTAAAGTAACCGAAGAAACAATATTTAGTGCGAATACGACCCTCTATGCTCACTGGTCAGCATGCGACCACAACTATACCGTCATAGAAAGTGTTGATTCTTCCTGCACCAAAGAGGGAAGCAAAACGCTCAAATGCACGAAATGCGGCAACACATACAATGAAAAAATCGAGAAAAAGGCACATACCGCTGTCATTGACAACGCCGTTGCGGTGACCTGCACAACGGCAGGATTGACCGAGGGAAGCCATTGCTCGACCTGTGGCGCGGTGATCAAAGCGAGGACAACCGTTCCCCCCACCGGTCACACCGACATGAATAATGACGGCCTTTGCGACAAGTGCGGCAAGAGCCTTGCGCCGACGGCTTATCCGAAGCTCTCGATCAGAACCCCCTCAACCGCAACGGTAAGTTACGGCTTCACGCTGAATCTTCATGCGAACGTGACCGACCTGCCGGAGGGTGCAAGGATAGTTTGGAGCATGGACGGCAGCGGCTTCGAGCTTAGCCCCTCCGCCGACGGCATGACCTGCGGCGTGAAGTCCGTCTCTAAAGGCTCGGCGACGATAACCGCGAAAGTTATTGACAAGAGCGGCAACGCGGTCAAGGACGCGAACGGAAACGAGATAACCGCTTCACAGCAGCTGACCTCAAAAGCAGGCTTCTTCCAGAAGCTCGTGGCGTTCTTCAAAAAACTCTTCGGCTCGAATATGGTCATACCGTCCTCACTGAACAAGCTGATAAAGTGACATGAAAAAGCCCTCACGCCCGGTTATCCGCGAGTGTGGGGGCTTGTGCATTTACAACAACAAATGCGAGCGGTTATTGTTGAAAACAGCAAAAAGAATATGCGATTATTTCTTCCTCAGCACTATCTTGATGAAGTTCAGGTATTTGCCCGCGCCCGCCTCCATGGAGCGGCGGTCGCCCATTGCGTATTCGTTCTCCTGCCTGAGCCAATCCGCCCAGACCTCGTCGTTGCTCTCCATTTCGCTGACCTCGAGCACCTCGGCGCCACGGCTCTGACCGACGATCGAGCGCCAATAATCCGTGTCGCGCATATAGGCGAGCTGCTCGGGGGTCCATGAGAGCAGCAGCTCCGGCGGCAGGTCATCGTGCAGGTCTTTCTTCATCCCGGGGATGCAAATGTAGATAAGCCCGCCTTTTTTGACAAAGGGCAGCAGCTTACCGTCGAGGTAATGCGGGTCGCGGCCGAAGTAATTATATGAATCCGTGCTGACTATGCCGTCGAAGAATTCAGGCTCGAATTTGAGGTCGGTGGCGTCCGCTTTGACGGGGATGAGCTTCTCACGGTCAACACCCATGGAGTCAAAGAAAGCACGGTTCTCGTCGGGGTCGCTCCAGAGGTCGGCGGCATAGACTGTAAAGCCGTATTCCTTTACGAGAAACACGCTCGTCAGCCCCTGACCGCTGCCGAGGTCGCAGACAACGCTGCCCTCCGGCAGGGCGCAGCCGTCGAGCAGCTCCTCCTCGAGCTTTATCGGGTTCGGCCCCATGATTTTTGACATGAGCTCGGGTGCTTCATACTTTTGGATTTTAAGGTATTTCAATTTGATTCCTCCCGGATTTTGTCACGTTTAGGTGAACTATCGTTTACCTAATTATAGTAAACGGTCGTTCACTTGTCAAGGGTTTTTGATGAAAAATCCTATATTTGACTCTCCGGAGAGAGAAATTTTGATTTTTTGCCGCCGAGGACGAAAAATTTTGAAAAAACACTTGCATTTTTGCTAACTATATGCTAAAATCCATGTGTTATGTTTTACGGATAGACCGAAAGAGGTGACATTAATGAAGGAAGGAATCCATCCTAAGTACGAACAGACCACTATCCGCTGCGCATGCGGTGAGGTCATCGAGACCGGCTCGACCAAGGCGAATATCCGTGTCGATATCTGCTCAAAATGCCATCCGTTCTTTACCGGTAAGCAGAAGCTCGTCGATACCGGCGGACGTGTTGATCGCTTCAACAAGCGTTTCAATCTCAACAACAACAAATAAGAGCAAATTGAGCGGTGCATTTTGCGCCGCTTTTGCTTTATCTGTGAGGTGGAATCATGAGCGGCTACAAGACCGTGCGCAAACGAGCCGAGGATGAATATATCGTCAAAAAATCACGCTTCATCGGGTACGCTGCGCCCGTCACGACTCAGCAGCAGGCGCTCGATTTCATAGCGGAGATATCCAAAAAGCACTGGGACGCGACCCACAATGTCTATGCCTATATCCTGCGCGAGGGCGGCGTTAAGCGGTATTCCGACGACGGCGAGCCCCAGGGCACGGCGGGCATACCCACGCTCGATGTGCTCGAGAAGAGCGGCGTGACCGACTGCGCCGTGGTAGTCACCCGCTATTTCGGCGGCGTGATGCTCGGGGCGGGCGGGCTTGTGCGCGCGTATTCCCACTCGGCGTCAATAGCCTTGCAGGCGGCGGGGATAGTCACACGCACCCTCTGCGACAGGCTGCAAGTGACCTGTGACTACAATTTCTACGGCAAGCTCGCTTCGCTCATACCCGAGGGCGGCGGGATAGTCGAGGACACGGCGTTTGAAGAGAACGTGACGGTCGTTTTTCGCCTGCCGCAGGAGCTGACAGGCGCGTTCAACGCCAAATTGATCGACGCCGCAAACGGCAGATATTCGGCTGAGAAGATCGGCGAACTCTTTGCGGATATAGACTGAGCGGCGGATTTATTGCTGCTTGAACAATTCTGTTACACTTATCAACCAAAGAATTTTGCGGTTGCCTGCTGAAATCTTATGTGTTTCGGCGGTGGAGGCCACGTCGGGCGAAACACATATAAATATTTTTATTTAAATACGAAAAAAGGCTTGCATTATTTGCGAGCTTGTGGTATTATATTACTCGCATTTGTGCCGTCTTGATTCTCAAAGACGGGGTTTAATGCCGAAAACATTAAAGCGGGTGTTCCTCTTTCCGCCGAAGTCGGTTACGAACATCTGAAAAAAATCGGAGGAAATTAATCATGGACGCACTCAAACTTATCGCACAGGATTCACTCAAAGCTGAAGTCCCCGCTGTTGAAGTCGGTGACACCGTTAAGGTTCACGTTAAGATCCGCGAGGGTGACAAGGAAAGAATTCAGGTCTTTGAAGGCACCGTTATCGCTCGCAAGGGCTCAGGCGTTTCCGAGACTTTCACCGTTCGCCGCGTTTCTTACGGCGTTGGCGTTGAAAGGGTATTCCCCATTCATTCCCCCAACGTTGCCAAGGTTGAGACGGTCAGACACGGCCGTGTTCGCAGAAGCAAGCTTTATTACCTCAGAGACAGAGTCGGTAAGGCTGCAAAGGTCAAGGAACAGATCAGATAAACAGAGTGAGGGGTGTAACAGCTTTGCGGTTGTTACACCTTTTTTGCATTTTTTAGCAAAGGGGGCGAGATGAATGCGACGGATAGAGGAATACTGGGTCATTTTTGACGACGATGCGCAGGAGGAGCCTAAAGGCTTTGTTTCGGCGCTGTTTGACGGCGTCGACTCGGTCAGGAACGCCATACTCGCCGTATTCGTTATCTTCACCTTTGTTTTCAGGGCGGTCGGAGTTGACGGCAGCTCCATGGTGCCTACCCTGCACGACGGCGACTGGATGGCGGTGCGCAGCATTGTGACCGAGGTAAAGCGCGGCGATATCGTCATCATCACCCAGCCGTGGGACAGAAACGTGCCGATAGTCAAGCGAGTGATAGCCGTGAGCGGCGACGTGGTCAATATCGACTTCAACCTCCACGAGGTATATGTCAACGGCGAGAAGCTCAATGAGCCGTATATTAACGAGCCCACCGCTCTCTCATATGACATGCAGTTCCCGCTGACGGTCGAGGAGGGCAAGGTGTTCGTCATGGGTGATAACCGCAACGATTCGCTCGACAGCCGCTCGAGTCGTATAGGCCTTATCGACGAGCGATATATATTCGGCAAGGCGGAGGTTAGGCTTCACCCGATAAAGGATTGGAATATTTACAAGGTGACCGCCGATTAAACGGAAGCGGCGATCGTCATTTACTGAGTATTAAGGGGCGCTTAATATGGAAGAAATCAGAATTGAAGAGCAGAGATCCGAGGAGAACACCGTGAACGAGCAGCCTGAGAAAAAGGGCAGCGTCGGCTTCCTGTTTGACCTTGTTTCGATTATAGCTACGTCGGCGATCGCCGTTGCGGTCGTATTCCTGTTTGTGTTCAGGACTGTCGGCGTTGTCGGCAGGTCGATGAATCCGACCCTGCAGTGGGGCGACAGGATAGTGCTCTCCGCCTTTGACTTTGAGCCGAAGCAGGGCGAGATAGTCGTCACCTGCCAGCCGGCAAAGAGCGAGATAATTGAGGATACCCTGGTCAAGCGCGTTATCGCTACCGAGGGTCAGACGGTGGATATTGATTTTGCCGAGGGCGTTGTCTATGTTGACGGCGTTGCACTTGACGAGCCTTATACCAGCGAGCCGACCACCGACAGAGAGGATTTCGTCGGCCCCGTCACCGTGCCTGAGGGGTATATATTTGTGATGGGCGATAACAGGAACGCCTCGACCGACAGCCGCAGCAATCTGGTCGGCATGATCAGGAAGGAATACGTCATGGGCAAGTCTCTTTTCAGGATCGTGCCCTTCGGCAACTTTAAGATAGGTTAATTTATGAACGAAAAAGTTATACAGTGGTACCCGGGTCATATGGCAAAGACCAGGCGGCTGATGAAGGAGAGCCTGCCTCTCATTGACGCAGTCTGCGAGCTGGTGGACGCCAGAGTGCCCGAGAGCAGCAGGAACCCCGACCTTGACGGGATAATCGGCTCAAAGCCGAGGATAGTCCTGCTCAACAAATGTGACCTCGCCGACGAGAGAGCGACCGCCCGCAAGATAAAAGAGCTTGCCGAGCGGGGAGTGACTGCCTTGCCCGTCGATTGCAGGAGCGGCAAGGGGCTTGAGAAATTCGAGCCTGCCGTGCGCGAGATGCTGAAAGATAAGATAAAAGCGAACGCCGATAAAGGCATGGCGGGCAAGCCGCTCAGGGTGATGGTCGTCGGCATACCCAACACGGGCAAGTCGTCCTTCATCAACCGCATGGCGGGCAAATACAGAGCCAAGGTCGCGGACAAACCCGGCGTGACTCGCGGCAATCAGTGGTTTGCGATAGGCTCTGGCATCGAGCTGCTTGACACCCCCGGAGTCCTCTGGCCGAAGTTTGAGGATCCGCAGGTCGGGCTGAAGCTCGCATTCATCGGCTCGATAAAAGAAACTACGCTCGATATCCAGGAGCTTGCGGTCAGCCTGCTCTCGGTCATGCAAAAGAATTACCCCGACAGGCTCGAGCAGCGCTATAAAGTGGCGGGTGTTCAGGATGTGCAGGAGCCTTATGAGCTGCTTGAGATGATAGCCGCCAAGCGGGGTATGCTGCTGCGTAAGGGCGAATACGACACCGAAAGGGCGGCGGTCATGCTGCTCGATGAATACAGAAGCGGCAAGCTCGGCAAGATAACTCTTGACTGAGCGCCGTCGGAGGGTAAGATATGAGAAAGAAGATGGCGATATTCCTCGCCGTGATAATTGCGCTTGACGTGATAGCGCTCGGGGTGATATTTTTCACCCGCAACAGCTCGCGCCCCGATATCAGCGCCGATGCTGCGCCGGGTGCGGATCCCACAGCCTCAACGACCCAGCAGGAGCTTCTTTCAAAAGTCAGCTTCGTTGCGGTGGGCGACAACCTGATCCACGATACTATCTATGAGCAGGCGGCTGCCCGCTCGAGCGGCGGCTATGACTTTTCATACGCCTATGAGAATGTCGCTCCGCTTATAAAAGCGCCCGATGTGGCTATCCTCAATCAGGAGACGATAATCTCCACCGATCACAATGTGTCGAGCTATCCAATGTTCAATTCTCCTGTCGAGGTCGGCGAGGAGATGCTGAAGATAGGCTTCGATGTCTTTAATATTGCCACGAATCATTCGCTTGACTGCGGCGAAAAGGGCCTCATCTCGGCGATAAATTATTGGAAGAGCAAGAACGTCATTACCACCGGAGCTTATCTCAACAGCGAGGAGCAGCAGAAGGTGGCGGTCGGCGAGGTCAACGGCGTCAAGATCGCCTATCTCGGCTTCACCGAGTCCACAAACGGCTTGAGCCTGCCGAAGGATTCTGAGGTGGTGCTCGTGCGCGCCTCCGACGAGACCTTGCTTCAGCAGAAGATAATGAAAGCCCGTGAGGTGGCGGATTTCGTCATCGTCAACGCTCATTGGGGCAACGAATATACCCATGAGCCGACTACGGAGCAGAGGGAGCTTGCGAAGAAGCTCGCTTCATGGGGCGCGGACGTCATAATCGGCACACATCCCCATGTTATCCAGCCCGTTGAATACATAGAGAATTCCGACGGCAGGCGTACCCTTGTCGCCTATTCGCTCGGCAACTTCATCTCCGCCCAAAACAGAGGGCCGAGAATGCTCGGCGGCATGATAAACTTTGACATTGTCAAGAATAACAACACCGGCAAGGTGGCTATCGAGAATGTAGTATTCTCGGGCGTTGTCACGCACTACGGCTATAACGCCTCCAACGTCAGGATATATCCGCTCGCCGATTATACCGAGGAGCTGGCGTCGAAGCACGGCGTTAAGTCCAAGACTCCCGATTTCAGCCTGCAATACCTCAACAATATTATGAACGAAGTCATTGACAAGCAATTTTTGAAATAAATAAAAGTAACCGCTGCTCGATCGGCGGTTACCGAAAGGCTGTGCGAATAACACAGCCTTTTTTGGAATTCGGAGGTAAATTATGGATTTTGAGTATGAAAGAGCCGCTGCGGCAAAGGGTTGGCGGCATATCTGCGGGGTCGATGAAGCGGGCAGAGGGCCGCTTGCGGGCCCGGTTTACGCCGCCGCCGTTATCCTGCCCGACGGTCTGGTCATTGAGGGGCTGAATGACTCCAAAAAGCTCACCGAGAAGAAGAGAGAGGCGCTTTTTGACGTTATTTGCGATCAGGCGGTCGCCTACAGCATCGCAAGCGCAAGCGCCAAGGAGATCGACGAGATAAATATACTGCAAGCCACCTTCCTGGCCATGCGCCGCGCCGTGGAGGGGCTGCCCGTCAAGGCGGATTACGCCATAATCGACGGCAACCGTATGCCACCGCTCGATATCGAGGGCGAAACGCTCATCAAGGGCGACGCTCTCAGCCCGTCGGTCGCCGCGGCGTCCATACTTGCCAAGGTCAGCAGGGACAGATATATGTATGAGCTTGACCGTGAGCTGCCGCAGTATCAATTTGCAAAGCATAAGGGCTACGGTACCAAGCTGCACTATGAGATGCTCACCGAGTTCGGCGCTTCGGAGCACCATAGGGTCACTTTCCTCAGGAGTTTTTATAATGGTAAAAAATAAAGCGGGCGTGTGGGGCGAGGTTTTTGCCGCAAGATATCTGCGCGATAACGGCTGCCGCATACTGACTTCAAACTATGTTTGCCGCCTCGGCGAGCTGGATATAGTCGCGTCAAAGGGCGGCAAGATACTCTTTGTCGAGGTGAAAACAAGAAATGTTTCGACCGATATCCGCCCGATGGAGGCGGTCGACGCGGGCAAGCAGAGCAGGCTTCAAGCCGCCGCAAAGAGCTATATGAAGAGCCTCGGCGTTGATGCTGTGACCCGGTTCGACGTCTGCGAGGTCTACCTCGAGGACGATATGTCGCTCAGCCGCATAAACTATATCGAAAACGCTTTTTAGGAGGATATATGAGACTTTTTGACCTGCATTGCGACACAATAGGGGAGTGCTTTAAGCAGAAAAAACCGCTGCTTGACAACGACCTGCACATAAGCCTGTGTAAAGGCAAATACCTTGACAGCTGGGCACAGGCTTTTGCAATTTGGATACCCGATGAACTGAGGGGCGCTCGGGCGGAGAAATACTTCAAAAATGTCTTTTTGAATTTCAAAAACGAGCTTTCGCTGAATTTCGATGAAATCGAGCTGTGTCAACGAAATTCGGACATAAAGCGTATTAATTCTGAGGGCAAATGCGCAGCTCTGCTCGCCTGTGAGGGCGCGTCTCCGTTTGCGTTTGACGGGGGAGCACAGGCCGCTTTTGAATACGGTGTAAAGCTGATAACCTTGACATGGAACGACGAAAACGAGATAGCCTTCGGGTGCCAGGACGACATCAAAAAAGGGCTTAAACCGCTCGGCAAAAGGCTCATTTCCGATATGGCTCGGCTCGGCATCGCCGCCGACGTCTCCCACCTCAACCGTCCCGGCTTTTTTGACGTGATAGAGAGTGGCGTGCCCGTGCTTGCCTCCCATTCAAACAGCTTGGAGGTGCTGCGTGAAACGAGCGACGACGAGGTCGCTTTCAACCGTAGCCTTACCGACGAGCAGATACGCCTGCTCATACAGGCGGGCGGGCTGATAGGGCTGAATTTCTGCTGCCGTTTCCTCGGCGGCAACGGCTTCAACGGCATAGAGGCTATCTGCCGCCATGCGGAGCATATGCTTGAGCTGGGCGCTGAGGACTGCCTTGCGATAGGCTCGGACTATGACGGCTGCGGCATCGCCGACGAGATCTGCGGTATTGACAAAATGCCCGCTCTGTATGATTATTTTGCAGGCAGAGGCTTCGGCACGGAGCTGCTCGACAAAATTTTTTACACCAACGCCCTTAATTTCTTTGAAAATCTTGCATAACCTCTTTTTGTTATGTTATAATTAATAAATCTTCTTATCGGAAGGATGATGAAAATGAATTATGTCAGCACGAGAGACACTTCGGTCAAGGTCAGCTCTGCTCAGGCGATAACCAGAGGAATATCTGCGGACGGCGGACTTTTTGTCCCCGAGAGCTTCCCGTCGGTCAGCCTTGAGCGCATTGAGCAGCTCTCGAAGCTCGATTATATCGGCAGGGCGAAGGCTATCCTCTCCCTCTACCTCACCGATTTCACCGAGGAGGAGCTGGATTCCTGCGTCAGAGGCGCTTACGAGAGCGGATTTTCAAGTGAAAAAGTCGCTCCGCTTGCAAAGCTCGAGGACGGCGTTTATATCCTTGAGCTTTTCAGAGGTCCGACGTGTGCTTTTAAGGACATGGCGCTTCAGATGCTCCCCCACCTGCTCACCGTGGCGGGCAAAAAGGCAGCCGACGGCACCGAGATAGTCATCCTCGTCGCCACCTCGGGCGACACGGGCAAAGCGGCTCTCGAGGGCTTCAAGGATGTCAAAAATACCCGCATCCTTGTTTTTTACCCCGAGGACGGCGTCAGCCCAATGCAGAAGCTTCAGATGTGCACTCAGGAGGGCGGCAACGTCGCCGTCTGCGCCATTGAGGGCAATTTTGACGACGCTCAGAGCGGAGTAAAAAAGATATTCACGGATAAGACCATTGCCGAGAGGCTCGCAGCCGAGGGTATGGCGTTCTCCTCCGCAAATTCGATAAACTGGGGCAGGCTCGCCCCACAGATAGTCTATTATTTCTCCGCCTATTGCGACCTTGTCGCCGACGGAGCGATAAAGAACGGCGATAAGATCAATGTAGTAGTGCCCACTGGCAATTTCGGCAATATCCTTGCCGCCTATTACGCCCGCGAGATGGGTCTGCCTATCGCAAAGCTCATCTGCGCCTCAAACAGCAACTCCGTGCTCACGGATTTCCTCACAACAGGCGTTTATGACCGCAACCGCGAATTTTTCACCACCGTTTCGCCCTCTATGGACATACTCATTTCGAGCAACCTTGAGAGGCTTCTCTATTCCCTTGCGGGCAGCGAGAAGGTAAAGGGCTGGATGAAGCAGCTTGCCGAATGCGGCAGGTATGAGGTTGATGCCGATACCCTTGCGAAGCAGCGCTCGCTCTTTGCGGCGGGCTGCTGCAACGACGATGAGACCAAGGCGACGATAGCCGCCGCTTATAAAGAGAAGGGCTACCTGTGCGATACTCACACCGCCGTTGCCGTCAAGGTTTATTACGATTATAAAGCCCGCACCGGCGACTGCGCCCCTGCGGTCATCGCCTCCACGGCAAGCCCGTTCAAATTCAGCGCCGCGGTGCTTGAAGCCGTTGAGGGCGGCGCCGAGGAGCTTGACGAATTCGCCATGGTCGCAAGGCTCGCCGAGGTCACGGGTCTCGAATGCCCCGAGCAGCTCGCGGGTCTGCGTGACAAGCCCGTCAGGTTCACCGGCTGCTGCTCAAAGGATAAAATGGAGCAGACCGTGTTCGATATGCTCGGCGTCTGACTTTAGTCGGCGCAGCCGCAGCTTTTGCCGATGGCATTGTCGTTGAGCTTAAAGGTGGAGCACTGAGTTTCGCCGCAGCGGCAGGCTGAGGAATTACCGACCTCGATGCCGGCGGCGGAGCAGGTGGTCTCGCCCTTGTGATAGACGCAGTTCTTTGCGAAGCAGGTTATCTCGTCATGCTTGTTGTTCATTTTGATTTCTCCCTTTCTAATTAATCGGATCACTCCGTGGTATTATTATTTACTGTGTCCCCGCAAATATTTCAGGGAAGGATATGTCTATGGCTCTTTTCGCTATCGGTGATACTCATCTGTCGCTCTCGACAGGCAAGTCGATGAATGTTTTCGGCGGCTGGACCGATTATGAGAAGCGGCTCGAGAGCAATTGGCGGCGGCTCATCCGCGAGGATGACACCGTCGTTATCGCCGGTGATATATCCTGGTGCATGGATCTTGAGCAGGGTGTTGCGGATTTTGCGTTTCTTGATTCGCTCCCCGGCAAAAAGCTGCTGATGAAGGGCAATCACGATTATTGGTGGTCGACCAAAAAGAAAGCGGACGAATTTTTTGCAAAGCACGAATTCACCTCGCTGAATATCCTCTTTAACAACGCATACGCCGTCGGCAATATCGCCGTTTGCGGCACGAGAGGTTGGTTCTTTGACGCCGAGAAGGACGTCGATAAAAAGATAGTCCTGCGCGAGGCGGGCAGGCTCCGCCGCTCGATAGAGGAGGCCAAAAAGACCGGGCTTGAGCCTGTCGTGTTTCTCCATTACCCGCCGCTGAGTCAAACTCAGAAGTGCGGCGAGATATACGATGTGCTGCTCGAGGAGGGTATAAAGCGCTGCTATTACGCCCATCTTCACTCCTATTCGCACGCCACGGCTTTCACGGGCGTGAGCGACGGGATAAGATTTTCGCTTATTTCAAGCGATTTTTTGGGCTTTTGCCCCGAATTGGTATATGAAAATATGTCATTTTGAACAAAAGTCACGCATTAAAATGAAAAAATTTCACTAATACAAAGAAAATATAAATATATATAGAAATTTTCAAAAGTATTTGTTATAATCAATGGGTTAAAACAACATAGCCGGGCAAAGTTCGGCTAAACGGAGGAATATCAAATGAGTTTAGTATCAGCAAACAAAACCGAAACCAACACCTATTCAATCGAGCTTTCAATCTCGGCCGAGGACTTCAAAGCTGCCATCCAGAAGGCATACATGAAGCAGAGAAAGTCCATCTCCATCCCCGGCTTCCGCAAGGGCAAGGCTCCCCTTATGATGATCGAGAAGCTCTATGGCAAGGAGGTGTTCTATGAGGATGCGCTCGAGATAGTCTTCCCCGAAGCCGTTCAGGCCGCTTATGACGAAGCAGGCATCACTCCCGTCGATCATCCCCGCGATGTTGACGTTAAGAAGATGAATACCGAAGAGGGCGTTGAGATGAGCTTCAACGTCACCGTTAAGCCCGAGATAACCCTCAAGGCATACAAGGGCCTCACCGCCGAGAAGAGCGACTCTAAGGTCACCGCCGAGGAAGTCGATCACGAGATCGAGCATATGCTCGAGAGAGGCGCAAGAATAGTTGACGTTGACGACAGAGCAGCCAAGGACGGCGATATCACCGTTATCGACTTCGAGGGCTTTGTCGACGGCAAGGCATTCGAGGGCGGCAAGGCTGAGAAATATAACCTCACCCTCGGCTCGGGTTCCTTTATCCCCGGCTTTGAGGAGCAGATAGTCGGCCACAGCATCGGCGACGAATTCGACGTTAACGTGACCTTCCCCGCGGAGTACGCTCCCGAGCTTGCTTCCAAGGACGCAGTGTTCAAGATCAAGCTCCACGAGATCAAGGTCAAGGAGCTCCCCGCTCTTGACGATGAATTCGCCAAGGATATGGGCGAGTACGACACCGTTGACGAGCTCAAGAAGGGCGTTGAAGAGGATCTGCTCAAGAGGAAGCAGGACAGCGCTCAGCACGCATTTGAGGACGCAGTTATCGACGCTCTTATCGAGAACGTTGAGGGCGAGATCCCCCAGTGCATGTACGACAGCAAGGCGGACGAGAACATCAACTCCTTCGCTCAGAGAGTTTCTCAGCAGGGCATCGACCTTGATACCTATCTTATGTATATGGGTATGGACAAGGAGACCTTTGAGAATCAGATGAAGGAGCGCGCAGTCTCCGACGTTAAGCTCGACCTCGCTGTTGAGAAGATAATCGAGCTTGAGGGCGTCAAGGCGAGCGACGAGGCGGTTGACGCCGAGTATGCTAAGATGGCTGAGATGTACGGCATGGACGTTGAGAAGATAAAGAGCATCGTCCCCGCCGAGACCGTTGCAGCCGAGCTTGCAAAGCAGGATGCTATAAAGCTCGTTATCGACTCCGCTAAGGCTAAGAAGCCCGCCGCAAAGAGAACCGCCAAGAAGGCCGCTGCGGCTAAGGAAGATGCTCCCGCCGAGGAAGCTGCCGAGAAGCCCGCAAAGAAGCCCGCCGCAAAGAAGACCACCAAAAAGGCTGCGGAGAAGAAAGACGCTGAATAATCCGCCGCCGATAAAACTATACTTAATATGAATTTTGGAATAAACCGGTGCTGAGCCGGTTTATTCTGTAATGAAAGGAATGATTTTGATGGCAACGATGCCTTATGTAATTGAACAGACCAACAGAGGCGAGCGCTCATATGATATTTTTTCACGCTTGCTCAACGACAGAATAATCGTTCTCTCGGACGAAGTCAACGATACGACCGCAAGCCTTATCGTCGCTCAGCTCCTCTACCTTGAGGGTCAGGACCCCGAGAAGGATATAAGCCTTTATATCAACAGCCCCGGCGGCTCGGTCACCGCAGGCATGGCTATCTATGATACCATGCAGTATATCAAGTGCGATGTCTCCACCATCTGCATGGGTCTCGCTGCTTCAATGGGCGCATTCCTGCTCTCCTCCGGCGCAAAGGGCAAGAGATATGCCCTGCCCAACAGCGAAATAATGATCCATCAGCCCCTCGGCGGCGCAAGAGGCCAGGCGACCGATATCAAGATCGTCGCCGATCAGATAATCAAGACCAAGGAAAGACTTAACCGCATCCTTGCCGAGAATACCGGCAGAAGCATTGAGGAGATCGCAAGGGACACCGACAGAGATAATTATCTCACCGCGCAGGAGGCCTGCGAATACGGCCTTGTCGATAAGGTAATAGATAAGAGATAACAGGAGGCACAAAATGCCCATGGACGACGACAGAAAAGAAAAATCACGGGTTTCCTGCTCGTTCTGCCACAAGACCCAGGATCAGGTGCAGAAGATAATAGCGGGCGACGGCGTGTATATTTGCAACGAGTGCGTTGAGTTGTGCCACTCCATAATGGAGGAGCAGCCCTCGGGCCCCGTGCCGGGTCTGGATATCGCCTCGCTCCCGAAGCCGCATGAGATAAAGGCTCAGCTCGATGAATACGTCATCGGGCAGGAGGAAGCGAAGATAGCGCTGAGCGTTGCGGTCTATAACCACTATAAGCGCATCGGCAGCACAGGCGCCGCCAAGGTCGAGATACAAAAGAGCAATATCCTCATGCTCGGCCCCACGGGCGTGGGCAAAACAATGCTCGCGCAGACACTCGCCAAGATCCTCGACGTGCCCTTTGCCATTGCGGACGCCACCACTCTCACCGAGGCGGGTTATGTGGGCGAGGATGTCGAGAATATCCTGCTCCGCATAATCCAGGCGGCGAATTTCGATATCGAGCGTGCCGAGAGGGGCATCATCTATGTCGACGAGATAGACAAGATCGCCCGCAAGAGCGAGAATCCCTCGATAACAAGGGATGTCAGCGGCGAGGGTGTTCAGCAGGCGCTGCTCAAGATAATCGAGGGCACCGTCGCCAACGTCCCCCCTCAGGGCGGCAGGAAGCACCCGCAGCAGGAATTCATCGAGATAGACACCTCGAATATCCTCTTCATCTGCGGCGGTGCGTTTGACGGGATAGAGAAGATAATCGAGAAGCGTGTGGCCGGCAGTGCGCTCGGCTTCGGCGCTCAGATAAAGAGCAAGTCCGAATTTTCGAGAGAGAATCTCATCGGCAAGACCATCCAGCAGGATCTGGTGCGCTTCGGCATTATCCCGGAGCTTGTGGGCAGGCTGCCCGTAATAACCACCCTCAAAGAGCTTGATAAGGACGCCCTTGTCAGGATACTTACCGAGCCTAAGAACGCTATCACCAAGCAGTATAAAGCGCTCTTCGGCTTCGATAACGTGGAGCTGGATTTCGACGCGGGCGCTCTCGAAGCTATTGCGGAGAAAACGCTGGAGAAAAAGACAGGCGCCAGAGGCCTGCGCTCCATCATGGAGGGCGTGCTTATGCCGATAATGTATGATGTTCCCTCCGACCCGACGGTCGAACGTGTCTGCATTACCGCCGCCTGCGTCAATGACGGCGCAGAGCCGATAATTGAGCGCGACCCGAACCGCAAAAAGGCAAAGGTCAGCATCCCGCCGAGAGTTTCAAAAGCAAAAAGCGTATAATAATAACGGCTGCCGAGGCTTGAGCTTCAGCAGCCGTTTTTGTGTATTAGAAACAGTTATACCCAACGGAAATTTGGTTTCGTTGGAAGTTTTATAATTATAACGCATGGTCAAGTTTAGTCAGCTAAATCAAAACAATTAAGCGAGTTTTGGGAGCAAAAATAAGTGTTGTTATATTAGGAAACACTTACCAAAAGAATAAGTTTTTTCGTCGGCAATAGTAGGCAATTTTCGTTTCTTATGCGGCATTTTGATCGGTTGTTTTCTCCATTTAGATTGTTCTAACCTGCGAAATTGACAGCTAATGACGATGTGTTCCCTCGGTACATATCGTTTTTTTGCCGAAGATCCGTAAAAAAACAGCCTTACGGACATAAAGGCTGTTTTTTCCTAAATATATCTGTAACTGCATTGCTTTGTGAAAATATCACGGATTCTTTTCTTTTTTTGCCGATTTTCTTATCACCGAGATAAACATCTTCGACAGACTTGACTCACAAAAGGACTTCCTTCAGCCGTTCGGCGAGTCCTTCCGGCGCGAGGGCTGCAAGACTGTGCGCATCAGTACCGACACAGAAATGAACGCCTGTCTCTCTGCCGATATTGAAAAATCTGTACGCAAATTCGGGGAAACACAAAAGCGTGGAGGAATGAAGCTCCCAGCTGCATTGCGCACGTTCACCCTTTTCAAAAATATCGCCAAGCTCGTTGTCCGTCAGTGCGGAAAGAGTTGCCGCTTTTTGCTCATCGTTGAAAAATTTCATTTTACCCGGCGAAAATGGATGCGCTATATTGTCCGCTCGATCCGTTTCAAAAAGTGCGTTGAGAACCTTTAATTCATGCTCGGCATACCCTCTCGGACTTCTGTCCTCAGGCTGTTCCCAAAAATCAAGATGATAATGAACGTGGGAATATGACGCAAAATCGAGTGCTTTGTCAACCTCATAAGGCTCGCCGAACAGTCCGACGCCGTATGCCGAAAGCTCTGCGCCTATCAAAACCCGTACCTTTGTGTCAATGCTTTCCAGCTGCTTCTTGTATTCAAGAAATCCCTTGTAGGTGTCAATACCGTCGCCGGGATCGGAGTGGTCGGTAATCGCCAGTGTTTTAAGTCCCTTTTCCTCCGCCGTGCGTATCATAGCTTCAAGCGTCATTTCCTTCTTTGCGCAGGAAGATAGTATCGAATGTGTGTGCATATTATGACGAACAAGCTCGTCAATATCATATGTTCGTTCAAGAACAAACAAGCCGCTGCCCCCTTTTGTTTTTTCTCAATTGCAAAAAATCGAGTTTTTCGCTATTATTCTATCACAAAGCCCGATGTATATCAACCGTGAAAAATGAAAACAATATCGAAAGAAAATGTATTTAATTCAGTTTGCCGTTTAAGAAGTCCGACGTTCATTTCGCAGATCCGTTCCCGTTTTCTTTTCCGCGGACGGCGCTTTCAGGGGCTTTGCCCGACTTGTCCGCTTTTCATCTTTTTTTGTATACTCATAAACGGGGGCTGTAAAAAACTTTCGTTTTTTACAGCCCCCGAAAATTTGTGTTTGTCGGATTTGTTGGTTTTTATGCAAGTACGGACGAAATTACGGAAATGAATTCCTTCTGTGTCAAGCCGTCAGCGTTAATCATAAAGCCTGCGCCCTTGTGCATAAACTCGGCATAGTAAAAGCCGCTGTCGGTAACGCCTATGAGCAGCTCGATGTTATTTATAACGGATTTTTGCTCCGTTCCGTCGAAGAAGCCGTAGTCGCGCAAAACACGTCTGTCGTTGTTAATTTCAAGATTTACGTTTCTCGTGAAGTCCGAATTTGAATAGTTCAGGATAACGGCATCCCAATATACTGCACCCGTCCCGCCGTCTCTTTTGTAAATACCGTACTTTTCTTCTTCCCACGGCTTTATGTCGGCGGGGACGTCGGGAACTAAATTCAGACCGTAGTATTGAAGCATTTCCTCAAGCGACATTTCGACAAAATCATCACCTGTCAGACAAATATTCATCTTCGCCCTGTCGAACGGATTGTTCTTCATCGGGTTTATGACGATTTTATTGTTTGACGCAGTGCTGTCGGGAAACTCGCCGTTTCTCTCGTCAAAGGTATCCTTAATGCCGGGATAAACGGCATCGGCGGACGTTTTTCCGAGCGATGTCGGAGAAGTGAAAATACCGTTGTTCCGTACGCCGACCGCAAACAGCGCTGTAAGGCATACGCAGCATAAGGATGCCGCAGTGCCGCAGACTATTCTTCTTTTCTTTTTTTGTTCGCAAACATACCGCTCTCTGCGTTCGAGCAGACTGCTCACCATTTCATCACAATTTTTCATAATCAAAGCCCTCCTTTTCAAGTTTTGATTTCAAGGACAGCTTAGCTCGATAAAGAAGATTTTTAATCTGACGGTCATTCTTTTTCATGATAATTGCCGCTTCTTTATTAATTAGCGCTTTAAGTCCTGAGATTTAAGGCACCCTTGTGTAAAGGCTGAGGGATTGACACGTCAAACTGCCCTCGCCTCTTAGGCTCCCTCTTGAGGGAGTTTTTGCTATAATCCAACCGATAACTCATCTGCAGTAGCGAGGTCGGTCAGCTATCAAACATACCGAATCCCGCGACTTCGCTGACGGGCATGGAGAATACTATTGCGCCCGCTTCGCTGTCGGGGCCTGCGTTTTTGAGTATCGAACGCATTATCTCGGACTTCTGCGCCGCCTCGGCAACTATCAGAATGACCTCTTTCTCACCGGAGATCGAGATATTGTAGAATTTTTCGGAGTCCTTTGCGCCGGTGCTTTTGCCGTGGAGCACAGTGCCGCCCTTTGCGCCTGCGCTGCGTGCGGCGTTCATCACAAGGTCGCTTCTGCCCTCGTTTGCGATGACGGTTATCAATTCATATGAGTAATTAAGCTCGGGCGTGTATTTTGCGATTTGCTGCTCGCCGTTAAGAAAAGCCACGGTTTTGCCTCCTCCTATGCTTTTTATCGGGACCGCTACCGCCACCCCGTGCCCGGGGACGCCGATGAACAGCCGCCTTTTCTGCTCTCTGATAAATTCCTTTGTCTTTTTACGGTTTGCGATAGTCAGTATGACCCGCTTCTCGTTATCCTCGATGCCGAGAATGTCGAGCATACTGCGCACCGCCGTGCCTCTGCCGTGGAGCGATACGGCAATCCTGAGCCCCAGCTCCGAGCAAATCTCGGTCAGCTTGGGCGCCGCCTTCGGGTCGCAGATGGAGATGATGTAATTCATATGCTCTCCGCCTCCCATATCTCGACGATATCAAGATCGCCGTATTCCTCCGGCTCGCTTGCCGGGCCTCGCTTATCTTTGAATTTGTAGATAAGGCCGATTGCCTGTATCGAGATGAGCGGCATCATTGCGACCGTTGCGACCACGCCGAATGCGTCTCTCAGGGCGTTGCCGCCGAGCGCCATGCTCGCGCCTATCATGAATTGCAACAGGAATGTTGCCGTCATCGGGCCTGAGGCGACTCCGCCCGAGTCAAACGCAATGGCTGTGTAGATATCCGGCACGAAGAAGGACATTATCAGCGCCGCCGCATAGCCGGGCACCAGGAACCAGAGTATGGATATGCCCGTCACGACGCGCAGCATTGATATGCCCATTGCCAGTGAGATCGCGACCGAGAGGCTGAGCTTTATTGTCTTGCCGGGTATCGCCCCCGCGCTGACCTCCTCTATCTGCTTCTCGAGCACCGCCACGGCAGGCTCCGCCGATATGACGAACCAGCCCAGCAGCATCGAGAGGGGAATGAGCAGCCATTTTGTGCCGCCCTCGGCAAGCTCCTCGCCGAGCACCGCTCCGAGCGAAGCGAAGCCGACATTGACGCCGGTCAGGAAAAGCACGAGACCTATGTATGTATAAAGTATACCGACTGTAATTTTTGCGATGCTGCGTTTGCCGAGATGCAGCGAAAAGAGCTGAAACAGCAGGAATATCACGGCTATCGGCAGCAGCGAAAGCGCTATCTCACCGAGACATTTCGGTATCTCTTCAAGATAAGTCACGCCTATGTCGCGGGTCGTTGCGTATGACGCGCGCTCGAGCACGACCGTCGTATCCTTGCCTGGGTAGAAGAAGCCGAGAATCAGCACGGCGAGTATCGGCCCTATCGAGCAAAGGGAGACCAGGCCGAAGCTGTCCGCCTCGGCGCGGCGGTCGCTTCTGATATGTGATACGCCCATGCCGAATGCGAGTATGAACGGCACGGTCATCGGCCCAGTCGTAACGCCGCCGGAGTCGAAAGCGATGCTCAGATAGTTATCGTCGGTGAACGCCGCGAGCACGAATACGATAATATAAAAGAATATCAGCAGCCAGCGCAGGCGTATGCCTGTTATCATTCGCAGCATACATACCGAGAGGAAAAATCCCACCCCAACACCGACCGTCACAAGCAGCACGGAGTTGTTGATATGCGGCACGGATTCGGCGAGCACCTGCAGGTCAGGCTCGGCGACCGTCACGGCGAAGCCGAGAGCAAAGCTGACCGCAAGAATCAGCGGCAGATTTTTAGTTTTTGTCAGATCCGTGCCGATCTTGCTGCCTATCGGGGTCATCGACATCTCCGCCCCGAGCGAGAAGAAGCCCATGCCCGTCACCACCATCACCGCGCCGATAAGGAAGCTCAGCAGCAGGTCGGAGGAGATGGGCGCGACAGTCATGCACAGGAACGCCACAATGAGTATTATCGGCAGCACCGAGCTGACGGATTCCTTGACCTTCTCGGTGAGCGCCGATCTGTTTTTGAAGATTAGATCCTTGTTCAAGCCCGTATCGCCGCCTTTCAAAAAAATAATATGTTCCATTGTAACATATAAATGTTAAAAAATCTATCAAATAAGCGAAAAAATCGAAAAAATGCAAAAAAATCCCCGCCTCGCTTAAAAATCATGCGATTTTCATCCGTTTTCGGCTCAAAATGAGCAAAAATGAACGGAAATAAAACGAACGCAGTATCATTTGCGGCTACAAAAAAACTGCCCTGTCGCTCGACAAGGCAGTTTTCCTTATTACTTATCCGATTCTTCCATATAGTCGAATATGCGCTCAATGAGTGAGAGCTGTTTTTCGCCTTTTAGCAGGCGCACCTCGATATGCGGCACGTCTCTGCCGGCTTTCACGACGAATCTGCCCTTGAAATGCCCTGCGGCGCGGGCGATCTTCTCCATATTCATGGCGCTGAGCTTGAGCAGCACGCAGTCATTTTGGCGCGTTATCTCATAAACGTCGTTGGCGCTCGCCTTGCCTCTGAGCAGGGCGATGCGGATAAGCCCCTCCACCGAGGCAGGCGGGTCGCCGAAGCGGTCGACCAGCTCGTCGATAACGTCCGAAGCGTCGTCGTCGGTTTTAATATCCGCAATGCGGCGGTATATCTGAAGCCTCTGCGGCACGCTCTCGATATAGTCCTCGGGGATATGTGCGTCTATCGGCAGGTCGATGAGGCAGTCCTTTTCCTCTGTCTGCTCGGTTATCTCGCCCTTCTCCTCGCTGATAGCTTGCTCAAGCAGCTTTATATACATATCGTAACCGACGGATTCCATGTGGCCGTGCTGATTTGCGCCGAGCACGTTGCCCGCACCTCTAAGCTCAAGGTCGCGCATCGCAATATGGAAGCCCGAGCCGAATTCGGTGAATTCCCTGATGGCGTCAAGCCGCCTGCTCGCTATCTCGGAGAGCTGCTTGCCCCTCGTGAAGGTGAAATATGCGCTTGCGCGGCGTGAGGAGCGGCCGACCCTGCCCCTTATCTGATGGAGCTGCGCCAGACCCATGCGGTCGGCGTTCTCGATTATCAGCGTGTTGACATTCGGCACGTCAACGCCGGTCTCTATTATCGTGGTGCATACGAGGATATCTATCTCGCCCTCGAGCAGCCTGCGCCAAACCTCGCTCAGCTCATCCTCGCTCATCTTGCCGTGGCCTATCGCGACCACCGCGTCGGGCAAAAGCGCCTTTATTTCGGCTGCTTTTCGTTCGATATTCTCGACATTGTTGTAAAGGTAATATACTTGACCCCCTCGGCGGAGCTCCTGCTCCATAGCCTGCACGAGCACGCCCATATTGTGCTCGATAACGAAGGTCTGGACGGGCAATCTGTCGGTCGGAGCCTCCTCGATAACGGACATATCCCTTATGCCCGTCATAGCCATGTTGAGCGTCCTCGGGATGGGTGTTGCCGTTAAGGTCAGCACGTCGACGGCGGGGTAAAGGGTCTTTAATTTCTCCTTCTGTGCCACGCCGAAGCGCTGCTCCTCGTCGATTATTATCAGCCCGAGGTCGCGGAAGGTAACGTCCTTTGATATAAGGCGGTGAGTGCCCACGGCAATGTCTATTGAGCCCCTGCGAAGCCCTGTAATTGCTGCGTCGTTCTCCTTTTTGGTGCAGAATCTCGACAGCATTGCGGCCTCGACAGGGAAGCCCTCAAAGCGGCGCAGAATAGTCTGATAATGCTGCAACGCAAGAATGGTGGTCGGCACGAGGATGGCGCATTGCTTGCCGTCGGCAACGCACTTGAATACCGCTCTCAGCGCGACCTCGGTTTTGCCGAATCCGACGTCGCCGCAGAGAAGTCTGTCCATGGGATAGGGCTTCTCCATATCCTTTTTAATTTCATTTATGCAGCGGAGCTGATCGTCCGTCTCGATGAACTCAAAACGGCGCTCAAAATCGTTCTGCATATCAATGTCTGGTGAAAAGGCGTGCCCCTTTACACTCAGTCTTTTTGAATACAGCTCGATAAGCTCCTTCGCCATATCCTTGACGGCGCTTTTGACCCTCGAACGGGTCTTTTGCCAGTCCTTGCCGCCGAGCTTGCTGAGCTTGAGCGGCTTGTCGTCGCTGTGAGGGCCGATATATTTCGACACCTGGTCGAGCTGAGTGACGGGCAGATAGAGGTTGTCGCCCTTGTCGTATCTGATTTTGATATAATCCTTGACAGTGCCCGAGGTCTCAAGGCTCGTGATGCCCTCGAATATGCCGATACCGTGCGTTGCGTGGACGACATATTCGCCTCGGCGCAGCTCGTCGAGATTGTTGAAAGCGTTCCTCGCGGGTTTCTTTGAGGCGCTGCGGCGCTTCTCGCCCGTTGGGCGGCTGCGGTAGGTGATGAGGGTAAATTTGGCGCTCGGGTATTCAAATCCGGCGGTGAAGCTGCCCGTGAGCACGCAGACCGTCTTTGACGGCAGCTTGGCGGGGGGCACGGGGCACCAAAGGGCGTCTATGCCCTCAGCGTTCAGGTCGTCGGCGAGAGTTTTTGCCGCCTTATCCGTGCCCGCAAGCACAGCGCAGGAATGCCCCTTGCGGCGTATGGCGTCGAGGTCGTCCACCACGGCGGAGAGCGAGCCATTCCACGGGGCTATTTGGTTCGCCGTGAAGTTGACAAGCTCCTTTACGGGCGTGTCAAAGCTGCCCCTTGGCAGGTGATCGAGGTATATTGCGCCCTGCTCCTCGTATTGCTTCAGCATTTCGTGAGGCTGCAAGGTGTAACGGTCAAGGCCTTTACAGAGTATCCCGTCGCTGAAAAGCCCCTTTATCGTCTCGTTGTTGAGCTGAGCGCAGGAATTTATCTTGTCGCGCACCCCGAAGCTCTCGCAAACGAAGAGCATACAGTCGGCGGCGTAGCTGAAAATGCTCGCCGGGTCGGGGTAAATCAGCGGCATATACTTGTCGGCCGAGTTAAGTCGTACGCCGCCCCTCAGCCTGTCGATATCAGAATTCAGATTTTTGAGCGCCGAGCCCCTCGCGCGTATTGAGGAGGCGTGAGCTTCTATCAGTGCGCAGAGCGCTTCGTCGGTTATCAGCACCTCTCTTGCGGGGGTTATCTCCACCTCGTCAACGCTCTCGAGCCTGCGTTGGCTCTCGCCGTCAAAGGTCGCTATCGAATCAACGCTGTCGCCCCAAAATTCAATTCTGTATGGGTGCTCCGCGTCGGGCGGGAAAAAGTCGAGAATGCCGCCTCTTGAGGCGAATTGCCCCGGGCCGTCGACCTGCTCGCTCCTGACATAGCCGCAGCGCAGCAGGGTCGTTATCAGCTCGGCGGTGTCGCAGTCCTCGCCGACGGCGACGGAGAAGCTGTTATTCATCAGCATTGCGGGCGGCACGGTGAATTGCAGCGCCGCCTCCGCGGAAAGCACGACCGCGTCGTAATCGCCGCCGAGCATCTTGCCGAGTATTTTGAGCCGCTTGTGCTCATATTCCCTTGAGGCTATTTCATCCGTGCGGAACGAAAAATCCCTTGCGGGGAATACGAAGGCTCTTATCCCGAAGCCCTGCATATCGGCGCAGAGCTTGGTCGCCTCTGCCTCGTCGGGGGTTATGACAAGCGCGCGGCGCTCAAGGCTCATGCACAGCGAGGATATCATGTGAGCCTTGTGTATATGCGAAAGCCCCGTCGCTCCGCAGGGGAGGCGGTCCTTGCGGACGGCCGCTGCAAGCGACAGGAATTCGGGTATGTTTTTTGCAATTTCGGTGTAACAGTTCATATCTTAACGCCTGCTTCCCCCAGCGCAGCCCGAAGCTGAGCGATATGACCCTTTGAGTAGCGGAAGCCCCGCATACCTACGGCGGCGGCGCCGTCGATATTCGCCTGCACGTCGTCGATAAAGAAGCATTCCTCGGGCTTCAGCCCGAATTTGTCAAACAGGGTCAGATAGATCTCTTTTTCGGGCTTGAGCAGATGGTATTCGGCGGAGATTATATAGCCGTCAAAGAGGGCGAGAGCCGGAATGCCGCTCTTGCGCTCATAGAAATCCATTGAAGCGTTTGAGAGCAGATAAACTCCGTAGCCGCCGCTTTTCAGATCCCGCACAAGCTCGTATGTGTCCTCAAACGGGGGCATATAAGGGTAAAGATTATTCGCAAGCTCCGTTACCTTCGGCAGCGCCTCGGGCGGGATATCATCTTTTATTCGCTCGATAATTTCGTCGGGCGTGATCGTGCCCCTGTCCTTCATCGCCCAAAGGTCGCTCCTGAGCAGCTTTTTGAGCACGATCTCGGCGGTCTCACCGTCAAAAAGCTCGGCTGCGACGCGCTCCGGGTCGTAGTCTATCAGCACTCCGCCCATGTCAAAAATTATGTTTTTTATCATTGATTTTCTCCGTGGCAATTAATTATATTCGATTTGCTTTACATTATATGATACCACTTTAAGCCACGTTGGGTCAAGGTGAAAATCACAAAATCCCTTTTCTGCGCCCAAATCAGTCAAATGCGAGCAACTGTCACATATTCCTGAGAAATTTTATGTCTAAATTATTGAAATTATATAAATAATATGTTAAAATACTCTGTATCAATAACGGAAAAGTACCGTTAGTTAAAATTTCAAGGAGAGTGTCTTAAAATGAAAAAAGGTTTCAAAAGGGCGATAAGCCTTATCCTGTGCCTCGCAATGCTCGCAGGCGCGACCGCCGTTACCTGCTACGCGGCGGAAGACAAGTGCAACTGCGGCCATTGCCCGCTCATAGTGCTCCCCGGCATCAACCATTCGCCTACATATCTCTATGACGAGAACGATAAGCCCGTAATGGACTCCAAGGGCGAGAAGCAGATCGGCGGCACGCTGCTCATACTCAACACAGACGATCTGCTCAAGAAGATCCTGCCCAAGGCTCTTTTCTCACTGCTCGCGACCATAGCGACTCAGCATAATATCCTGCTCGACAAGGTTGCTTATGAAGCCGCCGCGACCGCATTCTCGATCCAGAAGTGCGACGACGAGGGCAACTATGTCAACAACCTCAAGACTCAGAGATGGAATTACCCTCTCTCCCAGATGACCGAGGATGAGGTCAACTGGGTCTACAGAATGGTCCCCATGCAGAGGATAGTCGATATTATCGGGGCGGATCACACCTATTTCTACACCTTCAACCTCGTCGGCGACCCGATGCAGTCGGCAAAGGAGCTTGACGAGTATATCGATATGGTCAAGAAGCAGACCGGCCACGATAAGGTCGACCTGCTGCCCGTCAGCCTCGGCGGCACTATCCTGACCGCTTATCTTGACGCATACGGCCACAAGGATATCAATTCCATCGTCGGTGTTGTCGCCTGTCTTAACGGCACCGACATCGTTGCCGACCTGATGGCGAGAGATTTCAACATAAGCGACGAATATCTCCATCACGAGTATATCCCCACAATCCTTAAGGAGAGCAACGGCAGGGGCACTCTCGGCTACCTCATCAACTGTATTCTCCATATCCTGCCGCAGGCGGGCTTCAATGCGCTGCTCACCGGCGCGATGAGCGGGCTGCTTGACACAATGGTGCTAAACTGCCCGCAGATGTGGGCTATGGTCCCCTCCTACAGATACGACGCTCTTGCTTCAAGATATCTGAGTGCAAAGCCCGTGCTTAAGGCTAAGACCGACCGCTTCCAGCAGGCAAGGCTCAACCTCAAGCAGAATGTCCTCGACGCAGTCGCGGACGGCGTTAAGGTCAATTTCATCTCCGGCTCCGGTCTTGCTTTCGGTGAAGAAATGTACACCTTCTTCTCGATAATGAGCTCCAGCGGCAAGGTCAACAGCGACGGCATCATCAATCTCTCCTCCACAGCTCTCGGCACCACCGGCACCGTCGGAGGCGCAACGATAGCCAAGCAGGCTCACGATAACCCGGATTACCCCGGCTACAGCTACCTCTCACCCGACGGCACGATAGATATCTCCACCGCCGTGCTGCCCGACAACACTTGGGTATTCCTCAAGCAGTATCACGAGGTCGGCAATAACGATGTGGTGCTCAACCTTGCAAAGGCTCTGCTCCTCGGTGAGATAGAGAATGTCCACTCCAACCCCGCAAAGTATCCGCAGTATAACTACTTCTGCAACACCAAGACCCTCAGGCGCTGGAGGATCAACGACGGCAAGGAGGCTCTTAAAAAGACTGACCTCAGCGAAGAGGACAGAGCTGAAATCGTCGCAGCTATAGCTCAGGCGGAGGCAGTGCTTGAGATGACCGTGGCGGATCAGTCTGCCGTTGAGGCTGCACAGGCAAGGCTTGACACCATCCTCTATAAGGTCGGGCAGTTGACTCCTCCCAAAGAGGAATCCAAGCTCGCACCCGGCCTTGAGAAATTCTTTGAGTCGATGAGCTGGATGCTCTATAAGACCCTCGGCGGCGGCAGCGTCTATGACAAGATCTTTCACTAAGATAATAACCGAAAGGTAAGACTGCAATGAAAAAGATAATATCGGCGTTGCTCGCCCTTGCGCTTGTGTTCTCCGTTTGCAGCGTTGCTTTTGCGGCGAACGGCACCAAGACCTCCTGCGGCGGCAACTGCTCTGACTGCCCCACGATAATAATCCCCGGTATCGGTCAATCCAACGTATGGCTGCTCAACGACGACGGCTCCTACGCCACCGACGACAGCGGCGATAAGATAAACTGCTTCCCCGCATATGCGCCCGTCATGCCCCTTGTCAAGATAGCCCTTGTGCCCGTGCTGCTCTCCCTCATTTTCCAGAGGGATATCGGCCTGAGCAAGGCTCTGACCTCGGCCATCGACCTTTGCTTCGGCATGAATATGAGCGACGGCGACGGCAAATGCATCGGCAATGTGGAGGTCGAGAAATACCCCTACTCCCTCGCCGAGTGCAGCGAAGAGGAGAAAGACTACATCTACGGCTGCATTCCCCTCAGAGGCTATCTCAACGACTACGATGAGGATCACCTCTATTTCTTCTCCTACAATTCCTTCGGCAATAATATTGCGATCGTCGACGAGCTTTATGATTTCATCCAAATGGTCAAGAAGGATACCGGCCACGACAAGGTCAATATAGTACCCATCAGCCTCGGCGGCACGGTCGCCAACGGCCTGCTCGAGTATTACGGTGAGAGCAACCCCGACGGCAAGAATGTCTATAAGGATCTCAACAAGGTCGTCTATATCGTGCCTGCCCTCGACGGCAGCTCGATAGTCGGCGATATCTACAAAAAGCAGCTTACCTTCCTCGATAAGGATTATCTCTACAACGGCTTCCTTGAGAAGCTCATGGATGAGGACGAGGCAAGGCTCATAGAGAATGCGCTGCGTCTTTTCCCCGACACGGTGCTGATGAATGCGCTCAGCAACACCGTTGACGCCCTGATAAACGACGTGCTCAAAAACTGCACCAATATGTGGGCGCTCGTGCCTTCGGCGGATTACCCCGCTGCGGCACGCAGAGTTCTCACCGGCGCAGAGGACGCGGGCATACGTGCCCAGACCGAGCGCTATTATCAGGCTCAGCTCAATTCGGATAAGAATATCCTCAAGCTCCTTGACTACGGCGTAAAGGTCTATAATGTTGTCGATTATGATGTGCCGCTCTACAATGTCGGCAAGTCGTGGAATGTCGAGAATGCCGACGGCGTTATCGACCTTGACTCCACCTCTATGGGCGCTTACGCCGCCAACTGCGGAGAGACCCTCCCCAAGGGCTATGTGCAGAAGAATACCAATTGCTCCGTGCCCGGCCACAACCACATATCGCCCGATCATGTGGTGGACGCTTCCGCGGGTCTGCTGCCCGACACCACCTTCTATTTCGACAATCAGAATCATGAGAGCACCGGCGGAAACGACATCATCATGCAGCTTGCCTCCAAGATACTCTCGACCGATGAGATAGAGACCGTCTATTCCGACCCGAATTTCCCGCAGTTCAATGTCGGCAGGAACACTAAGAGGCTCATCAGGGACGACCTGCCCAGAGCAAAGGCGGTCGATCAGTCCAAGCTCAGCGAAGAGGACAGAGCCGAGTTGAACGCAGCCATTGCCGAGGCGGAACGTGTGCTCTCGAGCACTATAGCCGTTGACGGCGAAGCCGAGGCGGCAAGGGCAAGGCTCATTGCCATCCTTCAGAAGATAGGCGAGTATGAGCCCGCCAAGGCGGAGAAGGAATCCTCCTTCGGCAAGGCAATGGTCAAGCTCAGCCTTTGGCTCTACAAGTATTACGGCACGTCGGGCTACACCCAGATGCCGTTAAAGACCGTGCAGAATCTCTTTGAGCTGCTTAACGACATACTCAACAAGATATTCTCGGCGGCAAAGCTTTGATCAAGGCAGGGCGGTTTCGGCCGCTTTCCCGATATTATTACATTATATAAAGAAGGTACCTTATGTTAATCACGGCACTTTATCAAAAGGTCTCAATGAAGATCTTTGCGCTGCTCCTCTCGCTCTTCTATGCGGCGAACGGCGCGGCGGCAGCCCCCTCGACGGCGGCGCCCATCAAATCCGAGCAGGCGAATATGTCCTTTGTCGCCATTGCGGATTCTCAGGTCTCCACCTATCTTTTCAGCAGGTACAAGACCTTTGTATCCGCGGCGCAGGATATAGTCAACAATGCAGGCTCATTTGACGCCCTCTGTTTCGTCGGCGATATCGCCGAGAACGGTCTCGCCGAGGAATTCCAGCTTGTCTATGACGGCATTAAGGATGCGGATTGCCGCTTCATTACCGTCACGGGCAACCACGACATCAGGCTCAGGAGCTATAAGCAGTCGAGTAAGCGCTTCGCGGACTTTACCAATGCGCTCAACGGCGACGAGGCAATGGAAAAAATGCATTATACTCAGGTCGTCAACGGATATAAATTCATCGTCCTCGGCTCGGACAGGACTGAGTTTGAGGAAGCCTACCTCAGCCCCGAGCAGCTCGCATGGCTCGACTCCGAGCTTGCGGCAGAGAGCGGCAGCGGCAAACCCGTATTCGTCCTCTGCCATCAGCCCCTCGCCTACACTCACGGCCTGCCCGATGTTTGGAACAGCCCCATTGAGTCCGCCGGCAGCGTCGGCGCACAGAGCGACGAGCTCAGAGCTATCCTCGGCAAATATGAGAATGTGTTCCTTATCTCCGGTCACGAGCATACGGGCTTCGGTCAGTATACCTATCAGGAGATAGACGGCTTCTACTCAATAAATCTCCCGTCCTTCGGCATCACCAACAAGGACGGCGAATATAACGACCCGGGCACAGGCTATGTCGTTGAGGTCTATGACGATACAGTTGTTTTCAAAGCAAGAGACTTCGGCAAGGGCATTTGGCTGCCCGATTACGACCTCGCACTTCCCATTAAATAACAGCAAAGGAGAAAAGCACAGTGAAAAAGAATCTGTTAAAGCTCATCAGCGTTATGCTCTGCCTTGCAATGATCCTGAGCGCTTCGGCGGTCATCGGCTCGGCGGAGGGCGAGAGCGAAACGCCCGCTATAGGCGAATTTGAGCCTTTCCGCATCACCGTCACCGCAAACGGTGACACCAAGACCCAAAAGGGCTTCTGCTGGTACACCGTGTCAAATACCGACAGCGTTGTGAAGCTCTATGACGCAAACGGCGCAGAAGTGACCGACGCCAAGATAACCTATTCCGATGTTTTTGAGTGGGAGGGCAATTTTGTCCATAAGGCTGTTGTCTCCGCCCTCAAGCCCGGCACCGAGTATTTCTACACCGTCGGCGGTGCAAACGGAGTCAGCGAAAAAGGCTCTTTCATCACCGATGACGGCAACGATAAGTTTGAATTCATCGCCGTTGCGGATATCCAGGCGAGCAGCGACGAGAATTTCGCAAAGGGCGCCGAAACCGTCAGAGCGGGTCTCAAGACCATGCCCGGCGCAGAGTTTATAGTCAACCTCGGCGACTTCACCAACGACAGCAACAATGAAGAGTGGGATGCCTACGCCCGCAACGTCAAGGATATCCACGCCAAGACCACCCTTGTACCCATCGCGGGCAACCATGACGGCCTCGGCGTTTGGGACTGGTTCAACAATATGTTCAGCCTCGACACGAGCGAGAGCGTTCAGGTCAGAAACGGCGTCAACTATTCCTTTGACTACGGCAACGCCCATTTCGCAGTCCTCAACACCAACGACCTCCTTTCCGTTTCTATCGCTCAGCTCAAGTGGCTTGAGAACGATATGAACTCCACCGATAAGGATTGGAAGATCGTCTTTATGCATAAGTCGCCCTACACCCTCGGCAAGGACGGCAAATGGCCCGACGCCCTCTATCTCCAGAAGTCGCTCACCAAGGTGCTTGACCGCTGCGGCGTTGACCTTGTAATGTCGGGTCACGATCATCAGTATCTGCGCACGAAGCCCCTCAAGCACAATAAGATAAACGAGGACGGCACCGTCTATGTCCTCTCCGGCACCGCCGGCACCAAGAGATATGAGGTTCGTCCGTTCCTTGCGAATCACTTCCTCGACACCGATTTCATCGCTGCCCTCACCGTTCAGAAGAGAGGCTGGGGCAACTATTGGAACGGCTCCGACTGGGAGCAGACCAGACAGAGCAATATCGGCGGCTGCTTCAACTGCATCAGCGTTGACGGCGGCACCCTGACCCTCAAGTCGTATATCCTCGCCGATAAAGAGGCGGAGACCGACCCCGAGATTATCACTCAGCACGATGAGCTTGTGCTCACCAAGCAGACCGGTCAGAACAAGATAACCTTCACCGGTGACAACACCACGAGCAAATTCGAGTATTATATCGGCGTAGTGCCCAGCTTCCTCATGCTCGCAGGCTATGCCTTCGGCGAGTGGCTGCCCAAGTTCTTTATAATGCTCCCCGCCCTGCTCGATTCTGTAATCAATAAGGATATATTCTGAGTTAAAACAAAAAGCGCCCTCCGTATGGCTTTCGTCATGCGGAGGGCTTTTTATATATCAAAGGTATATTCTGTTATAGACGGGATTGATATCGAATGTGCCGTCGTCGTGGAGGGTGGTGACGGTCACGCCCTGCACCCACTCGCTCTCGGGCTTGCCGAAACGGGTGCCCATATGGTATTCGTTATAGCCGCCGGGCAGGCTGTATACGAGATAAACTCCCTTGTATAAGGCGCACCAGTCGTTGATGTGGTCGTGCCCCGCAAATACGCCGTCGGTGCTGCCCTTCTCAAGTATCGCGTCAAACATTCCGCTGTTGACGGGCGATGAGCCGACGCTCTCATATTGCTCGCCGTAGAGCAATTTGCATTTGCCCGAGGGTGTGTAGCCGTGCTCCTCGTCGCCGTCAAAGGCGTTTGCGAATTCGACAAGGGGAATGTGCAGGTAGACGAAGGACGGGAAATCGCCGTATTTTGATTTAAGCGAGTCAATGGTGCATTTATAGAAATTGATCTGGCTGTTCTTCAGAAAATCGTAGCCTTTAAGGTCGGCGGGTACTCCGTGCTCCTTGCGGTAGGAGTCGATTATGTTCCTGCCCGAGTCAAAGAAAAACAGTGTGCGGCGCAGGCGGCCGCCCTTGCCGAGGATATTCACCGTGTAGTTGCCGTAGCCGAAAAGCTCATCGGGGCCGAGCTTGCACAGGCAGTGCTCATAGTCGGCGAAATCCTTGAGCAGCAGGTATTTATAGAAGCCACGCTCCTCTCTGACCTCATGGTTGCCGAATACCGCCGTCCAATATATACCGAGCTTCTCCATCATCTGAGCAAATTGAATAGCGTCGATCTGCTGCGTGTCGGTCAAGATGATGTCGCCCGTGAGCACTATCAGATCGGGCTTGATATCCTTGATGTGGCGCACAAAGCGCTCGACGGTTTTTTCGTTATTCTCCATGCCGTGGTCAAGGTGCAGATCGGTGCCCGTGAGGATGACAAAATCCTCGTCGCTCATGTTGCCGTCTGCGTCAAATTTTGCGATAGTGGTGGAATATTTATCCGACGACACCACTCGCACCCGCGTGCCGATATGCTCGGCGTTCGCCTTTTGGCAGAAGAGGGTTTTCGGCCTCTTGCCGCCGCTCAGTTTGTAGACGAGCTTTGCAAAGAAAAGATAGATGCGTATCAGGCTCTGCCTGACGAATGCCCATAGCTTATACAACGGACGACACTCCCTTTATTTGATGAAAACATTATATTAACAAATCTGACAAAAGTCAAGCGGGGGAGTGATACTCGGCGGCGGAGCTGAATATATTTTATTAGCAGCCGAACAGCCGCTGACTTTTTTCGCCCGAATTCGGACAAATCCCGCTTTTTGCGGCATGAAATAATACCATTTATTGTGGTGAATGTGATTGACAACTACGATATATTGTGCTATACTTATTTCAATCCAAAAACTCGGAAAAAGTTAAGAAAAATCGAACATTTGTCTTGACAAACGAATGTTCACCTGCTATAATATAACTCGTAGAACAAATGTTTACGAATTGCGGAGGTACTGAAATGTCACACACCGATATAATAAAAACGATAGTCGAGTTTGCAGCGATAGTCCTTGCGATAGTCGGCATGATATATGAGAAAAAAGTTATCGCTTTTGAGGATGCTCTTGTCAAGGCGTTCAAGGCTTATCGCCGCAGCCGCCGCCAGCGCAGGCAGAGAGAGCTTGCCGCCGAGAGGCAGCAGCGCCGCATTCAGAGCAGAGCCCCCGAGGATCTGCCCGATGACGAGCAGCCCGCGCTTACCCTTATAACCAAAAACGGCAGAGCGCAGAGAATAGCATAAAAAATCACCGCCCGATCATGCATCATTGAGGTGCGTCGGGCGGTTTCGTTATTATTCTTTGTTCTTTCTGAGCAGCTCATGCTTGACATCCCAAAGCTGCTGAGAGAGGTCGACATAGTAGTTGTGCGGATTCTCAAATCTCGTGACCTCGTCCCAAAGGGTGTCTATCTGCTCGCGGCAGTAGCTCTTGATTTCCTCGATATTCCGCTCCTTATAGACGCATTCGCCCTTGCGGAAGAGTGGCTCAAGCAGCTCGCGGGCGGTGTAATTCGTCAGAGTTTTGCGCTTCCATGTGAAATCGGGGTCAAAAAGCTCATAGGGGCGGGAGTCGTCGACGGTTTCGCTCGCAAGCGTTATCAAGTCGGCTGCCGCCTTGCCGCTCTCGCGGTCATAGAGGCGGTATACCCTCTTGTTGCCGGGGGTCGTTATCTTCTGAACATTCTCGCTCAGCTTGATCTTGGGAATTATCTCGCCGTCCTTCTCAACGGCGCAGAGTTTGTAAACGCCGCCGAGCACGGGGCTTGAGGAGGAGGTTATGAGCCTCTCGCCGACGCCGAAGGAGTCGACCTTCGCGCCCTGGAGCAGCATATCCCTGATGATATATTCGTCAAGGGAGTTTGAAGCCACTATCGAGCAGTCGGGGTAGCCCGCGTCGTCAAGCATCTTCCTCGCCTTGCGTGAGAGATAGGCGATATCGCCGCTGTCGATGCGTATTCCCTTGGGGCGCTTGCCCATCGGGGCGAGCACCTCGTCAAAGACCTTTATAGCATTCGGCACACCCGAATGAAGCACGTTATAAGTGTCAACCAACAGCGTGCAGGCGTCGGGGTATTCCTCGGCGTATGCCTTGAAGGCGTCGTATTCGCTGTCAAAGAGCTGCACCCAGCTGTGAGCCATTGTGCCGAGCGCAGGGGTGCCGAACATCTCGTCGGATATCGTGCACGCGGTGCCGGCGCAGCCGCCGATATAGGCCGCCCTTGCGCCGTAGACTGCTCCGTCGAAGCCCTGAGCGCGCCTCGAGCCGAACTCCATGACCGCTCTGCCTTGCGCCGCCCTAACAACTCTGTTTGCCTTGGTGGCGATGAGGCTCTGATGATTTATCGTCAGCAGCACCATCGTCTCGACGAACTGCGCCTGGATGACGGGGCCTTTGACCTTGACTATCGGCTCGCCGGGGAATATCGGGGTGCCCTCGGGCACGGTCCACACATCGCAGGCGAATCTGAAGTTCGCAAGGTAGTCGAGGAAATCCTCGCTGAAGCCCTTGCCTCTCAGATAGTCGATATCCTCCTTGCTGAAGCTGAGATTTCTGAAATAATCCACAAGCTGCTCAACGCCGGCCATAATCACATAACCGCCGCCGTCGGGTATGGTGCGGAAAAACATATCAAAATATGCAATGGTATCCTTAAATCCGTTTTTGAAGTAGCCGTTCGCCATGGTCAGCTCATAGAAGTCGGTGAGCATCGTCAGATTGCGGCTGTCGTGCAGATCGTTCATATTTTTATGCTCCTTTTCTGCGTTTGAAAATATTATGCAGCATTTTCGGAAATATTACAATATACAATTCAACCAAAATTTGTATGACGTTAAATACTTTTATGTGTCCGATAATGCCGTGAAGGGCGAAAAAACGGACTTGATTCAGTCAAAAGCAATTAAATGCCTGAAAAATAAACACAAAATCGAAAAAAGTTCATTATTTTTTAGAGAAAAGGTGTTGATTTTTCCGATAAAGTGTGATAGAATACAGACACACAAAAAATGAGTATTTAATGAGACACATAAATTAGAAATTATACAGTCGGTATAATTCTCATTTTGATTTTAGTCCCGGGAGGTTAGGACAATGAGAATCAGAAAACAACCGCTCGGCGAGAGAAACATCGTCGGCGCAAAGATCGAAGCACGCCGCAAGGCAATCAACATGAAGCAGAAGGATCTGCTCACTCAGCTCCAGATCAAGGGCATAGACCTTAACGCATCCGGACTGTCAAAGCTCGAAGGTCAGCTAAGAAACGTGTCTGACTTTGAGCTGAAGGCTCTCTCTGAGATTCTTGGAGTATCGGTCAACGAGCTCCTCGGTATCGACGAATAATTTTGACCACCACTTACCCTCTTATATACAACTCCTCAAGAAGCCGCTTCCCGAAAGGGAGGCGGCTTCGCCCTTTTAAATCTTTATGGCAGCGAGGCGCGCCGCAGGCGGGTTTCGGCTTGATAAATCAATCTCGCATTCGGCATTTTAGCAGTTAAGTCAATCCCTCAGTCGCTCCGCGACAGCTCTCTTTACACAAGGGAGCCGACTTGACCGCGCACGGCTGCAAATGCTCAACGGCAAAACTCCACCCGAGAGTATCAATTTAAAAACGCAAATTTCACTTGCAAATCTCGCAATCTATGGTAGAATTATAATGTAATATTATAATACGGTGAGGCTGTCACCGCAAAGGGAGGCAAACGAAATGGTTAAGGAATTCATGGGCAGGGATTTTTTGCTCGGCAGCGAGCCGGCGCAAAAGGCCTTTGAAGCCGCCGAAAAAATGCCCATTTTTGACTGGCACTGTCATCTCTCGCCCAAGGAGATATACGAGAACGCTCAGCCCGTCGACATTGCGTGGCTGTGGCTTGCGGGCGACCATTACAAATGGAGAGCGATGCGCTCATGCGGCGTCGATGAGGAATATATCACCGGCGGCGCCGACGGCTATGAGAAATTCAAGGCATTTGCCGCCGTTATGCCCTCGCTCATCGGCAACCCGATATATCATTGGTCGCATTTGGAGCTGCGCCGCTACTTCGGTATAAACGATATTCTCAATGCCGAGACCGCGCCGGATATTTGGCAGAGAGCAAACGCCGCTATAAAGGCCGGTGGCTTTACACCCAGAGAATTGATAGAGCGCTCAAATGTCACGCATCTTTGCACCACAGACGACCCTGCGGATTCGCTTGAGTATCATGTCCTGCTTGCCGAGGATGCGAGCTTCAAATGCAAGGTGCTCCCTGCGTTCAGACCCGACAAGGCGCTCGGGATAGAGCAGCCGTCATTCCGCCCGTGGCTCGCCGCCATGGAGCAGAGGATAGGCCGCGGCATCGGCAGCTTTGCCGAACTCTGCAATGCGCTCAATGAGAGGATAGAATTCTTCGCCTCGCTCGGCTGCTGCGCCAGCGACCACGCATTCGCATATATCCCGTATGAGCCGTCGACCGCCGACGAGCTTGAAGTAATATTCGCAAGGGCGAAGAACGGCGAAGCGATAGACGATATCGCCGCCGATAAATATAAAACTGCGCTGCTTTCGTTCCTCGCCGCCCGCTATGCGGAAAGAGGCTGGGTAATGGAGCTGCATATCGGCCCGATGAGGAATAACAACACGCTCATGTTTGAGCGCCTCGGCCCAGACGCAGGCTTTGACTCGATAGATGATCAGCTCATCGCGCGCAAGCTCTCGAGGTTCCTCGACAGCCTCGCATACAGGGGAGAGCTGCCCAAAACGGTGCTCTTCACCCTCAACCCCAAGGATAATTACGTCCTCGGCTCCATGCTCGGCAACTTCCAGACCGCCGAGGCGCAGAGCAAGATACAGTTCGGCTCGGCGTGGTGGTTCAACGACAATATCGACGGCATGAGGGAGCAGATGAAGGCTCTCGCCAACCTCGGCGCTCTCGGAAAATTCGTCGGCATGGTGACCGATTCGCGCTCGTTCCTCTCCTACCCGAGGCACGAATACTTCCGCCGCATCCTCTGCGGATTCATGGGCGATATGGTCGCCGACGGGCTTTACCCGTATGACGAGCAGGCGCTCCGCACCCTCGCCGAGGATATTTCATACAACAACGCCGTCAGATATTTCGGCATTACGAAAGGATGAACGCAATGGCAAGATATGTTTTGGCGCTCGATCAGGGCACGACAAGCTCAAGAGCTATAATATTCGACAAAAAGGGCAATATCGTCTGCAAGGCGCAGAATGAGTTCGAGCAGATATACCCCAAGAGCGGCTGGGTCGAGCATGACCCGATGGCGATACTTTACAGTCAACTTCAGGCTGTCATTGCCTGCATAGCCACGGGCGAGATCGACCCGAGCGATATTGCGGGCATCGGCATCACCAATCAGCGTGAAACCACCATCCTCTGGGACAGGCAGACGGGCAAGCCCGTCCACAATGCGATAGTCTGGCAGTGCCGCCGCACCGCTCCCTACTGCGAGGAGCTTAAAAAGCAGGGGCTTGAGGAATATATAAAGGATAAAACAGGTCTGCTCATCGACGCATATTTCTCCGGCACAAAGATAAAGTGGATACTTGACAACGTCCCCGAGGCGCAGAAGCTCGCCGACGAGGGCAGGCTGCTCTTCGGCACGGTGGAAACCTGGCTCATTTGGAATCTCACGGGCGGCAGCGTCCACGTGACCGACTATTCAAATGCGTCGAGAACTATGCTCTTTGACGTTGACAACCTTTGCTGGGATAAATACCTTTGTGACAAGCTCGGCATCCCGATGTCGATTCTGCCCGAGCCCGTGCCGTCAAGCAAGGTCTACGGCAGAGTGTCCAAAGGCATTCTCGGTCTTGAGGCGCTCGAGGGTATCCCCATATGCGGCGCTATCGGCGATCAGCCCGCTGCTCTCTTCGGTCAGGCGTGCTTCGCGCCCGGTCAGGCTAAGAATACATACGGCACAGGCTGCTTCCTGCTGATGAATACCGGCGAGACGAGAGTCCGTTCAAAGAATAACCTGCTCACGGGCGTTGCGTGGGGCATCGGAGACAAGGTCGAATACGCCATTGAAGGCTCGGCCTTCAACGCAGGCTCGGTCATCAAGTGGCTCAGGGACGAGGTGCATCTTATCGACACCGCCCGCCGCTGCGATGAGCTGGCTGAGAGCGTGCCGGACTCAAACGGCATCTACTTTGTGCCTGCGTTCACGGGTCTCGGCGCCCCGTATTGGGATATGTACGCCAGAGGCAGCATAATCGGCCTGACGAGAGGCGTCAACAGGGCGCATATAGCAAGAAGCGTGCTCGAGGCCATTACCTATCAGATGACCGATCTGCTTGAGGCGATGAAATCCGACTCCGGCATCGACTTCACCGAGCTGAGAGTTGACGGCGGCGCAAGCGTGAGCGACATAATGCTCCAGATCCAGGCGGATATGATAAGATGCTGCGTCAACAGACCCAAGACCGTTGAGACAACCGCCCTCGGTGCCGCTTATCTTGCAGGTCTCGCCGTCGGAGTGTGGGACAGCAGAGAAGAAATTCAGAATAACCGCGAGGTCGACAAGACTTTTGAGCCGCAGATGAGCGAGGAGAGAAGGAATGAGCTTTATGCGGGCTGGAAAGAAGCGGTCAAGCGCTCGATGAATTGGGCGCAGGAATAAGCCGCAGAGCCGTTACCTAAGGAGTGATACCGATGGATTATTATAAGGAGTCGCTTAGACTTCACTATGAATGGAAAGGCAAGCTCGAGACAAAGGCGCGAGCCAAGGCGTCAAACAGAGAGGAGCTTTCGCTCGCCTACACCCCCGGCGTTGCGGCAGCCTGCCTCGAGATACAGAGGGATATTGACAAAAGCTACCAGCTGACCCGCCGCTGGAATACCGTCGCGGTCATCACGGACGGCACGGCGGTGCTCGGGCTTGGTGACATTGGCCCCGAGGCGGGTATGCCCGTCATGGAGGGCAAATGCCTGCTCTTTAAGGAATTCGCCGATATCGACGCAATTCCGCTGTGCGTGCGCTCAAAGGATACCGATGAGATAGTCAACGCCGTTTCGCTGCTTGCGGGCAGCTTCGGCGGCATCAATCTTGAGGATATCGCCGCGCCGAGATGCTTCGAGATAGAACGCAGGCTCAAGGAGCGCTGCGACATTCCCGTTTTCCACGATGATCAGCACGGCACGGCGGTCGTGGTGCTCGCGGCTGTGATGAATGCGCTCAAATGCGTGGGCAAAAAGCTTGAGGATTGCACCGTGGCGATAAGCGGCGCAGGCTCGGCAGGCTCGGCGATCGCAAAGCTGCTCCATGCGGGCGGCGCGGGCGACATAATCATGAGCGACAGGCAGGGGATCATCTGTAAAGGTCAGGAGCTTTCCACCGCTTTTGAGGAGCTTGCGGATTTCACAAACAGCGGCAGGCGCACCGGAACTCTCGCCGACGCGATGAAAGGCGCAGATGTGTTTATCGGCGTCTCCGCGGGCGGCATAGTCAGCCCCGAGATGGTCGCCTCAATGGCGAAGGACGCCGTCGTGATGGCTATGGCGAACCCCACACCCGAGATAATGCCCGATGAAGCTCTCAGGGCGGGCGCCGCCGTGGTCGGCACGGGCAGGAGCGATTACCCGAATCAGATAAACAATGTGCTGGCGTTCCCGGGTATATTCAGAGGCGCTCTCGACGTGAGAGCCTCCGATATCAACGAGAGCATGAAGCTCGCCGCCGCAAAGGCGATAGCGGGGCTTGTCTCCGAGAGCGAGCTGAGCACGGAATACATAATCCCCGAGGCGTTTGACCCGAGAGTGGGCAAGGCGGTCGCCGCTGCGGTAGCCGAGGCCGCGAGGAATAGTAAAGTTGCACGAATTTGATTTTTCCGAATTGTGCAAAACGCAGAAAATCGCTTTTAAATATAGACATTTTTCACTATTTCTATTGCTTTATTCTCTGTAATATGCAATAATAGCATCGTACAATGTCTCAATGTGCCCGATTGGGCATTTTGGGGCGGACATGGTTTTCAATGCAGGAAAATTCAGAAATAAAAGGAGGAAAAACTAATGTCCAACCTCAAGAAGGTCATCAGCCTGTTGCTGTGCCTTTCAATGCTTGCGGGTATGGTCGCCATCCTCGACGGCGCATTCGTCCCGACAGCATCGGCAGCGAGCGCAGAGCCTGTGACTCACAAGATCAAAACCATGGAGCAGCTTAACGCCGAATACGGCAATAAGGGCTTCTACTACCTCGGCCTCGAGTTTTATGAGAGCAACGGCAAGCCGACCGACGGCTATGTCCAGCCCGGCGACACGCTCGAAGTCAGAGTTTATGTCAAGTCGTCGTTCTTTATGAGCAAACTCAGCACCCATTATGTCTTCGAAAACACTTTCTTTGATGTTAAGAAGGACGGTGCTTATGAGATGGTCTCCAAGGCAGCCGTTAACCCCGATTATACCGTAACTCCGGATTCCCAGGGCACTGTCGGTCTCTTTGTGACTCAGTGGAAGACTGAGGCTGCGACCAGTAACATTTCTTATAAAGAAGCGAAGATAGGAATTCCCGATGCGACGATGAAGAATTGGGATCTCTGCGAGATCAACAATCTTGCCAGAAGTGACGGCGGCACCAAACGCAATTTCAAGCTCGATCAGGATAACTACATCTATAGCTTTAATGTTACCGTTAAGGAAGGCCTTGCGGACGGCACCGTCGGCAACAGCATCCTTACCGGCAACCTTTTCAAATCCTATGAGAGGTTCAACGGCGAAGCGAGGGTAAACGCCAACAGAAAAGGCGACGCTTACCTCGCGCCCGGTGAGGCTACTACCGCCAAGAACATGTTCCAATTTGACGGCCTTGCTGCTGATTGCTTTGACATAGCGGACTGCAACTATACCTTCGTTATCGGCGAGAATCCCAATCCCGAAGGCAAATATTCCGCTAACTTCATCATCCGCGACACCACCGATACCAAGTTCTATGCTCCCGGTGAATCCGTTGTCGTGCCCGATGCGGGCGCCGACTTCCTCGGCTGGGCGAATGTCGCTACCGGTAAGGTAGAGGATGTCACAAATCTCACCATGGGCGATAGCAACATAACCTATAAGGCAATTTATACCACCGATACTTTCGATGTTACCGTTGACTTTGACGGCGGTAATGTTGACGGCGAGACCTCCAAGTCCTTCAAAGCCGCTTACGGCACTACCGTTGACCTTACGGGCATTACCCCCGTTAAGGCTGGCTACGAGTTCAAGGGTTGGAACCCCGCCACCACCACCGTTGACAATATCAACGGCATCACCGTTAAGGCAGTTTGGTCGGCAACCGTGTATTCCATTAACTTTATGATAATGGATTATAAGACCGGCGAGTGGAAGAGCTATGACACCAAGACCGGCACGGTCGAGTCCAAGGCTCTCACCTTTGCGTCCGATCTCAAAAAGATCACCAACGCGGTTACCGGCGCAGATGTCTCCTGGGACGGCAACGCAACGGTTTACGGCTACAGCTACGATAAGGAATACAACGAAAAGATCCGTAACGGCGATTCGATCGGCTTCGACGGCGACAAGACCGTCTATATCCACACTGAGATCGCCTATGACGTTACCCTTACTATCCCTGTTTATGACGCTGCTACCGATTCATATGTCGCTCCGAGCGAGCCTCAGGTCAAGAACGCTGTATTAAAGGGTGAGGTTAATACGGGTAAAGTTGGATATACCGCCAGTGCGATTCAATCTATTCTCACTCCTGTTGAGGGCTTTGCTTTCAAACAGTGGGTCGATAACGCGACCGGCAAAAAAGCAACCACTGTCAGCACCGTCAATAATTACTCTTTTAACTTTACTGTTGCCTGCGGCCCTGTCATCAACTATACCGCAGAGATCGGCTTCAGAGAGTATGAGCTTCGCTTCAACATGGGTAACACCTATGCGCTTGCTTCCGTGAAGGTGAGCAGGGGAGACGTTATAGATCTTTCTCAGCTCAAGTTCCAGGCGAAGGGTGATGCGTCAACCGAGTTGTTCCTCCCCGAGATTGGCGTTGAGGCTACCCAGCAGAAGACTCGTGGCTGGAAGGATGCCGGTAACGTCTTCAGAGGCTGGTCATGGGATCCGAATGTCCGTAACTTGAAGACTGCAGAAGATATGGCAGGCGTAGCGTTTATCGAATTCCCGATCACCGTTACTAAGGAATTCCTCAAAGCACATACGAAAGAAGACTCCTATATTATGATCTATGATGCTTGGGAAGTTCAGAATTATAACATCAACTTCTATATCATAACCGCAGAGTCCGCGCCCGAGTATGACACGGTGCCTTATAAGACCGTTTCCGTTCCCGCAAACACCAATCTGCTCGAATACACCAGAGTTACCACTGATGACAAAGCCGCGATTGACGCAAAGGCTCCCGCGGGCAGAGAGCTTCAGAAGTGGAGCGCCAAGACCGATAGCGGTGAAGCTCCCACCTATATGCCTGCAAGCGATCTTAATTGCTATGCCGTATACGGCGATCAAAGCTTCACAGTATACTATGACTTCAACAACGGCAAGCCTGTCAAGACATCCGCTGTCGTTTACGGTGCCGATCCTGAGTATAAGGATGCCGAAAAACCCGACAAGGACGGTCCCGGCACCGTGATCCGCAGATATCCGATATTCCCCGGAGATAAGCCCGGCGATGACTATGAGATAATCGGCTGGAAGGTATTCTACCTTGACAAACCCGAGGATATCAGCGATCCCGCCAAGTGGCACGAGGGCTACAATTCTCAGGGCACACAGGAGGCTTATTCCTGCCTTGTCTATCAGGCGCAGTGGATTGCATACAAGGATCTGTTCTTCAGAGTTTATGACTCTCAGAAGGGTCTCTACTCCGCTCTGAGCAAGAAATTCAAGACCTACTACTGGAATAATAAAACCAGCTGCGCTAAGGGTGAAGGCCTGATCAACCGTCACGGAAGCGATTACTTCATTCTCTATGAGGTTGAGTTTGAGAACTGGGATTGGAAGGGCTTCTTCAAGCCTGAAATGTGGCAGAGACTTTATCTCCGCTACAATGCAAACGCGATACCCAAGAAAGTGCTTACACCCGAGGGCTTTAAGGAATTAATAAAATTCGTTATCGACGTTCTCAAGCAGAATATAAAGCCCAAGCCCGCTCCCTGACGAATAATGACGATATCATCATGTTAATGTTTCCCCCGCATCGCGAGATGCGGGGGTCTTTCGTTTTGCGGTATGCAAAGATTCGGCGGCTCATATCACATTTTTGGTCAGTTTGTCGAAAAAAAGATTTTTTGCAAAAATCTCTTTACAAACCCCGCAGCATATGATATACTAACGCCGATGAAATCTTTAAGAGCGGTACAGAGATGCCGACAAGATTGGTAATAAGGATATCTATGGGTTCATCCTAAGATTTTTATGCGATCTTGTCAGGCGACAGGGTCGCTTTTTTGTTGTGCGGAGGCGGGATAATGGAGTTCAAATCCTATATTATGGATTGTCAGGCGGTCAGCAGGGCGCTCTCAAGGATCTCCCATGAGATAGTCGAGCGCAACGGCGACGGCGAGGAGCTCTGCATCGTCGGAATAATGCGGCGAGGCGCTCCGCTCGCGGATATCCTTGCGGCAAGGGTCAGGTCACTCGGCGCAAAGGTCGAGATAGGCTACCTTGATATCACGCTCTACCGCGATGACCTCAGCGAGGACGACGACCAGCCGAGGCTCAATGAGACTAAAATAGATTTCTCCGTCAGCGGCAAGACGGTCATAATGGTTGACGACGTGCTATATACTGGCAGGACGGCTCGGGCCGCCATGGATGCGATAATCTCGCTCGGCAGACCCGCTAAGATCCAGTTCGCCGCCCTCATCGACAGGGGGCACAGAGAGCTGCCGATAGTCGCCGACTATGTGGGCAAAAATGTGCCGACCTCACGCAGCGAAGTGATAGTGGTCAAGACCCCGCCCTTCGATGAAGAGGTCAGCGTCTCCATCTGGCAAAAGTGAATATTGACGCACCGCGTTGATATAGATATGGGTAATTATTTTTAGGAGGTCACATATATGAAATTAACCTACGACATTGATGCAAAGCCGAAGTTCGGTCAAATGATCGTCTTCGCGTTCCAGCAGCTGCTCGCCATCATGGCGGCTACCATCGCCGTGCCGATGATCACATCAAATGTGTATGACTGCGGCGAGGTCAAGATGAGCACTGTTGCCGCTCTGTTCGGCGCAGGTATGGGTACTCTCGTTTACGTCCTCTTCACCAAGAAAAAGAGCCCCGTTTTCCTCGGTTCATCCTTTGCGTTCCTCGGCTCCATGGCTGCTGCTTTTGCAGGCGCGACTACCGTTCAGCTCGGCTACCTCGGCCTTGTGATCGGTGCGATCTTCGCAGGCCTCGTTTATGTCGTTATTGCTATCGCTGTTAAAGTCTCAGGCGTTGACTGGATAAACAAGCTCATGCCCGCAGCGGTTATCGGCCCCACCGTTTCGATAATCGGTCTTTCACTCGCAGGCAATGCTATCGGCGACCTCCAGAAGGGCTCCTACATGGTTGACGGCGCACCCACCGCAAGCGTGTATGTAGCTATCATATGCGGCCTCGTAACTCTCTTTGTCACCATGATCTGCTCCGTATTCGGCAAGAAGATGACAAAGCTAATCCCCTTCATCATCGGCATCCTCTCCGGCTATGCGGTTGCAGCGGTGCTCACCGCTATCGGCATCAAGACCGGCAACGACGCTCTCAGAATAATCGACTTCAGCGGTTTCGGTGCACTTGTTAAGGATGGCGTAGGCCTCCACACCTTCTTCGCGGTGCCCGACTTCACCTTCTTTGAGGCATTCGGCGGCTTCGGCGAGCTCAGCGGTTCCTACATAGCTGCCGTTGCAGTGGCTTATGTGCCTGTCGCATTCGTTGTCTTTGCAGAGCACATCGCAGACCACAAGAATATCTCCTCCATCGTTGAGAAAGATCTCCTCGTTGAGCCCGGCCTCCACAGAACCCTCCTCGGCGACGGTATCGGCTCCATGGTCGGCGCATTCTTCGGCGGCGCTCCGAACACCACCTACGGTGAGTCGATCGCTTGCGTCGCTATCTCGGGCAACGCTTCAGTCGCAACCATCATCACTACCGCAATTCTTGCGATAATCATCGCCTTTATCTCCCCGTTCGCAACCTTCCTCTCCTCCATTCCCTCCTGCGTCATGGGCGGCGTCTGCATAGCTCTCTACGGCTTCATCGCAGTCAGCGGTCTCAAAATGATCCAGAAGGTCGACCTTGAGGATAACAGAAACCTCTTCGTTGTCTCCGTTATCCTTATCGTGGGTATCGGTAGCCTGACCATCTCCTTTGGCAAGGTCACCCTCACCTCCATCGCCTGCGCCCTCATCCTCGGCATCATCACCAATGTTGTCCTCTCTCGCAAGGGCAGCAAGGTTGAAGCCGCCGCAGAGGAAGCAAAGAAATAATCTAAATCATCAAGGCTTTATTAAAGGCTGCGTCGCTTATCGGCGCAGTCTTTTTTGTAATTTTCACAACTTTTTCGGAAATACCCCTTGCAATTTTCGGCAATAACGGCGATAATATATAAAAATGAAGAAAGGATGATATTTTGGAAGCGATACTCAATTTTGACCTGTCTGTTTTTCACTTTGTGGAGGAACATATCTGGGCCGACTGGCTCACCCCCATCGTTGTATTCATCACTAACCTCGGCGACGGCGCATTTTGGATAATCTTCTCGCTGCTGATGCTTATACCCAAAAAGACCCGTAAGGCGGGCGTAGTCATGCTCGTTGCAATGGCTCTCATGGGCATAGGCAACAACCTTATCATCAAAAACTTAGTTGCAAGACCAAGACCCTATAACCTCCTTGACTGGGAGGGTATAAGCAAATACCCCGCTCTCGCCGCAAAATGGGCTGAGCAATATCATTTCCCCGGCTATGTCGACAAGCTGACCAGCTATTCCTTCCCCTCGGGTCACACCTCATCGAGCTTTGCACCCGCGCTGGCGCTTATGCTCACCCTCGATAAGAAAGATAAGCCCTGGGCTATCCCCGCTATAATCCTTGCGCTGCTCATCGGCTTCACCAGGATCTATGTCCATGTCCATTACTGCACCGACGTGCTCGGCGGCCTTGTCTCCGGCGCTATTTGGGCGGTTGCGGCATACTTCATAGTCAAGGCGGTTTACCCCAAGGTCACCGCCGCCATTGCGAAGAGAAAAGAAGCAAAGGCTAAGTAAATTGAACGGAGCTGTTTGATATGCTCGCTGCGATCATCCTTGCCGCTGTTATTGATATCTGCTTTATTCTTGATACCTTTGTCTTTGTCCCCAAAGGGGTCGACAAATTCAGCAGGCAGCATATCCTTGACGGTGACAAGACCGGCGCCCTTACCAAGGCGCTGAAAATGTCCTGCACCAAGATAAAGAAGGGGCAGGTTTGGCGGCTCGTGACCCAGGTTTTCCTGCATGTCGGGCTCGCTCATATCGTATTCAATACCGCCGCGCTGCTGATAGTCGGCTGTGCTTTAGGCTCGACCCTCGGCAGCGGCAGGATGCTTGCCTGTTTCTTCTTCTCGGCATTCTGCTCGGCCTGCATAATGGCTTTCGTCTTTAAGTTTGACGATGGCGAGGGCGCCTCGACAGGCATTTACGGCATGATAGCGACCTATCTGCTCATGGCGTTGAAGGAGCGGGATCTGTTTTTCTCGCCCGTGCCCGCTGTGCTGATAGTGCTGCTGCTGATATATGCCGTTATCGGAATGCTGACGAATCCCATTGACCGCAGGGAGCACGCAGGCGGCTTCCTCGGCGGCATAATATTCGGCATTGTCTTTGTTTATCTGATTTAATTTTATGCTTTGGAGGCACAAAATGAAAAAATTCTTAAGCGTAATTCTTGCGCTTGTCATAGCGCTCTCCTGCTGCATTTTTGCCGTTGCGGAGGATTCCGCTCCCGACATCGAGGCTCTCAAGGCACGTTTTGTTGCCGGCGAAGGCCCGGTTGCTGACGGCTACAGCATAGACTATATGTCCTATTCGCCCGTCGGCGAGAATGACAGCACCAAATACCCCCTTGTCGTCCTGCTGCACGGCATGACCGAGGGCGCGGAGCCGGGCGCTCAGATAGAGAGAAGCAACTTCCCGCTTTGGGCGAGTGATGAAATGCAGAGCAGATTCAAGGGCACGGGCGGCGCTTTCCTGCTTGTCGCGCGCTCCCGAGAGGAGGACGGCCTCTATTGGGCAAATCAGCTCATAGTCCCGCTCAAGGCCGCCATTGACGACTTCATCGCAAAGAATTCCGAGCATATTGACACGAGCCGTATTTATATCGGCGGTTTCTCGATGGGCGGCAAAATGACGCTGAAGATGGCCGCAAGCTATCCCCGCTTCTTTGCGGCGGCGTTCCCCATGTGCCCGGCGCATGAATTCACCACCGTTGAGCTTTCCACCCTCACTCAGATGCCCATATGGATATCGGCGAGCAGATATGATGTGCTTGCGGGCTACTACACCTACACCTCCGATATATGGGATAAGCTCATGGCGATATCCGCCGTTAAGAGCGACTGCCGCATTTCGATATTCGGCAAGGTCTGCTACCCCGACGGCACGCCGACCCCGAGCAATCACCATGTTTGGTTTGCCGTGCTCAACGATATGTTTACGAGCGACGGTGGCAAATACTACAATATGGAGACCTTTGACGGCAACGGCAATAAGATCGACCTTACATACCCCGACGGCATGATCTCGTGGCTCTCGAGCTACAGCACCGACAGATCGGGAGACAAACCCGAGCCGAGCGGAGTGATCGCCCTGAGCGAGAATACCATTCTCTCGTTCAAAAATATGCTTTGGCCGATGATACGCTGCCTTTTCCGTATCGCTGCGAGCGAAGTGAAAGGCTTCTTTGCCTGAATAGAATAAGAGAGCCGCTGCATCAAACGATGCGGCGGCTCATTTGCATATATGCTCTTAAATTTCGGTCGTTGTCATGCGGGGGATCTCGATAGTCTCGGTCTCGAGCCTGCGAGGGTCGTTTTCATCGAGAATTATCAGCCTGCCGCCGTGCTCACGCCCGTAGGTGAAGTAGCCGCAGCCGATGGTCTGATAGAGGTCGATGCCGTCGCAATTGATGTGGAAATCGTTGACGTGGTCGTGGCCGAAGAATGCGGCGATGACATCGCCCATGCGCTTCCAGCTCTCGAGTTGATCGTGGGCGTCGAGGGATTCATCGGGCGGGCAGGGGCGCTCACGCAGCCTTCCGCTTATCAGCTTATCGCCGAATGAGAACAGCTTGCCGCCGCAGTCAATAACATTTTCACCATTTTCGGCGGTCTCAGTGAGCATATCCAGTTCCTGCTGCACGGGCATATGCTGAAACAGAATCGACGGCAGCGGTTCTCCGCCGTTTGCCTCACGCAGCTGTGCGGCTCTGCGCTCATACCATTCTATCTGATCGGCGTGAACTCTGTCATAGCCGAATGAGCCGTCCGGGCGCTTGACATAGTCGTTTGAGTCGATCAGCCAAATACCGAAAGCGTCCCTGCTGCCGTCGCTGCTCTTTATAGTCAGGCAGCAGTTGCCGCAGCCGTAAACGTCGGCATCGTTAAAATTTGAGCGGAAATTCTCGTATTCCGAGTAGATCAGCATTTGAAATTCGCGGTGAAAGCCCGCTTCGCCGTCATGGTTGCCGAATACTATCGCCAGCGGAATATTGCGCTCAGCTATCGGCGTGACTATCTTTTTGATAGTTTTTTCGATGTAGTCATAGGTGAATTCCTGCCAATAGCCGCTTATGTTGTCGCCGCCGAATACCACGAGGTCGGGCTTTGCGATGTCAAGGCACTTCTCGATAGTATTTATCGTCTCGATATCGCGGGCGAGGGGGATCTTGCGGTCGACCTCGTCGTCCATGTCGGGGTCGACGTCGTGTATATCGGTCAGGTGCAGTATGCGAAACTTGCCGTCGCTGCCGAATTTTAACGGAGCGGGTGCTTCTCTCTTGAATTTGTCCGATTTGGATTTCTGCGGAGTGCCCATTGCCGCAAGGCAAGGCGCAGCGAAGCCGAATAAGAGGCTCCTGAGTATCTTGCTTTTCATATTATCGCTCCTTCTTTGCCGCTGAATGCGACCCTGAAGCAATAATACCAAATTATGCGCCAAAAAACAAGGTCAAAGCAATAAAAGATTTAACCCGAGGGCGGTTATCACCCCAGGCAGCCCGAGCAGCACCGCCGTGCCGAGCGTGTACCAGTTGACGGCGAGCGTTATTCCCGTGACAAGGCCCGCCAGGTTGACGGCAAATACGGCGGCAAGCCCTTGCAGCGCCGAGACGGCGAAGCAGGTCGCGCCCTTTTCGCTTTTTATCATCCACCAAAGCACGCTTGCTGCGCATATGACTGCGAGCGTTATAAAAACCGCGTTCATTCTATATTACCTCCCTGCCGTATACGCTTATCTCCCTGCATTTAACGCCCTCGCGCTGCGCCTTTTTGATGAGGTAGCGGTAGAGCGCCTTGAGCGACTGTATCTCGTATATCACCGAGTCCAGCAGATCCTCGTTGCTCTCCATCTCAAAGCGGTTGTATGCTCCGAGCAGGCGGGCGTAGGTGTCCCGTATCTGCTCCACCAGGGCGTCGTCCGCCGTTTTTACGGGCTTTCTTATCTTCCCATAGTAAAAAACCTTGGCGGCATTCAAATATTTTTCCATATTTTTCGTCCTCCCGTAAATATACTATAGAAATTATTGGACTGATATGATAAAATAATACAGAATAAGATAATACGGAGGAAATTTTGATGTATCCCATTATATTAAAACCCTATGTTTCCGAAACTATATGGGGTGGCAGGAAGCTCATCGACGAGTATCATGTCGTGACCGATAAAAAGAATGCCGCCGAGGGCTGGATGCTCTCATGCCACCCGGCGGGCGAGAGCACCGTTGTCAACGGCGAATTCGCGGGTCAGACCCTCACCGAGGTGCTGAAGCGTGACCCGGCTCTCTGCGGCAGCAATGCCGAGAGGTTTGAGGATTTCCCCATTCTGATAAAATTTATCGACGCCCGCGACGATCTCTCGGTGCAGGTGCACCCGACAAAGGAGTATTGCGAGCTTACGGGCAGGGGTCAGAGCAAGACCGAGTGCTGGTATATCATAGATTGCGACGAGGATGCCCACCTGCTGCTCGGCTTTAACGAGAGCATCAGCAAGGAGCAGTTTGAGGAAGCGATAAAAACCAACACTCTGACCGATTATACGGCAAAAGTCAAGGTGAAACCCGGCGATTTCTTCTTTATCGAGTCGGGCACCCTGCACGCTATCTGTAAAGGCATACTACTTGCCGAGGTGCAGGAAAGCTCCAATACCACCTACCGTATCTATGACTACGGAAGGCTCGGAAACGACGGTAAACCAAGGGAATTGCACGTTGCAGATGCTCTTGCCGTCACGAAACGTGAAAAATATACTCAACCTGCATTTTGTAAAGCTAACGGACTTTACAGCATCGGCAGGAACGAGCTTGCCGAATGCAGCCTCTTTAAGGTGTGGAAAGACAACATCAGCGGCGTATTTGAGGGCGAAGCGGGCGAGGATTCGTTTGTTTCGCTGCTCGTGCTCAGCGGCAGCGGCTCTCTGACGAGTTGCGGCGAGACGATAGAGTTAGAGAAGGGCAGAAGCATATTCCTCCCGGCGGGCAGCGGCAGCTTCACCGTTACGGGCGAGGCAGAAATATTAGAAACGAGAATTTAACAAATGTCTGTAGTCAGTATTCAAAACTTAAAAGTCGATTTCGGCGGTAAGGTGCTGTTTGAAAATGTTTCATTCGATGTCAACGAGGGCGATTTTGTCGGACTCATCGGCGCAAACGGCACGGGCAAGACTACGCTTTTTAAGGTCATAACGGGCGAGCTTGAGCCGACCGAGGGCGGGGCGTTCGTCTCAAAGCAGACGAAGGTCGGTTATCTGGAGCAGCATGCCTGCCACGGCTCGGTGCGTACCGTGCTTGACGAGGCGCTCTCGGTCTTTGAGCCGCTTATGCGCCTTGAGCATGAGCTTGAGAGCGTGGCGCAGCGCATTGACACTCAGAGCGATATGCGTGACGAGCTTATCGAGCGGCAAAATGAGCTTCAGGAGCGGTATCAGTCACAAGGCGGGCTGACCTACCGCAGCCGAACGAGGGCGGCGCTCATCGGTCTCGGCTTCCCCGAGGCGGATTTCACCCTCACTTGCGATAAACTCAGCGGTGGTCAAAAGTCGAAGCTGAGTATGTGTAAGCTGCTGCTCAGCGGGGCGCAGCTCCTGCTGCTCGACGAGCCGACCAACCACCTTGATATTTCGGGCACCGAGTGGCTTGAGAGCTTCCTCACAGCATATAAGGGCACGGTCATAGTCATTTCGCATGACCGATATTTCCTTGACAAGGTCACAAATAAGACCGTGGAGCTGTCAAATCATCACTGCCACCACGCAAAGGGCAATTATTCGACCTATCTGAAGCTCAAAGAGGAGCGGCTCGAGAGCGAGCGGCGCAAATACGAGAATCAGCTTGAGGAGATAAAGCGCATTGAGGGCATAATCGAGCAGCAGCGCTCCTTCGGCAGGGAGAGGAATTTCATCACCGCCGAGAGCAAGCGCAAAATGCTTGAACGCAAAAAGGCCGAGCTGGTCGTGCCCGAGCCGACGATAGCCAAGATGCGCGTGAAATTCACCCCGGAGTGCGAGACGGGCAACGACGTGCTCACCGTCAGCGGGCTATCAAAGTCCTTCGGCAGCAAGCGGCTTTTTGAGGGCGGCGATATGCAGGTGTATAAGGGAGAGCGGGTGTTCATCCTCGGCGCAAACGGCTGCGGCAAGACAACGCTTCTGCGTATATTGATGCGGCGTATGTCGGCGGACGGCGGCAGCTTCGCTTTCGGCGCGAATGTCAAGGTGGGTTACTTTGACCAGAGCCTTGAGAGCCTCAGAGGCGGCAAGACCGTGATAGATGAGATATGGGATGAGCACAGGGTGTTCACCGAGACCAAGGTCCGCAGCTATCTTTCGCTTTTCCTTTTCAGAGGCGACGATGTATTTAAGAATGTCGACGCGCTCAGCGGCGGCGAAAAAGCCAAGCTCTGCCTGCTGAAATTGATGCTCTCCGGCGCAAACGTGCTGCTGCTCGACGAGCCGACCAACCACCTCGACATCCCGTCGAGGGAGGTGCTTGAGGCGGCGCTCGAGGATTTTGACGGCACGATAATCGCCGTGTCGCACGACCGTTACTTTATAAATAAATTATCAACCAAAATATACCGCATGAAGCCTGAGGGCTTCGAGCAGTTCGACGGTGACTACAGCGACTACGCCGAGCTTGCGCTGGCTCAGGCCAAGGAGAAGCCGCAAAAGGCGCAGCCGAAGCAGAATGCCTATAAACTCCGCAAGGAGCGTGAGAGCGAGATAAACCGCCTGAGCGGCAAGATCCGCCGCGGTGAGGCGGAGATAGACCGCCTTGACGCCGAGATAGCCGAGGCAAACGAACTTTTGTCGTCGCCCGAGGTCTCCGCAAATTATGAGCAGGTCATTGAGTATACCCAAAAAATCGAGGAGCTGACCGAGGCGCAGCTTGCGCTCATGGATGAGTGGGAGCAATGGAATAAGCGCCTTGAGGAGCTTCGGAACGGAGAATGATCATGGATCACACCGCCGTATTCAATAACGCAAAGTGGATCGAGAGCAATCCGATGAGCTCAGCTCCGCTTTTCAGGCGCAGCTTCACCGCCGTCAAGGGCGAGAAAGCGGAAATAACTATCTGCGGTCTCGGCTGCTTCAAGCTCTATATCAACGGGCGCAAGGTCAGCGACGATCTCTTTGCCCCGAACGCTTCAAGCTATAACTACCGCGACATGAAGGAGCTCACCTACCCGATAAAGGATAAGATGAGCTACCGCACCTATTGCATGAGATACGATATCTCCGAGTATCTCATTGACGGCGAAAACACCCTTGCCGTCATGCTCGGCGGCGGATATTATCATCAAGGCAAAAAGAGCTCCGAGGGCGACGTGGATTTCGGCACTCCGAAGCTCTGCTACATAATCAACAAGGCGAGCGGCAGCGTCGTCAGCGACGGCAAAACCCTCTGCGCCGAAGGATTCGTGACGGCGAATAACCTCTATGCGGGGGAGAAGCATGATTACTCGCTCTATCCGCAGGGCTTTGATATGAACGGCTTTGCGGGCGGCGGCTTCGGCCCGAGCAGAGAAATAGAGCCGCCCGAGACGGAGTTTTATATTCAGGATTCACCCTGCGACAAGGTCATACGCAGCCTTACTCCCACGCTCGTCGGCGAGGAGGGGAATGCGAAAATATATGACGCCGGCGAAAACACTGTCGGCTACGCGGTCTTTGCCTACAAAGAGGCGGACAAGTGGATCAAAGTCAGCTACGCCGAGGAGCTTGAGGATAAATGGCGTGAGACGGTCACGTTCCGTGACGGCTTCCAGGAGGATGAATTCATCACCGACGGCACCGAGCGGGAGTATACGCCGCATTTCACATGGCACGGCTTCAGATATTTCAAGGTCGAGGGCGCAGAGCCGCTGAGAGTGGACGTCGTCCATGCCGACTGCCCGCAGACTTCGTCGTTTGAGAGCGACAACGAGCAGCTCAATTGGCTCTATTCGGCATATATCAGGACTCAGCTCTGCAATATGCATTGCGGCGTGCCCTCCGACTGTCCGCATCTCGAGCGCCTCGGTTACACCGGTGACGGTCAGCTTTGCGCCGAGACGGCAATGCTGCTGCTCGACTGCAGGGAATTCTATCGCAAGTGGCTCGGTGATATCGCCGACTGCCAGTGCAAAAAGAGCGGCCATGTGCAGCATACCGCGCCTTTCATGGGCGGCGGAGGAGGCCCTGCCGGCTGGGGCGGCGCAATAGTTGAGGTGCCGTATAGCTATTATAAAGTATACGGCGATAAGGAAGTGCTGAACGCATTCTTCCCCAAGATGATGAATTACCTCAATTATTTGGAGCGCAGAAGTGACAACGGCCTTGTCTGGCACGAGGAGGAGGGCGGCTGGTGCCTCGGTGACTGGTGCACGCCCGACTCGATAAAGATCCCCGAGACCTATGTCAACACCTGCCTTTATATCGGCTTCATGCAGAGGGTCATTGAGATAGCCGAGATACTCGGCAGGGGAGCCGTGACCCGCCATATTGCCGAGCGCATCGAGCAGGTGAAGCGGGCGGTGAATATCGCCTATTTCAGCGAGCAGCAGAGCACCTACTGCGGCGATGTGCAGGGCGCTTCGTGCCTTGCGCTGCGTGTGGGGCTGGGCAATGAAAAAGTAAGACAAAAGGTGATAGATAAATATAAATCTCTCGGCATGTATGACACCGGCATCATCGCCACGAAGCTGCTCACCGAGTATCTCTTTGAGACTGGCGAGGGGCAGACGGCGTTTGACCTGCTGTCGAGCAAAAAGGAGATATCCTTTGACCGAATGAGAAGGGAGGGCGCGACCACCCTGTGGGAGTATTGGGACGGTATCCGTTCTCACAATCACCCGATGTTCGGCGCTGTGACAAAGTATCTTTTCACCTATCTTTTGAGCATTCGTCAGCCGAGCGGCGGCGCGGGCTTCGAGGAGGTCGTTATCTCGCCCTGCTTTGTTGACGGAATGAACAGGGCAAAGGGTCATATCACGACCCGAAACGGCGTTATATCCGTCGAATATGAGAAGCACGTCGGCGAAGCGACGGTCAAGGTGTTCGCCGATCCGAGAATAAAAGCGAAGTTCGATTGCCGAGGCGTAAAAAAGAGCTTCAGCGGCAAAAAAACTTTCAAGGTGAAGCTGTAAGGAGGCTGCTATGGTCGAAATCAAGCCATATGACCCGAAATATAAGGACGAGCTGCGGCAGGTCTGTATAAATACAGGGCCGAAGGAGGCCGCGACCGATAAAAAAATACGCGATTTCATAATCTACACATTTTGCGATTATTATCTGGAGCAGGAGCCGCAGAATGTCTTCGCCCTTGTAGATGAGAGCGACACGGCGCAGGGTTACATCTTCGGCGCCGAGGATTTCGCGCGCTACCGCAAGGGGCTGACGCCCTATCTTAGAAAGGTGCGTAAAACGGGGCTTAAAAATTATGTCTCCGCCCTCGGCGAAGTGTTCCTGCACAGGCTCTTTTCGGGCAAATACCCCGCTCACCTGCATATCGACATAAACGAGGGCTTCAGGGGCGGCGGCAACGGCTCGAGAATGATACAAAAGCAGCTCGAGAATATGCGCTCCAAGGGCATAAAGGGAATAATGCTCGTCGTCGGCACGGAGAATAAGCGTGGCATTAAATTCTATGAGAAAAACGGATTCAAACGCCTGCTGACTCTGCCCGACGGCACGGTCATGGCAAAGGAGCTTTGATATGAGATACGGTATAATAGGCACGGGCTGGATAGCCGAAGCCTTCATTGAGGGCGCGAGGCTCGCCTGCGGCGCAGATATAGCCGCGGTGTATTCGAGGACTGCGGAGCGGGGCGAGGATTTCGCCCGCAGGAACGGTATAGCAAAGGTATATACGGATATAAACGAGCTTGCAGCGGCTGATGTCGACGGCGTGTATATCGCAAGCCCCAATGCGCTGCATTATGAGCAGTCAAAGCTCATGCTCTCGGCGGGCAAGCACGTCATCTGCGAGAAGCCGATAACCGTCGAGCCGGAGGAGCTTATCGAGCTTCAGGCGCTTGCGGCGGAGAAAGGGCTTGTCTATATTGAGGCGATAATGTATATGCACAACCCCGTGCGGGAGCTGCTGCGTGAGACGGTTGGCAGGCTCGGTAAAGTTACGAGCGCGCATTTCGATTTTTCGCAGCTCTCGTCGAAGTACCCCGCATATAAGCGCGGGGAGCTGCCTAATATCTTTAATCCCGCTCTCGCGACGGGCGGGCTGATGGATCTCGGCATCTATTGCGTCTATCCTGCGGTGGATCTTTTCGGTATTCCCGACGATATTGCCGCAAAAGCGACCTTTTTGAGCAGCGGTGCGGACGGCGCGGGCAGTGTAATTTTTAATTATGCTGACAAGGTGGTAACCTTTACATATTCCAAACTCGCGCAGGACAGAGCCGGCTCCCAGATATTCGGCGACGAGGGCACGCTTAAAATAGGCTCGATATCCAAGCTGACGGATATGGAGCTGATCGCCGAAAACGGTGAAAAATATAGCGTTCACGGCGATACGCCCAAAGCTGAACTTATGGGCAACGAGGCAAAGGCTTTTGAGCGTTTTATAGCCGGAAACGACGCCGATAAATATGCGCTGTCAAGCGATATAGCTTTACAGGTCAGCCGCCTGATGAAGAGGATAAGAGAGACGGCGGGGATACATTTCGGCTGAAAAAAGATTGACATGAGCATTAAAAAGTAATAGAATAAATCCATAAAATATTGAAAAAAGAACGGAGTGTTTTTATGGCAGTCAAAAAACTCAAGTATTTTGCCGGCGGCAGGTGGCTTGACTCAAAATGCGAGAAATACATGGACGTCTATAACCCCAGCACCGGTGAGGTCATAGCTCAGACTCCCTGCTGCACCAAGGAGGAGGTCAACGAGGCCATCGCCTGCGCCAAGGAGGCGTTCAAGAGCTGGTCAAACGTCCCCGTGATGAAGAGAGTTCAGGTCATTTACAAGTTCCGTGAGCTGCTCGAGGAGCATATGGACGAGCTGACCGAGCTTTGCGCCACCGAGCACGGCAAGGTCTGGAACGAGGCAAAGGGCGATATTCTCAAGGTCAAGGAGCCTGTCGAGCTTGCCTGCTCCGCTCCCTCGCTTCTCATGGGTGAGAGCGTCAGAGACACCTCCAGCGGCTATGATACCACTCTTTACAGAGAGCCTGTCGGCGTGTTTGCCGGCATAGTTCCCTTTAACTTCCCCGGCATGATCCCAATGGGCTGGATGTCCCCGATATGCATCGCCTGCGGCAACACCATCGTGCTCAAGGCCGCTTCCATGACCCCGATGACCTGCATGAGGCTCGCCGAGCTTTGGCAGGAGGCGGGTCTGCCCGACGGCGTTATCAATATTGTCACCTGCTCAAGGAACGAAGCCGAGATATTCATGCAGCATCCCGATATCAAGGGCATCACCTTTGTCGGCTCAACGAGCGTCGGTCTCCACATTTATTCTCAGGCGGCAGCAAACGGCAAGAGAGTCCAGGCTCTTTGCGAGGCGAAGAACCACGGCCTTGTGCTTGAGGATGCAGCTCTCGAGAGAAGCGCAAGAGGCATAATCAATTCCTCGTTCGGCTGCGCGGGCGAACGCTGCATGGCTCTGCCCGTTATCGTCGCTCAGGAGAGCATAGCGGATGAGCTTGTCGGTTATCTTGTCAAATTCGCCAAGGAGCTGAAGCTCGGCCCTGCTTATGATAAGGAATCCACCCTCGGCCCCGTTGTCAGCGCCGCTCACAGGCAGTCGATACTCAATTGGATAGAGAAAGGCATCGAGGAGGGTGCGGAGCTTGTGCTTGACGGCAGAGACCCCGTCGTGCCCGGCTATGAGAACGGCTTCTATGTCGGCCCCACCATCTTTGACCACGTCACCGAGGATATGACCATCGGCACGAGAGAGGTATTCGGCCCCGTTCTCTGCATCAAGAGGGTCAAGAATTTTGAAGAGGGTCTTAAAGTAATGAATAACAATCCCTTTGCCAACGGCTCGGTCATCTTCACCCAGAGCGGCTACTATGCAAGGGAATTCGCAAAGAGGACGGACGGCGGCATGGTCGGCGTGAACGTCGGTATCCCCGTGCCCGTCGGCATATTCCCGTTCACGGGTCACAAGCAGTCCTTCTTCGGCGACCTGCACTGCCTCGGCAAGGACGGCTTCCGCTTCTACACCGAGACCAAGGCGGTCACCACCCGCTGGTTTGACGAGGAAGAGATGAAGGCGAAGCACGTCGACACCTGGGACGGCTCCGTCGGCGGCGACCTTAAATAAAATAATATTATTATTGCCGGAGCGGCTGAAGCTGCTCCGGCGCTCTTATTTAAAGGCAAAACAAATTAAAATATATTCTTTCAAAATATTTGCTTGACTTTTGCACCCGACTCATGTAAAATAAACCTGAGGAGGAAAAATAATTTTGAAAGTGAGGAATGACCATGAAAAAAGCGGTAAGCATACTTCTCGCCCTGGCGCTGACCTTTGCAGTATGCCTGTCGGCGAATGCGTGGGTCGAGGTGGTCGACTGCGGGAGCTTTGAGATCGAAGGCCTGCGCCCGATCAAGAACGGCTATCATCTGATGGATGTCGATGAGGAGAATTCTTTCGTCAGCGATGTCGTGAGGGGCTGCCCCGAGAGGGCAAAATCGGCGACCTTTGCTTATGTGATAAGCAATGACGAGCTTGTCGAGAGGCTTTACGTCACCGTCAGCGGCATATATTCTCAGGTCGGGAATGACGCCGACATCACCTCGGCGAGCTGTGTTTGCCCGGCGGACGGCTTCAGCTACAGAGTCTCGGTCAACGGCAATATCTGCACGGTCTACCTGGCCTTCGACGGCGTTGAGGCGGGGGTGCTTCCATATAAGCTCGCAACCAACGGCAGCATTACAAAGATCTGACATCATATCACGGCGGCCGCTGCACTCAAGGGTGCGGCGGCCTTTTTATATATTTATATTGCATTCGGCGGCTTTTCAGGTTATAATATCCTTGTATAATTTTCATCCGCAGAGGAGAATTGATGTGAAAACTCAAATCGTAGATATAAATAATGCGGCGGAGCTGGATTCTTTCACCGCCGCGCACCCTAACGGTCACTTTCTCCAGACCTCGCTCTGGGGCAAGGTCAAAAACGACTGGAAGTGGTTCGGCGTTATCTGCCGCAATGATTCGGGCGAGATAACGGGCACTTTAGGCGTGCTGCTCCGCAAAATATCGGGTCTGCCCTATCATATGATGTATGCGCCGCGCGGCCCCGTGTGCGATTTTGACGACGGCGAGACTTTCGCTGCCCTCATTGCCGCCGCCAAGGAGGAGGGCAAAAAGTATAACGCCTATGAGCTGAAGATCGACAAGGATGTGCCCGCCGACAACGAGGAATATAAGTCCATCGCTGTCTCCAACGGCTTCAGGCTCAAGGAGCGCACGATAAATTTTGAGGATTTTCAGTGCCGCTACGTTATCCGCATCCATATCAACGGCAGGAGCGAGGACGAGGTGTTCGCCTCCTTCCACTCCGACCACCGCCGCAAGATAAGGATAGCGCTCAAGAATAATGTCGAGATAAAGATCCACGGCAGCGAGAAGGCAGATGTATTCTATTCGCTGATGAAGGAGACCTGCGAGAGGGACGGCTTCGAGCTTCGCTCCGCCGCATATTTTGCAAGGATCCTCGACTGCTTCGGCGATAAGGCAAGGCTCTATATGGCTTATCACGACGGCAAGCCCATTGCGGGCGCGATCTCCGTTCTCTGGGGCGACAAGGTCTGGTATTTCTACGGCGCTTCCTCGAATTCGGACAGGAAGGTGATGCCGAACTATCTGCTCCAGTGGGAAATGATAAAATGGGCGATAGACAGCGGCTGCCGCATCTATGATTTCAGAGGCGTTGCGGGCGTTATCGACGAGAGCAACCCGCTCTTCGGTCTCTACCGCTTCAAGCATCGCTTCGGAGGAGATTATGTTGAATTTATGGGCGAGATGGATCTGATAATCAAGCCTGCGGCGGCAAAGATAGTCGCCGCATCGCAGCAAATAATCAAGAAATTAAGATAAGGAGAATCAAGATGATAAAAGTCACAGTTTGGAACGAATACCTGCATGAGAAGAGCAGCAACGAGGTCGCCGGCGTTTATCCCGCAGGCATTCACGGCTGCATCAAGAATTTCCTCTCCACTCAGGAGGATATGACAGTGCGCACCGCCACGCTCTCACAGCGCCATTGCGGTCTGCCCGACGAGGTGCTCGACGACACCGATGTGCTCATTTGGTGGGGTCACACGGCTCACGATAAGGTGCCTGACAAGCTCGTTGAGAAGATACATAAAAGGGTTATCTCCGGCATGGGGCTTATTGTGCTCCATTCGGGTCATCATTCCAAGATATTCCGCTCGCTGATGGGCTCCTCCTGCAACCTTTGCTGGCGCGAGGGCGACAGGGAGAGAATTTGGACGGTCAACCCCGCTCACCCGATAGCTCAGGGCATCCCCGCTTCGTTTGATATCCCCGTTGAGGAGATGTACGGCGAGAGATTTGACATCCCCGAGCCGGATCAGCTCGTGTTCCTCGGCTGGTTTGCGGGCGGCGAGGTGTTCCGCTCCGGCTGCTGCTGGCAGAGAGGTCTTGGCAATATCTTCTATTTCCAGCCCGGTCACGAATCCAACCCCACGTTCCACAACGAAAATGTTCAGCGCATTATCATCAACGCCGTGCGTTGGGCTGCGCCGAGGGTGATAGTCGAGCCGGAATGCCCGCATGTGCCCGTCACGCCCGAGGACGCATATAAGGAGAAAAGCCTGAAATGAGTGAGATTTTTAAGGTAAGACGGCTAAGGGAGAGCGCAAAGCTCCCGTTCAAAGCCACCGAGGGCAGCGCTGGCATGGATCTCTATGCCTGCATTGATTCGCCCGTCACGCTCGGGGCGAGTGAGAAGGCCGTTATCCCCACCGGCATAGCCATTGAGCTGCCGAGCGCGGAGCTTGCGGCGTTTGTGTTCGCGAGGAGCGGTCTTGCGATAAAGCACGGTATAGGTCTGCTCAACGGAGTGGGCGTTATCGACAGCGACTACAGGGGCGAAATATGCGTGGGAGTTGTCAATCAGCTCGCCGAGCCCTATACGATAGCCCCCGATGAGCGCATAGCGCAGCTCGTCATCATGCCCGTGTCGCTCATTACCCCCGTCGAAGCGCAGAGCCTTGACGACACCGCCAGAGGCGAGGGCGGCTTCGGCTCCACAGGCAAGGCATGATGCATAATATCTGAGTTAAGTATAACGATTACATAACATGTAAGATTCGAGCGAGGCTCCTTCAAGAGAGAGTCTAAATAACCGGCAACATATTGTGAGGAGAATACAAGTGGATAGGGTGCTGAATTTCCTGCGGAAGATCCCGTTCGGGCTGCTTAGCGCGCTCTGCGTGATGTTTACATACCTGGTCGCGGGCACGATAGGTCTGCTCATCGTGCCGATGCTGCTGTGCATTTTCTGTGTACTGCCGTTTGCGGTGCTCTTCGCCGTGCTCGATATCGTTATCCGCAAGAAAAAGCTCGTTCCGATAATCTGCCTTGTTTTCGCTCTTTTCCCGATGCTCGGCGGGATTCTGATGGTCGGAACGATGGCGTATGATCTGATATCGAGCGTCTTTGCCCGCTGGCAAGATTTGAGGTAAAAATGAAAAGATTAATCAGCGTTTTATGCGTAATTACACTTTTGTTTTCGGCGTTTTCGGTCGTTTCCTTTGCGGGCGGCGACGAATTTAAGCCCTATGAGGACAGTCGATTTTTTGAATACGGCGACTACAGTATCCATTACCGTGTGCTGCCCGCCGAGGGCGAATTCAAGGGCAGAGTGATGATGCTGCACGGCTTCGTCTGCTCGACCTATTCGTGGCGGAATCTTGCTCCGCTGCTTGCGGAGGCGGGCTATGAGGTCGTCCTTGCCGACCTGCCGAGCTTCGGCTACAGCACCCGTGAGAGCGCCTCGGTCGCCTTTGTGCCGAGGGAAACTCTGATAGCGGAGCTGATGAAAAGCATCGCCCCCATTGAAGAATGGGTGATAGCGGGTCACTCAATGGGCGGCGGCGTGGCGGTCAATATCGCCGAGGAGCAGCCCGTCAAGTCGCTGCTGCTCTATTGCCCCGCACCCCAGAGCGAGTTTCCCGAGGCGGTGCAGGGTCTTGTGACCTCACGTTTCACGGAGGGCGTGATGAATGCCTTTTTCAATTACGGCACCCGTCTCAGCCCGCTAGTGCGCCTTGTTATCTGGGCGGCGACCAACGATCTTGAGTTTGCGAAGAGCTACGATCTCTCGGGCGTGACCGCCCCCGTGCAGCATGACGGCTTCGGCGCGGGGATGTGCGAGATGATGTATCGCGTGCGCCCCACAGATCTTGAGAATGTGGGCAAGATAGCCTGCCCCGTGTTGCTCTGTCAGGCGGATAAGGATATCATCCTCACAGCTGACATGAAGGAGCGGATGAATTCCGCTTTTCCGAATGCCGTTACATACGAGGTCAAGGGCGGCGGGCATCAGTGCATTGAGAACAGAGCCGCCGAGCTTGCTAAGGTCACTCTTGACTTCCTCGGCAATTAATCGGCGATAAAGTGGATGCCGAGTGCGCCTTTAGCGCTGTGAAGCCCTATCATGCAGCCCTCGTCGGCGATTATTACCCGCTTGAATCCTGCGTCACGCAGCATATCCGCCACGACGGCAAGCTCGTCATCGGGAACGCAGGCGTGATAAATAAAAGCAGTCTCAAAGTCGATATTTTTGTATTTTTCAAGCTGTTCGCTTGCGTATTGCAGGCGGACGGCTTTTGATTTGCCACGATATTTCTTTATGACCTCTATTTTGCCGTCGATCATGGCGGCGCAGGGTCTTATCGAGAGCAGCCCCGAGCCGAACGCCGCCGCGGCCGAGCACCTGCCGCCCGCCCGCAGGAAGCTGATATTGTCGAGCAGGTAGCTCACCCGCACCTTGCCGCGCAGCTTCTCAAGCTCGGTGTATATCTCCTCTGCACTCGCCCCGCTGTCGCGCATTTTGCAGCCTTTTAGGGCGGGTAGAGCGATACCGCCGCCGAGGTTGTCCGTGTCGAGCACATAGACGTCACCGAGCCTTGCCGAGGCAATTTTGGCGTTCCTGTGGGTCGACGAGAGCTTTGAGCAAAACGACAGGTGCACCACCGCCTTGCCTTGCTTGCAGAATTCGCCGAAAAATTTGAGATATTCACCCGGCGACACCGCCGAGGTCTTGGGCAGAGTGCCCGTTTTGTCGAATTCGTCAAAGATATCCCGCGCGGTGATATCTACGCCGTCCCGCAGCGCTTTGCCTCCCCTCACGATATACATCGGCATTACTTTTATGCCGAATTCCTCGGCGATATCGGCGGGGATATCCGCGGCGCTGTCAACGGTTATGACCGTTTCTTTCATATCGTCACTTCCCTGAATTTTATGGTTAGTCGATCACATAGAGTTTTCCCCGATATCAGCCGATTATTTCCGCCCCCGGGTAATAATGGGCGAGTATCTCGCGCCACGAGCTGCCTTGCCTCGCCATATAGTCCGCCCCGTATTGGCTCATGCCGACCCCGTGCCCGTGGCCCTTGCAGGTGACGGCGAATTCGCCGCCCGAATGCGATATCTCGAATGCGGTGCTCTTGAGCGAGAACGTCGTGCGGAATTCGCTGCCGCCGAGCCTCTTGCCGCATATCTCAATGCTTGTGACATAGCCGCCGTCGTCGGACTCGATGTCGCCCACCCAGTCACCGCTTTCGCCGCTGATATCAATGCCCGCCGCCTTTGCGAGAGCGGAAAATTCTTCGTCGGTGAATTTTTTCTCGGATATATAGTCGGGCGAAAGCCTGTCACCGGGGCTTTCAACGCTTATCAGATAGGGAATATCGCTGCCCCAAAGTGCCTTTGCTGAGGCGGTCCTGCCGGAGCTTATCGAGTGGTATGCCGTCAGCGCCGTTTCGCCGTCATAGGCGAGATATACCCCGAGCACCTCGTCCGCCGCCTCGCCCAGCTTGCGCTCGTATTCGTCGAAATTCTCACCCCACAGCTTCTTGCGGGCGCTTTTGCCCAGATAGCCCTGATGAGTGCCGGGGTCGTCGGTGATATCCGCGCCTTTGAGGGCGGCGCTCCTGTTCTTTTGGTTCTGCTCGATGAGCCTTTTGGCATATGTATAGCTTGCGACCGCCTGCGCCCTCAGTGCCTCGGGGTGATAGTTCGCAGGCATCTCCGCAGCGACGCAGCCGAGGACATATTCGCGCATTTTGACCTTGCTCACGCTCTTGTCCGACGATGCCATGACCGAGATGTAGCCCTTTGCGTCGTCGGGCTGAAGCTCGGCTGCCGCCGCGGCGGGCTTATCCTCCTGAGGTGCAGCCCTGCCCCCTCCGAGGGCGGCGGCAGGGCACACGAGCATTGCGACGGCGATCGTCAGGCAGAGAATCAGGCTGTTTTTCATTTTAGTCCTTGTCCTTTCTGTTTTATTTATTCGGCATCGGCGCAACCGCGCTTGACATTTTAATATACTCTGGTGTATAATAAAATCTAATTATAATGGAGATAGTATTCAAACTAAGCAAAGGAGGTATGCGAATATGTCTACCATCAACTCACAGGTATCCGCCGAGGACATTAAAGAATTATGCGATCAGATCCTCAAATATAACTACATAAACCCCGACGACTTCAACCGCTTCAACGTAAAGCGCGGCCTGCGTAACTCCGACGGCACGGGCGTTATGGCAGGTATATCCAGAGTCTGCTCCGTCGAGGGCTATTATGTCAGTGACGGCGAACGCATACCCAAGGATGGCCGCCTCACCTTCAGAGGCATCAGCATGGAGGATATAGTCAGGGGCTGCATGGCGGAGAACCGCTTCGGCTTTGAGGAGATAGTGTGGCTGCTGCTCTTCGGCTCGCTGCCCACTCAGAAACAGCTCAGCGCCTTTTGCAAGCTGCTCTCACGCTGCCGTGAGCTGCCCGATAATTTCGCCGAGGATATGATAATGAAGGCTCCCTCGCCCGATATCATGAATAAGCTGGCGCGCTCAGTGCTTGCGCTCTATTCATATGACGAGAATCCCGACGACACCTCGCTTGAGAATGTGCTGCGCCAGTGCATCAGCATAATCGCTCAGATTCCCGTGATAATGGTCTATGCCTATCAGGTTAAGCGCAGGCATTACTATAAAAAGAGCATGTATATCCACCCCATCAAGCCGGAGCATACCACCGCTCAGGCGGTGCTCGGCTCGATAAGAGCGGATAAGACCTTCACCGATGAGGAGGCAAAGCTGCTTGACACCTGCCTCATGGTCCACGCCGAGCACGGCGGCGGCAACAACTCGACTTTCGCCACAAGAGTGCTCACCTCGAGCGGCACGGATACCTACTCGGCGATAGCTGCGGGTATCGGCGCTCTCAAGGGCCCGAAGCACGGCGGCGCCAACATCAAGGTGGCGCAGATGGTGGATTTCATCCGCAATGACGTGGCTGACATCAACGACGAGGGTCAGGTCGCGGATTACCTCAGGAAGATAATTCAGAAGGAGGGCGGCGACCGCTCCGGCCTCATCTACGGCATGGGTCACGCGGTCTATACCATATCCGACCCGAGAGCCAAGATACTCAGGGAGCAGGCGGGCAAATTTGCCGCAGGCACCGAGTTTGAGGAGGAATTCCACCTGCTCAATAGTATTGAGAAGCTGACCCCCGCGATCTTCGCCGAATTCAAGGGCGAGAGGAAGAATATCTGCGCCAACGTCGACCTCTATTCGGGTCTTGTCTATAAAATGCTGCGTATACCGCCCGACCTTTTCACCCCGATATTCACTGTCGCAAGGGTGGCGGGCTGGTCGGCTCACCGCATTGAGGAGCTGCTCACAGGCGGCAGGATAATCAGACCCGCATACAAGAATATCAACACCGCAGGGCTTTATGTCCCTATCACTGAAAGATAAAAGAAGGAATTTGTGATGCAAAAGAAATTCTCCGAGAACGGCTTCGGCACGGCCTGTCTTATATTCATAATCGCTACCGTTATAGCGCTGCCGCTCAGGATAATTCAGTATTTCACGGTCATGGAGCCCGAGACGGGCTTCTACACCGAGGCGGGCTTCACCGTCTGGCTGTTTTTCGGCGTGCTTGTTGCGGCTGCGGCTGCGATATACGGCCTCGGTCTGTCTAAGAAAAAGTCCCTTGCTCTCTCGGCGGGCGCAGAGAAGCGCCCCGGCTGCGGTGCATTTGCCGCCCTGGCCGCTGCGGGCTGCGTATTTGACATACTCAGGACTCTCGGGCTGCTCGGCGATCTGCTGGGCGACACCTACTCAAGCTCCGAGGCAATGGCTTCCGCAAATGCGCTTCGCATAGTCTATATTGGCGAGCTTGTTTTCGGCACGCTATCAATAGTCTATTTTGCACTTAGCGCTTACGGCTTCTTCAGCGGCAAGGGCTGCGCCGAGGGGAGCAAGATACTCTCGCTCACACCCGTGCTTTGGCTGGTGTTCAGGCTGATAGTCCGTTTCACCCGCAAGATCAGCTTTATCAGGGTGTCCGAGCTGCTGCTTGAGATGCTGATGCTCGCATTTTTCATTATGTTCTTTATGGCCTACGCTCAGGTCAATTCAAAGGTCGGCGGCGAGAATTGCGAATACAAGGTCGCCTCCTACGGCCTCATTGCCGCGATGCTTGCGATAATCTGCTTCGTGCCGAGATTCGTGCTCACCGTCTGCGGCAAGGCGGATATGATATATACATATTCCGCGCTTGAATACTGCGACTTCACCTGCGCTCTGTTTGCGCTGGCAACCGTGTTTACAAGGATAACGGCAAGACCCGCCGCGGTCGATGCCCCCGCCGTGACCGAGAATAACGCCGCAGGAGAATAATTCGGATGTTTCTTCAAAATATGCTGACCGCCGCCGAGCAGGTCGCGGTCCTCTATATCATCGTCGCCGTCGGAGTTATCGCCGACAAGACCGGGCTTTATACCGAGAAGGTCGCCAAGAGCTGCACCGATCTGCTCTTTTATATAGCGACCCCGGCGATGATAATCAACAGCTTTTTTACCCTCGAATACAACTCTCAGACGGCTAAAGGGCTGTTTATAGCCTTGGGCTGCGGCTTCATATTGCATTTTGTTTCGGCTGTGCTGCCGGAGCTTATCTTCCTGCGCTGCCCCAAGGACAGGGCGTGCATCTTTAAGTACGCCGCCGCATACGGCAACTGCGGCTACATGGGTCTGCCGCTTGCGGGCGCCGTCGCGGGCGAGGAGGGAGTATTCTATTGCTCCGCCGTCATAATATCGTTCCAGATATTCAGCTTCACCCACGGCGTTTATATAATGAATAAGCGTGAGAAGGGCGGCAGGGCAAAATTCGACCTGAAGATGCTGCTGCTCAACCCCGGCGTTGTGTCGGTCATAGTCGGTATGCCCGTATTCCTGCTCTCACTCAAACTGCCGACGGTCGTGACCGCTCCGGTGCAGCATATCGCCAATATAACCACCCCGATGGCGATGCTGATATTCGGCACATACATAGCGAACACCAAGTTTTCGTCAATGTTTAAGGAGTGGAGGATAGCGGTCGTCGCGCTGTTTAAGCTGGTGCTGCTCCCGCTGGTGCTGCTCCCGCTCTTCCGCCTGATGGGGCTTGACGGCACCCTGCTGACCGCCCTGATAATCTGCGCCTGCGCCCCCTCGGCAAACAACACCGTTATGTTCGCGGCGAAATACGACCGCGACACAGGGCTTGCCTCGCAGACCGTTGCGGCTGTGAGCTTTATTTCGATAATCACAATGCCCGTTATGATAGCCTTGGCTCAGACGGCGGGCTGAAAAATATGAGAGGAGAATTACCGTGAAACTGATAGTTGCCATAATCAATAACGACGATTCCGCAGTCGTGATAAGCGAGCTGACCCAAAAGGGCTACTCGGCCACCAAGCTCTCGACCTCGGGCGGCTTCCTCAGAGCCGGCAACTCCACGCTGCTCATCGGCACCGAGGAGGAGAATGTGGACGACGTTATAGCGACGATAAGCGAATTCTCACGCAGGAGGACTCAGATAGTCCCGCCCTCACCCGCGTTTATGACCGAGGGCTTCATCTCAAGGTCGGTGGAAGTCACCGTCGGCGGCGCCACGGTGTTTGTGCTCGACGTTGATAAATTTATTAAGCTCTGATGCCTATGACAGTTAAAGGCTTTGACCCTGCGCTGCCCGCCGAGCGGGGCATTTCGCAGGCTCTCGCCTCGGGCAGATTCCCGCACGCCCTCATAATCGAGGGCGCGTCCCCCGAGGAGCGAATGGCGCTTGCGCTCAAGACCGCCAAGGCGCTCGTATGCTCGGATAAAGAAGAAATACCCTGCGGCAGATGCTCCGCCTGCATCAAGGCGGCGGCAAAGTCGCACCCCGATATCCCTGTCTATTCCGTCGAGGATAAGCCAAGAGCTTTCAACGTGGATACGGTCAGGGAGATAAGAAGCAGCGCCTATATCGTCCCGAACGAAGCGGACAGGAAGGTTTTTATCCTCGAGAACGCCCACACCATGGGGCCCGAGGGGCAGAACGCCCTGCTGAAGATACTCGAGGAGCCGCCCGCCTATGTTGTTTTTATCCTGCTTTGCCCGTCGAGCACGGGCTTCCTGCCCACGGTGCTCTCGAGGGCGACGGTATTCTCGCTCGGCGAGGTCGAGCGTGAGACGGATAAGGATGAGCTTGCGGCAGCCAAGGAGGCTGCGAGGGCTTTTGCCGTTTCGCTCGCTTCATTTGAGGATATGGAGACGGTCAAGGCCGCTGCGGCGTTTGAGAAGGATCAGCGGCTGCTGCGCGACGCGATGCCGATAATACAGGAGATACTCGGGCAGGCGCTGAGGGTGAAATGCTCCGCTCCCGAGGAGACGGAGTTCGCCGAGGAGGCTCGGCTCATTGCTTCAAAATTGACTAAAAATGCGCTTCTGAGCGCCGTCGAGGGTCTGGACGCCCTGATGGCTGCGGCGGCTCTGAACGCTAATCATAATTTAATGGTAACAAGGCTCTGCACCCTGCTGCGAAGGCAGGCGGGGCGCTGAGGACGGAGGTTTATATGGCAGAAGTTATAGGAGTCCGATTCAAAGAGGTCGGCAAGATATATTACTTTGACCCCGACGGTCAGGAGCTTAAAAAAGGCGATCGAGTTATCGTTGAGACGGTCAGGGGAGTCGAGTGCGGCGAGGTCGCGCTCGAGAACAGGGAGATAAGCGACGAGGAGATAGTAAAGCCCCTCAAAAAGCTTATCCGCAAGGCCGACGAGAAGGATCTGCGGACTCTCGAGGAAAATAAAAAGAAAGAGAAAAACGCTTTCGGCATATGCCAAAAGAAGATCGCAGACCACAAGCTCGACATGAAGCTCGTGGATGTTGAATATACTTTTGACGGCGGCAAGGTGCTCTTTTATTTCACCGCCGACGGCAGAGTGGATTTCAGAGAGCTTGTCAAGGATCTGGCGGGCGTGTTCAGAACAAGGATCGAGCTGCGCCAGATAGGCGTCAGGGACGAATCCAAGATGATAGGCGGCCTCGGCATTTGCGGGCGCCCGTTCTGCTGCCGCAGCTTCCTCGGCGATTTCCAGCCCGTTTCGATAAAAATGGCCAAGGAGCAGGGGCTTTCGCTGAACCCCACTAAAATAAGCGGCACCTGCGGCAGACTCATGTGCTGCCTCAAATACGAGCAGAACGCCTATGAGTACCTGCTCAAGATAACCCCGAAGCCCGGCGCGATAGTCGAGACGGCGGAGGGCGCGGGCACGGTCGTTGACTTCAGCCTGCTGACCGGCACGCTCAAAGTGAAGCTCCACAACAATCCCGACGCCATGCCCAAGATGTTCTCGCGCCGCGACGTGAAGCTCGTCAAGGATTCGAGAATAAAGGTCGATAAAGCGGAGCTTGAGGCGCTAAAGGGCATAGAAGATAAATAACAGTAAAAACCTATTGCATTTTTAAAATAATGTGATACAATTAGGTAAATATAAAAAGGAGGATGACTGAAGATGGCATACGTTATCGGTGATGATTGCATCTCCTGCGGCGCTTGCGCAGCAGAGTGCCCCGTAGAGGCTATCTCCGAGGGCGATGGCAAGTACGTTATCGACGCTGATAAGTGCATCGAGTGCGGCGCTTGTGCAGATACCTGCCCCGTAGAGGCTCCCAAAGCTGAGTAATTCAAAATGAATAACAGCAAAAAATAACGGGAAAAGTCGTTTCGGCTTTTCCCGTTATTGCTGTATAAGGCGGCCGCCGACGGGTCAATGCGACTCATCGGCGGCTTTTTATATCTTATTACTTTTTCTTTGCCGCGGCTCTCTGGATAGCCTTGACTATTTCAACTATGGGTATTACGGAGATCGCAAGACCTATCGAGATAGCGTATGCCTTGAGGTTCAGCGGGGTGAAATCAAACATCTGAGCAAGAGGATCTATCTCGATGATGGCGGCGGTGAGCGCAAGAGCGAGCACCATTGCGCCGTAAAGCACGGCGTTATGCGACTTCTGACCGAAGCTCATTGCGAGGGCGGAGCCTCTCTGGGAGCGCATATTGAAGGAGTGGAATATCTCAGCCATTGACATGGTGAGGAACGCCATGGTCATACCCTCGTTGCAGTCGGAAATGTTGGTGAATATCCACTTGCCTGTCTCAAGATATTCGCCGATGAAAAATGCCGCGAGGGTGAGCACTGTAACTATAACGCCCTGATACAGGCAGTCGAAGCCCATTCCGCCGGCGAAGATGCCGTCCTTGCTGTCACGGGGCTTACGGCTCATTATGTCTCTCTCGGGCTTCTCGAGGCCGAGGGCGAGGGCGGGGATGCTGTCGGTGACAAGGTTGATAAAGAGCAGGTGGACGGGCTTAAGGATGGTGAAATTCAGTATCGTTGCAATGAATATCGAGAGCACCTCGGAGAGGTTCGAGCCGAGCAGGAACTGGATCGCCTTGCGGATGTTGTCGTATATTCTTCTGCCCTCCGCCACTGCGGAGACTATGGTCGCGAAGTTGTCGTCGGCGAGCACCATATCCGCCACGTTTTTGGTAACGTCCGTGCCGGTGATGCCCATGCCGATGCCGATGTCAGCGCTCTTTATCGAGGGGGCGTCGTTAACGCCGTCGCCGGTCATTGCGGTTATCTTGCCCTTAGTGCGCCATGCGTTGACTATCCTCGTCTTATGCTCGGGCTGTACCCTTGCGTAGACTTTGAACTGACCGACCTTCTCGTCGAATTCCTCGTCGCTCATTTCGTTGAGCTGAGCGCCCGTTATAGCCTCGGAGGGGTCGCTGATGATGCCGAGCTCCATTGCGATGGCAACGGCGGTGTCGCGGTGGTCGCCGGTTATCATTATCGGGGTGATGCCAGCCATGCGGCATTCCTCGATAGCCGCCTTAACTTCGGGGCGGACGGGGTCTATCATGCCGGTAAGACCTATGAAGATAAGGTCGTTTTCGAGAGCCTCGGGTGAGTATTCGCCGGGCTCCGAGCCGTAATTTTTATATGCGACGGCAAGCACTCTGAGCGCTTTATCCGCCATTCTCTTGTTCTCCGCCGCTACGGTGGCGCGCAGCTCGTCGGTGAAGGGCACGACCTCGCCGTTGATAAGCGCCGAGGAGCACTTCTTGAGTATCTCGTCGGGGGCGCCCTTAGTGTACTGAACTATGCCTTCGGGACTGCTGTGGACGGTGGACATCATCTTCCTGACGGAGTCAAACGGAGCCTCGCCTATCCTCGGGCTGTTGGCGGATATGTCGTTTTTGTTGAAGCCGAGCTTGTCGGCGTAGGTGACAAGCGCCGCCTCGGTCGGCTCGCCCGTAACCGTACCGTCCTTGTCTATTTCCGCGTCGCAGCAAAGAGCCATTGCTTTGGCTATGAGCGCTTCGTTGTCGCCGTAGTGGTCGACAACGGTCATCTTATTCTGGGTGAGGGTGCCGGTCTTGTCGGAGCAGATTATCTGAGCGCAGCCGAGAGTCTCAACTGCGGTGAGCTTGCGGATTATCGCATTCTTCTTCGACATGTTGGTAACGCCTATCGAGAGAACTATCGTCACGACTGCAACAAGGCCCTCGGGAATTGCGGCGACAGCAAGTGAAACGGCTATCATAAAGCTGTTGAGCGCCATATCAAAGGTGAAGCTGCCGTCGCGGATGAGCGACTGTATCGCCTGGAACGCAAAGAGGAATACGCAGATGCCGAGCACGAGCTTTGTGAGTATCTTTGAGAGCTGAGCGAGCTTGAGCTGGAGGGGAGTCTGGCTCTCCTCGGCCTGAGCGATAGCGTCGGCTATCTTGCCCATCTCGGTCTCCATGCCTGTGGCGACGACGACCGCCTTGCCTCTGCCGTAAACAACGGTGGAGCCCATATAGACCATGTTGCGCCTGTCGCCGAGCGGGATATCGGCGTCCTCGCCGCAGTTGAGCACGGTCATCATCTTCTCGGCGGGCACGGATTCGCCCGTCAGAGCGGCCTCCTCTACCTTGAGGCTGGCGCATTCAAAGAGTCGGCAGTCTGCGGGGACGGAGTCGCCCGCTTCGAGCACTACCACGTCGCCGACAACGAGGTCTTCGCTGCGAACGGAGATCATCTTGCCGTCACGCAGCACTTTGGAGGTGGCGGCGCTCATCTCCTGCAAAGCCTGGATAGCGGCCTCCGCCTTACTCTCCTGCACAACGCCGAGCACGGTGTTGATCAGCACGACGACCATGATTATGACTGTGTCGGTCGGGAAGCCGACGCCGTTCTCTACCCAATCGGTGGCTGCCGATATAATGGCGGCGACGATGAGAATAATTATCATCGGGTCGGAGAGCTGAGCCATCACTCGGGAGAAAATGCTCTTCTTTTTGCCCTCTTTGAGCTTGTTTTTGCCGTTCTCGCTCAGCCTTTTTTCGGCTTCCGATGATGAAAGACCGCTTTCTGAGCTTTTGACCTGTGAGAAGACGGAATCGGTCTGCTCGAGGTAGAACTTCATCGTTGTTCATCCTTTCAAGATTTTTTCGTATTAAAAAAGGCCTCTGACAGAGCGTGAACTCTGTCAAAGGTCTTGCCTCCAAAATTAATCGGGCGTTACGCCAGACGCTGTGCGCCGGTTGTTGACGGAACGCTCGGGAGCACGGCGGCGTTTGGGTGCCGGCTCCGTTAAGCTACTCCCCTTTAACTTGTAAGCCTATTCTAACACGGCGAATACCGATTTGTCAATCGGTCATTTTACCAAAACTGTGGCAAAGAGCGACGCCGCCATAAGCATTTGGCCGCTGTAATACAATATTATATTAGCCTTTTTCTTCTTTATGTCTTTGCCGCCGCTGAAGAAATCCGTTGCGAGCACGATATCGGATGCCGCAAAGCAGGCGGAGCCGAGACCGAGGGTCAGCGTCATCGCCGCGGCGCCCCTGACGCTCTCGGAGGCGGCGGATATGCCGAGCGAGAAAGCGTTGACGACCATAAACATCAGCACAAGGCCATAGACAGCGACGGGTAAAAGAAATCTGCCGAGCTTCATTTTGCGGCAGAGGAATATCATTACCGCCGCGTCGAGCAGCACTGCGAGGGCTATCTGAATTATCATCCTTGGCGTCGAGCTGCGGAAAACAAGGATATTCGGCATCAGGATCGCCGTTATGAAGAAGATGTGCCCTGCAAGGAAGCTAAGGCCGCCGAGGGCATAGTTGACATAAACGCTTCCGAGCTTCGGATACATATGCAGAAAGCCGTCGCCGAGCAGCGAGCAGATGAAGCCGACGAGCATGAATTTTGAGAATACGGTCATGCCGCCGTCCAATATGCCGAGCACCGCCACCGCCGTGAAAAGCGAGGAGCACAGCAGCTTTGAGAGCAGGGTATTCCACCCGAGAGTGGGATACATTATTTTAATATAATGCCTAACAGCAAAGATCTGAGCAATGAAACAAACGAGCGCAACAGCCTTAAACATAATATCACCCCGTGTAGAATTCGCCGATATACTCGACCAGAGCACGGCATACGCCGGAATACATAAATCTCATGTATTCTTCCTTTTGAAGCAGGGTAACGGAGCTGCCGCTGCTGCTCTTCATGCTCGGGAAGCTCTTGCGAGCTTCGCCGCTCAAGCGCACAAGGTCGGTCGGCGAGTAGCCTGCACCGAGCACCGTATCCATCGCCGCGCGCAGGTCGTCGCATTCGCCGCGTGACTCTTTAATAAGATATGTGAGCAGATATACGCTCTCGCCGTTCGGCAGCTTGCCCGCGAAATCCGATAAGGATTGCCCGAGGCTCTCCCATTCCTCGATTTTCTCCAGCTCCTGTGCAACGGAGAAAGCCGTGTTTTTGCCGCTGTCATCCTTGGTGTAAAGGCGATTTATCTCGGCGAAAACATCCATAAGAGAGCCGATATCCTGCTGCATGAAGTCGTATTCATTGAGGCGGGCGCAGGCGACGGAGAGCTTGTATTCAAGCGCCTTCACCTGCGAAGCAAGCGCCGGATTGAAGGTGTCAGAGCTTGCCGCAAGGGTCGATGCCCGCTCGCCCCAGCTGCGGAATATCTCGGGGTCAAAATTTGAGAGCATCTCGGGGTAGCGCAGGTCGATGTCTATCCTCAAATCGAGGTATTCGGCGAGGAGCTGGGAATCCGTGGAGGAGCAGCGCTTGTTGAGCGACTCGGCGAAGATGAAATTCTCCTTCTCCGCCTGCCGCTGAGCCGCCGAAAAGAGAATGGGATTTTTCAGCAGCAGTGCGGCGGCAACGAGCACCGCGAGGGCGCACACGACCGAGACTGCAATGACAAGAGGGTTTCTCCTGCCGCTGCGGCCGTCGCTGCTTTTATCGCTGTGTCCTCGTGATCTGAGCATTGTGCCTCCGTGGTTTTATATACAATATTATATCATTTTGCCGGGGATGGGCGCTTCGACTATCCTGTCTAGCTTCATCAGCGCCTTGCCGCCGAGCTCGGCGAGCTTTTCATTCGGGATAAAGGTCTGCACCTCGCCCTTAACGCTGTCCGCTATGGTCGAGAGGGGCGGCTGGCTCTCGGGGTAGAGCGTGACGCTGCTGCCCTCGAATTCGAGGGTTATGCGCCTTTCGCAGACCGATTCAAGCGGACGCATCCATATCTCAAGGGTGCTGTCACTCGTCCATGCGGCGCTTGATACGGCTGTGAAGTCTATCCCGCCGAGGCGTATATGGCTGCGGCGGTCGTTGCCGTCCATGCCGCAGACTATGGTGTTGTGCTCCGAGCCTTCGTCCCAGGTCATCGTGCATTCATTTTCGCCGAAGTCGAGCACCACGTTGTCAATGTTGCCCGCTCTGTTTGCGCTCATGTATACAACGGCAAGCGGCAGCATCGAGAGCGGCCAGCCCGCAGCATTGAGCACGGGATTCTTATAGAAGTGTATGGTCTTGCCCTTTATGAATTCCTCCATAACGCTGCGCGGGGCGGCGGGGAGATTCGGCAGCGGCGAAAGCTCGGGAAGCTCTATTGCTTCCTTGGGTCTCGCCCTCTTTTTATCAATGAACATCTGCGGGAAGTGGCGGAATATGCAGTCTCTCGTTTTTTGCTCGAGAGTCTCGCAGCAGGTCATGATGAGCTGAGCGTTGTAATCCTTGAATACAATGCCGAACTGCGAGAACATACCGTCCGCGCGGTAGCTGTTCTCCATGGCGTTCATCCAGAAGAAGAAGCCGTAGCCCTTGTTGGAGTCAACGTCGGAATACTGGTTATTCTCGACCTGCTTGCTTGTCGCCTGCTCCGCATACCATGCGGGTATGACCTGCTCGCCGGCGTATTTGCCGCCGTTTGCAACGCAGAGGATGAATCTGGCAAGCTCATCGGTGGTGATATACAATCCCCAGCCGCCTGCCTCGACGCCCTGCGGATCATGCTCCCAGAAGGGCCGGCGGGTGATGCCGAGAGGCTCAAACAGGCGGGGAGTGAGGTAGTCTATAACTCCCATGCCGGTGAGCTTCTTGATTATAACGCAGCACATATAGGTGTTTTCGCTTATGTAGCGCCAGCTCTCGCCCGGGGCAAAGGCCCACTTGGAGGCGAAGAAATCCTTGACCCATGTGCCCTTGGTCTTGTCGCTGAGCAGGCTGACATCCTTGCCCGCCGTCATGGTGAGCAGGTGATATATCGTCAGCTTCTCGAGGTTATCGTCGTACTTCTTGGGTCTGTATTCGGGGAAAAGGTCGATCACCTTTGTGTCGAGCGTGAGCAGGCCCTCGTCAATGGCGAAGCCTATCGCCACTGAGGTGAAGCTCTTGCTGACCGAATACATCGTGTGCGGCGCTTCCTTGCAGTAGGGGTAGCGGTAGCTCTCATAGGCTATCTTGCCGTCCCTTATCAGCATGAGGGAGTGGACCTCGATATTGCTCTGATCGAAGTCGTCGATGAGAGCTTTTATCTCGTTGCGGTCAATGCCGACCTGCTCGGGAAAGGAGGCTCTCGGTATGTCTTTGGTTATTTTCTTTTCTGCCATAACATTATCTCCGTTTCTCAAAAAATTCTGTTTCCCCAAATTTCGATTTAATATTATAACACATTTAAACAAAAAATAGAACAGAATTTTTAAAAAATTATCAAAAAAATTATCAAACAAATGTTTGCATTTCACGAACATTTGTGCTATAATAGAGTCGCACGAAAGTTTGAATGCGTCAAAATTCCAAATTATAATTAAGAAAGAGGTTTTATCATGAAGCCGATAACTCCGATTCAGCAGCGGATATATGAATTCCTTGTCGACAGGTCAAAGGAGGGTATGACCCCGAGCGTGCGCGAGATAGGCGCAGCGGTCGGCCTGCGCTCCACCTCGTCCGTCCAGGCGAATCTTGACTCGCTCGAGGCGGCTGGCTATATCGAGCGCCCCCCGATGCTCAAGAGGTGCATACGGATAGTCGGTCAGGCGGATAACGTGACCCATGTGCCCGTGCTCGGCACCGTCACCGCAGGCTCGCCGATACTCGCCGTGCAGGATATCGAGGGCTATTTGCCCTTCTCAATGCCCGGCGCACAGGATAAGGAGCTTTTTGCCCTTAAAGTCAGGGGCGAGAGCATGATTCAAGCCGGTATTCTTGACGGCGATATCGTCATCGTTGAGCGCACCCCGACCGCCGTCAACGGCGAAATGGTCGTCGCTCTTATTGATGATTCCGCCACGGTCAAGACCTTCTATAAAGAGAACGGCCACTTCCGCCTCCAGCCGGAGAATGATACATACGAGCCCATCATCGTCAATGAGGTCGTCATTCTCGGCAAGGTCATTGCAAGCTACAGATATTATTGATAATCGCGTTGCTGCGAAAAGGCAAAGGGAGATATATGAAAAGACCGGCTTTGGTCGTTATCGACCTGCAAAACGACATCACAAAAAACTATAAGGACATCATCGGGTCGGTCAATCGGGCGATAGAGCGGGCGGCGGCAAGCAATATGCCTATCGTCTATATCCGCCACAACAATCTCTCCGCAGGTACTCGCACTTTTAAGGCGGGCACAAGGGGCGCCGAGTTCGTGCCGGAGCTTGAGATAGTATCCGACAATGTTTTCACAAAAACCAAGAGCAACGCCCTGACAAGCGAAGAATTCTCCGCATTCATAGCGGATAACGGCATTAATGAATTCTTTGTGGCGGGCGCGGACGCAACGGCGTGCATAAAATCCACCTGCTACAATATGGCGAAAGCGGGCTACGCAGTCAACGTGCTTTCGGATTGCGTCACCAGCTATGATAAAAAGAAAATTCCGGAAGTGCTGACCTATTACGCCGATAAAGGCTGCACGGTCAATACACTCGATGAGATCATGTGAGCTGTCGACTGTCGAACCGACAGCTGCATTCGCCTCCCATTTAGGGGAGGTGTGAGCAACTGCAATTTTTCAGCGGTGTTGTTATTGCCGAATTGCATTTATTTTATGAGGCGCTGATATTGCCGTACTTGTCGAGCTTGTGAGACAGATGAGGTGTGCCGCAGGCAATTTGCAGTTTGATAAATCAATCCTCCGTCACGACTTCGTCGTGCCATCTCCTTTTCTAAGGAGGCCACGATAGCTGTCGGCTCACAGTCAAGCCGGCTCCCTTGTGTAAAGGGAGCTGTCGCGGAGCGACTGAGGGATTGACTTGTCAAACTGCCGCTAACCTCTTAGACTCCCTCCTGAGGGAGCTGTCCGTAGGACTGAGGGCGTTTTGACTGAGTTTCAACCCATTCTTTTATATCAACCGCATCATAAGTGCAAAAACCGCACCCGTGTATTCGACACGGATGCGGTTAAATTATTTTACGCTAAAATCAGAGCACATAGCGGAGCAGCCAGAGCACTACGTTCATCGTGTTGTTGAGCACATAGCGCAGTGCCGAGAAAGCGTAGGGGAATTCAAAATTCCAATCCGAGGGCTTTTGCAGCGAAGCCGCAAGCGAATCGTTATAGACTTTTTCGGGGTGCAGGAAGGCTCTTGTCTGCATCTTGGCGATGCAAAGATTCTTGCAGGCCTCGCGCAGCGCCTTGCCGAAGCCGATGGGGTCGCGGCGGTAGGCGAGCTTGACGGCAGCTACATGCGAGGGCTTGTTGAGCGCCCAAATGCCGGTGAGTATCGTGTCGTTGCCGTTATAGACGGCGAGCACGGGATTCATGTAACCGGTGCCGGTGAAGTTGCTCGAGTAGTCGGAGACAACGAAGCCCTCAAAGCCCCATTCCGTGCGAAGCAGGTCGTTCAGCAGTGCGGAGCTTGCGCCGCACCATACGGTGCCGAGCCTGTCAAAAGCGGACATGATGCCGCAGCATTTTGTCTCCTTAATGGGTATCTCAAATGCCTTGAGATAGATCTCTCTCATCGTCTGCTCATCCGCCCAGGTGTAGATGCCCGCGCGGTTGGATTCCTGATCGTTGAGCACGAAATGCTTTATTGTGGTCACAAGCCCCTGAGAGGCGCAGCCCGAGATGATCGCACTCGCCATCTTGCCCGATATCACGGGATCCTCGGAGAAATACTCGAAGTTCCTGCCCGCCATCGGGTTGCGGTGGATATTCACGCCGGGCGCATACCAGATGTCCGTGCCCATATCCTCGGCCTCTTTGCCGACTCCCTCGCCCATCTTCTCGGCGAGCGGGCAGTTCCAGGTGCAGGCGATAGCTGTCTCACAGGGATATGCCGTGCCGCAGTCGGTGTAGAGCAGGCCGTTCCTGCCCTTGACGCTGGAGGGGCCGTCGTTATCCATCGTGTGCGGGATGCCGAGGCGCTCAACGCCGTAGGTCTCGTAGCCGCCGTCGATAACGAGCATGGTCATTTCGTCAAGCGTGAGCTGGTCGAGAAATGCGTCCCAAAGGCTCTCATCCTCATAAACGTCGCGAAGGGTTATCGTTTTGTCATATTTAACGCCCGTCTTCGGCGCCTCGCCCTCGGTCATGGGGTCGGGGAGCTTGTCGGAATTCTTGACCGCATCGCTTGCGGTCAGGGCTCTGAACTGCGGATAGGTGCCCTCGGGGTCGCGGCGTGAGAGAATGGTGTATCCGCCGTAAACGTCGTCAAAGAGATTTTTAATTTCCGCCCCGGTTGCGGAGTCGGTCTTGATGACCTTGTCTTTGCCGAGGGTGAAGGTGAATTCGCCGTAATGCTCACGGATATCAGAGGCGGCGTAAATCTTATATTCGCCCTTTTCAAGCACCCACGCCTGCCTGTCGGCGCGGTCGTATGACGCCATGTCGTTTATATCGAATGAGACGGTCACTGTCTCGCTCTCGCCGGGGGCGAGCAGACGGGTCTTGGCAAAGCCGCCGAGGCAGATCGCGCTCTTCTCAAGCCCGCCGACATAATAGGGCGCGCTGTAATAGAGTTGCACCACGTCCTTGCCGCTGCGTTTGCCGGTGTTGGTTACTTTGACCTTGGCGGTTATCTTGCCGCCCGAGGTGCTGCTGCCGATAAGCTGTCTGTCAAAGCTCGTGTAGGAGAGGCCGTAGCCGAAGGGGTATTGTACCTTATCCTTGGCGAACGTCTCGAAATATCTGTAGCCTACATAGATGCCCTCAAGGTACTCGACGTAGTATTCGCCGCCCTTGTATCTGTTTGAGCCGAAGCATTCGGTCGACGGGTGATCCTCGACCTTGTACGCTACGGTGTCGGCGAGCTTGCCCGAGGGGTTGACCTTGCCGCAGAGCATACGGGCGACTGCGGTCATGCCGAATTCGCCGGGGATCCATATCATCGCCGCCGCCTTGATGTTGTCGTATTCGTCGAGCCAGCCCATCTCCATGATGTTGCCCGTGTTGAAGAGCACTACAACATTCTCAAATGTCGAAGTGACCTTCTCTACAAGCTCTTTTTCCGTCTTGCTCAGGCGGAGCACGTCGGCGGTGAGATCCTTATTCTCAGCACTCGTGCGGCTTATCATTATCAGAGCCGTGTCGGAGAATTCGGCGGCTCTTGCCATTACGCTGTCGGTCAGCTTCCTTGTCGCCATTTCTTCAAGTGAATTCTTGGCAAGCACGAGCTGGAGCAGATTGTTGATAACGGTGTTGTCCGTTTTGGGCATTTCGTTTGAGCCGCAGTTCTTCTCATAGAGCTTGCGAAGCTCGGTGTTGTATTCAATGCCCTCCGCGTCAAGCGCCTCATAGAAGGTAACGGGGTCGTCGGTCGTTATTGCGCCGGAGCCTGCGCCGCCGAGGAAGGGGCAGACGGAGCCTGCGCCGAAGATATTTATCTTTTTACCCTCGAGCGGGAGGACGTTATCCTCATTTTTGAGCAGGACTATGCCCTCGCTCTCAAGCTCGACCGCCGTTTGGCTCGTCTCGGCGATTATGTCGGGGTCGATATTGCCGCTTGTAGCCGAAACCGTCGGCAGAGCGACCGAGAGCAGGATGACTGCCGCCATTGCGAGCGACAGGAGCTTAAACAGTCTTTTCTTCATAATAACACCTCGTCTGTTGATTTTTGCAAGGTCATATATTTGAATTATATCCTATTCTTTTGATAAATGCAACATCCAAACGGGGTCAAATGCTCAGTCTGACCGTCACGGCGGAGAGGATGAAGCTCACGGCGTCGGCAATCAGGGCGGAGGGGACGGTGCAGCCCGTTTTTTTGACCCCGACAGAGCCGTAATAGACGGTTATAGCGTAAAATGTGGTCTCAGTCGAGCCCATGAGCACCGAGGCTATCCGCCCCTCGAGCGAATCGGGGCCGAAATTCGTCAGTATCTGCTCATACATCGTCAGCGAGCCGCTGCCCGAGACGGGGCTGAGCAGGGCGAGCGGAAGCACTCCGCTCGGAATTCCGCTGAGCTTGGCGATAGGCTCAAGGCAGGCGGAGAGCGCCGAGAGAGCGCCCGAGCAGCGCAGCATACCTACCCCAAGCACAAGCCCTGTCAGCACGGGCAGCAGCTTCACGGCGCTGCTAAGTCCCTTTGAAGCGCCCTCGACGAATGCGCCAAAGACATTTATTCCCTTAAATAGGCCGAAACTTACTATTCCGAGGACGATAACGGGCAAAGTCCAATCGACTATTTTTTCCAACTTATCCCCTCCGATACCTTAATGAATATTGTCGCGGCGGTCAGCCCCGCGGCGAGAGAGAGAGCTGAAGTGACCCAGGCGGCGGGCATTATATCGAAGGGCGAGGCGCAGCCGTGATCCTGCCGCATGGATGCGACCGTAGTCGGGATCAGATGAAAAGCGGCAGAGTTCATAACGATGAATTTTATCATGTCGGGGCTTGCTTTGTCTCTGCCGCCGTTCTCGGCTGATAGCCGCTTCATCGCCTCAAGCCCGAGCGGGGTGGCGGCGTTGCCGAGGCCGAGCATATTGGCGGTCAAATTCATTGATATTGCTTGAGCCGTCTCGCCTTTCGGGTCCATTTTGGGGAATACCAAACGCAGCAGCGGCGATATCAGGCGGCAGACCGCTGAGGTCAGCCCCGAACGCTCGGCGATATTCATCAGCCCGCTCCAGAGGCATATCGTGCCCGTCAGACGAATACAGAGCGAGACCGCGTCGCCCGCACTCTGCATTATCGCTGAGGTCAGCTCGCCCATGCCGCCCTGCACCGCCGCCGAAACGACGGAGAAAAGTATCATCCCGACCCAAAAATACATGATCATTTTAATCCCACCTAATGGCAACAAAATATGAATAATATGTAAAAAGTGCGAGAAAATTGTTAAAAATTGCTTGACATTAGTTCCCTGCTATGCTATAATCCGGGTGAAATGAAAATCCGAAGCGACTGCCGAATGAGTGATAAATTCGCTCGGCGGTTGCATGACCATTATTAAGGAGGAAGAATTATGTTTTCAGGTTTTATCAGAGAAATCGACTCTGTAGGCAGAGTTGTTATACCTATGCAGATCAGAAGAGAGCTCGGCATAGTCAACCCCGGCAGCAAGGTCGAGATGTTTTCGGACGGCAAGCAGATCCTTGTTAAAAAGGCGGTACCCGACTGCATCTTTTGCAAGTCGTCGGAGGATCTGACTATGTTTGAGGGCAAGTGTGTTTGCAAAAACTGCATAGAGAAGCTCAAGGCAGCCGAATAATTCAATACCTGTCGACCCGTCGGGCGTTTTCGCTCGGCGGGGATTTTTTTTCACCCGAATGAATATATATGTGGAGACATCTGAGAATTTGCAGGGGGAATTGAAATGGATTGGCATTCCGTATCCGCCGACGCCGCTCTCAGGCATCTCGGCAGCAGCGGCGAAAACGGCCTGAGCGAGCGCCAGGCGAAGCAGCGCCTTGAGGAGCACGGCGAGAATAAGCTCGAGGACAAGAAAAAAGCGTCGCTGCTGCGGCAGTTCATCGCTCAGTTTTCGGATTTCTGCGTTATCATTCTATTCATCGCCTGCATAATTTCATTCGTGACCGGTTTCATTGAGGGCAACGGTGATTTCGTCGACCCGATCGTGATATTGATGATAGTGATTTTAAATGCCGTCATTGGTGTGATACAGGAGCGGCGGGCAGAGAGAGCTATAGACGCACTCAAGGAGCTGTCCGCGCCGACGGCAAGGGTGGTGCGTTCTGGGAGGGAGCAGCGGCTGAGAACGGAGGAGCTGGTGCCGGGCGATATAATCCTGCTTGAGAGCGGCGATCTGGTGCCCGCCGACGCAAGGCTGATAAAGGCCTCGTCGCTCAAGGTGCGTGAAAGCGCGCTCACGGGCGAGGCTGAGGCGACAGAGAAGAACGAAAATCTCTGCTTTGAGCGGGAATGCCCGCTCGCCGATATGAAAAACTGCGTTTTTGCCTCGACCACCGTTATTTCGGGCAACTGCCGGGCGGTCGTGACCGAGACGGGTATGGATACTCAGGTCGGGCGGATAGCCGATATGCTTAAATCCGAGTCGGCGCCGCAGACCCCGCTGCAAATCAGGCTCGCCAAGGTCGGCAAGGCGCTTGCGATAGTTTGTGTTATTATCTGTGCCGTAGTTTTCGCCGTCGGAGTTCAGCACCGCAGCGGGATAATGAATTCATTTATGCTCTCAGTCGGGCTTGCCGTGGCGGCGATACCCGAGGGGCTGCCCGCGATAGTGACGGTAGTGCTCTCCATCGGAGTGCAGCGCCTTGCAAAGAGCAACGCCATAATACGTCACCTGCCCGCCGTCGAGACTCTCGGCGCGGCGACATATATATGCTCGGATAAAACGGGTACGCTCACGCAGAATAAAATGACCGTCGTGCAGGTGCGCTCGGCTTCGGGGGAAGTGCCCGCAGGCAGCGCACGGGGGCGCGAGATACTGCTGCTCGGCTCGGTCTGCAACGATTCAAAGGTGCTCAGGCGCAAGGGGAGGCTTAGCTTCAGCGGCGACCCGACCGAAACGGCGATACTTGCAGCGGCGGCGCAGAGTGGGGAGAATATAACGGATATAGGCAAGGAGCATCCGCGGCTCGGCGAAACGCCGTTCACCTCGGAGCGTAAAATGATGGCGACGGTCAACCGTTTCGGCTCGTCGCTCAGACTGACGGTCAAGGGTGCACCCGACGTGCTGCTGCCGCGGTGTACCTCGTGCGCCGACGGCGGCTCGACCGTGTCAATGACCGAGCAGCGGCGGCGAATGATCGCGTCGCAGAATGACGCAATGGCTGCCGAAGCGCTCAGAGTTATTGCCGTGGCTTATCGCAGCGCCGCCTCCGCCGACGACTTTGACGAGAATGGGCTTATCTTTGCGGGGCTTATCGGTATGCTCGACCCGCCGAGACCAGAGGCGGCTCAGGCGGTCAAGGTCTGCAAGCAGGCGGGCATAACGCCCGTGATGATAACCGGCGACCATATCTCAACGGCGTGCGCCGTGGCGGAGAAGCTCGGGATAATGGAGCGCGGCGAGCTTGCAATGACGGGTAGGGATATCGACGGATGCGGCGACGAGGAATTCACCGAGAAGGTCGGCAAATGCCGCGTCTTTGCCCGTGTAACGCCCGAGCATAAGATGCGTATTGTCAAGGCTCTGCGGGCGAACGGCGAGACGGTCGCAATGACGGGTGACGGCGTCAACGACGCCCCCGCGCTCAGGGCCGCCGATATCGGCTGCGCCATGGGCAAGGGTGGCACGGATGTAGCAAAGAGCGCCGCCGACATGATATTGACCGACGATAATTTCGCAACGATAGTCAAGGCTGTCGAGCAGGGCAGGGGAATATTCGATAATATCAAAAAAGCCGTGCATTTCCTGCTCGGGACCAATATCGGCGAAATACTCGCCATATTCATTTCCTCCGTGCTCGGCTTTGAAGCGCCGCTCGCCGCGATCCACCTGCTTTGGGTCAATCTTGTGACCGATTCGCTGCCCGCTATGGCGCTCGGCACCGAGAAGCCCGAGGCGGGCATAATGCTCCGCAAGCCGCTGCCTCAAGATAAGGGCTTCTTCGCCGACGGGCTGTGGCTTGATATATCCCTCGAAGGTATTCTCATCGGGGCGCTTACCCTGATCTCGTTCGGGATAGGCCGCTTCATGCTGCCGTGCGCCGACCCGCTTACCCTCGGCAGGACTATGGCGTTCTGCACGCTCAGCTTCTGCGAGATAACGCATTCGGTCAATATGCGCTCGTCCCTGCCGCTTTATAGAATAGGCTTTTTCAGCAATCGGATGATGAATATCGCTTTCCCCGTCTGCGTTGCGGCTCAGGCGGCGGTCGTGGTGATCCCGACCCTCGCAAGGCTCTTTGACGTAGTGCCGCTGAGCGCATTTCAATGGCTCATCGTGGCGGCTGTATCCCTCGTGCCGCTCGCCGTGGGGGAGGTAGGCAAGCTGCTGACTCATTTACACCGCAAAAAAGAAAAAACCGAGGCCGTTTTAGGCGGCTTCGGCGCAAAAAAAAGAGGCTGTTGAGAAACAGCCTCTTAAAAAATCCTTATCAGTCGCTGGTGTAGGGAACAAGAGCAACCTGACGAGCACGCTTGATAGCGGTGGTCAGCTCACGCTGATGCTTTGCACAAGTGCCGGTGACACGGCGGGGAAGGATCTTTGCTCTGTCGGAAGTGAATTTGTTGAGCCTTGCAACGTCCTTATAGTCGATGCACTCGACCTTCTCTACGCAAAAGGCGCAAACCTTCCTGCGACCCTTTTTGTTGGGTCTTCTGTCGCTTTTATCGTAAGCCATGGATTAAACCTCCTTTTTCAGTTTGTGGATCGGGCGATCAGAACGGGAGATCGTCCTCAGGTATCTCTTTGAAGTCACCTTCGTCTGCGTTGGAGTAAGAGGGGGCGGGCTGAGCGGCGGCGTAGCCGTCATTTCTCTGAGCCGTGCCTGTTTCACTCTTGGAGCCGCAGAAGTTTGCGTTATCGACTACGATCTCAACGGCCTTTCTCTTGTTGCCGTTCTTGTCCTCGTAGGTTCTGGTCTGGATGTAGCCTTGGATGGCTATCATCGAGCCCTTGCGGAAGTATTTGCAGATGAATTCTGCGTTCTGCCTCCATGCGATAATGTCGATGAAATCCGTCTGGCGCTCCTCGCCCTGGCGGGCAAAGCGGCGGTCAACGGCGACGGTGAAAGATGTGACCGAGATTCCCGATCCTGTGGTGCGAAGCTCGGGGTCTGCAACGAGTCTGCCCATAATAACGGCACAGTTAAGCATTACAAGACCTCCTTAGTTTTTCTTGACAATGAGAGAACGAAGGACGCCGTCCGTGATCTTGAAGATACGGTCAAGCTCTGCCGGGAATTCGGGAGCAGCCTGATAGTTGAAGAGAACGTAGTATCCCTCGGGCTCGTCGTTGATAAGATAAGCGAGTTTGCGCTTACCCCACTCATCAACGCTCTCAAGAGTGCCGTTCGCCTCGATCAGGGCCTTGAACTTCTCGACAAGGGGCTGTGCGGCTTCTTCGCCGTTGGCAACTGAAAAAACCACCATTGTCTCGTAGCTGTTGTTTGCTGACATTCTTAAAGCACCTCCTTTTGGTCTTTGGCCACGGTGCATCCGTGGCAAGGATAAAATTGATTTTAATCCTGCTGCACATACTGCAACGGTTTTATATTATAGCAGACGGCAAAAATTATGTCAAGCCCGAATTTTAGAAATATTTAAACGACGGGCGGGTTTATTGACTTTGCGGCGGGTACATGATAAAATTATAATGTAATAATATCGTCGGGAGGTGCCCCAAGTGAATGAAAAGCTGCCGATTCTCCGCAAGAAATCAATGAGCCTGCCGCTAAACCCCGGTGTTTATCTGATGAAAAACAAAAAGGGAGAGATAATCTATATCGGCAAGGCAAAGGCGCTCAAAAACAGGGTTAGCTCCTACTTCGGCTCGCAGAATAACCACACCGTCAAGGTGCGTAAGATGGTCGATAATGTCGACGACTTCGACTATATCCTCTGCGACAGCGAATTCGAGGCGCTGGTGCTCGAATGCTCGCTTATAAAGCAGCACAGCCCGAAATACAATATCCTGCTCAAGGACGACAAGGGCTATAACTATATCAAAGTGATAAACGGCGAATGGCGCAACTTCTCAGCCGTCAAGCAAAAACTGAACGACGGCGCGGAGTATATCGGGCCATACACCGGCTCATACGGCATCACGAACGCCGTCGCCGAGGCAAAGAAGCTGTTTCTTATCCCGCAGTGCTCAAAGCAGTTCCCAAGGGATTATAAAAAGAGCCGCCCGTGCCTGAATTTTTATATCGGTCAGTGCGCCGCCCCCTGCGCCGGCAAGATCACGAGGCAGGAGCATAACGAAGCCGTGGCGGCTGCGCTCGATTTCATTATGAACGGCTCAGGCGGGGCGATAGACAGGCTCACCGAGCAGATGCTCAAAGCCTCGGACGAGCTGGAATTTGAGAAAGCCGCGAAGCTGCGCGACCGTATAAACGCGCTCAAAAAGGTCACCGAGAAGCAAAAGGTCGTCGCCGCCTCGGTCGAGGAGCAGGATGTCTTTGCCGTGGTCGGCGCGCCTCACGGGGGTTCGCCCAAGGCCTGCCTCTCGGTGCTGAGATTTAAGGACGGCAGGCTCTATGACAGCGAGCATTTCATAATCGACCTGCCCGAGGATATGCCCGAGGCGAGGCATGAGCTTATCCGCAGCTATTATTCTATGCGCGATTTCGTGCCGAGGCGTATTGCCGTTGACGGCGAGGTCGAGGGCGGCGAGGTGCTCGGAGAGTGGCTCTCCTCCCTTGCGGGGCGGAAGGTCAATATCGTCGTGCCTCAGAAGGGCGAGCAGCATTCGGTGGTCGAGATGTGCCGCTCGAATGCGGCGCAGAAGCTGGCGCTCTATCTCGGCAGGGCGGGCAAGACCACCGCCGCTCTCGACGAGCTGGGCAGCCTGCTCGGGCTTAAAGCTCCGCCGGAGTATATAGAATCCTACGATATCTCCCACACGGCGGGCAGCGACAACGTCGCGGGCATGGTCGTGTTCCAAAACGGCGTGCCATATAAAAAAGCATACAAACATTTCTCGATAAAGGGTTTCACGGGTCAGGACGATTACGCCTCCATGGCGGAGGTGCTTGACCGCCGCTTCGCCGAGTATTTTAAGAATAAAGACAGCGGCGAGGGCTTCGGCAGGCTGCCCGATCTGATACTGCTCGACGGCGGCAAGGGTCAGGTCAACGCCGTGCTGCCCGTGCTCGCAAAACACGGGCTTGATATTCCTCTTTTCGGCATGGTCAAGGATTCCCACCACCGCACCCGCGCCATAGCCCGCTCGGGCGACGAGCTTTCGCTGACCTCAAAGCGAGCGGCGTTCACGCTGGTTTCGACCATTCAGGAGGAGGTCCACCGCTTCTCGGTCGGCTACCACCGCTCAAAGCACGGCAAGGCTTCGCTCTCATCGTCGCTGCTTGCTATCGACGGCGTGGGCGAAAAAAGGTGCCGCGCGCTGCTGAAGCACTTCAAGACCGTCAAGGCGGTCTCGCAAGCGAGCGAGGAGGAGCTGGCAAAAGCTCCCGGCATGAATAAACCCGCCGCAAAGGCCGTTTTTGAGGCTTTTCACCCCGAAAAATCGGAATAAGATTGATTTTTTTGAAAAAAGCGAAGTAATATCAAGAATTTGTCTTGACAATAGGTCGCCTTTAGTGCGATAATAAATTGATTATAGGGTGGGAGTGCTTTTTGCCTCTTTTTCCCTTTGGAGGAACAAAATGAGAGTAATTACAGGATCTGCAAGAGGCATGACCCTCAGAACTCTTGACGGCAGCGACGTGCGCCCCACGACCGATAAGGTCAAGGAGGCGGTGTTCAGCGCCATACAGTTTGAGATAGAGGGCAGGCGAGTGCTCGATCTTTTCGCCGGCTCGGGTCAGCTCGGCATAGAGGCGCTCAGCCGTGACGCAAAGGAAGCCACCTTTGTCGATGCAGATAAAAACGCAATAAAGATAGTTAAAGAGAATCTTGCCAAAACAAGGCTTGCCGACAGAGCCGCCGTCCTTCAGACGGATTCGATAGCTTTCCTTGGCATGACCGATAAGATATTCGACATTGCTTTCCTCGACCCGCCTTATCAGACGGGCTTGCTCCAGAAAGCGCTTTCACTTCTCGGCGGCCATATGGCTCAGGGCGGCATAGCCGTCTGCGAGCATCCGTTCGTCGAGCAGCTCCCCGATGAGCAGGGCGGGCTTGTCAAGCAAAAAGAATACAAATACGGCAAAGTCGCCGTCACGATTTACCGGAAGGAATGATCAGATGAGAACAGCGCTTTGCCCCGGCAGCTTCGACCCGGTCACCTGCGGCCACATTGACGTCATTCGCAGGGCTGCGAAGCTGTTTGACAGGGTAATAGTCGTCGTTATGATAAATTATCATAAGCCTAATAGCTGCTTCACCGCCGAGGAGCGTGTAGAGATGCTCCGCCGCAGTCTTGCAGCCGACGAAAATGTAGAGGTCGATATGTACGGCGGCCTGCTTGCGGATTATGCCAAGCAAAAGGACGCTTGCGCGGTCGTCAAGGGTCTGCGGGCGGTCTCGGATTTTGAATACGAGTTCCAGCAGGCGCTTACAAATAAAAAACTCAACCCCGAGCTTGAGACGGTGTTTCTCACCGCCAATGCGGAGAATATGTATCTGTCATCGAGCGTTGTCAAGCAGGTGTGCGAATTCGGCGGAGATATCCGTGAATTTGTGCCCGCCGAGGTCTATGACAGCATTATAAGCAGAATTAAGGAAAGGAACAGATTTGCATGAATATCGAAAAATTACTTGATCAGATCGAGGATACTATCGAAGCGGGCTCAAAGATCCCCTTCAGCAATAAAATAAGCGTTGACGTTGAGGCGATAAGGACCGCTATCGAGGATATCAGGCTCGGCTTGCCCAACGAGATCTCGCAGGCAAGGGCGATAGTTGCCGACCGCAACAATATCCTTGTCAAGGCGAAGAACGAGGCCGTCAGCGCCGTCACCAGCGCTCAGGAGAAGTCAAGGGCGCTCGTATCGTCGGCGGAGGATAAGGTCAGGGATATCGTGCTCAAGACCGAGTCCTACACCAAGAGTAAGGTCGAGGAGGCTGAGGCTCAGGCGAAGCAGATAATCAACGCCGCCAACGAGGATGCAAAGGTCATCAGAGCCAACGCTCAGCTCGAGGCCGCTGCAATGGTCGAGAACAGCGAGATAGTCATCCAGGCGAAGGCGACCGCCCAGACCCTCACCACCACTGCTCAGGAGGAGGCTGCTTCCACCATCGCGGGCGCAAAGGCTCAGGCGGAGAATATCGTCAACGCCGCCGCAGAGCAGGCGACAAGAACCATTGAGGACGCTCGCATCCGCTCCGATGACGCTATCGACAAGGCAAACAAGTGGTCGGCGGAGATAAGAATAGCCGCAGGCGACTTTATCGAGGATATAATGAAGACAGCCGACGAGGCTATCGCAAACAGCCAGCGTGAGATCCGCGCAGCAAGAGAAAATATTAAAAACGTTACCGGCAAGATCGAGAATCCCGGCGAGCAGCAATGACAAAATGGCCCTCTGTTCGTAAAGAGCAGAGGGCCTTAAAAATGCTTATTCGTCGATATCCGCCCAGAGGCCGGAGGCGTCCTCGATCATGACCACCTTGGCGTATTCGTTTATCGTCCTTTTTCTTATGCAGTTGCGATAGTAGGTCAGCAGCCGTTTCTCATCGTCCGTAAGAGGCAGATAATCCTCGTCGTCCTTCAGTGCGGTGCCGTTCGGGCTGCTGAATGCGGCGGATACGGGCTTCGGCTCCTGTGACACGGTGAAGCATGAGGCAAAGACGGTCAGCTCCACGCGGTAAAGCTCCGCAAGCTCGATGAGAGACTTCATGTCCGGCAGGCGGCCGCCCTCGTATTTAGTGTAGGTGGTGCGGTCGATATGCAGATAATCGGCAACCTGTTGCTGAGACAGCTCAAGGCCCTCGCGGCAGTTGCGCAGCAGCTTGCCAAGCCGCTTTTTGCCCTTGATATCCTGTTCTTTCACCGTTACACCTCCGTTCGCCGTTGATACGGTTATTATACTATAGTATTTTCATAATTTGAAGCATATGTGCAAAAACGGCACATTGAATCATAAAAACGTCACATCAAGCAAAAGAGGCATCAGAATGGAAAAAAGCAGTATTTTTGACAAGACAAAGTACTTCATCATCGACATGGACGGCACCTTTTATCTCGGCGGCAATATTATTCCCGGCGCCCCGGATTTCATAACCCGTTTGCGTGAAACGGGTCGAGATTTTTATTTTTTTACCAATAATTCCTCCAATAATGTGGAGGTCTGCCGCGCGAAGCTCGCCAAAATGGGCTTCCCCGTCGATGAGCAGAGGGTCATAATTTCCTCCCATGTGGCGGCGGATTATCTGAACCGCAATTACGCGGGCAAGCGAGTCTATCTGCTCGGCAACGAGCGTCTGACTGCCGACCTTGCCGCTGCGGGGATAAACCTTGTCGAGGATGAGCCGGATATAGTCCTGCTCGGGTTTGACACCACTCTCACCTATGAAAAACTGCGCAAGGCCGTAAAATTTATCGACGGCGGCGCAACATATATTGCCACCCACCCCGACGTCAACTGCCCGACCGAGGACGGCTATATGCCCGACACCGGCTCGATGATAGAGCTTTTCGCCGCTTCAACCGGCAAGCGCCCGCTTGTGCTCGGCAAGCCCATGACCGCAACGGTCGATTACATCACCTCGATGCTCTCCTGCGACAGGAGCGAGCTGGCGTTCATCGGCGACAGGCTGGCGACGGATATCGCCATCGGCGCAAATCACGGCATTCCCTGCGCCCTTGTCTACAGCGGCGTCACCACCCCCGAGGAATATGCGAAATCCGATATAAGGGCAAGCGTTGCCGTTGACAGCCTCGGTGAATTGGCAAAATACCTTTAATATTATCACGGAGAACACGAAATGAAACGAAACGATAAGATAATTGCGGTGGCGCAGGGGGCGATGATAGCCGCCATTTACGCCGCCGCCACATACGCAAGCTCCGCCCTCGGCATTGCCTACGGGCAGGTGCAGTTCAGATTTTCCGAGGCGCTGACGGCGCTTGCCGTGCTGACCCCCGCCGCCGTGCCGGGGTTGACGGTCGGCTGCATCCTCGGCAATATCGGCAGCCCGATGGGCGTGTGGGATATCATCTTCGGCTCGCTTGCGACCCTGCTTGCTTCTCTCTCTGCAAGGGCACTGCGGCGTGTCAGATTTAAAGGCATTCCGCTGCTCTCGATAATCATGCCCGTTATCTTCAATGCCCTTATCGTCGGCGCGGAGATAGCACTCCTCACCCCGACCGACGGCGCAAAAATCACTCTTTTTGCCATTAGTGCTCTCGAAGTCGGCGCGGGCGAGCTTGCAGTCTGCCTTGCGGGCGGAATACCCATTTATCTCGCTCTGAGGAATAAAAACATCCCCGGATTTGATAAATAAACCGCTGCCTAGACTAAATTTAATAAATTATTAAAAAAATACCTATTCCATTTTAGGAATAAGTATGGTATAATGTCATCGTAAATACCCTTAGGGGAATAAAACGGAGGATAAACAAATGACAAAAATCACATCGGCATCAAAGAAAATGCTTTCGCTGCTTCTTGCCGTGCTCATGCTCTGCTCGGGCATAGCCGTAAGCGCAAGCGCTGAGGAAGCAACTACCGTAGAGGTGAATCAGATCACCCTCGGCGCAGACAATTGCAAATTTATCAATGACGAATACGGCAAGAAGATCGTCGTCAACAACGCCAAGACCACCGTTAAGGGCTCCGACGTTGAGTATGACGTAGCTTTCACCGCGACTCTCAAGGATTCAAATCCCGCTTCGACTCTGCCCTCAACTCAGGACACCGAGAAGAACACGACCGTATTCCAGCTTCCCGTTTCGGCTGCCAATGTTACATACGTTATCTCCGCTAAGATAACCGTTGACGGCAAAGATTATGCGGCAGCTAAGGATTATGAAATCAAGATTAAGAACGCTCAGCAGGCTCCCGCCGCTCCCGTTCCCGTTAAGATCACTTCCACGAGCGTCGAGCTTAAATCCGTTGTCGGCTGTGAGTACATGCTTAATGACGGCGAATGGCAGGCTTCCCCCAAGTTCACCGGCCTCAAGGCTAAGACAAAGTACACCGTTTCTCAGAGATATAAAGAGACCGAGACCGCTTATGCAAGCGACAGCGTTTCCGTCAGCGTGACCACCCTCAAGGCGGCTGACGCCGAAGCGGCTCCCACCCCCGTGCTCGTTGACAAGACTCAGACCACCATCACCGTTGCAGTCGTTGTTGACGGCAAGACCCTCAGCGGTTATGAGTTCTCCAAGGACGGCGGCAAGACCTGGCAGAAGAGCGGCCATTTCACCGGCCTCACCGCCAACACCATGTATAGCTTCATCGCTCTCAAGAGCTATGACGCAACGGCTCAGGATCCCAACACCGCAAGTGAAGCTATAAAGATAGTCACCAACTCCAAGGAAGCCTATAACGCTTCCCTTGATAAGTGCGGCTTCAAGATCACCAGCCAGCCCCATGACGACGGCATCTATGCGGGCGACACCGTCGGCTTCACCGCCAGCGGCGACAGCAGAGGCAACGCAAATGACCTTCAGTACGGCGATACCAGATATGTCCCCGTTGCATACAAGGCAACTCAGGATAAGCCGAACGAGACTCCTCTCTCGGCAAACGGAAGCGGCACCATCACCACCACCGCAAAGGCGACCGTAACCGTGACCGTCTACTTCGAGAAGCAGAAGTTCGACGGCAACACCGAGGCAGGCAGCAACGGCTGGACCAAGGTCGGCGTTGAGAGCCGCAGCTTCACCTTTGAAGTTAAGGACGCTTACAACGCAGCAAAGCACTTCTTCCAGAAGGTGCTCAACTTCCTGCTTGACACTCTGCCCGGAATCATCAACAAGTTCCTTACCGCAGGCATCATTACCAAAATAATCGAGTTCCTCAAGTCCTTCGGCAAGAAATAATTGCTGAATAAAACAAAAGCGGCGACCGTTCGGTCGCCGCTTTTTGCATATTAAATTATAGCTCGATGCGCCAAAATGCCACGTTCAGGCGCTCATAGGTATATGTGATATAGAGGCAGCCGTTCTTATACTCTATTGCGGGGTATGAGAATTCGCTGTCTTTTTTCTCCTCCTCAAGCGTCATTACCGTTTCCCAAGTCTCGCCGTTGTCGCAAGAGAGCTGCAGGGTCAGCGGGGAGCGCTCGCCCCAATTCTCGCTCACGGGGTTCGAGACGAGGTAGAGGTCGCCGCTCGGCACCTTGACGAGGTCAAGGCCGCTGTTGTTATTCGGCAGCGCGGTGGGGTAAGCCTCACACCAGCTCTCGCCGCTGTCGGAGGAGTCGCTGCGATAGACTCTGCCGACCGAGGTGCGGGTGAGCATATGAACGCGGCCGGGGGCGGATTCCCAGAGAGTGGGCTGTATCATAGGGATGCGGTTGCTGCAATGGCCGTTTTGCGAATTCAGCAGCGGGGAGGCGTATTCGGTCTTGACTTTGGGGCTTTTGCGCCAAGTTTTGCCGCCGTCGTCGGAGATATCCACAAAGCAGTTCCAGCCGTGATTCTCGGTCGAGGCGGGGGCGAGGAGGCGTCCGCTTGACAGGCGCAGGCATTTGTTTTTGACGGGGCCTCTGCCGCCGCTTACATCGCCCTTGACAAGCTCGCGCGGCTCGGAGAAGCTCCTGCCGCCGTCGCGAGAAACGCTTATATAAGTGCGCCAAGAGGGGATATGCCTGCCGACCTTGAAGAAGAGCATCACGTCGCCGTTATCGCCTGCGGCAAGGACGGGGTTCCAATGCGGCAGCTTCTTTGCGTGGGAGACGGTGAAGGGCTTGCCCCAGCCGCTTTCGTCACGGCGGGCGACCCAGATATCGATGTCGGCGGAGCTTTCTTTAGTTCCGCCGAACCATGCGGCGAGCACCGAGCCGTCGCCGAGCGGCAGCACGGTCGAAGCGTGGCAGTTCGGAGTGGGGAGCGGATCGCAGATGAATTCTTTGATATACTTCATTTTAACCTCACAGTTCGTATTCGGACGGGTCGGCCTCGGCGAGCTTCGGCGCTTTCATCGGCACACGCTTGAGCGGGTCGTAGGCGTAGGAGCGGCATTTGCCGTCGGTCTCGACTATGCCTTTTTTGACGCAAAGCACCGATCCTCCGTCGGGCGCAAGCCTGCCGTGGCGGCAATGACTGCAGCTCGGCGGGTATTTCTTTTTATTCAGAAGTCTCTTTTTCATGCACTCAGCAACCTTTCACGATAATTTTAGCACTTTTTCTTGCTGGTATCAAGGTCTAAAATCAACAGAGCGCATAAAAAGAGCAGTGAGACCGAGGCGGGCGCTGAATGCGACCAGGCGTGAGGCTCGCCGTAGACGGCGAAGGTCTGCTGCGCGACGGGGAAAAATCGCAGCAGCACGGCGCATACGGCGGCGGAGAGAGCCGCGTGAAGCGCACGGAACATAAAGAAGAATTTTTTCGGCGGGTCGGCTTCTCCGCTCAGCGCAAAGACCTGCATATGCACGCAAAGCCCGCCGAAAGCGCATTCGGCGCACAGAATCGGCAGCGGGAGTTTGCCCGCCGAGGCAAGGCAGCCGCTCGTGACCTCGGCAAGCAGCATCAGGGCGGTCAGAATTCGTTCGTTCGTAATAAATCCCGAGGCAACGGCGGCAAGCCCCGAAAAGAGCGACACAAAGGCGCAGATCGAGAGCATGGCCTCGGCGCAGGCGGTGACGCTGCGGACTATTGCGCCGGGGAGCGATATCTGCGGCTGCGGCGGGCGGGTGAGCGGCGGTTCGCTGCCTGATATGAGCTTTGAAAGCATACCGAGCGGCAGCAGCGAAATACAAACGCTCGCCAATATCAGCGCCCCCGAGCGGCGGGAGCCGAGCATTGAAGCGCCCACGGCGTTGACGCAGAAGCCTATGCCAGGGCTGAGGCAAAACGAGATAAGCCGCCGAGCCTCGCTTCGGCTTATTTTGCCCGAATCCATCAGCGTGCGCGCGGCAGCCGCGCCCGTCGGGTAGCCGCCGAGCATACCGAGCAGCAGGGCGGGCAGGCATTCGCCCGGCAGGCCGAATATTTTTTGCATTGCGGGCGAAACGGCTTTCTTTATCCCCTCGGGCAATTCGCCCGAGCCGAGCAGCCCCGCCGCGGCGGTGAAGCCGAAGAGCGACGGGATTATCACCTCGCCGCAGCTTTGCAGCCCGCGCGACACCCCTTTGGCAAAGTCGGCGGGTGAGGCTGCGACCGCCGCAAAGAGCAGCAGCCCCGCGGCGCTTAAAATATATCCGTTTTTTTTCATTGCCGTCACCTCGCCCTCCGTTCATTCTATGCGGGCGCTGTTCTTTTTATCGGTCGCCCGTCATAATTTTATATACGGGGTGACTTGAATGAAGGACAGAAACCGTTGGAGAGACGAACGCAGGGAGCGGCTCATGGAATCCATCGGCCGCAGCCTCGATATCCCGCAGGATACCTTCGGCGGCTGCGCCCATATCGAGCTGCGGGGCAACCGTGAGGCGATAGTTGACGGCTGCTGCGGGGTGCTGGAATACTGCGACGACGCCATTGCCCTGAATACGGGCAGGCTGACCGTACGGTTCAGGGGCTGCGATCTGACCATTCTCTCCATGCAGAACGGTCAGGCGGTCATCAAAGGGATGATCAGCTCCCTTGAATACGGTAATTAGGAGGATATTTGGGGCGCTATGCTGATACTGAGGCTGTTTAGATATCTCTTAGGCTATGTCCGCTTTGCCGCATGGGGCGGCTTCCCCGAGCGATTTATAAATCTGTGCGAGCACAACCGAATTCTGCTCTGGGATGTGCGTAGCAGGGACGGCGTGATCACCGCCTGCACCGACCGCAGCGGCTATAAACGGATGCGCTGCGCCGCCCGCCGCTCGGGCATGAGGCTGCGGATAAAAAAGAAATGCGGGCTGCCGTTCTTCCTGAACAGGCACAGCCGCAGGGTCGGGATAATCATCGGAATGTGTATTTGCGTCTCGTCGCTGCTGATACTGTCGACCCGCCTTTGGAGCATCGAGGTCACGGGCAACGACCGAGTGCCGAGCGAGGAGATAATCGCCGCGTTTGAGCAGGCGGGGGTGCGCCTCGGCACGGCGTGCGAAAAGATAGACGAGGACGCCGCCGAGGAGGAAGCAATGAAGCACCTGAGCGGCATCCTCTGGATAAATATCAATGTTCGGGGCAGCTCGGCGTTCATCGAGGTCAGGGAGACAACGGAGCAGCCGACTCTTGAGAGTGATGAGCCGGGCAATATCGTCGCAGCCGAGGACGGGCAGATAGTTATCCTGCGCCCGTTCAACGGCACTCAGGAGCAAAAGATAGGCAACAGCGTGCTCAAGGGCGAGCTGCTTATAAGCGGCATGGAGGAGAATAAAGATTTGACCGTGTCCTTTTGCAGGGCGGACGGCTATGTGGTCGCGCGCACAGCAAAGAGCTTCTCCGCCTCATGCCCCGCAGAATTCTCCGCAGAGCGTGTCACCAAGGCGAAGCGCAGCTTTCGGCTGAATTTTCTGACTCTCTCGGTGCCGTTGACTCCGCCCGCGGGGGAGGGGGCGTATGCCGAGCAAAAGCGCCTGCGCCTGAACGGCGTGACGATGCCTGTCGGCGTTACGGTGAGCACCGTTCAGGAGAAAGCGCCCGCCGATATAAGTCTTAGCGAAAGCAGGGCGCAGCTTGTGGCTCAGCTCGGCTTCCTTGAGCGCTGCGCCGATGAATTCAGATATATCTACGCCGAATCCGCCGAAACAAATATGCGCTCCGACGGTGGCGGCTGCTTGGTCGAGGGTAGCTTCACCTGCCTTGAGAATATCGGCGCAAGCGAGCCGATGGAGATAGAGCAGGGGCAAAAAGAAGCGGGACCGCCGCAGTAACGCAGCGATCCCGTTTGCTATATTACATTATTATTTAAGGAAACCGTTGATGATGACGTTCTCCGCCTCTTCCTCCGTCATGCCGAAGGTCATCAGCTTGATGAGCTGGTCGTTGTTGATCCTGCCTATCGCCGCCTCATGGACTATCTGAGCGTCAGCGCAGTTCGCCGTAATGGCGGGTATCGAGCTGACCGTTGCGTTATCCATTATGATGGAGTCGCACTGCACATGGGCGCGGCACCTTGCGTTGCCCACGGCGTTCGGGTGGAATATCTGCTTTGAATTCTCCTTTGCGACGGAGCGGGAGATTATGCGGGAGGAGGCGCCGTCGCCGTTGAGGCAGACCTCGATATCAGAGCGGGCGTGCTGGCTGCCGTGGGTGAGCAGTCTTTCGGTCACGATGAGCTTTGCGCCTGCGCCGAGGGAGGCTTTGGTGTCTCTTACGGTGGAGTCAACGCCCTTTATCTGCACCATTTCCATCTCGCACACGGAGTTCTCGCCCTGTTCGACTATGGTGACGGGGTTGAGTATCCTCTCACCCTTGCCATCGCCCTCGCCGTAATGCTTCTCAACATATTTTATCTTGGCATTCTTGCCGATATGGAAGGTATGGATGCCGTCGTGCTGGGATTTTTGGCCGCCGTCGTTGTGGATTCCGCAGCCTGCGACTATCAGCACGTCCGCGCCCTCGCCGATATAGAAGTCGTTGTAGACCACGTCGTCAAGACCCGTTTCGGTCAAAATGACGGGGATATGAACGCTCTCATTCTTTGTGCCGGGGGCTACGATGATGTCGATGCCGGGCTTGTCCGTCTTGGGGACTATCTCGATATTGGCGGTGGACTGCCTTGCGATGCCGCCGCCGTTTTTACGGATATTGTATGCGCCTGCGGGCACGCCGTGGAGGTCGGCGATGGTCTCAAGCAATGAAAGATCTACTTTTTCCATTATTCGTTGCCCGCCTTTCCTCTGAAATCACACTCGCTGTCAAATTCGCCCATGAGCTTCGGGAGAATTTCTTCCTTGGTGCCGACGCTCTTGACCTTGCCGTCGGCGATGACTATCATCGTGTCGGCAAGCTGCATTATCCTCTCCTGATGCGAGATGACGATAACGCTCTCGTGGCTGCCTGAGCACATCGCCTTGAAGCTCTCGACAAGCATTGAGAAGCTCCAAAGGTCTATGCCCGCCTCGGGCTCGTCAAATATTGCGAGGTTGAGCTTACGCGCCATAAGAGTGGCGATCTCTATCCTCTTTGCTTCACCGCCTGAGAGGGAGGTATCCATCTCGCGGTTGAGGTAATCCTTGGAGCACAGGCCGACGCTTGTGAGGTAGCCGCAGCATTCATCCTCGGGCAGCTCGGAGCCGGCCGCAAGCGAAAGCAGGCGGCGCACGGTGAGGCCCTTGAATCTGGGCGGCTGCTGGAAGGCGTAGCCGATGCCCTTCTTTGCCCTCTCGGTCACGGAGAGCGAGGTGATATCCTCGCCGTTGAAGAGTATCCTGCCCTCGGTGGGCTTCTCGATACCCATTATGAGCCTTGCGAGGGTGGATTTGCCGCCGCCGTTCGGGCCGGTGATAACGGTGAACGAGCCGTCGGGTATCTCAAGGCTGATATTGTCGATGATCTCAAGATCGGAGCCGTCGACCCCGACCTTAAATGAAATGTTTTCGAGTTTTAACATAAATTATCTCCATTTTCGCCAAAATAAACATCCGAAGATATTATACTTTGATACGGAGAAATTATCAATACTAAAATAATATAATTTTATCAGGGATGAGGCAGATTTTTTCGGTAAGCCTCCATAATGTCCTTAAATACTTCGCCGTTTGAGGGCGGAGTCCAGGTTATAGCGTTTGCGCCTGCCTCTATCGTCCTCATTATGCTCTCGCCCGTCTGACCGCCCGTTGCGATTATCGGGAAATCGGGGTGATTCGCCCTTATCTTTGCCACAAGCTGCGGAGTTTTGGCGGCGGAGGAGACGTTGAAGATATCCGCGCCCGCCTCTATCCTCGCCTCGATATCGTCCGTGTCTGAGACTACGGTGACGACCACGGGTATGTCTATCGCTTTCTTTAATTCCCTGACGACTTCGTTTTGCGTCGGGGCGTTTACGACAACGCCGAGGGCGCCCTGATACTCCGCGTGCAGGGCGAGGTTGATGACCCTCTGCCCCTGGGTCAGGCCTCCGCCCACGCCCACGAATACGGGCACGTCGGCCGCCGTCATCACCGCCTGAGTGATTATCGGCTGCGGCGTGAACGGATAGACCGCTATCACGGCGTCCGCGTTGGTGTTACGGATTATGCTTGCGTCGGTCGAGAACAGCAGCGATTTGATGCGCCTGCCGAGGATGCCTATGCCCGAGCAGGCATAGATCTCTTTGGGCACGGTGAGCATGAAGTCACGCAAATAGCCCTTGACATGGGGCATTACTTTCTCTTCCATCCTGTCATCTCCTTTTATTTTTGCACAAATTTTCTTTCCCGCTTCTGTACTTTTGCCCATAAATATGTTATAATTATATCATAGAATTGTAGCGAAACTTTGAACAAACAGAAAATAAGTAAAATTTGTAAAGGAGAATAAAACCGTGAAAAAGATAAATGTAAGAGACATTAAAACAAGCCCTGTCGAGCTTATCGGCGATGATTGGGCGCTGCTCACAGCGGGCACGCCCGACAAATTCAACACAATGACCGTCAGCTGGGGCGCTCTCGGCGAGATGTGGGGCAGGGACGCCGCCTTTGTCTTTGTCCGCCCGCAGAGATACACCTTTGAATTCATCGAGCAGAGCGATATCTTCACCCTGTCGTTCTACGGCAGCGAATACAAGGACGCTCTCAGGCTCTGCGGCGCAAAGAGCGGCAGGGATATCGACAAGCCCGCAGCAGCGGGGCTGACCCCCGTTGAAGCAAGCGGCGGAGTGACCTTTGCCGAGGCGGAATATACCGTCGTCTGCCGCAAGATCGCCGAGCAAGCGCTCGACCCCTCGGGCTTCCTCGATAAGACGATAGAGAATAACTACGCGAAGAAGGACTACCACAAGATGTATGTCGGCGAGATAATCGCGGCGTATCAAAAATAAAAATTTACCGCTCGGTTCGCAGTGAACCGGGCGGTATTTTGTATTTGAGCGTTAATTTTATTTGCCGCTGTCGCCGTAGTTTGAGAGTACGCGGGCTGATGGGTCGTTGACGTTGCAGCCCTCCCACTCCTTGTTGGGCATCCAAAAGTCGGCGACCATTTCCGCCTGACCGGGGTAATACTTCTCAAACAGCTCTCTGTAGAGAAGCGACTCCTTGGTGAACGGGGCGGCGAAGGTGTATTTCTTGCATTTTTCGGCGAATTCCTCGTCGGTGTATTGCTTCTCGGCGTATGCCTTGAGGTCGTCGACCATTGAGTGACCGACGGCGTCGCTGAAGGCGGCCTTCTCACGCATGAGTATGTCGCGGGGCAGATAATCGCCCTCGAAGGCGTGGCGCAGCAGGTATTTGCCCTTGCCGTAGACATTCATCTTGATGGCGGGGTCAAGGCTCATAACGTAGCGCACGAAATCCAGATCGCCGAACGGCACTCTCGCCTCGAGCGAGTTGACCGAGATGCAGCGGTCGGCGCGCAATACGTCGTACATATAAAGCTCTCTGATGCGCTTCTCCGCTTCCTTTTGAAATTCTGCGGGCGAGGGGGCGAAGTCGGTGTATTTGTAGCCGAAAAGCTCGTCGGAGATCTCACCCGTCAGGATAACTCTGAGGTCTGTGTTCTCATGGATGTACTTGCAGACGAGATACATGCCTATCGAGGCCCTGATAGTCGTGATATCATAGGTGCCGAGCAGGGCGACGACCTCGGGCAGAGCCTTGATGACGTCGTCCTCTGTGATGATGACCTCGGTGTGGTCGGCGCCTATGTAATCGGCGACCTCCTTGGCGTATTTAAGGTCGATGGCGTCGGTGCTCATGCCTATCGCAAAGGTCTTGATGGGCTTGTCGGAGAGCCTTGCGGCGACGGCGCATACCAGAGACGAATCAAGTCCGCCGGAGAGCAGGAAACCGACGGGTGCGTCGGCGTCAAGCCTTTTCTCAATGCCCGCTACCAGCTTCTCTTTTATCTTGGCGCAGGCGGTCTCGACATCGTCGTGACAGACGGTCTCGGCGCGGCTGATATCGTTGTAGCAAACGAATTCGCCGTTCTTATAGTAGTGCCCCGGCGGGAACGGCATTATTTTGCCGCAGATGCCCACAAGGTTTTTTGCTTCGCTGGCAAAGACTATTGAGCCTTCATCGGAGTAGCCGTAGAAGAGCGGCCTTATGCCGATAGGATCCCTTGCGGCGATATATTCGCCCGTCTTGCCGTCGTAAATTATCATCGCGAATTCGGCGTCGAGCAGTTTAAACATCCCGACCCCGTACTCCTCATAAAGGGGGAGTATCAGCTCGCAGTCCGAGCCGCTCACGAAGCTGTAGCCCTTGGCCTCCAGCTCTTTTTTCAGCTTGCGGAAGCCGTAAAGCTCGCCGTTGCACACGGCGTAGCTGCCGTCGCGGTAGAAGGGCTGCATTCCGCTCTCGTCAAGCCCCATTATGGAGAGGCGGTGAAAGCCGAGCAGACCCTTGCCTGTATCTGTCACTCTCGTCATATCGGGGCCTCTTGATTTTGTTTTGTCAAGCCCCTCCTTGAATTTATCTTTTGATATGCCGGTACCGCAGTACCCCATTATCGAACACATTAGGATTCCTCCGTTATTCCCATTGGTTGCAGGAGCTTATATCTTAAACATTTTTGTTTATAAGATGCTTTGCCTGCTATTCTGATTATTTTGATTGCCCATATTATCATAGCCGTACATCGATTCCGGAATCATATTTTATTTACTCGTAACCTTTTCGCCAAGTGCAATTCGCCGTCTTCGCTGTAACCCAGCTTTGCATATACACTTTGAGCGCCATCGTTTTCGGTGCCAGTAAGCAGTTCAAATTTGTGCAGTGGATAATGGCTTTTACAGTATTCCTCGGCGAAGACGATCATGGCGCTGGCAATGCCTTTCCTCCTGTGCTGCGGTTTTACATAAACCTCGGTGATCTCCGGCATATAGTCATCATAGCAGAAAGACTTTTTGAGCTGAACACATACGAATCCAGTCAGCTCACCGTTCAAATCATCGACGACGATCACCTCTTGCTTGTTGTCGGCAAGGGAGCTTCTGATATGCTCCAAGGTCGTTTCACCCGCACCGTTAAATTCGTTATTCAAAATCTCTAATTGCTCTGCGTCCTGTATTGTCGCAATGTGTATCATGCTATTGCCCTCATGTATTCGCTTTTATTCCCATTCCACCGTCGCAGGGGGTTTGGAAGTTATATCGTAAACTATACGGTTGATCCCCCTTACCTCGTTGACTATCCTTGTGGATATGCGGTCGAGCAGCTCATAGGGGATCCGTACCCACTCTGCGGTCATGAAGTCGTCGGTCTTAACGGCTCTGAGGGCAAGAACTCTGTCATAGGTCCTGCCGTCGCCCATAACGCCGACGGAGCGCAGGTCGGTGAGCACTGCAAAATATTGATTCATGTTTTTGTCTTCTCCGCTTGCGGCTATCTCGCTCCTCATTATGTAGTCCGCTTCACGCAGGATATCGGCTTTCTCCTTGGTAATGTCGCCGATTATACGCACTGCGAGACCGGGGCCGGGGAACGGCTGACGCATTACAACGGATTCAGAGAGGCCAAGCTCCCTGCCGAGCGCCCTGACCTCGTCCTTAAAGAGGTGGTCGAGCGGCTCGATGATGCCCTTGAATCTTGCGATGACCTCGGGCGGGAGCAGGCGGTTGTGGTGGCTCTTGATGACGTCCGCATCACCTTTGCCTGATTCTATAACGTCGGGGTAAATAGTGCCCTGAGCGAGGAAGTCACGGTTGGTTATGCCGAATTTATCCGCCTCGTCGCGGAATACATAGCCGAATTCGGCGCCGATTATGTGCCTTTTCTCCTGCGGGTCGGTCACCCCCGCAAGCTTTGAGAGGAATCTCTCCTCGGCATTGACTCGCACGAAGTTGATATCCCACTTGGCGAAGGCGGCTTCGATCTCGTCGCCCTCGTTCTTACGCATAAGGCCGTGATCGACGAATACGCAGGTCAGGCGGCTGCCTATGGCGTTGCCGAGCAGCGCCGCAAGCACCGATGAATCCACGCCGCCGGAGAGAGCGAGCAGCACTCTGCCGTCGCCTATCTCGGCTCTCAGGCGCTCAACGGTCGTCTTGCAGAAGTCGCCCATGGTCCAGTTGCCCTTTGCGCCGCAGATCTCAAACAGGAAGTTCTTTATCATCTGCTTGCCGTACCGGGTATGGTTGACCTCGGGGTGGAACTGCACGCCGTAGAAGCCTCGCTCGACGTCGGCTATCGCCACGTTGGGGCAGGCGTCGCTGTGGGCGACAAGGGCGAATTCCGTCGGCAGGTCGGACATATAATCGCCGTGGCTCATCCAGCTTATGCTCTGCTCGGGCAGACCCTTGAAGAGCGGGCAGGAGGTGTCAAAATAAGTCTCGGTCTTGCCGTATTCCCTTGCGGAATCGCTCTGGGCGGGTGAGACCTTGCCGCCGAGGGTGTAAGCTATGAGCTGGCAGCCGTAGCAGATGCCGAGGATGGGTATGCCGAGCTTGAATATCTCGGGGTCGACCTTGGGGGAGGACTCCTCATACACGCTGTTGGGGCCGCCGGTGAAGATTATGCCGACAGGCTTCTCCGCTTTTATCTCCTCGAGCGGGGTGGAGTACGGCTTTATCTCGCAATACACGCTGCATTCGCGCACGCGCCTTGCGATAAGCTGATTATATTGACCGCCGAAGTCAAGGACGATTACTTTTTCCTGTTGTGAGATCATTTTTACCTCCGAAAATAGCAAGTTTTATGCTAATAATATTACTATTCGTCAAACTTTGCAAGCGGAAAGCGGAAAAATAATTATCTTACCTTACGCCGAAAAGCAGCTCGCCGTATGAGGGATACGGCCATGCCTCGGCGGAGGAGACGGTCTCCATCTCGTCGACCGCTATGCGAAGCTCTCTCATGTCGTCGAGAATGGTTGATTTATAGAATTCCGCGAGCTCCACCATGTCGTCGACCGACTTGGAGGTGAGCAGATCCTGCTCGAGCTTCTTCACCGTTCTGTGGGCTGCGCCGATGAGGGCGGTGAGCATCTTGAGGCTGTCCTTCTCGTAGGAGCAGTCGGCGTCGGGGAGCACGGCGATCTTCTTCGCGACAGCGTCGCCGAGCTGAGCCGAGTAGCCGCTCATTGCGGGCAGGATATCCTTGCGTACCATGTCGAGCATGGTGAGCGCCTCAATGTTTATGATCTTGCAGTAGTTCTCAAGGCGCACCTCGTGACGGGCGGTGAATTCCTCAAGGGTAAATACCTTGTGGGAGGTGAAGAGGTCAACATTCTTTTTGTCAAGCATATGTGCAAGCGCGTCGGGGGTGGTCTTGAGGTTTGAAAGCCCTCTCTTCTCCGCCTCGGCTACCCAGGATTCGTCGTAGCCGTCGCCGTTGAAGATTATGCGCTTGTGTTCTTTTATCGTCTTTTTGATGAGATCGTGCAAAGCGCCCTCAAAGTCCTCGGCGCCCTCAAGCTCGTCGGCAAACTGCTTCAGCTCCTCGGCAACGGTCGTGTTCAGCACGGTGTTGGCGCAGGAGATGGAGGAGGCGGAGCCGAGCATACGGAATTCAAACTTGTTGCCCGTGAAAGCGAAGGGCGAGGTCCTGTTCCTGTCGGTGGTGTCCTTCGGGAATTTCGGAAGGGTGTGGACGCCGATACGCATGATGTCTCTCTCTTTGGCGTCGTATTCACGGTCGTCCTCTATCGTTTCAAGGATATCCGAAAGATCGGAGCCGAGGAACATCGAGACGATTGCGGGCGGCGCTTCGTTCGCGCCGAGACGGTGGTCGTTGCCTGCGGAGGCGACGGAGATACGCAGCATATCCTGATATTCATCGACCGCCTTGATAACGGCGCACAGGAAGAGCAGGAACTGAGCGTTCTCATAGGGAGTTTCGCCCGGCTCAAGCAGGTTTACGCCGGTGTCGGTCGATATCGACCAGTTATTGTGTTTGCCGCTGCCGTTGACCCCGGCAAAGGGCTTCTCGTGGAGCAGGCAGACCATGTCGTGCTTCTTTGCGACCTTCTGCATTATCTCCATGGTGAGCTGGTTGTGATCTGCGGCAATATTGGTGGTGGTGAAGATGGGCGCCATTTCGTGCTGAGCGGGGGCGACCTCATTATGCTCGGTCTTGGCAAGCACGCCGACCTTCCAAAGCTCGTCGTTCAGCTCCTTCATAAATGCGGCGACTCTCGGCTTGATAGCGCCGAAGTAATGGTCGTCAAGCTCCTGACCCTTGGGAGGTCTTGCGCCGAAAAGGGTTCTGCCGGTATATATAAGGTCTTTTCTCTGATCGTAGAGCTTCTTGTCAACAAGGAAGTATTCCTGCTCGGGGCCGACGGTGGTCTTGACCGAGGAGACATCCTCGTTGCCGAAGAGCTTCAGCACTCTCATCGCCTGACGGTTGATGGCTTCCATTGAGCGGAGCAGCGCTGTCTTCTGATCGAGCGCCTCGCCGCCATAGGAGCAGAACACGGTGGGTATGCAGAGCACGCCGTCTTTAATAAATGTATAGGAGGTGGCGTCCCATGCGGTGTAGCCCCGCGCCTCAAAAGTGGCTCTAAGGCCGCCGGAGGGGAACGAGGAGGCGTCCGGCTCGCCCTTGATAAGCTCCTTGCCGGAGAATTCCATTATGACCTTGCCGCCCTTGGGGGATATGAAGCTGTCGTGCTTTTCTGCGGTGATGCCCGTCATCGGCTGGAACCAATGAGTAAAGTGGGTGGCGCCTTTCTCGATAGCCCAGTCCTTCATAGCGTTTGCAACGACGTTCGCAACGCCGAGGTCAAGGTGCTTGCCGTTCTTTATCGTCTTTTGAAGCGCCTTGTAGGTTTCCTTTGGGAGCCTTGCTTCCATAGTGCTGTCGTCAAAAACCATTGAGCCGAAGATTTCCGTTACACTGCTCATTTTTCTTACTCCTTTACATCATTTAAATGAGAAAAGCGACAAGGGGATTTATGGTGCTGCCATAACGACGCCCTTGTCGCTGTGCTTTGAAATTTTGCTCTGAAAATGAAAATCCGCAGACAGCGTCGTTGCTGTCTGCGGCGTCCTTGTCGCTTTTATGCTAGGCATTTTACCACCATGAAATCGGTTTGTCAATAGGTTTCTGAAATTTTTTCACCTTTTTGGCGAAAATGCCGTTGACAATGCACGAGGATATGAGTATAATTATGCAGTAAACAAGGACGTTTGCTGGTCTGGCGAGGAGCCAGGGCGGCAGTGTCCTCTTTTTTTGTGCCAAGCAATGAATTCTCAACGATTTTTATGAGGTGAGAGTATGATATATACGGCGAGAGAAGTATACGATTTTGTCCGGCAGGAGGATGTCAAATTCATCCGCCTCGCTTTTTGCGACGTGAACGGCAAGCAGAAAAATATATCCATAATGCCCGACGAATTGCCCAGAGCCTTTTCCGACGGCATTTCGTTTGACGCCTCCGCTATCAAGGGCTTCGGCGACGAGGTTGGCTCGGATCTGCTGCTCTTCCCCGTGCCCTCGACCCTCAATATTCTCCCGTGGCGGTCTTCGCACGGCAATGTAATAAGAATGTTTTGCTCGATGAAATACCCCGACGGCACTCAGTTTGAGAAGGATTCGAGGATGATACTCCAAAGAGCTGTCGACGCGGCCGCCGCAAAGGGCGTGAGCGTTCAGTTCGGTGCGGAGTTTGAATTCTATCTCTTTAATACCGATGAGAAGGGTATGCCCACCGACGAGCCTTTTGACCGCGCGGGTTATATGGACGTCGCCCCCGAGGATAGGGGCGAGAACGCCCGCAGAGAGATTTGCCTGACCCTGCTTGAGATGGGCATAAAGCCCGAAAGCTCCCACCATGAGGAGGGCCCGGGTCAGAACGAGATAGACTTCCGCTACAGCGATGCCATGACTGCCGCCGACAATGCGATGAATTTTATGACCGTCGTCAAGGCTACCGCTCAGAGGAACGGCATCTACGCTGATTTCTCTCCGAAGCCTCTGCCCGGTGAGAGCGGCAACGGCCTGCATATAAATATGTCGGTCAAGACCGCCGACGGCGAGGATCACACCAACGCATTCATGGCGGGCATACTTGCCCATATCAAAGAAATGACCGCTTTTCTCAACCCGACCGAGGATTCATATAAACGCCTCGGCGAGAAGAAAGCCCCGAAATATATCACATGGTCGCCCGAAAACCGCTCGCAGCTCATACGCATCCCCGCCGCCAAGGGCGAATACAGGCGCATAGAGCTTCGTTCGCCCGACCCGACGGCGAACCCCTACATCGCATATGCTCTGCTCATCATGGCGGGGCTTGACGGCATCGAACGTGAGTTTACCGCCCCCGAGGCCGTCAACGTCAATCTTTATAAGGCTGACAGCAGCGTCACCGAGCCGCTCGACAGATTGCCCGCGTCGCTCGACGAAGCGATAGCTGTTGCCGAGGGCAGCGACTTCATTCGCGGCGTTATCGGTATGAATATCACCGATTTTCTCGGCATTTGACGGGGGTGACGGTTATGACGAGCGGGAGAACGCAATACCGTGTTCTTATCGTTTCTGCCGTCGAGAAAATATACGAGTATATCACCGAGATCCTGCCTCCCGGCGAATTTTCACCGATACTGCGAGCCGCCAGCGCAGGCGAGGCAAAGCGTATGCTTGTTTCCGACGAAGCAGATATAGTAATAATAAATACGCCGCTGCCCGATGAATTCGGCACGGAGCTTGCCCTCGACCTCTCCGGGGGCACGGCGGGTGTGCTGCTCCTTGTGAAGAACGATTATTTCGACCAGGTGTGCTACAAGGTCGAGCGCGAGGGAGTGCTCACCGTCGGCAAACCGAGCTCGAGGCAGACTCTTTACGGCGCGGTCAAGCTCGCCGCCGCAATGAGCGCAAGGCTCGCCAAAATGGAGCGCAAAAATAAAACGCTCCAGGAAAAAATGGCGGATATCCGCACGGTCAACCGTGCCAAATGGCTGCTTATCGAGAATCTCAACATGACCGAGAGGGACGCCCATTATTATATTGAGAAGCAGGCTATGGATATGCGGCTCTCGCGCCACGAGGTGGCGGAGAACATAATCCGCACCTATGATAAGTAAATAAATCAACCTGAACCACCATTCGATTACCCGGTTCAGAAGGGAGTAATAATATATGAAAAGGACGAAATACATCTTTGTAACGGGCGGCGTTGTATCCGGCCTCGGCAAGGGCATCACCGCCGCCTCGCTGGGCAGGCTGCTCAAGGCAAGGGGGCTGAAGGTCGCGGCTCAGAAGCTCGACCCCTATATCAATGTTGACCCCGGCACCATGAGCCCCTATCAGCACGGTGAGGTCTATGTCACCGAGGACGGCGCCGAGACCGACCTTGACCTCGGCCATTACGAGCGCTTCATCGACGAAAACCTCAACAAATACTCAAACCTCACCACCGGTAAAGTTTATTGGAACGTGCTCAATAAAGAGCGCAGAGGCGAATATCTCGGCTCCACCGTGCAGGTCATTCCGCACGTCACCAACGAGATAAAGGATTTCGTCTATTCCGTAGCCAAAAAGACCGACGCCGACGTCGTTATCACCGAGATAGGCGGCACGATAGGCGATATCGAGTCGCAGCCCTTCCTTGAGGCGGTCAGACAGATATCCCTCGAGGTCGGTAAAGAAAACAGCCTTTTCATCCACGTTACTCTCGTTCCCTTCCTCAGAGGCTCAGACGAGCATAAGTCGAAGCCCACTCAGCACTCCGTCAAGGAGCTTCAGGGCATGGGCGTTAAGCCCGATATCATCATCTTGCGCTGCGACGAGCCGCTTGAGGAGTCGATATTTAAGAAGATCTCGATGTTCTGCAACGTCAAGCCCGACTGCGTTATCGAGAATATAACTCTCCCGATTCTTTACGAAGCGCCGATAATGCTTGAGAAGAGCAACTTCTCCTCGATAGTCTGCCGCGAGCTGGGCATAGACGCCCCCGAGATAGACATGACCGAGTGGAATGAAATGCTCGAGCGCATACATAACCGCTCAAAGACCGTCACCATCGGCCTTGTCGGCAAATATGTGCAGCTTCACGACGCTTATCTCTCCGTTGCCGAGGCTCTGCGCCACGCAGGCTACGTCCACGGCACGAGGGTCAGCATCAAGTGGATAGATTCCGAGACCGTCACCGAGGAGAATGTCGGCGAGATCCTCTCGGATTGCAGCGGCGTTATAGTCCCCGGCGGCTTCGGCAACAGAGGCATAGAGGGCAAGATCATCACGGCGAATTACTGCCGCGTCAATAATCTGCCTTATCTCGGCATCTGCCTCGGTATGCAGACGGCGGTCATTGCCTTCGCCCGCTATGTCGCGGGCATGAGCGACGCCAACTCCGGCGAATTCGACGTTGACTCGACCCACAAGGTCATCGACTTCCTGCCCGACCAGAGCGACGAGGTCGCAAAGGGCGGCACGCTGCGGCTCGGAGCTTATCCCTGCAAGGTGAAGCCCGGCACCCAGATGTACCGTGCCTACGGCAAAGAGGAAATATCGGAGCGCCACCGTCACCGTTATGAATTCAACAACGATTACCGCAAGGCTCTGACCGACGCAGGCCTTGTCGTCAGCGGCACTTCGCCCGACGATTACATCGTTGAGACCGTAGAAATACCCGAAAATGATTTTTATATCGGAGTGCAGTTCCACCCCGAGTTCAAGAGCCGCCCGAATAAGGCGCATCCGCTCTTCCTCGGCCTTGTGGGCGCAGCGCTCAAGAAAGCGGAGGGCAAATAATGATGAAAGATATATACGAGAATCCCCTGTGCAGCCGATACGCCTCAAAGGAGATGCAGTATATCTTCTCACCCGATTTTAAGTTTTCCACATGGCGCAAGCTCTGGTGCGCTCTCGCCGAGAGCGAAAAGGAGCTGGGCCTGCCGATAACGCAGGCTCAGATAGCGCAGATGAAAGAGCATATCTATGATATAGATTATGCCAAGGCAGCCGAATACGAGCATAAGCTGCGCCACGACGTGATGGCTCATGTCCACACCTACGGCGAATGCTGCCCCGAGGCGAAGCCGATTATCCACCTCGGCGCCACAAGCTGCTATGTCGGCGACAATACCGATGTGATTCAGATGCGTGAGGGGCTGCTGAGGATAAAGAAGCAGCTCATCAACGCAATAGCCGCTCTTGCGGATTTCGCGGAGAAATATAAGGATATGCCGACCCTCGCTTACACGCATTTCCAGGCGGCTCAGCCCACCACCGTCGGCAAGAGAGCGACCCTCTGGACGAGAGACCTGCTGATGGATCTCGACCGCCTTGAGCACGAGCTGTCGCAGCTCAAGCTGCTCGGCTGCAAGGGCACCACCGGCACGGGCGCGAGCTTCCTTGAGCTTTTTGACGGTGACCGCGAAAAGGTCAAGCTGCTCGAGAAGAAGATAGCCGATAAGGTCGGCTTCAAGGCGTGCGAGCCTGTCTCCGGTCAGACGTATTCGAGAAAGACCGATTCATTCGTATTGAATGTGCTTGCGGGCATAGCTCAGAGCGCCGCCAAAATGGCGACGGATATCCGCCTGCTCGCTCACCTCAAGGAGTTTGACGAGCCGTTTGAGTCAAAGCAGATAGGCTCGTCGGCAATGGCATATAAGCGCAACCCCATGCGCTGCGAGAGGATAGTTTCCCTCGCCCGTTACATTATCAACGACGCGGGCAACGCTGCCGATACGGCGGCGGCGCAGTGGCTTGAGCGCACCCTCGATGACTCGGCGAATCGCCGCATAGCCATCCCCGAGGCATTCCTCGCGACGGACAGCATTCTCACTATCGTGATAAACGTCATCAGCGGCGGCACGGTCTATCCCAAGGTCATGGAGAAGCATCTGCGTGAGGAGCTGCCGTTCATCGCCAGCGAAAATATTCTTATGGACGCCGTCGGCAGGGGCGGCGACAGGCAGGAGCTGCACGAGCTTATCAGGCAGTATTCGCAGCAGGCTGCCTACAGGGTCAAGTCCGAGGGGCTTGACAATAATCTGCTTGATCTGCTTAAAGCAGACCCCAAATTCGGCCTTACGGACGAGAGCCTTGCAAAAGTGCTTGATATCCGCAAATTCGTAGGCTGCGCGCCCGAGCAGACGGAGGAATTCCTCGCCGAGTGCGTTAAGCCTGTGATTGAAGCAAATAAAGAACTTCTCGGAACTAATTCCGAAATAAATGTGTGAGGAGATATTCAAAATGTTAACAGCAATAGTCGGCACCAATTGGGGAGACGAGGGTAAGGGCAGAATGGTTGACCTGCTCAGCGAGAAATACGATATAGTCGTTCGCTATCAGGGCGGCAATAACGCAGGCCACACCGTTGTCAACGATAAGGGCAAGTTTATCCTTAACCTGCTGCCCTCAGGCATCCTTCGCAGCGAGACTGTCAACGTGATGGGTCCCGGCATGGTCATTGACCTTGAGCATCTTGCGGGTGAGGTCGGCAGACTGCGTGAAAAGGGCATTGAGATAACCCCCGAGCACCTTGTCATCAGCGACAGAGCGACCGTATGTATGCCCTACCACAAGATGATGGATATCCTCGAGGAGGACAGACTTGCAGGCAAGAAATTCGGCTCCACCAGACGCGGTATCGCCCCCGTCTATGCCGATAAATATATGAAAAAGACAGTCCGTATGGGCGACCTGCTCCACCCCGAATCACTCAGAGAGCATCTGAACGACCTCGTTGAGTGGAAGAATCTGACCGTCGAGGGCGGCTATAAGCATGAGCCCGTTTCGGCTGATGAGATGTATGCATGGCTCGAGAAATACGGCTTCCCGTTCGTTGATTATATCAAGAATACCACCGAATTCCTCGGCAACGCGGTCAAGGAAGGCAAATCCATCATGTTTGAGGCTCAGCTCGGCGCTCTGCGTGATATAGATTTCGGCATCTATCCCTACACTTCGTCCTCGTCCACTATCGCCGCATATGCTCCGATAGGCTCGGGCATCCCTGCAGAGAAGCTGGATAACGTCATCGGCATTATGAAGGCTTACTCAAGCTGCGTCGGCGCAGGCCCGTTCACCTGCGAGCTCTTCGGTGAGGAGGGCGACGCTCTCAGAGAGGCGGGCGGCGAATACGGCGCTGCAACAGGCAGACCGAGGCGCGTCGGCGGCTTTGACGTGGTCGCTTCACGCTACGGTGCAAAGATGCAGGGCGCTACCGAGATAGCCCTGACCAAGCTCGACGTTCTCTCCTACTGCAAGAAGATACCCGTCTGCGTCAGATACGAGGTCGAGGGCAAGGAGATAGACTTCTTCCCGATGGGCGACGAGCTCAACGAGGCGAAGCCCATTTATGAATATGTCGACGGCTGGAACTGCGATATCTCCGGCTGCCGCAAATTCTCAGACCTGCCTGTCAAGGCTCAGGAATATGTCAAGGCGATAGAAGCTGCTGTCGGCTGCCCGATAAAGTATGTTTCCGTCGGCGCAGGCAGAGACGAGTATATCGAGAGATAAATCAAGCATAAAATAATTCTGCGGGGTGATACTATGCCGAAAAAGCTGAAATTCGTTAAAATGCAGGGCTGCGGGAACGATTATATCTATTTTGACTGCTTTGAGCAGCAGATAGGCGACCCCGAGGCGCTTGCCGTGAAGCTCTCCGACAGGCATTTCGGGGTAGGCGGCGACGGAGTGGTGCTCATCTGCCCGTCAAAGCTCGCAGATGTTAAGATGCGTATGTTCAATATCGACGGCAGCGAGGGCAAGATGTGCGGCAACGCAATACGCTGCGTCGGCAAATATATGCATGATGTGCGGGGGCTTGACAAGGACGTTGTCACCGTCGAGACCCTCAGCGGCATCAAGACCCTGAAGCTCATCGTTAAGGACGGCGTTGCTGTCGGCGCCGAGGTCGATATGGGCAAGGCGGAGCTTGACCCGAAGAAGATACCCGTTGCGCTTGACGGCGAAACGGTGATCGACCGCCCCGTTAAGATAGGCGGCGGTGAATACAGGATAACCTGCGTTTCAACGGGCAACCCGCACTGCGTTGTGTTCGGCGGCGACCCGGCCGAGCTTGACTTGCCCGCAATAGGGCCGACATTCGAGAGCGACCCGCTCTTCCCCGAGAGGGTCAACACCGAGTTCATCGAGGTCATTGACGACCATACGCTCAAAATGCGTGTGTGGGAGCGCGGCAGCGGCGAGACCCTCGCCTGCGGCACAGGCTCCTGCGCTGCGGTCGTTGCGGCGGTGCTGAACGGCTATTGCAAGCGCGGCGAAGCGGTCAGGGTGATCCTTGTCGGCGGCGAGCTTGTCATCCGCTACACCGAGGACGGCTCGATATTTATGACCGGCGGCGCTGAGATCGCCTTTGAAGGCTCGGTTGAGATATGAGGTGAGTTTCATGGTAAAGATAAACGATAATTATTGCAAATTGAGCGAGAGCTACCTTTTCTCCGAGATAGCGCACCGAGTGGCGGCGTTTTCGGAGAAAAATCCCGATAAAAAGATAATCAAAATGGGTATCGGCGACGTTACAAGGCCGCTTTGCCCCGCCGTTGTGGAGGCAATGAGGTCGGCGGCCGCCGAGATGGGCTGCGCCGAGACCTTCAGGGGCTACGGCCCCGAGCAGGGCTACGACTTCCTGCGCGACAGGCTCCGCAGCTATTATGAGGGCTTCGGGGTTAGCCTTTCGGAGGACGAAATATTTGTCTCCGACGGCGCAAAGAGCGACCTCGGCAACATCCTCGATATCTTTTCGAGGGATAATTCCGTGCTTATACCCGACCCCGTTTACCCCGTCTATGTCGACACCAACGTCATGGACGGCAGGCGCATAATCTATGCCGACGCGGACGAGAGCAACGGCTTCCTGCCGATGCCCGACGGCGAGAAGGCGGATATCATCTATATCTGTTCGCCCAATAACCCGACCGGCGCGGCATACAGCCGCGAGCAGCTCAAGGCTTGGGTCGATTTTGCGCTTGAGAACGGCTCGGTGATACTCTTTGACTCCGCCTATGAGTCGTTTATAGTTGACCCCTCGGTGCCGCACAGTATCTATGAGATACCCGGCGCAAAGGGCTGCGCCATAGAATTCTGCTCGCTCTCAAAGACGGCGGGCTTCACGGGCACCCGCTGCGGCTACACCGTTGTGCCCGACAGCCTTGAATTCGGCGGGGTGCGGCTGAATAAGCTCTGGCTGCGCCGCCAGACCACCAAATTCAACGGCGTTTCCTATATCGTCCAGAGAGGCGCTCAAGCGGTCTTTACCCCCGAGGGTCAGGCTCAGACGGCGGCGAATATCGCCTATTACCGCGAGAACGCCCGCATTATCACCGCCGCTCTCGACGAAATGGGAATCTATTACACCGGCGGCAAAAATTCACCCTATGTGTGGATGAAATGCCCCGACGGTTTGGATTCGTGGCAGTTCTTTGACCGCCTGCTCGAGCGCTCCGCCGTTGTCGGCACCCCGGGCGCAGGCTTCGGCAGGAACGGCGAGGGCTTCTTCCGCTTGACCGCGTTCTCCACTCACGAGAACACCCTTGAGGCGACGGAAAGGCTCAAAAACTTCAGATAACATCAGATCCCTCCGATGAGCTGTCGGAGGGATTTTTGCTGCCCGTGTCGACATACTGCACAAGAGTAAAGCGAAATATTTGGTGTAAAATCACAAATAGTCTGTCTTTATTAACTTTTTCGTAACTATTTTTCAATTGCTTTTTAATCTGCATAATGGTATAATTTATAAAAATGGGAATACGGCAGATAATATTGCCGTTCGGAAAATAAAAAGAAACGGGGAATATGCAATGAAGAAATGCGTTATAATCGGCGGCGGCCCTGCGGGTCTGACTGCGGGCTACGAGCTGCTTAAAAATTCAAAGGATTATGAGGTCGTTATTCTTGAGCAGAGTGACACCCTCGGCGGCATCTCACGCACGGTCAAGCACAACGGTAACCGCATGGATATCGGCGGCCACCGCTTCTTCTCAAAGGATAAGCAGGTGACGGATTTCTGGAGCGAGCTTATGCCCACCCAGGGCGCGCCCTCCATCGACGATAAAATTCTCGGCAGGGAGAAGGCTCTTGTCCCCGGCGGCCCCGACCCCGAAAAAGAGGATAGGGTCATGCTCATCCGCCGCCGCATATCGAGGATATATTACCTTCACAAATTCTTTGACTACCCCATCACGATGAAGCCGCAGACCTTCATCAATATGGGCTTTACACGCACGGTCAAGGCGGGGTGCAGCTACCTCAAATCCACCGTGTCAAAGAAGGAAGAGACCTCGCTTGAGAATTTCTATATAAACCGCTTCGGCAAGGTGCTCTATTCCATGTTCTTTGAGGGCTACACCGAGAAGCTCTGGGGCAGGCACCCGAGCGAGATATCCGCCGATTGGGGCGCTCAGAGGGTCAAGGGACTCTCTATCCTCGCCGTTATCAAGGATATGCTCTCAAAGCTCGTGCCGAATAAGAACCGCAAGGTTGAAACTTCCCTTATAGAAGAATTTGTCTATCCGAAGCTCGGCCCCGGTCAGTTCTGGGAGACCGTAGGCGAGGAATTCGAGAAGATGGGCGGCAAGATCCTCTACGGCCATAAGGTCACCGAGATAAACACCGCCGACGGCAGAGTTACAAGCGTCAAGAGCGTTTGCGGCGAAAAAGAGGAGATATTTGACGGCGACATATTCTTCTCCTCCATGCCCGTCAAGGATCTCGTCGCGGGCATGGGCAGCGCCGTGCCGGCTGCCCCGGCTGAGATAGCGGCGGGGCTGCCCTACAGGGATTTCGTGACCGTCGGCCTGCTCGTCGACAAGCTCGACCTCAAGAATGAGACGGGCATCAAAACCCTCAACAATATCGTGCCCGATTGCTGGATATATGTGCAGGACGTCGGCGTGAAGCTCGGCAGAATTCAGATATTCAACAACTGGTCGCCCTACCTTGTCAAGGATCCGCAGCATACCGTGTGGGTCGGCCTTGAGTATTTCTGCAACGAGGGCGACGACTTTTGGAGCATGGACGAAAAAGCCTGCGTCGATAAGGCGGTCTCCGAGCTTATCAGCATGGGCGTTATCAATAAGAATACCAAGATCCTCGACAGCCACCGTGAGCGGGTGCAGAAGGCTTACCCCGCTTATTTCGACACCTATGACAGGATGGACGAGCTGGTTAAATACCTCGATACATTTGAGAATCTCTACTGCGTCGGCAGAAACGGCCAGCACAGATACAACAATATGGATCACTCCATGGCCACTTCGTTTGAAGCCGTCTCAAATATCCTCAGCGGCAAAAAGACCAAGGAGAATATTTGGGGCGTGAACACCGAGGCCGAGTATCACGAGGAAGCTGCCGATGAAAAGAAGGCTTAAATCAATACTGCCGCTGCTGCTGATAATCCTATCGGCTGCGGCGGCCGAGCTGTTGCTTGCGAATTTTGCGTTCGTATTATACGGCGGCAACGCCGCGGTCAGAAATTTTGTGCCCGACGTTGATAATTATTATTTGGTCGAGCGTACCGATACGCAGTTCTCGCTCGGCGATCTCGGCTTTGAGGCAAACGGCGTTTCGTTTCAGACCCGAGCCAAGGATGACCCGAGCCGCTCGTTTTTCACCACCGTCGGGGTGTATGTCCGCAGCGGCGACGGCGAATTCGTAGAGGCAGTTTCAAAGAGGATCGCCGTCGGCGGGACGGAGACTTTGCACTTCAAAATGCAGAATGCCGATGTCATTGTGCTCACCTTCGGCAACTCCGAGGGCGAATTCTATCTGAGCAACACGGTAGTCAACCCGACCTATTCGCTGCGTTTCAACGCCGTCAGATTTATCGTCATTGCCCTTGCGGCGGCGCTGATCTTTGCCCTCATAAAGGGCGGCAGAGGCAGGCGCATCAGAGCCGAGATGACCGAGAAGCAGGCGAAGTCGCTTGCGCTCGCGGCCTGTGTTGCGGCGTGCGCCGTGTTCTCATGCCTGAGCGTTGCGGGCGCAGACGGCTCGTCGGTCGCCTATCCGCTTGAGGGCTACATTGAAAAATATAACCCGTATGTTCAGCAGTTTGATGCCTTCCAAAAGGGGCAGCTCCACATTGACGTTGAGCCGGAGCAGGAGCTGCTGGAGCTTGCGAATCCCTACGACCCCGCTCAGCGGCAGGGGATATATTACCTTTGGGACAGGGCGCTTTACAATGGCAAATATTATTCCTATTTCGGAGTAACGCCGATATTGACGGTCTATTATCCGTTTTATTTGGTAACGCATTCGCTGCCGAGCGAAACGACGGTCAAGATGATATATTCGCTGATGACGGCGCTGTTCCTGCCGCTTGCGGTGTTTGAGCTTGCGAAGCTCACGGGCAAAAAAATACCGCCGTGGATGACGGCGGTGGCGGCAGTCGGCGCAATGTTCGCCAGCCTCACTTTCCTTATACAGCGAGGCTATGCGGAGTTTTATTATATCGCCGTGCTTGCGGCGAACGCCTTCCTCTGCCTGTTCTTGTTCCTTGCGGCGCGGGCGCTGAACACCTCAAAAATGTCGGCGAAGCTCGCCCTGCTTGCGGGCGCGGGGCTGGCGTTCGGGCTTGGGTTCCATGCCCGTATCAATACGATGCTCCCCGCGGCGGCGGTCGCATTCACACTCGTTATCGTGTATTCCATCAGGAGCATTAAAGAGAAGAAGATCGGCGGATTCTTTGCGGGGGCTGCGGCTCTCGGCGTGCCTGTTGCGGCGGCTATCGCTCTGTCGTTTGCCTATAACTATGCCCGATTCGGCAGCATTCTCGAATTCGGCACCCATTATCAGCTCACCGTGGCGGATACGGCGCTCTATTCGCTGAATCTCGGCGGGATAGTGCCGACGATATACTATTATTTCTTCCAGCCGCTTAAATTCTCGGGCGATTTCCCGTTTGCCGTGCCCACATGGCGGCGCATAGACGGCTATGACCGAATCCTCTATATCGATCAGAATCTCGGCGTATTCACAATGCCGTTCAACCTGCTGCTCTTTGCGGCGATACCCGTGCTAACGAATAAAAAAATCTCGGCGGGCAAAAAGGCCGCCGTCGCTGTGGGTGCTGCGGCGATATTTGCCACGGCGTTTTCGGATTTCTGCCTCGGCGGCGTGATCTACCGCTACATCGGCGATATAGCGCCCTCGGCGGCGCTGCTCTCGGCGTTCATGCTGCTCCTGCTTATCGGTACGGCGGCGGAAGATTCCGATGTAAATCTGCAAAAGGTGCTGAAATACGGCGGAGCCGCTCTTTGCGTGGTGACTGTTGTTGCCTCTCTTGCCGTTTCGTTCACCGTCGGCGGCAACTTCGTCAAATACCCGCCTGAGGTCTATTCAGCTCTTTGCCGCTTCTTTGAATTCTGGAAGTAGGAGAGAGCGCTTGAAAGGTGAAGCAATGGATACATTAAAGAAAATGAAAAAGCCGCTCGTTTTCGGAGCGGCGGTGGCATTCCTGACCTTTGCGGTCGGAATGATAATCTATTATATCATTTGGCCGTCAGAGGCGTTTTTCCATGCGGATTGCTCGGATACGATACTCTGGGCGCAGGCGAGCTATGACTCAAAGAGCCTGTTTAACCCCGACTTCGGCTACGCCGCGACATTGCCGTTCGGCGGCACGATGCTGATGGTGCCGTTTATCGGCATCTTCGGCGTCTCGATGACCACGCAGCATATCGGCATGGTGCTCTTCGCGCTGCTGATGCTCGCTTCTTTCTTTCTGCTCTGCCGCAGTATCGGCATGAGCGTGCCGTCGTCGCTCTTCACCGTCGGCGTGACGGGGCTCACCCTCTGCGCCTCGGAGAAGCTGCGCGAGATATTCTATGAGCACGTCATATATTACAGCATTTGCGTTGTGATAATCGCGGTGCTGCTCTCGCTCGTTATCAGGTTTGAGGACGCCCTTTCGCAGGGGAATAAGAAGAAAGCCATCGTCCTTGCGGCTCTCGCAGCGGTCTTTGCCGCTTGCAGCGCGCTTGACGGTATGCAGATAGTGGCGACGGGAATTCTGCCCGTTATCTTCGCGGTCGTCGCCGATATAATTCTAGATAAGGATAAAAAGATATTCTCTGCGGGCAACCGCAACGCGGGTATCGTTATCGCCGCCGCGGCAGTCGGCACGGCGGTGGGAATGCTGCTGTTCGCCTTGCTCTCAAATGGGGCGGGCGTCGGCTATGCAAACGCCTATTCGTCATATGCCAATATGGATGAGTGGCTTTCAAACCTCGGCAAATTCCCGCAGGAGTGGTTCGCCCTCTTCGGAGTTGACGCTCACTACGGTATGGGCATATTCACGCCCGAGTCGATAGTCAATATTATTCGCCTGGGCGTGAGCGTCGTCATTCTTATTGTGCCGATATTCGGGCTTATCTTCATGGGCAGGCTCGATAGGCGGCAGAGATACGCGGTGTTTGCCCATTTCGGCCTGAGCGCGGTCATAATGTTCGGCTATATCTTCGGCATACTTTCGGCGGCGAACTGGCGCCTGAGCCCGATGATATGCACCGGAATTTTTGCGAGCGCCGCGACCTTCACGGGGCTTCGCAGAAGCAGAGTTTCGGTGAGATTTGAGGCGATAACCGCTTGCCTGCTGGCGCTGCTGAGCCTTGTTTCGACCGTGACGATTGCCAAGATGGACAGCAACGGCATAGTGAATAACGAGAAGTATCAGCTTATCAGTGTGCTCGAGGCATACGGGCTGGATTACGGCTACGCGACCTTCTGGAATTCACAGGTCATCACCGTGCTCTCGGATTCCGAGGTCAGGGCGGCGAATATCGACGTTAACGAGAAGGGTATCGCCCCATGCAGATACCAGGCGAATATGAAGTGGTTCGAGGATCAGGAGGGCGTTGACCGATACTTTGTCCTGCTCTCGGACAGCGAGGTCGAGACCCTGAGGGCAACTGATGATTGGGCGCTGTTTGACGCCCTCGTCACCGACGAGATAAAGCTCGACAACGGGACTATATATCTGTTTGACTCAACAGCTTTTTTAGATTAACACAGAGCCAATATACGTTATTGATCGGCGGCGGCGCAAAGCCTGCCGCCGTTTCTGCTGCCCGAGTGAATTTATCCACGAAGCCCGAGATATCCGTTGCGGGCTGAGTTACCGTCGGGTCGCTGCTGCCGAGCACGAGCACGGCACGGTCGCGGTCAAGGATCACCTTTTGCGAATTCTCGTCGGCTATCAATGCGAAAACGGCGCTCAGCGTTACCGCAAGGCAGAGCACCGCAACGATCGCATAATTCCTGAGCAGCTTCATAATTATCCGTCCTTTGCATATTCATCCATCAGCGACGCAAGGGCGCAGGCGAGCAGCCTGCCCGAGTAGCACGCCTCCTCAAGCGTATTCGCTTCGCTGCCCATCTCGATGAGCAGGCTGAAGTGAGTGATATCCATATTGTATTTGCGCTGCGAAAAGAGCACGGGGCGCATCAGCCCGGGGAACATATCCTCGCACCGCTTTTGCAGCCTCAGGGCGAACCGCAGGTTGTATTCCCAGTCGGGGAAATCCTTGACCTTGCCCTCCTCGGCACCCGTGATTATCATGAGCTGCGCGGCCTTCCTGCCGCCAATCTCGGCTATCGGCTTCATCTTGGTGCCGTCGTCGAGGGTTATCGAGTCGCGGTGGATGTCGAGGACTATCTGTATCTGCGGATTCTCGGCGAGTATCTCTTCGAGAGTTTTGCGCGAATGCGGATATGAGCCGGTGTAATCGTCGTCGTGGATTATTTTATCATGGATAACAGTATACCCCTTTTCGGTCAGATAATTCTCTATCTCCGTGCCGACGCGCACTACGTTCAGATTCTCGTCGTTGCTGCGTGAGGTGCTGCCCTCGGCGTACCAATCCCGCTCTATCAGCTCATAGCCCTCCGAGGTGTGGCTGTGGAATATAAGAATTGCGGGCTTGCTGCGGTCTATCGACAGCTCCAGCGGCTCGGCGAGCACCTTCTCGATATCGAGCGGCTTTGTGTCCGTAGTGTTTTTGACCTTGACGTTCTCAAATATATGAGTTGCGCCTGTCTTGCCGTATGTAGTCGCCCTGATGTCGGCGTCCCGCTTGTCGTCGGCGTAAAGCTCGGTGTATTTCTTGATAATATCGAGGATGTCCTTCGGCGTTTCGGTTATGTCGGCGGGCAGCTCGGGCTTCGGCGCGGCGCTCGTCGGCTCCTCGGCGGGCTTGGTCGTCTTTTTGACCTTTGACGGCGCGGCCGTTCTCTCGGGCGGGGCGTGGAACATTATCTCGGCTGAGGCGAGCGAGAGCTTAGCCGAGCAGCCGCTGATTATAACGGCGGCGACTACCAGCGCACATATCAGCACGCTGACAAGCTCGTGTGATTTTTCGCTTGCTCTGTTATTCTTCATTTTACCGCTCCTATGTTTTTTCTATATTTATATGCGGGCGGCGAGGAAAATAATATAGAAATACCGCAGCCGATGACTGCGGTATTGTGTTACTCCTCCATCTGCTTGCCGAGAAATGAAGCCGCTATCTGGGCGAGCTTGGTCTCGGTCTGGGTGGGGCAGGAGCCGTTCTCATGCATGAGCAGTATCAGCGAGCCGGAGACATCGCCGCCGCCGATTATCGGGAACGCCACGGCAGCGTCGCGGTCGACGCCCTCGATGGGTTTTAGCCGTTCGCTGTCAACGGCGCAGACGTAATTCACCCTCTTCTCCATGACCGTCTCAAGGCTTTGGCTGACCCTGCGGTCGATGACCTCTTTTTTTGATATCCCGGCGCAGGCGATAACGCAGTCACGGTCGGTGACTATTACCGCAAGCCCCGTGCCCCTGTAGAGCACGTCGGCATACTGCCCCGTGATCGAGGACAGCTCGCCTATCGGTGAATACTTCTTGAATATGACCTCGCCGTCGGCGTCCGTGTATATCTCCAGCGGGTCGCCCTCGCGGATACGCATGGTGCGGCGGATCTCCTTGGGGATGACTACTCTGCCGAGGTCGTCGATCCTCCTGACGATGCCTGTTGCTTTCATTTTTACCATTCTCCTCTTTCAAATCCAAACGGCAGGATACCCGCCGACGGTTGAATTTTCTTTTTGCCCTGTTATTGTTTGTCACAAAAAGCAGATTTATTCGACGGATCTCCGATAAAAGAGAAGCGGCGGTTTTACCTGCCGCTATAGAAGAATATTTGAAAATAAATTTTCAAATCGCAATATGCTTGGACTTCACAGCGGGCAGCTTGATTCGTCTTCTCCTTGAGTAGAAGGCGTCGAGCACCGCAAGACGGATAAGGTGCGCCGCAGGCGAAAATCATTGAAATTACACTATAAATGTGAATCTCAACTCGATTTTTTACAAAATATATCTTGACACCGACTTTGAAATATGGTAAGTTGTGTTTGTAAGGTTGATGATTGCCGTACCCTCGGAATATTGGATTCCGACTGCGTACGGTATGTTGTCGGCCTTATTTTTATACCGGACAAATGTGAACGGAGGAGTTTTGATGTTAAAACGAGTGATATGCTTTGCGGCGGCAATGATAATTGCGCTTTTGCTCGCCTCATACCCTGCTTTTGCTGTCGAGTATGAAGACCTGCCCCCGGAAATACAGGAGTATGTTGATGAGGTGAAGTCGAGCGCCTATGAGGAAGGCCGTGAGGATGGCTACGAAGACGGATTCTATGACGGGAAGGATGAGGGGTACGAGGAATATGAGAAAGAAGATGATGCTAATGAGGGTGAGTACGATCCTTATACCGGTGCGTGGAGAGGCCGCTCGGATAATATATTAGGCACGATCGTAACGGTGGGCGGAGCTGTGATTTTCTTCGGCTTTATATTATATTGGATAATCAGAATTTCAATAGAATTGCTGATTGATAAAATAAAAGAGCGCCGAAAGGATCGGGAAAAATAAAACATTTCTTTTCAGGCAAAAATAAAGATTGATTATTTTCTTGCTATGGTGTATAATAGATAAAAATCCGAAAAAGGAGATGTGCAATTATGTCTAAAATGTTCAAAAGGTCGATCGCTGCGTTTATGAGCGCGCTCATGCTGCTTCAGCTTTTCGGCTTTTCGGCATTCGCAAACAGCGAGAAAAACTACATAATTACCGACCCCTACGAGGCTGTCGATTGGGATGAGTGGGGCGCCTACAAATTCCAGCCCCATTGCCACACCAACGCCAGCGACGGCTTCCTTACAGTTGCCGAATTCGTTAAGGAGCACTATGACCTTGATTACGACATTGTTGCTCTTACCGATCACGGCACCATAAACAGAGGCTGGAACAAGGTTCCGCAGACTATTCCGCTTGTCAGATTCGTCAAGAGGGATCGCACCCACATGGCTCCGATAATCCCCCTCACCGACGCGGAATATCAGGCATATATCAGCGGCACCGCCGCCTCTGAGAAGAGAACGCACAAGAACGGTATGCTCGACGTGCCCAAGGGCATAGAGCTGAATATGGCTACGCCTATAGCGGACTGCCACCTGACCGGCTACTTTGCCGAATACGGTCAGGGTCTCGCCGGCGTTTACGGCGATTATGAGACTCCCTCGGCGGGCGTAAAGAAAAACGGCGGAATATCAATGCTTTCCCACGTCGGCGAATATGTCTATACCGACAAGGACAGCGCCGATCACGTCGGTCAGAAGGTTGACGATTACTATGTCAATAAGTTTGCCCGCATTTTTCTTGATAACCAAGGTTCGAGCGTCGGCATGGGGATCAACAGCGCCACCGACGCGCATACACGCTGCGACCGTATTCTCTATGACCAGATCCTCCGGAAAACTATCCCCAACGGCGTTGTGCCGTGGGCGTTCTGCTTTTCGGATTCTCACAATCTCAGGAGCATAAACGACGCTTATACAATGATGCTGATGAAGGATTTTGACCTTGATAATTTCCGCAGCAGCATGGAGAACGGCCTTTGCTTCGCAGTTTCGCATTATTCAAACGGCTATGAGCTTGACGGCGAGCCCGAAATGCCGGGATTCGATGAGGATAAGGTCTATGACGAGGAGCTTTATCTGCTCGATAACACCCCGATGGTCACGAGAGTGACGGTTGATCAGGAGAAGGACACTATTTCTGTCGAGGGCACGAACTTCGACAGAATTGTTTGGGTCTCCGACTGCAACGTCATAAAGCGCACGGAGAATATCACAAACGGCAAGGCTGTCCTTGACCTCCATGCCTCCGACCTGATGAATGAGCCTAACCTTTATGTCCGCTTCTATATCACCGGCGAGAACGGCATCTGCTACTCTCAGCCGTTCGTGCTCAATGTTGAGGGCGAGGGGCTTGAGCCTGTCGAGGTGCCCGAGACTCACGATATCTCGACCCGTCTGCGCACATTCTCCACCATTATGGACTGGCTCTTCTTCAAATTCAATCCGCTTATCTGGGTGTTCAAATATTTTGCGCTCGGCTACAGCGTATTTGACCACTTCTTTGACGCATATTGATATAACGCAATGATAAGGGCGCAGCTCATAACGGGCTGCGCTTTTTTGAGCTTGCATACGGGGCGGCTGTGTGTTAAAATGGATCCATAACAGGCGAGAGGAGATCGTTATGCTGCCTGACAGAGAAGCTGCGTTAAATGAACTGCGCCTTGCGGGCGAGATGAACCCGGGGCCGTGGACGGAGCATTCGCTCAATGTGGCTCGGGCCGCAAGGCTGATAGCCGCGGGCTGCGGGGATATTGACCCCGAGTGCGCCTTTATCTGCGGCTTGCTGCACGATATCGGCCGAAGGACGGGTATTTCGGCGACCCGCCATATCATCGACGGCTACGATTACACCGCTGCCAAGGGCTGGGATGAGGCGGCGAGGGTCTGTCTGACCCACTCCTTCCCCGTCAAGGATATCGAAGCCGACATTGCAAAGAAGGATATCACCGCCGAGCAGTATGATTTCATTAGGAGCTTCCTCGACTCGATTGAATACGACGATCTTGACCGCTTGATAATCCTCTGCGACGCGCTGGCTGACGCCAAGGGCTTCTGCATTCTCGAGAAGCGCTTTGTGGATACGACCCGCCGATACGGCATTTGCCCGTTCACGGTGGACAGATGGAATAAAACCTTTGAATACAAGGAATATTTCGAGGCGAAGGCGGGCTGCTCGGTCTATTCGCTGCTGCCCGGGATAGAGAAGTGTATTTATTGACGGAGAATTTATGGAGCTTTGGGACGCATACGACCGTGAATTGAATAAGCTCGGCGGCGTGACACTTGTCAGGGGCGAAGAAGTGCCCGACGGGATGTATCATCTTGTCAGCGAGGTTATAGTCAAACACACCGACGGCGAATTCCTGCTCATGCAGCGAGCGCCTACGAAGCATTTCGGCGGTATGTGGGAGGCGACGGCGGGCGGCTCGGCTCTATGCGGAGAATCCCCGCTCGACTGCGCCCGCAGAGAATTGCTTGAGGAAACGGGGCTGAGCGGCGAATTTACCCGTATCGGCACGGTTGTGCACGACGGGCACAGGAGCATTTATGCCGAATTCCTGTGTGTTACCGATCACGATAAGAATTCCGTACGGCTCCAGACGGGCGAGACGGCGGCATCTAAATGGGTCGGCTTTGAGAAATTAAAGAGTATGGAAGCCGAGCTTGCAAGCGTCCGTTGCCTGCATTCATATTACGAATACGGAGAGAGCAATGGAAATAATCAGATATGAGCCGAAGTACCGCGACGACCTCATTTTCATGGTACTTGCGGCAAAGGACGCTATCGGGCGGGTGCCGACTCTTAACGCCGATCTGCTCGATATAGAGGGCTTTTATCTTGACAAAGGCGATATGTTTTGGCTTGCTGTCGACGGCGGCAGGGTCGTCGGCTCGATAGGGTGCAATTTATTGCCCGACGGGGCTGCCGTGCTGCACAGGCTTTATGTGAAGCCGCAATTCAAAAGGCAGGGGATAGGCGGAGCACTTCTCAAGACAGCCGAGAATTTTGCCGCCGAAAACGGCAGAACGGTGATGAAGCTCCACCTCGGGGACGCTGCGACCTACAGCGAATCAAGGACGTTTTACCCGAAACACGGATATATTTTCCTCTCCGAGGATCAAATGCAAAAGGAATTGTAAATACGGTAAGTGTCTTTAACAAAATCAATTGTATTGAACGGAAAATAATCATATAATCGAGATATATTTGATTTTGCCGCGAAAGGATGATGAGAATGACGCCCGTGAGTTTTTATCTTGTGACCGATACTCATTATTTTGAGCCGTCGCTCGGCGCCGAGGGCAAAGCCTTTGACGACTATATGCGGAGCGAGCTTTACTTCGTAAAAGAGAGCAGCGCAATAGTCAAAGCCGTATTTGACCGCATTGCCGAGGATAAAGAGACGGATATAGTCATAATCCCGGGCGATCTCACCAAAAACGGCGAGAAAGAGAGCCACAGGAGCTTTGTCAGGGAGCTGCAAAGGCTAAAAGACAGCGGCAAAAAGGTCTTTGTCATCACGGCGGGTCACGACTATAATGACAGCCCCTGCGCCTACAGGGGAGGCGAGCGTGTGCCTGTTGAGGGCACGAAATTCGAGGAGCTGCGGGATATCTATTATGAATTTGGGCTTGCCGACGCTCTCGCCGTCGATGAAGCGACGAATTCCTACATGGCGGAGATATCACCCGGAGTCAGGATGCTGGCTCTGTGCTGTGACAGCCCCGCAAACGATAGGGGTCGTATCGACGAGCGCCTGACCGGGTGGGCGCAGGCTCAGCTCGACGACGCAAAGGCCGCAAACGCCTTTGTTTTTGCGATCTGCCATTACCCGATAATCCCGCCCGTGCCCGTTTTTGACCTCGTGGGCGACGCCAAGGTCAGGGATTGGCGCACCGTTGCTTCGTTCCTTGCGGATAACGGCGTGGAGCTTGCCTTCACGGGGCATATGCATATCCAGAGCATCAATGAATTCCGCAGCGAAAAGGGCAACCGCCTGATAGATGTCTGCACGAGCACTCTCGTCGGAAGCCCTGCGAAATACAGGAAAATCACTGTCGGCGAGCACGGCGAACTCAGCATTCGCAGCCTCGATGTGCCCGATTTCGGCTGGGATACGGGCGGTCTGACCGTCAAGGAATACTTTGATAAACGCGGCAGGGACGGCATCCTCGGCAAGGTTGACCGTGCCCTCGGCGGCGGCAAGGGCTTCGCAAAATTCGGCAAAAAGGCGGGCAAAAAAATCTTTCATTCCGTCAAACTCGGCACGGTTGCGCGCCTGCTTTGGATAAGGATAGATAAATCGCTGAAAAAGCAAAGATTATATGACGTTGCGGGCGACGTCGGGCTTGCGATATTTGAGGGCGACCGCCCCTATGTGCCCGGAACTCCGCTGTATGACGCGCTCGCCAAGGCGCTGCGTCGTCTCGGCTTCATCCTGCACAAGGTCGAGCCGAAGCTCTCAAAGGGCGGCAGGCAGGTCGACTTGACCGATATGCTGCTCAACACCGTCGGCAGCAATAATCCGTATTCCGACCAAGATGCCGATTTTGAATTAAAACACTGAATTATACGCTCCCGTCGGGTCGTTTTTCGCCCGTCGGGGGCTGATTTTATATAAAAAAGTCTTATAATTTAAAATATTTTAATTGTTAATAAATATTTTATTGTTATTTTGTGATAAGATATGCTATAATACACTGAAATAATAAAATCGAGTAGTATCGGCAGGTGAGAGCATGTCAGTTAAGATATCGGGGGTCGCTCCCGACAGCATCGCGCACAAAAAGAGAATATCGGCGGGCGACGAGCTTATAAGCATCAACGGCAAAGAGATAAACGACGTGCTCGACTACCGCTTCTATCTCAACGACCGCAAGCTGCGGCTTGTTTTGAAGCACCCGAAAGGCGGCTCGAAGCTGGTCATCATCCATAAGGATGAGAGCGACGATATCGGGCTTGAATTTGAGACATACCTCATGGATAAGCAGCACAGCTGCAAAAATAAATGCGTCTTTTGTTTTATCGACCAGCTCCCGAAGGGGCTGAGGGACAGCCTCTATTTCAAGGATGACGATGCGAGGCTCTCTTTCCTTTTCGGCAATTATATCACGCTGACCAATCTCTCCGACGCCGAGGTGCAGAGGATAATAGATATGCACATCAGCCCTGTGAATATATCGGTTCACACGATGAACCCCGAGCTGCGGGTCAAGATGATGCTGAATCCCCATGCAGGCGAATCCCTGCGGCATCTGTATCACCTCGCCGAGGCGGGCGTTGCGATAAATACTCAGCTCGTGCTTTGCCCCGGCTTAAACGACGGCAAGGAGCTGGAGTTCAGCCTGAGGGAGCTTTTTAAGCTCTACCCATCGGTGATGAGCATAGCCGCCGTGCCCGTCGGGCTGACCGACCACCGCAAGGGGCTGTATCCGCTGAAGCCCTACACGCCCGAGACCGCGGGCGAAGTGATAGATATAATCGACCGCTGCAATGCCGAATTCAAAGCGGAGCACGGCGAGACGATTGCCTACGCCGCCGACGAATTCTATATCAAAGCGGAGCGGCCGATACCGCCGACGGAGTACTACAACGGCTTCCCGCAGCTTGAGAACGGCGTTGGCATGTGGGCGCTGCTGCGCGAGGAATTCATGCAGGCGCTCGACGAATGCACCGTTACCGAGAGGGATCGCAGCGCTTCGCTTGTGACTGGCAAGGCTGCCTACCCGCTCATCAAGGAGCTTGCCGAGGCGGCGATGAAGAAGATAAAAGGGTTGAATGTCAAGGTCATTATGGCGGAGAACAGGCTCTTCGGCAGCATGATAACGGTCTCGGGGCTGCTTTGCGGCGACGATATCGCCTATGCCGCCGAGAATGCGGGCGAGCTTGGCGAGGAGCTGATTATCCCGCCGAACTGCCTTCGCAGCGAGGGCGATATGTTCCTTGACGATATGACCCCGGAGCAGCTTTCACAGCGGCTCGGGGTGAAGATAACCCAAACCGGCGGCAGCGGGGACGAGCTGCTGTCCTCTATGTTAGGAGGTAATTAAATGGCAGGAAATGTTGTGGCGATAGTCGGCAGACCGAATGTCGGCAAATCCACTCTTTTTAATAAACTCATAGGCTCCCGCCTCTCGATAGTCGACGATACACCGGGCGTTACCCGCGACAGGATATACGGCGACTGCGAGTGGCTCAACAGGCATTTTATGCTCATCGACACCGGCGGCATTGAGCCGAGCTCGGACGATATCATCTTAAAGCAGATGAGGCGTCAGGCTCAGCTCGCCATTGACAGCGCCGAGGTTATAATCTTTGTCACCGATATCCGCAGCGGTGTCGTAGCAACGGACAGCGAGGTGGCGGCAATGCTCCGCAAGAGCGGCAAGCCCGTTGTGCTCTGCGTCAACAAGTGCGACACCGTCGGCGAGCTTCCCGCTGATTTCTATGAATTCTACAACCTCGGCCTCGGCGATCCGATAGCCGTTTCGTCCGTCCACGGTCACGGTACAGGCGACCTGCTTGACGAGGTGCTCAAGTATCTGCCCGCAGCGGAGGAGTCTGAGGAGGACGAGGACGAGTGCATCAAGGTCGCTGTTATCGGCAAGCCCAATGTCGGCAAATCCTCGCTTGTCAACGCCGTGCTCGGCGAGGACAGAATGATAGTCTCCGATATCGCGGGCACGACCCGTGACGCCACGGATTCGCTGGTCGAGAATGAATTCGGTAAATTCATCTTCATTGATACGGCGGGTCTGCGCCGCAAGAGCAGGGTCTATGACCAGATAGAGAAGTATTCGACCATCCGCGCAAGGATGGCTGTGGAGAGAGCGCAGGTCTGCGTTATCATGATAGACGCGACCGAGGGCTTCACCGAGCAGGATTCAAAGGTCGCGGGCATCGCTCACGAGATGGGCAAGGGCTGCATAATTGCGGTCAACAAGTGGGATGCCGTCGAGAAGGACGGCAAGACCATGGATCAGCAGCGCAAGAAGCTGATGAAGGATTTTGCGTTCATGTCCTACGCTCCGATAATCTTTATCTCGGCGAAGGAAAAAATAAGGCTCGACCGTCTGTTTGAGCTTATTAAATTCGTCGATACTCAGAACGCCATGCGTATCTCGACGGGCAAGCTGAACGACGTGCTCGCCGACGCAACGGCGAGGGTGCAGCCCCCGACCGATAAGGGCAGGCGGCTCAAGATATACTACATGACTCAGGCCTCCACAAGGCCGCCGACATTCGTCTGCTTCGTCAACGACGCCGAGCTTTTTCACTACAGCTACAGGCGTTATCTTGACAATCAGATAAGAGAGGTGTTCGGCCTCGAAGGAACGCCCACGAGGATGGTAGTGCGTGAAAGAGAGTCAAACAAGAAATGATAGTTTTAGGTATAGACCCGGGCTATGCGATAGTCGGCTGCGGGGTCGTCGAGTATCAGAGCAACCGCTTCAGGCTCCTGACCTACGGCGCAATAATCACCGAGGCTCACACGCCCTTTAATGAGCGGATAGAGAAAATATACGACGAGGCGGACGAGCTTATGAAGCGTTTTCACCCGGAGGCAATGGCGATAGAGAAGCTGTTCTTCAACACCAATCAAAAGACGGCTATCGACGTTGCCCAGGCGAGGGGGGCGCTCGTGCTCGCCGCTCAGAAGAACAAGATACCGATATTTGAGTATACCCCGCTTCAGGTCAAACAGAGCGTCGTCGGCTACGGCAGAGCGGAGAAAAAGCAGGTGCAGGAGATGACCCGCATCATGCTCAATCTCGAGAAGATACCGAAGCCCGACGATGCGGCGGATGCGCTCGCCATGGCGATATGCCACTGCCACAGCGCCGGCTCGCTGATAGGCAGACTCGGCAGATAAGTAACCACTCGGAGGAATCAAAATGTTTTACAGTCTTACCGGCACGGTTGTCTTTGCGGATGAGAGCAGCGTGGCTCTCGACTGCGGCGGCGTTGCGTTCAGGCTATTTACAACGGGCAATACTCTCAGGCAGTGCGCCCCCGTCGGCGAGGTGCAGACCCTCTACACTCATCTGAATGTGCGCGAGGACGCTCTCGACCTTTTCGGTTTCGCGGAGAAGAGCGAGCTTGATTGCTTCAAGATGCTTACCGGCGTCACGGGTGTCGGCCCCAAGGCGGGTCTCGCCATCCTCTCGTGCCTCACCCCCGATATGCTGGCGGTGAGCGTTGCGGGCGGCGACGTCAAGGCGATAACGGCGGCTCAGGGCGTCGGCCCGAAGCTTGCCCAGAGGATAGTCCTTGAGCTTAAAGGTAAGCTGGATTCCTTTGCTTCAAGCTCCGAGAGCCTCGGCAATATAGCGGCGGCTCAAAAGGCGACAGTCAGCTACGCGGGAGAGGATGCGGTCAACGCCCTCGTCATGCTCGGCTACACCCGCTCTGAAGCAAGCATAGCTGTCGGCAAGCTGGACGGCAACCTTTCAACCGAAGAACTGATAAAGCAGGCGCTTAAAATGCTTGCAAGGAATATATAAAAGGGGAGAGCCGATTTGGATTTTGATTTTGAAAACAGAATAGTAGCCCCCGAGTTCTCCTCGGCTCAGGATAATGAGCTGGAGCTTTCCCTGCGCCCGAAGGTGCTCGGCGAGTATATCGGGCAGGATAAGGTTAAAGAAAACCTTTCGGTTTATATAGAAGCAGCCCGCCAGAGGGGCGAGCCGCTCGACCATGTGCTGCTCTACGGCCCTCCGGGTCTCGGCAAGACCACCCTCGCGGGCATTATCGCCAACGAAATGGGCGTCAACTTCCGAGTGACGAGCGGCCCTGCGATAGAGAAGCCGGGCGACCTCGCCGCATTGCTGACTAACCTCAACGACGGCGACGTGCTCTTCATTGACGAGATCCACCGCCTTTCGAGGACCGTTGAGGAGGTGCTTTACCCCGCGATGGAGGATAACGTGCTCGATATCATCATCGGCAAAGGACCCTCCGCACGCTCGATAAGGCTTGACCTGCACCGCTTCACGCTTGTCGGCGCTACGACGAGGGCAGGTCAGCTCAGCGCCCCGCTGCGCGACCGTTTCGGCGTTGTGCTCCGCCTTGAGCTTTACACCCCCGAGCAGCTTGCTCAGATAGTTACGAGGAGCGCCGATATACTCGGCATCGAGATAGACCCCGCGGGCGCTTTGGAGATAGCTTCGCGCTCGAGAGGCACCCCGAGGATCGCTAACAGGCTGCTCAAGAGGTCGAGGGACTTCGCTCAAATAGTCTGCGACGGCGAGATCACTAAGGAAGCGTCGTCCATTGCGCTCGACCGCATGGAGATAGACGAGCTGGGGCTTGACTCGATAGACAGGCTGATACTCAAAACTATGATAAGGAATTATAACGGCGGCCCCGTGGGGCTTGAGACGATAGCCGCAGCCATCGGCGAGGAGGCGGTGACCATTGAGGATGTATACGAGCCGTATCTTATGCAGATCGGTTTCCTCAGCCGCACCCCGAGGGGCAGGACGGTCACACCGGCCGCTTACGCCCACCTCGGCTTGACCATGCCGGGGCAGCAAAGGCTGGAGGTCTGATATGAGAGCATATAAAGATTGGAAGGATTACGAGCTTATCGACTGCTCGGACGGCGAGAGGCTTGAGCGCTGGGGAGATATCGTCCTTGTGCGCCCCGACCCGCAAGTGATATGGAAAACTCCGAAGGAGCATCCGCTTTGGGCAACTCCGCACGCCATCTATAACCGCTCAAGCTCGGGCGGCGGCAGCTGGAGCGTGTATTCAAAGATGCCGCCCGTGTGGCAGATAGGCTTTGAGGATCTGAAATTCAATATAAAGACCATGGGGTTCAAACATACGGGTCTGTTCCCCGAGCAGGCGGTCAATTGGAATATGACCGCCGATATCATCAGGGCAGCCCGCAGACCCGTCAAGGTGCTCAACCTCTTCGCCTACACCGGCGGAGCGACCGTTGCGGCGCTTAAAGCGGGCGCAAGTGTCACCCATGTGGACGCCTCCAAGGGCATGACCCTTTGGGCTAAAGAGAATGCCGCCGCGAGCGGGCTTGCCGACGCTCCCGTGCGCTGGCTGGTAGACGACTGCATCAAATTCGTGCAGCGTGAAATACGCAGAGGCAATAAATACGATATCATCATCATGGATCCGCCCTCATACGGCAGAGGCCCGGGCGGCGAGGTCTGGAAGCTCGAGAACGAGGTCTACGGCTTCGTGGAGCTGTGCACCGAGCTGCTTTACGAGGATTCGCTCATGGTGCTGATAAATTCATACACCACTGGTCTGTCACCGAGCGTGATGGAATATATCCTCGGCGAGACCGTGCAGCGCAAGCTCGGCGGCAAGGTGACGAGCGATGAGATAGGCATACCCGTCTCCTCAAAGCCCGGCAGAGTGCTGCCCTGCGGCGCAAGCGCAGTGTGGACAAAATGATTCTTGATGGGGAAAGAGCATTTAGTGCGTTAAACTCGGCAGAAAATTACCGTAACAAAAGGAAATCCGTATGAGCGAGAAACTTATTGAACTTAAAAACGTCACCTTTACCTATGACGGCGACGATGAGGAGGAGAAGCGTCAAAGTGCTCTCACCGACATCGACCTCACGATAAATAAAGGCGAATTCGTGGCGGTGCTCGGGCATAACGGCTCGGGCAAGAGCACCCTTGCGAAGCTGTGCAACGCCGTATATGAGCCGACCGAGGGCACCGTCACGGTCAAAGGCATAGTCTCCGGCAGCGAGGAGAACGACGATAAGATACGCCGCGTAGTCGGCATGGTCTTTCAGAACCCCGACAACCAGATAGTCGCAACGATAGTTGAGGACGACGTGGCGTTCGGCCCGGAGAATCTCGGCATCGAGCCGAAGGAGATAAGAAAAAGAGTTGACGACGCATTAAAGAGCGTCAATATGTATGAGCTGCGCCACAGGGAGCCGCATAAGCTCTCCGGCGGTCAGAAGCAGCGGGTCGCCATAGCGGGCGTGCTCGCCATGCAGACCGAGTGCATAGTGCTTGATGAGCCTACCGCCATGCTCGACCCGAAGGGCAGAGCCGAGGTTATGAGTACCGTCCACCGACTCAATAAGGAGCTCGGCATCACCGTCGTGCTCGTCACCCATTTCATGGAGGAGGCGGTCGGCGCAGACAGGATAGTAGTTATGGACAGCGGCAGGATCGTCATGGACGGCACGCCCGCCGAGGTGTTCTCTCAGACGGACAAGGTGCGTGAATGCGGGCTTGATATCCCGCAGCCGACGGAGCTTTGCCGTCTGTTAGGCTTAGGCAATGCGGTGCTCAGTGTGGACGAATGCGTTGAGCGCATAGCCGCAATGCTCGGAGGTAAGGTATGACCCACGCAATTGAAACAATAGGGCTGACTCATTATTATTCAAAGGGCACCGTTCAGCAGGTCGCCGCGATCAATGACGTCAACCTAACTATAGAGAAGGGCGAGCTTGTGGGCGTTATCGGCCACACAGGCTCGGGCAAAAGCACCTTGATATCCCATTTCAACGGCCTTTTGAAGCCCGACGCGGGCAAGGTACTCGTTGACGGCACGGATATCTGGAAAGATAAGGAGACTCTGCGAAACACCCGCTTCAAGGTCGGCCTTTGCTTCCAATACCCGGAGTATCAGCTATTTGAGGAGACAGTTTTCAAGGATATAGCCTTCGGCCCTAAAAATATGAAGCTCAGCGAGGCCGAGGTCAAGGAGAGAGTGCTTAGAGCCGCCGAATTCGTCGGCGTGAAGACCGAGCATCTTGACAAATCCCCGTTTGACCTCTCAGGCGGCGAAAAAAGGCGTGTAGCTATAGCGGGCGTTATGTCCATGGAGCCTGAGGTGCTGATATTTGACGAGCCTGCGGCGGGTCTTGACCCTCAGGGCAGGCGTGAGCTTATAAAGCTCATCAAGGATTACCGTGAGCAGACCGGCAGCGCCGTCGTGGTAGTCTCCCACAGCATGGAGGATATAGCGAGCCTTGCCGACAAGGTGATCGTTATGAATAATTCAAGGATAGAGATGCAGGGCACCGTTGACGAGGTGTATTCACGGGGCGAGGAGCTGCGCCGCATAGGGCTGAATATCCCCGAGATAACCGAGATATTCCTGCGCCTGCGCGCGAGGGGCTTTGACGTGCCCGCAAATGTCTATACTGTTGAGCAGGGAGCGGCGATACTCAAGGCTCTCGCTTCGGGGAGGCGCGGCAAATGATTAAAGATATGACCATAGGCCAGTATTACCCCGGCGATTCCGTGCTCCACAGGCTCGACCCGAGGATGAAGCTCGTGCTGACCTTTGCGATGATAGTTGTTATCTTCCTTTGCAAGAGCTTCCTTTCGCTTGCGCTGATAGCGCTCTTCACTATTGCGGCGGCGATAGCCTCAAAGGTGCCCGCCAAGATGATATTAAAGAGTCTCAAGCCCATTGTAATAATCCTGATATTCACAGCGGCGCTCAATATACTCTATACCCAGGGCGGCAGGACTTATTTTGAGTGGTGGAAGATATCCGTCACCGAGAAAGGCGTCAATACCGCCATATTCACCATGGTCAGGATAATCGTGCTCGTGGTCATCAGCTCGTTGCTGACCTATACCACGACCCCCACCATGCTGACCGATGCCCTTGAGCGGGTGCTCTCGCCCCTCAAGATATTCAAGATAAAGGTGCATACCCTCGCCATGATGATGACCCTTGCTCTGCGCTTTATCCCGACCCTCATCGAGGAGATAGACAGGATAATGAACGCCCAAAAGGCAAGGGGCGCCGACCTTGAGACGGGCGGCGTATTCCAGCGGGCGAAGGCGCTCGTGCCCATATTTGTGCCCCTGATGGTCTCGTCATTCCGCCGCGCCTATGAATTGGCGTTTGCAATGACCTGCCGCTGCTACACCGGCGGCGAGGGCAGGACGAGGATGAAGCAGATGAAGCTCGGCCTCCGTGACATTGCGGCAGCGGTCATATGCGTTGCCGTGACGGCGGGCATCATAGTGCTCAATCACTTCTTTGACGCAGTTATTTGAGGAATTTATATGAGAAATCTTCTTTTGACCCTGTCGTTTGACGGGTCGGCATACCACGGCTGGCAGGTGCAGGAGAATGCCTGCACCGTTCAGCAGACGCTTCAGGACGCCTTTGAACGCATCTGCTCGACGAGGGATAACGTCGTCGGCTGCTCGAGGACGGATTCTGGGGTCCATGCGAATATGTATTGCTGCAATATCAGGACGGAGAATCCGATAGACTGCGGCAAGCTCGTCACGGCTATGAACGCCGTTTTGCCGCGGGATATCGCCGTCACGGGCTGCCGTGAGGTGCCGTTTGAATTCCACGCGAGGTATGATTGCAGGTCAAAAGAGTATATCTATAAAATATGGAACTCCCCGAACAAAAACCCGTTCTTATATAATTATTCATTACATTATAAATACCCGCTTGACGCCGAGATGCTCGGCGCTCAGGCGAGGGACTATATCGGCAGCCACGATTTCTCGTCATTCTGCGCCGCCGGCAGCAGCGTGAGCACCACCGTAAGGTGCGTTAAGAATGCGAGAGTCGAGCGAAGCGGCGACATGGTCGTTTTCACCGTGGAGGCGGACGGCTTCCTCTATAACATGGTGCGTATAATGGTCGGCACGCTTATTGATATCTCGAGCGGCAAGCTCGAGCGCGGCTCGATAGGCGATATCATCGCCGCAAAGGACCGCGGCAGGGCGGGCTTCACCGCACCGCCGCACGGCCTGTATCTGAACAGAGTAGAATATTGACCGAATGGGGGCGATACGGCTTGGCAGATAAAAAAATAATCAAATTCAGCAGGAAGAGAAATAAAAAACTCGCCAAAAAGATATATCGCATAGTGCGAATACCGCTTGCCGTGCTTGCGGTCGTCTTTGCCGTGTTCCTCAGCGCAAGGATGCTCGGCGAGGTGGCGGTGTCCAACATCAGCGACGCTTTCAGGCAGATACCCTACATATTCTCCCACGGCTCGGGCTACCCGTGCAGCGTGGACGCTGCGGGCAATATCAGAGCGGAGCTTATCGGGGATTCCCCCGCCGTGCTCGGCTCCGGCTCGCTCACCGTATATTCTTCATCGGCAAGGAAAATGAATGAAACGCAGCTCAGCTCCGCCGACTCCAAAATCGTATCAAAGAACGGCAGAGCGCTGCTTTACAGTAATACATCGAATACATTAAATCTCAGCGGTAAGACAGAGAGCCTCGGCAGCCTGACGGTCGATTCGCCCGTCACCGTCGCCGCTCTCGCCTCAAACGGCAGCGTCGCCGCCGCCTTCTCCTCGGAGCAGGCGCAGAGCGTGCTTGCCGTCTACAACAAGCGGAGTAAGGAGATATTCCGCTGGAATTGCTCAAAAGAATACATCTCGGCCGTTGACCTCTCTCGCAGCGGAAGGACGGTCGCCGTCTCCGCAGTGGGGGCGGAAAATGCTCAGATATATTCACGCTTTTTGATTTTTGACGTCAAAAAGTCCGAGCCGAGGGTCGATATCAAGGTCGACGGAGCGATGATACTTCGCCTCGTCTGCGGCTCCTCCGGCAAGGTCATCGCCGTTTGCGACAATCGCACGCTCGTCTATGACAAGAGCGGCGGGCAGCTCCTTGAGCTTGCCTATGGCGACGGCAATCTTGTATCCGCCGTCAGCGACGACAAGGGCAACACCCTTATTTGCTATAAAGACAGCGGCGGCTCAAAGATCAATGCGGCGAGGATATCGGCTGCGGGTAAATTGACCTGCACCGTTACCGCCGAGGCTCAGCCGGACTGCGTCGCCGTCAGGGCGGGCAGATTCGTGCTCGTGAGCGGCAAAACGGCGGTCGAATACGGCTCGGCCGGTCAGGAAAGGAGGAGATTCGAGACAGCGGAGAATGCTTCGCTTGTCATGCTTGCGTCAAGCTGCGTTTATACGCTTGAGAATTCGCAGCTGTGCAAATATTGACACGGGCGAAATTTTGTTTTATCATAGGGTCAGCCGACTGGCGTGACCCGGGAGGACATATGGATTATTTAGCTTTGGTTTTTGATGCGGTGCTCGTGCTGGTCTTTGTCTCCGCCGTGCTTGAGGGCAGGCGCAGGGGCTTCGCTGTGACGGCGCTCTCGTTCATCGCATCCGTAATAAGCATAATAGCGGCAAAGGAATATTCGGAGCCGCTTGCACAGTGGGCAAACAACTCTTTTGTCCACGAAAGCATAGTCAACAAGCTCACCGATATAATCAGCTCAAATCTCGGCAGCGGCACGGAGACCGTCATAGGCGCTCTGCCGTCCTACATAGTCAACGCCGCACGGGAGATGGGCGTTTCGGTCGAAAGCCTCATCGGTCAGCTCGCTTCGGACGCGTCCGTTGCAAAGGTCGCCGAGGAGATAACCGCTGCGGCGGAGAAATCGGTGATACTGCCGCTGCTGAATGTGGTCGCGTTCCTCGTTATCTTTGCCGTCGGCAAGGCACTGCTCGGCATAGGCGCGAGAGTCATAGGCCTTGCGGCAAAGCTGCCCGTTATCAGGCATATCGACAAAGCGATAGGCGCGGTCGGCGGCGCTCTTAAGGGCTTGATAGCCGTCGTCATAGTCAGTGTGGTGCTCTACACCGTCGCGGGCGTTGCGGGCGACACCGAATTCGGCAAAGCGGTCAACGACACATTTATGTTGCAGCGCATTGCTCAGACAGTTTTATTAATACTTTTTAAATGATAATCAGGAGGTCATTTTATGAAAAAGATACTTAAAGAATACTTCACCGGCTGCCTCACGGTGCCGAATTTGCTCTCATTTCTCCGCATAGTCATGGTGCCGATATTCGCCGTGCTCTTTCATCAGGGCAGATACGGTTGGGCGGTTTTTGTGCTCGCTCTCTCGGGTCTCAGCGACTTCTTTGACGGCAAGATAGCCCGCCGCTTCAATCAGATAAGCAACCTCGGCAAGATGCTTGACCCCGTTGCCGACAAGCTCACTCAGATAACGATAGCCATTATGTTTTACCTGACCTTCAGAGGCAGCTCGGATGCGACCGTCAAGGCGTTCAGCTGGGTGTTCCTTGTATTCCTCATCAAGGAGGCGGTCATGGTAGTCGGCGGAGCGGCGATGATAGCCCTCGGCCTCAAGCCCGGCGCGGCGGAGATGCCCGGCAAGGTTGCCACCTTTGTGTTCTATCTCGTTATGATAACGATAATCGCATTCGGCCCCGATATCGGCATACTCGGCAGCGTATTTACCCTCCCCTCGGCGGTAATGATAGCATTGGTGTGCGTGAGCGTGGTGCTCACGATAGTCGCCTTTGCGAGCTATATGCCCGCCGTTTATCGCCAGCTTAAAGAGAAAAAAGCAAATAAATAATTAAAAAAGGATAAAAATATGAAACAGGTCTTATGCGCCAGATGTAAAAAGCGCCCCGCAATGTTTTTCGTCACCAAAGTGGAGGGCGATAAAACCACGCAGGAGGGTCTTTGTATCAAATGCGCGCTTGAAATGAATATCGGCCCCGTCAAGCAGATAATGCAGAGCATGGGGATATCCGAGGATGAGCTGGACGATGTCAGCGAGCAGTTCGAGGCAATGTTCGGAGAGGACGGCGGCTTTGAGCCGGGCGGAGCGGGCACTATGCCGTTCCTCCAGAATTTCGCCGCAATGAACGGCGACAACTCCGCCCCCCAGACTTCGGAGGAGGAAGCCGCACCCGAAAAGAAGAAAAGGTGGGGCAAAAAGAATAAGGGCGAGGGCGAGCGTAAGCGCAAGTTCCTCGACCAATACTGTACCGACCTCACTGCCAAGGCGAGAGCGGGCAGGATAGACAGGATAATCGGCAGGGATAACGAGATCTATCGTGCGATACAGATCCTTTGCAGGCGCACAAAAAACAACCCGTGCCTTATCGGTGAGCCGGGCGTCGGCAAGACTGCCATTGCCGAGGGGCTTGCCCTGCGTATAGCCGCGGGCGATGTGCCGGCGAAGCTGAAGGATAAGGAGATACACCTGCTTGACCTCACCGCTCTTGTGGCGGGCACTCAGTTCAGAGGTCAGTTCGAGAGCAGGATCAAAGGCCTTATCGACGAGGTCAAGAGCGAGGGCAATATCATCCTCTTCATCGACGAGGTGCATTCCCTTGTCGGCACGGGTGACGCTGAGGGCTCGATGAACGCCGCAAATATCCTCAAGCCCTCACTTTCAAGAGGCGAGATACAGATAATCGGCGCCACGACCTTCACCGAGTACAGGAAGTATATCGAGAAGGATGCCGCGCTGGAGCGCAGGCTCCAGCCCATCAGGGTCGAGGAGCCGTCGATAGCTCAGACGGTCGAAATGCTCAAGGGCGTCAAGGATTATTATGAGGATTTCCACCGCGTAACCGTCAGCGACTCGTTGATAGAGCGCGCCGTTGTGCTCTCGGAGAGATATATCAACGACAGGTTCCTGCCCGATAAGGCGATAGACCTGCTCGACGAGGCGTGCACCTGCGCCAATCTGAGAAATAAGAATATAAGCAACTATGAGACTGCCCTTGACGAGCTTTCACAGCTTGAGGAGCATGAGTCGGAGCTTATGGAGGTCGACTCCCCGAGCGAATCCGATTACGAGGAGATAGCCAAGGTAAAGGCGGAGATACTCAAGAAGCAGCAGGACGTTAAGGAGCTTGAGGCCCTTGCCGCCGACAACCGCGTCACCGAGGACGACCTCGGCAGAGTTATCCAGCTCTGGACGGGCATACCCGCGAGCAAGGTCATCGAGAGCGACCTTCGCCGCCTTGCAAGCCTTGAGGATAACCTTAAAGCGAAGCTCATCGGTCAGGACGAAGCCATAGAGCTTGTCTGCGCCGCAATACGCAGGGGCAGGGTGCAGATAAATCCCCGTCGCCGCCCCGCTTCATTCATATTCGTCGGCCCCACGGGCGTCGGCAAGACCGAGCTTGTAAAGCTGCTTGCAAACGAGCTGTTTGAGACCCCGGAGACCTTGATACGCCTTGATATGAGCGAATTCATGGAGAAACACTCCGTCTCAAGGATCATCGGCTCGCCCCCGGGCTATGTCGGCTACGACGAGGCGGGTCAGCTCACCGAGAAGGTGCGCCGCAAGCCCTATTCCGTCGTTCTCTTTGACGAGATAGAGAAGGCTCACCCCGATGTGATGAATATCCTGCTCCAGATCCTCGACGAGGGCAAGATAACCGACGCTCAGGGCAGAAATGTCAGCTTTGAGAACACCGTTATTATTATGACCTCGAATGCCGGCAGCAACCGCGGCGCAGGGGCGCTCGGCTTCGCCAAGAGCAAGAACGAGGCTTCAAAAGAGAAGGCGCTCAAGGCGCTCTCCGAATTCCTCAGGCCCGAATTCATCGGCAGAGTGGACGAGGTCGTCGTGTTCAACGACCTGACGCAGCATGATTACGAGCGCATCGCCGCCCTCATGCTCGGCGAGCTTGTTTCGCCGCTTGCCGACAAGGGTATCGCCCTTGCATGGGACGATAAGGCGACCGAGGCCATCGCCCGCTTGTCCGTTGACGGCACGAGGGGCGCAAGAGACCTCAGAAACGTCATTCGCCGCAACGTGGAGGACGTCATAACCACAAGGATAGTGAACGGTGCGGATAAGCCGTTCAAGGCGGTCAATATCACCGCCGACGGCGACAAGGTCATCTGTAATTTTGAATAATTGAAAAGTTCCCACGGCGGAGTGAGCGGCTTTGGTCGTTCACTCCGCTTTTTGCTGCATAAATCCGTCGCCGCAGGAAAGAATAGTCATGTGAATAAACGGAGAAAGGGGAAATTCAATGGATATCACGGGCGGAGAATATGAAAAAATGACCAAAAAGGCGTCGCCGCCGAGCAAAAAGGTCAGGAACGGCTGCTTCGCATTTCTTATAGGCGGGCTTATCTGCGCCATCGGCGAGGGGCTGTCCATGCTCTATGAGAAGCTCGGGCTGGGCGCTGACGATGTGAAGCTCCTTGTGCCGGTGACGCTCATCGTTGCCGCCGCCGTGCTGACCACCATAGGCGTTTTTGATAAGATCGCCTCCTATGCAGGCGCGGGTACGATAGTGCCCATCACGGGATTTGCCAATTCGATAGTGTCGCCCGCAATGGAGTTCAGGAGCGAGGGCAGGATACTCGGCACGGGCGCCCAGATGTTTCGCATTGCAGGCCCTGTGCTTGTCTACGGCTCTGCGGCTGCGGCTATATACGGATTGATCTATTGTATTCTAAAGAGGTGAGTTTATGCCTGTAAAGCAGGGTAAATATACGCTGTCGCTGCCCTCAGCGCCGTCGGTCGCGGGCTATGCGGCGGTGGTCGGTAAAAAGGAGGGCGAGGGCCCGCTCGGGGCGGGCTTCGACTATGTCTATGACGATGCCGCGGCGGGTCAGAAATCATGGGAAAAGGCGGAGAGCACAATGCACGGCGACGCCGTCAACAGGGCGCTGACCAAGGCGGGCGTCACCGCCGACGAGGTGGATGTTGCCTTTGCGGGCGACCTGCTCGACCAATGCATCGGCTCATCCTTTGCGCTCAGGGACAGCGGAATGCCGTTCGTCGGGCTTTACGGCGCTTGCTCCACAATGGCGCTTTCGCTTGCGGCGGCTGCGGTCTGCGTGGACGCGAGGATAGCGGATATCGCCGTTGCCTCCACCTCGTCGCATTTCTGCTCCGCCGAGAAGCAGTTCAGAATGCCGCTTGAATACGGCGGTCAGCGCACCCCGACGGCGCAGTGGACAGCCACTGCCGCGGGAGCCGCCGTCATTTCGAGAGCCGATTCCAAGGCGAAAATAGACAAGGTGATAATCGGCAGGATATGCGATTACGGGGTCAAGGACGCCAACAATATGGGTGCCGCAATGGCTCCCGCCGCCGCCGCGACGATAGCAGACTTCCTGAACGACACGGCGACGAAGCCCGAGGATTATGACATGATACTCACGGGCGACCTCGGAGCGATAGGCTCGGAGCTGCTCTGCGAATTGATGATAAAGCAGTCAAATATTGATATCGGCGCCGTTCATGCGGACTGCGGGCTGATGATATATGACCCGCGCAGGCAAAAGGATACCGAGGCGGGCGCTTCGGGCTGCGGCTGCAGCGCCTCGGTGGTCTGCAGCGAGATTTTGAATAAGATTTCGGGCGGAGAGCTTAAACGAGTGCTCTTTGTGGGCACGGGGGCGCTCATGTCAAGCGTTTCGTCGCTTCAGAGCGAGTCGATACCGTCCATAGCGCACGGAGTTTTGCTCCGCGGCGAATAAGGGGGACTTCTCATGGATGAGATATACAGAATTATAAAGACCGTCAGGCTGACCGTCTCGGCGTGCAAAATGCTTGATATTCTCAAGAAGCTGTCGGCACTTGCCGCAGGGGCGCTCTGCCTGATATTTGCTGTGCGGCTGTGGGGCAGGAGATGAAAGGTATGGCGAAAAGGTGCAGGCTTGCCGCCGAAATGAGGGACGCCGCCGTGACCTTCAGGCGCAGCGCCGAGGGCAAGCGCGAGCATTCCTCCGAGTGGCTGGCGGATAATTTCTATATTCTTGAGCGCACGGCGAAGCAGTCGGCTGCCGACTGCCGCAGCGCTCTCAAAACAAAGATCGGCTCGGAGCTCCTTCCGAGCCTTTTTTCAACCTGCCGCGAAATATGCGGCGGCGGGGTCTTGCCCGATGAGGACGAGATGATCAAGGCGTTCCCGCGCGGTTTGGGCGGCTTTGAGGCGGAGCTGCTGCCGATCGCGCTGACGGCGGCGCTGATATCCTATGCCTGCGAGGGCGTGACGGGCGATAATCAAAAGCTGCTTGGCAATTCAGTGACGTCGCTGAGGAGGCTCGGTGAGATGGACTTTGAAAAGATATCCGCAACTTTACTGCGTTCCGAGCCTGCGTTAGCGGCAGATCCGTCGGGAATATACCCTGTGTCGGACGAGCGCTCAAAGGCATTCTATCGCAGGGTGGTCGCTTCGGCGGCAAGGAGAAGCGGCAAGAGCGAGGAGCAGGCCGCAGAGGAGCTTATCGGCAGGCTGAATTCGCCCAAAAGCCACCCGAAACGCCTTGCTTCAAGGGGCAGGCTTTTCCTTATAATGGAGGCGGTCATGCCTCTTGCAGCCGCATTTGCGGCGGGTATGCTGATGCGTAATATAACGCTCGGACTGCTGCTGTGGCTGCCGCTTTGGGAGATAATGCGCCGCAGCATTGAAAAAATATCGTTGAAGGGCGTAGCACCCGGCAGACTGCTCAGGCTGAAGCCCGATGACCCGAGAGTGCTCGACACTCATGCATTGATAACCGTTTCCACCCTTTTGCCGCCGCCCGAGAAGATAGGCGAGCTTGAAAAGCACCTTGAGCAGCTCTATCTCGTCAACTGCGTCGGCAACATCAAGATCTGCTGTCTTGCCGATCATCACGGCGCACCGAGACCGAGCATGCCCGAGGATAAGGCGGCGCTGAATGCGGCGGTAAAGGCGTTTGACAGGCTGAATTCCAAATACGGCGGCGGCTTCATTCTCGCCGTCAGACGGCGCACCTACTCCAAAACTCAGAATGAATTCACGGGTAAGGAGCGTAAAAGAGGGGCAATAACCGACCTTGTTGCGGCTATAAAGGGCGACGGTAAGGCGTTCGCCTGTCTGCACGGCGACAGGGCTTCTTTGCACAAGGTAAAGTATTTAATTGCCCTTGACAGCGACACCGGCCTTGCCTTTGACGGCGCAAGGTTACTCGTTGCGGCGGCGGAGCACCCCGCAAACCGCCCCATCATTGACGGCGGCAGAGTGGTAAAGGGCTACGGCATAATAGCCCCTGCTGCGGAGAACAGGCTCGACGGCGGCAGCAGCGCCTTTGCCCGCGTTATGACGGGTCAGAGCGGTTTTTCGTCATATGACCTCGCAAGAAGCGAGAGATATCAGGACCTTTTCGGCGAGGGGATATTTTGCGGCAAGGGTCTGATATCCGTCGACGCCTATCACGCTGTAATTCCGGGTGAATTTCCCGAGGAGACAGTGTTGAGCCATGATATACTGGAGGGCTGCCTGCTACGAACGGCGTTCATGCCGGAGGTGCAGATAACCGATGCCTTCCCGCAGAGCGTCGGCTCATATTTCGCGCGGGAGCACCGCTGGATAAGAGGAGATTGGCAAAATCTCGGCTTCATCTTTGGTCGGAATTCTCTTTCGGCGCTGTCGAGATATAAGCTGTTTGATAATCTGCGCCGCAGCGTTACCCCTGTCGTCTGCCTTGCACTGATCCTCGCAAGCGTTGTGATTCAGGGCGATGCGGGCGTGACGGTGGCGGTGATATCGCTGCTTGCCCTTGCGGCGGGGGATATATGCGCTGGCTTGAGTGCGCTGATAAGCGGCGGCCTCCCGTCGGTGTCACGCCTGTTTTTCTCGCGCTCGCTTCCCGAAGCGCTCGGCGGGCTGTCAAGGGCTTTTATTGACCTTGCTCTCAGCGCAAAGCGGGCATATACCGCCCTGAATGCGATAGTCAAGGCCGTCTGGCGGCGCTTCGTCAGCGGCAAAAATATGCTTGAATGGGTCACGGCGTCGAATTCCGAGCGGGCGGGGAGCACGGTGGGGCTGCTGATATCCTGTATCCCGTCGGCGGCAGCGGCGGCGGTGATGCTCATCGCGGGGCTGCCGATACACCGTCTTTACGGGCTTATACTGCTTGCGGATATCCCGCTGACCCTCTTTGCAGGAAGGAGGCCGAGCCGCAGCGAAAAGCGGCTCTCGCCCGAGCAGCGCGAGCGGCTTTTGGATCACTGTGCGGCTATGTGGGGCTTCTTTGACGAGCAGTGCGGGCGTGAGAATAACTTCCTGCCGCCCGATAACATTCAATTTGCCCCCGTGAGGGCGACGGCGCACCGCACCTCACCGACGAATATAGGTCTTATGCTGCTGTCGTTCCTCGCCGCAAGGGATCTCGGCTTCATCACCTCGGCGGAGCTGCATATGCGGCTGAATCTCAGCCTCGGCACAGTCGAGAAGCTCGAAAAATATCACGGCAATCTGCTGAACTGGTATAATACCGAGACCTTGGAGCCGCTCGAGCCTCGCTTCGTCTCATTTGTCGACAGCGGCAACTTCCTCTGCTGCCTTGTGGCTCTCAGGCAGGGGCTGCGTGAATATGCGGGCGAATGCGCGAGCCTCGGCGAGCTGATATCCCGCATAGAGCGGCTTGAGGATGCGACCGAGCTGCAAATATTCCGCAACGAGCGCAAGAAGCTCTTCGCCGTCGGCGTTGACCCCGCAACGGCCGAGAGGAGCGGCAGCTGCTACGATTTCTTTATGACTGAGGCTCGCACGGCGGTCTATTATGCCGTCGCTCGGCGCATAGTGCCGCCCGAATATTGGGGCAGCATGAGCCGCCTGCTTGTGTCGAGCGGACGATATGCGGGCGCGGTCTCCTGGACGGGCACGATGTTTGAGTATTTTATGCCCGATATCTTTTTGCCCTCGCCGCCCGGCAGCCTCAGCTACGAATCGCTGCATTTCTGTCTTTATTGTCAGCGAAAAAGAGCGGGCAGGCGGCCGTTCGGCGTCTCGGAGAGCGGGTTTTACGCCTTTGACGGCGACTTGAATTATCAATATAAGGCTCACGGCGTTCAGCGGCTTGGGTTGAGGCGCGGGCTTGACAACGAGTATGTCGTGTCGCCGTATTCGTCGTTCCTCGTTCTATCCGCAGCGCCGAAAGCCGCCATGGCAAACCTCAAAAGGCTTGAGAATATGGGCCTCGGCGGCAAATACGGCCTTTGCGAGGCGGCAGATCTCACTGAGTCGAGGTGCGGCGGCGCAAAATTCGCCGTGGTCAGGTCGTATATGGCGCACCATGTGGGGATGAGCCTGATTGCGGCGGATAATCTGCTCACGGGGCAAAAAATGCAGCGGCGTTTTATGTCCGACGGCTTTATGAGCGGCGCTTCGGGGCTGCTCGAGGAGAAGATACCCGCCGATGTCAGGGCATTCAAGGATATCCGCAGCGCCGAGGTGTCGAAACCAAGGGAGCGTGTAAGGGATAGAAGCGTTATTTCGCCTTGCCCCGACCCGACCCGCCCGAGGACGGCGCTATATACCAACGGCAGGCTGACCTGCTGTATCAGCGATATCGGCACGAGCCTCGGCACATTTGACGGATACGACGTTAACGCAGCCGACGGCGACCCGATTGGGCGGCCGCAGGGCGTTTTTGCCGTGTTTACAGGCGACGACGGGCGAAGAATGCCTTTTATAAGGGCGATCGACACCGACGGAGCGGCAAAATTTTCGTGCGAATTTGTCGGTGACAGGGCAATCCATACCGCAGCCGTCAAGGGTATGAGGCTGACGATGCAAAGCGGAGTGATGAGCGGACGTAACTGCGAGGTGCGGCGCTTTACCGTTGAGAATCAAAGCAGGCGCGAGCAGCTCAGCGGCAGGCTTACTGTGTATTTTGAGCCTTGTCTTGACAAAAAAGAGCGCTTTGCGGCGCATCCGATGTATTCAAAGCTGTTTTTGGTCGACGAATTTGACCGAGAGAACGGTTGCGCGGTGTTCGGCAGGCGTGACGGCTCTGCCTGTGCCGCTGCGGCGGGGTTTATCGAGGACGGCTTTGCCTTTGAAGGAGCACGCGAAAGGGTGCTGTCCACACCAAGAGGAGTATTTTCACTCGGCGAAAGGGACGGATTTGCATTCGGAAGGGGCAATCCAGACGCTTGCTGCGCTTTTGAGCGGCATATTGAGCTTGCGGCGGGCGGCAAAGGGGAGTTTACGCTCCTGATAGCCGTAGATGAAACAGCCGAGCAGGCGGTCGGTACTTTTGCTGCGGCAAAATCAATGAGCGGGAGCAAGAGGTTATCCAAATCACCGCTTCTCGGTGACAGAGCCGCTGAGGCTGTGCTCGGAGAAATGCTGCCCGCGGTGCTCTATCCGCGCCTGTTTCGCAAGGGGACGGTTATCGGCGACGTTGCGGAGTTCACTCGTGAGGATATATGGAGCTTCGGTATATCCGGCGACTTGCCAATCCTACTCATGAATTTTGCCGATGACGCAGACCAAGCGGCACTGCGGCCGTATATAGTTGCCAACCGATTACTCAGAAGCTGTGGTCTGCGCTCCGATCTGGTGATTGCATATAGCGGCACGGGTGAGTACGGCGCTTCACCCGCCGCAAAGCTGAGAAGCCTCGCCGCCGAGGAGGGCTGCGAGCTGATGATCGGCATAAAAGGCGGTATTCATCTCGTTGATATTGCCCGTCACAGCTACCGACAGAGGCTCGCCCTCGAGCATATGAGCATTTGCGTTCCGCACGGTGCCGAAAACACCGAAAAAGAGCCGCAAAAGCCGTTTAAACCTCTGCCATTGCATCGCATTACCGATAAAAAGAATTCAGAAAGATCAATTAGAGATGTAAAGCGATATAGCTTTACAGATAGTGAAATAACCATAGAAAAAGGACCTGCAACCGTTGATATACCTTGGAATATTGTCTTAGCAAACAAAAGCTGCGGAACAATGCCGTCTGACAAGTCTTTAGGCTTTACATGGGCGCTGAATTCAAGAGAGAACAAATTGACCCCTTGGTACAATGATACCCTCTCCGACAACTGCGGCGAAATGCTGATAATGAAATATGAAGGCATTTTATACGACATTGCAGCCATCGGCACGGTGACATTTACTCCCAATAAAGCGGTTTGGCGGGTCACTGTCGGCGGCGTAGATATTGAAGCCGTCGTTGAGACAGCTGACAGAGGCTGCGTGAAGCGCTGTTCGGTCGAGGCTGTCAATCGCTCAGGTTCGATTCGCAGTTTTGACCTGTTTTATTATGTTTTACCCGTTCTCGGGATCAGCCCGAATTCACCGAGCGTGTTTTTTGCGCGACGAACCGATCACGGTGCGCTGCTTCGCAATGCGCTTGCCGAATTCCCGGGCTCAATGTATCTTCAATGTTCCGCCGTGCCCGAATATGTCACCTTCTCACGCCGAGATTTCTTTGAGGGTAAGCTCAATTCAAACGAAAATGTGCCCGCAGACTGCTGCGCTGCCGTCGGCAAAAGGCTTTCGCTTGCCGCAGGCGGCAGAATAAGGCTTGATTTTACGCTTTCATGGGGTGCAAATGCCGATTCGGCGCTGAAATTGCCCGAGATCGCCTGTTTCACAAACGGATACAGACCTCCGAGGCTGCACAGCGGCTATAAAAAATTTGATTTATTTGCAAATTCGTTCCTTTATTCGCAGATCAAGGTCTGCCGATTTTTGGGGCGTACGGGCTTTTATCAATGCTCCGGCGCTTACGGTTTTCGCGATCAGCTTCAGGATTGCCTCGCGCTCCTCAAAACCGAGCCGCATCTTGCCCGCACTCACTTGCTGCGCTGCGCCGCCGTGCAATTCGAGCAGGGCGACGTACTGCATTGGTGGCACGTTATTGTAAACGGTGGGCAAAAGATCCGCGGTGTCCGCACCAGATGCAGCGACGACATGCTTTGGCTGCCGTATGCCTGCGCTGAGTATGCCGCAGAGACGGGTGATTATGACATCTTTGATGAAAAAGTGCCGTTTATAAGCGGTGCGGCGCTGCCCGACGGCGTAAGCGAGCTTTATATGACACCCTCTCGCACCGCATATAAAGGTACAATGCTTGAGCACTGTATTAAGGCGGTCGATCGTTCGCTGAATTTCGGTGTTCACGGGCTGCCGCTGATAGGCTCATGCGATTGGAACGATGGATTCAGTCGACTCGGCAGCAATAACGATTGCGAAAGCGTTTGGCTCGCCATGTTTCAGGTAGGAGTTTTGCGCCGAATCGCCGATATCTGCACCAAATTCGATATGAAGGACAGAAAGAACAGGTATATTACAGCTTCCGAGGAGCTTGAAAGGAAAATACAGACCGTTGCATGGAGAGGCGACCGCTACGCGAGAGCGATTTTTGCAGACGGCAGTTCACTTGGCGAGGAAAAGGATTTTATAGATATTCTGCCGCAGGCATTTGCTGTGCTTTTAGATATTGGTGACAGCGAAAAAGCCAAAATCGCAGTAAATACCGCCTATGAAAGGCTTTTTTGCCCTGAAAGAGGCGTCACAAGGCTACTTGCGCCCGCCTTCGACGAATCGGAAGCGCAAAAGGTCGGCTATATTGCCGAGTACCCCGAGGGTATAAGAGAGAATTCGGGTCAATACACTCATGCTGCGGTGTGGCTGGCAAGGGCGCTTTTGAAAATCGGTGAAAGAGAAAAAGGGATGAAGGTGCTTGACGGAATTGTGCCTATCGGAAGATATGATAATCCCGAAACAGCAGCAGCTTACAGAGCTGAACCCTACCTGCTTGCAGGCGATATTTCCTGCGGCAACGGTATCAACGGAAGAGCGGGGTGGACAAATTACACCGGCTCTGCGGCTTGGCTGTATCGCACGTTCGCCGACATCGGCCGCAGCGAAGAATAAGATGCGCAGAATACTGTAAAAGGCTTAGACTTTACAAACCGCTCATGCAGGTCATTTATTGACCGGCATGGGCGGTTTTTCTTTGATTTTGCAAGAATTTCGGCAGCTCTAAGGTCGTGAGAATAAACTACAGATAATGAAATACGTAAGGCTTATAAGCTTTACATGTGGACTCTTAATTCTTGCTATGAATAATAATCCGAATTTTATGGGAGTTTATATATACATTTTAAATATGTACCCTTTCGGCGACAGGCAAACCGTCGGCGAACACATAACGTTTTTACCTCCGTATGTAAAGCAAAAGAGCTTTATTGGAAAACTTTTGATTTTAGTTCAACGAAGGAAAAATAAGCGTTGTAAATATAAACAAAAAATCGCGAATTTGCTTGTTGATTTCTAACAAAATGTTAATGAGATTTTGAAAATCGTTGACATTGACCCGCAAATTAGGTATAGTTAATATGACCATATGGTGTGTCCGTGGGCGTAGTGTCGCCATTTTAAATGACATTGTGCACCTCGGCCATGCCGTTACGATAATATCCCGTGCGGCGTCCGCTGTTTTACGGCGATGGTGTAAGCCGAGCGGCGGCCTAAATCAGGAAAGGCGCATGGGGCTGTTATCTCGTTTTAAGGCTTCAATGTGAAAATCTTTATGGAGGTGCACAGATTTGAAAAAGTCAACCCGAATCCTCGCGGTCCTTATGGCTTTTGCGATGCTTATCGGCTCATTCTCGGTCGTCGGCAGCGCTTATCAGGCTTATAAGGGCGAAGCAATCAAGGACTCATACAACGACATTGATACTCCTACTTTTACTACGGAGCAGTATGCGTCTATGGGCCTTGATGAGCTTGACCGTATGCTTGCGGAGGAGAACCTGTTTCTTAATGTATATGTCGGTTCTCTTGATCTCCGCAGCGTGGACAGCACACTCACCAGTGCCGTTTCTCTGGTCGAAAGCCTTCCCTCAACGCTTCTTTCCTTGCTTAAGGATGCCAAGGAGCTTCAGCCCCCCATCCTTAAACTGAAAGGCTATACCAGAGGCACCAAGACCGATCTCGAAATCGTTTATGCGCTGCTTAACCTTCTCGGCGATCTTTCACCTATCGTTCAGAAGTATGCAGCCCAGACGCTTGACCTCGGTATTGCCAACGGCTTCGTCAAGGACTATATGTTCAATGTCCGTGAGCTTCTTATCGGTTTGCTCTACGGTCTCACTCCGGAAGGCAAGACCGCTAAGTTCAATGCCCTCAAGGACGAGCTCCCCGCTAAGTATAAGACCGATAACGCAACGCTCACCCTTCTTCAGGATCTTCTCAACTACTACGTTCTCGGTACTTGGGAGAAGCTTGATGACAAGTTCGGTGACATAGCGAATTCAAAGGACAAGTATTCATATGTTCTTTACAAGGAATATGCTTTCTCCGAGAAGTATGGCGAGACTGCTCCCGACACTGCAAAATATGATTACTACGGCTGGGTTCATCCCAATCAGTGGGTCACCTTCGGCCTCGGCGGATGCGTGAGAGTTAATGAAGGTGAAACCACCGGCCATAATCCGGATTATTCACTTGTCGACATAACCGGCAATGTAAAGGCCTACGACTTTATCGAGGCTATTATGCGTCAGGCATACAATTATGTTGCGGTTCCTGTTCTCAACAGACTTACGAGACCTTGGCTCCGTCAGCTTTGCGGCGTTGAGTATCTCGCCGAAAAGAAAAATAAGACCGTATACAACCAGAATACTCAGCTTTGGGAAAACAACCCCACCTATGACCCCAACTACGACGGTGAAGCTTTTGATGAAGCTGAGCTTATGAAGACAAACACCTTAGCAAAGCTCTTCAACCTTAATGCCGTAGTTCCCAAGGTCGATTTCAGCACATTCGGTGCGAATGATACTTTCGTTGATAAGTTAAACGATATCGCAGGCGAGTTCGCTAATGCGATCCTGAAGAACAACGTCAAGATCGGCGATCAGAACTATAGTTGGACTTGGATTCAGGGCGGCAACCAGTATCTCTTCCAGAATGTTTGCTCTGTTGCAAAATTCGTGCTCCAGATCAGCGGCGATCTCTTCTTCCCCTCATACTTCAAGACGGTTCCCGCTTCGGAAATCGCAACCATGAATGATCAGCAGGTCGTTTCTTACGTCCTCAGAGCTATCTTCAACGGCTCGGTCAAGTGGATCTACATTGATGAGAGCTGCCAGACCATCGCTGATGTTTGCTACAGTGCAGTTGAGCAGCTTGCATGGCAGGATATTCCCGAGATCACCTACACGAAGCCTAATAGGTCTGCCTACGGCACCGACGGCGAATATAACACTGCAATAGTCAACAAGTGCCTTGACATCCTCTTTGATGTTGCGGTTTACAACCTCAATCAGGGCCTTGATATGGTTCCCGGCAAGACCTCCTCGAACCCCATCACGGCAAACGGCCTTCTTAAGTATCAGGGCGACACCGGCTCCTATGAGAATAACTTCGTTCAGATAGCGGCTTGGGCAGTCAGCACTTACGGCTCGATCTTAGCCCTTGACTTCAAGAGCGACGATTACAACGGCAGTGTCGGCAGACTTACCGCTAATGATGTTTGGTCCGACTTTGATACCCTTATTGATGCGATAATCCCCATCAAGTCAGGTAACAATCCTTGGATCTCTGAAGAAATTGCCGGTAATGAATATGTTGCAAAGTCCTTTATCTTTGACAACATTGTTTACCCGCTCACCAACCTTGATGCAAGCGGCTTCGCAGAAATCTTCAAGAGGAATCCCAACGGCGCATTTGCAACGATGACCGGTATCCCTGTTATCATCAACATAATTAATAATGTTTTTAATCTTCTCTTCCCCAACGTATTTAAGCAGGGCGTAACGACCATCGACGGTATTCTTGAGAATAACCTTCTCGGCTCCATGGTCGCTGACATTCTTAAGTCCCTCGGCACCAGCTCCTTCAGCGGCGCTACCAACGGTACTACCATTAACGGCAGAGGCGTTCAGATAGCTAATGTCGCTCTTCCCGTTGTCTGCATGATCCTTGGCCTCAGCGACGCTCAGTCGTTCAAAGAGCTTGAGAACTACATGCCTTCGGTTATTTCCGCTTCCGACGATGAGGGCTTCCTCGTCTACAACGGCTCCAGCGGCGTTAATACCGGCTATACAGATAAGGACGGCACCTTCACCCAGGATAGCCTTTATACTTATGAAATAGTCAGCGCAACCGTTAAGGCCTATAAGAACGGCGGTGTTTCGCAGTCCGTTTCAATTGCGGGCATTGGCTCCGGTAACACCCTTGCCGGCGGCGAGAAGAAGAAGGTTAAGCTCTCCAACCTCCAGGATGGTCAGCTTCTTGAATTCACTATCGAGTATAAAGTTAGGCTCGAAGACGGTAGTTACCTCGGCGGTGTGGGAACCAAGCTTGTAAACACCACCTATTCTTATGTTGCTCCCGCAGGTGCGGATAAGGATGACGACTCCATTGAGAAGTCGATTGACGCCGGCAACAGCCGCTCCGTCAAGTACGAGTCTGAAATCTATATCAAGAGCGGCAAGGCTCTCTCGAGCATCGGCAGCCACGGTATCCGTATTAAGGATAACAAGGGCGGCAGTGTTGCCACGGCAACCGTTACCGGCGTTACCAACGGCAACAGCTCCTATCCGTTCGCAGTTATCAACAGTGATGCTAACGCTCTGAGTGTCAGCATGACCGGTGAAGAGGGTACTTACTTCCTCAGCCCGTTCGAGATAGCCAAGAAGGCTGACGGCAAGAATTACGAGAGAATAGAGCCCACTTATCAGCTGGATGAAAACGGCAACACTGTATATGACGACAATGGCGATCCTATCGTCGTCGGCAACAACGGCGGCGTTCCGGTCGGTAAGTATACCATTACCGCAGCTGTCAATGTCGGCGGCACCAATGTCAACGTCCCCATTAATGTCCACATCTATAACGATTATAACCTTGGTTCCATCTTTGCAAACGCTGTTGCGGCTAACCGCCAGCAGGGCGACTATAACAGCGACACCGTTACTCAGACTCTGTGGTCAGACTACACCACCGCGCTGAATAATGCTGCTACACTTGCTCTTAAGCCGAAGACCGGCAGCACCTTTGAGAGTGACATCAGAGCAACCGACGGCAAGTTTGAGAACCTTTATCAGCAGTATGCTGAGGCTCTTACCAACGCTATTGAAGCTCTTGAAGCGCATGCTATAGACGCCGGCGTCAGCGGTATCGAGCAGGCTCTCGCTGCAATCAACAAGGGTCATGACTTTGTCACCAAGACCTATAACGCAAACGGCAAGACCTATAATTATCGCGAGCCCATGAACTACTATGAGGTCGGCTTCCCGTTCTTCGGTATGCGTGACTATGTTCCCCACACTTACAATCAGTTCAGGACTGCAAGAGACAGAGCCAACAAGATCATTAATTCTCAGGTATTCTACATCAATACTCCGCTTGAGGGCGACTATACCGATGAAGAGCTTGCGGCGTTCAATGAATCTATCAAGGCTTATGACAAAAATACCGCGAATAAGAGCGCAGTCAGCTCGATCGAATCGGCTTATGCGATCCATATGCTTGAACTTACCGGCAACCGTCTGATCAGACTTGTTGCCAACAAGTCCAAGCTTGAAAAGGTCATTGATATGTGCATCACCAACGCAGATATCAACGCAGGCGGCGCTTCCTACTACACCTCAGAATCCTGGAATAACTATCAGAATGCTAAGACCTTCGCACTGAAGGTTGCTGCAGAGGCCACCGGCACTGCGGAGAATCCCGCCGATCTTACCCCCTCCAAGGTCAACGTTGCTATGGTCAACCTGATCTCGAGCTGGAAGAGACTTGTTAAGGGCTGCGACTACACCGCTCTTGATAATGCTGTTACTGCTTCGCAGAGCATCCTTAACCAGGCGGCTACCCCCGAGGAGAACAACACCTACAAGGTATTCACCAAGGACAGCTATGACGCTTTCTATGCGGCTTATACCGCTGCAAAGAAAATCGACAGAAACCTTGCTGATACTGTCGAAAACAACAAGAAGATCGCTGAGATAGCTCAGAACCTTGTTGACGCAATAGCTAACATTAAGGAAGTAGGCCAGGGCGGAGCAGACCCCGTATGGGCACTTCTTGCCGATGCAGGATATACCACTTACAACGCATATTCAGAGCCTTACTCGCCTTGGATCGAGGAGAGCAGAGCGCTGCTTGACTACGTTGGCGGCGTTTATCTTGAGGAATATGGCGGCGCAGACCTTACCGGTCTTATCTTCGGTATCCCCGAAGGCGGCGTTTCCGCAGTCGGCGAGATCATCGACGAGAGTTCTCTTGAGAATGTAACCGTTGAGATCACCGAGAATGCCGGCGGCAACTACGGCACAGGCTCGCTCATCATCATTCGCAACTCAGAGACTGAGGAGACAATTGCCATCTATATGGTGATTCTCCGCGGCGATATCAACTGTGACGGTGAAATCAACTTGACCGACCAGATGGATCTTGACCCGTTCCTCAGCTATGAAGAAGACTGGACGGGCGACGAAACTCTTAAGTACAAGTACTTTGCAGCCGATGTCAACTATGACTTTGAGGCAGACTTGACAGACGCTATGTATCTTGATCAGTACTCTTCTTACGAAATTGATATCAGCCAGCTCGAACAGGGCGGCGCTATTGATGCCGGCGGTTCATTCGTCTAATAATCATTCGCAGTTTATCAAAAGCGCAGTGCCGATGCCGGATTCGGTACCGGCACTGCAAGATCAGCTCTTAATTATCCATAATGATTAGGATGAAGCACAATTGTGAAATTGTGATCATAATAAAGGAGGAAAATGAGCTAATGTCAAAATTCAAACGTTTCTTGAGTTCATTCCTTGCTCTTGCAATGGTGCTCGGAATGTTCTCGATGCTCGGCGGCGTCTTTGCCGTTGACGCATCTGCGGCTGCTGCGCCGTATACCACTCACATCAAGACATATGCCGAGCTCGAAGGAGAGCACCCCAACGGCTTCTATTATTTTGGTGTTGAGTTCCTTGAAGCGGATGGTCAGCCGACTGACCATATCGTCTCACCCGGCGATGTTCTTACTGTTAGATTTTATATCAAATCAAGCTTCTATCTGACTGCTCAGTGCTTAACTTTCAATCTTGAGAGAAACTTTTTTGATATAACTAACGGTCAGGCAAGCGGCTGGATCGCAAACAAAGGTCCTGACCTTGTTGAGGGTAAGATCCTTCCGAACAGCAATTATCCCATACAGGTCAAAAAGGATAAGCTTGCCAATGTCAATCCCGATTATGTTTTAGGCTCCGGTAGCGATCCGAATGTCGAAGTTGTTACAGCTTATGCTATCACTGGTAGTAAATACTTGGCTTACAACGCAAGGACCGGATACACCAGTAAGATATTTGAGACTGCGGAAGAAATCGAAGCGGCAAAGCATCTCGACTTCTACAAGATCAATTGCAGCTACGGCGATGATAAGGATGCCTATATAATGAACGACGATATGTTCATTGCCGAGACTACACTTACCATCAGAGACGGCCTTGCTGCCGGTACTTCAGGTAAGATCTTCCAGCATCCCAGAGATGTTAAACTCAATAACAGTCCGGGTAATACCTATGCCAATGTTGGCAATACCAATTCCGGTAGCACATCTCTGTCAAAGTCTTTTGAGAAGAGCCCGCTCTTCACGGCTGACATGTATGATGTTGAAGGTCTTGATCAGATCTTCTACATTGACGACGGCGGCAGCACTCCCGTTCAGGAGCATACCGCAACCTTCATGGCTAACGACGCTGTTTACAGCAGCGCAACTTACGCCGAGGGCGCAGAGATCGCTGCCCCCGCAACTCCTCCCACCAAGGACGGCTACACCTTCGCCGGTTGGTCACTTGACGGCACTAACGTTGTTACCTTCCCGCAGACCATGGGTACTGCCGATGTAACTTACACCGCAATATTCGTTGAGAATGCGAAGTATAAGGCAACATTCCTTGTTGACGGCGCAGCCTACGGCGACGTTAATTCCTATGCAGAGGGCGAGCAGATCGTCGCACCTGCAGATCCTTCCAAGACCGGCTACACCTTCACCGGTTGGGATCCCGCAGTAGGCACCATGGGCAACGCTGACATGACCTTCAACGCAAAGTTTGAAGCTAAGACTTACAATGTTAAGTTCATGAACGGCGATGCTCAGCACGATGCGAACACCGTTAAGTATGACGGCGCTTACACCCTTCCCGCAGCACCGACTAAGGACGGTTACACCTTCGCAGGCTGGGTTGACGCAGAAGGCAACGCAATGCCCGCAACCCACACCACCGACGGCGACGTGACCTTCTATGCTAAGTGGGTCACCTCCGCTTTCGACGCTAAATTCTATCTTGACGCTGCTAAGACCGCTCTCTACGACACTAAGAGTGTTGAGTTCGGCGCAGCTATCACCGCTCCCGCAGCGCCCTCAAAGACCGGCTACACCTTCAAGGGCTGGTCGCTTGACGGCTCCACCGTCCTCGCTGATCTCGGCACCATGGATACCGAGGGTAAGGACTTCATCGCTGTATTTGAGGCTCTCAGCTCCGGCGTGACCTTCTATGACGGCGACACGGTTCTCGAAACCAAGACCGGCAACTTCGGCGATAAGATCGGCGCTATGGATCCTCCTCCCACCAAGGCAGGCTATACCTTCGCAGGTTGGGTTGACGCAAGCGGCGCTGACGTTACCTTCCCCGTAACCCTTGGCCTTGATCCCATCAGCGTTTACGCTAAGTGGACTGCGAACCCGATATTCATCGAGTTCTATGACGGCGAAAGCATCATTAGCGGCGGCGAGCAGAATTGCGGCGAAGCTATCGCGGCTCCCGAGGCTCCCACCAAGGCAGGCTACAACTTCGTGGGCTGGGTCGACGCTGAAGGCAATGCAATGCCCGCAACCGTTCCCACCGCTGACGCGAAGTACTACACCAAGTATGAGGCTGCTAATTACAACGTAACCTTCAAGGCTGACGGCGAGACCGTTAGATCCGAAGAAGCTCTCTTCGGCAGCACCATCGTTCCTCCCGACGCTCCCTCCAAGGTTGGTAACACCTTCAAGGGCTGGGCTGTTGAAGGCACTACCGATATAGTTACATTTGACGACAACACCACGGTTCCCGTCGGCGGCGTCACCTATGTTGCTATATTCGAGGTCAACACCTATAAGATCACTTACTATGTTGATAACGTAATCGTTAAGGTCGACGAGTATAAGTACGGCGATAAGGTCACCGCTTATACCTATACTCCGGAAGCAGGCGAATCTTTCGGCGGTTGGACTACCACAATCCCCGAGACCATGCCCGCCAATGACGTTAACATTTACGGCACCACCTCAACCAACAACTACACCGTGACCTTCAACGTCAACGGCAAGGAGTACGCGAAGCTCTCCTTTGCTTACGGCGCGACCGTTACCGCTCCTGCGTATACGGTTCCCGAGGGCTACAGCTTCACCGGCTGGAATCTTCCCGAGACCATGCCCGCAGAGAACATCACCCTTGACGCAACCCTCACCAAGAACTCCTACTTCGTTAAGTATTACCTCTTTGAGGGCGATACCGAGCCTTATAAAGAGTTCACCGTTTACTACGGCGACGTGATCCCCGTTCCCGATGAGCCCGAAAAGCCCGGCTATCAGTTCCAGGGTTGGGATTATGAGAATCTCGGCACGGCTACCATGCCCGCACAGGCTCTCAACATCTACGCCAACATGGCTAAGGAAGAGTACGCCATCGAGTTCGAAGGCGCAGACGGCACTATCGTTTCCGATTGGATCGGTTACTACGGCGACGTCATAAATGCCGATCAGGCTCCCGAGGTTACCAAGGAAGGCTCACGTTTCGTCGGCTGGACCGTCAACGGCGTTGATGTCACCTTCCCCTACACAGTAAAGGGCGACACCACCTTCGTTCCCAAGTTCACCACCAACGGCTACATCCTTACCTACATCGTTGACGGCGAAGTTTACAGCCGCAATACCTACGATTTCGGCGCAGCGCTTCCCGCAGCCGACACTCCCACCAAGGAAGGCCACACCTTCTCAGGCTGGGATAGGGAAACTCCCGCAACCATGCCCGCTGAGGATATCACTATCAGCGGTAGCTTCACCCCCAATAAGTATGACGCAACCTTCTATAAGGATGGCGTACTTTTCGCAACCGTTCCCACCGATTTCGGTCAGGTTCCCGTTGCTCCCACTGAGGGCCTTGAAAAGGTCGGCTACACCTTCACCGGTTGGAATCCCGCCCTTACCGCTATCGGCGTTGACGGCGCAAGATACGACGCAATGTATGTTGCCCAGAACGTTGATTACAAGGTCAATGTTTACACCATGGGTCTTGACGGCAACTATGGCGAGCCCGAGGTTCTGAGCTACACCGCTACTGCCGACAGCTCCGTCACTTACCCCGCAGCAGAAAAGACCGGCTTCACCATCGCAGACAACAGCGTCCTTTCCGGCACCGTTGCTCCCGACGGCTCGCTCGTCCTCTCTGTTTACTATTCACGCAATCAGTACACCTTCAAGACCGTCGTTGACGGCGTTGAGGCTCCCGTAACCTACTACTACGGCGCTGATATCGAGGCTCCTGCGGCTCCCGTCAAGGAAGGCTACACCTTCGTTAAGTGGGATGCTACCATCCCCGCAACGATGCCCGCAAGAGACGTCACCGTTACCGCAGTATTCAAGATCAACCAGTACACCATCACCTTCGTTACCGATGGCGGCACTGCTGTTGCTCCCATTACTCAGGATTACGGCACCGCAGTTACTGCTCCCGCAGCTCCCACTAAGGTCGGTTACACCTTCGCAGGCTGGGATAAGGCTATCCCCGAGACCATCCCCGCTGAGAACATGACCATCACCGCTAAGTGGACTGTTAACCAGTACACCATCACCTTCAATACCGACGGTGGCTCCGATGTCGCTCCTATCACTCAGGATTACGGCACCGCAGTTGCTGCTCCCGCAGCTCCCACCAAGGCCGGTTACACCTTCGCAGGCTGGTATAAGGACGGTGTTGCTTACACCTTCACCACCATGCCCGCTGAGGACATCACCCTTACCGCTAAGTGGTCCACCGACAGCCACAACGCTATCTTCGTAATTGACGGCGTTGAGACTATCGTTCCCACCGAGTTCGGTCAGGTTCCCGTTGCTCCTCCGGCCTCCAAGATTGGTTACACCTTCACCGGTTGGGATAAGGAGCTTGTAGCAATGGGCACTGAGGATGTTACCTACACCGCTCAGTTCAAGGCTAACACCTATGACGCTATCTTCGACGCTAACGGCGGTGCTTTCGCCGACGGCAAGACCAGCGTTACCGTTCCCACCGTATTTGACACTGCTATCGTTGCTCCCACCGAAGAGCCCACCAGGTATGGCTACACCTTCAACGGTTGGTCACCCGCAGTCGGCAACATGACCTCTGAGGGCATCACCTTCACCGCTCAGTGGAAGCAGGATCTCAGCATCTGCCGCATCCAGAACGTTACCAGAGTTACTCCTAACGTCTATGGCAGACAGGTTGCTGATTACGAAGTCACCGTTAAGGGCAGCCCGATCAAGATCGAGTTTGCTTACACCGGCGGCTCCGAGGTCTACTGGCAGTATGACAGACACGATCCCATCATCGACCTCAACGATGTCGAGGCTACCGGTCTCTTCCTCATCAAGGCTTACAATGCAGCCGGCGAAGAAGTTGCACTTGGCTCCGCTGACACCGATTACGAGGTTTGGAGCATCAGAGCTATCTACACCGAGGGCACTTATAAGGTCCGCGCTAAGGTCGCTCACAGTGATGATTCTTGGGAGCCTAAGGATATCGCTTACGACTTCGTCAACACCTATGACGTTGAGCCTATCGATCCCAACGATCTCACCTCCGCTACCATCTCCAAGACTACCGTTAAGCGTGGCGACTATGTCTATCTGACCGTCGTTACCTCGACCAAAGTCAACAGAGTAAGGATCGCTAAGACCGAGGCCGATGGCACTCTTGCCACCGTCGCTTTCTCGACCACCGCTAAGAATCCCGACAACCTTACCATCACTGACGCTGACGGCGTCAGAACCTGGAACATCAGGATCAGATTCTCCTATGTCGGCAACGACGATTATCAGATCCAGAATTGGAAGCTTCAGTACCGCAAGGTTAACGGCGATAAGTGGCTCGACAGCGAGTATAACTACGACATCAAGATCACGAAGTATGCTGAGACCGTATCCCCCGTTGAGGGTAAGGATCCCTTCAGCGTAATCTCCGTTGCGACTCCCGCCGACGCTATTGCTAAGGGCAGCTTCGCAGAGGTTACCGTCGTGACCACCAGTGATGCTTCGAGGATCCGCCTGACAGTTGCCGGCAGGTCCAGCACCTATCTCAAGACCTCGCAGAACACCGTTTCCGTTACCGATAACGACGACGGCACCACCACTTGGGTCGTTAAGTACAGATTCGCTACCGCTGGCACCGCCACGGTAACTGCTCAGGCTCGCGGCAATGCTTGGTCATCCGCTGTTGCCGGCGCAGATGTTACCGTTGCCTGATCAACGGTTCACCTCAGTCTGTAACTGAATAATTCCGGGCCGCAGGGGCTTGCTCCTGCGGCCTTTTTCTGTCTGAAAGTAAATGTATAAATATGCATAAATATTCAATGCACCGCATTGAGCTGCGGCTGCGTCTTGTCTGGCGCGTATCCGTGCGGCAACACAGCTTGCGGACGCAAAAATGCAAAAAGTCCTTGATATTACAGTGAAATGTTGTTTGAGGAGGGCACGGATGACGGCATGGAAAGACACGCAAAGGGGATAAAAATCCGAAAAGCGCAAATTCTGCGCTGTCGGCAGTATGTAAGTATTCGGTGAATATACAGTTAAAAATTCACTTTGGGCTTGTACGATTTACCTACAAAAATCTGCCCGTCGGCGGGGTGGGGGAGGGCGGCGGTCGACGCTCTGAGAGCCTTGATTCAGCACGAAAAAGGGGGGAAAAGTGCAAGAAAAAATGTTGTTTGTCAAAACTCACAAAAACGGCAAAAAGCATTTGTGCATATCGGCAAGGTTATAAAAAAACCGTGCCGATTTTTATATAATATTATATATATAATTATTTTAATAAAGATTGACAGGCTTGACCGCGGATGTTATAATAACAATGTGTAATAGTGCCCATCTATTCCATGTTCAAAATTTTAAATTGGAGGGATTATTTTTGAGCAAAGCAAAGAAGATCATCAGCATGCTTCTCGTAGTTGCTATGGTTCTCACTGTTGCGCCTGCGTCAATGATTGCTTCGGCATACGAAAGCAATTATACGCATGGCAAGCTGACCTTCTCCAAGGTCAACTTTACAGTCGACACCTCGGCAACTACGAAAGTGATCCGTGTTGCTAAGGCCGGTACTTTCCAGTACGGTACCGACATTATCTCGGCAACACCCTCGGGTATCCCTGCTCACACCGGCAGATATTCTGCCCTTGCTTATGCAGGCGAAACGCCGTCCTATCCGAAGGTCGTCTTTACGATCACGGGCGCGGCGCTCGACGAAGCCCCGACGGTCACCTCGGATAAGGCGAGCTCCATTCAATTCGGTTCGATGGACATGCCTGTCCAGAATGGTGATTCCTACACCTACACTGTGAATGTTTCGGGCGGCACGCTTAACGCCGGCGATAACGTGACATACACCATCACCTACAAGGTTGGCGGCGTCACTTATACTGCTACGGCTTATGCCCACGCCGAGAACTTCCTCAGACAGAACGGTGTCGATGTTACCAGACGCAGAAAGACTTGGAACCACTCCGCAGGTCGTATGGCTGTACTTTTCCTCATCCAGGGTGTGAATATGTACTCCGGTTGGCAGGATAACAGCCAAAAGACCGACAGAGGCTACATCGACTTCTCGACCTCCGCTCCTTTCCAGGGCCAATCTCTTAAGGGTCTTGGATGTGAGAACGGCATGAGCAGTGCGGTCGACGCATTCGGTAAGGCTGATAACGACGCCGGTACCGTCCGCAAGTTCTACGAGGACAGCAAAACGGCAAATATAAGCTTCGGTGTTGCGAACGACTTCAACAGAACCGAATCCACCGTTTACATGGATAAACGCAGCGGCTCCGGCACCGACACTATCAAGAACCTCAACATGAGGATGACGATGTCGGTTGCAGAGAAAGCGGACTTCGGTATTGCAGAGCTTATAGCCATGGGTACTTATGACAGCGAGATCAGTATGGGTGATCAGCACATCGCTGCCACCACGATACCGCAGTGGACAGTAGATACTTCTACCGTTAAGAACCTTAACGCCGAGGACGTCGGCTCTGCAGACAGCTGGAACGGCAACTACAACCTTATCCCGTTCGGCGGCACAGGCCCCGCGTACAGCTCAACCACTTCCGATACATTCGAGTGGTCGACCGGCTTCCATGTAAAGGGCGGTAAGGACTACGACACAGGACACTTTGTTGAGACATCATCTCTCATCAACGTGACCTACAAGGTTTATGATACCACCGATCTTTGGAACGTTTACAACGGCGTTCGCAACGGCGACGGTTCATCCTACACCACCACGAAGCTCGGCTACAACAGCGACTCCAACAAGAGCGCTAACGTATCGGTCACTTACAATAAGGGTGTCAATCCTCAGGCGGGCAACTATACGGCTGCCACCTGGAACGCATTCAACACCGCCTACAACAACGCCGGTATCCTCCTCGCAACTCCCGATACCAACCAGACGGCGATCAATGCGGCAACGAGAGCTCTTATCAACGCTTACAACGCGCTGGCGGGCTTCAACCCCAACGTCCAGTTTGAGATAAGACACGTTATCGACGGCACCAACACCGAGCTCATCCCGTCGCAGACCAGCGACCCCGCTACCGGCGAGACCACAAAGCCTGCCGGCACGGTAATGAGCCACGCAGCGGCGACCATCGAGGGCTACACCGTAGTCGGCCAGAGCGCCGGCACCACCGCCCTCTCCGGTCAGAACGCTAAGGAGACCGTGACTTACAGCTATTCCCCCAAGAGCTACACAGTCAGAGTCACCGCCAATAACGACGCCAGCACCCAGGACGGCTACGTCGTCCCCACTTACCAGGTAACCTACGGTAGCGAATTCGCACTCTCGACCATTGACGGTGATATCGGCACAAAGGCCGGCTACACCTTCGGCGGTTGGTATTACGATTCCGGCACATGGGCACAGCCGGTTCCCGCTACCTTTACGATGCCTGCCTCCAATGTTTTCATCTATGCAAAATGGGATCTCGCTCCCATCACCCTCTCCGTTGACCTCTCCGCTGCGGGTCTCGACCCCGTCAAAGTGGCGGAAGCAACTCCGCTTGAATTCGGCGGTGCAGTCAACTTTGCAAAGCCGGCTTTCACCGACATCGAGGGTTATGTATTCGTCGACTACTACACCGACGCTACCTACACCACCAAGGTCACATGGCCTCTCTCGGTAACCGAGAACACCACGGTGTATGCCCGTCTTGAGAACGTCAACGGCAAGATCACCTTTGACTCCAACGGCGGTACCCCGGTCGACACCATCAACTACACCTCCGGCAATGCAGTCCCCGCTCCTCAGGATCCCACCAGAGAAGGCTACGCTTTCACCGGCTGGTTCTACGATGCGGAATGCACCCAGGGCGTTGCGGCTGACGACGGCGAGATCTGGAAATACGGCAAGAGCCTGACGAGAAACACCATGACCGGCTTCGTAGCCTATGCAGGCTGGGAAGCTCGGGAAGTCTCCGTCAGCTTCAATGTCAACATTCCCGCAAGTGAGACCAGTAATTTCAACACCATCGCCGGCAGCATTCCTGCCGAGACCGGCCTTGCCGACAGCGCATTCGCTGATGGCTATCAGTATCCTGTTCCCAGGAGACTCGGCTACGAGTTCCAGTACTGGTCATACAAAAATACTGACGGTAAATGGCATGAGTTCAAGTTCGACAAATTCCCGACCAGGGATATCGAGCTCAGAGCTAACTGGAGCGCCACCGATTATTCGGCGTTCATTGATGTCACGGCTTATCAGAAGCTCCTCGGTCAGGATGTTGAAGTGACCACCGCAAAGCGCGGCGACATCGTCACCTTCAGAATGACCTCACAGACCAACTTCTACACCGGCTCATCTGTTTTCGTATTCATGTATGATAACAGATTCTTTGAGCCTTATAAGAGCGGCTCCGATGCTTTCGTTCTCAACTCCGATAACGACTATATCAAGGGCATCAGCGCTACTCATTACGGCGTCACCAACAATGCGTCGCTCGCCTCCAAATGGCCCTCGGGTCTCGACAGTGCGAACTACAATGCAATGATGATCGCCATTGACCCCGATGTTTCGGTCTCCCACACCACTGCGCCGATGAACGGCAAGACCTGGATGCTTGAGTTCAAGCTCGTCATCAAGGATTCCGCAACCGGCTCGGGCAAGGTCTATATGGACAATGCGTGGACGAGAACCCCCGATAACATCATGGGCACCATGTTCTACGGCTGGACCAAGAACGCTACCAACGTATTCGAGACCCACAACAATATCGTTATCCCGAATCTTGAGGAAGCAACGGCTACCGTCACTCTGGACGAGACCGATCCCGTGATGACCACCGTTACCGTCAAGACCAACAGCACCGCATTCCCCGGCGCCGCATTCGCGGACGGCGATGTTGAGAAGACCTTCACCGGCCGTGCAGGTCAGGAGATTCAGGATTACACCTCTCCCGTCTGTGCAGGTTACGATCTGACCGGCTGGGTCGGCGTGAATGACGCCACTCAAACTTGGATCGAGGGCTATTATCTGCCCGAAGGCGCCACCGAGACGACTTATGTTGCTCAGTGGACCCCGAAGAACTACACCGTTAACTTCTATAAGCATGAGGGCGACGAAACCGCGTTCTCAACTGCCGAAGTTCCGTACAACACTGCGATCTCCGCTCCGTCAGGCACTGTCAGAGAGCTTGGCTACACCTTCGCCGGTTGGTATTACATTGATGCTTCCGGCAATAAGATCGACGCAGAGATCCCCGGTATGCTTTGCCCGCTCGACGGCGTTAACTTCTACGCCAAGTGGGAGCCCGCAATGGTCAATTACAAGATCAAGGCGGTCTACACCGACGCCGACACAGGCGAGGTTGCGGAGAGCTATCTCACCGCTACCACGGCTTTCCCGATGAAGGCGCTCACCGGCAGCTACCTCGATGTTGTTGAAACTGCTCCCGAGACTCCGGTTGACAATCACAACTACATTCTCGTCAGCAGCCTTCCCAGAGCGAACATAAAGTATGCATTCGACGCTGAGGATACCAGAAACTATCCGCTGCCCACGAATGTTGAGGTGCTTGCAGACGGAACTACCGAGATAACTCTTTACTACAAGCTTGCAAACTTCAAGATCACCTTCAATGTCGGTGATAACGGTACTTTTGCAGACGGCACGACCGAGCCTAAGGTAGTTGAAGCTCCTTACGGCACGCTCATTAAGAATATCGCTCCCGAAGTCATCGCGAAGGAAGGCTATTCCTTCACCAGATGGACCGGCGTTAACGATAACACTGCCGCCACCGCAGACAGAACCTTCAACGCAAGATTTGATCCTATCGCAATTGACGTCATATTCGACGCAAACGGCGGTACATTCTCAAACGGCGCGACCCAGATGACGAGAAGCATCAGATACAATGCAAATATCACCGTACCGGCAGCTCCTACAAGGGCGGGCTACACCTTCAAGGGTTGGTCGCTTGATAAGAATGCCACCGAGGGCAGCACCTCACTGGGCACTCTTCAGACCGTTTCACCCACCCCGTACTACGCTGTTTACACCGCTATAGATTATAATGTAATTTATACGGTTAATGGTGAAACCCTTTACACCGACGGCCCCGTTCATATCGGCGACGTCATAACCGTAAGAGGCGCAGAATCAAAGGAAGGTTACACTTTCGATGGTTGGTATCTCAACGGTGTAAAGGTAGAAAGCATTACAGTTGAAACGGCAAATGTTACCCTCACCGGCAGCTTCGTCGCCAACAAGTATGATGTTGTTTTCTACAACAATGACGGCACTGACGCAAGCACTAAGGTTTCCGTTGCATTTGACAGCGCGATAACCGCTCCTGCGGCCCCCACCAGAAACGGCTACATCTTCAAGGGCTGGGCAGCGACCTCCACGGCGACCGAGGCTGACATCATCACCGATTTCGGCACTCTCACCACCACCGCTCCCGCTCCTTACTATGCAGTTTGGGAGGCAGACATAGCAGATTATTATGTTGATATCTATAAGCAGGATGTCAACGGCAATTACCCCGCCACCCCCGATGAGACGATTACTCTCAGCGGCAAGGTCGGCACTGTGACCGATGAATACGCTCCTGCCGATATCGCCGGCTTCACCGCCGACAAGGCAAACAGCGTACTGAGCGGTACCGTTACCACCGCAGAGGCAGGCGCACTCAGACTTACCGTTAAATACACCCGTAATAAGTATAACCTTGTTACCGTTGTTGACGGCACTGAGACTTCGAGAACCGAGTATTATTACGAGGCTCCCGTGACCGCCCCCGCCGACGCTTCCAAGGACGGCTACACCTTCGCTGGATGGACTCCCGCGGTTCCCGCGACTATGCCCATCCCCGCAAGCGGCAATGACTATGTTCTTACCGCGAGCTTCACCGTCAATAAGTACACCGTCAAGTTCTACAGAGACGCTGACGCGACCGACGCTTTCAGCTCATATGAGGCTGATTACGACAGCGCAGTTGTTCCCGCATCGACCACCAAGACAGGCTACACCTTCGTCGGTTGGGCATATAAGGGAACTACCGAGGTTCTGAACTTCGACGACGATGCAAATCCCATCAAGGTTAAGATAGGCGATAACGAATTTGTCGGCATTTGGCGCGTCAATTCCTATGACCTCGTCTACAGACCCATGAACGGTGGGGATAACATCACCTACTCCGTACCTTACGGTACCGCAGCGGCAGATATGCCGACTCCCGAGGATCCTGTAAGGATCGGCTACACCTTCGCAGGCTGGTCAGGTAAGCCCGAAACCATGCCCGCAAGGAACACCAACGTCATAGCGCAGTGGACTCAGAACACCTACACCATCAAGTTCACCAACACCGGTGACTCGACAGTCAAGGATATCACCGGCGTCTACGGCGCAAGCATCACCGCTCCCGCAGATCCCGTCAGAACGGGCTACACCTTCGCCGGCTGGTATGTGGCAGGCACCGATACCGCATATACCATCCCCGCAACGATGCCCGACATCACCACCGCGGACAAGACCCTTGTCCTTGAGGCGAGATGGACTGCAAACTCCTATACAATTATATTTAAGGATGCCGACGGCACTGTTTATAAGCAGATCGACCAGGATTACGACACCGATATCACGGCTCCCGACGATCCCGCCAAGACAGGCTACACCTTCGCAGGTTGGGATACCGAGGTTCCCGCAAAGATGCCCGTAACTCCCGACGGCGGCCTTATCATCACCGCAAAGTGGACTGTTAACAAGTACACCATGAGCTTTGACTCCGACGGCGGCACCGCAGTTGAGAGCAAGACTTATGATTTCGGCGCCAAGACCGAGGCTCCCGCAGAGCCCACCAAGACCGGTTACACCTTCGCCGGCTGGTATCTCGGCGATGAGGCTTACATCTTCGGCACCATGCCCGCAAATGATGTTGCCCTTGTTGCTCACTGGACTATCAACGAATACACCATGAGCTTCAACTCAGACGGCGGCACCGATGTTGAGAGCAGGATTTATGCCTACGGCGCTCAGACCGAAGCTCCCGCAGCTCCCACCAAGGAAGGCTACACCTTCGCAGGCTGGTATCTCGGCGACGAAGCGTACACCTTCGGCACGATGCCCGCAAGCAACGTCGAGCTTACCGCTCACTGGACTGTCAACACCTACAAGATAGTGTTTGTTGACTCTGCCGATACGAGCATTGTTTACGACACTCTTGAGCAGGCATACGGCACAAATATCGTCGCTCCCAATAATCCGAGCAAGGTCGGCTACACCTTCGCCGGTTGGGATGTCGAGATCCCCAAGACCATGCCCGTAACTCCCGCTGACGGCCTTGTCATCAAGGCTCTCTGGAATGTCAACAACTACACCATGAGCTTTGACTCAGACGGCGGCTCAGCAGTAGCCGATAAGGTCTACGCTTACGGCGCTCAGACCGAGGCTCCCGCAGCTCCCACCAAGAAGGGCTATGTATTCGACGGCTGGTATCTCGGCGATGTGGCTTATGTCTTCGGCACCATGCCTGCAAACAATGTTGCTCTTAAGGCAAAGTGGAGCTTCGATAAGTTCACCATCAGCTTTGATTCAAAGGGCGGCACTCCCGTTGAAGCTATAACTCAGGACTACAATTCAGTAGTCACTGCTCCCGCCGCTCCCACTAAGGAAGGCTACACCTTCGCAGGTTGGTTCCTCGGCGATGAAGCTTATACCTTCACCTACATGCCCGCTGAGAATATCACTCTTACCGCACACTGGACGATCAACTCCTACAGGCTCAAGTTCGTCGACGCATTCGGCGACGACTTCAGCGTATCGACCGTCGAGTTCGGCGCAGCGATAACCGCTCCCGCCGACAAGCCCGCTAAGGAATACTACAACTTCGTCGGCTGGTCGCTCAACGGCACCGATGTTGTCGAGGATCTCGGCACTATGCCCGCAAACGACCTCACCGTTTACCCCGTATTTGAGAGAGTAACGGTAGCGCTTGACAAGGTCGGCGATTCCACCACGGTCATTGATAAGGAGAACGCCCACATTCAGCCTCCTGTCACCGGCTATATCTACGGCCTCAGTGAGAGACTCACCGAGGAAGACCTTCGTGCAAACTACATCAAGGTCAACGGCGACGGTGAGATCAGAGTCACCAAGGTCGGCAGCTTCAAGTATCTCGGCACAGGCACCAAGATCGAGGTCGTTGACAGAGTGACCGGCGAGGTCGTCGAGATCTATTACCTAATCATCTTCGGTGATGTAAACGGCGACTCGATAGTCAACGCAACGGATGCTTCTATTATCAATCGTGAGGCCACCGGTAAGACTTCATGGTCATCGGCGTCCTCTGAGGCTTACGATTACTGCAAGGTACTCGCAGCCGACGCCGACAGAAACGACTCTATCACGGCGGATGACTTTACTCTCGTTACCAAGGTGACGATGAGAGCCGCTAAATTCGATCAGAGCACCGGCGAAGTTATCCCCAATGCGTGATAAACGTTAAATTATCCTGCGGGCGGCGTCCCCGCCCGCAGGTGAGGCAGAAATTCTTTCTGATTTACTAATAATTTCGGCAAGATTTTTGCCGGCAGGCCTATAAACTTATTTAAGGAGGGAATAGAAGCATATGACAAAAATCAAGAAAGTCCTTGCTGCTCTGCTTGCGCTTTTGATGATTTTCAGTTCAGTTTCCGTCATGGCATTTGCGGATGATTCGACCGTAAACGGCACGACGGTGACATTTGCAACTAAATTCTTCAAACAAGTTGACGGCTCGTGGGTCGAGACCACGAGAGCGAAGCCCGGCGAGACCGTCAAAGCAAGAGTTTATTTGGGAACGGATTACTTCTCAAACAGCAGTGACTTGCTTTTCTTCTATGACAAGGGTTTCTTCACTCATTCATATGGTGAGTATAATGAACTCGAAGTCAACAGGGAAGAGGGCAGCTTCGCCAAGGTCAACGGCGCTTCCGGTTATTTCATGACTGATGCGAATATCGACCTGAGCGATCTTGCAGCCAAGGGCTACGTTGATTCCGATTTCCTTGCAAGCCACGGCGCTTTTGCAGTCAGCCTTATGCTTGGTGTTGATAACAATGTCAAATACAGCGCTGACACATGGCTCTTTGAATTCACTCTTAAAGTCGCAGACGATGCGACGGGCGAGGGCGACCTCTTTGTGGTTGAGAATACCGTGAAGACCGCAGGCACCCGTGAGGACGCTCACATAGACGTCCCCAGAGGCGAAGCGGACGGCGGCCTTTTCAACATTGAGTCCATGGCTTTATGGACCCCGACTGTAGTCATCAGCAGTCAGCCTGTATCCGTGATGAGCACCCTCGTCTTTAAGGCTGAGGACGCCACCACCGTTACCGGTCAGACGGAGTTCAGCGGAGTTATCGGCACCGTCGTTACCGCTCCCACCGTCGAGAAGACAGGCTACACTTTCGTCGGCTGGAAAAATGAGAGCGGCGAGATAGTCGCTGCCCCCACCGAGATCCCCGCTGAGAATCTCACCCTTACCGCAGAGTGGGTAAAGAATGTTACCGTAACATTTGACACCGACGGCGGTTCGACGATCGATCCCGCACCCTATACCGATAAGACTCCCGGCACGGAGCTCGTTGCCCCTGCCGACCCCACCAAGGAGGGTTACACCTTCCTCGGCTGGATGGATGCAAACGGTAATGTGGTCGAGATCCCCAACGTATTCCCCACCTCCGATGTTACCTACACCGCAAAGTGGGCACTCAACGTCAAGATGAACTTCATCGTTGACGGCGAAGTGAAGCAGAGCTTTGACGGCTATGCAGGTCAGGCGTTCGACACCTCAAAGGTCAACGAACCCTCAAAGACCGGTTACTACTTCATCGGCTGGAGCAGCAGCGTTCCCTCGAGCTTCCCCGAAGCTACGACCGATTACGTTGCTCAGTGGGATACCTACACTTATGAAGTCAGATATTATGTTGACGGCGCATTCGTCGCCACCAACCGTGTGCCTTACGGCTCCGTTATAAAGACTGACGTACCGGGCGCTTCGGCTCCCGTTGGTTATGAGCTTACAGGTTGGTTTACCGATCCCGACTGCACCGTGCCTTTCGTTGAGGGCACCGTCATGGGCGCTGCGAACCTTAAGCTCTATGCCAAGACCAAAGTTAAGACCTACACCTCGACCTTCAACGCTGCGGGCGGTAAGTTTGCAGACGGTAAGGAAGAGACCACTGTCGACACGGATTACGGCGAAGCGATAATCGCTCCTGCCGCTCCCACCCTTGAGGGCTACACCTTCGCAGGTTGGACTCCCGACGTCGGCTTCATGGATGAAAACGGCGGTAAGACCTATTACGCAACTTGGGTAGCAAACGACTACAATGTTGTTTACTACGTTGACGGCGAGGTCTATGATACCCTTGATATCGCATTCGGCGAGAAGCTCGAGGTTCCCTCAGAGCCCGGCCGCACCGGCCGTACCTTCATCGGCTGGACCGATACCGAAGGCTCAGATACCATCGTTGACCCCACTACCTTTGTTATGAACGAGAGCGGCTACAAGTTCTACGCCGTATTCTCCGATAACACCTACAATGCAATCTTCTACCTGACCCAGGCGGATAAGGACAACGGCGTTGTGTTCAAGACCGTTCCCACCGTTTACGGCCAGCAGATAGCGGCCCCCGAGGCCACCGCAAGAGCAGGCTACACCTTCCTTGCATGGTCGCCCGCACCCGGCGCAATGCCCGCCAACGACCTTGAATTCGTAGGTACATGGAAAGCCAACACCTACACCATCAAGTTCTTCATTGACGCGGACGCCGCCGAGGCTCTTGAGACCGTCACCGCCGATTTCGGCGAGACGATCGCCGCTCCGAAAACTCCCTCCAAGGAAGGCTACACCTTCGTTGAATGGAGCCCCGAAGTTCCCGAGACTATGCCTGTTGTTGAGGGCGAGTTCCTTCGCATCAACGCAACATGGAAAGTCAATGAATACACCATCGCCTTTGACTCCGACGGCGGCACTCCCGTTTCCCCGATAACTCAGGATTACGGCACCGCAGTTACCGCTCCCGCAGCCCCCACCAAGACTGGCTACGATTTCGTCGGTTGGTTCGCAGACGGAGCAGACGAGGCTTATGTATTCACCACGATGCCCGCAATTGATAACGAGACCGCAACTCTCACCCTTACCGCTCGCTGGACTGCGAAGTCCTACGATCCTAAGGACGGCCTCGGCGTTAAGTTTAACGCAAACGGCGGCGCATTCGCAGACGGCGAGACAGAGAAGCTCGTCGCCGCAACCTTTAACGAGGCTATCACCGCTCCCGAGGGTGACCCCGTAAGAAGCGGCTATGATTTCCTCGGCTGGTCAAAGAATTCCGGCGCAACCATCCCCGCTGAGCTCGGCACTCTCACTCAGGAGATAACCGCTGACAGCACCGTGGTGTTCTATGCAGTCTGGAAGGTCGAGACCTACCCCGCAGAGAACGGCATCACCTTCAACGCGGACGGCGGCGCATTCGCAGACGGCGAGACTGTCAAGAGAGTCGCTGCTACCTACGGCGAGGCCATTGCAGCTCCCGCAGCTCCGACCAGAACGGGTTACACCTTTGAGGGTTGGGCAAGCGAAAGCGGTGCTCAGACCGGTTCACACGATCTCGGTAACCTCACCGTCGATCTCGACGAGACCACTCTTACCTACTATGCCGCATGGAAAGCGATCAGCTATTCAGAGAATAACGGCGTAAGATTCGACGCAAATACCGGTGCATTTGCAAACGGTATGACCACCGTCAGAGTCGCCGCCACCTTCGATCAGCCGATCGTCGCTCCCGCTGAGGAGCCCATCAAGGCAGGCCATACCTTCAAGGGCTGGGCAGCAACCTCAACCGCCGCCGAGCCTCTTGAGTCACTCGGTAACCTGACCCAGGTCATCGACCCCGACGCTCCTCTTACCTTCTACGCAGTGTGGGAGAAAGAGACCTACATCGGCAAGATCACCTTCAACGCCAACAACGGCGCATTTGACGACGGCGAGACCGTCAAGGCTATTGATATAACCTTCGGCGACGCTATCGTTGCTCCCGGTGTTCCCACGAGGACAGGCTACGTCTTCAAGGGCTGGGCGACCAGCGCAGGCGCACTTGCAGGCTCGACCGATCTCGGCAACCTCACCACCGATCTCTCCGATACCAGCATCACTTATTATGCAGTATGGGCAGAGGCCGACGGCGTTGAATACACCGTCAAGGTCTACATTATGAATACCGAGGGCGTCTATGGCGATCCCGAAGTTAAAGTGACCACCGGCAAGACCGGCGACGCTGTTTCCGCCGATAAGTTTTACACTCTGACTGACGGACTTGTGCTCGACAGCGCTTATGCGGAAGAAGCCCGCACCGGCGTCATCGCAGCCGACGGCTCCACCGTCCTCGAAGTCCACATCAAGAGAAACACCTACACCTTCTCCGTTATCGTTGACGGCGTTCTTACAAAGAACGATTATTACTTCGGCGCAATAGTCGCTGAGCCCGAGACTCCCTCCAAGGTCGGTTATACCTTCACCGGCTGGGACGGCACGGTGCCCGCAACTATGCCCGCAAACGATGTGACCGTTACCGCAACGTGGAAGATCAACCAGTATACTATCACCTTCGATACCGACGGCGGCACCGTAATAGCTCCGATCACTCAGGACTATAACACCGCAGTCGCCCGTCCGGCAGATCCCACTAAGACCGGTTATACTTTCGCAGGCTGGGATAAGACGATTCCCGAGAATATGCCCGCCGAGAATATCACCGTCAAGGCTCTGTGGACTATCAATCAGTATACTATCACCTTTGACACCGACGGCGGCAGCGACGTTCCCGCAATCACTCAGGATTACGGCACCGATGTTGCAGCTCCCGCTGACCCCACTAAGACCGGCTACACCTTCGCAGGCTGGGATAAGGCTATTCCCGCCACCATGCCCGCCGAGAACGTAACCATCACGGCTAAGTGGAATGTCAATCAGTATACCATCACCTTCGACACCGACGGCGGCAACTCCATAGCCCCGATCACTCAGGACTTCGGCACCGACGTCGTTGCTCCCGCTGACCCCACCAAGACCGGTTATACCTTCGCAGGCTGGGATAGAGAGATTCCCTCGACCATGCCCGCAGAGAGCATCACCGTCAAGGCTCAGTGGAACATCAATCAGTATACAATCACATTTGACACCGACGGCGGCACAGCTATAGACCCGATCACTCAGGACTATAACACCGCAGTCGTTGCTCCGGCAGATCCCACCAAGGAGGGTTACACCTTCGCCGGTTGGGATGCCACCATTCCCGCAACCATGCCCGCTAAGGATACCGTTATCAAGGCAAAGTGGACTGTTAACAAGTACACCATCACCTTTGATGTTGACGGCGGCAGCTATGTGGCTCCGATAACTCAGAACTACGGTACTGAGATCGTTGCTCCTGCTGACCCCACCAAGACCGGCTACACCTTCGCAGGCTGGGATACCGAGATTCCCTCGACCATGCCCGCAGGCGACATGACTATCAAGGCAAAGTGGACTGTCAATCAGTACACCATCACCGTTGATACCGACGGCGGCACCGCAATAGCCCCGATAACTCAGGACTACGGCACCGACGTTGTCGCTCCCGCAGCTCCCACCAAGACCGGTTACACCTTCGCAGGTTGGTCTGAGGCATTCCCCTCAACCATGCCCGCAGGCGATATGACCATCAAGGCTCTTTGGACTGTCAAGACCTTCGACCCCGAAGTTAACGGCAAGGGCGTTAAGTTCAACGCTAACGGCGGCGCATTCGCCGACGGCAGCACCGAGACTCTCGTTAAAGCCACCTTCGGCGAGGCTATAGCAGCTCCTGCGGCTCCCGTAAGAGCAGGCTACACCTTCGCAGGCTGGGCTGCAACCGCAGAATCCAAGGTTGCTCTCGCAGACCTCGGCACTCTCGATGTCGATCTTGACGACGGCGAGGTTATCTTCTACGCAGTTTGGACTGAGGCTGACGGCGTTAACTACAGCGTCGAGATCTATGTCCAGGCTACCGACGGCTCCTACGCTCTCTCCAAGACCGAGACCGCTACCGGCAAGACCGGCAGCGCCGTCACCGTCGAGGGCTTCTACACTGTAGAAGAGGGCTTCGAGCACAACGCCGCTCATGAGGGCGCAGTCGAATCCGGCGTTATTGTCGCTGACGGCAGCACCGTCCTGAAGGTCTATATCGCAAGAAAGACCTATTCGGCATCATTTGAAGGCGTTGAGGAGCCTGTCAAGGCACTCTACGGCGCACCGATCGCTGCCCCCGCTGCTCCCGCAGTACCGGGCAAGACCTTCATCAAGTGGGTTGACGCCGACGGCAATGAGCCTTCGACCATGCCCATCGGCGGCGCTTCCTTCACCGCTGTTTACGAGACTCTGACTTACAACGTCAAGTACTATGTCGACGGCGAATTCAAGGGCTCATATCGCTTGAGCTCCGGCACGGCCATCCCGACCTCCTACATCGGTTATGAGGTTCCCGAGGGCTATGAATTCTCAGGCTGGTTCACCGACAGCGCAATGACCACCGCTCTTGCTGATGGCGCAGTTGTCGAGGCGGCGGATGTCTCCCTCTACGGTAAGACCACTGCCAAGATCGTCAACGTCGTATTCAGCGCAGGCGAAGGCGCATTCGCAGACGGCGCCACCGAGAAGACCGTTCCCACCGCATTCGGCGACCTTATCGTTGCTCCTGCTGACGATCAGCTCGTCAGAGAGGGCTACAAGTTCGTCGGTTGGGATAGGGAAGTCGGCTATCTTGATACCATGACCCCCGCCACCTATGTTGCTACATGGGAAGCTATTGCGGACAAGTACACCGTAACCTTCATCTCCAACGGTGAGGAATATGAGAAGTTCACAATGGCAGTCGGCGAAGTCATTGATTTCCCCGCCGATCCTTATCTTGAAGGCGCTACCTTCGACGGCTGGTATGATGACAACGGCGTTAGGCTCGTTGAGGGCGCAATAATGCCCGCAGCGGATGTAGTTTACACCGCAAGATTCGTTACCACCGGCTACACCGTCAGATTCTATCAGTATGAGGCTTCCGAGCACGGCCCCGCAGGCGTTGAGAATCCTCAGTTCATCGACTACACTTACACCGCAGGCGTTAAGTACGGCGATGAGATCGTCCTGCCCGCAACTCCTACCACCGTCAATACGAACCATTACACCTTCCTCGGTTGGTTCGACGCTGACGGCAACAAGTATGAGGCCGGCGCTACGATGCCCGCTCTCGCAGACGGCGAGACAGAGCTCAAGCTCTATCCTCGCTACGAGAGAATAACCGTTAAGCTCGTTCCCGCCGACGGCACTACCACCGTTATCGAGAGATACACGACCGGTAAGGTCATCGTTAAGGAGCAGCTTGCGGACAACACCGTGACCGACACTGTTTATCAGCCCGCAACCGCAGGCGATTACAGCAGATGGTTTATCTACGGTCTGCCCAGCAGAGTCAGCGGCTCCAACATGAAGAACGGCAAGTACTTCACCGTTAAGGGCGACGGACGTTTCGTAATAACTCCCGTCAACGGCAACGGCTACGGTACAGGCGCTCTTGTTCAGGTCTATGACTGCGCTACCGGCGAAGATGTCCTTGTTGAGCAGTTCTATATCGTTTACTTCGGCGACCTTGACGGTAATGCAAGAGTCACTGTTTCTGATAGAGCGTTGCTTCAGGAAGAAATTGGTGCGAAGGCATGGTCAAGCACAAGAAATGGTACACCGTATTTGATTAAGGCAGCTGACTTGGACGGAAACAAGCGTATAGCAATTGCTGATAGTGGTTTGCTTGCTGAAGTTGTTGCAAGATCAAAGACAATTAACCAAGTAACTGGTATAGCTTCTTAAATTATTACAAGTCTCCGCCTCGGAGTTAAATTCGGGGCGGAGAATAGGAATCCATACTAATCGGCAAAAACAGGCTTGAGCCTGATTGCATAAAATCTCTGAAAAGGGAGGAAAAACTGCATGAAATTGTTGAAACGCTCAGTTTCAATCGCACTTGCTTTTCTAATGATTTTCGGCAGCATGTCGGTTCTTGCTTCTGCAGCTCTCGGTGACGGAACAAGAAGCACCATTACTTTCGACACCAAGTTTTACAGAAACAACGGATCCGAATGGGTCGAGACCACAAAAGCCGCAAGAGGTGACGAAATAAAAGTTCGAGTGAAGGCTAACACGGACTTTGTAGTTGCAGCCTCAACTTTCTTTTGGCTTTATAGCAAAAAGAATATTAAAATTAACACTTCCGAATATGAAGTAGGCGGAGCCCCTAATTATTTTGTTGGCCCGACAAATGTTACAGCGAAAGGCGACTTTACATGCCTTGAAACAGGTCCTTATGGTGACCTTATGGTAGAGTACGGATATCTTCCCGCTGATACATTTGATACTTATGGCTATCTGTTTTTCCAGATGTCAACAGGTTCACCTGCCAAATTCAACAATACAGACTGGACCTTTGAATTTAATTTCACGGTATTGAATGATGCAAGTGGAAAAGCATTATTCTATGTTCCTGAAACTTGCTTTGCAGATAGCGAAGATGATCTTACATGGGATAATCCGGTTCTTATCGGTCGTGTGGACGATGATGCTGAAGGCGGCAAAACGATGGTTCCGTCAAGCTATGCTGATAGCGTTGATTGGAAAATTCAGTACGAACTCTACGACCAGGATGAGGACAGCACGCTGACCTTCACCAACCCCGTTAAATTCAACGCGGGCGAAGGCACTTTTGCAAACGGTGCTTCCGAGTTCACCACCGGCGAAGGCTTCATCGGCGAGGCTCTCTCAGCCGCTGATCAGCCCGCAGCCGTTACCGCTCCCGGCGGCAAATCGTTCGTTGGCTGGGTTCCCTCAACCGTCGATCTTGCCACCGCTACCGCAGCGGACTGCGTTGACGTCTCCGCTATCAAGTACAACTATGCTGTTGATACTTATAACGCTCTTTATGAGACCACCGCAGCTACCACCTTTAACTTCACCTTCGATCCTAACGGCGGCGCATTTGCCGACGCTTCGACCGAGGCTAAGACCGTAACGGTCAACGAGGGCGAAGCTGTTAACGCTCCCGTTCCCACCAGAGTAGGCTATGAATTCAAGGGCTGGGCTCTCTCCACCGTTGAGAATCCCACCGTTGACGACGTCCAGACTCTTCCCGAGACTGCAAGCGCCGATATGTCCTACAAGGCCGTTTGGTCAAAGAATTCCTACAACGTCAAGTGGATCGTTGACGGCGTTACCGTTAAGGAAGAGCCCGTTGCTTACGGCGACGAGCTTCCCGCCGCTCCGTCAGTTGACGCTAAGGCCGGTTATAACTTCGCATGGAGTTCGGCTCCCGCCACCATGCCTGCCGCGGATGTTGAGATCACCGGTGCTTATACCCCGATCGTCTACACCGTGACATGGAAGATCGACGGCGAGCAGGGCACTTATAAGCAGACTCAGGCTACCTTCGGCGAGGCTATAGCTACTCCCGAAGCTCCCATTGAGAAGGAAGGCTACACCTTCGAGTGGAGAGGTATTCCCGAGACCATGCCCGCAGACGAGAATCTCGTCATCACCGGCTACTATGTAGCCAATTCCTACACGGTCACATGGACCGTCGACGGCAAGGAGTTTACCACTACTACCGTTAAGTACGGCGACGCAATCATTGCTCCCGATTACACCGCAGAAGCAGGCTATGACTTCGCTTGGGATGAGATCCCCGCAACCATGCCTGCAAATGACATCACCATCAACGGTACCACCACCGCTAAGACCTACACCGTAACATGGAATGTCAACGGCGAGAAGGTCGGCGAGACCACCGTTAAGTTCGGCGATGCTATTGCTGACTATGCGTTTGATGCTCCCGAGGGCTACGAGTTCAGCGGCTGGACCGATAAGCCCGCAACCATGCCCGCAAGCGACATCACCGTTAACGGCACCACCACCGCTAAGTCCTACACCGTTACATGGAATGTCAACGGCGAGAAGGTCGGCGAGACCACCGTTAAGTTCGGCGATGCTATCGCAGACTATGAGTATGCTGCTCCCGCCGGTTACAACTTCAGCGGTTGGACCGATAAGCCCGAGACCATGCCCGCAAGCAACATCACCGTCAACGGCACCACCACCGCCAAGACCTACACCGTAACATGGAAGGTTGACGGCGAGGTAGTCGGCACCACCACCGAGACCTTCGGTCAGCCCATTGCTGACTTTAATTACGATGCTCCTGTCGGCTCGACCTTCGGCGGCTGGCTCGATAAGCCCGAGACCATGCCCGACAACGAGAATCTCGTTATCAACGGCACTCTCAGCGCCGACATTCACACCATAACATGGAAGGTCAACGGCGAAGTTATCGCGACCACCAATGCGGTCTACGGCGCAGAGATAGCGGATTATGATTACACCGCTCCCACCGGCTACACCTTCAGCGGTTGGACCGATAAGCCCGCTACAATGCCCGCTAACAACATTGAGGTCAACGGTACCACCACCATCAAGACCTACACCGTTAAGTGGACGATCAACGGCGAGTATTATGAATCGACCGAGGTTAAGTACGGCGAGGCAGTCACGGCTCCTCAGTACACTATCCCCGCAGGTCATTCGTTCGCATGGGGCGATATTCCCTCGGCGATGCCTGACGACGATAACCTTGTTATCAACGGTACTCTTACCATCAATCGTTACACCATAACCTATTATTACGATGAGGCTGAGACTCAGGTCTACTTCACCGAGACTCTCGATTACGGCACCGCTCCGACCGCCAAGGAAGCTCCGACCCTCAAGGGCAAGAGATTCGTTGACTGGGACAGCGATGTTCCCGCTGCTCTGACTCAGGATGTTAAGCTCCATGCTCTCTTCACTGATATCGAGTATACGGTAATATTCAAGGGCCCCGAGGGCAATCTCCTTGACTGGACTGTCACCTATGAGGATGCTATCGACGCTATCACCGCGGAAGACGCGGCAGTCGAGGGCTACACCTTCACCGGCGTTTGGAAATACAACGGCGCTGCCGTTACCTTCCCGACAACCGTTAAGGCCCTCACCGGCGACGACGATAAGGCAGCCACCGAGTTCGTATTCGAAGGCGTTTACAACATCAACGTTTACCACATCGTCTTCTATAAGAGCGAAGCTGATAAGGCAAACGGCATTGTCCTCCACGAGCAGGACTATGAATTCAACACCGATATCTCCAACGCAGTTGCCGATCCTACTATGGAAGGCCACACCTTCCTCGGCTGGGATCACGAGCCTGCGATCGTTGAGAGCAACGACGAATTCATCGGTCAGTGGGATATCAACACCTACACCGTGACTTGGAAGGTCGGCGATGACTTCACCACCACTACCATGGTTAAATACGGCGAGGCTCTTGTGGCTCCCGAATATACTCCCGCAGCAGGCTATGACTTCGAGTGGGTAGATGTTCCCGCCACCATGCCCGCAAATGACGCTCTTGTCATCAGCGGCAAGCTCACCGCCAAGACCTACACCGTAACCTGGAAGGTCAACGGCGAGATCGTCGGCACCACCACCGTAACCTTCGGTGAGGCAATTGCCGATTATGAGTACACCGCACCCACCGGCTACACCTTCGGCGGCTGGACCGATAAGCCCGATACCATGCCCGCGAACGACATCGTTGTTAACGGCACCACCGTTGCAAACGGCTACAAGGTAGTCTGGAAGGTCAACGGCGAGAAGGTCGGCGAGACCGTAGTTTCTTACGGCGATGCAATTGCCGATTATGACTACACCGCCCCCGAGGGCTATGAGTTCAGCGGTTGGACCGATAAGCCTGAGACTATGCCCGATTCCGAAATCGTTGTCAACGGCACCACCACTCCCAAGACCTATACCGTAACCTGGAAGGTCGGCGACGACTTCACCACCACCACCGAGGTTAAGTACGGCGAGGCTCTTGCGGCTCCCGCATATACTCCCGCAGCAGGCTATGATTTCGAGTGGGTAGATGTTCCTGCCACCATGCCCGCAAATGACGCTCTTGTCATCAGCGGCAAGCTCACCGCCAAGACCTACACCGTAACCTGGAAGGTCAACGGCGAGATCGTCGGCACCACCACCGTAACCTTCGGTGAGGCAATTGCCGATTACGCTTACACCGCTCCCACCGGCTACACCTTCAGCGGCTGGACAGATAAGCCCGAAACCATGCCCGCAGATGACGCTCTTGTCATCAACGGCACCAATATTGCCAACAAGTACACAGTTAAGTTCGTTGACGCTGACGGCGCAGAGATCTCAAGCGACGAATTTGAGTTCGGTTCAGACATCACCGCTCCTACGATCACTGTTCCCGAGGGCATGACCCTTGTCGGATGGGTCGATGGTGACGGCGAAGCCTTCACCGGTAAGGTTCCCGCGAAGAACGTAACCTATAAGCCGAATATCGTCAGCGACGATAACGTTCCCTATGCTATAGAGATATATCTTGAGAACGTTGACGGCGTATACGAGCTTTCCGGCTCGACCTCGCTCACAGGCACTACCGGCCAGAGCGTATCCGCAGTGGCAGGCGAAGTCAGCGGCTTCACCTTCAACGCTGCAGAGAGCACCCTCACCGCTATTATCGCGGGCGACGGCAGCACCAAGCTCGTCCTTAAGTATTCGAGAAACGTCTACACCGCAACCTTCGACGGCGTTGAGTACACAGTCCGCTACGGCGCAGCGCTTCCCGATGTAACTCCTGCCGATAAGACCGGCATGGAATTCGTCGGCTGGGTTGACGCTCAGGGCAACAAGGCTCCCGCCACGATGCCTGCAAACGACCTTGCTCTCACCTCCAAGTGGGAAGCTATCGAATACACTATCACCTATATCGTAAACGGTCAGAAGACTGTTGAGACCTACAAGTACGGCGATACCGTTATCGCTCCCGCAGATCCCGTTGTTGACAAGATGACCTTCACCGGCTGGTCAATGGAGATACCGACGACCATGCCCGCCGAGAATCTTATCATCATCGCTTCCTTCGAGAGCACCGGCACCGTTGACGCTTACACCGTAACCTTCTGGGCGGACGGCGTTGAGTTCCAAAAGACTCTTGTTAAGGTCGGCAGCGAAATCACTCTGCCCACGAAGGAACCCACCAAGGAGTTCTACGTATTCAAGGGCTGGAAGGATGTTCCCGCAGCTATGCCCGCAAACGACATTGATATCTATGCAGAGTTCGAGAGAGTACCCGTAACTCTTATCCCGAAGGCCGGCTCCACCACCGTTATCGACAGAGATAACATGGTCATCTACGGTCTCCAGGAGCGTATGAGCGAGGCTACCTACAACACCTACCTTGACGTTGAGGGCGACGGTCACTTCACCGTTACCGCCACCGCAAACGGCTTCGGTACCGGCACTGTAATTGAGCTTTACGATAACGTTACCGGCCAGCTCCTTGAAACTTACTACGTTGTTATCTTCGGCGATCTTAACGGTGACTCCAGAGTCAATGCGACCGACGTTTCTCTTGCAAACGATGAGGTCCTCTCCGTTACCGGCTGGTCGCTCAAGCAGGTCTATTCAAACGGCGTCCTTGTTGACAACCCGGACTATAAGGTCTATATGACCATGGCTGCGGATCTCAACGGCGACGGCAGAATTGACTCCATCGACACTTCAATCATCAGCAACCGTGCGCTCGCTCTGACCTATATTGATCAGGTAACCGGCAGAGCTACCGAAGCGTAAGGCATATTCCTAACCTTAAAACTCTGCGGGGAGCAATCCCCGCAGAGGATAGCAAATTTGCTTGGATAAACTTAAAGCAGCCGGCACAACTGCTTAAGTTCCGATCTGCTCCTCAGGTCGGCATAATACAAGGAGGAATTCTCTCATGACAAAAATCAAAAGGTTAGTTGCTGTAGCGCTGGCGTTTTTGATGATTTTCGGCTCTATAACGGTTACGGCCTCCGCATGGGACGCAGCGACCGACGACGGCTTTGATCTGAATATCAAAACCAAGATCTTCAGACAGGTCAACGGCACATGGACCGAAACAGAAAAGGTCAAGCGCGGCGAATCGGTAAAGGCAAGAGTATACTTGAATACAACATACTTTGCCAATGCCGGCGAATTGTTGTTCTTCTATAACAACGATTTCTTTGAGGATGCTTATACTTCCAGCATCCAGCCCCTGGCTGTTAATTCCTATTATCAGGCATCGCCCTATTCGATCAGCGGCCAGTTCTACGGCTCAAAATCAGCTTCCAAAGTGGCGGACCAGATGGTCAACGCAGGCAGGATAACCGCTGATTTTGCCGCAGCCAACAATTTCTTTATCATCACCTACAGACTTGAGAATTTGAGCCAGCGCTTCACTGATAATCAGTGGTTCTGCGAATTCAACCTCAAGGTTAAGGAAGACGCCTCCGGCACAGGCCGTTTCTTCGCGGTTGAGGAGACGACCCTGACCCCAGATTTTACCTTTGGTAAGATCAACGTCAGTAAGTCACAGTATAACAAGACGGTTATAAGTGCCGTCAGCATGGCGAATTGGAGAGCGAATTACACTTACAGCGATGTTCCCGTAACCCTTTACAACAATTTTGTAAACGTTACCTTTAACGCAAACGGCGGACGCATCGACGGCAAAGAAACTGCCGTTGTCAGCGGCGAAGCCGGTGCAGCGCTTACCGCACCCGTTCCCCAGAAGTTTGCGTCGACCTTCGTCGGCTGGGCTCTCAAGGGCACGACCGACGCTACCACCGTTAACGCTTTCCCGGCAGAGGATACCGAGTATGTCGCCGTTTGGACCAGCAGGTTCACCGGCGATGAGACCGTCGCTTTCAAGACCGAGATATTCAGGCTTGACGAAGCAACGGGCGAGTGGATCTATACCGAGAGAGTTAAACCCGGCGAGAAGGTAAAGGCAAGAATTTATGTAGACACCAACTATTTCACCAACGCCGGTGATATCCTTGTGTTCTACGATAACACCTTCTTCACTGATGACTATGTTGTCAATCAGTCAAACGATGTGGTATTCAACAGCGATCCCGAAAGCTCCGCGGCGAAAGTCGGCGCGAGCGGTCAGTTCGCAAGGCTGAATAATGCGACGAATTCAATGATTAAGGATATAGTCAGAGAAGGCTATGTTACTCAGGACTTCGTCGACACTCACAACGCTTACACCATGTGGTATAAGTATGAAGTGACCACTGGTAAGAAGCTCAGCGGCGACAAGTGGTTCGCGGAGTTTGACCTTACCGTGCTTGATTCCGCAAGCGGCTGGGGCAACTTCTTCTTCGTTGAGCAGACTGTCCAGACCGAGGATCGTCAGTTTGCATTCGTCAACATCCCCATCAATACCGATGGCGGCCTTGCTGATGATTCTATCGGTATGTATGCTCATACCATCAATATTGAGATAGACGACAAGCATCCTGTCTGCACCTACAGTACCATCACCTTCGATGCTAACGGCGGCGCATTTACGACCGGCTCCGACAGCTTCGTTTATCCCACCGGCGCAGGTATCACCGCCAACATCGGCGACGCAGTTGATGCTTCCCTCGTTCCCGAGGTCAGCAAAGACGGCGCGACCTTCATGGGCTGGGTCGATGCAAGCGTTGAGAATCCCACCGTTGATGATGTTATCGCTATCCCGACTGAGCTCGGCTATGACGACATCACCCTCAAAGCTCTGTGGATCAACAAAGTTGACATCACTTTCGTTTATAATGACGGCGTGACTGCCAACGAGACGGTTACCGTCACGGCAGGCGACGCATTCGTTGCCCCCGCAGATCCCACCAAGGAAGGCAATCACTTCGTCGGTTGGACTTCGGATGCAACATTTGAAGAGATCACCGGATTCCCGGCGGTTTACCCGACCGAGGATACCACTTATTACGCAGTATTCTCCACCGCTACCTATGATACCCGTTATTATGTATCGGCAGCGGATAAGACGGGCTTCGAGTTCGTCGGCAGCGTGAATTCCGAGTACGGCAGCGCTATCGTTGCCACTCCTCCCGCATATGTCGTCCCCGAGGGCTATAAGCTGTCACCCGCATATACGGATATCTCGCTCACCACTCTGCTCCCGGAGGGTGCTACCGTTCCCGCTCATACCGTCAAGCTTTACTTCGGTCTTATTGCCGAGACCTACGACGTAATCTTTGACGCTAACGGCGGCGCATTTGACGACGGTTCCGTCACAAAGAATGTCGCTACTAAGTTTGACACCATGGTCGTTGCTCCTGCGGCTCCCACCAAGGAAGGCTGCGACTTCGCAGGATGGACTCCCGACCTCGGCTATCTTGATACCACCGAGACCGTGACCTACTATGCGACCTGGACTCCCAAGACCTATGACGCCGTATTCTATTCGGACGGTGTGGTTTACGATACCATCCCCACCGAGTTCGGCACTGAGATCGATGAGCCCGCTCCGCCCGAAAAAGAGGGCTACACCTTTGTTGGCTGGACTCCGGCACTGCCCGACACCATGCCCGCAGAGAACGTAAGATTCGACGCAGTCTTTGAGGCTAACACCTATAAGGCTACATTCTATAAGTCAGAGGAAGATAAGGCAGCCGGCACCGTCTATGACGAGTCCGAGGTTAAGTTCGGCGAGACGATAACCACTCCCGACGATCCCACCAAGGAAGGCTACATCTTCAGCGGCTGGACTCCTTCCGTTCCCTCTGCAATGCCCGCAAGCGACCTTGAGTTTGTTGCTACCTGGTCACCCAGAAACGATACTCCCTATAAGGTTGAGATCTATGAGATGGATACCACGGGTAACTACAGCGAGACTCCCAAGACCGTCAGCAACAAGACAGGCATCACCGATTCTACGGTAACTGCCGATACCACGGTTCTTGACGGCTTCTATGTCGACACCGATAACAGCGTCCTTACCGGCACTGTTGCGGCTGACGGCTCCACCGTCCTCAAGGTTTACTACGCGAGGAACCAGTATGACATCACTTTCGACGGAAATGGCGGTAAGGTCAATGGCAATGACAGCGTCGAGCTTAAGTTCTATCACGGCGCTATAGTCACTGCTCCCGCTGACGTAGTCAGAGAGGGTTATACCTTCGCCGGATGGGATCCGACGGTTGCTACCGTTGCTACCGCTGATGCGGTTTATACGGCACAGTGGAATGTTAACAGATATGACGTCATCTATATGGCTGACGGCGTAGAGTTTACAAGAGATTCCTTCGACTACGGCACCAAGCCTACTCCTACCGGCGACAAGCCCAGTAAGGTCGGCTACACCTTCGTCGGCTGGGATGCAGAGCTTCCCGAGACGATGCCCGCTAACGACATCGTGCTTAACGCAGTGTTTGAAGCGGACACATTCGACGCAAGATTCTATCTCCTTGCCGATAAGAGCGACGATCCCATTTACAGAGTGATCCCGACTAAGTTTGGCGATCCGATAGTTGCTCCCGACGGCAAGCCCACTATGGTCGGTTACACCTTTGAAGGCTGGTCGCTTGACGGCGAGACCGTTCTTGACGATCTCGGCATCATGGACAGCATCGAGGGTAAGGACTTCATCGCAGTCTGGAAGGCTGCCAATGTCAGCTATCTTGTCAAGGTCTACATGATGGATGTTGACGGCAATTATCCCGACACTCCGAGCAGGACTCAGATGGGTGAGGCTATCAACGGCACTGAAGTTACCATTACTCCTGAGGCCATTGAGCACTTCACCGTTGACACTGAGAAGTCGGTCCTCACCACCACCATACTTCCCTACGGCACTGAGTTTGCTGTTTACTACAGCCGTAACGAGTATGCCCTCACTACCGTAGTTGACGGTGTTTCCAATACCGAGAGCTACTATTATGAGGCACCCGTTACCGCTCCCGCCGATCCCGTCAAGGAAGGCTACACCTTCTCACACTGGGCGGCAACTCCCAACGGCGCAGACGCTGTTACCATCCCCGCAACTCTTACCACGGATCTTACCGTCTACGCAGTGTTCACCAAGAACAACTACAAGGTCACCTACATCGACGGTGAAGACAAGACCGAGTACGATAACGTCGGCTTCGGCGACGCTATTCCCGTCCCTGCCAATCCGTCAAAGGTCGGCTATCTGTTCCTCGGTTGGAAAGACGCCGACGGCAAGAAGCCTTCCGATTACGGAGTAATGCCTGCAAGGGATCTTGAGTTCACTGCCGAGTGGCAGCCCAACACCGATATCGGCTATGTTCTTGAGATTTATGAGATGGGCACGGACGGCGCTTATCCCGAAAACCCGACCTCCGTCATTAGGTTTAATGACGGCATTGTCGGCGAGACAAGAGCCCCTGAATTTACCGTTCCCACCGGATTCACCCTTGATACAGCAAAGAGCGTGACCTCCGGCGTTATCAGCGTTGATCCCACTCTTGTTCTTAAGGCGTATCTGAGCAGAAATCAGTATAAGCTCACCTACATCAATGAAGGCGAAGAGTATCATTCAGAGGATGTTTACTACGGTCAGACCATAAACGCTGTTACGCCGCCCACCAAGGAAGGCTACAGCTTCGACGGTTGGGATCCGCAGCTTCCCGCGGTCATGCCCGCAAACGATGTGACCGTTACCGCTAAGTGGTCAAAGAATAAATATCCCGCAAACTTCGACGCCGGCGAGGGCGCATTCCCGAACGGCGAGAAGAGCGAGACCGTGAATGTTCCTTACGGTGAGAAGATAACCGCTCCCGAGACCGAGCCCACCAGAGAGGGCTATGAGTTCAAGGGCTGGGCCGATCCCGCCGCTCCCGATACCGTTATCACCGATTTCGGCAATATCGGCACCGACGGCGCTGACTTCGTAGCGGTTTGGGAGGCTTCACAGTATACCGTGACCTTCTACAGCTACATGGTTGACCCGCACACTGATATCACCGCAAGCACTCCGAAATTCACCTATGATGAGAAGGAGAACGTCCCCTACGGCAGCACTGTTGAGTTCCCCGCAGATCCGTCGATCGATTACTTCGTATTCACCGGCTGGGTCGACGAGGACGGCAACGCTGTTGAGCCCGGCATCACGATGCCCGCTCACGACCTCAAGATCTACGCCACCTTCAAGAGAATAGTTGTCAAGCTTGTCCCGAAGGCAGGTTCGACCACTATCGTTGAGAGAGACGGCGCTATCGAGAAGCTCGCCGATAACAGCGTAACTCCCGACAGAGTATATCCCGCTACTGGTGGCAATTTCAGCGAGTGGTTCATCTATGGCCTCAAGACCAGGCTGACCGAGGAAGTGCTTCGCGATCAGTTCATCGACGTTCTCGGCGACGGCAGGATCGAGATCACCGCCGGCAACCCCGGCACCTCGAACTACACCGGCACCGGCACTAAGGTTGAGGTTTATGATAACGTCACCAACGAGCTTGTTGAGACCTTCTACATCATTATCTACGGCGATCTTAACGGCGACTCGCTCGTTAACGCCACCGACGTCTCCATCGCTTCTGATGAATCTCTCCAGATAACTCGCTGGAGCAAGAAGGGCGACACCTACATGTCTTACAGATTCAAGGCCGCCAACATCAAGAAGGATAACTACATCAATGCTACGGATGTCTCGCTCATCAGCGACCATTCAATAGTCATCGGCGTTATCAATCAGGAGACCGGCCTTATCGAGTACGAATAATCCCGATTCCACAGTTTCTGAGCCCCCTGCCTCGGCAGGGGGCTCTTTCTGCATACAAAAAAGCACCGTGCATGAACACGGTGCCTTGTCTTTGGCTTATTATTCCTCAAATATTGCCTTTTTGTATTTTGCGAGCAGCTCGGCGGCGAGCTTTAAGGTGTCGGCGTCGGTCGGCGGCTCGGGATTGGTCGTTGAGAGCCATTTTTTCTCGAAATCCGCATAGTTTTTATAGAACTGACTGCCGCGGTAGATGTTGCGCTCGTCAACCAGCTTGCGGGTGGTGGTGGAGAATCTTGAGCCTCGCCTCGGGAATTCATAGGCAAGGCGCTCAAAGAAGCTCTGCCAGCGCTTGACATAATATGTGCCTATGAGCCCGCCCCATTCCTTGCAGGCGTAGTCATAGTTGACGGTGCTGTTTATCGGCCCCCAAAGGGTTATCTGAGTGAGCAGATTCAGCTCAAAATTCTGCTTATCCTTGTCGCTGACAGCGGCAACGGAGGCTTCTTTAAGATGCTCGTGCAGCGTCAGCTCGGGCACTGTCTGGAGCAGCTCGTCCAGCTCGCAGCATACCTTGAGGAAGCTGTTTGACGAGCGCTCAAAGGCGTTGACGTCCTTATTGTTGAAGCCGTACATCGCCCGTCTGTAAAGGGCGGCGGCGTGATTGCTGAGCACCTGCCTTGTTATGTCGCAAACGTCGTATACATAGCCGTCATTTGATGCGTTTGATGAGCCGAGCAGCGCTTCGGCGGCGGCAAAGAGAGTTTTGTTGCTGTAATAAGGCTCGAGCGTGTCGCCGGGGGCGGAATGCCTAAGGTCGGTGGCGGGCCTGGCGCATATCACCGAGCCGGGCTCTTTGCCGTCCGGGCTTGCGCCGTAGCAGCTCTCCGCAAGCAGGGCGGCGGCGTCGGCAAGGCATTTCTCACGGCTGCCGTAGCGGCGATAGGCGTAGTCGGCGAGCCATTTGTCAAGGTCGATCGCTTCGCTCTCGGTCAGCATCTCAAAGGCGAGGTCGTAGTAAAGCGGGTTTTGATTAAGTCCCTCTGTGAAGATGCCCGTGCCGCAGCAATTCTCGGCGTTCACAAGCGAATACGGGTTTGCGGCGAGGGCGCGGATATCGCCGTGCAGCGAATTTCTGTCGCCGTGGCTGTGGACTGTGCCGAGAATGAAATCATGCCCCCAAAATTCCTCGGTCTCGCCATGCATAGAGGAATCGGAGTCAATTATGAGCAGTCTGCCGTGGGGCACGGATCTTACGACCTGCTCCCTGACGGAGCTGCTTCGCATGACCCAAACAGATTCAGGGTCGAAATCCTTGAGTATGGTGTCAAAGGCTCTGCCTATCTTCCAAAGCCTGTCGTTCTTGATGTTCTTAGGCAGCGGCTCGGTCTCGTGGAAGAGGTCGCAGGCATAGTAGTGATGGGCGCCGAAAAGCTGACGCTGTTTCTCGAGAAAAGCGAATGCGAGCTTCTTGAATACGGGGTCGGTCGGCTCAAGTCTAAATGAAAACGGGAAGTTGCGCCACGACGGCACCATGCGGAGCTTTGCGCCGCCGAATAATTTGGTTATCGACTGCGGCACATAGCCCGCAAAAGCCTGCTGCACCGGCGTCATGCCGAGCTCCAGCTCACGCTCGATGATCTTTTTGCCAAGCTCAAGGCGGCTCTCGATATATTTAACGTCCGTCAGGCTGAAATAGCCCACAAGGCAGCCAGTCAACTGCCACGGCCAAAAGGCGGGACCGGAGAGATACTCAAGTGCGCCGGTCTCGCTGTAGGTGAGGCTCCTCATCGTGTAATACCACACGGCCTCGCTGCCTACGACGCTCAGCGGCAGATTGACGCCGTTCATCGCCATGAAGTCTATCTCACGCTCCCAATCCTCCCACTGCCAGAAGGCGCAGGAGTAGCCGAGGGCTTCATAGCTCATGCAGGCGCGCTTTTTTTGCTTCACGGTCTTTTGAATTTTACCGTCGAAAAGGGGAGCGCTTGAGACGTTGATGCGCCTGTTGCCGCAGCGGGAGAGATTGACTCCGCAATATTTTCTGAGATAGGCATAGTAGCCCATTGCTTGACTTATCTTGCAGTTGCCGCAGATAACTATTTTATCGTTTTCGCAAAACACCTCATAATGATCGGAGCCGTTGACGCTGTCGCATTCGCGCATTTCAAAGGCGTCGGCAATGTCAGGGGTGTTTCTGAGGATCAGTTCTTTCATTTCAGCTCTCCGTTCGTGAAAGTTATACTACTACAGTATATATCAAAAATCCCGTCTTGGCAAGTTTTTTTGCGATTTAGGGCGGCGGGGATAAATTAAAAGTAAAAAAATCGTTAATTTGCAAAATAACGCTTTACACCCGCGCCAAAATAAAGTAAAATATATACTGAAAATTTATAATTTTTAAAGGCGGTGTTTTTGTGCAACCGATTTATAAAAGAATCCTGCTCAAGCTCAGCGGCGAGGTGCTCGCCGGCGATAAAGGCCACGGCTTTGACTTCGACACCATCGGTGCGGTCTGCTCCGCAGTCAAGAAACTCAATGAAATGGGCGTCGAGGTCGGCCTCGTTGTCGGCGGCGGCAACTTCTGGAGAGGGCGCTCCGGCGGCAATATGGATAGGACCCGTGCCGACCATATCGGTATGCTCGCTACAGTCATGAATTCCCTTGCCCTTGCCGATTCTCTCGAGCAGCTCGGCGTGACGGTCAGGGTGCAGAGCGCCATTGAGATGCGCCAGATAGCCGAGACATACATCCGCAACAGAGCCGTCCGCCACCTTGAGAAAGGCAGAGTGGTCATCTTTGCGAGCGGAACGGGCAACCCCTTCTTCTCGACCGACACCTGCGCTGCGCTCAGAGCGGCCGAGATAAAGGCAAACGTCATTCTCAAAGCCACCAATGTGGACGGCGTGTTTGACAAGGACCCCAATAAATACCCCGACGCCGTCAAATACGACGTTGTTACCCACAGCGAAGTGCTTGAGAAGGATCTCAAAGTCATGGATTCAACGGCAGCGTCTCTTTGCCGTGACAATAATATCCCCATCCTCGTTTTCAACCTCAGCGACCCCGAAAACATAATCAGAGCGGTGCTGGGCGAAAATGTGGGTACATTAGTTAAGGAGGGCTAATTAAATGGAAAAAGTTTTTGCAATGGTCGAGGAAAAAATGGGTAAGACCGTCAGCGTGCTCAGCGCTGAATTCGCTTCAATAAGAGCGGGCAGAGCCAACAGCGCCGTGCTCGATAAGATCAAGGTCGATTATTACGGCACCCCCACCCCCATCAATCAGATGGCGGCCGTCTCCGTTGCCGAGGCGAGGATACTCACCATCCAGCCTTGGGATGTTTCCACCCTACACCCCATCGAGAAGGCGATCCAGGCCTCCGATATCGGCATCAACCCGCAGAATGACGGCAGGATAATCCGCCTTGTTTTCCCCCAGCTCACCGAGGAGCGCCGCAAGGAGCTTTGCAAGGATGTCAAGAAGCTGGCCGAGGATTCAAGGATAGCCGTTCGCTCCATCAGACGCGACGGCATAGATAAGGTCAAGAAGATGGAGAAGGCCTCCGAGATAACCGAGGATGACCTCAAGATAGCGGAGAAGAAGCTCCAGGATTTGACCGATAAATATATCAAAGATATTGATAAGCTCGCCGACGAAAAAGAGAAAGAGATAATGGCGATCTGATCGCAATTCAGCGGTGCGGCGGAGGATTACCTCCGCTGCGCCGAATTACAGCAGCCGATGATGAATATCATCATCCCTTATCAAAGGAGACAGCTATGGATAAAGAACTGCTCGCAAAGATCGAGCTGCCCCGCCACATCGGCATCATAATGGACGGCAACGGTCGCTGGGCAAAAAAGAGAGGCCTGCCCCGCAGCGAGGGCCACAAGGCGGGCGCCAACACCTTCAGGCGCATCTGCGACTATGCGGCGGAGCTTGGCATAGAATGCGTGACCTTTTACGCATTCTCCACCGAGAATTGGAAGCGCCCCGCTCAGGAGGTCGCCTCTATAATGGATCTGTTCAGAGATTATCTCGACGAAGCCAACGAGCGTGAGGATGAGAATGAACAGAAAGGAATGCGAATACGATATATCGGCGAGCGTGAGGGCCTGCCCGAGGATATCGTCGGCATGATAGAGCTGCTCGAGAGAAACTCGGCAGATAAAAACAAAATCACCGTCAACATTGCCGTCAATTACGGCGGGCGTAACGAAATAGTCAGCGCGGTCAGGCGTCTTGCTGCGAAAGTCGAAGCGGGCGAGCTGAAAGCGCAGGATATAACCGAGAAATCAATAAGCGATAATCTGCTTACGGCAGGGCTGCCCGACCCCGATCTGATAATCAGGCCGAGCGGCGAATATCGTCTTTCAAATTTCCTTATCTGGCAGGCGGCGTACTCTGAATTCTGGTTTTCGGATATTCTTTGGCCGGATTTCACCCCCGACGACCTCGATAAGGCAATTATAGATTACTGTAAGCGCAGCAGGCGCTTCGGCGGTATTTAAGAATAATCTGAATCGAGCGTGAAAAACATGAAAACAAGAATAATCACAGGCGTTACGGCCGCTCTCTTTGCCATCGGCAGCCTTGTTGCTATCGGCTTCGGCTATGTCAGATATATCAGCTTTATAATAGCCGTGCTCTCCGCAATAGCCGTCCACGAGGTCATCACCGTCTCAAAGTGCAAGAATAAGGTCGTCATGGCGGTCACGATGCTGTTTGCTGCGGCATATTCGCCGTTCATCGCCTTTGACCTTGAGAGATATCTCATCATACCCAAATCATCAATCCTCATCATATATATCATTGTCTTGCTGCTGATAATGCTGAAATTCTATGATATCACGCGGTTTGAGCACGTTGCGCTGGCGCTCTTCACTTCGCTCGCCGTGCCCGCTTCGCTGACCACTCTTATTCAGCTCCCGCTGCTGTGCGATGAGAATCCGCAGCTGTTCCAGCGTTCACAGGCGGTGTTTATGCTCCTTTGCGCCATGTATTGCGCGTGGCTCAGCGACACCTTCGCCTACTTCATCGGTAGCAAATTCGGCAAGCACAAGCTCTCGCCCAAGATTAGCCCCAAGAAGTCCATAGAGGGCGCCGTTGCGGGTGTTGTAGGCACTACGGTGTTTGCCGCAGTCACTTTCCTTATCTGCAAGCACTTCTTCTTCACGCTCGACACCATCAAGCTGTGGCAGGTCATTATCGCAACTGTGGTGCTATGCGTGCTCGGTATGTGCGGTGACCTCTCCGCCTCTGTTATTAAGAGGAATTTCGGCGAGAAGGATTTCGGCACTCTCTTCCCGGGTCACGGCGGAGTGCTTGACCGTGTGGACAGCTTCCTTTTCACCATGCCCTCGCTCTATCTCATAGTGGAGGTTGCGACGGCGTTCGCAAACAAATAAAGTAACTGCGATTATCAAAGGAGATATACAATGACTAAGACCCTTGCCGTTCTCGGCTCAACAGGCTCAATAGGCGTTCAGGCGCTTGAAGTCGCAAGGCTTCGCGGCTTTGAGATAGTTGCGCTGACTTCAAATGTGAGGACGGATATTCTGGAGGGGCAGATCAGAGAATTCTCACCCCGCATGGCGGCCGTTGCGGATGAAAAGGCTGCCGCGGAGCTTAAAATAAAGGTTGCCGACACCTCGACACGCATCCTCGCCGGAAGGGAGGGCGTCGCCGAGTGCGCCGCCTGCGGTGCGGATACCGTGCTTAACAGCATAGTCGGCATAGCCGGCCTTGAGCCGACCCTCAGAGCGATAGAGGCGGGCAGCACTTTGGCTCTCGCCAACAAGGAGTCGCTCGTTGCGGGCGGCAGGCTCGTGACCGACGCCGCCGAGAGCAGGGGAGTGTCGATTCTCCCCGTCGACAGTGAGCATTCGGCAATATTCCAGTCCATGCAGGGCTGCCGTGACAAGCGGCAGATAAAGCGCCTTATCCTGACCGCCTCTGGCGGCCCGTTCTTCGGCAGGAGCCGTGCGGAGCTTGAGAAGGTCACCCCGGAGCAGGCGCTTCGTCACCCTAATTGGAGCATGGGCGCAAAAATAACCATCGACTCCGCTACAATGATGAATAAAGGGCTGGAGCTTATCGAGGCTGCGTGGCTCTTCGGCGTCAAGGCGGAGAATATTGATATCCTCGTCCACCGCCAGAGCGTGGTGCATTCGCTCGTCGAATTCGTCGATAACTCCGTCATAGCTCAGCTCGGAGTGCCCGATATGCGTATACCTATCCAATATGCGCTGACCTACCCCGACCGCTTCGTCAGCCCCGTAAGGCAGCTTTCACTTGAGGAATTCGGCTCGCTAACCTTTGAAAAGCCGGATTATGAAACGTTTTCCTGCATAAACTTATGCAAGAGAGCTTTTGAGATGGGCGGGCTGTATCCTGCGGCGGCGAATGCCGCCAATGAGAAGGCAAACGAGCTTTTCCGCCAGGGCAGGATAGGCTTACTCGATATTCCCCGCGCGGTGGAGAATTCGCTCGGCATGAGCTTCCCCGAGGGCGGTCACACTCTTGCCGATGTCTTTGAGACGGATTCCCTCGTTCGCAGAGAGACTGAGAGGTTGTATATATGAAAGGTTTAGCTTTGATGTCGGCGGCTCAGATATGGGGCAAGGCGTGGCCGATACTTATCGCCGTGCTGTTCTTCGGGCTGCTGATATTCTTTCACGAGTTGGGGCATTTTACCTTTGCCAAGATATTCAAGGTCAAGGTCAATGAATTTGCCATGGGCATGGGCCCGACGCTGTTCAAATTCAAAAAGGGCGAGACAAAATATGCCCTCAGGCTCTTCCCGATAGGCGGCTTCGTCAGCATGGAGGGCGAGGATGAGAATAGCGAAAACGAAAACGCATTCTGCAACAAGCCCGCGTGGCAGCGCTTCATAATCGTTGCCGCAGGCGGCCTTATAAATCTGCTCATGGGCGTTATCATCGTTGCGATAATGCTCTCCACCTCCGAATTCGTCGGCACCCCCGTGGTCAATTACTTTGCCGAGAATGCCGTCAGCTCTCAATACGGCTTGCAGGCCAAGGACAGGATACTTGAGATAGACGGCAGGAAGGTCTACTCCGATATGGATGTCGGCTTCCTTATGTCGAGGAGCGACGACGGCGTTTATGATTTCGTAGTCAAGCGTGACGGCAAAAAGGTGGAGCTTAACGGCGTCAAATTCGACACCGTTAAGAAAAATATTGACGGCAAAGAAATGCTGACGATAATCTACGATTTCACGATTGTCGGTGTGAAGCCGGGCTTTGCTTCCGTCGCCAAGAATACGGTGCTCGAATCCGTTTCGCTCTCCCGCATGGTCTGGCTCAGCCTGCTTGACCTTGTGACGGGGCGCTATGGCCTAAGCGATCTCTCCGGCCCGATAGGCACGGTCTCCTACATTGCGGAGGCGGTGCAGGAGGGGCAGGCGGCGACCGATTATTCCACTGTGTTTCTGTTAATGGCGCTAATCGCCGTCAATGTAGGCATATTCAATCTGCTCCCGCTTCCGGCGCTCGACGGCGGCAGGTTGCTCTTCATCTTCATCGAGATGATAGCTAAGAAGCCTGTGCCGAGGAAGTATGAGGTCTGGGTGCACGCAGTCGGCTTCGCGCTGCTGATGGTGCTCATGGTCGTTATCTGCTTCAGCGATATTATGAAGCTAATCAAAGGATGAGCCTTTATGGAAAGAAGAAAAACTAAAAAAATCAAGGTCGGCAATATATATATCGGCGGAGACGCCAAGATAACCGTGCAGTCGATGCTCAATCGCCCCGCCTCCGATATCGAGGGCAGCGTCCGTCAGGCCGTTGAGCTTGAGAAGGCGGGCTGCGAGATAATCAGAGCAGCCGTGCCCGATATGCAGGCGGTGAAGCTCATTGAGAAGCTCAAGGAGAGCCTCAGCGTGCCCGTTGTTGCCGATATCCACTTCGACTACCGCCTCGCGCTCGAATGCGTTGCGGCAGGGGTCGATAAGATAAGAATAAACCCCGGCAATATCGGCTCAAAGGAGCGGGTCAAGGCCGTGGCGGATGCCTGCAAAGCGGCGGGTGTGCCTATCAGGATAGGCGTGAATTCCGGCTCGCTCGAGAAGGAGCTTCTCGCCGAATACGGCTCACCGACCCCCGAGGCGCTCGTTGAGAGCGCAATGCGCCACGCCGCAATGCTTGAGGAATGCGATTTTGACGATATCGTTATTTCGATAAAATCCTCAAACGTGCCGATGATGGTGCGCGCGTATGAGCTTGCCTGTGAGAGATGCGATTATCCGCTGCATCTCGGCGTTACCGAGGCGGGCACTCACAATATGGCGCTCGTCAAATCCGCCGCGGGCATCGGTTCACTGCTGCTGCACGGCATCGGCGACACGATAAGAGTTTCCATGACCGCCGACCCCGTCCTCGAGGTCAAGGCGGCGAACGATATATTAAAGGCGGTCGGGCTTAAGACCGATTGCCCCGATATAGTTTCCTGCCCCACCTGCGGGCGAACTAAAATAGACCTTATCGCCCTTGCAAGCGAGGTTGAGCAGCGGCTCGCGGGCTGCAAGAAGCCGATCAAGGTCGCAGTCATGGGCTGCGCCGTCAATGGGCCGGGCGAGGCTCGTGAAGCCGATATAGGCATAGCCGGCGGCGACGGCTGCGCTCTTATATTTAAAAAAGGCGAGATAATCTGTAAGGTCCCCGAGACCGAGGCGGTCGACCGCCTGATGAAAGAGATAGATAATTTATAAGGCAGAGCGATCTGCCTTTTATTTACGGAGAATGTGATGAGAAACAACGATATTCTGAATTTCATAGCTCCCTGCCTGACCGGCGAGCTGAGTGAAGCTCTCTCGGGCGGCGAGATACTGCGTATTACTTTTGACGACGGGGCGCTCTCTCTGTCGGCGTCGGTGAAGTTTGACCGCCTGATAGCGGACAGGCTCATTTTGGACGCGCAAAAGGCCGTGCGCGAATACTTCGGGATAAGGAAAGTGACCCTCAGCCCCGTCTATACAGGGCTTGAGCTGTCGCAGGACTGCGCCCCGATGCTCATCAGAGCTGTCAAAGAGAATATCGCTGCCGCCAACGGCTTCCTTGACTCGGCTAAGTTCGGCTTTGCCGACGGGTCGGTTTCTCTGACCGTCCCCGACGGCGCTCAGTTGCTTATCGACGCCAAAACCCCCGAATTCCTCGAGAGATTTATCTCCGAGACCTTTGACAAGAGGGTTAAGGTGTGCATAAATTCGGGCAAAACGGCGGTCACCATCGACTCGCCGGAGTATGTCGAGATGCAGAGCAAAAACGTGAATATCGAGATACCCAAGGAAGCCCCGCCCGAGCGCAAGAAGCCGAAGCAGGAGTATGACGACCTGCCGATATCCCTGACGAATGCCAAGGTGATATTCGGCAGCAGGATTAAGTCGAAGCCCGTGGCGCTCAAGGGCGTGTCCATTGAGGACGGTAACGTCACCGTGTGGGGCAGCGTATTTGCCCTGCAAATCCGTGACACCCGTGACGGCAAGCGTAAGATAATCACATTCAACATAACCGATAAGACCAATTCCTTCACCGTCAAGATATTCGAGATGTCGCAAAATTGCGAAACGCTGGTCAAAAATATCTCGGACGGGGCCTGCGTCATGCTCAGAGGCCATGTGGAGTATGACGATTATATCAAATCATACTGCATTAAGGCGAATTCCGTTATGCTTATCGACCGCATCGAGGTCGGCGACGATGCCCCCGAGAAGCGCGTTGAGCTGCATATGCATACCAATATGTCCGCCATGGACGGCATGACCCCCGCCAAGAAGCTCGTCGAGCGGGCGATAAAATGGGGTCACAGAGCCGTCGCCATAACCGACCACGGCGTTGTGCAGGCGTTCCCCGAGGCTGCCGCCGCCGCAAAAGGCTCGGATATCAAGATAATCTACGGCATGGAGGGCTACTTTGTCGACGACTCGGTCAAGGCGTTCAGCGGCAGCTCTGATATGCCCCTTGACGGCACATTTATAATTTTTGACGTTGAGACGACCGGGCTTCGCACGGGCGTTGACCGCCTGACGGAGATAGGCGCGGTCAAGTATGTCGACGGCGCGGAGAAATCCCGCTTCCAGACCTTCGTTGACCCGGAGAGACCCATCCCGCAGAATATCGTCGAGCTGACGGGCATCACCGATTCAATGGTCGCCGGCGCCCCCAAGGAGGGCGAGGCGGTGCGCAAATTCTTTGAATTCTGCGGCGAGGGCAGCGTGCTTGTGGCGCACAATGCGAGCTTCGATACCGAGGTCATCCGCTCCGCCTGCGAGAGAAATGGCATTGAGTATAACTACTCACATATCGACACCCTCGTGCTGGCGCAGAGCCTCATCTCGGGCATAAAGAATTATAAGCTCGATACGATATCAAATCATTTCAAGCTCCCGAAATTCGACCACCACAGGGCGGATGAGGATGCGGGCGCGCTCGCCGCGATATTTGAAAAGCTGCTGGCTCTCACCGCCGAAAAGGGCGTTGAGCGAGTGTCGCAGATAAACGAGCTTATCCCCGTCGACCCCCGCAGGCTGCCGACATACCATATTATAATCCTCGCAAAGAATAAAGTTGGCCTTAAACACCTTTATCAGCTGATAACGAAATCAAATCTTGAGTATTATTACCGCCATCCGAGAGTGCCGAAGAGTGAGCTGCTTTCTCACAGAGAGGGTCTGCTCATCGGCAGCGCCTGCGAAGCGGGTCAGCTCTACCGCGCGGTGCTTTCGGGCAAATCCGAGGAGGAGCTGTTGCGGATAGCCTCGATGTATGATTACCTCGAGATTCAGCCGAACGGCAACAACGCTTTCATGCTCCGCAAGGGCACTCTTTCCTCCGAGGAGGAGCTTAACGAGATAAACCGCCATATAATCAGGCTGGCGGACAAGCTCGGTATCCCCGTCGTCGCAACGGGCGACGTTCATTTCATCGACGAGAGCGATAAGGTGTTCAGAGAAATTCTTATGACGGGTCAGGGCTTCAGCGATGCCGCCGAGCAGGCGCCGCTCTACTTTAGGACCACAAACGATATGCTTAAAGAATTCGCATATCTCGGCGAGGAGAGGGCAAAGGAAGTTGTCATAACCAATCCAAATCTCATTGCCGATATGTGCGAGGAGATTTTGCCCATACCCAAGGGCACATACCCGCCGAAGATCGAAGGCTCCGACGAGGAGCTGCGCCGCATCTGCTACGAGCGCATCAAGGATTATTACGGCGACCCGATCCCCGAGTATGTCAAGACAAGGCTCGATAAGGAGCTTGACTCGATAATCAAGAACGGCTTCGCGGTCCTCTATATCATCGCTCAGAAGCTCGTGTGGAATTCAATGGATCACGGCTACTATGTCGGCTCCAGAGGCTCGGTCGGCTCGTCCTTCGTCGCCTTTGCTGCGGGTATTTCGGAGGTCAATCCGCTCGCGCCGCACTATATCTGCGAGAGCTGTAAGCACAGTGAGTTTTTCCGCAACGGCGAATACGGCTCGGGCTTCGATATGCCGCCCAAGGATTGCCCGAATTGCGGCAAGCCGATGCACCGCGACGGCCACGATATCCCGTTTGAGACCTTCCTCGGCTTCAACGGCGATAAGCAGCCCGATATCGACCTCAACTTCTCGGGCGAGTATCAGTTCTATGCCCACCGCTACACCGAGGAGCTTTTCGGCAAGGAGCACGTTTTCAAGGCAGGCACTATCGGCACCCTCGCCGATAAGACCGCCTACGGCTTCGTCAAGAAGTGGATGGAGGAGAAGGGGCTTGATCTCTCTCGCGCCGAGCAGGACAGGCTCACAATGGGCTGCGTCGGCGTCAAGAGGACAACGGGTCAGCACCCCGGCGGCATGGTCGTTGTGCCGAACGATATGGACGCCGAGGATTTTACGCCCATTCAGCACCCCGCCGATGATGCGGATTCCGTCCACAGGACTACGCACTTCGACTTCCATTCACTGCATGATACGATACTTAAACTCGATAACCTCGGCCACGATGTGCCGACTCTTTATAAACATCTTGAGGATATGACGGGCATCTCGGTCATGGATGCCGATGTCTGCGACCCGAAGCTCTATGAGCTGCTGACCTCTCCCGCGCCGCTTGGGCTGACCCCCGAGGATATCGACTGTGAGACGGGCACTCTTTCGCTCCCGGAGCTTGGCACACCGTTCGTGCGCCAGATGCTTATGGAGTCAAAGCCCAAGAATTTCTCCGATATGCTACAAATATCGGGCCTTTCTCACGGCACGGATGTTTGGATAGGCAACGCGCAGGAGCTTATCAAAAACGGCACCTGCACCATTTCGGAGGTCATAGGCACCCGTGACAGCATCATGGTCTACCTGATACATAAGGGGCTTGAGCCGGGCATGGCATTCAAGATAATGGAGATAGTCCGTAAGGGCAAATCCACCTCGCTCCTGACCGACGAGCACAAAAAAGCCATGATAGATCACAACGTGCCGCAGTGGTATATCGACTCGTGCATGAAGATAAAATATATGTTCCCCAAGGCTCACGCCGCCGCCTATGTTATAGCGGCAATGCGCCTTGCGTGGTATAAGCTCTATCGCCCACTCGAGTATTACGCCACCTATATGACGGTGCGCGGTGAGGATATCGACACCGTCAGCGTCCTGCAGGGCAGAGCTGCCGTCAAGGCAAAAATGAAAGAGATAGACGAAAAGATGAAGACCAAGCAGGCGACCGCCAAGGAGGAGGGCACCTTCACCTCCCTCCAGGTCATAAACGAGATGCTTGCGAGGGGCATTGAGGTGCTCCCGATAGACATCTATAAGTCGTCGGCGAATAAATACACAATTGAGGACGGCAAGATACGCCTGCCCTTCTCAGCTCTCTCGGGCTGCGGCGGCGCCGCCGCTCAGGGGCTTGAGGATGCGAGAAACGACGGCAAGGGCGAATTTCTCTCGATAGAGGAGGTTCAGCTTCGTTCGGGTGCACCCAAGAGTATTATTGCCGCACTTGAGGAGAGCGGGGCATTCTCGACCCTGCCAAAGACCACTCAGATCAGCTTTTTCTGATAAAAAACCGTTGCGGAGGTCGGTAAAGTGAAGCCGATAGGGCTGTATATTCATATTCCGTTCTGTAAAGGGAAATGCCCTTACTGCGACTTTTATTCTGTCACTCCGCACGGCAGCGTTATTGAGGATTACACCGCCGAGGTGTGCCGCCGTTTAAGCGCGGAGACAAGGATATTTGACACCGTTTACTTCGGCGGGGGCACTCCGTCGCTGCTCGGGGCGGAGAATATCTGCCGCATTTTAGGCTCGGTGAATGCCGCCGACGGCTGTGAAATGACCCTTGAATGCAACCCGTCCGACACGGGCGGCAGGGACTCAAATTTTGATTTCAAGGCCGTTGCCGATGCCGGGATCGACCGTATATCAATGGGTTTGCAGAGTTCCTCCGATTCCGAGCGCCGCTTCCTCGGCAGGCGGGCTGGCGCCGACGACGCCGAAAGAGCTGTTGAGCGTGCCAACGCCGCGGGCATAGACAATATCTCGCTCGACCTTATGCTCGGCCTTGCGGGGCAGAGCACCGAGAGCGTCGGGCGTTCGATAGAGTTTTGCAGGCGGCTCGGGGCAAAGCATCTGAGCGCTTACCTGCTGAAGTTAGAGCAAGGTACACCCCTTTACACCCGCCGAAACGAGCTTCATCTGCCCGATGAGGACGAGACCGCCGAATTATATCTTTTCACCGTCTCAGAGGCGGCGAAAAACGGCTTTTTGCAGTACGAAATTTCCAACTTTTCGCTCCCCGGATATGAGAGCCGCCACAATCTCAAGTATTGGCGCTGTGAGGAATACCTCGGCGTCGGTGCGGCGGCGCATTCCTTCGTCGGCGGCAAGCGTTTCTATAATGAACGCAGCATTGCCGATTTCCTCGAGGGCAAGCCGCCGGTCAACGACGGCGACGGCGGCGATGAGGAGGAATTCGTAATGCTGGCTCTGCGTCTGACAGAGGGTCTGAGCGGCGTGCGATTCGCCGAGCGTTACGGCCATATGCTGCCCCGTGAATTCGATAAAAAAGCTGCTTTTTTCGCTTCAAAGGGTCTTATGACCGTCTGCGGCGAGCGTTACAGCCTCACTCCGCAGGGCTTTTTGCTCTCCAACAGCATAATTTTTGAATTAATAGACACATTAGAGGCGGAATAACTATTGAAAAAACTCCGCCTTTGATATATAATCCTATTTGTAAAGTATTTTCCGAAAGAAGGTTAATCGTATGAAAAAGAAAAAGAGCACCTTTGCCCGTATCGCCATCCCCGGCGCTATAGCGGCTGCTGCAGCTGTCAACGCCGTCAGAGCGGCTCGTTTCGTGCCCGAGAAGAAGGACTACGGCACTCTCAGCCCCGAGAATGTTGACGCTGAGAGAGCGCAGAGAAACCTCTCCAAGGCAATCTCAATTCCCACCATCAGCTACCCCGAGAAGGAGAATGTGGATTTCACTCAGTTTGACAAATTCCACGAGTTCCTTGACGAGGCTTACCCTCTTATTCATAAGACCCTGACCAAGGAAGTTATTTGCGAAGCCAGCCTTATGTATTGCTGGAAGGGCACCAGAAGCGACCTTGATCCCATTGCTCTGCTTGCTCATCAGGATGTCGTCCCCATTTCGGAGGGCACCGAGGGCGATTGGGAGCATCCTCCCTTTGAGGGCTACAACGACGGCGAATTCATCTGGGGCAGAGGCGCTCTGGATATGAAGAATCACCTCATCGGCGTTATGGAAGCGGTCGAGACTCTGCTTGAGGAGGGCTTCACCCCCGAGAGAGACGTTTATCTGCTCTTCGGTCAGGATGAAGAGGTCGTTGCCTCGGGCGACAGCGGCGCAAGGCATATGATGGAGACCCTCAAGGAGAGAGGAATCCACCTTGACTGCATCATCGACGAGGGCGGCGCAATACTGCCCGTCAATATCAAGGGCATCCTTGAGAATAAAGATCTTGTCGGCGTCGGCATAGCGGAAAAGGGCTACACCGACCTTGAGATCAGCGTCAGCGCAAAGGGCGGCCATTCTTCACAGCCCCCGAAGCATTCGGCTCTCGGCGAGCTTGCCAATGTCATCAAGGATATCGAGAATCATCAGTTCAAGGCTGAGATGCTGCCGTTCGTTGAGCAGCTTTTCTCAGGACTCGGCAGGAACTGCTCCTACCCCGCAAGGCTCATCACCTGTAATATTCCTTATCTCAAGCCCCTTATCAAGGCCGTTATGACTCAGATACCGCCCGCCGCCTGCCTTGTCAGGACCACTACCGGCGTTACCATGGCTCAGGGCAGCCCCGCCGCAAACGTGCTGCCTCAGAAGGCGACCGTTACAGTTAACTTCAGGCAGATGCCCGGCACCACCGTGCAGGATGTTGTGGATCATATTCGCAAGGTTTGCCGCAATAAGGATATCGAGATAAATGTTGCCAAGGCTAAAGAGGCCTCCAAATTCTCGCCGACCGATTCGAGAGCGTTTAATATAATCAAAGAGCTCTGCATGCAGGAATCCGCTGACAACATCGTTGCGCCTTACCTCGTAATGGGCGGCACCGACGCCTGCAACTACGAGCCTATCTGCGAGAATATCTATCGTTACGCCCCCTATAAGGTCACCATCGGTCTGCTCAGATGCACCCACGGCACCAACGAAAGGATCCCCGTTGACGCTGTCGGCCCCGGCGTTGCGTTCTTCAAGAGATATATCAGACGCGCATCCGCCGAGAATTAAAAATTTAATTAAATATTGTAACCTTATAGTATTAAGCTCTCCGCTTCATGCGGGGAGCTTTTTTCATGCGTATATAAATTGAAAAGCTGAAAATTTTTTACGGCTTATTTATCCGCCGTGTATTATCGCCGCTGCGGGTCAAATTATTAGTGCCCCGCAAACGAGGGGCAAATTCAATGAGAACACGGAGGTGAAATATTGAAGCGTTTTTTTAAAACTCTGAGTGTTTTATTTTTTGCCTTGTGCGTCGGGATATTCTCAATGATAGCCTACGGCAGCGTTTACCTGCCGGACAGCGTCACGGCGGCGCACGCGGAGCAGGATATCGGCGGCATCTACTCGGTGAACGGTTCAGGACAGGCGGAGTCGGCGGGCGCGCCCGCAGCGGGCGGCGCGGCATATAACTCCGAGATAAAAGCCCTGAAAATATTCCCGATCAAAAAGATAACGGTAGATAACGCCAAGCGAAGGTATGTTGCGATAGGCGGCGAAGTCTTCGGTATAAAGCTATATACAAAAGGCGCGATAGTCGTCAACGTCGATGCGGTAACGAGCAAATCGGGCAATTCCTCGCCCGGCACCCAGGCGGGTATCAGGACGGGGGATGTCATAACCCGAATCGGTTCGTCGCCTATCGATAATTCGCAGCAGCTCACCGAGGCGATAGAGCGCTCGCAGGGGGAGCCGCTTGACCTGACGATTGAAAGAAACGGCGAAAGGATCGCCGTCAAGCTTCAACCTATCATGTCGGTCGACGGCAAATACAGAGCGGGCATCTGGGTCAGGGACAGCTCAGCCGGCATAGGCACCGTCACATTTTATGATGACGACGGGATGTATTTCGCGGGTCTCGGCCACGGAGTCTGCGATGTGGATACGGGCACGATAATGCCCCTCTCCGGCGGCGAAGCGGTCAGAGCAAAAGTAAACGGCTTCTATAAGAGCAGCGCAGGCAACCCCGGGGAGCTATGCGGCGTGTTCTCCGATGTCACCTTGGGCAGCCTTCGTGTTAATCAGGAGACGGGTGTTTACGGCGAGCTTGAGCGGCCGTGCGGCAAGCAGAAACTGCCGGTAGCGCTTGAATCCGAGGTGAAGCTCGGCAAGGCGCAGATAGTCGCCACCGTCGAGGAGGGTAAGACGGAATACTATGATATAGAGATAACCAAGATATATCCCTCCTCGGATTCAACCGTAAGGAATATGATAATCAAAGTGACCGACCCGGAGCTGCTCGAAAAAACGGGCGGCATTCTGAGGGGGATGAGCGGCAGCCCGATAATTCAGGATTCAATGCTCGTGGGCGCAGTGACCCATGTATTCGTCAATAACCCCGAGCAGGGCTACGCCATATTCGCGCAAAAGATGACAGAAACTCTGGAATCACTGGAAAGCGGAGAAATGCAGCTCGCGTCGTAAACCAAAGCAAAAAAGAGGACTGCCGCATTGGCGACAGTCCTCGATCCTTTTGATATTATGTTTTGAGTTTTATTTTGCGGCGTCCTTTGTGAGAGTCATCGAGCCGTTTGCGTCGGTGAGGGTGAGCGTGTCGCCGTCAAAGGCGTAGGTGTAGGTGAATGACTTCTGGAGCAGCGGCGTGTCGGTGGTGACGGTGAGGGCGGTGTCGGTGATGGTGTAGTTCATTGCGATGCCGACTCCGAGTTCCGTGGTCATAACTCCCGAGCCGTTCTCGTTAAAGGTGTATTCCACATTGGTGGATACGCCGAGGACAGTGACCTGACCCTTCCAGGTGCCGAGGATTGCCTTCTCCGGCTTCGGGGCGCAGGCGGAGAACGCGGTAAGGACTATGCAGAGGATAACGATGACGCTGAGTGCTTTTTTCATATTGTGACAGCTCCTTTCACAGCTTACATCAATATTATATTTTATGTCCGTATAAATGTCAAGAATACTCGCTCAAAAACGTCAGAAAGCAAAAAATGTCAAAAATTGCGAAAAATAATTGTCAATAAATGGTTGACAATTTTTACAATTTATGGTAATATTCAAGTGAACTAAAACATACGGAGGTAAAAATCATGAGGAAAATGTTGAAAGTTATGCTGACCGAGGACGGGAGCGAAACGCTCCACGAGCTTGCGGGCATCCTGCGCTCAAACAACTGCGAGGTATCCACCGTTATCAAGGACGGCACTCAGATAGTGGAGAAGCTCAAGAGCGGCGAGGTGCCCGACGTGCTGCTCATGGACGGCTTCATGTCACGCCTTGACGCGCTTGGGGTGCTGCGTGAGCTCGGTGCGATGAGGCTTGAGCGCCGCCCGATGGTTATGGTGCTTTCAAGCGCGGATAATCAGCGCTTCGAGGGCGAGGTGCTCAGGAGCGGGGCGGATTACTACTTCCTCAAGCCCTACAACCCCGCTATGTTAGCCGAGAGGATAGTGCAGTTCTCAAGCATCCACAACGCAAACGCCAACAGCAGCGGAGTGAAGGATCTCGAGGTGGTCGTGTCGCAGATAATGCACCAGATAGGCGTGCCCGCACATATCAGGGGCTATCAGTATCTGCGCGAGGCGATAATACTCTCGGTCAAAAACGACGAGATGATAAGCTCGGTCACAAAGGTGCTTTATCCGACCGTCGCCAAAACTTTCAAAACCACGCCGTCACGAGTGGAGAGGGCAATACGCCACGCCATAGAGGTGGCGTGGGACAGAGGAGACGTTGACGTGCTCAGCTCATACTTCGGCTACACGATACAAAATGAGCGGGGCAAGCCGACCAACAGCGAGTTTATCGCCATGATAAGCGATAACCTCAAACTGCAAATGAAAACCGTGTGACGGCGCAAAAAAACGGGCTGCTGCATCACTGCAACAGCCCGTGATTTATTTTATCCCCATGATAAAATTTAAAAATTTTCCTAATGCCGATCCCAACTTTGCAATATCGATTTCGATTCCGAACGGCTTTTTGAGAATTTTTTCGTTAACATCAAACGAGTAACTGTCAATGACAAATGTGTTGCTGCTATCGGATGAATATATGGTGACGATGAACTTCAGCGTATCATCTTTATAGTAGTGCTTCTTTATACAGCCATTTTGATTGCAGTATTCTTCGACAGTATAAGCTTCACCGTCCGCTTTTTCCTCATAGCTCTTTACATAAGTATAGGATTCATGGAACTCGTCGGCAAAATTCCTGATATATTCTTGAATGCTCTCAGCCTTCAGCATGATTAAAGGATCAATGTCTTTAAGCGCAAAATATATAAACGGGAAGATCGGAGAATATATGTAACATGTATCGCCTAGCTTTGCTAATCTGACCGGAACGCGGTTCAATTTTGTTTCAACGACATAGTTTTTTCCTTTTACATAGACCTTTTCGCCTGAACAAGTGACGCCTTTAATTAACTCAAATTCACCGTTCGAGCAGGATATCTGCAATTCATCTGCGCTGCATAGCTTCTCGATCAAAGCGTCGGTCTTAGTCTGCGGGGCTTCTTCGGCGAATGCCGCCATTGAGAATGCGGATAATGCAATGATGAGTGCGAGCAAAATGCTGAGTGTTCTTTTCATTGTAACTCCTCCGTGTTTATTTATGCATTGATTGCGTATGTTATTATACTATACAACGAGAAAATTGTCAACAAAATAAATTTTCTTAAATTATTTTAAAGTGAGTAAAAAAACGGGCTGCTGCATTGCTGCAGCAGCCCGTGGCTCATATACAATTATGCTGCGCTGGGGAGGCCTTTAATGACGCCAAAAAGCTTGAGGAGCTTTGTGAGATCTATGCCGAAGGGAGCCTTGAATATGCGCGGGGCAACGGTAAACGAATAGTTGTCAATGGCAAATACCTGAGTGGTCTTGTCGGATTCGTTATAGACGCTGACGAGCTTGAGCATATCGCCCTTATAATAGAACTTGAAGTTAACGCTCTCACCGTCGGTGAGCTCCTCGACAAGATATGTCTCGTCGCCGATCTTTTCCTCGTAGCTCTTAATATAGGGGAGCAGGGGCCTGACGGAGTCAACAGTCTGACGAATATTTGCCCACACGTCTATATTGCCGACGATGCCGTCAGCGACTTTCGCATCAATTGAGAGGTAAGCGAAGGGAAGAAATGGGCAGTAGGCGTAGCAGGCGTCGCCGGTCTTAACTAATCTGACGGGAAAGAATTTCAGCTTGGTGTCAATTGCAAGATCCTTGCCCTTGGCATATAACGTCAGGGTCGTTATTGGCAGGTTGCCGACAAGCTTTTTGTCCGGGGTGAAGGTCACCTGAAGCTCGGTTGCGGTGTAGAGCTTGTCAAACAGAGCTTCTGTCTTGCTCTTGGGTGCGTCAGCGGCGAATGCAGCCATTGAGAATGCGGATAATGCGATGATGAGTGCGAGCAAAAAGCTGAGCGTTCTTTTCATTGTAATTCCTCCATAATTATTAAGATGTGGTTTGCTTGTATTATTATTATACCATACAACCAAAAAAGTCAATTTAATAAAGTCTCTAAAGCTATTCTAAAACGCGAAAAACGGGCTGCTGCATCGGCATATGTATTTATGCAATTATGCTGCGAGGGGCAGACCCTTGATGAAGCCGAAAAGCTTGAGGAGCTTTGTGAGATCTATGCCGGCGGGGGCCTTGAATACGGCAGCGTCAACGGTGAAGGAATAATCGTTGATGGTGGTTACCTGAGTGGTCTTGTCTGCGTCGTTATAGACGTTGATGAGCTTGAGCATATCGTCCTTATAATAGAACTTGGTGGTGACGTGCTCTCTGTCGTTGAATTCCTCGACAAGATAGGTCTCGTCGCCGATCTTCTCGTCATAGCTCTTCACATAGGCAAGCAGAAGTCTGGCGGAGTCAACGGTCTTATGCACATATTCCCATATGTCCTTGTCGCCGATGATGCCGTCGATGACCTTTGAGTCGATTGAGAGATAGGCAAAGGGGAGCAGGGGGCTGTAGGCGTAGCAGGCGTTGCCGGTCTTGACGGCTCTGACGGGCAGGAAGCCCAGCTTCGTGTCAACGGCGATATCATTGCCCTTGGCGTATACGGTCATTGCCGACATGGGCAGGTCTGATGCGAACTTCTTGTCGGGGGTGAATGATACCTGAAGCTCGGTCGCGGTGTAGAGCTTGTCAAGCAGAGCCTCGGTCTTGGTCTTGGGTGCGTCTGCGGCGAATGCCGCCATTGAGAATGCGGATAATGCGATTATCAAGGCAAGTAAAATGCTGAGAACTTTTTTCATAAAAAATTCCTCCTTTTTATTTGTGTTGCCTTTATCTTAATTATAGTATTTCGGCTGCCGCATGTCAACTGTTAATTAATCGTTGTCGTCTAATTTGAGGACCGCCATGAATGCCTCCTGCGGCACCTCGACCGTGCCGAAGTGGCGCATACGCTTCTTGCCCTCCTTCTGCTTCTCAAGCAGCTTCTTCTTGCGGGTTATGTCGCCGCCGTAGCACTTGGCGAGCACGTCCTTACGCATCGCCTTAACGGTCTCGCGGGCGATTATCTTGCCGCCGATGCCTATCTGAATGGGTATCTCAAACATCTGACGGGGGATGTTGTCCTTGAGCCTCTCGGCTATCTTGCGGGCCTTTGAATACGCCTTGTCCGAGTGGATGATGAATGAGAGAGCGTCCACGATATCGCCGTTGAGCAGCACGTCGAGCTTGACAAGGTTTGATTTGCGGTAGTCACAGATCTCGTAGTCAAAAGAAGCGTAGCCCCTCGTGCGGGATTTGAGCGAATCAAAGAAGTCGTAGATTATCTCGTTCAGCGGCAGCTCATAGTGGATATCGACCCTGTCGGGGGTGATGTAATCCATATTCTTAAACACGCCGCGCCTGTCCTGACAGAGGTCCATGATGGCGCCGACATATTCGGCGGGGGAGTAGATGTGAGCGTCGGTGAACGGCTCCTCGCAGGAGGCTATCGTCGCGGGGTCGGGGTAATGGGTCGGGTTATCTATCTCGACGGTGGTGCCGTCCGTAAGATTGATTTTGTATATAACGCTGGGCACAGTTGTAACAAGGTCGAGATCGTATTCCCTCTCAAGGCGCTCCTGGATTATCTCAAGGTGAAGCAGACCGAGGAAGCCGCAGCGGAAGCCGAAGCCCAGAGCGCCGGAGGTCTCAGGCTCATAGCTTAGGGCGGCGTCGTTAAGCTGCAATTTCTCGAGCGCGTCACGCAGATTCTCATAATCCGCGCCGTCGGCGGGGTAAATGCCGCAGAATACCATCGGATTCACCTTGCGGTAGCCGGGCAGCGGCTCCGAGGCGGGGTTCTCGACCGTCGTTACCGTGTCGCCCACGCGTGCGTCGCCGACCGTCTTTATTGAGGCGGTGATGTAGCCGACCTCGCCCGCGGTCAGCTCGGCGCAGGGCTCAGGCTCGGTCGCTCTCATGTAGCCCGTCTCGACAACGGTGAATTCTGCGCCAGTCGCCATCATTCTGAGGGTGTCGCCGGGCTTTATCTTGCCCTCCTTGACCCTGACATAGACGATAACGCCCTTGTAGCTGTCATAGACCGAGTCGAATATCAGCGCGCGGCAGGGGAGAGAGTCGTCCGCCTTGGGGGCGGGGATATCTTTAACTATCCGCTCAAGCACCTGCTCGACATTCTGACCCGTTTTTGCCGATATCCTCGGCGCCTCGGAGCAGTCGAGGCCTATAACGTCCTCCACCTCGGCGGCGACTCTGTCGGGGTCGGCCGAGGGAAGGTCGATTTTATTGATAACGGGCACTATCTCAAGGTCGTGGTCGAGGGCGAGGTAGGTGTTCGCAAGGGTTTGAGCCTCAACGCCCTGAGAGGCGTCGATTATCAGCACCGCGCCCTCGCAGGCGGCAAGCGAGCGGGAGACCTCGTAGTTGAAGTCAACGTGACCCGGGGTGTCGATGAGGTTGAGCACATATTCTTCGCCGTCCTCGGCGGTGTAGTTGAGCTTCACGGCGTGCGCCTTGATGGTGATGCCTCTTTCACGCTCAAGATCCATTTTATCGAGCAGCTGCGCCGTCATATCACGCAGAGCGACGGATTTCGTCTTCTCCAGCAGGCGGTCGGCGAGGGTCGATTTGCCGTGATCGATATGAGCGATTATGCAAAAATTCCTTATCTTATCTTTTGAAACTGCCAATGTCAATTCTCCTTTGAGACTCAGTTTGCGAATTCCTCGATCTTGCGCTCAACGGCGCTCTTGCCTATCCACATATCTTCCCAATTGTGGCCTGCGATGCGTTCGATCCGCTTCTTGTCGCTGTCGGATATCGTGCAGGTGCCGCTCTCGTGCTTCTGCTCGATGACCTGCCTTATCACCTCGTGATCGTGCTTGTTCATCTTATAGAGGACTATGAGCAGCATGGATATCAGCGAGCAGACGGCGGGGACCCAGCTGACGAACAGGCGTATGCCGAATATCGTCTTGGCGCTCTGGTCGATGAAATCGGGCTTCTGCGGGTCGTAGCCGAAGGCGCTGAAGATGAAGCCGAGGAAGCCGGTGATGAAGCTGTTTATCGTCTTGTTGACGAAGGAACTGAAGGTGGAGATGACGCCCTCGCGGCGGCGGCCGGTTATCAGCTCGTCAACGTCGGTCACGTCGGGCTGGATATTGGTGATAACGAAGCCTGGGCCCGAGAAGCCGAAGTTATAGAGCATCGACGCAAGATAAATGAATATCGTCGGGGTGGAGGGCGTGACGAAGCCGTTTATCAGCAGACCCGCTATCATAAACGGACAGAGGAAAAGTCCGCACACGCGCTTGTCGATATAGCGAACGAGCAGATAGTTTACGGGCGAGCCGGAGAATTCCGAGATACCCGCAACGACATTCAGCACGTTGAAGCGGTTGTATCTGTCCGCTATGCTCCTGATATAGAACTGATCGGCATATGAATAAAAGTTCTTGGCGAAGCCGTTGAAAAGGTTTATGAAGAAATACTGACGGAAAGCCTTGTTGCGGAAGACCTGAACGTATTCGTCAAAGAGATATCTCCAGTCCATCGGCTTATTCTTCATGTTAAGAGAGCTTGGCTCCTTGGTGGAGAAGAAGCAGACTATCGGCGACCAGAGGAACCAGACCGCGAGCACGAGGCCGCAGAACATATATTTGCTCCTGTCGGCGGGGGAGGGGTTATTCATGTCGAGGCCGCCGAGCATCAGGCCCATGAATACGAACGAAAGTGATTGGCCGATGGAGTTGAAGGCGTATTCGACTATCTTGAACTGGGTGCGCTCAAAGTATTTCGGCGCGACGGTCGGCAGCATGGCGGTGTGAGGGATGCTCATCATCGTGAAGCCGGTGCTGTAGAGGAAGGCGGTGAGCAGATAATAGGCAAAGAGGGCGCTTGTGTTGCCCGTGCCCGATATGCCGAAGGACGACCACTTCATTATGTAAGCGATGAAGAATATCGGGGCGCCCATGATAAAATACCTGCGGTGGCGGCCGAATCTGGATTTGGTTCTGTCGGTTATAACGCCCATTGCAACGTCGCTGAAGGCGTCGATAATGCCGTTTATCATGCTTATCGTGCCCGTCACCTTGGTGCTCATGCCCTCAACGAAATTCAGGAACTGCTGGTGATAGAGGTTTATCGGGTATCCGGCGCCGCCGAGAGTTATGTTGGCGCAGTTGAAGCCGACCATCGGGCGGATATATTCCCATGTATTGCCCTCAATGCCGACTATGTCCTTGATCTTATTTCCTACTTTACCTTCACGGCTCAAGAAACACACCACTTTTCATTTATTATAATATCTTATAATACCAAAGAATAGCGGCGAGGTCAAGAATTTTATTAAAAAGCGCCGAGCTTTGACAGGCTCGGCGCGGCTCTCAGCCGAAAAGTTTCGCTGCGGCGTTGACCGCCGTGCAGAGTATTGCCCCCGCGGCCGTCGGCAGAGCGGCGGCGATGAGGGTGTATTTAAGGCTGTGAGTTTCTTTTTTAATTGTCAGCAGCGTTGTCGAGCACGGCCAGTGCATGAGGGCGAAAAGCATTACGCACACCGCCGTCGTTGCCGTCCAGCCGTTTGTGGTCAGCAGCCCGTGCAGCGCCTGCGCCCCGCCGACCTCGGGCAGCGAGCCGAGGGCGGAGTAAGCCATTATCATTATCGGCAGCACTATTTCGTTGGCGGGGAAGCCGAGAATAAAGGCGGTGAGTATCACGCCGTCAAGCCCCATTACCCGCCCTATAGGGTCGAGAAATTCGGCAAAGTGCGCCAGCAGCGAAGCCCCGCCGACATTGATGTTTGCCGCCGCCCAGATGACCAGCCCCGCGGGTGCGGCGACGGCGGCTGCCCTGCCGAGCACAAAGAGGGTGCGGTCGAGCACGGAGCGGATTATCACCTTGCCGACCTGCGGCGCACGATACGGCGGCAGCTCGAGCGTGAATGCCGAGGCCGCGCCGCGAAGCAGGGTCGCCGAGAGCAGCTTTGTGGCGGCAAAGGTCATCAACACACCGATCACCACGGAGGCGGTCACGGCGAGCGAGCCGAGCAGCGTTGAAGCCGTCCCCGTGCCGATGAAGAATGCGCCCGCGAGGGCTATAAGCGTCGGGAATCTGCCGTTGCAGGGAACGAAATTGTTTGTCAGCACGGCGAGGATGCGTTCGCGCGGAGAGTCGATTATCCTGCCGCCCGTCACGCCTACGGCGTTGCAGCCGAAGCCCATGCACATTGTCAGCGCCTGTTTGCCGCAAGCGTTGCAGGCGGCAAAGGGGCGGTCAAGGTTATAGGCTATCCTCGGCAGCACGCCCAGATCCTCAAGCAGGGTAAAAAGCGGGAAGAATATCGCCATCGGCGGCAGCATCACCGACACCACCCACGCCAGCACTCGGTATGCCCCGAGCACGAGGCAGCCGTGCAGCCATTCGGGAGCGTTCAGGCGAATAAACAGCGCCGTCAGTTTATCTTGAAAGCCGAAAAGCAGCTCGGAGAGCAGGGCGGAGGGGTAGTTTGCGGCGCTGACGGTGAGCCAGAGCACGAGAGCGAGCATCAGCAGCATGGCGGGGTAGGCGGTCAGCCTGCCGGTGAGGAGCTTATCGAGGCGGCGGTCGAATTCCGAATGGCTTTTCGACCTTTTAACCGCTCCCATACAGATATCGTGCGCCGTAGCAACTGTGCCCTCGGCTATCATGTCGCCGAGCTCGTCACCCGTGAGGTCGCGCAGCCCGGGCAGAGCCTTTGCCCTCGCCAGAGCGAGCCGCAGCTCGGGGTCGTCAAAAAATTCGTTGCCGAGCGACTTGCTAAGCCCATCTTTCAGCGCGGTGTCGCAGTCAAGCAGGCGCACTGCGAGCCACCTTGCGTTGAACCTGCTCTGCTTTGCCGTGACGATAGGCTCTATGAGCGAAATTGCCTGCTCGACAGGCTCGGGATATCTTATGTTTACGGGTGAGAATTCATATTTATCGAGATTTGCCAATACTTTTTTCAGCGGCTCTGCTCCTCGGTGCTTTCGGGCGGTAACGCCGACGACGGGCAGCCCCAACCGACGGGAAATAATATCCAAATCGAGCGAAACTCCGTTGCGCCGCGCTTCGTCCATGAGGTTCACGCATACTACGGTTTTGGGGCATATTTCAGCCGCCTGCATCACAAGAGCCATGCTTCTTTCAATTCGTTCCGCGTCGCAGACGACCGTCACGGCGTACGGAGAAGAAAAGCAGAGCATATCACGGGCGGCCTCCTCCTCGGCGGAGTGCGGGGTCAGCGAATATGTTCCGGGCAGGTCGGCGACGGTGTATTCAGCGCCGCCGAGCTTAACGCCGCCGTAAGCGTTTTCGACGGTCTTGCCCGACCAGTTGCCCGTGTGCTGTCTCAGCCCCGTCAGGCTGTTGAATACCGTGCTCTTGCCCACATTCGGGTTGCCCGCAAGAGCAATAACGGGGCGGGTGTTATCCGTTTTCACCGTTATCACCCTGCCGAATAACGCTGATCGCCGAGCAGTCACGGCGGCGCAGGGCTATGACCGCACCGTCGATGAGATAAGCCCTCGGGTCGCCGAGCGGGCTTTCGCCTATGCAGACCGTCTCCGCACCGCGCACCAGCCCGATATCCGTCAGCCTGCGGTGTATGCCGCTCTCACCGAGGTAGGCGACCGTGACCGCTTCACCGACGGGAATTCTATCTAAAGTCAGATCTGATTTCATACCATTCCTCCTTGGAATTCTCCATTTACAGCTTATTCCGCGAGGAAGAAACGGTGAAAAAAAGAGAGGCAGCTTTGCGCTGTCTCTCTTTTTATCCCGTGCCGCTTTGAGGCGGCGAGGGGATCATTCGATTTCAAGGTGATGGGATTCAGGGAGCTCCTCGCCCTTCTTGGGCAGGGTCAGCTTCAGCACGCCGTTGTCGTACTTCGCCTTTATCTCGTCGGTCTTGACGCCCGATACATTGAAGCGGCGGCTGTAGGAGCCGTAGGAACGCTCGCAGCAGATGTACTTATCTTTCTTATCCTTTTCCTCATGCTCCGAGTGACGCTCGGCGTTGATGGTGAGCCAATCGCCGTTGATGTCGAGCTTGATATCCTTCTTGTCGAATCCGGGCAGGTCGGCCTCCAGCAGGTAGCTGTCGCCGTTATCGGTAATATCGGTCTTGAACTCCGCAATGGCACCGCTGTCAAACATTGAGAACGGGTCTGCGAAGAAATTCTTTTCAAATTCGTCCATCTCACGGAACGGATTGTAGTTAGCCATGTGATTCCTGCGGGTATAAGGTCTGAGTTCAAACATAATAAAAATCCTCCGAAAATTATATTTCTCGATTCATTTTATTTTTTGTTTTCGGCCGAATCGGAGGCCGAAACGCTTTGAGAATTCTTTATCCGATTCATTGGTATCGCTTCCTTTGTCATTGCCTTTCTTCATTTGACGACCATATTATATCCCCCGTTATTGCATATTTTGTTATCTGTTTGTTAACTGTTTGTAAATATTAGCACTCTCGGGCTGAGAGTGCTAATATTTATTAAAAACTGCGGGCAGCCCGTATTGAGCCGCCCGCGTTGAGCCGAATATTCGGTTTATCAGCCTATATTTTTCTTTGCCTTGCGCTTTTTGATGACCTTGCACAGAACGATGATCGCGACCGCTATCAGCACGGCGACGGGGATGATTATCGGCAGCCCGCCGACGAACCACACGATGAAATCGCGGATACCCTGTTTCAGGTTACTCCAATTCTCTGCAAGGGCGTTTTTGATCTCGCCTCTGAGCGAGGTCTCGTCCTCGGTCACACGCTCGACCTCATAGAGGTCAAGGCTCACGGTGCTGTAGCTTACCCTGTTCTCAAGCACCCTGAGCTGAGAGGTGTAATTCTCTATCTGATAATTGACGTTTGAGAGGCGCTCCTGCACTGAGATAACGTCCTTGAGGTCATCGGCCTTCTTGAGCAATTCAAGAAGAGTGTCGCGCTCGGTGGTGTAGGCCTTGATGCGGCTCTGGATATCCACATATTCGAGCGTTACGTTGAGCTGATCCTCCTTCTGGAATGTGATCTTGCCGTTCTCGCCGGCCTTTTGCAGGAATTCGTCGAGCTTATCGGCGGGAATTCTGAAAACGAAGCTCGCATAGCGGGAGTTTCTGCCCGAGTAGCTGTCGTTGAGCGAGGAGGTCTCGACATATCCGCCCGCCGCAGCCACGTCCGAACGGATGGCTGAGATATACTGCTCGTATTCCTTGGTCTCCACAGTCAGATTAACGGTCTTGACTATCTTCTCCTCGATAGCGCCGTCGGCCGAAGTGACCTGAGAGGCCTTTTCGCTCATGCCGCCGCCTTTTATCGAGCCGTAGGATATGCCGTCCTCCGCTGCCGCCTGATCGGCGTAAAGCTCGTTGCCGGGTGCCGCCTTGCTTCCCGCCGCGCAGGCTGCGAACGAACAGAGAATGAGCAGGCAGGCGAGGATCGCGAGTAGCTTTTTCATAATTGTCACCTTTCTTTATTCAGTTTGAAATTCGACCGCGTCAGAGCCTTTGCTCGAGGCGGCGAATTCCGCTTCGCTTTGATAGGGGTATTCCTTTTCACGGTAGTATGCGTTGATCTTTTTGTCGTCGCCGGAGTAGATGATATCGGAGTTAAAGACCTCGTAGTCCTCCTGCTCGGGGTAGTCGGCGGGCATCAGCAGGGGAGAGACACCGTATTCCTCGGCGAGCGAGGCGGCGTACAGCCCGTTTGCCTTGTCGAATTCTTCCTTTGAGATGCCGAAATGCCTGGCAAATCCGACTATCGCCATGCCGTCGTATGTGTTTTGGCTTCCGCACCAGCGTTCGTATTCGTCCTCGTCCGCGAGGTCGATGAATTGCTGAGGGATCAAGTAGTATATCGTCCTGTAAGACTGATGCAAAATGTCTGTTGCCACATCGGCGGCTTGCTCTTGATTATTGCTGCCGATATACCCGTTAAAGCTCTCGTCATACGAGTAGAAACCGCCTCCCTTTTCCTGAGAGGCCGAGTCGGAGCCTTTGCTGCCTGCGAGGAGCATATTCGGCACGGCGAAAAGCGCCGTTATCGCAATTGCCGCGGCGGCTGCGGAGAGCGCTATGACGCGCTTGCGGGCCGATCTCTTTTGCTTTGCGGGCTCGGTGCGGCAGGCAGAGATGAGCCGCGCTTTTTCGTCGTTTGAGAGCTTTATCCCGTCCTGCGATCTTTGCAGTTTTTCAAAAATATCGTCCATCATTCCGCCTCCTTTTCCATCATCGAGCGCAGAGCCTCACGGCCGCGCTGGAGCCGCTTCTTGACGGCGGCCTGCGTGATGCCGAGTATCTCTGCAAGCTCGTAAATTTTGTAGCCCTCAACGTAATGCAGCTGGATCACCGCCCGATATTTCTCGTCGAGCGAGCAGAGCAGGGCGAGGACCTGCGCATCGTCCTCGCTTTCGGCTCCCAACTCCCTGATATCGTCAAGGCTCAGGAGGCTGCTGTGCCTGCGCATTCTGAGCATATCCTTGCATTCGTTTGAGGCGACTCTGAGCAGCCATGCTTTCTCGTGCTCCGAGTCGTTAAAGGCGGGGGACTTGGTCATGTACTTGAGGAAGGTCTCCTGCACGGCGTCGAGAGCGTCCTCTCTGTTGCCCAGCATTACCGAGCACAGGCGTAGCAGGGAGTCGCCGTAGGCATTGACCGCGTTTTCCGCTCTCTGCGGGTCGAGTCTGATAACCTCCAAGGGCATCACCGCTTTCCTTTTGTCGCTTTCATTATATACACGATGCGGGAGGGCAAAAGGTGACAGAAAATAACGAATTTTTTCAAAGCCCGCCCGTCATATATACATTGTATCATATATGCGGCGGCTTTGGAATACTTTTTCTCTGTAAGAGGAACATTTTTGTCTGAACGAAAATATATTGTTGATAGCAAACTAAACAGGAGGTCGTGCTATGGATAATCGAGAGTTGGAGAGGCTCATGGACAGATACAGACGGGAGCTTATCGAATTCAGCAGGATGAATAGCGGAAAGAATTCCGTGGGCGAGGAGCCTGACGAGCGGGAGAAACGGCAGATGGACGCCGAGAGCGGCGGCACAAGCTATGAGCGTGACAGGAGCGACCCTCTGCCCGCCCCGACGCCCGAGCCGGAGCCGCAGCCAGAACCCGAGCCTGAGCCGGAGGCCGAAGCCGAGCCGACGCAGGTGCAGATAACGCCCGCAAGGAATCTTGCCTCAATGTCGGGCAGCAACACGCCCGACACGATGAATAATCAGTCGGCGTCGGCGGATATCCCGAGGCTGCTGCGGCAGAGCTGCGAGATAATCGCAAACGATCCGACCGCCACGCAGGAGCAGCGGCACAGGTGCAGGGAGATAAACGAATTCCTCAACGCAAACAACGAAACGGGCTCCATGCGGGTGGAGGCTACCGCTGCCAACAGAGCCTTCGGCATTTGCAGCGCAAGAGTGATGATATTCCTGCCCCTGCCGAGCGGCAACGTGACGGTATTCGACGGGCTGACTAATGTGAACGGCAGCAGCTTGTCGGTCACTCTGCCTGCCCCGCCGAAGTCCCTCTCTCAGCAGGAGGATAACGGAGGCAAGGCGCCGTTTGCCGTCTACTCGGTCTATGTCGAGCACCCCTCATTTGTCAGAGCGATATTCACCAATGTGCCGGTGTTCTCGGGCACGGAGTCCATTCAGCCGGTCGCTATGCTGGCTAAGGCGGCGGGCGCTCAGGAGCCCGATCCGATAGTGGTGGATCAGTCCGAGCGGAATTCACTTTGAGGAGGGCGAGAGCATGGCAACACCCGTTATACCTGATTTCATCACCGTTCACCTCGGCAGGCCGGATTCCTCGGCAAAGAATGTGCGGGTCCCGTTCACGGGCTACATAAAGAATGTGGCTTCAAGCGAGGTCTACCCCACCTGGCCCGAGAATTCGCTCAGGGCGAACATATACGCCCAGATTTCCCTTGCGCTCAATCGAATTTACACGGAGTATTACCGCAGCAGAGGCTATAACTTCGATATCACAAACTCCACCGCCTACGATCAGGCGTATATCGACGGCAGGGATATCTTCGGCAATATCAGCAGGATAGTCGACGAGATATTCAACAGCTATATCACAAAGGGCAATCAGATACAGCCGTATTTCGCCGAGTATTGCGACGGCAAAAACGTCACCTGCAAGGGAATGTCGCAGTGGGGGACCGTCACCCTGGCAAACCAGGGCAGAACTCCGATACAAATACTCCGCAATTATTACGGCTCGGATATCAACCTTGTGAGCAATGTGCCCGTCAAGAATATCAGGGAATCCTACCCCGGCACTCTGCTGCGCCTCGGCACGGTGGGCGAGGATGTCCGAACGATCCAGCGCCAGCTCAACAGGATCAGGCGCAACTACCCGTCGATACCGAATATCCCGCAGACCAACGGTGTGTTTGAGGCGACCACGAGGGCGGCGGTGCGGCAGTTCCAGAGCATATTCAACCTCGCCGTGGACGGCATTGTCGGCAGGGCGACGTGGTATAAAATAAAAAGGATATATAACGCCGTCATAAAGGTGTCGGAGCTTTATTCCGAGGGAATAACCATATCGGATATCGACAGGATATACAGCACCTCGCTGCGCCGCGGCAGCAGGGGCAACGAAGTGAAGCTGATACAATATTATCTTAATTTTCTTTCATTCTTTAATAACCGCCTGCCCTCGATCGACGCCGACGGCATATTCGGCCCGGCGACCGAGAATGCGGTCAAGGCGTTCCAAAGCGAATACGGCCTGACGGCGGACGGAATAGTCGGCAGAGACACATGGAACAGGCTTCAGGACGCTTATTTCAGCACGCTCAATTCGCTGCCCGACGAATACCGCTCATATTCCTCGCTGCTCTACCCCGGATATGTTATAACTACCGGTGCGAGCGGCAATGTGGTCACTCAGCTCCAGATGTTCCTTAACGTGATAGCGGCGAATAACTCCGCCGTGCCGAGCGTCACGGTGGACGGAGTATACGGCAATGAGACGAAGAATGCCGTTATCGCCGTGCAGAAGCTCAGCGGGCTTGAGCAGACGGGAGCCGTCGGCGCCCTGACATGGAACGCTATTGTCAATCTCTATAATGAATATCGCTGAAATGCGGTGAAATAATATAAAGGATATTTTTATAATATGCGGGGATGAGAAAAAGTGGAGAATGTATTTGTGCCGAATTACGACAAGACCGTTGCCGAGCTTGACGCGGCGTTCAGGCTCAAGGCGAGCTTTGACCTGCTGGGCAGAGAAGTGAAGGTCGGCAGCAGGCGGGCGAGGCTCTATCTGGTCGACGGCTTCTGTAAGGATGACCTTATGGAGAAAATAATGGCTTATTTTATGAAGGCCACGGACGACGTGATACAGGGGCTTGCCGACACCAGAGCCTTTGCCGACACCTATGTGCCATATGTGGAGACGGATGTGGTCGCCAAGAGAGTGGAGTTCATCACGGCGGTGCTCTCGGGCGCGGTCGGTATGATAGTCGAGGGCTTCGCCGAGGCGATAGTGATAGATGCAAGAACCTATCCCTCCCGCTCGGTCGACGAGCCGGAGAACGACAGGGTGCTGCGCGGCGCTCACGACGGCTTTGTGGAGACTATAGTGTTTAACACCGCCCTCATTCGCCGCAGGATAAGGGACACCGCCCTCACAATGGAGGCGCATTCGGCGGGCGAGAAGGCAAAGACGGATATCGTTATCTGTTATATGGACGGCAAGGCGAAGCCCGAGCTGCTCGACATTGTAAGAAAAAAGATAGACGGCATACGCATAAATTCGCTCTCGATGAGCCAGCAGAGCCTGATAGAGTGCCTTGTACCGAAGCAGAGGTATAACCCGTTCCCAAAGGTCAGGTATACCGAGCGCCCGGATGCCGCCGCAGCAAGCGTGCTTGAGGGCAGCATAGTGATACTCACCGATAATTCGCCCGCCGCAATGATAATCCCGACAGGTATATTCGATTTTTTGCAGGATACCAACGATTACTATATGTCCCCGTTCGTCGGGTCGTATATGCGTATAGTCCGCATGATAATCTTTGCCCTCACTCTGCTGCTTATTCCCGTGTGGTATCTGCTTACAAAGAATCCCGATCATATCCCGCAATGGCTCGATTTTATAAGGATAGAGGAGCCGAATTCCGTGCCCGTGCTGGTGCAGCTGCTGATAGTGGAGCTTGTCATCGACGCAATGCGCCTCGCCTCCATCAATACACCGAATGCCCTGAGCAGCTCCTTCGGCGTGATAGGTGCGCTGGTGCTCGGCGAATTCGCCGTGTCGGCGGGCTGGTTTGTGCCCGAGGTCGTGCTCTATATGGCGTTTGTCGCCCTGTCGAATTTTGCTCAGCCGAGCTTCGAGCTGGGCTATGCCTTCAAGATATTGCGCGTGGTGCTGATAATCCTTGTGGCGTTCTTTGACCTCTGGGGACTCATCGGGGGAGTCGTGCTCATAGCGCTGCTGCTCGCAACGACAAAGACGGTCACGGGGCAGTGCTACCTCTATCCGCTGATACCGTTCAACGGTGCGGCGCTGCTCGGGCTGCTTATAAGGCGGCCGATAAGCAACAAGAATTGCTGACGCAGTGGTTACTATAGTATTTTTAACCAAAAAGGCTGCATAAAGCAGCCTTTTTTTCTACCTTATCCGAGCCGTAAAATATTGACTTTGACGGATATTTAATGTATGATATAACACAATATCATTATAATGGCGGGAGTTTTGGATATGATGAAAAATCAGGAAAAAACCATGGATAAAATCGTCGCTCTTTGTAAGGGCAGAGGCTTCATTTTCGCCGGCAGCGAGATCTACGGCGGCCTTGCCAACACTTGGGACTACGGCCCACTCGGCGCAAGGCTGAAGAATAACGTCAAAGACACGTGGAGAAAGAGATTTATCCAGGAGAGAAAAAACAGCTATGAGGTCGACGCGGATATCCTCATGCACCCCAGAGTATGGGAGGCAAGCGGCCATGTTGCCAGCTTCTCCGACCCTCTGCTTGACTGCAAGGAGTGCAAAATGCGTCACAGAGCGGATAACCTCATCGACGACTTTGACCCCAACGCTCATGCCGACAGCATGACCAAGGACGAGATGTTTGAGTTTATCAAGGCTCATTCAATTCCTTGCCCCCACTGCGGCAAGCATAACTTCACCCCTATCAGGGAATTCAACCTGATGTTCCAGACCTACAGGGGCGTTACCAATGACGCTAAGAGCGTTATCTATCTCAGACCCGAGAACGCTCAGGGCGAATATGTCAACTTCCTTAACGTGCAGCGCTCGATGAGAGCCAAGCTGCCGTTCAGCATCGGCCAGATAGGCAAGGCCTTCAGAAACGAGATAACCCCCGGTAACTTCACCTTCCGCACCATTGAGTTTGAGCAGATGGAGTTCCAGACCTTCTGCAAAGAGGGCACCGACACCGAGCTTTACGAATACTTCAAGCAGTACGGCAGACAGTATTACGAGGATCTCGGCATCAATCCCGAGAATCTCCGCTTCCACGACCACGAGAAGCTCGCCCACTACGCCAAGGCGGCGTGCGATATCGAGTTCCTCTTCCCGTTCGGCTGGGGCGAGATAAACGGCACCCACAACAGAACCAATTTCGACCTTACGAGGCATCAGGAATACAGCGGTCAGAAGATGGATTATCTTGACCCCGAGACCAACGAGAAATTCATCCCGTTCATCATCGAGTCCACCTACGGCCTTGACAGAACTGTGCTCGCCCTGCTTTGCGAAGCATATGACGAAGAGGTCATCGACGCCGAGAAGAACGACACCAGAGTCGTGCTCCACCTCAACCCCGCTGTCGCTCCCTATAAAGCGGCAGTCCTGCCCCTCTCCAAGAAGCTCTCGCCCGACGCTCTCAAGGTCTATGAGAAGCTGCAGAAGAAGTTCATGGTGGACTTCGACGAGACCGGCTCCATCGGCAAGCGTTACCGCCGCGAGGATGAGATAGGCACGCCTATCTGCATCACCTTCGATTTCGACTCCCTCGAGGATAACTGCGTCACCGTCAGAGACAGAGACACCATGCAGCAGGAGAGGATCCCCGTTGACGCGCTTGAGGATTACATTGCCGAGCGCATCGTATTTTGACCCATGTAAATCGTTCTCGGGGCTTCTTTGCTCCGGTTCCAGAAAGGATAAAAAGCCATGAAAGTTAATTTCACAGAGACAGTGCTCAGAGACGCCAACCAGTCTCTGATAGCCACGAGAATGCCGTTCAGCGATTTTGAGCCGATTCTCAGCACGATGGACAAAGCGGGCTATTACTCACTCGAGTGCTGGGGCGGAGCCACCTTCGACTCCTGCCTGCGTTACCTCAATGAGGATCCGTGGGAGAGGCTGCGCAAGATCAGAGCGGCCTGCCCGAATACCAAGCTCCAGATGCTTCTCAGAGGTCAGAATCTCCTCGGCTACAAGCATTACCCCGACGATGTCGTGCGCCTTTTCGTCAAGAAGAGCGTTGAGAACGGCATCGACATAATCCGTATCTTCGACGCGCTTAACGATGTACGCAATATCGAAGTGGCGGTCGATGAGACGCTCAAGAACGGCGCCATCGCCTCCGGCACGATATGCTACACCCTCAGCCCCATTCATAACCTTGAGAGCTATGTCAAGCTTGCAAAGCAGATCGAATCCCTCGGCGTAGGCTCAATATGCGTTAAGGATATGGCGGGCATTATGAGCCCCAAGGAGGGCTATGACCTTGTCAAGGCTCTCAAAGAGACCGTCAAGGTTCCCGTCGTTGTCCACACCCACTCCACCACCGGCCTCGGCTTCATGACCCTGCTCAAGTGCGTTGAGGCGGGCGCGGATGTTATCGACACCGCTATCTCCAGCTTCTCGGGCGGCACTTCACAGCCCGCCACCGAGACCCTTGTATACGCTCTCAGACAGCTCGGCTACGAGGTCGACGTTGATGAGAAGGTCTGCAAGGAGATAAACGATTTCTTCAAGCCCATCCGTGATAAGGCGCTCAAGAGCGGCCTGCTGAATCCCGTCGTTATGGGCACTCAGACCGACGCCCTTATCTATCAGATCCCCGGCGGTATGCTCTCAAACCTTGTCGCCCAGCTTACGGCTCAGAAGAAGCTCGATAAGCTCGACGAAGTGCTTGAGGAGACTCCCAGAGTCCGTAAGGATCTCGGCTATCCTCCGCTTGTCACCCCGATGAGCCAGATGGTCGGCGTCCAGGCGACCGCCAACGTCCTCGCAGGCGAGAGATACAAGAATATCTCCAAGGAAGTCAAGAGCTATATCAAGGGCGAATACGGCAAGGCTCCCGGCGAAGTCAGCCCCGAGCTCCAGAAGCTCGTCCTCGGCGACGAGAAGCCCTACACCGGCAGATTTGCCGATACTCTTGAGCCGGGCGTTGAGGCTGCGAGAGCTTATCTCGGCAGCAGAGCGACCTGCGATGAGGACGTGCTCTCCTATATTGCGTTCCCCACTCAGGCAGAGGCTTTCTTTGACAAGAGGGACGCTAAGAAAAAGAACACCTTCTCCTATACCATAAGAAAGGTCGATTGAGGTGAAAGAGTATGAGTGACAACATCAACATTATCGAGATAATCAAGAATATTCCGAATAATCTGGAGCTGACGGGCAGTATGCTCATAGTTGCGCTCGTAGGCATTCTGATCGTCCTCGTTGAGCTCGGCATCCTCGCCGTGCTCATCCAGGGCATTTCAAAGATAGTCAGAGCGCTTGAGGGCGCGGTCTCCAAGAAGTCGGCTGCCCCCGCCGCCGAGGCACCCGCTCCTGCAGCCGCACCCGTCGCTGCTCCCGCAGCACCGAGCGCAGGCGTTCAGCTTGTCGGCGTTGACGAGCCCACCGCAGCGGTCATAATGGCAATAGTCAGCAATGAGAGCGGCATCCCGCTCAACAGACTGAGCTTCAAATCCATCAAGATAACGGAGGATAAATAATCATGAAATATATAGTAAACCTTAACGGTAAAAGCTATGAGGTCGAGGTCGAGGAGACCGAGGCAGTAATCACTTCTGTCACCGACGCCGCACCTGCGGCAGCCCCGACACCCGCCGCTGCTCCCGCTCCGGCAGCTGCCCCCGCAGCTCCCGCCGCCCCTGCTGCACCCGCAGCAGCCCCCGCCGACGGCACCAAGGTCATCGCACCGATGCCCGGCACAATTCTTGCCGTCAATAAGGCTGTCGGCGACGCAGTCAACGCGGGCGATATCATCGTTATCCTCGAGGCTATGAAGATGGAGAATGAGATCGTCGCTCCCGCAGCGGGCACTATCAAGCAGATCCTTGTCCAGAAGGGCTCAAACGTCGATACCGACGCCGTCCTTGCAGTTATCGGCTGAGGGAGGCTCACATGAACGTACTTGATGTTCTTAAAGGAATATGGGAAGCCTCCGGCTTTGCTGCTCTGACATGGAAGCAGGCCTTTATGATCGGCGTTTCTTTCCTTTTCATCTATCTTGCCATAGGCAAGAAATTCGAGCCCCTGCTCCTTCTCCCCATCGCGTTCGGTATGCTTCTTGCAAACCTCCCCGACGCAGGCCTTATGGCTGACCCGGCGGGTCTGATGACAGAGCTGCCCGAGGGAGTCGCTGCGGCGCATTGGTATGAGGACGGCGTGCTGCGCCTTATCTATGCCGGCGTCAAGAGCTCGATTTTCCCGTGTCTTATCTTCCTTTGCATCGGCGCAATGACCGACTTCGGCCCGCTGCTTGCAAACCCCATCAGCCTGCTGCTCGGCGCTGCCGCTCAGCTCGGCATCTATGTTGCATTCATAATCGCTCTTTTGCTCGGCTTCACCCCGCAGGAGGCAGCGGCTATCTCGATAATCGGTGGCGCGGACGGCCCCACCGCTATCTACAGCGCAATGCAGCTTGCGGATCACCTGCTCGCCCCCATTGCTCTTGCGGCGTATTCGTATATGGCTCTTATCCCGCTTATCCAGCCGCCCATCATGAAGCTCCTCACCACCGAAAAAGAGAGAAAGGTCGAGATGAAGCAGCTTCGCAAGGTCAGCAAGCTCGAGAGGATAATCTTCCCCATCGTTGTGCTTGTCCTTTGCGCCTTTATGCTTCCCTCCACCGCTCCGCTTATCGGTATGCTCATGTTCGGCAACCTGCTTAAGGAATGCGGCGTTACCGAGAGACTCAGCGACACCGCTCAGAATGCGCTCTCCAATATCGTCACCATCATGCTCGGTTTGACTGTCGGCGCAACTGCCGACGGCAACGAATTCATCAAGCCCAGGACTATCCTTATCGTTGTTCTCGGCCTGCTTGCATTCGCATTCTCGACCGCAGGCGGCGTGCTGCTCGGCAAGGTGCTCTACCTCATCACCGGCGGCAAGATCAATCCCCTTATCGGCGCTGCGGGCGTTTCCGCGGTTCCCATGGCGGCGAGAGTCGCTCAGGTCGAGGGTCGCAAGTATAACCCCACCAACTTCCTGCTCATGCACGCTATGGGTCCGAATGTTGCGGGCGTTATCGGCTCCGCAGTTGCGGCGGGCTTCATGCTCCTGCTCTTCGGCAACGGCGGACTGCTTGTGTAAAAATCAAAATCGTTTCGGGCTGTGAGCTTTCTCACGGCCCGAATTTCATATTAATTGTAATATATATTCACCTTTCTCTTGAAATTTATAAAAAAAATGATAAAATGAAAGTGTATATGCCGCTTTTGCGGCAAAACCAAACGGAGGTGTGCACATGGCAAGATTCATTTTATCCGCCTTTGCCGACGAAGCGTCTGCCGATATCCGTGAGCAGATAGCCGCCTGCAAACAAAACGGGATAGGCTTCATAGAGCTGCGTAACGTGAACGGCAAGAATATTTCCGATTTTACCGTCGATGAGGCAAAGGAGCTTAAAGAGCTGCTCGACAGCGAGGGGATGGGCGTGTCCTCTATCGGCTCGCACTACGGCAAGATAGAGATAACCGACGATTTTGCTCCCCATTTTGAAGCGTTCAAGAATACCGTCGAGGTCGCAAAGGTTCTCGGCGCAAAATATATCCGTTTGTTCAGCTTCTATTTCAGAAACGGCGAATCCTTTGAGGAGTATCACGAGGAGGTGTTCTCAAGGCTTGCCGCAATGGCGGATTACGCCAAGGCTCACGGTGTGCTCTGCTGCCATGAGAATGAGAAGGAGATATACGGAGATATCCCCGAGAGATGCCTTGAGATAGCCGAGCGTTTCGGCGACAGGCTCGGCTGCATATTTGACCCCGCAAACTATGTCCAGTGCGGCGCGGATACCCTTGACGGCTTTAAGAAGCTCGAGGGCTACATAACCTATATGCATATCAAGGATGCCGTGGCGGGCACGGATAAGGTCGTCCCCGCAGGCAAAGGCGACGGCAACGTGGAGGCTATCCTGCATTGCCTTGATAAGCATGACGGCGTGTTCTTCCTCTCAGTTGAGCCGCATCTCAGAGTGTTCGACGGTCTTGCCTCCCTTGAGGGCGACGGCAGATCCGCCGGCGGTATGGAGAGCGACTTTGTTTACCCCGACAACAAGACCTCCTTCGCTGCCGCCTGCACGGCAATAAAGGAAATGATAGATAACAAGATCCATCCTGTAAGGCTCGGCATCATCGGCGTCGGCAACATGGGTACTTCCCATATCCGTATGCACATTGAAGGCGAGCACAGCGAGCTGAAGATAACCGCCTGCGCCGATATCGACCCCAAGAGGCTCGAGGCGGCAAAGGAGCTTATGCCCGGCATCAAGACATATAACACCGCAGAGGAGCTTATCGACAGCGGCGAGGTCGACGGCGTTATAATCGCCACCCCGCATTATCAGCATTCCCCGATAGCTCAGTATGCGTTCTCAAAGGGGATCCATGTCCTTACCGAGAAGCCCGCGGGCGTCTATACAAAGCAGGTCAGGGAGATGAATGAAGCCGCCGCGAAGTCGGGGCTTGTATTCGGCATAATGTATAATCAGCGCACCAACTGCGTTTATAGGAAGATGCGCGAACTCGTGCAGGGCGGCCAGCTCGGCGAGATAAGGCGCGTGAGCTGGATAATCACCGATTGGTACCGCACCCAGGCCTACTATAATTCGGGCGGATGGCGTGCAACCTGGTCGGGCGAGGGCGGCGGAGTGTTGCTCAACCAGTGCCCGCATAACCTTGACCTTTGGCAGTGGATATGCGGCCTGCCCGTTAAGGTGCAGGCGTTCTGCCACGAGGGTAAATGGCACGATATCGAGGTCGAGGACGACGTGACCATCTATGCCGAGTATGAAAACGGCGCGACAGGTACATTCATTACAAGCACAGGCGACTGCCCCGGCACCAACAGGCTCGAGATAACCCTCGACGGCGGCAAGCTCGTGTGCGAGAACGGCTCCGACCTCAGGCTCTATAAGCTCAGTGACAGGATCTCCCACCACTGCGCCACTGCCGAGCAGGGCTTCGGTAAGATAGACGGCGAGTGGGTAGAAGTCGAGACCGACGGGCGCAACAAGCAGCATCCCGAGGTCACCAGCAAGTTTGCGGCGGCAATTCTCAGGGGCGAACCCCTTGTCGCAAGGGGCGAGGAGGGCATAAGAGGTCTCTCCATCTCCAACGCCGCTTTTCTCTCCTCATGGCTCGGCAAGCCCGTTGAGCTGCCCGTTGACGAGGATGTCTATTATGCGGAGCTTCAGAAAAAGATAGCCGCCGGTCATGCCGATAAAAAGACGGTGACGGGCAAGGTCCAGGGTGATATGTCCTCCACTTTCTGAGGTGAAAAATATGATCAAAGCTGCTGTTATCGGCTGCGGTAATATATCAAGAGTTCACCTGCGGGTGCTCAGCGGCATCCCCGATGTCAAAATAGTCGGCGTTGCGGATATCAAGCCCGAGCGTGCGGGCGCGGCCGCCGAGGAATACGGCGCAAAAGCCTATTCTTCGCTCGCCGAGCTGCTCAAGGCCGAGGAGCCGGACTGCGTGCATATCTGCACGCCGCATTACCTGCACACTCCGATGGCTGTCGAAGCGCTCGAAGCGGGGGCGAACGTCTTTGTCGAGAAGCCCTGCTCCGTGACCGCCGAGGAGGCCGGAAGACTGCTTTCGGCTCAGCGAAAGAGCGGCAGGCAGCTCGGGGTCTGCTTCCAAAACAGATACAATTCCTGCGTCCGATATGTTAAGGACGTCGTCGATTCGGGCGAATTCGGCTCGGTCAAGGCGATAAGAGCCTTTGTCACCTGGAGCAGGGGAGCGGATTACTATTCCGACGATTGGCACGGCACTCTCGATAAGGAGTGCGGCGGGGTGCTGATAAATCAGGCTATCCACACCGTTGACCTGATCCAATATCTCGGCGGCGGGTGCGAAAGCCTGACTGCCCACACCTCCAACGACCACCTCAGGGGTGTTATCGAGGTGGAGGATAATGCCTGCGTGCTCATGCGGCTCGGCTGCGGGGCGACGGGGCTGCTCTATGCCACCACCGCCTATGCCGAGAATTCCGGAGTGCTGGTCGAGGTGCTCTTTGAGAGGGGCAAGCTCCGCTTTGAGGGCGACCGGCTCTTCTCCGTCGATGAAAAAGGCGATATCGCCGAGATATCCGTGCCCGCCTCAGAGGTCTGCCACGGCAAGAAGTATTGGGGCGCGGGGCATACGCAGATAATCAACGATTTCTATGACTGCCTGAGAACGGGCAGAGTATTTGATATTGACGCCCTCGAGGGCGGCAGAGCGGCAAGGATCGTCGCCGCCTGCTACGAGTCCTCGGCTTCGGGCGAGAGTGTCGAGGTCGGCTGACCCGACGCGGAAAGGAGCAATATGCTTAACGAAAACTTAAAGGGCAGAGTTGCCGTCATCACGGGCGGCGGCGGAGTGCTTTGCAGCGGCTTCGCCAAGGATCTCGCCTCATTCGGCGTTAAGGTCGCAGTGCTCGACCTGCGTGAGGATGCGGCGCAGAAGGTCGTCGACGAGATAAACGCCGACGGCGGCACGGCTCTCGCTGTCGGCTGCAACGTCCTTGAGGCCGAGAGCCTTGAGAACGCAAGGCAAAAGATTAATTCGACCCTCGGCACCTGCGATATACTCATCAACGGCGCGGGCGGCAATTCGCCGCTCGGCACCACCACCAAGGATACCCTTGAATTCAGCGACCTTGCCGAGAAAGCGGAGGGGGTCAAGACCTTCTTTGATCTCGACGCAAAGGGCATTGAGTTCGTATTCAACCTCAATTTTCTCGGCACGCTGCTGACCACTCAGTGCTTCGCCAAGGATATGGTGGGCAAGGAGCACGCCTGCATACTGAATATCTCCTCTATGAATTCCTACAGGCCGCTAACGAGGATACCCGCCTACTCGGCGGCAAAGGCTGCCGTCTCCAACTTCACTCAGTTCATGGCTGTTCACTTCGCCGATGTCGGCATCAGGGTCAATGCGATAGCCCCGGGCTTCTTCTCGACCAACCAGAATAAGACCCTCCTCTTTAACGAGGACGGCTCTCTGACCGCCCGCTCAAACAAGATAATCAGCCACACTCCGCTGCGCCGCTTCGGCGTGCCCTCGGATCTGACGGGCGCTCTTATCTTCCTTTGTGACGAGGAATATTCAGGCTTTATCACAGGCGTTATCCTGCCCGTGGACGGCGGCTTCTCCGCTTATTCGGGCGTGTAAATCAAATAACAGGCATAAAAATACCGCCGTTCCTTTATCGGAGCGGCGGTTTGCTGTTGTATGTTTATTTAACTGCCTTTTCTTTCCTTTCGGCTATTTCCGCTACCATCTGTGCCTGCTTCTTCTCGGTTATGTTATAGAAGAACATCGGGATGGCGCAGCCGAACATGCTGATAGCGCCCGAGAGGATAAGCATATTCCAAAGAGTCTTGCACCCCTCTGCGGAGATGAAGCCGGTCTCGGAGTTGATGCCTGCGGCGGTGAAGGAGATAACGCCGATGAATGCGCCGACAGCCATGCCTATCTTGTTGATGAGGGTCTGCATTGCGAAGCAGATGCCTTCGCCTCTTTCGCCGGTCTTCCACTCGAGGTAGTCGACGGTGTCGCCTATCATTGCGTAGGTGATTATGTTGTTGACGCCCTGCGGGATGCCGAGCAGCACAAGGCCGACGGCGGAGACAACGAGCTTCCACGGCGCGTCATAGCCGACAAAATACATAACGGTCATCACAACGCCGCCGAAGAGATGAACGACGACATACGACCACTTTTTGGTGAATTTCTTTGACATCCAGGGGACGAGGAGAGAGGCGACAAGGCCGCCGGGAACTACGAGCAGGGTTATGAGACTGTATATGCCTTCGTTCTGAAGAACGTATTTTGCGAAGTAAAGGCCGCCCGTGTAGGTGTAGACCATTCTTGCGCCGCCGAGTATACCGGAGAGCACGATGAGCAGGAGCTGCTTATTCTTGAAGAGGAGCTTCAGATTGTGGCCGAGTGAGGGCGGGTTATCGGTTGCGGTAAAACGCTCTTTGGTGTTTTTGAATCCGTAGAAGAACATCGGCACTGCCGCTGCAACGAGCACCACGGCGCAGATGAAGTAGACCCACTTGAGGGTGTCGGCGTTTGTGACCTCCTGACCGGCTTTAACAGTGCCCACGAAGCTCTCGGCCGCCTTATCAAGGGAAATGCCTTTTTCCGCTGCCACGGCTGCGACGGCGGCGGCCTTGTCCTTGATTATCAGGGCGATATCGCCGCTTGCGTATTTATACTTGGAGGTTATGCCGTTAGTGATGATGGGCACAAAGACGGTGACGATACCTGCGCCGAGGGTGCAGGCGAGCCTTGCGACGGTGAGTATGTTGCCTCTGACGACGGTGTCGTTCGTCATGCAGGTCGACAGACCCCAATAGGGGACATCCGCAACGGTATAAACAACGCTCCAAAGAACGTAAATAACGGAAATGATGATAAAGGTGGTCTTTGACTTTGCGTCAAAGACGGGCAGGAAGCAGGCGATGGTCATGAATGCGATGGGGAACGCCATCCACTTGAGATAGGGGCGGCATTTGCCCCACTTGGTGCGGGTCCTGTCGACTATCGAGCCCATGATGGGGTCGTTGAGGGCGTCGAAGATACGGCAGCCGAGCATGAGCCATGCGACCGCCATGGAGCCGCTGATAGTGCCTATCATAACGCCGTCCGCACCGAAAAGAAGAGCGTCGGTGAGGAAGATAGTCAGATACGAGCCGATGATAGTGCAGATGAAGTTCTGGCCGAAGCCCGCCACGCTGTAGGCGATAGCTTCCTTCGGCTGAACGCCCTTGCCCGGAGTGGTTCCGAACAGCTTGTGCAGCATTTGATCGATTTTCATGGTGTGAAGTCCTTTCTGGTTTGTTTTATGCGTTTAATGATTTATAAAAATCAAGGGCCTTGAAAGTACGCCCTGTTTGCGCCAAAAGGAATTTTTCGCAGACCTCGGCGAGCTTTTTCTCGTCCTGCTCCGGCAGCGAAAACGAATAGATCCTCTCCACGGGGTTCGAGCAGATGTGCCGCATTGCCGCCAGCACCCCCGCGCTGATCACAAGCCCCGTCTTACCGCTGCCGCGGCAATAGAGGCAGCCCTCCCTCACGTTGAATGCCATGTCGCCGCTCGGTGCTTTTTCGCAGTGGCGGCATACGGTGAGATCCGGCATGAAGCCGGCGAGCGAGAGCAGTTTAAGCTCCGTCACCGCCTTCAGAAAGCGGCAGGAGCGCATCTGTTTCTCAAGCAGGTGAAGCGAGTTGAGCACCACTCGGAGGAAATCACCGGCGGGCTCCATTTCGGGCGCCAATTCGGCGGCAAGGGCGCAGAAATACTGGCCGAGAGCCAGCTTCTCTATATCGTCCCTCAGCCCGAAGAACACTTCTTTTGCGTTTGCGTCGTCTATTATGTAGCTGTCCCTGCCTGTGTAGATGGAGAACTCGGCATAGCACAGGGACTGAGTCGCGCCCATGAATTTGCTGTTGATTTTTTTGGCTCTGTTGGCAAAGGCTCTGAGCACCCCGTATTCCGAGGTCAGCAGAGTCAGCAGGCGGTCACTTTCCCCCGTGTCCGTTACCCTTAGCACCAGAGCGTCGGTATTCATTCTCATGCTTTTTGGCCTCCGCAGGGCTGCTGTCGGCGCAGTTGCGAAACTGTAGATAGTCCTCGACTGCCCCGGTTTTTGAAAATTTGCGCCACGCCGCCGATTTATCCATATTTATATCCTCCCGTCGGGTCAAAATCATTCGTCATGATTAAGTTAACCCGAAAAGGCAGGATAAAACAAGGAAAAATCTAAATAATCTCAGAATCGGGATCAGTCAAGCCCGAAGTTGTGGATGAGCCCCTCGCGGTTGCGCCAGCCCTCCTTGACCTTGACCCAGCATTGCAGATTTATGCGGCATTGGAAGAAATTCTCCATATCCTCCCTCGCACGGGTGGATATTTTTTTGAGCATATCGCCCTTTTTGCCGATTATGATGCCCTTGTGGCTCTCTTTTTCACAGTATATTGTCGCTTCGACGTCCATTATGCCGCCGATCGGGCGTTCACGCATTTTTTCGATGCTGACCGCTATGCCGTGCGGTATTTCTTTGTCGAGCAGCAGCAGCGCCTTCTCCCTTATCATCTCGGCGGCAAGCACTCGCTCGGGCTGGTCGGTCAGCGTGTCGTCGGGGAAGAAATGGACGGATTCATAGGCGAGCTTTTTCAGCTCGTCCTTGAGCAGGTCGACGTTCTCATCCCTGAGGGCGCTCACGGGCACGACTGCCTCGAAATCATAGACCGCCGAGAAAGCGGCGATGCGCTCCATGAGCTTCTCTTTTTGCTTCACGGTGTCTATCTTGTTTATTGCGAGCACGACGGGGGCTTTCTCCGCCTTGAGGCGTTTGAGCAGCTCAAGCTCCGTCTCCTTGACCTCGCCCTCCGGCTCTGTCACAAAGAGGCAGACGTCAACGCCGGTCACTCCGTCGCCGACGGCCTTTATCATCTTCTCGCCGAGCTTTGTCTTGGGGCGGTGATAGCCGGGGGTGTCGGTGAATACGAGCTGAGTTTCGCCCTCGGTGAGCACGCCCATTATCTTGGTGCGGGTCGTCTGCGGCTTCTGAGTGACTATCGCCACCTTTTGACCGAGCATACGGTTGAGCAGCGAGGATTTGCCGACATTGGGGCAGCCGACTATCGCAACGAAAGCTGTTTTTGTCATTTTTTGCTCCTTATTTAACGTGTTTTGCAAAGAATTGCTTTATCCCCTTGGGGCCCGCGAAGATGAATACCACGCTTGCCGCAACGCTCACGAGCAGCAGTATAAAGACGGGGATATTTGCCTTGTAGAATTCAAACATCGCCTTGAAGGCCTCGGGCTGCCAGAGTATGGCTATGCCCGCCGCGACGGCGGCTATTGCGGAGATGAGCACCGCCCCGGCGCATGAATCCTTGGCGACCTTGGCAAGAGGGGATATCTCGCCCTTTGCGGTGAGGTCGACGGCTCGCTCGACGGCGGTGTTGACCGCCTCAAGGCTCATCACAAGGGCGCACAGCGCAAACAGCACGGCGAAGCCGGTGCGGCTGACGTCAAAGAAATCATAGACGGTCAGATAGCCGAACATATACACCGTGAAGCACAGATGCACGCGCATATTCCGCTCGTTCGCAAGGCAAAAGACGATGCCTCTGAAGGCATAAACAAAACATTTAAGAAACTTTTTCATATGTTATCGTCGTCCATGTAGTAGCTTGAATTTCTTTTAAGCCCGAGTTTTGTGAGCACGGTCTCCTCTTTTTCTCTCATTCTGACGCTCTCGATGCCGCCGCCCTCATGGTCGTAGCCGAGCAGGTGCAGCATGGAGTGAACGGTCAAAAAGCCTATCTCGCGCTGAAGCGAGTGGCCGTATCTCTCCGCCTGGTCGATCGCGTGGGGCACGGAGATGACTATGTCGCCGAGCAGCTTTGCACCGGTGTCCATATTGATGTCATATACTCCGTTCTCGCCGAGCGGGAATGAGAGCACGTCCGTCGAGCGGTCGATATTCCTGTATTGTTTGTTGAGGCGGCGGATCTCTTCGTCGTCCACGAATGTAACGCTGACCTCGGCCGAGCCTTCAAAATTTTCAAGCACGAGCACGGCGGTGCAGCAGCGGCGCACGAGCAGGCGTACGCCTGTGGGCACCTTGACGTCCTTATCCTTTGTGATAACGACCTTAACTTTGCCGGTCATTTTCTGTTTCGCTCCTCTTCCTGTTTTTCATATGCCTTGATTATATCCTGCACCAAGCGGTGGCGGACAACATCCTTTTCGTTGAATCTCACAACGCCGATATCCTCGATATTTTTGAGCACCTTGATGGCCTCCTTGAGGCCGGAACGCTTGCCGTCGGGCAGGTCTATCTGAGTGATATCGCCCGTGACGACCATCTTTGAGTTGAAGCCGAGGCGGGTCAGAAACATTTTCATCTGCTCCGTTGTGGTGTTCTGCGCCTCGTCGAGGATTATGAAGCTGTCGTCGAGAGTCCTGCCGCGCATATAGGCGAGCGGGGCGACCTCGATATCGCCTCTCTCCTGATGCTTCTGGAAGTTCTCGGCTCCCAGCATATCAAAGAGAGCGTCATAAAGCGGGCGCAGATACGGGTCTACCTTTGATTGCAGGTCGCCCGGCAGGAAGCCGAGCTTCTCGCCTGCCTCGACTGCGGGGCGGGTGAGGATTATCCTGTTTATCTCCTTCGCCCTGAACGCCGTTACCGCCATGGCGACGGCAAGATAGGTCTTGCCCGTGCCCGCGGGGCCGACGCCAAGAGTGATGGTATTCTTTTTTATCGTTTCAATATATTTCTTTTGACCGAGGGTCTTCGGCTTGACGGGCTTGCCCTTTGACGTGATGCATACGCAGTCGGCAGCCATCTGCTCGAGCTTATCCTCGTTGCCGTCATTGACGAGAGAGAGCACATAGCGCACGTTTTGGTCGCTGAGGGCTTCGCCGCGGTTGATAAGGGTCAGCAGCCCGTTGACGGCGCGCACGCCCTTCTGCACATTCTCCGGCTCCTCGCCCGTGACTTTAAGCTCCGAGCCTCTACTGACGACCGAGACGGAGAATTCACGCTCAATCTGCCTGATATTCTCGTCAAAGCTGCCGAAAAGGCTGACGGCCTGCTCCATTCTGTCAACATTTATTATCTGTTCAAACATATTTCCGCCTCCGATGGGGATTACGCTTCAGTATACCACAATCTTTCCAAAAAGTCACTACTTATTATAAGTTTTTTATATATTTTAAATCATCATTGACTTTTTAAGCAAAAAATAATATTATGGTAGTTGTATAACTATCTGAATTTGTACCACGACGGAGGAAATATGCTTGATACTGTATTGGAGATAGCCCGCTATTCGCTGCCCGTGCTTGCCGTGGCGGTGCTGGCTCTGTGCCTGTCTGCGCTGCTCAAGCGCCGCGCGCCGTCGCTCGGTGCGGCAAGGCTCATCAACACGGCAAACGGCGATTCCTTCCCGCTCGTGAGCCGCGAGACCTCGCTGGGCAGGCACAAGAACTGCGACATAGTCCTCAATTACTCCACCGTTTCAAGGCAGCACGCCGTGGTGGTCTGCGCCAAGGACGGCTGGTATATCACGGGCGTCAAGACGGGCAGCGAAGTGCTCGTCAACGGCAAAAAGACAGAGAAAAAAGAGTATCTCAAGACCGGGGATAAGATAACCCTCGGCAGCATCACTCTGATATTTGAGAATAAGTAGGTTTTGATATGAGCTTAAAAATAATTACTCTTGATAACGGGCTGCGTATAGCCCTCGAGAGGAATGATAACGCCCGCACCTGCTCCCTCGGGGCGTGGGTCGCGAGCGGATCCGCATATGAGACGGCACAGACCGCCGGAGTTTCACATTTCATTGAGCATATGCTCTTCAGGGGCACCGAGAGCCGCACCTCGCTCGACATAGCCGAGCAGATGGATGAGATAGGCGGCGTTATAAACGCCTACACGGCGAAGGAGCTTACCTGCTTCTATGCCGCGACGCTGCCCGAGCATATGACAAAGGCGCTTGACATTATCTGCGACATGATAACCCATCCGCTCTTTGCCCCCGAGGATATCGAGCTTGAGAAGGGCGTTATCAAGGAAGAGATCGCCATGTATGAGGACAGCCCCGAGGATCTGTGCGCCGATATTTATTATGAGAATATCTGGCGAGGCAGTATGCTCGGCAGCAATATCCTCGGCACGGTCGAGACGGTCGACTCCGTCACCGCCGATACGCTCAGGGCGCATATGAAGCGCTTCTATGTGCCGGAGAGGACGGTTTTCAGCTTCAGCGGCAATTTTGACCCCGACGCGGCGGTCGAGATATGCAAAAACTATTTCGGCGGCATGGAGAATACGGGCTTTGCGATAGAGAACGTCGGGGCTGAATATCGACCATGTATCACAAGGGTTAAAAAAGATTTCATGCAAAATCAGCTCATCCTCGGCTTCAAGGGGATACCGACGGGCGACGGGAAGCGCTATGTTTCAATGCTGCTCTCGTCCATTCTCGGCGCAGCCTCGTCGTCAAGGCTGTTTCAGCGCCTGCGTGAGGAGCTGGGGCTTGTATACTCGGTCGATTGCGCCAATGTCTCCCACATGGCGGCGGGTCTTTTCATAATTTGCATGGGCCTCGCCGAGAAGTCGGAGGAGAAGGCGATAGGCGAAACGCTGAGGATAATCCGTGAATTTCCCGACTCCGTCACCGAGCGCGAGCTTGCCAGAGCCAAGGAGCAGACTGTGGTCGGCTTCGTTATGGGGCTTGAGAGCGCCTCGGCAGTGGCTTCGAGAAACGGCAGGAATATCCTGCTTTTCGGCTCGGTTGCGCCAGAGGAGGAGATAATCCGGCGCATCCGCGCGGTCACTCTCGACGAGCTGCGTGATTTTGCGAGGGAGACGCTCGACGCCTCCGCCGTTTCGCTTTGCGCCGCGGGCAAGGTGCACAGCGAAAATCAATATAAAAAGTTCCTGAATGTGCAAGGAGTATAATTCATTATGATAAATTCAAAAGAAATAAAAAGGATCGTCTTTAAGGTCGGCACTTCGTCGCTGACCTATGACACAGGTAAAATAAACATCCGCCGTATGTCGGCGCTCGCAAGGGTGCTCAGCGACCTTAAAAATGCGGGCAAGGAGATAGTGCTTGTCACCTCGGGCGCAATAGGCGTCGGCGTCGGCAAGCTCGGCCTCGGCGAGAGGCCGCACGACACTCCGGGCAGGCAGGCTGCCGCCACGGTCGGGCAGTGCGAGCTTATGTTCCTCTATGACAAGTTTTTCGGCGAATTCGGCAACACGGTCGGTCAGCTCCTCGTGACGAGGGATGACTTTGAGGATGACGAGCGCCGCCGCAATCTTCACAATACCTTTATGAAGCTGTTTGAGTACGGCGCCATCCCCGTTGTCAACGAGAATGACAGCGTTGCCGTCGAAGAAATAGTTTTCGGCGATAACGACAGCCTCTCAGCCCATGTGGCGAAGCTGGTCGAGGCGGATGCTCTGGTGATCCTGACCGATATAGACGGTCTCTTCAGCGCAAATCCGAGGGAGGATGAGAGCGCGCGGCTGATAAGCTCGGTCGACAGGATAACCGATGAAATTCTCGCTCTTGCGGGCGGCAGCGGCACGAGCAGAGGCACGGGCGGCATGATAACCAAGCTCCATGCGGGCGAGATAGCGACGAGCGCGGGCATCGACACCGTGGTTATGAACGGCTCCGACCCCGAGGACATATACAAGCTGCTTGACGGCAGACAGATAGGCACACATTTTAAGGCTCAGAGGTGAATAAAATGACTGATATGATACAGATAGGCAAGCGCTCCAAGGAGGCTCAGCGCATCCTTGCCGCAGAGAATTCCTCAAAGATATCCGCGGCGCTCAATGCCGTTGCAAACGCACTTGAGAGGGACGCTGATTACATCCTCGCCGCCAACGCCGCCGATATCAAGGCGGGCATAGAGGGCGGCCTCAGAGAGGCTTTTATCGACAGACTGACCCTCACTCAGGCGAGGATCGAGGATATGGCGAACGGGCTTCGCAAGCTCGCCGCCGCCGACAGCCCCGTCGGCAAGGTGCTTTGGGGCGAAAAGAGACCGAACGGCCTCAGAATTGAGAAAGTCGCAGTCCCCATAGGCGTTATAGCCGTTATTTTCGAGTCGAGGCCGAATGTCACGGCGGATGCCGCGGGAATTTGCCTCAAGGCGGGCAACAGCGTCATACTCAGAGGCGGCAAGGAAGCGATAAATTCAAATAAAGCTATAGCCGATATCATGCGCCGCGCGCTCGGTGAGAGCGGCCTGCCCGAGGACTGCATTATTCTTATAGAGAGCACCTCAAGGCAGTCGGCGACCGAGCTTATGCATCTGAACGGCTATGTTGACCTGCTTATCCCGAGGGGCGGCGCGGGGCTTATCCGTTCCGTTATCGAGAATGCGACAGTCCCCGTTATCGAGACTGGGACGGGCAATTGCCATGTCTATGTCGACGCGGCTGCCGATATCGACAAGGCGGCGAATATCGTAGTTAACGCCAAGACCACGAGGGTGTCCGTCTGTAACGCCTGCGAGAGTCTGCTTGTCCATAAGGATATAGCGGAGACGGCTCTGCTCATTATCGGCGAGAGGCTCAGGGAGAAGGGCGTTACGATAAGAGGCGATGAGGCGGTATGTGAGATACTGCCTTATGCCGAGCCTGCGACCGAGGAGGATTGGGGCAGGGAATACCTTGACCTTATCATCAGCGCAAGGGTAGTTGACGATGTTGACGAAGCCATCGCGCACATCAATAAATACGGCACGGGTCACAGCGAGGCGATAGTCACCGAGAATTACTCGGCTGCCGAGGCCTTTACGAGCCGTGTGGACGCAGCGGCCGTCTATGTCAACGCCTCCACGAGGTTTACCGACGGCGGCGAATTCGGCTTCGGTGCGGAGATAGGCATCTCCACGCAGAAGCTCCACGCAAGAGGCCCGCTGGGCGTTGCTCAGATGGTCAGCGAGAAATATATCGTCAGAGGCGACGGTCAAATCAGATAACTCGGAGGCTCAATATGGCAAAAAAGAAGAAAAAGAATAAGAATGCGGCGTTTGCCGCAGGCATTATCGCTCTTATACTCGCATTGATCGGTGCTTTTTCTGTCGTACGCTTCGCCGTCGATTCAGTGAAGGATCTGACCGATAAGACCGAGCAGAAGCGTGAATACGAGCAGATGCTCACACCCGTGGTGATGTTTGACCCCGACCCGTTTGACGATCTTACTCAGGCGGATGTCTCCCAGCTGCTCAACAGCGCGGTTTGGGCGCTGCTTATGAGTGATGACGGGGCGGATAAATACCCCTATTCCGAGGGCGAGAAGGTCGGCATTATAGTGCCGCAAAAGGATATAGAGAATTATTTCATCAGTCTTTTCGGCACGGAGATAGACATAGCTTCGATGCATTCGAGCATCGACATGAGCGAATACGATATCACCTATGACGCCGCTCTCAAGAGCTACATTCTGCCCATTACGGGCGTTGAGTCGGCCTATACGCCCAAGGTCTATGAGATAGATAAGCAGGGCAGCTCGGTTATCCTCTCGGTCGGCTATATCGGCAATAAGGCGTGGGTTCAGGTAGCCGACGGCGAATATGTCGCACCCGAGCCCGATAAATATATGAAGATAACCCTGCGTGAGCGCGGGGAAGGGATGTATATATCCTCCATCCAGTCCGTTGACGGTCAGGAGATAATCGGCACGACTGCCGCTAACGCCACAAGACCGCCCGAGACCGAGGCACCCGCTACAGTGCCTGCCGCCGTCACGACCCAGCCCGCCACCGAGGCTGTCGCCGTGACAAATGAGGACGGCGAGGCTGTCACCGACGATAACGGCGAGACCGTGACCGAATTCGTCACCGTCGGCACCACCGCCACCGAGACAGAGACGGGCACAACGGCGGAGCAGACGGAGGAATGATCCTGAAAGCTGTATACAGGAGAATAATATGAAACTCTTTGAAAAAAACGCGAAGGCGCTTGAATTCGATAAGGTGCTTGAGAAGCTGGCGGAGTTCACAAGCTGCGAGGACGCCCGTGAAAACGCCCTTAATCTCAGACCCGAGAGCAGTCTTGCCATGGCTCAGGCGCTGCTGAATCAGACGGCGGACGCCCATATGCTGCTCGCCAGGTTCGGCGGGCCGTCCTTCGGCGGGTTGAAGAATGTCAATAATGCTCTCAGCCGTGCGAATGCGGGCAGTGTGCTGAATACACGGGAGCTGCTCGATATCGCGGGCGTGTTGCGTGTTATCCGCACCCTCTCTCAGTGGAGGGAGTCGAACGCGGGGGTTCACAGCGTGCTCGACCCGCTCTTTAACGCCCTTGCGCCGAATAAATATCTTGAGACCGCTATCTTCAATGCGATAGTCAGCGAGGACGAGATATCTGATAACGCCTCGCCCGCGCTGGCTGATATCCGCAGGAAGATAAGGGTGCAGGAGTCCAAGGTCAGGGAGCAGCTTGAAAAATTCACCCGCTCGCAGACCAATTCAAAATTCCTGCAAGAGAATATAATCACACAGAGGAACGGCAGATACGTCGTCCCCGTCAAGAACGAATACAGGAGCGAGATAGCAGGTCTCGTCCACGATACCTCGTCCAGCGGCGCTACGGTCTTTATCGAGCCGATGGCGGTCGTCGAGGCGAATAACGAGATAAGAGTGCTGCAAGCCAAGGAGCGGGAGGAGATAGAGCGCATCCTCTATGAGCTTTCCGTTCAGGCGGGCGACTTCGCTCAGAGCATCAAAAACAGCTATGAATGCGCCCTTGAGTTGAATCTGATATTTGCCAAGGCGCAGTATGCCTATAAGATCAAGGCGATGCCGCCCATACTCAACGACAGCGGTATTATCAACCTGAGGGAGGCGAGGCATCCGCTCATCGACCCGAAGAAAGTAGTGCCCGTCGATATCATGCTGGGCAAGGATTTCGACACTCTCGTTATCACAGGCCCCAATACCGGCGGCAAGACCGTCTCTATCAAGACTTTGGGTCTACTCTCAATGATGGCGATGTGCGGTCTGATGATCCCCGCGGGCGACCGCAGCGAGATATCCGTCTTTGACGAGATACTGTCCGATATCGGCGATGAGCAGTCGATAGAGCAGTCGCTTTCCACCTTCTCGGCTCATATGACCAATATCATTAATATAATGAATGCCGCCGACAGCGGCAGCCTTGTGCTCATAGACGAGCTGGGCGCGGGCACCGACCCTATCGAGGGCGCGGCGCTTGCAATGGCGGTGCTTGAGGCGCTGCACGATAAGGGCGCCAAGATTGCGGCGACCACCCACTATGCCGAGCTTAAAGCCTATGCACTCGAAACTCCGCGGGTCGAGAACGGCTGCTGCGAGTTTGACGTAGCCACGCTCAGACCCACCTACCGCCTGCTTATAGGCGTGCCCGGCAAGTCGAATGCGCTTGCCATAAGCGAACGCCTCGGGCTTGACGGCGGAGTTATCGCAAGGGCGCAGGAACTTGTTTCGAGTGAGAATAAGGAATTTGAGAATGTCGTGGACAAGCTCGAGCAGACCCGCCTTAAAATGGAGGGCGAGTATGAGCACGCCCGCGAGCTTGCCGAAAAAGCCCGCAAGGAAAAAGAGGCTGCGGATAAGCAAAAAGAGGAGATAGCGAAGCTGCGTGAGCAGGAGCTTGAGAAAGCGCGTTCACAGGCTCTGCGTGTGGTCGAGCAGGCGAAGCGCGAGGCGTATACGCTGCTGCAAGAGCTTGACAAGCTCAAAAAGGAGCAGCAAAAGACCAAGGACGCCGCTGAGCTTGCCCGCCGAGCAAAGGCGCTTGTCAAGAGGGGCGTTGCGGCGATAGATTCGGCAGCCGACCCCGTGAACGAATACTCCGACGACGATGAGAACTATGTGCTCCCCAGAGCGCTTGTTGCCGGCGATACGGTCATAATCCGTGACATCGGCAAGAGCGCCAAGGTGCTTTCGCCCGCCGACAAAAACGGCAATGTCGAGGTGCAGGCAGGCTCGATAAAGACGAGAGTGAAGCTCTCTAATCTGCGCCTGAGCGAGAGCGCACCCAAGAAAAAGGAGAAGCCCTCGGGCATCAAATTGCAGGGCGAGAGCAGGCTCAATATGGCGGCCGCCACAAGGCTCGACCTCAGAGGCATGACGGTCGACGACTGCATAATCGAGCTTGACCGTTTCATGGATACCGCCCTGAGAAGCGGACTCAATGAGTTCACCATAGTCCACGGTAAGGGCACGGGCGCGCTCAGGAGCGCCGTTACCCGCTATCTAAAGTCCTCACCGTATGTGAAATCGAGCCGTTTGGGTCTCTACGGCGAGGGCGAGGACGGTGTGACTATCGTTACGCTGAAGTGATTCTTGTAAAGCACAGCGCCTTTACAAATATGGAACACCGTGGCGGTGTAAAAAAGTTTTCCACTTTTTAAACGCTCAAAAATGGGCCTATATTGTGCAGCTTTCGCCGATTCGGCACAAATTATGGCGAAAATATAGGATTTTAACGTGTTTTCCGCACCGAAATGTGGAAAACTCATTCCGAAATCGCAAAAATTAGGGCTTGACATCGGCATGATTTTCGGTTATAATAGGCAGGCTGTAAAGTTTGTGTGCTTTACACATCACCACTAAACGGCGGCAGTCATTCTGCCGAGCTTCCGGGAAAGGAGGGTCAATCGTGGCAAAGAATTATGAAATAGCTATCCTTATTGATTTCTATGGTGAAATGTTGACGGCAAAGCAGCGTGATTTTTTGGAGTACTACTATAATGATGACCTTTCTCTCTCCGAGATAGCCGAGAATGAGGACATTACCCGCCAGGGAGTCCGTGACGCTATCAAGAGGGCGGAGACTCAGCTCAACGAGATGGAGAGCCGCCTCGGCATGGCAAAGAGATTTGAGGATATGCGAAGCAGCCTCAACGAGATAATCGACTGCGCCAATCAGATAGCCGAGTATAACCTGCGCCACAGCCTCTCAAAAGAGATCAACGACTGCAGCGTGCGTATCAAAGCCGCAGCTATGACAATGCTTGAGAGCTGAGATACGATCTATATTAATTCAACGGATAAGAGGTGACGGATTTGGCATTTGAAGGCCTTTCAGACAGACTTGAAGCTACATTTAAAAATCTGAGAAGCAAGGGCAGCCTTACCGAGGCTGACGTTCGCTCGGCTATGAGAGAGGTCCGCATGGCGCTCCTCGAGGCGGATGTCAACTATAAGGTCGCTAAAGACTTCACTAATACAGTCACCGAGAAGGCGATAGGCGAGAAGGTCATGGAGAGCCTTACGCCGTCACAGATGGTTATCAAGATAGTTCGTGAGGAGCTTGTTAACCTCATGGGCGGCACCAACAGCCGCCTGGCATGCGCCAATCACCCGCCCACAATAGTCCTCATGTGCGGACTTCAGGGCTCAGGTAAGACTACTCACTGTGCGAAGCTCGCACTTATGCTTAAAAATCAGAATCACCGCCCGATGCTCGTTGCCTGCGATATCTATCGTCCTGCTGCTATCAAGCAGTTGCAGGTCGTCGGCGAGCAGGTCGGCGTGCCCGTCTTTGAGATGGGTCAGACCGATGCCGTCAAGATAGCAAAGGCAGCGGTTGATTACGCCAAGGAGCACGGCCACGACTATGTTATCATAGATACCGCCGGCCGACTTCATGTTGACGAGGCTCTGATGAACGAGCTTAAAGCCATAAAGGCTGAGGTCAAGCCCCACGAGATTCTCCTTGTCGTCGACGCGATGACCGGTCAGGATTCGGTCAACGTCGCAACGGCGTTCAACGACGCTCTCGGCATTGACGGCCTGATCCTCACAAAGCTCGACGGCGATACCAGAGGCGGTGCGGCGCTCTCAGCCCGTGCGGTCACAGGCAAGCCGATAAAATTCGTCGGTACGGGCGAGAAGCTCGAGAATCTCGACGTATTCCACCCCGACCGTATGGCTTCGAGGATACTCGGCATGGGCGACGTGCTCTCCCTTATCGAGAAAGCCGAAATGGCCATCGACGATAAAAAAGCTGCGGAGCTTGAAAAGAAGCTGATGCAAAACAGGTTCGATCTTAACGACCTGCTCGATCAGTTCAATCAGATCCGCAAGATGGGTTCGCTGCGCGATACTCTCGCAATGCTGCCCGGCATCGGCAAAAAGGCTAACGAGATCGACATCGACGAGCGCAAGTTCGACCGCATGAAGGCGATAATCCTCTCAATGACCGAGAAGGAACGCACCCACCCCGAGATAATCAATCCCTCTCGCAAGAAGAGGATAGCGGCGGGCAGCGGCCAGACCATCGAGGATGTCAACAGATTGCTCAGCCAGTTCAAGCAGATGCAAAAGATGTTTAAGCAGTTCGGCGGCAAGCGCGGCGGCAAACGCCGCAGAAAGCAGCAAATGCGCCTGCCCCAGGGCTTCGACCCCTCGCAGTTCGGAATGTAATTCGGTCACACGGCTGATACATTATATACAAATTTATAATTCATATATTTTGGAGGAATTTTATCATGGCAGTAAAAATCAGACTTCGCCGCATGGGTGCAAAGAAAGCTCCTTTCTATCGTATAGTTGTTGCGGATTCAAGATATCCCCGTGACGGCAGATTCATCGAGGAGATCGGCACCTACAATCCCGTCGTTTCCCCCGTTGAGATTAAGGTAGACGCAGAGAAGGCAAAGCAGTGGATCGCCAACGGCGCTCAGCCGACCGATACCGTCAAGGCTCTTCTCAAAAAGGAAGGCGTCCTTTAATTCCACAGCGGCATAAAGCGGTGAATTACCTTGCAGGGCAATGCTGCGGTCGGTCTCAGCCGATCGTGCTTGCCGTGGGCAGGGGTATTTCGTCGTATTCTGTTGCACAGTTTAATAATTTTTTAGGAGTACACAAATGAAAGAATTGCTTATAAGCATTGCTCAGGGTCTCGTGGACGATCCCTCTGCGGTCTCCGTTACCGAGGACGCCCCAAATGAGGAGGGCACCGTCGTCTATCACCTGCATGTCAGCGAGAGCGATATGGGCAGAGTTATAGGGAAGCAGGGCAGGATAGCCAAGGCTATCCGCACGGTCATGCGTGCAGCCGCTACCCGCCGTGATTCAAGGGTAGTAGTAGAAATTGATTAAGGATTTTCTTGAGCTGGGCGAGATATGCGGCACCCACGGCGTGCGAGGCGAGCTTCGGGTCAACCCGTGGTGCGATTCGCCCGAGTTTATGACTAAATTCAAAACTTTATACTATGACGGCAATGGGAGCTGTGCGGTCCGAGTTCTATCGGCCAGACCGCACGGCAACATTGTTTTAATGAAGCTCGAGGGCGTTGACAGCGTTGAGAAGGCGCAGTCGCTCAGGGGCAGGATGCTCTATATCCGCCGCAGGGACGCTCATCTGCCCGAGGGGAGCTGGTTTATTGCCGAGCTGATAGGCTGCGAGGTCTATGACGCCGACGATCCGTCAAAGAAGTGGGGCACTCTCACCGACGTGAGCGTTACGGGCGCCAACGACGTGTGGCATATCACCAATGACTCCGGCGAATACCTTATCCCCGCCATCCCCGATGTGGTCGTTGAGACGGATGTCGGGGCGAACCGTATCGTTATCCGACCGCTGAAAGGTATTTTTGACGATGAGGATTGACATTTTAACTCTCTTTCCCGATATGTGCCTCGGCGTGCTCGGCGAAAGCATAATCGGCAGAGCGCGAGAGAACGGCTGCGTCGAGATAAACTGCCGCAATATCCGCGATTATACGGAAGATAAGCATAACCGTGTGGATGACGCGCCCTACGGCGGCGGCACAGGTATGATAATGCAGACTCAGCCCATCTACGACTGCTTCATGTCGCTTTGCGATGAGCTCGGCAAGCGCCCGCATCTTATCTATATGTCTCCGCAGGGCAAGACCCTGACCCAGGAGAGGGTCAAGGAGCTGTCGCAGCTCGATAATGTTGCGCTGCTGTGCGGCCACTATGAGGGCGTTGACCAAAGGGTCATCGACGAGATAGTTGATGAAGAAATTTCCATAGGCGATTATGTTCTCACCGGCGGCGAGCTGCCCGCGCTGATACTTGCGGACGCCATATCCCGTATGCTGCCCGGCGTGCTTGCCAACGAGGACGCTTTCACTCTTGAGAGCCACTACGGCAGCCTGCTTGAGTATCCGCAGTATACACGGCCGTTTGAGTGGCACGGTGAGAAGGTACCCGAAGTGCTTATTTCGGGGCATCACGCCAATATAGCGAAGTGGCAGCGGGAGCAAAGCCTCAAACGGACTTTGGAGCGCCGCCCCGATATGCTCGAGCGTGCGGAGCTGACCGCCAAGGATAAGGAATATATCCGAAAACTGAAGAATGAATAAAAATAAGACCTCTGCAATTGCTTGCAGAGGTCACTTTATTTATACACTTGCAAATGTATCAATAAAATTATGCGTCCTCTTTCTTCTTGAGCAGAACAAGGAGAGCCGCTGCTGCGCCGAGCGCTGCGAAAACGCCGATGGGGGCTGCGACGGAGCCGGTGTCGGGGATGTTGTTATCCTTCTTGGTCCAGCTTGCGTCGAAAGTGAGGTCGTTTGCGGGCATCTTGTCGGGAGCTGCCGGAGTCCAACCTGCGAAATCATAGCCGTCCTTGGTGGGTTCCTTATCGGGGACGGGGATGCTCTTGCCCTCAAGAACCTTATAGGTCTTATAGACTTCGCCGTCTACCTTGTAAGTAACGGTGTGGGTCTTCTTAACGAGGGAAGAAACGCCGATGATGGCGATAACGCCGCCGACGATGGCAACGCCGGTGATGATGGCGGTGTTGATGCCTGCGATACCTGCGATGACTGCGCCAGCGATAGCGGTGCCGCCGACAACGTAGGTGATGAATTCCTTATCAAGCTCAAACTGAGCCTCGAATACGAGATCCTCGGTGCCCATTGCTTCGGGAGCCTCGGGAGCCCAACCGGTGAACTTATAGCCGAATTTCTTAGGCTCTTCTGTGGGCTTGGGGATGGGATCGCCTTCCTTAACGGAGAATTCCTCAACGGTCTTGCCGTCAACGACATACTTAACATTGCCGTCCTTGAGCCACTTTGCGGTGAAGGTGATGTCCTGTGCGGGTACGTTGGTGTAGCTGTGAGCGTTGATGCCCTCGGCGTCAAACCAGCCGGCGAAGGTGTAGCCTTCCTTGGCGGGGTCGGCGGGGATGGTAGCGTTCATCGAGGAGCCGTAGGGAACGGTCTTTGAGCTGACCTCGGCGCCGTCGGAAACGTACTTAACGGTCACTTGCTTGAACTCCCAGGCAGCATAGGCGGTGATATTCTCGGTGCCCATGGTCTCGGGGAGAGCTGTGAGCTGATCGCCGTCCTGACCCGTTACCCAGCCCTTAAAGACGTAGCCTTCCTTGGTGGGAGCTTCGGGAGGCACGATGGGATCGCCCTCGTTGTAAGTCTGAGTTGCATATGCAGTGGTGTCTTCGCTGCTGAGATAGTAGGTTACGGTGCCGCCGGCCGCAAATGCACTAAGGGGCGTAACCGAAAGCAGGCATGCGAGAGCTACTGCGATAGCAAGCAGACTTCTGATGCTTTTTTTCATGATGTTTATCTCCTTTTCGTTTTTTTTCGCTCCCGTTCGTCACTTTTATCCCCATACGGCGGCCGCAAAGCCGCTCAAAAAGTGATTTTAAGGAGCGCAAAGCGCCAGCACACAGCGCTTCATGAAATAAGTATTTAAAATGGCGATTTTTGTTGCAAGAAAATTGTAAACAAATTATGAACACGGCTATACGAGTAAAAAACTGTCAAAACGGTAAAAAAAGGTTACAACGGTAACAAAAACAGTTTCAAAACTGTAATCGGATTGTAATTGGACTTTCGGCCGCGGCGGACGTATAATAAAGACAAGAAGTGACACAGATCACATAAAAGGGGATAAAAAGATGATTGGATTTTTCAAATTCTTATGGCTGATAATTGCAGTCATGGCAGCCGCTGCGAGCCTGCTCGCCGGCAGAGACGAAGACGACCTGACCGAGGTCGCAGAATAATTGCAAGTGCACAAGGAAGAAGAGGCTGCAAACGCAGCCTTTTCTTTTTATGTGCGCCGTGCCCTCCAATGTGCGACGAAATAATTGAAGTTGCTAACGTCTCCTCGGGAGGGAGCCGACTTGACTGAAAGCCGGCAGAATAATTCACTCAAAAATCTCCGAGCTGCTCCGACTACACACCGAATCAAAAACCGCATTACATACAAACGACCCCGGCCTTTCATCCGAAAGACCGGGGTCACTTAAATATTGAAATTAAAGATTAAGGAAATCTCTCCTATAGACATCCTCAAGTTTGAATGCTTTAACGATCTCCACAAGGTCGGGGTCGGTGATGGTGTTGACCCTGGGCAGGTGAGCGGTCATCATATAGAGCTGGGCGGCTTTTTCGACCGTCTCAATGAGTCCGAATGCCTCGTCAAGATCCTTGCCGCAGCCGTAGATGCCGTGCTGACCCCAGACGACAAGGCGGAATTCCTTCATCTTCTCGGCGGTCGCAATGCCTATCTCGTTGGTGCCGCAGACCATCCAGGGCAGCACGCCGATGCCGTCGGGGAAGACGACCATGCACTCGGTGCACATCTCCCAAAGCGAATGGGTGAGCTTTTTTTCGTCAAGCTCGTGCACATAGGTCATGGCGAGCGTGTTGGTGGGGTGGCTGTGCATGATGACCCTGTTCTCGGGGTTCTTCTCAAGCCTTGAAATGTGGCTCATCAGGTGAGCGGGCAGCTCGGAGGTCGGTCTGCCGCCGTCGGAGTAGCCCCAAAGCAGCTCTGCGGTCGTGCCGTCCTCGGCGACCTTGATTATGCCGAGGTTGTTCTCGGGGTCGTCCTCGACGTTTTTGAAGTATTTACCCGTGCCGGTGACGATGAAGATCTTGCCGACAAGCACTTTCGCGTCGAAACCCATCGCTATCGAGCGAATCGGGGCGTTGATGTCAAGATACTCCGCCACCTCGTCGGGGTCGAGCATCATGCTGATGTTGCCGCCGTTTCTCTCGTCCCAGCCGAGGCGGTACATATTTGCGGTCGTTTTCATCATGCCCTTTACAAAGGGCGCGTCAAGAATGTTTTTCATTTTCTGTTCACCAAAACCTTTTTTTCATATTCTTTGATCTCGTCAAGATAATTCTTTTTAACTCCTTGTCTTTCGAGATATTCGTCCCAGATATCGCCGAAGGGCAGCGTTTTTATTTCTTCGCCGAGCGCCATGAGTGAGGTGAAGTCGGCGTTATCCTGCAATTCTTTCATCTTTGCGGACGGCTCAAGGAGGGCGTAGAGCAGGGCTTTCTGCACGTTGCGGACTCCCGTGACCCATGCGCTGATGCGGTTGATGGACGCGTCAAAATAGTCGGTCGCGATGAATACTCTGTCAAGCGCGTCGTTGCGGACTATTTCCTTGGCTATCTCGCGGGTCTCGTCGTCAAAGAGCACCACATGGTCGCTGTCCCAGCGCACGCCTCTCGTGATATGCAGCGCTATCCTGTCGTTGAACGCAAGCAGCGCCGAGACCTTGTCGGAGACAAGCTCGGTGGGGTGGTAGTGGCCGTTGTCCATCAGCGGCACTATGCCGTTCTTCGTCGCATAGCTCAGGCAGAATTCCGCCGAGCCGACGGTGTAGGATTCAAGGCCGATGCCGAATACCTTTGACTCGAGCGTAACGAATACCTTTCTCTTATCGTAAGGAACGGCGAGGATCTCGTCAAGCGACTTTTTGAAGCGCAGGCGGGGCGAGAGCCTGTCTGCGGGGATATCCTTGTATCCGTCGGGTATCCAGATATTCATCACGCACGGGAAGCCCGTTTCGTTTGCAAAGTATTCGGATATCTCGACGCAGCGCCTGCCGTGCTCGACCCAGAAGCGGCGGACTTCTTCGTCGGGTGAGGAGAGGGTGAGATTATCCCTGACCATCGGATGAGAGAAGAAGGTGGGGTTGAAGTCAATGCCGATGCCTCTTGCCTTGGCAAAATCGACCCATTTTTTGAAGTGCTCGGGCTTTATTGCGTCCCTGTCCGCCTTTTCGCCGTCGAATATGGCATAGCTGGCGTGCAGATTGAGCTTCTTTTTGCCGGGTATCAGCTCGAATGCCTTATCGATATCAGCCATAAGCTCGTCGGGCGTCCTTGCCTTGCCGGGGTAATTGCCGGTGGTCTGAATGCCGCCTGAGAGGGCGTCGGGGCTGTCGAATCCGCCGACGTCGTCACCCTGCCAGCAATGGACCGAAACGGTTATGTCGGCGAGGGAAGCCAGCGCCGCCTCGGTGTCGACTCCGTATGCAGCGTAAACGGATTTTGAATCTTTGTATCTTTTCATTATAAAGTGCCTCCGTGTTTATTGATAAAGCAGGCTTAATGCAAATAAGGTCTGTGCGGGGAAATATGTAAAGAGCACGACAGCCTCGGGGTGACGGATGTGCGGTTTACCGAAAAGCTGAAGAGCGAGGAACGAATCCGACGTGATGAACAGCGCCGAAGCCGCAAGGATAAATGCGCCGTAGATCGTGTTGCCGGCGGCTATAGAGGTCACGCCTCTGATAACGCCCGTGATGAATTCGGATATCAGTATGGCGGCATAGATATACATCAGCCGGTTTTTGCCCTCAAAGACTATCTTCTCGACCTTCATCATGACAAAGCCGAGGACGAGAATGACAAGAGTGAAGACCGCAACGAGAATTGCGTTCGGCTCAGGCACAGGTTGCACGAGGCGCGCGAAGGAGTAGATATAGAGCAGGTGACCCACTGCAAACGCCACAACGCCGTAGCCGAAGTATTTGGCTTGCTTGTATTCGAGGAAGAAGTCGCCTATCAGCCCGAAAATCAGCGCCACGATGATATAGACGGAGTAATCCGTCACCTCTCCGTATGAAACGGCGGCGAACAGCGCAGTCAGCAGGAAAAGCGACGAGCAGGTCATCTTGGCGGGCAGATAATTCTTGCGGCAGGCGGGCAGAAACCACGACAGAGCGGTGGCAAGCGCAGAGAGGGCGGCAAAAAGCCATACGGCGGGGACTAAGTTCATTAGGTTGAGCCTCCTGTTTTTATCTATTTGCAAATTCGATTGCCTTGGCGGTCGCCAGTTTGTCGCATCGCTCATTTTCCGGGTGGCCGGCGTGACCCTTGACCCAAACTATATGATATTCATGCTTTCTTATCTCCGCAACAAGGGTCTGCCACAGGTCGGGGTTAAGCACGGGCTTTTTGTCGGCTTTTTTCCAGCCGTTTTTCATCCAGCCCCATATCCAGCCCTGAAGGAAGGGCTCGGCAACGTATTTTGAATCGGTGTAGATCGTGATGTCGCACTTCATTTTGAGCCTTTTGAGCGCCTCGATGACAGCGGTCAGCTCCATGCGGTTGTTAGTGGTTTCCTTTTCGCCGCCGCTCAGCTCCAGCTCGTGAGAGCCGTAGCGCAGTATCGAGCCCCAGCCGCCCGGGCCGGGGTTGCCGGAGCAGGCTCCGTCGGTGAAAATGTCGACTTTTTTCAGTTCGGTCATAATGCTTCTCCAATCCGCATAGTCACGACTAATTATACCATTTTCCTTTCATTTTAACAAGAGAAATTTTGGTTATTCTATCCGAAATTTGCTCATAATATTTCTGATAACCAACGGAAAGGGAATGAGTCTATGAAAGCAGTTATCATGGCGGGCGGTGAGGGCAGCCGCCTGCGCCCGCTCACCTGCACCATACCGAAGCCGATGGCGCGGATATTCGGCCGCCCGATGATAGAGTGTGTCTTTGAGCTGCTGCGCTGTCACGGCGTTGACGAGGCCGCGGTCACGCTCGGCTACCTGCCCCATGTCATCGAGGACGCCTACCGTGACGGCTACAAGAATCTGCGCCTGAGATTTGTGCGGGAGGATGAGCCGCTCGGCACGGCGGGAGGGGTCAGGAACGCCGCCCTCGGCTTTGACGAGCCGTTCATCGTCATCAGCGCGGACGCCCTGTGCGACTTCGATATCGGCAAGATAGTCGAGTATCACAAGGCGAGCGGGGCTAAGATAACGATAGCCGCCACTGAGGCGGAGGATCCGAGGGAATACGGGCTCATAAAGACCGATAAAAGCGGCAGGGTGCTCGGCTTCATTGAGAAGCCGTCGTGGCAGCAGGCGGTCAGCAGCCTTGCGAATACGGGCGTGTATGTCATAGACCCGTCCTGCGTTGACCTGATACCGAGGGGCAGGCCGTACGATTTCGCCAAGGATCTCTTCCCGCTCATGCTCGAGAGGGATATGCCGATATACTGCTATCACACGGCGGATTATTGGTGCGACGTGGGCAGCATAGAATCATATATGAAATGCCAGCGGGATATATTCGGCGGCAGTATGCGTATGCCGATAAGCCAGTCGGCTGACGGAGTTTATGCCGAGGAGGGCTTGCCCGAGGGCGATTATTCGCTGATACCGCCCGTATATATCGGCAGTAACACCGAGATAGGCGACGGCGCGGTGATAGGCCCGTATGCCGTGGTGGATAAGGACTGCACGATAGGGGCGAATTCAAAGATAAGATATTCTACCGTGCTCGAGAACTGCTGGCTTGCGGCGGATTCCTCCGTGACGGGCGCGCTCATCTGCTCCGGGGCGGCGCTCAAGAGGGGAGCGGCGATGTTTGAGAACAGCGTCGCGGGATCGGGCAGCGTGATAGGCGAGGACGCCTGCGTGCGCCAAAACGTACTCATCTGGCCGGGTAAAATAGTCGGCGGCGGGGCAACGGTCAGCTCAAATGTCAAATACGGCAGCGTGAGGAGCAATAAACTCGGCGAGCGGGGGCTTGACGGCTCAAGCGGTGCGAGGCTGAACGCCCTTACCTGCGTGCGGCTCGGTGCGGCCGTCGGCGGCACTCATAACGGCAGGCGCACCGGCGTTGCCCACGACGGCACAAAGACGGGGGCGGCGATGCACGGCGCAGTGATCGCGGGTCTGCTCGGTTCGGGCGCCGCGGTGTGGGATTTCGGTGAATGCTTTGAAGCTCAGCTCGATTTCCTTGTCAATTTCTGTGGGCTTGGCGCGGGGCTTTTCATCACCGGCGGCGAGAACAGAGAGATAACCGTCTGCGGCGAGGGCGGGCTTTCGATAACCCGCTCGTTTGAACGCAGCATCGAATCGGCGCTCGCGAGGGACGAATTCCGAGAGATCGGCGAAAAGGATATGCACGAGGCCGCCGATATGACGGGCGTAAAACTGCTCTACAGGCAGGAGCTTATCAAGCAGGCGCCCTACGGCCTTGACGGCGTTGGGGTGACCTTTGAGTGCGAGAATTCTGCGATAAGCTCAATTATGAATGACGTGCTTGTGAAGCTCGGCGCCGAGCAGGGCGGTGATACCGTGCTGCGCTGCGGAGTCTCGGGCGCAAAGCTCTCGGCATATTCGCCCGCAGCGGGGGAGACGGGCTACGATAAACTGCTTGCCGTCTGCTGCCTCGGGGAGCTTGAAAATGGGCGTGATATCGCCGTCGCTTATGACGCGCCGATGTTCCTCGACTCGCTTGCCGCCGAATACGGGCGCAAGATATACCGCTACCTCGGCACGCCCGCCGATAATTCCGACTCCGCTGCCAGGCGGCTTGCGGCGAAGCAGATATTCGTGCGCGACGGGCTTTTCCTCGCGGTCAAAATTCTTTCGCTGATGAAAGAAAAGGAATGCTCCTTCGACCGACTGCTTGACGGCCTGCCTGAGAAAGCCATAGTCAGGAAACGGGTGCATATCGGCTTCTCACCCGCCGAGCTTGCGGGCATCCTCGGCGGTGACGAGAGCGGCAGGAGCAATAATTTTGAGGGTATAAGGCTCACCCGCAGCGGCGGCAAGCTGCTCATCACCCCCGAGCGCAGCGGCGGCGGGGTCAGAATACTTGCCGAGGCAGATTCGGCGGAGACGGCAGCCGAGCTTTGCGCCGATATCGAAGAATTGCTTTCGTCCCGATCTGCCGCCGAGTGAAAAAGCACGGAAGAACAAACTGTAAATTAATATATTATATTAATAGTTAACCTTGACATTAAGCCTTTAAAACTGTATTATATAATGTGGGATACGAGTAGGGATAACCGAGCGGCTGCGGGGCTTGCAGCCGCTGAACATAAAAGATACATTCAACCATTCACACATTCAAATTTATAAAGAACAGGAGAACTCATGCAAAAAAAGAATTCATCTGCAACAAAAGAAAAAGTGCAGAATACACAAAAAACTCAAAAGGCCTCAAAAACGCAGCAAAAGGTGGCTTCAAAGAGCCGTAAGCCCGCTCAGGCGGCGCAGACTGCGTCAAAGAGCCGATCAAAGCCGAGAAACGGCTCGGCAAAGAAGCGCAGCAAGGGCGAGAGAGAGCTGCCGATAAAGATATCGTTCCTCGGCGGCCTCAACGAGGTCGGCAAGAATATGACCCTCTATGAATACAAGGACGATATGTTCCTTGTCGACTGCGGTTTGGCGTTCCCCGACTCCGATATGCCCGGCGTCGACCTGGTCATACCCGATTTTACCTATGTTGAGCGCAACGCAGATAAGATAAAGGGCATTGTTATCACCCACGGCCACGAGGATCATATCGGCGGCCTTGCTTACCTGCTCAAGACGGTCAATATCCCCGTTTACGGCACAAAGCTCACCATCGGCCTCATCCAAGGCAAGCTCAAGGAGCACGGGCTGCTCAGCAGCGCGAAGCTCCATGAGGTCGCCCCCGGCGACGTGATAAAGCTCGGCGCGTTCACCATTGAGATGATACATGTCAATCACTCGATACCCGACGCCATAGCCCTCGCCATCAAGTGCGACTGCGGCACGGTTGTTCAAACGGGTGACTTCAAGATAGACAGCACCCCCATCGACGGCGGTATGATAGACCTTGCGAGGTTTGCGGAGCTCGGCAGCGAGGGCGTCCTTTGCCTGCTGTCTGACTCGACCAATGCGGAGAGACCCGGTTATACCGAGAGCGAGCGTAAGGTCGGCGAATCCTTTGAGGTGCTCTTCAGGAAGGCGGGCAGGAGCCGCATAATCGTTGCGACCTTCGCCTCCAATATTCACCGAGTGCAGCAGATAATCAATGTCGCCAATTCTCTGGGCAGGAAGGTCGCCATAATGGGCAGAAGCCTTGAGAACGTGGTCAGTATCAGCGCCCAGCTCGGCTATCTCGATATCCCCGATAACTTGCTGATAAGCGGCGAGCTTATCAACAGATACCCCGCCGAGAAGCTCGTTATCATCACCACGGGCAGTCAGGGCGAGCCGATGTCCGCTCTGACGAGGATGGCATTTTCCGACCACCGCAAGGTCGAGATCTGCCCCAATGATTATGTCATTATATCCGCAAATCCCATCCCCGGCAACGAAAAGACCGTCGGCAACGTCGTCAACGAGCTTATGAAGCTCGGCGCTCAGGTCATATATGAGAAGATGTATGACGTTCACGTTTCCGGTCACGCCTGCCAGGAGGAGCTTAAACTTATAATGGGTCTGGTGAAGCCCAAATTCTTCATCCCCGTCCACGGTGAGCAGAAGCATCTGCATAAGCACGCAATGCTGGCCGAGGCAATGGGTATCGGCAAGGAGAATATCTTTATCGCCGATAACGGTTACACCGCCGAGATAACGAATTCCTCTATCAAAGCGGGCAACCCCGTGCCTGCGGGCAAGGTGTTTGTCGACGGCTACGGAGTCGGCGACGTCGGCAGCGTGGTGCTGCGCGACAGGAAGCATCTCGGCCAGGACGGCATCATCGTCGTCACCGCTTCGATAGATTATGAAACGGGTCAGCTCATCGCGGGTCCCGAGGTCGTTTCCCGCGGCTTCGTCTATGTCAAGGAGGCCGAGGAGCTTATTGACAAGGCAAGGAAAGTTGCCGAGAAATCACTTGAAAATTGCTATTATGCCAATATAAACGATATAGGCACCATAAAAGGCAAGCTGAGGGACGCTGTTTCCCACTTTGTCTATGAGCAGACCAAGAGGAGCCCCATGGTGCTGCCGATTATTATGGAGGTATAAATGAGATTCAAAGGTTTTTGGTACGACAGCCTGCTGATCAGCCTTGCGGCGGTCTGTGCAGCGGCGTTCACCGTCGTCACATTTTTCATCGAGCCGAAGCTGGCGCTTGCGGAGTGTATAGCCGTGCTTGCTATAGTTGCGCTTATGTGCTTCAGAGTGCTCTCCGCCAAGAGCAGATATAAGAAATTCCTTCTTCAGGCGGCCAAAAGTCTTGACTATACCGATACCGAGGTGCTTGCCTCCCTGCCGTTCCCCGTTGCGGTGTGCGACGGCGACGGCTACATAAAGTGGGCGGGCGAGAGCTTCATCAGAGATATAGCGGGCGGCGAACTGACAGAGACCTCTCACATCGACGAATTCTCAAACGGAGTGGGGCTTCAGGCGCTCCTCAGCGAGGAGAAGACCGGCGTGTTCGTCGGCGGGCGGTATTACTCCGTCTATACCCTCAGCTATGAGAGCGGCGGCGAGAAATGCTGCATCCTCTATTATCTCGACTATACCGAGTTAAAGCAGACGGAGCTGGAATATCATATGTCCCGCCCGTATGTGATACTGATAAAGACCGATAACCTCGGCGATTCGAGGACCGATTTCCGCGACAGCGAGCGTGCCGAGATGCGAAGCAGTATCGAAGCAATGCTCGATGAGTGGAGCGATTCCTACGGCAGCACGATAAACCGCATCAACGACGACCGCTATATGATAGTAACGGAGAGGCGCAATGTGGAGCGTATGACGCAGGATAGATTCTCCGTGCATGACAGCGTGCGGAATTTTGAATACAAAGGCCGCAGGGCGAATGTCACGCTCTCGATGGGCGTTGCGACGGGTGAGGATATCATCACCGCCGACAAGCTCGCCCGCAAGGCGCTGCGAATGGCGCTCAGCCGCGGCGGCGACCAGATAGCTATCTACAGTGAAAAAGAGAAAAACAGTTATGTCTATATAGGCGGCAAGGAGGAAGCGCAGGAGCGCCCGAACCGAGTCAGCAGCCGTATCATCGGCTCGTCGCTTGCCGAGCTTATCAGAGGCTCGGAGAATGTGGTGATAGTCGGCCACTCCTACACCGATTTCGACGCCGTGGGCGCAGCCGTCGGGCTTGCCTACGCCGCACGCAGCATGGATGTGCCTGCCTATGTGGCGACGGATACAAAAAAGACCCTTGCGGAGCCGCTCATTGAGAAGCTCGGCAGCGGGGGATTCTCGGATCTCTTCATCGGCGGCGACAGGGCTGCGGAGCTGCTCGGCAAAAAGAGCCTGCTCATCGTCGTTGATACCCATATACGCAGCTTTATCGAATTCCCGGAGCTGTATAATCAGGCAAAGCGGCGGGTCATTATCGACCACCACCGCCTGACCGAGCCGGATGACGGCAGCGCCGAGATATTCCACCATGACCCCGGCGCGTCCTCGACGAGCGAAATGGTAGCCGATATGCTCGAGTATATCGTGCCCGATATCAATATCCCGAGGCCGGTGGCGGAGGCTCTGTTGGCTGGCATAATGCTCGATACCAAGTGCTTCGTTATCCGTGCGGGCGTGCGTACCTTTGAGGCCGCCGCTTATCTCAAGGGCAAGGGCGCGGATCTTGTCAGCGTCAAGCGCCTTTTCTCAAATTCAATGGATGTCAGTAGGCTTCGCAACAGAGCCGTTTCATCGGCGGAGAGCTTCGACGGCTGCGCCATATCGGCGATAGACTTCGACTCCCCCGACGTGAGGGTGATAGCGGCGCAGGCGGCGGATGAGCTGCTGAATGTCAGCGGGGTCAAGGCCTCGTTTGTTATGTTCAAGAGCGACGGTGCGGTCAATATCTCCGCCCGCAGCTTCGGCGATATCAACGTCCAGCTTATCATGGAGGCTCTCGGCGGCGGCGGTCATCAGACGATGGCGGCCTGCCGGCTCAAGGACTTCGAGATGCAGGACGCAAGGTCGGCGCTCAGAGCGGCGATCGAGGATTACAAGGCAAAAAACTCAAAGTAAGGAGAATGATAATATGAAGGTCGTGCTTTTACAGGATGTTAAAGGCTTAGGCAAGAAGGGCGAGCTGGTCAATACTTCTGACGGCTACGCAAGAAATTTCCTCTTCCCGAGGAAGCTCGCAATGGAGGCAAATTCACAGGCTATGAGCGAGCTTAAAAACAGAGAGGCCGCCGAGAAGCACCGTATTGATATGGAGATAGCGGCTGCCAAGGCCTCCGCCGAGAAGCTCGAGGGCAAGACCGTCAGGCTCACCGCCAAGGCGGGCGCAAACGGCAAGCTCTTCGGCTCGGTAACTCCCAAGGATGTTGCGGCTGCGATAGCGCAGCAGTTCTCGATAGAGCTTGACAAGCGCAAGGTCGTTGTTGAGGATATCAAGGCCTTCGGCACCTACCCCGTAGAGGTCAAACTCTATAACGGCATATCGGCGGCGATGTTCGTCATGGTAGGGGAATAATTCAGACGGAGAAACCAAATGGAAGATAACAGCTTGCTTTCGCTTGAAAACATAACGATGCCTTTCAGCCTTGAGGCTGAGCAGGCGGTGCTCGGCAGCGTGCTCGTTGACCCGTCCTGCCTGTCGCAGGCGGCTGTCTACATAAGCCCCGAGTCGTTCTATCTGCCGCAGCATAACGCTATTTTTGCCGCGATGCTCATGCTCGACGGCATGGGCACCAAGATCGACCCGCTCGTCGTACTCGATCAGCTCGTGCAGCAGGGGATATACGACAGCGCCGCGGGCAAGAATTATCTCTTTGAGCTGGCTCAGATGGTGCCCTCCACGGCGAATGTCGAGATGTACGCCAAGATAGTCCGTGAGAAGTTCTATATCAGGACTCTTATCAAGATATCGAGCGAGACTATCGAGAGCGCCGTGGCTCAGGAGGAGACGGCGGACGCCCTGCTCGACAATGCGGAGCAGAAGATATACAATATCCGCCAGGGCAAGACCACAAACGCCCCCTCAAAGCTCAAGGATATTATAGTAAATAATGTATACGATACGCTCAAGAAGATAACCGGCGAGGATAAGGAGCTTTACAAGGGCTACACCACCGGCTTCAGCGATCTCGATAAGGTGCTCACCGGTCTCAACCGCTCCGACCTGATAATCGTCGGCGCAAGACCGGCAATGGGCAAGACCTCCTTTGCGCTGAACATCGCAAGGAATGTCGCCGCTATAGGCAAGCGCAAGGTGCTTTTCTTCTCGCTCGAGATGACCAAGGAGCAGCTTGCGATGAGAGTGCTCGGCACCGAAGCGAGGGTCTCCAGCATGAAGATGAGGAACGGCAATATCTCCAAGGACGAGTGGATAAGGCTCGGCACGGCGACCTGCGCACTCAATGACTGCGAGCTTTATTTTGACGACACCTCGAGCATCACCGTGCCCGAGATGAAGGCTAAGATAAGGCGGCTCGGCGGCGTTGAATGCGTTATAATCGACTACCTCGGCCTTATCAAAGGCAGCACGAGGGCGGAGAACAGGGTCAATGAGGTCAGCGAGATAACCCGTAACCTCAAGATGATGGCAAAGGATCTGAGCATCCCCGTTGTCTGCTGCGCCCAGCTCTCGAGAGGCACCGAGGCCAGGGGCAAGTCCCATAAGCCTCAGCTTGCCGACCTGCGCGAATCAGGCTCTATCGAGCAGGATGCCGATATCGTTATGATGCTCTACCGCCCCGATTATTATAAGGGCGAGAATGACGAGCCCGCCGACATCCCCGAGGATCAGGATGGCGTGAATAAGGTGCAGGTGCTCGTGGTCAAAAACCGACACGGCGAAACAGGCACAGTCGAATTCGCATGGGACGGCGAGCATACGCTGTTCCTGCCTCTGGAGAAGAATTACGATGATAGATAAGGTTATCCGTACCGTTGAGAAATATCAAATGCTTCCCGAGGACGGGAGGGTTATTGCGGCCCTCTCCGGCGGCAGCGATTCAATGGCTATGCTTACTGCGCTGCTGATGCTCAGGGAGCGTTATTCTTTCACTCTCGAGGCGGCTCACGTCAATCATTGCCTGCGCGGCGAGCAGGCGGATAGCGACGAGCGGTTCGTGCGTGATTTCTGCGAGAAGCAGGGGATAAAGCTCCATGTGCTGCGAGCCGACGTCGCCGCCGAGGCTAAGAAAAACGGCGAGGGGCTTGAGGAAGCGGGTAGACGGGTAAGATACGCCTTTTTTGACTCACTCGGCGAGGACGCCGTCATCGCCACGGCGCATAACCTGAGCGATAAGGTCGAGACCTTCCTCTTTAATTTTGCAAGGGGCAGCGCCCTCAGAGGGCTTTGCTCCATTCCCGCGGTAAGAGGCAGGATAATCAGACCGATAATCGACTGCACCAAGGATGAGATTCTGCGGTTTTGCAAAGAGAATTCAATTGAATTTGTGACCGACGCTACGAATTCGGATATAAAATACTCACGCAACAGGATAAGGCATACGGTCATCCCGCAGCTAAAATCCGTGAATCCTGCGTTTGAGCGCTCGGCGGGCGGCTGTATGGAGCTGCTTGCCCAGGATGAAGAGCTGCTAACTCAAACGGCTCGTTTGCTGCTCGAATCCGCTCGGCGTGACGGCGGCTGCTCGGCTCAAGTGCTTGCCGAGGCTCATCCGTCGCTTGCCCGCAGGGCGCTTGCGATGACCCTCGAGGAGAATACGGGCGTCACTCCGGAGCGTGAGGCGGTCGAGAGGCTGCTCTCGCTGCTCAAAACGGGCGGCAGCGCCCAGATAAACGGCGGCGTTACCGTGCGTGTGAGGCACGGGCTGATAGAATTCCCCGCCAAGGAGCTGCCGGAGCTGCCGGAGCTTGAGCTTGCCGAGGGCGAATTTACCTTTGGCGGCGCTCGGGTCACGGCGCGCATAATTCACAGGCGTGAAACAAATAATTTACAAAACCTTTCCAAACAGGTCTTGGAATATCGGCTCGATTATGATAAAATACAAGGAAAGCCGATTTTAAGAGGAAGGCGTGCGGGCGACAGGCTGAGCCTCAAGGCTCGGGGCTGCACCAAATCGCTCAAAAAGCTCTTCAACGAGCTTGCGATACCGCCCGAGGAGAGAAACGGCAGGATCGTGCTTGCCGACGGCGGCGGAGTCCTTTTTGCGGAGGGCATAGGCTGCGATTCAAGAGTTTGCGTTACAGACGGGACGGAGAATATCCTGCTCGTTACGATAAAAAGATGAATATGGGGTCAAATGAAAGGAAGGAACGGCAACCATGAATATTATCAACGATATCGAGAAGGTCTATTACAGCGAAGAGGAGCTTCACGCCATAGTCGAGCGCCTCGGCAAACAGATAAGCGAGGATTACAAGGATAAAAACCTGCTTATGGTCAGCATTCTTAAAGGCTCTGTTATCTTTATGGCGGATCTGATGAGGAGCATCACCGTGCCCTGTAAGATAGACTTCATGTGCACCTCCGCTTACGGCGCAAAGACTTCAAACACCGGCGCCGTCAAGATAGTCAAGGATCTTGACATCAATCTTGAGGGCTACGATGTGCTTATCGTCGAGGATATCCTTGACTCGGGCAAGACTCTCAGCTATGTCAAAGGTCTGCTTGAGGGCAGAAATCCCAGGAGCATTAAGATCTGCACCCTGCTTGACAAACCCGAGCGCAGAGTAGTCGATCTGATGGCGGATTACTCAGGCACTGAGGTGCCCGATGAATTCGTGGTCGGCTACGGCCTTGATTATGATGAAAAATACAGAAATCTTCCTTATATCGGCGTCCTCAAGGAGGAGATCTATAATAATTGACCCACGGAGTGGAAAGCTACTTAAAGGAGTGATAATTCCAATTGGCTAATAATAAGAACAATAAGAATGCAAAGCGCAGGCTGCTCGTGCTGCTGCCGTATCTGCTGATACCGGCTATGCTCCTTGCGGGGCTCTCCTACTATATCAGCGCCCAGTCGAGGGATAAGCTCGAGTATTATCAGCTTGTCGCGCTCTTTGACGAGGGCAAGGTCACGGAGTATAAGCTCAACCTGAGCAGCGGCGCACTGGTCTATAAGACCGTCGGCGACGATACCGAGAAGACCTTCACCGTGCCGAGCGTCAACCTCTTTGTGGAGGATATCCACGAGGGCGTTATCAAGTATAACCGTGAGCACCCCGATTCAATGATAAAGGCGGGCTATATCACAGGCTCTACGGGGCAGTGGATATATAATATCGTGCCGACGTTGCTGTTGCTTGCGGCGATGGGCGGGCTGACCTTCTTCATGTTCCGCCGAATGAATCAGACCATGACCAACGAGACCAACCGAACCATGAGCTTCGGTAAGGCGAGAGTCAAGCAGGTCAAGGATGAGAAGCGCAAGACCACCTTTGACGATGTGGCGGGCGCAGATGAGGAGAAGGAGGAGCTGGCGGAGATAGTCGAGTTCCTCAAGAATCCCGCACGCTTTGACGCACTCGGCGCAAGGATACCCAAGGGCGTGCTGCTCGTAGGCCCTCCGGGTACGGGTAAAACTCTGCTTGCAAGAGCCGTCGCGGGCGAGGCAAACGTGCCGTTCTTCTCGATCTCAGGCTCCGACTTCGTTGAGATGTATGTCGGCGTCGGCGCATCGAGAGTGCGCGACCTTTTTGACCAGGCAAAGAAGAATTCCCCCTCGATAATATTCATTGATGAAATAGACGCCGTCGGCCGTCACAGAGGCGCAGGCATGGGCGGCGGTCACGATGAGCGCGAGCAAACGCTCAACCAGCTGCTCGTTGAGATGGACGGCTTCGGCGCGAATGAGGGCGTTATAGTCATCGCCGCCACCAACCGTCCCGACATCCTTGACCCGGCGCTGCTAAGACCCGGCCGTTTCGACCGTCAGGTCACGGTTAATTATCCCGACACCAAGGGCAGGGTTGCTATCCTCAAGGTTCACGCCAAGGGTAAGCCCATCGCCCCGGACGTTGACTTCGAGAGCATCGCCCACGCCACCGTAGGCTTCACGGGCGCCGATCTTGAGAATCTGCTCAACGAAGCCGCCCTCCTCGCGGCCCGCACGGGCAAGAAGGCCATAACCATGGCTGAGATAGATGAGGCGGCGCTGAAAGTCGAGGTCGGCTCAGAGAAGAAGTCGCATAAGATGAACGAGAAGGCGAAGCGCCTGACCGCTTATCACGAGGCGGGTCACGCCGTGTCGAACTTCTACCTCGACCACGTCGATCCCGTGCATCAGATATCCATCATTCCAAGGGGTATGGCGGGCGGCTACACGCTCCACAGACCCACCGAGGATAAGAACTATACCTCAAAGAATGAGATGCTTGACAGCCTTGTAGGCTTGCTCGGCGGCAGAGTTGCCGAGGCGCTCGTTATCGGCGACGTCTCCACAGGCGCGTCAAACGATATCGAGAGAGCGACCGAGATAGCCCGCAGCATGGTCACGAAATACGGCATGAGCGACAAGCTCGGCCCCATCGCTTTCGGCGATCAGAGCAACGAGGTCTTCCTCGGCAAGGACTTCAACCACGTCAGAAATTATTCCGAGAGCGTCGCTTCTCAGATTGACGAGGAGATCGAGCGCATAGTTAAGGACGCTTATTCCAGGACTAAGGAAATACTCAGCGAGCATATCGACAAGCTCCACGCAGTCGCGCAGGCTCTTCTTAAAGAGGAGAAGATCGACGGCAAGGAGTTCGAGGCTATTATGAAAGGCGAGCAGCAGCCCGCCGAGGCTGAGTCTCATCCCGAGACCGCGCCCGAAGCCGCAGAATAAGCTGTATAATCAATAAGGGAGCTGCAAGCCCGCAACGGCCGCAGCTCCCCTGTTTTTTATTTCTAACGGAAATATATATGCTTATTTGAATATAATAATATCGACGAAGAAATTCGCTCATTTGAGCTGCGACCCCTTGACAAAGGCGGAATCCTTCTGCTATGATATAAACGCAGATAGGAAACTATCTCAAATGTTTGTTGCAACTCGATATGCAACTGAAATAAGATCGAGTTCAAATGTTTGAGGCTCCATTCCGTAAAGAGTTTTGGCTCTGCAGCGAAAAGGAATTAATCTTATTTTTCCCGATGTGTTAAAAATCGAGAAAGAATTACTTGCTGACGGCTAAAACACTTTACAAAACTGAGGTATACATAATGAGTTCGTTGGAAACAATGTCAGATTTCTTTACGGCTCGGGTAAGCGGCTATGATGAGCATATGCTTACCAATGTTGAGGGCTGCAAAGAGGGATATATTAAAATGGCGAGTCTTGTGCCGAAGTCAACTGAGAAGCTGCTTGATTTGGGCAGCGGAACGGGGCTGGAGCTTGACAGGATCTTTGAAATACTGCCCGATATAGAGGTTACGGCGATTGACCTGACTCAGGCTATGCTTGATGAGCTTGCCAAAAAGCATCCGAGTAAAAGAATGAATTTGATTTGCGGTGATTATTTTACCGTGGACTTCGGTTTGAATTGCTATGACTGCGCCATTTCTTTTCAAACTATGCACCATTTTTCGCATGAGCTAAAGAGCGGGTTATATAGGAAAATATTCGATTCGCTGAAACACGGCGGCGTCTATATCGAGTGCGATTACATGGTGGAAAAGCAGGAAGAGGAGGACTTCTGGTTCTCCGAAAGTGCCCGTTTAAGGGCGGAGCAGGGAGTCCCTGACGGTGTGTTTTGCCACTATGATACGCCTTGCACCATGGCAAATCAAATAAAGATGATGCAATCCGCAGGCTTTGAAAATGTTGAAAAAGTATTCAGAATTGAGAATACAACCATGCTGATTGCCAGAAAGCTGTAACAAAACTCGTTCGGTCACTGTGACTGAACGAGTTTTGTTTTTAGGGTATAAAAAATGAACAATGAACAATACTTTGAACACAGATACCGCAATTGTCGTCTCTTGCAAATTCGATAAAGAGTATCTATATCCATTATACCGTTCATTATTCATTAATTAATGCCCTTGATCGCGCAAGCAAAGGCATTCTGGTGCCGGTGACCGGACTTGAACCGGTACGGTGTTGCCACCGAGGGATTTTAAGTCCCTTGCGTCTGCCGATTTCGCCACACCGGCATTAACGGCGGATGCGGCGGGGCATAGTTGCCCCGCTGAACCTACCGGCGACATAATTATAAGGGATTCAGAGGATTTTGTCAACACATATTAAGATAAATTAATATATTTAATGAGCAAAAAATGTCTGAAAATCACGAGTAGTGGTGAGCCTGCTCGAGCATCATGTCCTTGACTTTCATAAGTCTGGTCGTGGTGCTTCTTTCATTTTCGTCGAGCTTCATCGAGATATATTTGATGGTCTCCTCGTATTGCGGGATCATCACATGCTCAAGGGCGTTGACCCTGCGGCGGGTCTTCTCGATCTCGTCCGCCATCAGGCGGCAGGATTTCTCGATCTCGGCGAGGCGTATCATCTTCGGCATTATATCCGACAGCGCCTTTACCGCCGTGTCGAGGTCGCCCGAGGTCTCGGCAAAGCCGTAGGAATAGATGTCATTTTCGTCCGCAGTCTTGAAACGCACGTCAAAGACGGGGATCATAACGCTCATCACGTTTTTCTCGCCCACCTCAAGGCTCATCTCCTGAGTGGGCAGCATGAGCGCCACGTCGAGCGCCTTGTCGCTCATCACGCAGCGGGCGACCGACATTGCGGCGTTCGCCTGCTTTATGCCCTCCTCCACCTCGATACGGAGCTTTTTATTCTCACGAACAAGATCGAGGAAGCGGCGCATCAGCTCATCCCGCTTATCCTTGAGCAGCTTGTGGCCTCGGCGGGCGGTGACGAGCTTGCGCTTGAGGTTTGTCAGCTCCATTCTCGTGGGGTTGACGTTAAGAATTGCCAAGTGCTGTCACTCCTTTCACAAAACCGCGGCGGCTCATACCTTGCCGTAGTATTTGTCGAGTAGCTCGTCGCTGATACGCTTGAGCTCGCTCCTGGGCAGGATGGAGAGCAGCTTCCAGCCGATGTCGAGGGTCTCTTCAATGCTCCTGTTGGTGTCGAAGCCCTGGGAGACATAGACCTTCTCGAATTCGTCGGCGAATTTTGCATAGAGCTTGTCGATATCCGTCAGAGCTGCCTCGCCGAGGATGACCATCAGCTCCTTGGCGTCCTTGCCTCTGGCGTAGGCGGAGAAGAGCTGGTTCATCGTGTTGGAGTGGTCGGCTCTGGTCTTGCCCTCGCCGATGCCCTTGTCCTTGAGTCGGGAGAGGGAGGGGAGCACGTCGATGGGCGGGTTGATGCCCTTGCGGAAAAGCTCACGGCTGAGGATTATCTGACCCTCGGTGATGTAGCCCGTAAGGTCGGGGATGGGGTGGGTCTTGTCGTCCTCGGGCATGGTGAGTATGGGTATCATCGTAATGCTGCCCTGCTTGCCTCTCTGCCTGCCCGCTCTCTCATAGATAGCGGCGAGGTCGGTATACATATAGCCGGGGTAGCCGCGCCTGCCGGGCACTTCTTTCCTTGCGGCGGAGACTTCACGCAGGGCGTCTGCGTAGTTGGTGATATCGGTTAGGATGACGAGCACGTGCATACCCTTGTCAAAGGCAAGGTACTCTGCGGCGGTGAGCGCCATCTTGGGGGTAGCTATTCTCTCGATCGCGGGGTCGTTTGCGAGGTTTGAGAACATGACCGTCCTGTCGAGAGCGCCCGTGCTGCGGAAGCTCTGGACGAAGTAGTCGGATTCCTCGAAGGTGATGCCCATTGCGGCAAAGACAACGGCGAATTGCTCGTCGGTGCCCCTGACCTTTGCCTGCCTTGCTATCTGAGCGGCAAGGTTGGCGTGGGGCAGACCGGACATTGAGAATATCGGCAGCTTCTGACCTCTGACGAGGGTGTTAAGGCCGTCGATAGCGGACACGCCGGTCTGGATGAATTCCTGCGGATAGCTTCTTGCGGCGGGGTTCATCGGCACGCCGTTGACATCCGCGCGTTTCTCGGGGATTATCTCGGGGCCGCCGTCAATTGGTCTGCCGAGGCCGTCGAAAACTCTGCCGAGCATGTCGAGTGAAAGCCCCAGCTCCATCTGCCTGCCGAGGAAGCGCACCTTGCTCTCGGCGAGATTGATGCCGGTCGAGCTCTCAAAGAGCTGCACAAGGGCATTCGTGCCGTCGACTTCAAGGACTCTGCAACGCCTTTTTTCGCCGTTTGCAAGCTCTATCTCGCCGAGCTCGTTATATGCGACGCCCTCGACCTCACGCACGAGCATAAGGGGGCCTGCGACCTCTTGTATCGTTCTGTATTCCTTGGGCATCAGAATTCCTCCTTGCTGTCCACAGCGTTCTTGAGCTGCTTTTTAAGGGCGGCCGATACGGCTGCGTATTCGTCGTCGATATTATCCTCATGGATATACTTGAATCTGCCTATCGACTCTCTGACGGGCAGCTTGACGATATCCTCGATATCCGCGCCCTTGCCGAGTGCGTCGAGCGATTCGTCATAGAATTCGGTGACGAGCTTCATCATATAATATTGCTTTTTGAGCGATGAATAGGTGTCCACCTCGTGGAATGCGAGCTGATGCAGGAAGTCCTCTCTGATTGAGCGGGCAGCCTCCATCTTGAGCCTGTCGGGGGCGGAGAGTGCGTCCATACCGACGAGCTTGACTATCTCGTCAAGGGCGGCTTCGTCCGAAAGGAGGCTCATGAGCCTGCCTCTGAGGGTCATCCATTCGTCGCTGACGTTTGCGTTGAACCATTTGCCGAGCGAATCGGCGTAGAGCGAGTAGCTGGTGAGCCAGTTGATGGCGGGGAAGTGGCGCTTGTAGGCGAGAGCCGAGTCAAGACCCCAGAAGACCTTGACTATACGAAGGGTCGCCTGCGAAACGGGCTCCGAGATGTCGCCGCCGGGGGGCGAAACCGCACCGATAACGGAGAGAGCGCCCTCTCTGCCGTTTGTGCCGAGCGAAATAACTCGACCGGCTCTCTCGTAGAACTGTGCAAGGCGGCTGCCGAGGTAAGCGGGGTAGCCCTCCTCGCCGGGCATCTCTTCAAGCCTGCCGGACATTTCACGCAGAGCCTCCGCCCAACGCGAGGTGGAGTCCGCCATAAGAGCGACGGAGTAGCCCATGTCGCGGAAGTATTCGGCTATCGTGATGCCGGTGTATATCGAAGCCTCACGGGCTGCAACGGGCATATCTGAGGTGTTGGCTATCAGCACCGTGCGCTCCATGAGCGATTTGCCTGTGTGCGGGTCGATAAGCTCGGGAAATTCGTTAAGAACGTCGGTCATCTCGTTGCCGCGTTCGCCGCAGCCGATGTAGACGACGATATCCGCCTCAGCCCATTTCGCAAGCTGATGCTGGGTGACGGTCTTGCCGCTGCCGAACGGGCCGGGAATCGCCGCAACGCCGCCCTTGGCTATCGGGAAGAGTGCGTCGATAACTCTCTGGCCCGTTACAAGGGGCACGTCGGGCGAGAGCTTCTTTGCATAGGGTCTGCCCTTTCTGACAGGCCACTTCTGCATGAGGGTGAATGTGTAATCTTCACCGTTATCCTTGGTGATAACGCCTACGGGGTCAGTGACGGTGAAATCCCCCTCGCTTATGCTCTTGACCGTGCCGGAGACGGCAGGGGGAACCATTATTTTGTGGTTGACTATATCGGTCTCCTTGACCGTGCCGAGCACGTCGCCGCCCTTGACCCTGTCGCCCGCCTTGACGGTGGGAACAAAGTGCCAGCGGGCGTCTCTGCTCAGGGCGGGAACCTCTATACCCCTCGTCAGGCTGTTGCCCACGAGGTCGCGTATGACGTTCAGCGGGCGCTGGATACCGTCGAATATGCCCTTGATGAGGCCGGGGCCGAGCTCAACGCTCAGCGGCTCGTTAGTGGATTCGACGGGCTCGCCCGTGCCTATGCCCGAGGTCTCTTCATAGACCTGGATCGAGGCTCGGTCGCCGTGCATTTCTATTATTTCACCGATCAGACGGCTGTCGCTGACACGCACGACGTCAAACATATTGGCGTCTCTCATGCCGGAGGCAACGACGAGCGGACCGGAGATCTTAGTTATAACACCTTTACTCATATTTCTTGTGTGCCACGCCTTTCATTAGTTTATGACAGTATATCGGAGCCGACGGCCTTCTCGACGAATTTGCTGACGCTGTCAAGCCCGAGCCCCGTATTGCCCCTGACACCGGGCACGGGAACTATGGCGGGCAGCGGCCTTGAGGCGTAACGCTCGATCTCCTCGAGCATCCCCTCGGCGAGCTGCTCCGTTATATATATTACCCCGTAGCCGTTGTCGGCGAGCTTCCTCAGAGTGTGAGCGCCCTCAGCGGGGTCGGTGACGGGGAATATACTGATGCCGAGCGAGGCGAAGCCGTAGATGCTGTCTTTATCGCCCATGGCGGCTATCTTATACATATATATCCCTCACTCTCTCTGAAATTATCTCTGCGGGGACTCCGCTTGCCTTGGCGGAGAGGATTATTCTGACGTTTTTTGCCTCCGCCTGCTTTGCGTAGTAATAAGCTATCAGCGGGTCGGGGCCGAAGGTCGCGTATTTAGCGTTCTCAAGCCTTGAGACTATCTCGTTGTCGCACTGCTTCTCAAACGCCGTGAAGCTCTCGCCGAGGCTCTCGGCAAGGAAGCCGTAATCCGTCGCCGCGATATATTCGGCGGCTTTCTCGGGTGTTGAGCAGTGGCTCAGCAGCTCCTCGAAGTCGAGGCTGCTCTCGCAGGCGGCGTCAAGGGCGAAGTCCGCGCTCTTGTTCATCTTGGCGCAGCGCAGAGCGAGCTTGATATTTGCGGCGACCGCAAGCAGGTCGGCTATGCCCTCAAGCAGGGGGCTGCCCGCCTTTGCGGCGAAGCTGCGGCGAGCCTCAAGCGAGGCTTTGTCTATCGCAGTTTCCGCAAGCTGACCGCTCGAGAGCTTGGATACCGCCGTCATAGCCTTCTCGGCGCACGGGCGCAGATATTCGGGCAGCAGCTCAAGGTCGTTGTTCTTGATAGCTTCGGTTATAACGGCCGTGTCGGTAACGCAGGGATAAATGTAGTATGCGGCGGGGTCAAGGTCGGAGAAAACGCATTTCACCGCTGCCTTGAGATTGGTGAAGTCGTTTGCAATGACGAGCGCCTCAAGCAGCTCGGCGTCGGGGGCGCATTCTTCGATCAGCTCCCATGCGCCGCTCAGATCCTTCTCCGCAATGTCGAAGCTCTCGCCTTTTTCGGGGACGGCAAAGCCCTTGTCGGCAAGCAGTCTGACTGCCGCCTCATAGCTCTCCGCCTCAATGAGCTGATCAATATCGGCTCGTGTGAGCAGCTTCGTTTCGTTGGCTCGTATCCTCGCCACGGCGTAGGCGTATTCGGTTTCGTGCATATTCTTCACCGCCTAAAATATCATTTCGCCGATCTGAGCCTTCAGCTCCTCGGCGCTTGACTCGATAACGGCCTCAAAGGTGCAGTTGACCTCGATATCGCCGTAGACGAGCATGATGCCGCTCTCAATGCGGGCCGCTTCCTTTGAAAGGGTGCAGGTCGAGCCTTTTGCGCTCAGAGCGGAGCAAAGACGCGCCTCAAAATCGGCGGGCAGCCTTGCAAGATCCGCCGAGCCGAGGTATGCGGTGCATTCGCCCTTCATGGCGCTCTCGGAGGCGAGCTTGATGACCGAGGCAAAGTATTGATCCTCGGGCAGAGCTTTAACGGCCGCGAGCAGCTTATTGAGAGTCTCGTTGACCGCCTCGACCTTTGCGGCGAGCAGCGTCTGCCTCTCCTGCTGAGTGATGCCGGATTTCGCAACGGCGATTATCTGCTCGCTCTCCTTTTCGGCGGCGGCGATAATTGCGTCGGCATTCTTTTGGCCGTCCTCACGGGCAGCGGCGATTATCTTATCGCACTCGGCTGCCGCTGCGGCCTCGGCGGAATCGCATCTTGCTTTCCCGTCGGAGTTTATTTTTGAAATAATTTTTTCTAAACCTGTCATCGGGAGTTCATCCTCTCGCTTAATCAAACATCAAGGCCGGAAACGCTTATGATTGAAAGCAGGGAAACAAGCAGGGCAAGCACGGCGTAGGTCTCGACCATGACGGCGAGAGTAATCGCCTTACCGCTCTGGTCGGGCTTCTTGGCAACGATGCTGACGCCCGCCGCTGCGGCTTTGCCCTGAGCTATTGCCGAGAAGTAGCCGACAATGGCGATGGGCAGGCAGGCTGCGAAATAGAGCAGGCCTCTTGCAAGCGAGATAGGCTCATAGGAGCCGCCGATGATGCCGACCTGGAGAAGAACAAGGATGGCTGCAAGGAAGCCGTAAAGGCCCTGGGTGCCGGGGAGTATCTGGAGAATAAGGACTTTACCGAATTTTGAGGGATCCTCGGTAATGACGCCTGCGCCTGCCTGACCGACGAGGCCGACGCCCTTAGCCGAACCCATGCCTGCGAAAATGGCTGCGAAAGCAGCGCCTACGAGTGCAAAAACTATACCGAGATTATTCATTGACTTTTTCCTCCTTGAGAGAAATATATTTTGTATTTGTGCCGAACGGGGCGAAGGCTCTGCCGCCGCCCTCATAGAATTTTGAATACAGCTCAACGTATTGGAGCCTGTTGGTGTGGACATAGGTGCCTATCATGTTGATAGCGATATTCACCGTGTGGCCGAAGATAAAGACAAAGAAGAGCAGAATGCCCTTTGCAACGGGATTCGACGGGATAGTGCCGAGCATATTGACGACCTGGGCGATAACGCCTGTGCAAAGGCTCAGGGCGAGCAGCCTTGAGTATGAGAGCACGTCGCCGAGGTAGCCCGAGCCGACGTTATAAAGACCGTAAAGGCCGCCGCCGAGCTTGCCGAGCAGCTTCTTTGACGAGCGCCCGGAGGTCAGCACTACAAGCGCTGCGCCCGCAATGGCAAGGTATTTGCCGACTGTGAGCACCGTCTGCGGGAAGCCGCCGGCCACCATGTTGGCGCATATCGGGGCTATGCCCGTTACGAGCAGATAGATGGGCACGGTGTCGCAAAGCGCGTCGAGCTTCTTGCCCTCTTTCCAAAGCATTACCAGCCTGACGGTGAGGCCGAGGAAGAGGTGGCATATGCCAAAGAGGAATGAGAACAGCAGCAGCGTCATGGGATTGTTGCCCGAGAGGGGATCCATCCATATGGCGATGTCTGCGGTAGTCAGGCTTTTGCCGAAGAAGTTGTTGGCGATAACGGGGATTATATCGCCGAACCAGCCGCCGAACATTGCGCCCCAAAATACGGTCGAGATGCCGCAGTAAAAATACAGATCCATCGTCTTACGCATTTTGTCGCTGAGCTTGAATTTTTTCTTGGCTATCGTTGTGAAAATGACCATCAGCAGGCCGTAGCCGGCGTCCGAGAGCATTAATCCGAAGAAAAAATAATAGAAAAATGCCATTATCGGGCTGGGGTCTGGGTCGTCCTTGGACGGGAGCGCGTACATTTCGGTTATCGCTTCCATCGGGGCGTTGAATCTGTTGTTTTCAAGCAAGACCGGGATATCCGCATCCTCCGGCGGCTCCGTGACGGAGACCGCAACGGTGAATTTCTTCTCGAGCTTTGCAACGAGCTTGTCCACGTTCTTCTCTGCGACGTAGCCGTCGATGACGATGACGCTTTCGCTCGCGCTGAGGTTGCCCAGAGCCTCGTATTTGTCGGCTCTTATCGAGAAGTAATCCCTGACGAATTCGATATCGCTGCGCCTGTCGCCGAGTGAGGCGATATATTCGCCGCTCTGCTTTATCTGCTCGCGGAGCTTTTCGATCTCCGCGGCATAGCGTTCGTAACGAACCCTCGGCGGGTGCTTGGTCGGGTCGGTCGGGTAAGCGAAGCCGAGACCTCGCAGCGCGTTGAACACTTCCTCGGAGCTGCTCTTATTGCAGAGCGCAAATATGCAGCTTCTGTCCTTTGAATGCGATATCACCTCGCACTCAAAGCCGCATTCGGGGTCGAGGACTTCGGCGAGGGCGATAACAAGGCTCTGAGCCGTGTAGTCCTCGGGCAGGGTGCCTATAAACGCCGCCGTGGTCTGAGTGCCGCTGAATTTCATCGGCACGTCGAGGCCGAGCCAAGGCTCAAGACCCTCGCGCAGAGCGCCGTAACGGGCGATAGCCGCTTTTGCCTCCGCAATGCCCTTCTCGCTGTCGCATATCTTGTAGCAGAGGGAGAGCAGCTCATCAGCCTGATCGGATTTGCCGAGATACTCGGATACGGTCATCTCGCGAAGCTCGGGGATAAACGACTCGACCAGCCCCTTCTTTGCGGGGGCGTAGCGGTTGAGGATGTCGAGGGCGGTCTGAGCGCAGTCACGGTATTTGGTGAGCTGAGCCGCAGTCCTGCCGGATTCGAGCGAGGTCAGCCCCTCCTGCTCCTCATGCGAGTGAAGCTCGATGACCGAGCGGAGCTGGAGCATATCGACTATCTCCTTGCTTTGCTCGAGCGGTGCAACGATTTCGAGATACTTCATTTTGAGTTTTGCCAAGAAAACACCTCCTATCGTTAAAGATTAATTGATTATTGCCTGAGTCAGATGAAACGGGATAAAAGAGTTTTGACCGCGCCGTCGCTCTTGCCGAGAGCGTCGGCCTTGAGACGGGCTGCCTCGGCTGCTGCATTTTTTGAGGCTTCCTCCTGCAATTTTGCAGCTTCGGCTTCGGCACGGGCTTTGATCTCTTTTGCCTTTGCGAGAGCTTCGTCCTTCATTTCTTTTTGGATGGATCTTGCCTTTTCGTGGGCTTCGGCTTTGAGCAAGTCGCATTTTTGGGCGGACTCCGCATAGGAATCGGCTGCGGCTTTTTCCGCGCTGAGCACTGCATTTATAACCTCGGAGGCCATGTTTCTTTCACCTTCTTTATATTCTTAATTAAACTAAATTATAGAGTATTTTTTTAAGAATTTCAATAGACTTTTTGACAAAAAAGACTGTTTTTAAAATTTTAGTTGCGGCAGTATTGCCAATTCGTTTTTAAAAGAGTACAATATCATTTGTAAATGCTCAAAATTACGCAAAGTGGATTTTGAGCCGTGAGTGAAAGGAGATAAATATGAAAGTCGGAGATATAGAACTTGCAGAATCAAGCATTTTCCCTGAGTGGGATGATGTGGTGAAATTTGTCGTTTCAAAGGCGCCGCTGCTGCTCGGCGCGGTCATAATAGTGGTCGTCGGCTTCGTGCTGTCAAACCTCGTGGGCAAGCTGGTGGTCAAGGGCATGAGGGCGAGGGGGATAGACCCGTCGATACACACTTTTATCAAGACCATCGTCGTGCTGCTGCTTAAATTTGCGGTCATTTTGTCGGCACTTTCGACGATGAATGTGGACGTCAATTCGTTCATAGCCGCCATAGGCGCCGCCGGCATCACCGCCGGCCTCGGCTTGCAGGCGAGCGTCAGCCAATTCGCCAGCGGTATTCAGATACTCATCAACCACCCGTTCAAGAGCGGTGATTATATCGACCTCGGCACGGTCAGCGGCAAGGTGCACGAGATCAAAATGATGTATACCGAGCTTATAACCGTTGATAACAAACGAGTTATAGTGCCGAACTCACATATAACCGGCAGCAACATAATCAACTATAATTCCGAGAGCAAGCGCAGGATAGACCTTGTTTTCGGCATATCCTACGACGCCGATATCGCCAAAGCAAAGGAAGTTATAGCCCAAACGGTGCGTAAAAACGAGCTTATCCTGACCGAACCCGAGCCGATAATCGCTGTGAGCGCTCAGGCGGCAAGCTCGGTGAATATTTCCTGCCTCGTCTGGTGTCATACCGACGATTATTGGAACGTATTTTATTATATGCAGGAAGCGGTCAAGCTCGCATTCGACGAGAATAAAATCGCAATTCCCTATGACCAGCTCGACGTACACATTTCAAAAGATTTGACCGAGGAGTGATCCCGTGACAAGGCTGCTTATCAAACTTTTTATCAGGGACAGTGAAAATACCGGCAGCGAAGCCGTCAGAATGCGTTACGGAGTACTCAGCGGGGCGGTCGGCATAGCGCTGAACGCTTTGCTGTCTCTCTTCAAGCTGATATTCGGCTCCGCGGCGCACAGTATAGCTGTGGTCGCCGACGGCGTCAACAATCTCTTTGACGCGGTTTCGTCCATCATCAGCCTTATCGGCTTCAAGATATCGGGCAAGCCCGCCGACAAGGAGCATCCCTTCGGCCACGGCCGTGTGGAATACGTCTCGGCGCTGACGCTCGCTTTCTTTATCCTGATAACCGGCGTTGAGCTTATCAAAGGCTCCGTTGACAAATTCACAAATCCCGAGCCGACCGTGTTCAGCGTGCCCGCGGCGGTCACCCTTGCGGTATCCATCGCTGCGAAGCTTTGGCTTGCGCTCTTTAACCGCTCGATAGGCAGGCGGATAGATTCCGTCGCTGTCAACGCCGTATTCGCAGACAGCATAGGTGATATCGCCGCCACCTCGTGCTCGCTCATCGCCCTTATCGCCTCGGGCTTCACATCGCTGCCCGTTGACGCGGTTATGGGTATCATCGTCGCCTGCTTCGTTATTTTCACGGGCATCGGCATAATCCGTGACACGATGGGGCCGCTGCTCGGCGAGCCTCCTGGCAAAGAGACCGTCGACAAGCTGCAAAAGCTCGTGCTCTCACACGACGGGATAATCGGCATTCACGATATTGTGCTCAACAGCTACGGCCATTCAAGGGTGATCGGTTCGCTTCACGCCGAGGTACCCGCCGACGCAGACCTGCTGACCGCTCACGATATGATAGACCTTATCGAGCGCGAGGTGCGGGAGAAGCTCGGCATCGAGCTTTCCATTCACATGGATCCCATCATGGTCGATGATGAGGAGACCGACAGATTCAGGGCGCTCGTGACCGAGACGGTTAAAGAGATAGAATCGGACGCGACTATCCACGACTTCAGAGTGGTGGACGGCCCGACCCACACCAATCTTATATTTGACGTCGTTTTGCCCTATAAATCAAAGCTCAGCGAGGAGCAGTTCAGGGCGGAGGTCGAGAAACGTGTCAGGCAGAGGAACGGCAAATGCTTCTGCGTTATCAATATCGACCGCAGCTATGTGCTGTAACGGTTACATCAATCTCGGCAAAATAACCAAAATATAATGTTTTATTTTATACAAATTTTCACCGCCTTTTTTCGATATTCCCTTTTCAAATTCTCCAAAATATTGTAGAATAGTTTTATAATAAGATTTGGAGGGAACCGCAATGGCTGAATACGAAGATTTTAAATCCATTCCCGTCGGCAAGCTCGGCATAATTCCTCTGCCCGGCTGCGAGATGCTTGCAAGCAAGATAGACTACTATCTTGTCAAGTGGAGAAGAGAATGGAAAAACGAGCATAAGGAGTCTATCCAGTTTGACGGATATCAGAGAGATTCCTACATCATCAACGCCTCCTTCCCGAGATTCGGTACGGGCGAGGGTAAATGCGTTATCAAGGAGACTGTAAGAGGCTTTGACCTCTTCATCCTCTGTGATCCGTTCAATTACGGTGTCGTGTATAAGATGTACGGCGAGGATCACCCGATGAGCCCCGACGACCACTACGCCAACCTCAAGAGGGCTATCAGCGCTGTGGCGGGCAAGGCAAGGAAGATAACCGTCATCATGCCCATGCTCTATGAGGGCAGGCAGCACAGACGCCTGAGCAGAGAATCCCTCGACTGCGCCGATATGCTCCGTGAGCTTTGCCTCAATTACGGTGCGGATAATTTCATCACCTTTGACGCGCACGATCCCAGAGTCCAGAATGCGGTTCCTCAGAGCGGCTTTGAGAATGTGCAGCCCGTTTATCAGATGATAAAGGCGATGTGCAAAAATATCACCGACCTCAACATTGACCGTGACCACATGATGGTCATTTCACCCGACGAGGGCGGCATGGGCAGATGTATCTACTTCTCCTCCGTGCTCGGCGTTGACCTCGGTATGTTCTATAAGCGCCGCGACTACTCCACCATCATCGACGGCAGGAATCCTATAGTGGCGCATGAATTCCTCGGCGACAATGTCGAGGGCAAGGATGTTATCATCATCGACGATATGATATCCTCGGGCGACTCCATGATAGAGGTCGCCACAAGGCTCAAGGAGCTCAAGGCAAACAGGATCTTCATCTGCGCCTCCTTCGGCCTATTCTGCAACGGTCTCAAGACCTTTGACAAGGCTTATGCCGACGGCCTCATCAGCAAGGTTTTCACCACAAATCTTATTTATTCTACCCCCGAGCTGCTGGCGAGAGAGTGGTATGTGAGCGTTGATATGTCCAAGTATTGCGCTTATATAATCGACACGCTCAACCACGACGAATCGGTCAGCAAGCTGCTCGATCCCAAGGACAGGATCAATAACATACTTATCAAATACGGCTTTAAAAAGGCCGAGGAATAATTGCATTCAAGGCTGCATCATTGTCTCCGACGGAGTGTTGATGCAGCCTTTCGGAGATTTAATATGCCTAATATGTCGGGATTCATATGCCCCGTGTGCGGCGGCAGGCTTGCGGACTGCGGCACGCTCCTGCGCTGCGAGGGCAACCACTGCTTCGACAAGTCGAAATTCGGCTACGTCAATCTGCTGCTCTCACAAAGCTCGGGCGCTAAACGCCACGGCGACGACCGCGTAATGGTCAGGTCGAGGCGTGATTTCCTCAATGCGGGGTATTATTCCTTCCTGCGTGACGAGGTCTGCGCCGTATGCAGGGAATTGCTGCCGCCCGACGCCGTTATCCTTGACGCGGGCTGCGGCGAGGGCTATTACACGGCGGGCGTCAAAGCGGCGCTGCCGTCGGCTCAGGTGCTCGGGGTCGATATCTCAAAGGACGCCCTCGAGTATTTCTCAAAGCGCAAATGCGGCGCGGAGACCGCCGTTGCGGGTGTGTTTTCGCTGCCTGTTGCGAGCGGCGAATGCGACTGCGTGCTCAATATTTTTTCACCCGAGGCGGATGATGAATTCCGCAGGGTTCTGAAAGACGGCGGAGTGCTGATCAGAGTTATCCCCGCCGAGGATCACCTTTTTTCGCTAAAGCAGCTTGTCTATGACAAGCCCTACAGGAACGAAATGCCGGAGCCGCAGCTTGACGGCTTTGAGCTTGTCGATGAGCGCAGGATATCCGCCGAATTGGAGCTTGCCGATAATGCCGCCGTGCTTGCGCTGTTTAAAATGACCCCGTATTATTACAAAACCGGCAGAGCCGATCAGCAGAAGCTCGACGGGGTCGACCACCTTGTGACGCAGGCGGAGTTTTGCGTCAGAGTTTACCGAAAGGAAGAACGCCATGCATAAGAAACTTGCCCCGACCCCGCCCATGGGGTGGAACAGTTGGGATTGCTACGGAGCTTCGGTCAATGAGGAGCAGCTGCTCGGCAACGCCGAATACATGGCAAAATATCTTAAAGAATACGGCTGGGAATACGTCGTCTGCGATATCCAGTGGTCGGAGCCGACGGCTGACGGCTTCGATTATCACAATTTTGCGCCGCTGTGCATGGATGAATATTCCCGCCTGATACCCTCGGTCGAGCGCTTCCCGTCCTCGGCGGGCGGCAAGGGCTTCAAACCGATAGCCGATAAAATTCACGCCCTCGGGCTGAAATTCGGCATTCATATAATGCGTGGCATCCCGAGGCAGGCCGTCCATGCGGGCACGGCGATAAAATGCGAGGGGCTGACCGCAAGGGATATAGCGCAGCAGTTCTCCGTCTGCCCGTGGAACACCGATATGTACGGCGTTGACCCGCACAAGAGGGGAGCGCAGGAGTATTACGATTCGCTCTTAGAGCTTTATGCCTCGTGGGGTGTTGATTTTATCAAGTGCGACGATATCGCCAACACCGAATTTAAGCCCAATGACCCGTATTCCGCGCGGGGCGAGATAGAGATGCTCCGCAAGGCCATCGACCGCTGCGGCAGGGATATGGTGCTGAGCCTTTCGCCGGGACCCGCCCCCGTCAGCGAGCATGAGCACCTTGCCGCGAACGCCAATATGTGGCGCATGACGGGCGATTTCTGGGATAATTGGGACAGGCTTCACGATATGTTTGACCGCTGCCTTGCGTGGCAGGACTATGTGCAGACAGGCGCATACCCCGACTGCGATATGCTGCCCATCGGCAGGCTCGCCGTGGCGGGCGGCAGAGGCAACACCGAGCGATACACAAGATTCACTCACGACGAGCAGATAACGATGATGACCCTTTGGAGCATCTTCCGCTCGCCGCTTATGATAGGCGCGGAGATGCGCCGAAATGACGAATTCACCCTCTCGCTGCTGACGAATTCGGAGCTTATAGATATGCTCAAAAATTCGCATTCCGCGCGGCAGCTCCGCCGTGACGAGACGCAGGGCAGAGGAGAGATTATTTGGGCCGCAAAGGGCGAAGAATGCAAATACATAGCCCTTTTCAATACTGACGAAGCCGAGCGGGAGATATCGTTTGATATCACCGATATCGCCGTCGGCGGCAGAGAATACAAGGCTCGCGACCTTTGGGCGCACGAAGAGTATCCGCTTGACGGCGGCGAATTAAAGGCAAAAGTTAACGCCCACGGCGCAAGATTATTTAAGATAATGTGAGGTAAAATATATGGAAAGACAGCCGAATTACAGACTTGCCACAAAGAAGCCCGACCATATCATGGTCAGCATCTCGGGCGACGCCAAGACCTCGATGACGATCACATGGCGTGCGAGCGCCGAGGTGACCGAGGGCTATGTCGAGTTCAGCGAAAAAGGCGGAGAAAAAAGGAGAGTTCAGGCGATAACAAATGAATTCAAGAGCGACGTCAGCGTCAGCAGACTTTTTTGGGCGAAGCTCGAGGGTCTGAAGCCCGGCACCCGTTATTATTACACCTGCGGCAGCGCCGAGGAGCGCAGCGAGGAGTATTATTTCGACACCGAGGAGGAGAATTTGACCAAGTTCAAATTCATCGCCATCTCGGATCATCAGAAGGATAACGACCATTATAACCCCGATTATTCCGCCCTCAATAAATTCCTCAAGAACGTGCTCAAGAAGCACCCCGACGTTAAATTCATCCTCACCGCGGGCGATAACACCAACTGCGGCCAGCATGAGATACAGTGGAACGCCATGTACGAAGGCATGGAGGGCATTATGGAGCACCTGCCCTATATGATGTGCTGCGGCAACCACGATAACAGGGGCTTCAAGCAGTATTTCCCCACCGAGCAGGGCAGATACTATGCCGAGCCTGCGGAATTCTTCAACGCCGAGCTTGCCTATTCCTATCCGCTCAACGGCCCCGAGGGCTGGCGCCCCGAGAACTATTCCTTTGACTACGGCAACGTCCATTTTGCGATCATGGGCGTCAACGAGCCCGAACTTGTCAACGATTGGCTGATAAAGGATCTCGACGCCTCCGATAAGACGTGGAAATTCGGAGCATACCATTTCCCGATATATTACAGCGGCTCAAATCTTGCGAATGACGACGCTTACCCGATGATGCGCGAGGGCATGGAGAAGCTCGATGTGCTTTTCTCGGGTCACGAGCATAATTTCTCAAGAAGCTATCCGATACGCAATGAGGAGCTTTTTGACCGCCCGTCACAGGGCACTGTCCATTATGAGCTGGGCAACGGTCACATGAATCCTCCCGGCACCAAGACCTGCGATAAGATATGGCATTGCTCATATTATCCGCAGGAGGAATTCAACTGCATGTACGCCCTTATCGAGATCGACGGCGATAAAGCCACATTTATCTCCGAGCTTGACGACGGCAGAGTGGTCGATGAATGCTGCATTGATAAGGCCAAGGATGAGATAAGACCCTACAGGGTCGCTCCCGTATTCGGCCCCGGCAGGACGAGGACCATGTTCAAGGGCGTTGACCTCGGACTCTGTGCCGCTTCGCTCCCGCCCGTGTGCATCGACGGCGTGTGGTATGCCGCCTTTGCTACCCTCATCGGCTTCATCGGCGGCGAGGTCGCAAGGAAGCCCGGCAGAGTGGAGCTTTCGGTCTACGGCAGGAGCGCCGCCTTTAACGAGGGCAGCAGCAAAGCCGAAACGCCGAACGGCGAGGTCGAGATGGGCAATAAAGTATTTCGAGGCAACGAGGGTCAGCTCTATGTGCCCCTTGACGCAGCTTGCAAGATATTCGGTATGAAGTGGGCTTACGCGGCAAGGAATAATTTCATCACCATTGAGCATGTGAGCGAGGCTCACCCCGTGCCCGCCCAGCCGTAAAATATCAAAGAACCGAAAGAGGTCATGATATGTTTGATTATTTCAGAGTAGCCTGCGCCGTCCCCGACGTTGAGGTGGCGGATGTGGAGCTGAATACGCAGCGCACCGTGGATTATATCCGCAGCGCCGCCGATAAGAATGTCGATCTGCTTATTTTCCCCGAGCTGGGGCTGACCGGCTACACCTGCGCCGATCTATTCGCTCAGCGCACCCTCGGCGACGGGGTCAAGTCGGCGCTTGACACGCTTGCTGCGGAGAGCGTCAAATGCGGCGTTGCCTTCGCGGTCGGCGCCCCCGTCGTGATGAGCGGCTCGCTTTATAACTGCGCCGTCATTTTCTTCGGCGGCAGGGTCGTGGGCGTTGTGCCCAAGACCTTTATCCCGAATTACGGCGAATTCTATGAGAAGAGATGGTTTGACTCTGCGGACGGCGCTCCCGAGTCGATAACTTCGGCCGAGCTCGGCATAGGCGGCGAGAGCTACACCGTACCGGTCGGCAGCTCCGTGTTTGACCTCGGCGGCGTTAAGGTTGGCTTCGAGATCTGCGAGGATCTCTGGGCGCCCCTGCCACCGAGCACTCTGCTCTGCCTTGCGGGTGCGGAGGTCATAGCCAATCTCTCCGCCAGCAACGAGGTCATTGCCAAGCGTGAATACCGCCGTCAGATAGTTACTCAGCAGTCGGCGGGCAGCATCTGCGCCTATGCATATTGCTCGGCGGGCAGCCTTGAATCGACCACCGACCTTGTTTTCTCGGGTCATTCGCTTATCGCCGAGAACGGCAAGCTCCTTTGCGAGCAGGAGAAGCCCCTGACGAGCGATTATATATTGATAACCGATGTCGACATTGAGCGCATCCGCAGCGACAGAGCCAAAAAGAGCAGCTTCACCGATTGCAGGAAGCGCTACGGCAACCCCGCTATACAGACCGTTAGAGTCCCCAAGGCGGAGTCCGCTTCTGACGGCTCATACTATAAGATAGGCAAGCTGCCCTTTGTGCCCGACACCGAGAAGCACCGCACCGAGAGATGCCTTGCCATATTTGAAATGCAGGTCGCAGGTCTCAAAAAACGCCTTATCAAGACGAATTGCCGCCCCGTTATCGGTATTTCGGGCGGGCTTGACTCGACCCTTGCGCTGCTCGTGAGCGTGCAGGCGGTCAAGGAGCTGGGCAGACCCGCTTCCGACGTGGTAGGCGTCACTATGCCCTGCTTCGGCACGACGGACAGAACCTATAACAACGCCCTTTCGCTTATGGAATCTCTCGGCGTCACCGTTGAGGAGATAAATATAAAAGCTGCCTGTATGCAGCATTTCGCCGATATAGGCCACGACCCCGAGCAGTTTGACCTGACCTATGAGAATTCTCAGGCTCGTGAGCGCACACAGGTGCTCATGGATCTTGCGGGCAAGGTCGGCGGCATAGTCATCGGCACGGGCGACCTGAGTGAATCCGCCCTCGGCTGGTGCACCTACAACGGCGACCACATGAGCATGTACGGCGTAAACGCCACTATCCCTAAGACGCTGATACGCTGGATGATAGAGAGCCTTATCAAGGGCGGCACCTTTGAGAGCAGCTCCGATGCGCTCAGGGATATCGCCGACACCCCGATAAGCCCCGAACTGCTGCCGCCCGACGCGAGCGGCAGGATAGCGCAGCAGACCGAGAGCATAGTCGGCCCCTATGCGCTGCATGACTTTTTCCTTTATTATATGCTCCGCTACGGCTTCTCGCCAGCCAAGATATATTTCCTCGCCTGCAAGGCGTTTAAGGACGATTTCGACGGTGAAACGATCAAGAAATGGCTCGTCACATTCTGCCGCCGCTTCTTCAGCCAGCAGTTCAAGCGTAACTGCGTGCCCGACGGAGTCAAGGTCGGCAGTATCGCCCTTTCGCCTCGCGGCGACTGGCGTATGCCCGGCGACGCCTCCGCAGCCGCATGGCTCGCCGAAGCGGAAAGGCTGTGATCGACGAATTCCAAAAGCTCCTTGGTGTATATGCAGCTGTCGCTTTAGTGCTTTGCGGGAAACAAACCAGAGTTCCCTCACCGGTGAGCCGAAAGATGTGCGTTTTAAAGGCTCCCTTGTGTAAAGGGAGCTGTCAGCCGCAAGGCTGACTGAGGGATTGACTCAGCAAACTGTTGCTTTTTTCCTATTCTTTTTGGGAATCGGCTGATCAAACTTCATCCGCTTTTATTGATTCTCTTTTGCAATCCCTCCGTCGCAACTTCGTTGCGCCACCTCCCTTTACACAAGGGAGGCGAGGTCAACTACGAATTTTCGGAAACATTGTAGGGGACGACGTCCTCGACGTCCCATGGAATAATTGCATTGTAGAATTATCACGGTAGGGGGCGAACTGTGTTCGCCCGCCTAAATTTGCCCACTGTCGCAGTATTAAACTGTTGCTTGCCTTTCGGGCTCCCCCCTAAGGAAACTGTCCGTAGGACTGAGGTAGTAATTTTTCAATTCCGACTTCCGCACAAGACGGAAAAATCAAAGAACGTAATTTCTCTGTGCCGCTGTGCCGAAAACGGGCACGGCGGTGTATTATTTACAATTTGTTCATAATTTCCGCAAAGGATTCGACCGAATCGGCTTGTATTTATTAATTGAAGGGGTGATTAAATGGATACCATCAGAGAAAACGCCCTTAAGAGGGAGAAAGAGATCCTCTCGCCGAGGGCGGCGTTTGCCGCCGAGAGCAAGGGTCGGCTTCGCCCCGAGGAGGAGTGCCCTATCCGCACCGTTTTCCAGCGCGACAGGGATAGGATCATCCATTGCAGCTCTTTCAGACGGCTGAAACATAAAACTCAGGTTTTCCTTTCACCCGAGGGCGATTACTACCGCACAAGACTGACTCATACTCTTGAAGTGGCTCAGATCGCAAGGACTATTTCGGGCGCTCTGCTGCTCAACGGCGACCTGACCGAGGCTATCGCGCTCGGCCATGATCTCGGTCATACCCCGTTCGGCCATGCGGGCGAGCGTGCGCTGAATGCTGTCTGCCCCAACGGTTTCAGGCATTATCAACAGAGCCTGCGTGTGGTGGATAAGATCGAAAAAGAGGGCAGGGGGCTGAATCTCACCTTTGAGGTCCGCAACGGCATCGAGCGCCACACAAGCGGCGAGCAGGCGGCGACCCTTGAGGGACGTGTCGTCCGCCTTGCCGACAGGATCGCCTACATAAATCACGATATTGACGACGCTACAATCGCCGGCATAATGTGCGAGGAGGATATCCCGCTTGCCATTCGCAACGAGCTGGGGCATTCAAAGAGCGCAAGGATAAACACCCTTGTTATCAGCTGCATCGAGCACAGCGGAGACGATATCGTCCTTGAGAAGGGCGTTGCCGAGGTCTTTGACGAGCTGCATGAATTTATGTTTGCCAAGGTCTACACCAACCCCGCCTGCAAGGGCGAGGAAAAGAAGGCAATAGAGATGATACAGCGCCTTTACTTCTATTACTCAGAGAATCCCGAGCAGATGCCCGAGCAGTTCGTAGCCATTGCGAAGCGTGACGGAGTGCCGACCGCGGCGTGTGACTTCATTGCCGGCATGACCGACAGATACGCCGTTAAGGTTTTTACCGAATTGTTTGTGCCTAAGGCGTGGAGCAAGCTCGGAGACGCATTCTGATATGAAAAAGAGAATTAAATATATCTCCGTCGTTGCTGCGGCGCTGCTTCTTGCGGCGGCAATATCTGTCAGCTCGTTTGCAAATTGGTATGACGATGTCAGCGGCGGTACATATAAAGAAATAAAAGGAAAGGGCTTCGTTGCGGATACCTTTTGCGGCGTTGACGCCCTGTATAACGAAAATGACAGCTATTACCAGTGCAACGAGTTGATAATGCGATTTTACCGTGAAGCATTTGGGCTTGAGGTGCTCGCCTATGCGAATACAGGGCTTGTCATGCTCACCGAGGGCTATGCTTTTGAGCCGACCTCCGAGCCTAAGAAAGGCGACGTGGTCTATTGCACGGCGGCCATGCGAGGCTCCTCAAGCGACCACTGGGCAATAGTCAAGGATTACTCCGACGGCAAGCTCACTCTGTTTGAGCAGAATGTGGTCTGGGAGGGCAAGGCGGGCGTCGGCAGGCGGCTGAAATACCCATCGGATTCATACTATTTATATACTCCCGTCGGTCTCGGCGGCAATGCCGACCCCGTGCCGAGAGGCGTTTCTCAGACAGTGACCGAGAAGCCGACGACCACCGCCGCGCCGACTACGGCAAAGGCGACAACGGCAAAACCGACGACCGTGAAGCAAACCACCGTCAAAGCGACGGTCAAGGCGACCGCGACCATGACAACGGCGTTATCGACCTCCGCGGTGGCGACCACCGCTACTACGGCTTTATCAGAGACGACGACGGAATTCATCTCCGTGCCGTCGACCGCTGCGGTGTCCACTACCCATGCGAGTGCGGCACCCATTACCTCCGCAGAGGCAAAGAACGCCTCCGACGGATATGCGGCGAAGCTCCTGCCCCTTTGTGCGGGTCTTGCGGCGGTCATGATAATGGTGATATTGATAATCAAAAACAAACGAAAGTGAAATAAAACGCTGAGCCGTTAGGGAAGCGAGGTGGGCTTATGGCTATCAGCGAGCGATTTATCCAGGAGCTGCAAGAGCGGGTCGATATCGAGGAAGTGATATCCTCCCACATAACTCTGCGGCGGCGGGGCAAGACCCTTGTGGGTCTGTGTCCGTTCCATAACGAAAAGACACCGTCGTTCACGGTGTATCCCGATACAAATTCATTCTATTGCTTCGGCTGCGGCGCGGGCGGCGACGTCATCAGCTTCATCCGCAGGATAGACAACCTCGACTATGTTGAGGCGGTCAAGACCGTCGCTCAGATGGCGGGGATGTCCATGCCCGAGGACGGCTACGACGATACGCTTGCCAAGCGGCGAATGCGTCTGCTTGCGGCGAACCGAGAGGCAGCGAGATTTTTCAACGCCTGCCTTATGGATGAGAAAAACCGCCCTGCGCTCGACTATTTTCTGCGCCGTGCGCTCACTACCGCCACGATCAGGCACTTCGGCCTCGGCTATGCGCCCGACAGCTGGCACGCCCTGACGGAGCACCTTCGCTCCAAGGGCTTCACCTATGAGGAAATGGTGCTCGCTAACCTCGTCAGGCGCTCGGATAAGAACGGCAAGGCGAATTATTACGATAATTTCCGCAACCGAGTGATGTTCCCGATAATCGACCTTAGGGGCAACGTGATAGCCTTCGGCGGCAGAGTCATGGATGACTCGAAGCCCAAGTATATCAACACCTCCGACACTCCGGTATATAAAAAGAGCAACGGCGTTTTCGCCTTGAATTTCGCCAAGAATGCCAACGAAAACAAGCTGCTGCTCGTCGAGGGATATATGGATGTCATAGCCCTGCATCAGGCGGGCTTTACCAATGCAATAGCCTGCCTCGGCACGGCTTTCACAAGCGAGCAGGCGAATCTGCTCTCCCGCTACGCAGAGGAGATAATCATCTGCTACGACAACGACGGCGCGGGCAGGGAGGCTACGCAGCGCGCGCTTAATGTGCTCGGCAAGACGGGGCTGAAGCTCCGCGTCGTCACCATGAGCGGCGGCAAGGACGCCGACGAGATAATCCGCACCCACGGCAAGGAGCGCTTCGCCGAGCTGCTCGGTATGGCCGCCAACAAGACGGAATACCGCCTGCTTCAGGAGCGGAACAAATACAATCTCAATACCGACGACGGCAAATTGCGATTTTTGACCGCCGCAGCCCAAATACTCGCCGAGTGCAGCGCTATCGAGTGCGATATCTACGCCACCAGGCTGTCAAATGAGCTTGGCGTGTCGGCGGAAAGCATCAACGCTCAGATCCGCTCTGTCAAGACAAGGCAGCGGCGCAGCGATGAGTCAAAAAGGCTCAAGGAGAGCGAGGCGCTGATAGAGCGTAGCTTCGCCGATAAAAATAATCCGCAGCGAGCCGCCAATATACGGGCCGCCAAAGCGGAGGAAACGCTGATAGCTTCGCTTATGCGCAACCCCGATTTTTATCCGAAGCTCAAAGATAAATTCTCCGCCGATGATTTCGTGACCGACTTCAACAAGCGGATAATGCGCTGCCTTGCGGACAAGCTCGACAAAGGCTTTATCCCCGAGCTAAGCCTTTTCGCAAGGGAATTTACCCCGGAGGAGATGGGCAGCGTTACGAGGATATATATGAGCTCTGCGGAGCTGAATAATACGCTCAGAGAGTGCGAGGATTGCATATCCGTGCTGCAAAATGCGGCTGAGAGCAAGCCTACCGATGTTTCCTCCCTCAGCGCGGAGGAATATTTGAAGCTGTTTAATAAAAAATAATTATACATAGGATGTGAGTTTTAATGGAAGGAACAGAGAAGAAAACGCCGTTCAAGGCGCTTGTGGAGAAAGGTAAAGCCACAGGTAAGCTGACCACTCAGGATATCGACGCCGCCATGATCGAGATGAATCTCGACGTTGAGGAGCTTGATAAGCTCTATGAAACACTCGAGGCAAATAACATTGAAGTTGTGGACGATATCTCAAGCGACGCTATCGAGAATTTTGACGTGGATATCCCGAAGTCGCTCGATATCGGTGCGGGCGACGATAAGGGAGCGAATGTGGACGACCCCGTTAAGGTCTATCTCAAGGAGATAGGCAGGGTGCCGCTGCTCACCCCCGAGGAGGAGATCGAGCTTGCTATCAGAATAGCCGATGACGACAAAAAAGCGAAGCAGCGCCTTGCGGAGGCCAACCTGCGCCTTGTCGTCAGCATCGCCAAGAGGTATGTGGGCAGGGGAATGCACTTCCTTGACCTCATTCAGGAGGGCAACCTCGGCCTTATCAAGGCGGTCGATAAATTCGATTACACCAAGGGCTTCAAATTCTCGACCTACGCCACATGGTGGATAAGACAGGCGATAACCAGAGCCATTGCCGACCAGGCGAGGACGATCCGTATCCCCGTGCATATGGTTGAGACCATCAATAAAGTCAAAAAGACCAACAGCCAGCTGCTCCATGAGAACGGCAGAGATCCCACCGCCGAGGAGATAGCCCAGAGGCTTGATATGCCCGTTGAGAAGGTCAGGGAGATCCTGCGCGTCGCTCAGGAGCCCGTTTCACTTGAAACGCCCATCGGCGAGGAGGAGGACAGCCACCTCGGCGACTTCATCCCCGACGACGATGCCCCCGCACCGGCGGACGCCGCCTCAATGATGCTTCTTAAAGAGCAGCTCAACGACGTGCTCAAGACCCTGACCCCGAGAGAGGCTCAGGTGCTCCGTCTGCGCTTCGGCCTTGAGGGCGGCCACCCGCACACCCTCGAAGAGGTCGGCGCAATATTCAACGTCACCCGTGAGAGGATCCGTCAGATAGAAGCGAAAGCACTCAGAAAGCTCCGCCACCCCAGCAGGAGCAAAAAGCTCAAGGATTTTGTCGATTGACGAGCCATACCCGCCGCAGCCCGACCGCCGCGGCGGCTCTTTTTTGCCCGAATATATAAAAACACGGATAATTTTTGAATTTAGGTCTTTACAAATTCAAAAAATGTGGTAAACTATTATTTGTCACTCGGAGGCATAGCTCAGCTGGTCAGAGCGCCTGCTTCACACGCAGGAGGTCACAGGTTCGAGCCCCGTTGTCTCCACCATGAAAAAAGCACTTCTTCGGAAGTGCTTTTTTCAATGAAGCGCACCTTACGGTGCATGAAAAGTGAAGCAGGGCTTCGCCTTATGAAGCGTGACTTCGCTGTACTGATGGTTCGGGCGCTTCATTTGACAAGCTGTTGGATTTATGGTAATTTATTTGAGTAATTCATACTAACAGCGGAACATGTTTACTACCACGAGGTGACATATGAAAATCTGGCTTATACGCCATGGGACGGAGGACGGCTCCGTGCGCGGCGGTTGGAGCAAAACGCCGCTTACAGAGGAGGGCAGGGCGCAGTCGCTTACGGCGGCCGAACGGCTTGCTAAAGAGCCTGATGCCGATATTGCCCGCATTTTTTCGAGCGACCTGCTCCGTGCGGCTCAAACGGCGCGGATAATCTCCGACAGGCTCTCCGTGCCCGTTGCATACCTGCCGCAATTCCGAGAGGTCAATAACGGCGTGCTCGCCGGCATGGCAAACGAACGGGCGGATAAGGAATACCCCGGGCTTTATTGGCGCACTCTCGATTTTGACGAGCATTATCCGGGCGGCGAAAGCCCTCACGAATTCTATGACCGCATTTCTGCTGCATGGGGCGACCTTGTGACCTCTGTACGCGGGTCGGGCAAGGACGCAGCGCTTGTGACCCACGGCGGCGTTATCAATGTTATAAGGCATATCGTTGACGGTATGCCTTATTCAAACCAAACCCCGTCGTTTTGCATAGGCAATGCCGAATATACGGCGGTTGAGGTGTAAGCCCATTCCTGCTGCTTCAACTGCAGAAATACGATTTCATCCAAACAGAGCCGTGTCTCACAGCATATATCTGCGCTTGACAGGAGGGGCGATTATGGAGCTTCGGGTGCTCGGGTATTTCCTCGCGGTGGCGAGAGAGGAAAAATTCACAAGGGCAGCGGAGCAGCTCCACGTGACTCAGCCCACGCTGTCGCGCCAGATAGCCGAGCTTGAGGCTGAGCTGGGCGTTAAGCTCTTCACACGCAGCAGCCACAATATCGTCCTGACCGAGGAGGGCATGATGCTCAAACGCAGGGCGTCTCCCTTGCCGACAGGACAAAGCGAGATTTCATCGGCAGGCAGGAGGAGCTGGAAGGTACGGTCGCCGTCGGCAGTGGTGAATTCCTCTCAACTCGTCTGTTGACCGACTGCATGACAGCCTTCAGACGCATTCATCCGCTTGTTAAGTATGAGCTTTACAGCGGCAATGCCGATAATATCAGCGACAGCATTGAGCACGGGCTGCTCGACATGGGGCTGATGTTAGATTTGTCAATGGGACGGTTGAATTGAGGCTTTTCAAGCCGCGTTATTGTTTCCATTTTATCACCCCCTTCGTTTGCATATAATTTTCTTGTTTATTGTCGGAGAACTTTCTGACCGCATTCCGATTTGCCCGAGCGGTTGCGCCATTACCGTGACGCACGACGGATATTCTGTTGTCTACAAACAACTTAACACTATTTGCTATAGTCATTATGCTAAACAAATTTGCTATTGTCAAGAGGCTTGCAGGAAAATATTTAACTTTTTTGCTTTTGTCATCTTGACATGTACTAACTGTATATGCTATACTCATTATACAACACAGATTAAGGAGTGTAATTGCTATGGCAATCGGTGAAAGAATAAGATTTTTTCGAAATCTAAAAGGAATGACACAAAAGTTTCTCGGTGTTCAGGTCGGTTTTCCTGAGAAAACCGCTGACATTCGTATGGCACAATATGAGTCCGGCTCAAGATGCCCCAAAGCTGATTTAACAGAAGCACTTGCGAATGTATTAGGTGTTTCTACTATGGCTTTGAATGTTCCCGATATTGATACTGACCTCGGCTTTATGCACACGCTGTTTGCATTAGAGGACATTTACGGTTTGAAAATCGACAAGCTTGATGACGAGGTCTGCATTCGTCTTGATAAAAACAGAGGAACATCTTACATTTCTTTGCTTGAGCGTTTTACCGCTTGGCAGAAAGAAGCGGAGAAATATCGCAACGGCGAAATCAGCAAAGAGGAATATGACCGTTGGCGTTATACATATCCCGAAGTAGAGGTACAGCGCACAAGGGATGCTCTTGATAAATTACGAGAGATCAAAAAGGAGGGTGAGGTATAATGATTATTTTTCGTGACCGTCTTTTTAACGTTGTATGTAATATTAGGACACCAAAGGCTGATGGAAAAATTTCTATCGGTACAGGAAGTTTTATTATTAAAGATAATAAGGTGTATTTACTTACTGCCGACCACGTAGCAAAAACTGTTGATAACAATACCGTCTTAGCCTTTGGTAAGCATCAGTCAAATTGTGTTGTTCTTCCATTAACCACATTATCAAATGGTAATGCTTGGAAAATCCACCCCATAGCAGATATGGCAGTGATTGAACTGAATATTTTAGGACATCTTAACCTTTTCCAAGACAGATGTTTTCCATACGATCACATAAATGACTCTGATATACCTGCATCAAGAGATGATGAACTTACTGTTATAGGTTTCCCTCACGGATTAGGCGTTCAAGGTAAATTTAGTCCTTTAACATTTCGATCCTATGCGTCATCCGCCTTTTTAACATTACCTAGAGCAGACACCAAAACACCATCTGACTTTTTCTGCTTAGAAAATCCAAGCGTAGGTGGATATAGCGGCGGACCTGTTTTTGATATGGGGTATGAAAAAATGGGTTGTGCAACAGCTACCAAGGAAAAAACAGTGTTACACGGAATAGTTCACGGTACAATGAGTGATGAAACGGGAGGTAAGATTGCTCTTATTACTCCAATGTTATACATAAAGGATTTAATATAAGTAATGAGGAAAAGCATTGGAAGAATTAATAAAAAAAATCGTATCAATGGCAGTCCAAGATCTGCGTCAGCATAACCAAGGTGCGATTATTGAGGTTATAAAGAAATCTGAATTTTCGCTTGAATGGCTCGACCACGATAATTGGAATGGCGGTATAGACACATACAAACTTGTGTTTTATTTGAAGTATTCAGATTACACAAAAATCATCGATCTGAAAAAGCTTTACGAGGATGCCATAATGAACTCAATAGATTCTTTTTACAAGGACGAAAGAAACATTATTGCCTGCGTAGAGATTGCCACAAAGATTGATCAGTTCGTAGATTGGGCAGCCATAGCACCTAAAGAGAATAAAGACTCAGTCATTGCTTTGATTACTGCTGAAAAAGACACTTTAATCAAAGCTGGGACGGGTGTGCTCCAAATTAGAGATGTAAAGGTCAACAACGAATATAAAGCGAAGCACTCTTATTTGGTCTCTTTATTAAAACAGTTAGGATTGGAACCTGTCCACGCTTATAACGATCTGTGGGATTGGTATAACGACTATAATTTACGGGAACTAAAAACATACCAAAGCCGCCGTTTATTTATCAAAAACATTTTTGAGCCCTTACTAAATACCATTCAGAACTCCGAAGAATCTGCACTTCAACTGATCAGTTATGAACCCACCGGATGGGAAAAAGTTGACGACGGGGTTGCTCGACTAAAAGAAGTACTAACCGAAGCAAATGAGACAGCAGATTTTCAATCCGTGGGAATGTATGGTAGAGAGTTGTTGATTACCTTGGCGCAAACAGTTTTTGATAAAGAAAAGCATCCATCACCAGACGGAACAGATATTGGAAAAGCAGACTCGAAACGAATGCTTGAAGCGTATATTCATTACTGTCTTCATAAGCGTAGTAAAGAACGAGAGATCAAGTTTGCGAAATCTTCTATTGATTTTTCAAACGAACTAACCCATAACAGAACCGCTACGCAAATGGATGCCGAACTTTGCTATAATGCTGTTCTATCGACGGTGCATATTATCAAGGTTCTAAATAAATTTAATGACTAACAAAAAAGAGCTATCTGACTTCTCTAACAGAAATCAGATAGCTCTTTATTCTTGGATAATCTTAAAATGTTGTCATTTTGTTGTCACGGGGCAATTCCCGGGCGCAAAAGTTCAGCATTTTCAAGGCTTTTCAGCCTTTCGGGGATTATTCCCACTCAATAGTGGCGCAGGGCTTGGGAGTGAGGTCATAGAGGACACGGTTCACGCCGTCGATCTCGGTGGTGATGCGGTTTGTGATATGCTCGAGAAGCTCGAAGGGGACATTCTCGACGGTGGCGGTCATTGCGTCGCGGGTATTGACCGCGCGAATGATGACGGGGTAAGCGAAGGTGCGGGCGTCATTCTTAACGCCGACAGATTTGAAATCGGGCACGACAGTGAAATACTGCCAGACCTTGCCCTCAAGACCGTTCTTTGCGAACTCCTCACGCAGGATAGCGTCGGATTCTCTGACAAGCTCAAGTCTCTCTCTGGTGATAGCGCCGAGGCATCTGACGCCGAGGCCGGGGCCGGGGAACGGCTGACGATAGACCATGCCGTCGGGTAGGCCGAGCTCTTTGCCGACAACTCTGACTTCGTCCTTAAAGAGGAGTTTGACGGGCTCGACAAGCTCGAATTTGAGATCCTCGGGAAGTCCGCCGACGTTGTGGTGAGCCTTTACGGGGCCGGACTCAAGAATGTCTGGATAAATTGTGCCCTGAGCGAGGAACTCGATACCGTCGAGCTTCCTTGCCTCTTCCTCAAACACTCTGATGAATTCCGCGCCGATTATCTTGCGCTTCTTCTCCGGCTCTGCAACGCCCGCGAGCTTATCGAGGAAGCGGTCAACGGCGTCAACATAGATGAGGTTTGCGTCCATCTGATTGCGGAACACCTCGATGACCTGCTCGGGTTCGCCCTTGCGGAGCAGACCGTGGTTGACGTGGACGCAGACAAGCTGCTTGCCGATTGCCTTGATAAGGAGAGCCGCGACGACCGATGAATCGACGCCGCCGGAGAGGGCGAGAAGGACTTTCTTGTCGCCGACCTGCGCTCTGACTGCTTCGATCTGCTCGTCAATGAATTTCTTGGCGAGCTCGGGGGTGGTGATGCGTTCCATGGTTTCGGGACGTTTGTTGCTCATTAATAATTCCTCCGTGTAAATATTATCGGTTGATACAGTTACCAAAATAGCTTTGAACGGGCACTGCGGGAGTACCCTTGCCGCCAGAACAGCTTCATTTCCTTAATGAATCGTGCTCGGGATAGTATCGGCATTGCCAAAACAACATAATTATATCATTTGCGACAATTTCGGTCAAGTGATTTAGAGAAATACACGAGCGGCAAACGAAAAATGGCGTATGAATGCAATATGCTGTGTTTTTTGACGGATATCGGGCATTAAAATGACCCCCGCAGAGCCGCGGAGGTCGAATGATCATTTTGCTTTTCTAAGTCTGCCCGCAAGTGAGAATGCGGCGAATACCACAATGTCGGCGGCAACTATCGTCGAGCCGACAGGGGTGCCGTATATGACGGAGGCGAGGATCCCGAGCACGGAGCAGAGCACCGAGATAACGGCGGCGCTTGCCATGACCGCTCGGAAGCTCTTGAATACCCGCATCGCCGAGAGGGCGGGGAAAATGATGAGCGCCGAGATGAGCAGCGCGCCGACGAGGTTCATTGCGAGCACTATCACAACGGCGGTGACTACGGCGATGAGAATGTTGTAGGCTCTCACGTTTGTGCCGGTGGCGCGGGCGAATTCCTCATCGAACGTGACGGCGAATATCTTGTGATAGAATATAACGAAGGTCAGAATCACAAGGATGGCCAGCCCCACACAGAGCCAAACATCGCTCACAGAGAGGGTGAGTATCGAGGTCGAGCCGAAGAGGGTGGAGCAGACGTCACCGCTGACGTTGGAGGCGGTCTGAAATACATTCAGCAGCAGGTAGCCGAGCGCCAGCGCGCCGACGGAGATCATAGCTATTGCGGCGTCGCCTTTGATCTTGCCATTGGAGTTTAAGCCGAGCAGCACCACGGCGGCGACTATTGTCACGGGCATTGCCACGGTCATGGGGGCGAGACTGAGCACTGCGGCTATCGACATTGCGCCGAATGCAACGTGAGAGAGCCCGTCGCCTATCATAGAATATCGTTTGAGCACGAGGCTGACTCCGAGCAGGGCGGCGCAAAGCGAGATGAGCACGCCTGCTATCAGCGCGTAGCGCACAAATGAATAACTGAGGTAGGTCTGAAGTGCGGTTATGATATTCATTGTGCGTCACCCCCAGCCGATGTGAAGCGTCTGCCGATATCGCTGCTAATATATTCGTCCTTTGTGCCGAAGAAAAGGGGAGTGTGGCTGATGTGAAGTATGTGCGAGGCGTATGTCAGCGCCGCACCGAGGTCGTGTGAGACCATCACGACGGTCATGCCGCTGTCGTTGACCTCTTTGATGAGCTTGTAAAGGCTTTGAGTGACAACAGGGTCAAGACCAGCCACGGGTTCGTCGAGCACAAGCAGCTTCTTGGCAGCGCAAAGCGCGCGTGCGAGCAGCACTCGCTGCTGCTGACCGCCCGAAAGCTCCCTGTAGCACCTGCCGGCAAGATCGGTTATGCCGAGGCGCTCCATATTCGCGGCGGCAAGCTCACGTTGAGCTTTTGTATAGAACGGATGAAATCCCGATAAATTCAGGCAACCCGATAGGACTATCTCGCGCACCGAGGCGGGGAAATCCTTCTGTACCTCCGTCTGCTGCGGCAGGTAGCCTATTTCGCTTTTTTGCAGCCCGTCGCCGAATTCTATCTTACCTTTCAGTATATTTTTGTGCCCGAGCAGCGCTTTCATCAGCGTGCTTTTGCCGGAGCCGTTCTCGCCGACTATGCAAAGGTAGTCACCTTTATACAGCTCAAAGTTAAGCTCGGAGACAACGGGCTTGCCCTCGTAGCCGAGAGTCAGATCCGTGCATTTTATAAGCGCCATCAGTTAAGCGCCTCCTTTAGTTTAGTCAGATTATCGGTCATTGCGCCGAGGTAGCTTTCGCCTGCGGCGATGTCGTCGGCGGAGACGGATTGGCAGGAATCAAGCGTTAATGTGCCCGCACCTGTTGCTTTGCAAACCGCCTCGGCTATCGAGCCGTCCGAGCCGTCGATGATAAAGACATAGGGCGTGCCCGTCTCTTTGGTCTTGTTTATCAATGTCGCCATCGTCTCGAAGCTCGCCTCGGATTCGGCGGAGCAGCCGGGGAAGGCGGCGTAGTATTCAAGCCCGTAATCCTCAACGAGATAGCGGAACGGGAAGCGGTCGGCGAATATCAGTGTGTCACGCTTTGCGCTCGATACGGCGGCGGAGTATTCGCTGTCAAGCTCGTTCAATCGGGTGATGTATTCTTTGGCGTTCGCTCTGTATTTCTCGGCGTTTTGCGGGTCAACGGAGCATATCGCTTCACAGAGCTTATCGGTTATTTTCGCCGCGTTACGCAGCGAGAGCCAGACATGCTCGTCTTGCTCTGTTTCATCTTGGCCGTGATGTTGCTCCTCCTCCGCCTGCATACCCTCGACCGTCTCCTCCTCGAGCAGATTCACCGCTTCTGTGAGTGTAAAGGTGTTCAACTTGTCGTTGCCTGCCGCCGCAAGAGTCTTTTTTACCCATTTTTCGGAGTCTTCGCCAATATAGATAAAGAGGTCTGCCGTGGCGATTTTTACGATATCTGCGGCGTTCGGCTCATAGCTGTGGAAGTCCTCCTTGCCGTCAAGGAGCAAGGTCAACCCCTTGTCAGTGCCGAGAATGTTTTTGGCGAAATCATATTGCGGGAATGCCGTGCAGACTATGCTCAAGCCCTCGGAGCTTATCGGTTGAATGCCGCATGAAGCGAGCGAGAGTAACAGGAGAGCCGCCGCTATGCCCGCAGCTATTCTTTTAAACATTAATGTATCCTCCGTGGGTCATTTCCTGCATTTGTCGCATTTGCCGAGGATGAGTGTATGACTGTCGACCTCAAACCCCGTGCTGCTGCTGATATCCTGCTGTATTAGTGAGCTTACGTTGCTATCAAGGTGATATACTTTACCGCAATCGGTGCATTTCATGTGCAGATGACCGTCACATTTGCCGTCGCTTATATATTGATATACGAAGCTGCGGCCGTTCCCTCTGACGGAGCGGTGAACTATCCCGTCCTCAACGAGCTTCGTCATCAGGCGGTAAGCGGTGCTTTTGCCGATATCCTCGGAGCCTATCGCCTCGGTTATCTCCTCTATGCGGAATGCTTTATCCTGATTCTCACGCAGAAAGTCGATCAGCTTTGCCCGCTGGTGAGTATTATAGGTTTTCAATTCAATCACCTCAAAATTGAGAATTACTATCAAATTACTATATTATTATACCCCTTAATTCCTAAATGTCAAGCGGAATTTGAGAATTACTATCGAATTTTAAATTTTGCCGTTTTTCCTTGACTTTTATCGCTAAAAGGTATAAAATATCATATCATCTTAACAAATTTTTTGGAGGAAATAACGATGAAAAAACGCATTCTTTCAGTTGTCCTCGCTCTTTGCATTGCAATGAGCGCGGCATTTGCCGTCGGCGTTTATGCCGATGACGCGAACGGCGTTCTCAGATTCAATGAGAACGGTGAATTCACTATCATGCACCTGACGGATACGCAGGACGGCTATCCCACCAGCGAGAAGATGCTTAAGTATATTGATTATATGCTTAAGACCTACAAGCCCGACATTGTCATCCTCGGCGGTGACAATTGCGTCGGCAAGGAAATCGAAGGCGAAGAAAATCAGGATCCTGCGGTGAATATTGAGCGCTCAATTGAGCAGCTTGTCTCTGTCTTTGTTGAGAACAAGACCTATTTCACCTTTGTTTTCGGCAACCATGACCATCAGTATGTTGACGGCATAGATATTGACCCCGTTGGTCAGGGCAAAGTCAAGGAGCATCTCCTCGGTCTCTATCAGAAGTACGGCAAGGGCTATTGCCTTGCATACGATGCCGATCCTTCGCTTCACGGTGTCGGCACACACAATCTCCCCATCCTTGCTTCGGATTCCAATAAGATCAAGTTCAATCTCTGGATGTTCGATTCCGGCAGCTATGCCGCAGACGAGAACGGCAAGAAGGTCGGCTACGACTGCGTCAGAGAGGATCAGATAGCTTGGTATCAGGAGAAGAGCGCGGCTCTCGACAAGCTCGCCGGTGAGCAGGTCAAGTCACTTGCTTTCCAGCATATCGTTGTCGGCGACGTCTATGACAACCTCTTCTATGAATCAATATTTGACCTCGGCGAGCTCGGCAGGAACTTTAACGGCAAGCACTATTCATTCCTGCCCAAGACCGAGAACTTCACCGGTCAGCTCTTTGAATATCCCTGCCCGGGTTACTACAACTGCGGTCAGTTTGACGCAATGGTCAAGCAGGGCAACGTGCTCGGTATATTCTCCGGCCACGATCATGTCAACAGCTATGAGACCGAGCGTGACGGCGTGTGGATAATCAACACCCCCGGCGCAACTTACCACTCCTACGGCAATGACCTCGTCAGAGGCAGCCGCCTTATCACTATCAATGAGAAGGACACGAGCACCTTCACCAGCAGGATCGTCACGGTTAATGACGCCGCTATTGCGGATGAGACCTTCGCGGCCGATGTGGGCATCAACCCGACCTTCGCAAAGATCCAGATGTTCTTCGGCGAGGTTGCCAAGGTCCTCGGCAGGGCCGCATCCCCGATCTTCAAGGTTCTCGGCTATCTCAGCAAATTTGCATAAAAATCATCAAATGCTGTCGCTTTTTTGCGGCAGCATTTTTTGATTTTTCCAATGATTTTTAACAATTTGTTAATTCGTGCGGCATAATATTGACTGTTGGTCATTTTTGATGTATTATCTTGTGCGGAAATGACCAATGGTCATTTTGAGTATATTTCGATACCGAGGTGCGGCGTGATGCCCAGCGTGAATGACAACAAAACCGATAAAAAGAAGCGATTGCTGGAGTCGGCGTTTGAGCTTTTCCTCGATAAGAGCGTGAATTCCACCGCAGTTGACGATGTGGTCAAGGGCGCGGGGGTGGCAAAGGGTACGTTTTATCTTTATTTTAAGGATAAATACGATCTGCTCAATCAGCTTGTCGCCCACAAGAGCGGCAGCGCTTTTATCAAGGCTTATGAGGCTGCTTTTGCCGATGAAGATGCGGATTTTGAGGATAAGATGCTGCTGCTTGTGAATAACATCATCGACTTCCTCGCCGCCAACCGTGAGTTTACGGCGCTGCTTCAAAAGAATCTGGCATATTGCTTCCGCAAGCTGATAGGCGGCGACGACCCCGCCATTCGCAGCGCAGTGCTGATGATGGAGGGCGAGCTTGAGAAGCGCGGCTACACTGCCGAGGAGGCGGGCAAGGCGCTCTATATTATCGCCGAGCTTACCGGCTCCACCTGCTGCAACGCAATAATCCTCGGCAGCCCATACGGTATTGATGAAATAAGAGGCTTCCTGTGCGAAACCGTCAGGAGCCTGCTGAGAAAGGAGAATAGGGAAATATGATTGAAAAAATGTCAAAATTCATCGCCTACCACCCAAAGACGATCCTTCTCATAGCTACCCTGCTGCTGATACCGAGCCTGCTCGGCTATGTCGGCACCAAGATAAACTATGATATCCTCTCCTATTTGCCGGAGGATCTGGATTCCGTCAAGGGCGAGGTCATCCTCGACGAGGTGTTCGGCAATTCCGCCAACGCTTTCATAGTGGTCGAGGATATGGAGGCGAAGGATGTCGCCCAGATAAAGCAAAAAATAGCCGATGTGGACGGTGTCAAGAGCGTCACATGGACTGACACCATCGCTGATATCAGCATCCCGCAGTCGATGCTCCCCGATGTGCTCACCGACATCTTCTATTCCTCGGACGGTACCGCGACCATGCTCATGGTGCAGTTTGAGAATGAGAGCGCCTCCGCCGAGACAATGTCGGCAATAAAGCAGATCAAGTCAATTATGAATAAGCAGTGCTTCATGAGCGGTATGTCAGCCATAATGGCGGATACCAAGGACCTTGTTGACAAGGAGGCACCGATATATATCGTTATCGCCGTTGCCCTTGCGCTTGTCGCCCTGTCGTTCACGATGAGCTCATATGTGCTGCCCTTCGTGCTTCTGTTTGCCCTCGGCTACGCTGTTATTTATAATATGGGCACCAATATCTTCCTCGGCAGCATTTCATACATTACTCAGAGTATTGCCGCGATACTTCAGCTCGGCGTTACGATGGATTACTCGGTATTCCTCATGGACAGATACGAGGAGGAGCTTAAAAAGGTCGACAGATCCGATAAGAACGGAAAAAAAGAAGCAATGTCCAAGGCGATATCAAAGACCTTCATTTCGCTTGCGGGCAGCTCGCTGACCACGGTTTTCGGATTCCTTGCCCTTTGCTTCATGAGCTTCACGCTTGGCCTTGATATCGGTATCGTCATGTCGAAGGGCGTCGTGCTCGGCGTTGCAAGCGTTGTAGTCGTCCTGCCCGCAATGCTGCTGATGTTTGACACGCCCATCCACCGCTTCAAGCATAAGCCCCATGTGCCGAGCTTCAACAAGCTCTCAGACTTCAGCGTCAAGCACAGAAAGGTGCTCGCGATAGTCTTTATTCTTCTTGTTATACCTTCATATGTAATGAAGAATCACGTCAATATGTATTACGACTTCACCAAGGCTCTGCCCGAGGATATGGCTTCCGTCTCGTCCCTCGCAAAGCTCAAGACGGAGTTCAACATGGCGACGACCCATTTCGTTATTGTTGACGAGGATGTGCCCGCCTATCAGGTGGCTCAGATGGTCACGGAGTTTGAGGAAGTCGACGGCGTTTCAAACGTCATCGCCCTGAATTCCTTCCTCGGCGCCGCAATAAGCGAGAGCATTATCCCCGACCAGATAAAGGAGATCTGTCAGAAGGGCGGATACAGGCTGATGATGATAAACTCCGTTTACGGCACGGCCACCGATGAGGGCAACGCCCAGATAGATACGCTGCTCGGCATACTCGCAAAATATGACCCGACGGGTTATATCACCGGCGAGGGCGCGCTGAGTAAGGATCTTATCTCGGTCACCAGCCGCGACTTCGTGATAACGGGTATCATCTCGATAGCCGCAATATTCATCCTCATAGCTATCTGCTTCAAGTCAATAAGCATCCCCGTGATACTTGTTGCTTCGATAGAGCTTGCAATACTGATAAACGAGGCCTGCTCGCTGATAACCGGGGCGGAGATACCGTTCATCGCTCCCACGATCATCAGCTGCGTCCAGCTCGGCGCCACGGTCGACTACGCAATATTGATGACCTCGAGATATAAAGAAGAGCTCAACAACGGCAAAGACAGGATCGACGCCATAAGGGACGCCGCAAAGGCCTCCAGCCGCTCGATATTCCAGAGCGCGCTCGTCTTCTTCTGCGCGACGTTCGGTGTGTATCTCATTTGCAATGTCAACATTGTCAAGAGCATATGCGCCATGCTTGCGAGAGGCGCGGTCATAAGCGCAATAATCATCATGGTGTTCATGCCTGCGCTGCTGTGCCTGTGTGAGAAGATAATCAACAAAACATCTTATAAATGGATAACTAAGGGGGAAACGGTCCATGAAAGCTAAAAGAATAATCGCTCTGCTCCTTGCCGCAATGATGCTCCTGTGCACCGCCTGCTCAGGTAAGGGCGACGATACGACCACTACAAACGACGGGCAGGATGAATATATCCAGCCGAGCTACGATACCGCCGCCGGCAGCGTTACCAAGACCGAGACGGTCTATGTCAACCTCAAGGCAAACGGCGATGTCAGCAAGGTCAGCGTCAGCGACTGGCTCCATACCGATAAAAACGAGGTCTATGTCGACGATATGAGCGACCTTGAAAATATAACCAACGTCAAGAGCAAGGTAACTCCCGTCACCGACGGCGAGAAACTGCGTTGGAATATGCCCGACACCGACCTTTATTACAGCGGCACTACCGACAGAGAGCTGCCCATCTCCGTGCAGCTTAAATACTACCTTGACGGCAAAGAAATAAAGCCCGAGGATCTTGCGGGCAAGAGCGGCGAAGTCAAGATAGACATTAAGATGATAAACAATGCCTCCAAGGACGGCTTTGTCAACGGCAAGAAGCATAAGGTCTATCTGCCCATGCTCGTTGTCGGCGGCATGGTCCTGCCCGAGGGCACCTTCTCGGGCGTTACGGTCAAGAACGGCCAGTCCATCGGCGACGGCTCCAAGGAGATAGTCGTATTCACCGGTATGCCCGGCTTTTCCGAGAGCCTCGGCTTCTCCGAGAAGGATCTGGGCGACCTCGGCGGCCTTGTTATCGGCAGCGAAGCGAGCGTCACCGCAACGGTCGAGAATTTCTCGCTCGGCAACCTCTATTTCGCGGCTTTGCCCATAGCCTCGCTCAACCTTGATATCGCGGCGCCCGAGACGGTCGACGACCTCAAGAGCACTCTTGCGGCTCTCAAGACTTTCCAGAATGCATTGAATAAGATCGACCCCGACAAGCTCCTCTACAGCATGATAACCGATAAAGATAAGGTCACCACGCTGATGAATACCCTCACCAAGACCATTGAGGTCTATAAGAAGAATCAGAATCTCGTCAAGATGCTCGGCAAATACGCCACTCCCGAGAATGCGGAGGCGATAAAGACCCTGCTTGAGAGTCTGAATGACCCCGACGTGCAGAATGCGCTCAAGATACTTGCCGACCCCACCGTGCAGAAGCTGTTCAATAAGCTGCCCGGTATCATGGAGGGCTTCGAAGCTGTTTCGCCTCTGCTCAATGAGATGCAGGCCGACCTTGCAAAGCCCGAGGTCAAGGCGGAGCTTGACAATCTGCCCGAGACGATGAAGACCCTCTCCGAGATAAGCGACACTCTCAACGCAAACTCCAAGGAGATAAACGCGATAGTCGCGCTGCTCAGCGACGACGGCACAGATATGGTGAATACCCTGCTCGAGAGCATCGACCTTGATGATTTCAAGGGTCTCGGCGACAAATACGGCAGTCTCGTCAGCGACGGCGATGTGCTCGTGGCTCTCGCTCAGGAATGGCTCAATTACGGTAAGGATTACGGCCTCTTCACCAAGAGCGCCGAGGGCATGAAGACCAGCCTTTCGTTCATCCTCACCACCGAGAGCATTTCCGCTCCCGTTGAGGCAAATACCGATACCGAGACCACCGAGGCTCAGCCGTGGTACAAGAAGATATTCTCAAAATAAAATGATTTTGCGGAGGTAAGGCAATGGCTGTTTGCTATATCGTCGGGGCGGGGGATTGCCCGCCGCTTGACAACATCCGAATAAACGAGGGCGATACGGTCATTGCCGCCGACGCGGGGCTGCGTTACCTGCGTGCGGCGGGTATAAATCCCGACTCCGTGATAGGCGATTTCGACTCGCTCGGCAGCGTCCCCGAGGGCGGCAAAGTTACCGTGCTGCCCGCCGAGAAGGACGTGACGGATATGTATGCCGCCGCCGAAGCGGGCGTCGCCGCGGGCTACACCGAGTTCAAATTCTACGGCTGGTCAGGCGGACGCCTCGACCATACCCTTGCCAATATTCAGCTCTGCGCTTCTCTCGTCGAGAGAGGCTACAGGGCTGATTTCGTTGCCGAGAAGCAAATATTGACCGCTCTGCATTGCGGCGAAATGCGCTTTGATAAGTCGCACAAGGGTTATATCTCCGTCTTTGCCTTCAGCGACGAGTGCCTCGGAGTGACCCTCAAGGGGCTGAAATACACGCTCGATAACGCAACGCTCAGCATCCGCTTCCCGCTCGGGGTCAGCAATGAATTCACGGGCACGGACAGCCTTGTTAAAGTCAGTCAAGGTACGTTGATTGTCGTTTTCGACGCTTGACACTTTTATGATTTTGCGGTAAAATATAAGTGAAAATTTTACTTTGGAGGTAGTTATTTAATGAAAACACTCTCAAAAAGAGCGCTTTCCCTGCTGCTTGCGGCGATAATCATTGTCAGCGCAGCGATCCCGACCTTTGCTTCGGATGTTGCATGGGACGCATGGTGGAGCAGCACTGAGTCGCAGTCCGGCATCAACGTGTTCCCCGGCTCGGATGAAAGCGAGCGCCTTTTCTCATGGTACAGCGACAGCGAATCGGAGCCTCGTGTAGAGATCTATACGATCAACTTTACCAAGGCGTTCAAAGGCACCAGCACACGCACCTACGGCGGCAGCTATGTCAATAAAGTTGCCGTTACCGGGCTTGAGGCTGATACGACCTACAGCTACAGGTGCTTCAGCGGCGACTATAAGTCGGCTATATACACCTTCACCACCGGCGGCGGTGACAGCAAGGATTTCTCCGCCATGTATGTGACCGACGTCCATATCACATATGACGAAAATAACCCCGACGGTCTCAAAGAGACTGCGTATAATTTCAACAATACGATAGCTTCCGCAAAGCTGAAAAATCCCGATATCTCTCTCATTCTCTCCGCGGGCGATCAGGCCAGCGAGGGTCTCGAAAGCGAATACAGGGCGTTCAGCTCAACTCCTTTGGGCAGAAGCATGTCGATAGCCACGGCGGCGGGCAACCATGACCGCAAGGGCGTTGACTACAAGACCTTCAAATTCATGCCCAATGAGCGCAAGAGCAACTATGAGTCGTCCTACATAACCTCGGATTATTATTTCGTCAAGGGCGACGTGCTCTTCCTCGTTATGGACAGCAACAGCGGCAGCGGCATGGATCATCACGCCTTCATCAAGAACGCCGTCAAAGAGAATCCCGATGTCAAGTGGAGGGTTATGATGATGCATCACGACCTCTACAGCGGCAGGATCCCTCACAGAGAGAGCGAGAATAAGATGCTCCGTCTCCTTTGGGGGCCCATGGCGGATGAATTCAATATCGACCTTGTCCTGCTCGGTCACAGCCACTACTACACCGTCTCCAACGTCCTGCGCGGCAACAAGACCGTTGCGCCCATGACTCAGAACGGCGTGCTGACCGACCCGAACGGCACCGTATATATGGTCTCCGGCTCGATCAACAGACCGAGGAACGACGATGAGGATTCCCTCGGCTTGAGCGACAATATCGGCTACGCTTACCTCACGCAGGAGAAGATATATAATATCATCGACTTCACCGAGGATTCGCTCACCGTCAGCTCATACACCGTCGAGAGCGGCGAGAAGTTCAACAGCTTCACCATCAATAAGACCTCGCAGCAGGGCGGCCACACCAAGGCGTTCCCGAATCCGTTCAATGCGTTCGTCAGATTTGTCGGCACGGTTTATACCATGTTTAATAATATCAGCGTTTATCAGAAGCTGATCGATAAGGGCTACGATGTCAAATTCTTTGACGTTGTTTTCCCGAAGCAATAATAACAGCAAAAAAACAAGCGAAAGGGGAGAGAAGTATGTTCGTTATTGCTCATAGGGGCGCCAATAAACTTGCGCCTCAGAATACAATTCATGCGTTTCTGAAGGCGGCGGAGCTTAAATCCGACGGCGTTGAGACCGATGTTCACGTCACCAAGGACGGCGAGCTCGTGCTTTGCCATAACGGCACGGTCGACAAGACCTCCGACGGCAAGGGCAGGATTTCGGATATGAGCCTGAGCGACCTGAAGCGGTTCGATTTCGGCTCGTGGTTCGGCAGACGCTTCAAGAATACGACCATACCGACTCTCGATGAATTTCTGCAAACAATGAAGGACACCGCCGTGTCAGTGCTCAATATTGAGCTCAAGCCGCAGAAGGGCGGCAGGCTCGACTTTGTGGATACGGTCATTCAAAAGGCCAAGGAATACGGGCTTGCGGATAAACTCTTTATCTCCAGCTTTGATTACCGCATCCTCGATAAAGCGAAGAGCCTTGAGCCGTGCGTCCGGACGGGCTATCTCTACCCCGCCATGGGCGATATCGTCAAGCGCAAGCTCTTCTCGCCTATGAATATCGTGCGGAAGTATAATATCGACTATCTGCTGCCGCATCAGGGCTACGTCTCAAAGAAGCTCATTGAAAAGGCGCATGACGCCGGCAAGAGAGTCGCTGTCTGGACTGTCAATAAGCTCGAGACCGCCGAAAAGCTCAGCCACTGGGGCGCCGACGGCGTGATAACCGATTTTCCTGATATCATCAAAAATAAACTCGAATCCATATAACAAATCAAGGCTGCCGCTTATGCGGCAGCCTTTTGTTTTAGCTTTCGTCTGTTGCAGTGAGGTAGTCAAGCTCTTCCGAGAGCTTGTTGCCGTCGGCATCTATCACATAACTCTTCAGATCGGCAGTTTCTGTGGATTCCGATGGTTTAAGAATTACGCCGACGCCCTTGGAATAGCCGTAGCCGAAGATTATATCCTGATATTCGCCGCCGTCGCAAATGACATTGCCGTTTCTATCATATATGGCGGCAAAATCATCGTAATCGGGGCCTATCAAGCATGTGTCTTTGAGCACAAAGCGATCCTCATTAATTGCAAAACCCTCTTTACGGGAGCACGGAACAAGCTCACGACCGCTTGACGAGTCATACAGACCGTACAGTATGCATGAGTTGCCTTCTTCGGGCACTTTATACATACAGGCGACGACCGTGCCGCCTTTGCCCTCGCCGAATGGGTCGAGCACTACTTTGTTTGCAGGGAGTTCAGCGATGATTTCACCGCCGCATGAAATATAGTAAGCGCGCTCAGTGTTGTAGGCTTCCAAAATATGCCGCCGTGTTGCAATAGGCATTAAAACATTGTCAAAATCAATGTCAAGCAGCCTTTTGCCGCTCATATCGACAATATATGTTTTGCCGTATTTCGGAGCAACGATCGCAATGGGCTTGCCGCCATCTTCATCAACACCCCAAACTGTGCCCTCAAACCACGAAATGATCGTTTTGCCGCTTTTGTCGATCATTGACGAATAAGTTTTGCCGTTTTCATTGGATGATACGGCGAATGTGTCTTTACTTAGCGGGACTGCGTTGGAATAACTCGGCTCTATTACCACATTGCCGTCCGAGTCCATAACGCCGTACAGGTTATCCTCGCTTTCGGGATTTTCTTCGTGCCGAGGGTTGGTGTAGCAGGAGACAAAGCCGAATTTGAGCGGCAGCGCGGTGTTTATGAATATCCCGTCCGAGCTTGGTGCGGCGGAAGATGTCTCGGTCGGCTTCGGCTCAGGCTTATCCTGCTTCAGCAGCATTGCGCCCGCCACGGCGAGGCAGAGAAAGAGCGCCGCCGCTGCGGCAAAACGCCAAGGTTTTCGGCTTCGGTGCGGCTTGATTTTTTCGGCGGATTCGATGAGCTTCGGGTCGATATGCTCCATGCCGTTTAAGATGTCGTTCCCGTTCATACGCTGTATCCCTCGCTTTCCAAATGCTTTTTAAGCTGTGCTCGCAGGCGCGACAGAGTGACCTTGACCTTGCTTTCGCTGAAGCCGAAGCTCTCGGCGAGAGCCGATATGCTGTCGAGATACCAATACCGCCTGATGAAAAGCTCCCGCTTCTCCTGCGGCTGAGAATAAAGGAAGCGGCTGATTGCTTCACCGAGCAGCGTGCAATCCGCCTGCGCCTCCACCGAAGCGCCCGACGGAACGCATTCCTGCATTTCATGCGACAGCTCAGTGATATAGGCGCTGCGCTTCAACGCCCGCTCGCTGCGGCAGCGTTTGAGCGACAGGCTGCGGGCTATCCTCGCAAGGAAAGCGAATAAGTAATCCCTCGGCTCATTCGGCGGGATCAGCCGCCACGCTTCGGAGTAAACGTCGTTTTCGCATTCCTCGGCGGTGCGGGGGTCGTTGACTATGCCGAGCGATATCCCGTGCAGCCGCGCGCCGTATTTCTCGGCGGAGTGCTTTATGGCGCTCTCATCCCTGGCGAGATATAGGTCGACTATCCTGCTGTCCTCCATACCATTCTCCTCTCCTGATTTTTGCAGTTGACCGTTCAACCGCTCTCACCCTGTTAAGTCCGTTTTGCGGCATATGCGTTACACCGTGACGGGAAGAATTTTGAAATATTTGAAAAAACACACGGCTCCGCGGGGAACCGTGTGTTTGATTTATTCTGCTTCCTTTGTGATCTTCCTGACCCAATTGAAGCTGTTGACCTTAAAATATGCAACGATGCACTTGATGACCTGATCGGCCTTGAGGCAGGCGAAGGTTACGACGACGGGGAATTTGAATACGAACGCGCTGAGTGCCGATATCGGCAAAACGACGAGCCACATAAAAATGAAGTCGTTTTTGAGTACGAAGCCCGTTTCGCCGCCGCCCGAGACGATGCCGCAAAGGCAGGGCGCTTCATATGAAGTGCCGATTATCGAAACCGCGAGCACCCAGATGAATTGATTTGTGTAAGCGATAGTCTGCGGCGTTGCGTCGTAGAAGTCGATTATCAGAGTCTTGCAAAGCAGCAGTATTGCGCTTGAGACAACGCCAATACCCAGGAATATCAGCTGCAAGCGGCGGCTGCGGCTCTTTATCGTCTCCGTGGGCGCATCTTCGCCGATGGTCTTGCCTATCAGCACGCAGGTGGCGTTGCTCGAGGCGTAGCAGATGACCGTCGCTATCTGGAATATCGTGGTAGCTATGCTGTTGGCGGCTATTGCGCTCTCGTCGAGCCTGCCGATTATTGCGCCCTGGATGCTCATGGCAACGCCCCAGGAAACGCTGCTCATCATAAGCGGTAGCCCCGTCCTGAAGTAGTCGCCGAACATCGACCTTGTCGTAACAAAAAGGTCACGCAGCCTGAAACTCAATTTTTTATCAATAAAGAGAGTGTAGATCACTACAACGACAAGCTCTATCGAGCGTGCAATGAGGGTTGCGAGCGCCGCACCGCGAACGCCCATCTCAGGCGCGCCGAATTTGCCGTAGATAAAGATATAGTTCAGCACAATATTGACTGCAAATGAGGAAAGAGAGACATAGAAGCCTATCTTCACCGTCTCAACGCTGCGGAGGATGGAGAGCAGCACCGTGGTGAGCGCATAAATAATGTAGGTGTGCTTGATGATGTCGAGGTATTGGAGCGCCTGCTCCGCAACAGCCGGTTTATCTGTATAAAGCCGAATGAGAAATTCGGGCGCGATCGCGGCGAACAGGAAGATGATGACCGAGAACGCGGCGCCGAGCCACATTCCGACGGCGGAGATCAGGTGGATAGACTTTCTGTCGTTCCGACCCCAATATCTTGCCGCGATGACCGTCATGCCTGAGGAAACTCCCGTGGCGGCCATCATAAGGAAATACTGAATATTGTTGCATATGCCGACGCCGCTGAGCGCCGTTTCGCTGTAAGCGCCCATCATTATAGAGTCGGCGAGGTTGACCCCGAATACGATGATGTTTTGCAGCGCCATCGTAACGGTCATGGCAAAGAATGATTTATAAAAGGTTCTTTCGTTCATGGCGTTAAACTCAGTCGTACCTCTCGTCGAATACTCTTTTTGTTTTTTTCTCGCTTCTCGGCAGCACACCGACCTCGACCACCTTCACAAGCGGAGTGAAGCCTATTCTGCTCTTGACCATGGCGGTTATGCGCTCGGCGAGAGACTCGAATTCCACGTCGCCCGTGGTCTCAACATATATGCGCATGGTGTCCCTGCCGTCGAGGTGAGATATCCTTATCTGATACTCGCTCGAAATCTCGGGGAAGAGCTTGAGCACCTCTTCTATCTGGCTCGGGAAGACGTTGACGCCCTTTATCTTCATCATGTCGTCAGTTCTTCCCATTATGGCGTCAAGCCTCGGGAAGCGGCTGCCGCACTTGCATTCGCCGGGGATTATCCTCGACAGGTCGTGAGTTCTGTATCTGATGAGCGGCGCGCCCTCCTTGCAAAGGGTGGATATGACTATCTCGCCCATCTCGCCGTCGGGCACGGGCCTGCCGCTGATGGGGTCGATTATCTCGATATAGATATAGTCGTCCCAGTAGTGCATACCGCAGTCGTATTTGCAGCTTATACCGATACCCGGGCCGTATATCTCGGTCAGACCGTAGATATCGTAAAGCTCGATGCCCAGCTCGTCGGAAATACGCTTTCTCATCTTTTCACCCCAGCGCTCTGAGCCGATGACACCCTTGCGGAGCTTAATTTTGTCGCGCAGGCCTCTTGCCTCGATCTCCTCCGCAAGCAGCAGAGCATATGACGAGGTGGAGCAGAGCACGGTCGAGCCGAGGTCGACCATCATCTGTAACTGCTTGTCGGTGTTGCCCGGGCCCATGGGTATAACCATTGCGCCGAGCTTCTCTGCGCCGTTCTGGAAGCCGATGCCGGCGGTCCAGAGACCGTAGCCGGGCGTGACCTGGATTCGGTCAAGGTTGGTGATGCCCGCCGTTTCGTAGCAGCGTTTGAACATTATCGCCCAGTCGTCAACGTCCTTTGCGGTGTAAGGGATTATGACGGGCAGACCCGTTGTGCCCGAGGAGGAGTGAATGCGGACTATATTCTCCTCCGGCTCAGCCATCAGGCCGAGGGGATAAGCGCCTCTGAGATCTTTTTTCTCCGAGAACGGGAGGGCTTCAAAATCCTCGACGCTTGAAACGCCGGTGATGCCGTGCTCCTTGAGCCTCTTGCCGTAGAAGCTGTCGGCCTTGATGAGCTTTTGTATCTGGTTGTTGACCTGCTCAAGCTGAGTAGCGTTGATCTTCATATTTGTCACGAGCCTTTCGTTATTTCAGATAATCCAGAGCCTTGAAATTCAGCTCATGGAATTTGGGGTTGACCTTTTCTTTGATGGCGGTGCGGATATCGTCCTTTGTAAGCCCTGTCTCGCCGCTGTTGACCGCGGCCCCGAGCAGCAGGACGTTCACTATCTTGGATGAGCCGAGCTCGGCGCATGCGGCGTCGGTATCCACAACGGTCAAATTATCGACCTTCGAGCGCAGATAATCTATCATCTCGCCGCCCTGATAATTGCTGCCTGCGAGCGCCGCCGTGACGGGCATGACGGCTCTGCTGCTGACTATCACCGCGCCGCCCTTTTTGAGATAAGGGAGCATTCTGACGGCCTCGGCGGGCTCAAACGCCACAATGAGGTCGGCTTTGCCCATCGGCACGAGCGGTGAGTAGGTATCCGCGCCGAGGCGGATGTGGCTTGTCACGCTGCCGCCCCTCTGAGCCATGCCTATGGTCTCGGCGGTCTTGACAGGTATATCTTTTTTCATTGCGGCGGCGGCAAGCAGCTTTGACGCGAGCACCGTGCCCTGACCGCCGACTCCGCAGAGGATTATATTTTTATTCATGCCTTTTCACCTCCGCTTATCGCCCCGAACGGGCACACGCAGCCGCAGATGCCGCAGCCGGTGCAGAGAGTTTCGTCTATAGTGACCTTGCCGGCACGGATTATAATGCCGGGGCAGCCGAGCTTCCTTATGCAGCTCTTGCAGCCCGTGCACTTCTCGGGGTCTATCACGGAGCGACCCGAGGGCTTGGTTATCGCAACGCAGGGGGATTTGAATATTATCGCCTTAACACCCGGCTCTGCGGTGACAGCCTTGACCGCTTCTATGGCTTCGTCGAGCTTCAGCGGGTCAACGGTAACGACCGTCTCAAGCCCTATCGCGCGCAGCACCTTCTCAATGCTCACGCTTTGGACTATTTCACCCATCATCGTGCGGCCCGTGCCGGGGTGGGGCTGATGACCCGTCATTGCCGTGGTGGAGTTGTCGAGCACCACGAGGGTCATATTCGCCTGATTGTAGTAGGCGTTCACAACGCCCGTGATGCCTGAGGCGAAGAATGTCGAATCGCCGACAAAGGCGAAGCAATTCATCTCCGGGTCGATGTGGCCGATTCCCTGGGCGATGTTGATGCCCGCGCCCATGCAAAGGCAGGTGTCCACCATGTCGAGCGGCATTGCGTTGCCGAGCGTATAGCAGCCGATATCGCCGCAGAAAACGCTCTTTTTGCCCTTCATGGCCGCTTTAACGGCGTAGAATGAGGCTCTGTGCGGGCAGCCGGCGCAGAGTACGGGCGGCCTGACGGGCAATGCGGGTGCGTCGAGCGGCTTGGTTTTCGGAGCTTCCATGCCGACGAATGCGTTTATCGCTGCGCCGACGCTCTCAACGGTATTCTCGCCCGCTGTCTTGATATGGCCGCTCAGCTTGCCGAGTATCTTTGTTTTAAGCCCGTGCTTGCCGCAGATATATATCAGTTCTTTCTCGATAACGGGGTCAAGCTCTTCTACACAGAGCACTTCGTCCAGCCCCGAGAGGAATTCGAGCGCCTTTTTCTCTGGGAACGGATGCGGGTTGCCGACCTTGAATGTGCGGAGCATATTATCGGGGTCGAGATTCTCGAGTGTATAGGCGTAGCTGATGCCGTGGGAGGCTATGCCCTTCCTCAGCCTGCAGCCGTCGCCCGTCTCGGGCAGTATGTAATTATAAACGCCGTCGGAGAATTCGTCGGCGATCTCTTCGTTGCGTCTGACTATGTTCATGTGGCTCTGATAAGAAAGCCTCGGGAATATGACCCACCTTGACGGGTCACGCACAAAGCCCTCGGGTGCGACGCGGTCGTATTCCTCCCTGTCTCTGACCTCAATGCCCGCGTAGCCGTGGCAGACTCTCGTGGTCGAGCGCAGAAAAACGGGGGTCGAGTGCTTCTCGGAGAACTCAAACGCCGCTATCATCATGTTATAGGCCTCCTGCACGCTTGAGGGGTCGAATACGGGCAGCTTTGAGAAAAAAGCGAAGCTGCGGGTATCCTGCTCCGTCTGGGAGGATATCGGACCGGGGTCGTCCGCAACCATGACCACCATGCCGCCCTTGACGCCGATGTATTCAAGGCTCATCAGCGGGTCTGAGGCCACGTTAAGGCCGACCTGCTTCATCGTCACCAGTGAACGGACTCCGCTGTATGCCGCGCCTGCCGCCACTTCAAGCCCGGCTTTTTCGTTGACCGACCACTCGACGTAGATGCTGCCGTCGTTGCGCTTGGCGACCGTCTCCAGCACCTCGGTCGAGGGTGTGCCGGGATAGCCCGCGACAACGCCGACGCCCGCCGCTATTGCGCCGAGAGCCATTGCTTCGTTGCCCATCAAAAATTCCTTGTGCATTTCGATTACCTCACAAAAGCGTAAAATCTATTTAATTTTAGCATATATCCACACAATTAACAAGCTATTTATTATTTATTTTTTGTGTACGAAAAGCTGCGCCGAATAGCAAATGATGATCGTAACTTCGATCAGGCTGACGGTTACTTGATATCCGACAATAGATAACCGGCTTGGGCGGGCGCTTAGCAAAGCATAAAACCGCAATTGCTTTCAGCAAATAAAAATAAAAAAATAGCAAAAAACGATTGACAAATTCGTTTCTTTTTGCTATTATATCTATCGTTGCAAAACAAAAGGGCCACTAGCTCAGTTGGTTAGAGCACTCGGCTCATAACCGAATGGTCCGGGGTTCGAGTCCCTGGTGGCCCACCATTCATAGGGGTATAGCTCAGTTGGTAGAGCAGCGGTCTCCAAAACCGCGTGCCGAGGGTTCAAGTCCTTCTGCCCCTGCCAAACCAAAGCTCTGAAATCGTTGATACATAACGGTTTCAGGGCTTTTTCTTTTATTCTTCGTTATGACGCTATTTTTCCGAATTGTCATCATTACCGTTGATTATCGTCGATTTTCGATAACCATGTGCCCCTGATGTGCCCCTGAAAGCCCCCACTGATTGCCATATAAAAAACTACGGAGTAAGATTTTTCTATACAAAAAGCAGTATATTTTTGCATATCTGCCGCTAAAAGCAGACATACAGCAAAACCGAGCTGAGAGGCACATCTCTGCTCGGTTTATTCTTTTATCTCCTTATATACAACTGAAAGGGCCATATCGTATTTTCAAATGCCGCAAATGAAAAATGTTGACATTCCTTAATAAAAAGGTTATACTAAAGATGCGACACAAGTTAAAATGTTCCTTATTGCTTAGGTGTGTATTTTTGTCTTCAGATAAAAATGCATGCTCTATTTTGGTATACGCACCGGCAACGGGAACGATGTATATTAAAACTTGTGTCGCTGCAAACGGAGCAGCGTTTTTTGTGCGCGGCTTCGGCTGCGCATTTTTTGTTTTTAAACTCCCGCGTGTACATTTTGTAATTGTTTTACGGACTATACTGCCGAGTTGTATTTTGCTATAATTTTAGATAATTATAATTTTTATGTCGAATGTTCTCTTTTTATAGCATGTTAACTATATAGCTTTTCCAAAAATATTTAAGTGGGTGAATGAATTGAATTTGACCAAACCTCAAATGTTGATTTACGATATGGAGAAATTCATAGGCGGCGCTATTGGTGTAATTTGCGGCAGTGCGCTCATGGACGCCGACATTTCCGTTGAAGAAGCTCAAAAAGCGGTGAATGAGATTTTTCATTTGAATGATGCATTAAGAATGCGTATAGTCGATGATAACGGTAAACCTCAGCAATATGTGGCGGATTATGCGGAGGCGGATATAGAAGTGCTTCATTTCGGCAGCAAGGCCGAGCTTGACTCGTATGCCGCAGAATATGCGAAGGAGCCTCTGGACTTTTATGGTGCTCTTGCAATGATAAAGATCGTTCTTATCCCCGGTAAAATCGGTTTGCTTGCGAAACTTCACCACATAATTTCGGACGCGTGGACCTTATCACTGATCGCAACTCAGTTTAACGAATTGATTAAAGGCGATGGGGTGCAAGCCTTCTCGTATCTTGATTATATCAAAGAAGAAAACGAATATGTAGCTGGCAAGAGATATCAAAAAGATCGGGATTATTTTCTCTCTCAGTTTGCCGAATGCGACGAATCCACATTTTTATCGGAGAAGCAGGCTAAATCATTTTCAGCCGAGAGGGCAACATATTCTATCGGCAAAGACAAAACCGCCGAAATCACTTCCTATGCGGCTAAAAACAATATCTCTGCATTTTCGCTCTTTATGACGGCTGCGGCGGTATATTTCAGCAGAGTTAAGATGAATACGGAGAAATTCTATTTAGGCACTCCGCTGCTGAACAGAGCCGATTTCTGCCAAAAGAATACAGTCGGCATGTTCATAAACACTGTTCCGCTTCTGATAAATCTTGATAATGAATCTGCTTTTGCAGAGAATCTCAAATCAGTTGAGACTTCCGCCTTTTCTGCGATGCGTCATCAGAGATACAATTACGGCGATCTGCTCGATGAGCTGAGAAAAAATCACAATTTCTCCGAGAAGCTCTATGATGTGATCCTCAGTTTCCAGAATGCCAAAGTCGCGGGCGGCGAGGTTGAAACGACATGGTATCACAGCGGGCTGCAGGGCGAAAGCCTGCAAATTCATATAGATGACCGTGATGATGAGAGTGTTTTCCGCATTCACTACGACTATCAGACGGAGAAATTTAACGAGCATGAGATAGGTATGCTTCATCAGCATATATGCAACCTGCTTTTTGACGCGATAAAAAAAGATCGGAAAAAGCCGTACGAGCTAAGCATGTTATCGGCAGAAGAACGACAAAAGCTGCTTTATGATTTTAACGACACAGCCGTTGATTATCCCAAAGATAAGTGTATCCATCAGCTGTTCGAAGAACAGGTAATTAAGAACCCTGACAAGACAGCCATTATTGCCTGCGACAGGACTCTGACATACAGGGAGCTTAACGAAGAAGCCAACAGAATAGCTCACTCACTGATCGAAAGAGGTATCGGAGTGGGCGATATTGTTGCGTTTGCATTGCCGAGAAAAAGTTATCTCATATCAACGATGCTCGGCATACTCAAATCGGGAGCGGCATATCTGCCGATCGACCCCGACTATCCGCAGGACAGGATTGAATATATGCTTTCGGACAGCGGCGCAAAGCTGCTCATCAGCGAAAATAATATTAAAAATTTGCTTCAAAACAGCAGCACCGTTAACCCGTGCGTTAATATGACAAGCGATAATATATGCTACTGTATCTACACCTCAGGTTCAACGGGTAAACCGAAGGGGACTGCTATCTTTCATTGCAATTTTGTGAACTTATTGTTGGGGACTAAGAGATATTTCAAAAACAATTGCAAAATTGCACTTCTTACAACTATTTGTTTTGATGTGGCAGCTCAAGAGATATTTGGCACTCTATCATTAGGACTCTCTGGATATTTGTTTGCAAGTAAAAACTGCATGTCAATAAATGATGTTTGCGAAGCGATTAGCAACAATAAAATAGATGCTTTATTTGCAACTCCAACATATTTTGATACGCTGACACAGATACCCAAGTATGCCGAAACAATACTTAAGTACCTAAGGCTGGTTATACTCGCTGGTGAAAAATTCTATTTAAATGACGTTGTAAAAAAACTTGCAAATGAATCAACTATTTTCTTGAATCAATATGGTCCTGCTGAAACACATGTTTCCACCTGTTGCCGAGTAACCGATGAAAGAACTATTCATTTTCTCTTTGAAGAACAAGCAGAGAGGAATCCAAATAAAGTTGCCATTATTGCCTGCGACAGGACTCTGACATACAGAGAACTTAACGAAGAAGCCAACAGAATAGCTCACTCGCTGATCAAAAGAGGTGTCGGAGTGGGCGATATTGTTGCGTTTGCATTGCCGAGAAAAAGCTATCTCATATCAACGATGCTCGGCATACTCAAATCCGGAGCGGCATATCTGCCGATCGACCCCGACTATCCGCAGGACAGGATTGAATATATGCTTTCGGACAGCGGCGCAAAGTTGCTAATCAGCGAAAACAATATTAAAAAATTGCTCCAAAACAACAGTACTGTTAACCCCTGCGTTAATATGTCAAGCGATAATATATGCTATTGTATCTACACTTCAGGTTCAACGGGTAAACCGAAAGGGACTCTTTTATCTCATGCCGGTGTGGCAAACTATGTGGATAATAATAATAATGTTGTTCACAAAATCATTAAGAGCACATATAAAAGTATAGTTTCTGTGACTACGGTGTGTTTTGACATTTTTGTTACCGAAAGCCTTTTGCCGCTTACAAACGGCATGGAAATAATCCTTGCGGATGAAGAGCAATCAAAATCGCAGTCGGAATTGAATGCGCTTCTCAAGTTAACACCGGCTGATGTCATTCAGACAACACCAACGAAGATGAAAACACTTATCTCAAACAATAGGAATCTCGATTATCTTGAGCAGGTAAAGGCGATTATTCTCGGCGGTGAAACGCTTGACAATTCACTTGTTGAAGAATTGAGAAGGATTACAAAAGCCGAGATATTTAATATTTATGGCCCCACGGAAACAACTGTTTGCGCAACGAATGGAAAAATAGAAAATGACATCACCATCGGCAAACCGATAGCAAACACGCAAATATATATAACAGACAAATATATGCAGATCACTCCGATAGGCGTTACCGGTGAGCTTTGCATTGCCGGTGACGGGGTCGGCGCCGGATATTTGAATCGCCCGGAGCTGACGGCGGAGAAATTCATTGATAACCCGTTCGGCAAAGGGAAGCTCTACAAGACCGGCGACCTCGCCTATTGGCGTGAGGACGGCAATATCGTCTACGTCGGCAGGAACGATTTCCAGGTGAAGATCCGCGGCCTGCGCATAGAGCTTGGAGAAATCGAGAATGCCATGAATTCAATTGACGGGGTTTCGCAGTCCGTTGTCGTCGTGCGTAAAAACGCCGAAGGGCGGCAGCTTATCTGCGCATTCTACACCGGCGAGGAGAAGCATGCAAAGGAGATCAGAAGCATAATCGGCAAAAAGCTGCCGAAATATATGCTGCCGCACATCTTTACACATATTGCTGAAATGCCGCTCACCTCAAGCGGTAAAGTCAACCGCAAAGCTCTGCCGGAAATTGACCTTGAAAATATTGAAACAACAGTTGAATTTGTTGAGCCGAAGAACGATGCTGAAAGAAACCTTGTTGATTCCGTCAAAGCCGTTTTGAATTGCGAGAAAGTCAGCACGCTTGATAATTTCTTTGACGTCGGCGGCGACAGCCTTAAGGCAATCGAGCTTGCAAGTAAGCTGGAATCAAGGGGATATGAGGTTCAGGTTAAAACAATTTTTGAATGTGGAACCATACAGGAGCTTGCAAAGAAATTGTCCGTTGCCGAAAAGGGTCGGGAAAACTTTGACTATTCGGGAGATATTCCTGCAACTGACGCACAAATGCGTGTGTATACGGCGCAGAGCATGAACAGCGACAGTACAACGTATAATGTGCCATATGCTTTCGAGGTTGAAGATGTAAATATTGATCGATTGCAAAACGCAGTTAATAAATTGATTGCCCGTCACGAAAGCTTGCGTACACACTTCGAAAACAAAGACGGCAAGATAATTCAGATTATTGATGAAACTGCAGATTGCAGAGTTGAGCGGTTAAAAAGTGATGATATAGCTGATTTTATTCGTCCGTTCGATCTTTCAAAATCACCTCTTCTGAGAATCGGAGCATATGGAAATATCGTAATGACAGATATGCATCATATCATTACGGATGGCAGTTCAATGCCGGTGTTCTTTAAAGAATTGAATGAGCTGTATATGGGCAGAGAGCTTGAAAACAAGGCCGTTCAATATAAACAGTTTGCGGTTCAAAAACAGGATCACAGCGAAAGTGAAAAATACTGGCTTTCGGTATATGGAGACGAACTGCCGGAGCTTGAAATCAATACCGACTATCATCGAGGACAAAAGCAGAGTTTCAACGGAAGTGCGGTATATGATAAGATAGATATCGGATTACATAACAGGATTTTGAGCTTCTGCAAAAAGAATAACATAACTCCTTATGTGTTTTACATGGGCGGGTTTAATGTTTTGCTGTCAAAATTCAGCGGAAACGAAGATATTGTTGTCGGTATGCCGATAAGCGGCAGAGATGCAAAATATCTTGATACAATCGGAATGTTTGTCAATACAATAGCCCTCAGAAACAAGCCCGAAGGAACAAAAGCCGCAGCAGATTTTTTGCGGGAGGTAAAAGAAAATTCCGTAAATGCGATAAAGTATCAGGATTATCCTTACGGAGAGCTTGTAAAAAAATTGAATATCCAGACTCAGAACCGAAGTCCGCTGTTTGACGTTATGCTTGCGTATCAGAGCGAACAGATGACGGATGTAGTGTTCGGAGACAAAAAAGCCGAACTGCTGCCTATACCGATAACTACATCAAAATATGATTTCACATTCAACATCATGCCAAGAAAAAACGATGTTGTGATTATGGCGGAATATTGCACTGAGCTTTACAAGGAAACAACGGTCAAAAGATTTATCTTCGGGTTCAAACAGGTACTTGAACAGTTGCTTGCAGACAACAAGTTGATTGAAAATATTTCAGTAATATCTCCCGAAGAGCAGCAAAAACTTCTCTACACATTCAACGACACGGCTGTTGAGTATCCGAAAGATAAGTGTGTGCATCAGCTTTTTGAGGAGCAGGTTGAAAGAACGCCGGACAAGACAGCGATAATTTTTAAGGACATAGTGCTTTCATATTTCGAGCTTAATGAATTGGTTCAAAAATATGCAGATATATTGGTAAGTCTTGGCATAAATAAAGGGAATGTTGTTGCGGTTCATCTTGAACGAAGTCACAGACTTATTGTGCTTCAACTTGCGGTTTTGAAAATCGGAGCAATATTCCTTCCGGTCGATAAGCGGTATCCAATTGACAGGATTGAATATATGTGCAAGGACTGTAATGTCAACATTTTAGTTTCTGATGATTCGGATGATCGTCATATCAAAGCAAATGTGATTACAATAGATGAGTTTGAGCAGGCAGTCCCAAATAAAAAGGCTGCCACGGTAAATAACTCTGGCATATGCTATATAATCTATACTTCGGGAAGTACAGGAACCCCAAAGGGTTGTTCACTTACCGGCCAAGGTCTTACAAATTTCTGTAGGAACAACAATACGCTCGAGACATTGAAAAACAGAGAAAACAATGTTTTTGCCTGTGTAAACAGTGTATCGTTTGACTATTTTATTGCTGAATCATTACTTCCGCTTACTAATGGATATACGACTGTCATCTTTGATGATAACGAGAGCACAATTCAGGATGAGTTTTTAAAAATTGTGTCTGAAAACGCTGTAAATATTGTAATGACAACTCCCACAAGGCTCAAAATATACTTTAATGACAAGAACAATTGCAGTGCCCTGAAGCAATTAACTTGCATTTGCACTTCTGGTGAACCTTTAGCTCCTGAACTGCTTGCTCAATTGTATGATAAGTCTCCAAATGCTCAAGTATATAACCCTATAGGCCCAAGCGAATGCAGTGTATGGGACATCGGTGGCAAATTGAACAGGGATGACGGAATTGATATACACATCGGCAAACCGATAGCAAACACACAAATATACATAACAGACAAATATATGCAAATCACACCGATAGGCGTTACCGGTGAGCTTTGTATTGCCGGCGACGGGGTCGGCGCCGGATATTTGAATCGCCCGGAGCTGACGGCGGAGAAATTCATTGATAACCCGTTCGGCAAAGGGAAGCTCTACAAGACCGGCGACCTCGCCTATTGGCGTGAGGACGGCAATATCGTCTACGTCGGCAGGAACGATTTCCAGGTGAAGATCCGCGGCCTGCGCATAGAGCTTGGAGAAATCGAGAATGCCATGAATTCAATTGACGGGGTTTCGCAGTCCGTTGTCGTCGTGCGTAAAAACGCCGAAGGGCGGCAGCTTATCTGCGCATTCTACACCGGCGAGGAGAAGCATGCAAAGGAGATCAGAAGCATAATCGGCAAAAAGCTGCCGAAATATATGCTGCCGCATATCTTTACGCATATTGCTGAAATGCCGCTCACCTCAAGCGGCAAGGTCAACCGCAAAGCGCTGCCAGAAGTTGACTTGAACTGCTTCTGCCGCGACACAGAGCATATTGCGCCCGAAACGCAGCTTCAAAAGCAGCTTTGCGCATTTTTCGAGACAGTTTTAGGCATTGACTCCGTCGGCATAACAGACAATTTCTTTGACTTCGGTGGAGATTCGCTTAAGGCTATCGAGCTTGTATCCAAAGCGCACAATGGCGGAATATACTTCTCGCTTCAAAACGTCTTTGATTACCCGACAGTCACGGAACTCTGCGAATGCATTGAAAGCGGCGACAGACAGATCATTTCTTTTGACAATGTAGATTTCAGCAAAGCCGATTCCGTTCTCTCGAGGAACACAGTTGAGCAAATCGCAAAGCCCGCAAAAACACAGGTCGGTAATATTCTTCTTGCAGGCGCAACAGGTTTTTTGGGTATACACATTCTCGCCGATTATCTTGATAACGACAGCGGAACGGCGTATTGCCTTGTCAGGGGCAACGACAACAACGACAGCGCAAACCGTCTAAGAGAATTGCTGCGATTCTACTTCGGCGATAAATACGCAACCACTGACAGAGTCGAGGTTGTTTGCGCCGATTTGCAGAGAGACGGATTTGACCTTTCAACAGAAAAATATGAAGAGCTGCTGAAAAAAGTCGACACAGTCATAAACTGCGCCGCCAGTGTTAAACATTACGGCTCATACAAGTATTTCTATGAAGTGAATGTCGAAACGGTAAAGCGCTTGATTGAATTCTGCAAAGAATCCGGCTCAAAGCTGATCCACACATCAACCTTAAGTGTGTCCGGCAACAGCTTCGGCGATGAATTTGACGGATATGTCAGTAAGGAAGAAAAGCACTTCTACGAGAGCAGCTTGTATATCGGCCAGCCGCTCGACAATGTTTATGCCCGCAGCAAATTTGAGGCGGAGAAGGCCGTGCTTGACGCGATGGCAAACGGCCTGAAGGCAAACATAATGCGTATGGGCAATCTCACGAACAGGCTTTCCGACGGGCAATTCCAAAAGAATCACGAAAGCAATGCCTTCCTAAGGAGGATAGGCGGAATTATAGAGCTCGGGAAAGTGCCGGATTACCTTGTTAAGGATGACCTGTACAGCGAATTCACGCCGATCGACGAGGCCGCAAGCGCAGTTATGACAATTGCCAGACATTTCAGCGCAAAGCAAACGGTTTTCCATATTAACAGCACGAAGGTTGTGTATCTTGGCAAACTTCTGCAAATGTTTAATGAACTTGGATTCGAGCTAAAAATTGTTGATGGCCCTGAGTTTACCAAAGCGCTTCGCAGAACTGTCGATAAGTACGAAACAGAACATATTTTTGAAACATTTATTAATGATATAGACGAAAATGATCAGCTCTGCTATGAGAGTAACATCTATATCGAAAACGATTTCACCGTTCAATATTTGAAGATTCTCGGATTTGAATGGTCGGATATTGATATCACCTACATTCAAAAATACGTTCAATATTTTAAAAGGATTGGTTATTTTAATGAAAAAAGATTACCCATTTTATAAAAACGATCCTGTGGATTCGATAGTACAAATTATTAAGCGATCTGCTGAACTTTATGGGGATTCTGTTGCACTTCGATTCAAACAAAATAAACAAGTGAAACAAAAAACATATATTGAACTGGCAGACGATTGTTGTATTAATGCTCAAAAGTTTCTTGGTTTAAATTTGAGGACAGGTCACATCGCGATAATCGGAACATCGTCGTATGAATGGCTTGCTGCTTACTTTGGTGCCGTTTTTGCCGGCATGGTTGCTGTGCCGTTAGATAAAGAGCTGTCACCGGAGACAGTTTATGATATGATGACTATAGCAGATGTCGATTGCCTTGTTTATGACCAAAAGCGAGCGGATGTGAAAGAATATGTCGAAGGTAAAGGGGGTGTTTTATGCATCTCATTTGACGAGTTGATGCAAATGTCATATGACATTAAACTTAATCTGCCGTGTACAAAACCTGACAAAGTTTCAGCAATACTTTTTACATCAGGGACAACAGGAAAGAGCAAAGGAGTAATGTTGACACAAAGAAACATAGCGAGCAATGTTGTTCAAGGACTTGGGGCGGTTGATCTGCGACATGGTATGGATACGATAATGTCTGTTCTCCCATTTAATCATGCTTATGAAATGACCTGCACAATACTTGGTATGATATACAAAGGTGTACCGATTTGCATCAGTTCAGGATTAAAATATGTTCAAAAGGAGTTTATAGAATATAAACCGACCGTAATTTTTGTGGTTCCTTTGTTTGTAGAAACCCTATATAAAAGAATAGAGGCTACAGTTAAAAATCAAGGCAATGAACTAAAGTTTAAATTTGCAGTTATGTTTTCTAATCTAATGAGGATGCTTGGAATAGATATTACAGATATGTTGTTCGGAAAGATAAAAAAAACATTTGGAGGCAGCCTTAAAATTATTATGTGTGGCGGAGCTCCACTTGAAGAAGAACTTATAAAAAAATATCGAAACATAGGCATAAATCTCTTTCAAGGATATGGTCTAACGGAATGTTCGCCACTTTTAACTGTTAATTTTGATTATTATCATAGACCGAATTCTGTTGGCAAGGTTGTATGTGGAAATAACATCAAAATTGTCGATGGAGAAATTTGGGCAAAAGGAGCATCTGTTTCTTCAGGATATTATAACGATCAAGATGAGACAAAAAATAATTTTGAAGGAGGTTGGTTTAAAACTGGCGATCTCGGATATGTTGACAAAGATAATTTCGTTTTTATTTCCGGCAGAAAGAAAAATCTAATTATTCTAAGTAATGGAGAAAATGTTTCTGCAGAAGAAATAGAAAAAATGATTTATACTATTCCAAATGTAACCGAAGTAATTGTTAGAGGACAAGACAATCGGATTGTGGCAGAAATATATTCAGAATCTGGAAATTCTAATCTCATAAAAACTCAAATATCGGAGCTGAACAAAAAACTACAATCATATAAGCAAATTGATGATGTAGTCTTTAGAGAAACGCCATTTGCAAGAACAACGACTAAAAAAATTATAAGAAGTAAGTAAAGGGGGGAATTAGAGTATGATAAAAAGACTCAAGAAAATATTTGTTGAGTACATGGGTATTGAAAACATTGAAATAAATCGAGAAACAAACATAAAAAATGACTTGGGCTTAAATTCTTTTGATTTGGCACAGTTAGTATGTAACGTTGAAGATGAATTTGATGTCGAAATCCCCGATTCCGAGATGAAAAATATTAAAACGGTGGGTGACGTTGTTGATTATCTTGAAAAAGCAAGTCGATTGAGAGAATCATGACGCTTTTATAACCTTTACGCTGCATATTATTACAAATTAAAATTGCACTGAGAATGTTATTCGAAGGCAACCTGACTGCTATTTTTATGTTGCCAATAGTAATGTAAGAAATTGGTTTCAGTCGGTTCATTTTTAACAAGAAAGCCGGAATAGCACGCGCAAACATATATATTTTTAAATTAAGAACATAATTATACCCATTTCACAAAGGAGGCGCGGCATGGCTGCTAATATGCAAAAAATCAAGCTGTTAAAGCTTTATGAGCTGTTGCGCAAAGAGACGGATAAAGCGCATCTCATGCATCAATATCAATGAAAAGCACAAGGATTCCTCCTGAAAAAGTAATATGGCGCTGTTTAGATCCACAGGGACTCGTTGCACTTGTAAACTCGTTCCACATAAACCGTCCGGGCGGTATCTACCCGATTAGCAAACTGCAAAGAGACTGTGGTTGGAGTCTTAATTAAACCATCAAGCGGTAGGAGAGTGAAACCAATCCACGGCATCTAAACAATTACGTCATAGTTCTTGGAGAGAAACTCTAAAAACTACTACTTTTATTATACGAGGATGAATAATATGGCTTATACGAACAGCCCTATGGTATCATACACAAAACTCAGCCCGAACCATTCCGGACAGCGCACCCACAGCATTGACCGCATCACGCCCCACTGCGTGGTAGGTCAGTGCTCGGTGGAAACTCTCGGCAACATCTTTTTACCCGTATCCCGTCAGGCAAGTTCAAACTACGGTATCGGACCGGACGGCCGTGTCGGTATGTACGTAGAGGAGAAGAACCGCTCCTGGTGTTCTTCTTCCAACGCAAACGACCAGAGAGCCGTAACCATCGAATGCGCTTCCGATACCACGGAGCCGTATGCGTTTCGTGATGTTGTGTATCAGACGCTCATCAAACTCTGCGTTGACATCTGTAAACGCAATGGCAAAACGAAGCTGCTCTGGCTTGGCGATAAGGCAAAGACTCTCAATTACAATCCGAAGCCGGACGAGATGATACTTACCGTTCACAGGTGGTTTGCAAACAAATCCTGTCCGGGCAACTGGATGTATGCCCGTATGGGCGACCTTGCAAAAAAAGGTAACGGCAGCTCTCGGCGGAGACACGAAACCCGTAAAGCCCGTCAAGCCCTCTGCGGCAATCAAAGTCGGTGACCTTGTGACCATTACGGGCAGCACCTATTACAACGGCAAAGCCATTCCCGGTTGGGTGAAGAAGCTCCGCTGGTATGTGGTTGAAGTCAGCGGCGACCGTGCCGTCATCAACAAGGACGAATCCGGCAAGTACGCCATCATGTCGCCGGTCAAGACCTCGGCACTTGCTGTTGTTGCCTCAAAGCCTGCCGAGAACTATCGCATTCATACCGTTACGCACGGAGATACCCTCTGGACAATCGCAAAGAAGTATCTCGGTGACGGTAACCGCTACAAGGAGATCGTCTCCTTGAACGGACTTAAAAGCAATGTCATCTACAGCGGTATGAAACCCAAAATTCCGAATAAATAACCACTTTATGCGCCCTCTGCGGATTGATTGATGTGCCCCCTGTCAAGTAGACAGTGAAAAAACAAAAACATTTTATCAGGAATTCCATCGGCGTCATGCATTTGAGCCTCTGCTGGTAACGCTTGTTGTTGTAAAAATAGAGATAACGCTCGATTGCCGAAATCAGATCGTCACGCGAAGTATACTTTCTGAGATAGTACATTTCGGATTTGAGAATACCCCAAAATCCCTCCATAGGACCGTTGTCAATGCATCTGCCGACGCGTGACATACTCTGCCGCATATTGGCGGCAACCAGCTTGCTGTGAAAGATTTTGCTTGTGTACTGAAACCCTCGGTCACTGTGGAACAGAGGATGTGCATCCGGATTCGCTTTTAACGCCCCGTCAAATGTTTCAAACACAAGCGGGTTATTGTTGCTGTCTCCGATCCTATACGAAACGATCCTCCTGTCGTACAGATCGAGGATTGCACTCAGAGATATTTTTCTGACATCCGCACCGACATAGTATTTGAATTCGGTTACATCGGTCAACCACTTCTCATTGGGCTTGTCTGCATGAAAATCTCTGTTCAGAATGTTTTTCGCTGTTAATTCGGGTGTTGATTTGATGTAGTTGTACCGCTTCTTTCTGCATACAGACTTCAAATGGAGTATCTGCATCAGTCTCCGGATGCGTTTCTTGTTGTAATGAACGTTGTGCTCCCGATTGACCGTGATCGTCATCTGCCGATATCCGAGTATCCCGTCTTGCTGTTCATACAGCACTTTGATCCATTCGACAATCTGCTCATTCTCAATCTGCCTGCCACTTGGTGTACGTTTCAGCCATTTGTAATATGCTGATCTGTTTACATTTAACTTCCGGCACAGCTTTTCTATTGGATATTCTTCGGATATGCGTTATATGTACCGGATTAAAAATCAAAAATAAGCATTGCAACAAAGCGGGAGAGGCTGGCCTCTCCCGCTTTTGTCATACCGCTTATTTGAGTAATCCTAAGATGAACTTATTCTGCATTACGGCGGCGGTTTCCTTTGCGGCGGAGCTGCCGTGGGTATAGATATTTGCCGTTACTTCGTAGTCGTTATGGCCCATCAGCTCCTGTGCTGTCTTGATATCCACCCCGATCCATTGGAGCATAGAGCAATATGTATGCCGAAGCACATGCGGTGTGAACGGCTCAAGTATATCGTTATTTGTTGTTGCTCCGATTTCTTTGGCTCGCTTATCCGCTGCCTTCAAAGCATCCATATATGATTCAAACAGACGTTTCCATGCGCTTTCCGTCATCATGCCGCCTCGCTGTTTTGCAACAACATACTTGCTTTGCGAGTCTGATTTTTCCTTTTTTAATGCTTCGCACAGGCAATCGCTTATCACGACTTCTCTCTTTCCTGCTGAAGTTTTAGGTTCTTTTATTGTATTACTCTTAAAGTCAAACGACTTGCTAATATTGATGGTTTTTGCCTCAAAATCGATATCGTTCCATGTCAGAGCTGTGAGTTCACCTCGTCTAAGTCCCGCAAGGAGGAAAGTCATCGCAGCAAGGCGCGCACGGTGCTCAGTTGTAAGAATTAGCCTGATCGTATATTCATTAACGGCATTTCGTTTGCTTTCAATTGCTTTTTTAGGTATGGTCACGTCATCGCACGGGTTTGCAAAATTATACGCCCTCATTTTCCTTGCAAATTCAAAAACATTTCTGAGTGCTCTGATGTAACGCACGAGAGTGCGCTTTGCTGTCCTTTTATGAGTTGCCGGATTTTGGTTGAAAAGAAGGTTTATTGCGGGCTGGATATCGGTAGGCAAGATTTTGTCGAGGCTTGTCTTGGCAAGAATTCCGTTTTCGTATTCAACAAAATAATTCAGCCGTGATTTTGTCATACGGTACTCTGTTGTCGTGCAGTTTTCACACAAAACATCCTGATATAGATTGTCCAGATAGTCATTTGTCCACTTTTCAAGAGTAGCGGAGCTTTTAACCGAACTCATTCCGCTTTTTAGGTTGCTCCGAAACTCTCTGACCCGTTTGTCTAACGCCCGCTCGGAATCTGCCTTAAGTTTTTTATATTTCGGCTTGCCGTTTTCATCGGAGCCAATATACACCTTTGTGCAGAAGCTGCCGTTTTCGATATAGTATTTTGACAAATTCTCACTCCTCTTACTGCTGCGAGTATCTGGCCAGTGCCAAGAAATCGTCTTTATTGATGCGCCATTCACGGCCTATCTTGCAGGCTTTAATGGCACCCTTTTGACAATGCTTTTTAATGGTCTCATAGCTGAGTCCGGTTAAGCCTGCAACCATCTCAAGGCTCATCAGATACGGCAGGCCGTTAAGGTCTGCAATGTACTTCTTTTTAGTCATATTCTTCTTCATACCACGGCTCCTCCTTTCTTTCGGAATTTGGCTTACTTACAGGAACAAAGCGCTTGACTTTGTTGATCGTCCTGTAGGTAAGCTCTTTTTGAGTCAAATAGCAGCCTCCGCTGAGACCGACGGTTGCATCCCAATCAGGATTGCAACGGCCTGTAAGCGGCT